>Ga0157371_10000004_pt1 | contig 512593 bp, 488 predicted proteins | sample C45metaG_FD_113462 | JGI IMG/M metagenome (GOLD analysis project Ga0157371, IMG submission 113462) | Corn rhizosphere microbial communities from Kellogg Biological Station, Michigan, USA - C4-5 metaG | ecosystem: Host-associated > Plants > Roots > Rhizosphere > Soil | place: USA: Michigan... | reverse complement strand
CGCGAACCGGCGCGCGCCGACCTTTCCGCCAACGAATGGGGCATGGGCCGCGAACTTTTCGCCCCGTTCCGCCGTAATGTCGGCCCTGCCGACCAGGGCGCCAGCGTTCTGTTCCATTGATCGTCCGGAGGCGAAGGCCGGATTCGGCCTCGCCTCCGCACCCTCTTGGCATGACCCGCATAACCCGCGCTGAAACCGCTTTATTTCCCGTCTCTTAAACGCCAAACTTGTCATGCGGCTGTGATGATCGCCCTATAGGGGCTTCTCAGCCAGCCGCGGGACGATGACGCATTTCAAGATGATGGGGCCAGACATGACGATTTTCTCAAGCAAACGCCGTGACGTGCTGAAGCTTATGGCTGGCACCGCCATACTGCCGCTGATGGTGGTGGCAACGCCGGCGGAGGCGCAGGATGTGGCCCTGCGTGCAATCGTGATTTCCGACCTGCATTCGGCCTATGAGCGCATCGGGCAGCTCCTAGCAGCCATAGAAATGCGCATCGCGGCTGACAAGGCACCCCACATTATTCTTCTGAACGGCGACCTGTTCGAAACCGGCAATGCGGTGGCGACACGGTCGTCCGGCGAAATCGAGTGGACGTTCCTCTCGGCGCTCGCCAGGCTCGCGCCCACCGTCATCAATATCGGCAACCACGAACCGGATATCGATAACGACCTCGCCAATTTCGTCAGTCGTGCCCGCGCGCTCGGCATCACCGTGCTGTCCAACATCATCGACAAGCGCAGCGGCGCACCCTATGCACCGGCCAGTGCGGAGGTGAGTGTGGGCGGACGGCCGGTCGTCGTTGCGGGCCTTGCCACCAACGCGATCAATACCTATCCGAAGGCGACGCGTGAGATGCTGGATATTCCGCAGCCTGTGGAATGGGCCAAGGCGAATCTGCCTGCAATCGTCAAGCCGGAGGCGATCAACATCGTTCTCAGCCACGCCGGTGTCGTTGCCGACCGCGATATCCTGCCGTTGCTGCCCGATGGCACCCTGCTGGTCGGCGGCCACGATCACCTGAACTTCGTGCATGAACAGGGTGCGACGCGCTATGTCCACACGGGTTCATGGTGCACCTCCATGGCCATTGCGACGATCGAAGCTGCTGGCAAGGCGCCGACGATCGAGACCGTCGCCATCGACAGCGACGCCCCCTCCTCCCCGGCGCTCAAAGGCCTGATCGAACAGACGCTCGACAAACATCTGACGGCAGAAGAGAAGGCGGTTGTCGGCAAAACGGAAAAGGCGATGACAGTTGACGAGGCAGGACGCCGTGTGGCGCAACTGATCGCCGCAAAAACCGGCGCGGATGTCGGCTTCATCGGCCACACCTCCTTCGGCGCTGGTTTGCCAAAGGGTGATATCCGCCGCTACGATTTCAACGCCTCGCTGCGTTTCGACGGCAAGCTGATGGTGACGGAAGTGGATGGCGAAGCGCTTGCGCAAATCCTGAAGCGCTGCAACCAGGACGGCGACATTCCGCTTGCTGACCGCACCGGCGATTATCTCTACGCCATGCCGGAAAAACCGGTCGCGAGAGAGCGCTACAAACTGGTCTGCAACGACTGGTCCGCCACCAACCAGAAATCCTATTTCGGCCGCAGCGATCTTGCCTTTGCGGAAGTGCCGGATGTGAAGCTGAAGCAGACGGTTCTGGGTGGGCTTTCCTGAAGCCGGAGATTCTCCAGCCCCTCAGAAAGACCGGATATCGAGCTTCCGGTCCTTGTGCGCCGGATGCGTGCTGAACACGAAAATGCGGTCGAGTTCCTTTTGCGTCAACATGCGCAGAAAACGAACGTGGATGGTGTTGTTGGCGTTGACGCGCAACATAACGCAGCCGATCTTGGTGATGCGGGCGTCGGGAATATCCAGATAGAACTGGTTCGGAAGATTGTATTTCGTCAGCAGCGCCAGTACGGCCTCGGTCTGGGAAATGCGAATGACGTCGCAACGGCGAGCGGCCATATGCATGACGGCCTTCTCGGTATATTCGATGCGCGCCGCATTCATGGTGTCTTCCATGCGAAACCGGCCTTCGCGGTCGTACATGAAGGATTCTTCCTTGGTCAGGTAACTGTTCTTGATAACACCCGCACTGCTCTGCACGCCCTGACCTCCATGCTCTTTCTACGTCTCCAAGATTAAAACGTAGTCTTTAACAATTCATATCAGCGTCACCTTAAACAGACCGAAGACGGAACATTTTTGGCATTTTTCCACAGCGGTAAAATATCATGAAAAAACCCCGGAACGGGACGTTCCGGGGCATGTTTCCTGAAGCTCACCGGCCATTGTCTCCGCAACTATCTGCGGTAGTTCTTGCCCTCGGCATCAAAGAGATGGAGCTTTGCCTGCGGTGCCGCAAAACGCAGGGTCTGACCCTTGGCGACGGATACGATGCCCGGCACCTTGACGATGATCGGCTCCTGCCCCTTGGGCGCTTCGAGATAAAGCAGGGTTACTTCACCGAGAGCCTCGACGATCGCGACTTTTCCCTCGAAAAGATAATCGTCGCCGGTGACGATGCTCAAATCCTCCGGCCGGACACCGAAGCTCGCGGCCTTGCCCTGCTCGGTTGCAGGCGTGGGAACGACGATGTTCAGCGTCTTGCCTCCGGCAAGTTCGATCGAAGTCCGCTCCCCGGTTACGGCAATTTTTGCCGCAATGATGTTCATGGCGGGCGAGCCGATGAACCGCGCCACGAAGAGGTTGGCGGGGTTTTCGTAAAGTTCCAGCGGCGGGCCGACCTGTTCCACACGACCCGCATTCAAAACGACGATACGGTCGGCCAGCGTCATCGCCTCCACCTGATCGTGGGTGACGTAGATCATCGTCGTGTCTGCCATCTGCTCATTGAGCTTGGCGATCTCGATGCGGGTTGCGACGCGCAGCGCGGCATCGAGGTTCGACAGGGGTTCGTCGAACAGGAACACCTTGGGATTGCGGCAAATGGCACGGCCGATGGCGACGCGCTGGCGCTGGCCGCCAGAAAGAGCCTTGGGCAAACGCTCCAGATATTGCGTCAGCTGCAGGATTTCGGCAGCGGCGCGGACGCGGCGGTCGATCTCCTGCTTGTTTTCCTTGGCGATCTTCATGCCGAAGGCCATGTTGTCGTAAACAGTCATATGCGGATAAAGCGCATAGGACTGGAACACCATGGCAATGCCCCGACGCGAGGGCGGGATTTCATTGACCAGCTGGCCGTCGATAAACATCTCACCGCCGGTGATTTCCTCCAGACCCGCAATCATGCGCAGCAACGTCGATTTCCCGCAGCCGGACGGCCCGACGAAAACGATGAATTCGCCCTGTTCGATCTCCAGATCGATGCCGTGCAGGACTTTTACCTGCCCGTATGATTTGCGGATATCCTTGAGAACGAGACTTGTCATGGGTTGTTCCTCCCTGCTCTATCAGGCGTAACGGGCGAAGAAAGCGCCCCATGCCGGAAGTTCTACGCTTCTGCCGTCCACACCGCTTGCAAAGCCGTGGCCTTCGAGAACCTCCCAGTTCCCTTCCGGCAGCGTCGCCTTTGCTGACGTCGCGGACAGATTGAAGAGGCACAGAACGGTTTCGTTGCCGAGCGTGCGGGTGTAGCTCAGCACATCGCCCTCCACTGGCTGGAATTCGATGCCGCCCTTGGCAAAAGCGGGATGCTTTTTGCGGAAGGAAAGGAAGCGGCGGTAATGCTCCAGCACGGATGCCTCATTGCCCTGCTGGGCGCTGACGGCGCGCTGCTTGTGTTCGGCCGGAATGGGCAGCCAGGTCTTGTCCGAGGTCGAAAAGCCGGCCTGCGCATGGCCCGCATCCCACACCATCGGCGTGCGACAACCGTCGCGGCCCTTAAATTCCGGCCAGAACTGGATGCCGTAGGGGTCCTGCAAATCCTCAAAAGCAATATCGGCTTCAGTAAGGCCCAGCTCTTCACCCTCATAGATGCAGACGGAGCCGCGCTGCGTCATCAACAACGCCGAGAGCACCTTGGCGAAAGCATCCTTATCCTCGACATGCTCGCCCCAGCGGCTGACATGGCGAACGACATCGTGGTTGGAGAAAGCCCAGCAGGCCCAGCCTTCCGGTGCGGCCCTGGCAAAATCCGCCTGCACGTCGGCAACACGCTGCGGCGTGAGCGCATCCGGCGCCAGGAATTCGAAGGCGTAGCACATCTGCATCTTGTCGTCGCCGGAGGTGTATTCACCGACGATTTCGAGCCCGCGCTGGCTGTCGCCCACTTCTCCGACGGCGGCGATATCCGGAAACTCGTCCAGCACGGCGCGGAAGCGTTTCAGGAAAGCGATGTTTTCGGGGCGGTTCTTGTCGTAGAGATGTTCCTGGAAATTGTAGGGATTGACCGCAGGTGCCGTGGAGGCGTTGCGGCGCTCCGGCGCCAGCGCCGGGTTGTCGCGCAATTCCAGATCATGGAAATAGAAGTTGATGGTATCGAGGCGGAAACCATCGACGCCGCGCTTCAGCCAGAAGCGGGTGATATTGAGCAGTTCTTCCTGCACTTCCGGATTATGCAGGTTCAGATCCGGCTGCGAGGTCAGGAAGTTGTGCATGTAATATTGCATGCGGGTGGGGTCCCACTGCCAGCCGGAGCCGCCGAAGATCGACAGCCAGTTGTTGGGCGGCGTGCCATCCGGCTTGCTGTCCGACCAGACATACCAGTCCGATTTCGGATTGTTGCGGCTGGCGCGGCTTTCCACGAACCACGGATGCTGGTCAGACGTGTGCGACATGACGAGGTCGATCATGACGCGGATGCCCAGACGGTGCGCTTCCGCGATCAACCCGTCGAAATCGGCAAGCGTGCCGAACATCGGATCGACATCGACATAATTCGAGACGTCATAACCGAAATCCTTCATTGGCGAGGTGAAGAAGGGCGAAATCCAGATTGCGTCGGCACCGAGACCGGCAATATGCGCCAACCGGTCGGTGATGCCCTTGAGATCGCCGATGCCGTCGCCATTGGAGTCCTGATAGGAGCGCGGGTAGATCTGATAGATCACGGCGCCGCGCCACCAATCCTTGTTGGGCGTCAAAGCGGAAGTCACCGGAGCGGTCATAGTCTCATCCTGTCTGGTATGGGCGTTCATGGATAATCAGCCTCCCTTGACGGAGCCTGATAGCAGGCCACGCACGAGATAACGTTGAAGGGCAAAGAAGACGCCGAGCGGCACGACAATGGTAACGAAGGCCGAGGCGGTGAGGATTTCCCAGTTGCCGCCGCGCGAACCGAGCAGCGCGTTCAAAGCACCGGTCAGCACCAGCTCATCCTTCTGCGTGCCGAGGAAGACCATGGCGACGAGCAGGTCGTTCCAGGTCCACAGGAACTGGAAGATGGCGAAGGAGGCGAGCGCCGGGAAGGACAGCGGCAGGATGATCTTGACGAAGATTTCGAAATCGCTCGCGCCGTCGACACGCGCACTTTCGATGATCTCTTTCGGCAGGCCGGAAATGTAGTTGCGCAACAGGTAGATGGCGAGCGGCAGACCGAAGGCGGTGTGCGCCAGCCAGATGCCGGCATAGGTCTTGGACGGTACGCCGAAGATATTGCCGATTTCGTTGTAGAGTTTCAGGAGCGGTATCAGCGACATCTGCAACGGTACGACGATTAGGCCCACCACCATCGCAATCAGAAAATTGCGGCCGGAAAAGCTCATCCATGACAGCGCATAGGCGGCAAAGGCGGCGATGAGGATCGGAATGACGGTTGCCGGCACGGCGACTGTCAGCGAGTTGACGAAAGACTGGCCGATGCCTTCCGAGGTCAGGACGGTTCGATAATTGTCGAGTGTGAAGACCGGCGGTGTCGCGACGGAAATATAGACGCGCTTGCCGCGAGAGCCCTCGAAGCTTGAGGCCTTGCTGTATTCATAGGTGCCATCGGTGTTGACGAGCAGCGTTTCCCCGTCGCCGATATCTGCCGCTTCACCGGCTTTGAAGGCCGTCGGCTCCTGCACGCGAACGCCGAAGGCTGCAACCTTGCCCCCCTGTCCGCTTTCAAAAACATTACCTGATATGACGTAGCGGTTCCCGTCCTGCTTCTGCACGGCAGCGTCGGCAAGGCGAACCGCCGCGGTCTGCTCGGAACTGGAAAAGGCCGTCCACCAGCCCGACACGGTGATCTGGTCCTTGTCGCGCAGGGAACTTACGAGAATACCGAGTGTGGGCAGAAGCCAGAGAAGCACGACGATCAGCACGCTGGCATGGACGATGAGGCGCGGCAGGCCGACGCGGCGCAGACGTTTTACGATATTCATCTCAGCGGCCCTCCATCTCACGGTTCGCCTGGCGGATGTTCCAGACCATGATCGGGGTGACCGCCGCCATGATGATGAGCGCGATAACAGCACTTCGGCCACTATCACCGCCGCCGCGGAACATCCAGTCGAACATGAGATTGGCGAGAACCATGGTGTTCCACTGACCGTTGGTCATGGTCAGCACGATGTCGAAAACCTTGAGAACGAGAATGGTGATGGTTGTCCAGACGACGGCGATGGTGCCCCAGATTTGCGGGACCATGATCTTCCAGAAGATCTACCAGCCATTGGCGCCATCGATGACGGCCGCTTCGATTGTCTCTTCCGGAATGCCGCGCAGCGCTGCCGACAGGATGACCATGGCAAAGCCGGTCTGAATCCAGATGAGGATGACCATTAGGAAAAAGTTGTTCCAGAAGGGCATGGAAATCCACACCTCCGGGCTGCCGCCGAAAAACTCGACGACGGCGTTGAGGAGGCCGATCTGCACCTGACCTTCGGCGCGATACTCGTAAATGAATTTCCAGATGACGGAGGCACCGACGAAGGAGATCGCCATCGGCATGAAGACGATGGATTTGGCGATGTTGCCCCACCAGATGCGGTCGGTCATGACGGCAATAACGAGGCCGAAGAAGGTGCAGGCGGCCGGCACCACGGCCAGCCAGAGGATGTTGTTGAAGATCGATTGCCTGAAGCCGGCATCGAAAAATGCCCAGCGATAATTGGCAAGACCTACGAATTCGGCGCCGATCCGGTCATAGAACGAGAGGATGAGCGTCGCGATGACAGGATAGACCAGATAGACGAGAAGAAGGACAAGAGCGGGGCCGATGAACAGCCAGGGCCTGACCGACGCGCGGCGGTTGAGGTTGCGGGATGCCTGCAACACGTCTCCCGAGCGGACGGGAAAGATTACCTGCAACAGTTTGTCGGATAGCCAATAATAGGCAGCGCAGGCAAAAACGCCGGCCACCATGACGCCGATGGCAGAAACGAGTTGTTGAGCCATGTTCCCTCCCTTGATCCTCTCCGCGCCGCGCTGATTTTATGCGGTCGACGGCCGTTCCGTTGGCAAAGGCCCGGCGGCATCACCGCCGGGTCAAGCTCTGTTGAGGTTACTTCAGGCCGTCCCAGGCCTTCTGGATATCGGCAGCGACCTGATCGGCCGACTTGCCGCCGACGAAATCGATCATGCCGGTCCAGAATGCACCCGCGCCGATCTTGCCCGGCATCAGGTCGGAACCGTCAAAGCCGAAGGTGGTCGCGGAGGTGAGGATTTCACCCTGGCGCTTCATCTGCTCATTGGCATAGGTATCGACATTCACACCCTTATACGGCGTCAGGAAGCTGGACTGTGCCATCCAGACTTCGTGGGCGATCGGGGTTTTCAGGAAATCGACGAAAGCCTTGGCGGCGGGCGCTTCCTTGGTGATGGTGACGAGCGTGCCGGCGCCCAGAACCGGCTTGCCGAGTTCAGGCTTTGCGGCATAGGTCGGCATATAGAAGAAATCCACATCCGTTCCGACCTTGGTACCATCAGGGAAGAAGGACGGCACGAAGGACGCTTGATGGTGGAGGTAGCACTTCGGCGGAATGTCGAAGAGACCCTTCGGGCTGTCGCGGAAGTCGGTGGAGGCCACAGCCGCAACGCCGCCGCTGACATATTTTTCGTTCTTGGCGAATTTGCCGAATTCATTGATTGCCGCAACGACGGCCGGATCGGTGAACTTCACCTCGTTCGTCGTCCATTTCTGATAGACGTCGAGTGGCTGCGTGCGCAGCATCAGGTCTTCCACCCAGTCCGTTGCCGGCCAGCCGGTCGCACCGCCGGAACCGAGGCCGATGCACCAGGGTGTGCCGCCATCGGCAACGATCTGGTCCGTCAACTTGAACAGGTCTTCCATGCTCTCGGGCACTTTATAGCCCGCTTCCTCGAAGTTCTCAGGTACGTACCAGACGAGCGACTTCACGTCGGCCTTGAAGGGAAATGCAAAGTAAGCCTTGTTGCCGTCCTTGCCCTTGTAGCTGCCGAGATCAACCCAGGACTGGCCAGCGCCGTAATTGTCCTTGACCCAGTTTGCGGTCTCATCGCCGAGCGGAACCAGAAAACCCTTGGCGGCGAGATCGGCCAGAAGACCGGGCTGCGGCAGGATGGCGATGTTGGGCGGAGAACCCGCCTGCGTGTCGATGACGATCTGCTGTTCGTAGTTTTCCGAGGAGGAATAGCGGACGTTCACGCCGGTCGCGTCGGAGAAATAGGCCAGCACCGTCTGGAACAGCGCCTCGTCCTCACCGCGCCAGGGCCCGAAAATCGTCAGCGTCTGACCTTTCAGATCGGCATGGGCCGCCTTGAAGTCTTCGTAGCTTTTCCAGTTGAACTTGGCATCCTGACCGGGCGCGAATTTCAGATCGGCGGCAAAGGCCGAACCCGACAGCAGCACTATAGAAGCCGCCGTCGCCAAAAAGGTCTTCTGCATGTGATTTACCTCCCATCACATAAAAGGCTCAAAGCATCTCCCATAAATCAAAGCGCTTTGGCTGCCTATTCATCTCATTGTCATTGAGAAGGAGTCAAGAGGCTCTTTCGCTGGACATGCCGCAATGTCGTATGAATAGTCATACTTACTTAGAAAGGCGGCTATCGTTTTCGATTGAGAAAACCGGCAGGGACTGGTAAAAAACTAAAGCGCTTTGGGAGTTAGAGGAGAGGCTTTTGCCATTTCCGATGCGCGCGCATGGAGGAACAACAAACATGAACCTGAAACAGTTGTCGCAACTGCTGGGGATTTCTCAGACAACCGTCAGCAGAGCGCTCAACGGATATCCCGAGGTGAGCGCAGAGACGCGCCGCCGCGTCATGGAAGCCGCCGAAAAGACCGGATATCGCCCGAATGCCGCGGCGCAACGGTTGGCGACCGGCAAAGTTGGCTCCATCGGACTGGTCATGCCGGTTGGCGAGCACCACCGCTCGGATGTGCATTTCGGCGAATTCCTGAGCGGTCTAGGCGAAGAAGCGGCTCGCAGCGGATTTCACCTCGTCATCACGCCCACGGAGCCGGAAAAGGAACGGGAAGCCCTGCGGGGGCTGGCGGCGAGCGGCAGCGTCGATGGCATCTACCTCGCCTATATGAAGAAGAACGACGCCCGCATCGCCATGATGCAATCGCTTTCCCTGCCCTTCCTCGTCCATGGCCGCTCCATCGGCGTGGAAGAGGATTATCCCTTTCTCGACGTGGACAATGAGGCCGCATTTCGCGATGCGACCCAGCTGCTGCTTCAGCTTGGCCACAAGCGGATCGGGCTTCTGAACGGGCCGGAGGGCTACGACTTCACCTTCCGCCGCTGTCTCGGGGTGGAAAAGGCGCTGACGGCAAACGGTCTGACATTGCGCCCGGAAAATACAAGACACAGCAGCATGACCGACGAGGAGGGTTATCTCGGCATGGAAGCGCTGTTGTCACAGCCGGAAAGACCAACCGCCATCGTGTGCGCAAGTACCGCATTGGCACTCGGCGTGATCCGCTCGCTCAACCAGCGCGGCTTGAAACCGGGCAAGGATATTTCGCTGATTGCCCATGACGATGTGTTGCCGCTGTTGAAGCCCGACAATTTCTCGGTGCCTCTCACCACCACCCGCTCATCCCTGCGGGCGGCGGGGGTGCGTGTCGGGCAGCGCCTGATCAACCGGATCAAGCTTAACCAGACCGAACCTCATCAGGAACTCTGGAAGGCGGAACTTGTCGTCCGCGCCTCCACAGGACCGGCTCCGAAAGAGTAACTACCGATTTCAGAACTTCGGTGCGGTCTTTCCAAGCGCGCGATAGGCGGCGATGACGGTGTTGGCCATCAGCATGGCAATCGTCATCGGGCCTACGCCGCCCGGAACGGGGGTGATGGCAGCAGCGACTGCGCTTGCCTCATCATAGGCGACGTCACCGACCAGCTTCGATTTGCCTTCACCCTTTTCCGGAGCGGGAATGCGGTTGATGCCGACATCGATGACGGTCGCGCCGGGCTTTACCCAATCGCCCTTCACCATTGCCGCGCGACCCACCGCCGCCACGAGAATATCGGCCGTCTTGCAGATGGTGGCGAGATCCTTGGTGCGCGAATGCGCCATCGTCACCGTGGCATTGGCATTCAGGAGAAGCTGGCCCATCGGCTTGCCGAAGAGGTTGGAGCGGCCGATGACCACGGCGTTCAGGCCGGAAAGATCTTCGCCGTGAATGCTGCGCACCAGAAGCATGGCGCCGGCTGGCGTGCAGGAGATGAGGCCGGTTGCGAGATCGCCGGTCGCCAGCTTGCCGGCGTTCAGCACGCTCAGGCCATCCACATCCTTCTCGGGCAGGATCGACTGGATGATCTCATCGGAATTGAAATGTTTCGGCAAAGGAAGCTGTACCAGAATGCCGTGGATGGAGGGATCGGCGTTCAGTTCGCCGACCAACTTAAGAAGCTGATCTTGAGTTGTTTCTTCCGGCAGCGTGTGCTGAACGGAATTGAAACCGCATTGCTTGGCTGTCTTGCTTTTGGAATTCACGTAAGCGTGGCTGGCCGGATCGTTGCCGACGATGACAACCGCGAGACCGGGCTTCACACCGTGTTCCGCCTCAAGCGTTTCTGCCGATTTGCGGACCGCTTCCGTTACCGAAGCCGCCTTTGCCTTTCCGTCAATCACAACTGCCATGCGTCCTGCTCCTGCTGGATTACGTTGGCCCCGTATGGTGCCGACTTTGCAGGAATGCAAGCAAAAATGCAGCTTCGTCAGGCAGTTTTGCGGTAGTCCTCGCGATGCTCGGCGTAATCGGCGAGGCGCTCCCTCAAGAGCGCCAACTCGCGTCTCAATTCCGCCAATTCCTCGGCTTCGGCCTGCTCATGATCGAAATGCCCGGCAAGGGCTTCACTGAGCAAGGGCGGCAGCTCCGGTGTCGTCTGGGGGGTATTCCTGACGGTGCGGTTGCCCATCAGAACCTGCCGCACACGCTCGTCCAGCGGAATGTCATCGGTATCGAATCCGCTATCGTTCGCCGCCCCGGCGTAATAGTCCGCGAACTCAGCCTCCGGCTCGAATTCGCTATCCGCGGCCAGTTCTTCCAGATCATCGAACACATCCGGCTCGATCGGCTCGAACTCGGGAACCTGCCCCGATTGCTCAGGCGCTTTTTCGGAGGGCAGAACGTGCGCATCATCAAAGACGAGTGCCTCCTCCTCGTCATGGCGACGGTAGCTCAGGAGATACAGGCTGCCCAGCAGGCCGAGCAACGAGCCACCGCCTGCCAGCATAGCGGCTTGTGTGAGGTCGCGCGACAGTTCGCCCGGTCCGGCCTTCCTGGTGAGGCGGGTCTGAACGGCGGTTGTGGTGGATGAGGACATGTCCCGACGCTCGCTCGCCTCAAGATAGGCATTTCGCGCCGTTTCCAGTTCACCCTGCAATCTGGAGAATTCACCGGGCGTGACACCAAGGCTGCTCAGGCGGTCGAGATGTTTCGTTCGTTCGGCGTTCGCGGTTGCAACTTCCTGTGCGACGCGCTTCTCATCAGCGCGCAAGCCATCGACCAGCTGACGCAATGCGGGAGCGACAAGCGCCTGCACGGCGTCTACGGCATTCTGGGCGGCGATGCGGCGGGGATGTTTCGGGCCGTAATCGACCGAGACGCCTGAAAGCGCCATGCTGGCACTTGCATGTCTTTGCCTGATGTCCTCAAGCACAGAGAAAGCAGCGCCTGACGGCAGGGGCTTTGACAATACGTCATTCGGCTTGAGGCCGGTGGCCACCGCCAGATCCGTCTGAAGCGACTGCTGCTGCTGGGTCGTCCCCGCAAGGCTGTCATTGAGGTCGCGCAATTGCTGCTCGAGTTGCTGCACTTCCGCCAGGACGGTCTCGCCGTGGCGCATCTGGAAACCGTTCAAGGCGGCTTCCGCCTCGTCCAACCGGGTGCGCGCCCGCTCCGTCTCGCGCATGGCGGGCGTCATGGTGCCGGCCTTGCCATCCGCCACGACACGCATCGAAAGATAATCCGTAAGCCGCATCGCGGTTTCCGGCGTCGCTGCCTTCGAGGTTACGATCAGCGTGTTTTCATCCGGCGTCAGTTCCAGACGTATCGCCTCGCCCACAGCACCGTTCAATGCTTCACGCGGGGAAAGCGAACGGGTATCCGCCCCGGTCAAAAGGTCGAAAAGCAGGCCAAGTTCGCCCTGATTGCGAACGCCGACCATGTCGGCGGGCTTCAATTTGAGGTCGCCCGTTATACGGTCCAGACCGGACGGAGAAAGCAGGGTGCGGCGGGCCATGGCAAGAAAGCGTGCCGCATCGGGTGCGTCGTAGCCGGTCTGGGTAACCTCGACATGCGCCTGCGAAACATATCCGCGAAAACCGGAATCGATGAGCAGCAGCGGAAGTGCAGCCCCCACAACGGTGGCGGCGGCTACGCAACCGGCTGTCAGAAGCCGCAGACAATGTTTGCGAAATTGCGACGCAGGCACGGCAACACCATCCTCATCAGGGCGCGTCGCCATCATATCGGGACTGTGATCAACCATCTGAAGCCGTCTGCCACGCTCGGCGCCGCCCTCAACAGGCGGCTTTCAAAACCTTACGGGAGGTTAAAGGATCGTGGCAAACAAATGGTTAACGCGGGCCTTGCCGACCCGCCTCAGCCCTTGCCGAGCGCGATGTGCCAGGGCTCAGCGCAAAGGCTGTAAAGCCAGCTCATATGCAGCTTGCGAAAGATTTCGGGCATGCCAGCCACTTCGGACGCCAGCACCTTGAACAGGGGACCGACCGCGATGGCGAGACGCGCATCATCGCGATTGATGCTGCGATGCAGCCATTTCTCCTGGTTTTCCGCAAGCATGCCCGCCAGCACGACATCCACCTTCACGCCCGAAGTATCCCGGTTCAGCATGACGAAATCATGCCACGGCGCATGTGCGCGCAGCTTGGCGAGGACCTCTCCGACTTGTGCTGCATCATCCCCCGCAACGCCGATACGTTTCGGCACCGCCATATAGGTCAGAAGTGCCATGACGAAGGCAACGCCATCGATGGTCTCGGGCAGAGGCTTGCCGTGTTCGGCGCGTGCGGCGGCATTCATCCCCCTGCCCTGCGGCAGAAGCAGACAGCTTTCCAGAATCTGCCTGTAAGCAATGTCCTTGAGGGACAGCCTGGCATTCTGGATGGTAAGAAACGAGAGCATCGTGTGGCCATCACAAGCCGAAGCCTGGCCGCTGACCATTTCCAGCGCCCCGTTCCAGTCCAGATCACAGACGCGCAGTCCGTGAATATTCCGTTGCGATCCCGTCCGCGCAAAATCTGCCGCGAAATTCATGCCAGCCCCCGAATGCCAAATCCACCGCCGCCAATCCGGCGCATGGTTTGCGGGACGGCAGCTCATGGGTCTGTTTATACAGGTGCTGGTTGAATTTACCCTGAAGGCAACCGATCGAATATTCCGGAAAATAGAAAGGGGCGATTAACCAGACCGGTGGCCTGCACCGCGCTGCCGTCAGTGGCTTGGGGCCGCTTCTTTTCCGGTGTCGACTTTCTCGCCTTCGACAAGCTTGACCGAACGGGGCGAGCCGTTGCCCTTTTGCTCGCGAATATCGGCCTTCGACAGATAATCGAGCTGCTCGATCAGGACGTCCCCGACCACCTCGTCGCCGAGTTTCTTGTTCAGCCCCTCTCGGATGCGCTGCTTGAAGACATCAGGGTCAAAGGTGGAGATATTGGCGATGTTGACCATGGAAGAACCCGCCAGAAGCGTGAAGAGTTCGTCGGTCATCAATTGCGTTGCGGGCAGTTCGATCTTCGCCATCTTGTCCTTGTCTACACGCAAGGAAATGCGGCTGAGGAAATAACCGTTCACACCACCGTCATTGATGACGGGGATGGTGATGCTTTCGCCTTTGACCAGTTGCAGACTTGCCTTTTTCGCCCCCGCCTCATCTCCCGACGAGGGGGCCGTCGCCATCTGGACGGAGAAATACACCGCGCCGAGCGTGACGGCGCAAACCCAGACGCCGGTGAGAAGAAGCTTCAACATCAGGAGGCTGCGCCGTACATGAACTGTTCCTGGGAATAGGTGCCGTCCGTATCGGCTTCCTGGATCGCGGTCTTGAGAAGATCCGCAACAGCGCGAACCGCATTCAGATGCGCCTCGACGCGGCTGGCATTGGTCGCGAGCTTGGACTTGATGCCCTGCACCTGATCGAGATGTCCGGCGGCGATTTCCTCATGGGGCGTATCGCGGAACAACATCGTCAACTCATAGAGGCAACGGCTTTTATGGGCATTGGAGACTTTGAAATCGAACTGGGGGTCCTTACCGATATTGTCATTCTCATTGTCGATGATCATTTCAAGACGGCCGAGAACGGATTTGATGCGGTGGTCGTTCGACATAAGGTCCATGCTTGTCTCCTCGTTATGATTTATCATGCTCAAGCCTCGTCCGTTTTATCATTGGAAACGCCGAGGACCTGCCTTTCGAACTCCGCCACCATCCGAATTGCAGCATTATGGTCTTTGTCATTCATGGATACGTCGGTAATGCCTTTGCTCTCGGCTTTCCGCAACGCATCCTTGTAGGCCTGTTCTGCAATGCCAACGCCGCCATTTCTGGAAATCGTGTCGGCAAACTGTTCCGCCATCATGCTTTTCCAGATCTCGCCGGCGTTGCCCTTGCCGTAGACCTCCTCGCTGTCTTTCGGCAGCATGTTGGCAACGAAGGTCTGAAGCACGGAAGCCTCATACTTGCGATATGTTTCCGGAACTTCGGTACGGGCAGAGCGGATATTGGTATTGCCGAGACCTGCCTTCGAGGTGGCGCTGTCAAGCATATCAATGGCAGCGCCAAAGCCCTTGCCCGAATCGGCAAGGCTCGTCGCAGCGAAAGCCGCCTTGTTCGCCTTCAATTTTTCCTGGGCGACCTGCACTTCCTGAGGGTCCGCAGCGCGAACCACATCCATCACCAGATCGCTTATAACCGATATCGCCACGTCCAGAACTCCCGAGCTGACGAACGGGCGGCATTAAAACCGGGGCGTTCGCTCAATCAAGAAACACCGCTGAATACGTCTCTCTGGACGCCCAACGATGCAACAACGGGACAGACTATGGATCGCCAACCTTGCTGGAGGCTGGTGTCCGGGATGCGTTCGTGATTTCTAACAGATCATAGATTGCATTGTCGTCGGCCTCACGATCCTCGAGATCGCGGGCGAGATGCATCCTGTCCTCCAGCCGATCGGCCTTGGTCTTTTCCTTGAGCACCTTGTTTTCCTGCAATTGCTGCACGCCGGAGAGCTGACGGTCCTTGACGACAAGGCGGCCGTAACGATCCGAATAGTGCCTGGAGAACGTCTGGTGGACCGGCTCCATGGAACTCATCGCTTCAAGCACGTTCTCCATGGATTGCGCCACTTCGGCACGCACGCGGGTGGTGTCGGCCAGTTCCACCTCGGCCATTTTCTCCATGTGGCGTTGGACCGTTACCAGGCGCTTGAGTTTGGCCGAACGCTTGTCCGAAGCCATGGCGTTTTCTCCAGATCAGAAGCCGATGAAGACCGGGCCGAAACCATCCACGAATTGCCGGATGAGGGCCGCGATCGACAGGTAAAGCATGAAAATACCGCCCGCGAGAACGAAAGGCGTCGATATGAAGTAGACCGGTATCTGCGGCGCCAGCTTGTTGATGAGGCCGACCGCAACGTTGAACATCAGACCGTAAATTACAAAGGGGCTGGCAAGCCGCAGCATGATGGAAAAGGAGGCGCGCAACGTATCTGTCAGGGTTATCAGCATCTTCTGGCCGCTGATGAGCGCGCCGACCGGTGTCGTTGCGTAGGAATCGACCAGCGCCCGCAGGACGATATGATGGAAATCCAGGATGAACAGCACCATCAGCCCACCGAAGGTGATGAAGTTCGATATCTGGTTTTCCTGCACGTCTTCAACGGCATCCGCTCCGCCGGGAGCGCTAAGCCCGATGGATGCGCCGATGAGCGCGCCCGTGAACTGGAAGCCGAGCGTGTAAAACCGCGCGATCAGCCCGTACATTGCGCCAATGACGATCTCGGTGAAGATGAGGCCGACAACGGCGCCCTGGCTTGCGCCGGAGACTTTCGGATAGATCGTATCCCACAGTACCGGCAGAAGCGCCATGGACACCGCAACGCACAGGAGAATGCGTATCTGCGGCGAGATGCGGGAGCTGGAAAAGCCCGGCATGGTCATGAAGCAGGCGCCGATACGGCAAATTGCAAGGAACAATGCGATAATTGTCCCTTGCGGGTCGGTTATCATGAAATGGCGCCCAGAATCTTGATCTCCAGCCCCTTGGCCAGTTCCACATGCGAGAGAACCGGCAGGGTCGCAAAGAGTCGTTCGATGATCATGCGCACATAGGACCGTGTTTCCGGCGACGTGACAAGGACAAAGGGTAGTCCGCGATCCATGAATTCACGGATAACTTTCGATGCCTGCTCGGAAAATTCCTCGAGATGGCGGGGATCGATATCGAATTCGACGATTTCGCCCTTTTGATCGCGCTTGAGCGCCTGATGGAAGACCATGTCCCATTTGTTGCCGAGGCGAAGCACACGCAATACGCCATTGTCGGCAAGATCGCCGCAGAGCTGCTGCGACATGCGCACCCGTACATGTTCGACGATCTGCTCGGTCTTGCGCACATGCGGGGCAAGTTCGGCGACCGCTTCCAGAATGAGATGCAGGTTGCGGATCGACACACGTTCGGCGAGCAGCAGTTTCAGCACGGCCTGCAGGCCGGAATAGGACATGTGCGACGAGCAGATTTCGTCGGCAAGCTTCTTGTATTCCGGGTCCAGCCTGTCGATGAGGATCTTGACGTCCTTGTAGGACAGCAATTGGGGCAGATTGTTGCGAATGACTTCGCTCAGATGCGTCAGCACCACAGAGACATTGTCGATCGGGTGGAAACCTTCGCGCTTCAAATCCTCGGTGAATGTCTCGAGAATGGAAACGGCCGGCATGCCGAAGGCGGGTTCGCGGATTTCGTCGCCCGGAATGCTCGGCTTGCGCCCTGCCCCCGTCACGACAAGAACATCGCCAACGCGCAGATTGCTCGACGCGATCGTCGTGCCATGGACACGGATCTGATAGGCCTTTTCCGGGATCATGATGTCGTCGGAGACCTTGATCTCCGGCACGACGAAGCCGTATTGGGTCGCGAATTTCTTGCGCATCTTGCCGACACGGAAAGCCAGTTCCTGATGCGCACCGAGGAGGCGGGTCGAAACCTGCTTGCCGAGGGCAAGTTCAATTTCGGACGTCTTGAGGACCTGCTTGACGGAGTCCTTTTCCGCTTCGTTGGTCTGGAGAACCTTGTCCTCCTCTTCTTGACGGCGCTGCGCGCTTTCCGCTTCGACCTGGCGCGGAATATACCAGCTGCCGAAGGCCATGATGCCGCCCAAAAGCGTGAAGGGCAGGAAGGGCAATCCAGGCATGACGGCAAGAAGCCCCATCAGCATGGCTGCGACCATCAAGGCACGCGGATATCCGCTCAGCTGATTGATGACGGCCTGATCCGTCGATCCCGAGGTGCCGCCGCGCGACACCAGAAGGCCGGCCGCCAGCGACACGATAAGGGCCGGGATCTGCGAAACGATACCGTCGCCGACCGAAAGCTTTACGAAAACATCGGCAGCCTCGCCGATCGGCATGCCGTGGCGGAAGTAACCGATGATGATGCCGCCGAAAATATTGATCGCGGTGATGATCAGGCCGGCGATCGCATCGCCGCGTACGAACTTCGAGGCACCGTCCATCGAACCGAAGAACGAGCTTTCCTCTTCCAGCTCGCGGCGACGGCGTTGCGCTTCCTTTTCATCGATGATGCCAGCGGACAAATCCGCATCGATCGACATCTGCTTGCCGGGAATGGCATCCAGCGTGAAGCGCGCGCCGACTTCGGCGATACGGGTGGCACCCTTGGTGATAACGATGAAGTTGACGGTAATCAGGATCAGAAAGACGATCAGACCGATCACGAAATCGCCCGACATGACGAGGCTGGAGAAGCCCGCAATCACGCCGCCCGCCGCCGTGGGCCCCTCGTTGCCGTGCGAAAGGATGACACGCGTCGTCGCAATGTTCAGCGACAGGCGAATCATGGTCGCGATCAGCAGCACGGTTGGAAAAGATGAGAAATCCAGCGGACGCTGTATCCAGAGCGCCACCATGAGGATGAGGACCGAAAGTGCTATGGAAAAGGCCAGACCGACATCCACCAGAACGACCGGAATCGGCAGGAACAGCACGCAGAGGATCGACACGATGCCCAATGCGAAACCGACATCCCGCATGCTCGGGCTTACCTTGGGCAAGGAAATGACTGGTGGTTGCGCCATAAAATCGTCCTGTCTCTTCATGAGAAGGGCGACGGAAAAGCCGCCGCACGGTTCCGCGGCACCGGTTTTCTAAAATCGCTGACGCAATTCAGCCCGATGCTTCAGCCTATCCCTAGTCGCTGAAGCTTGCGCGAGGATGGCATCCAGACGGGACGGGCGTCAGAAGCCCGACTGAACCCGCGAAAAGACGAGATTGGAAAAAAGGGCGATCTGCGCGCCCACGAACGGGGCGGCAACGCCGAGAACGATCATGATCGTTACGATTTTAGGGACAAAGGTCAGCGTCATTTCCTGAACCTGGGTCAGGGCCTGGATGAAGGCGATGGCGACACCAACGATCATGGCCGCGAGAACGGCGGGACCGGCCGCGACGAGAACCGTCCAGACTGCCGCCTGCATGATATCAAGCGCATCGGCCTCGTTCATCGTCGCATCCTTTATTCCGGAAAGGCGGCGTCATGCCGCCTCTTCAATGTCAGGAACCTGCCGGCACGTCCGAATCGGTGCCGCTATCAGGTGTAGTCGCGATCGGACCGTTCGAGAAGGTCACGCCGGCCTGCAGCAGCACTTTGTCACCAGCTTCTGTGATGGCGACGACGCCGTCCGAATAGACTTCGACTTCCTTTACCACGCCGGTGACCTTGTCGTCGGCGCTCTTGACCGTTTTGCCAACCAGGTCGGAAGCGCGCGTCAGGGCTTCGGCCTGCAGCATGCTCTTCAGATGGGTGTTGGTCTTGATCGTCTGCTCGACCTGCGAGAAGCTCGCAAGCTGCGACATCTGCTGGCCGGCATCCATCGGGCTGGTCGGGTCCTGGTTTTTCATCTGGGCGATGAGAAGCTTCAGGAAGCTGTCGTAGTTAAGCGAGGCCGCGCTTTTGTCGTTGCTGCTCGCCCCGGCATTTGCCCAGGGGTTAGAGGCTGCCGACGTGACTGCATCTACCGCCATGGTGCGATCTCCTTGCGAATCTGCTCGATCGTTGCGGGGGTCATTTCCTGATTGTTGAGGATCTTTTCCTCGGTCGGGTACAGGCCACGAATGGCCTTCAGCGCTTCGAAAGCCTTACCCGAGGCAACCAGACCGTCGATACGCTTGAGTTCGGCCAGAATCTCCTCATGCTGGAAGCAATTCAGCAGCATGCTCACGGATTTGCGGAACAGGTTCGTCGACTGTTCGCGTCCTTCCGGGTTGATGAGGATCATCTGGGCGATGAAATAAAGCTGTCTGAGCGGCGTCGTCGCCTGCTCCGGCTGCAGGACGTGGTTTTCAAGCAGGAACGTGACATCGTTCAGGAATTCGAGGGCCACCTTGCGATCCACCCGCAAAACCGCGCCGTTGATGAAAATCTTTTCGCCCGATTTCAGCGAGATTCGAAGTGTACTTTTCATTTCAGTCCATCCCTGATGATGGTTGTCACGTCAATTATACCCTGGAAATTCGTCGACTGACGTTTCCGGATCAGTTCGCACTCTTTCAAAATCCAGATCGCGATAGAAATCAGATTTGCCCTGAGTTCCATGGCCAGCTGGTTTTCGGGCTGCTTGAGGTCCTCAATGAAGCGGATCCAGACCCGTCGAGTGTAAAAAAGCGCTTCGATCGTGTGGCGCTGGGAAGAGGAATCCTTTGCCTCCACCAGTAGATCGATCGATTTTGTCAACGCCTGCCGCTCGCGATCCTTCGCGTCTGCGACACCATCCTCCATGATTTCGGCGTAGGAAAACTGGTACATTCATGTATCCTTTATCTGCCGCCACCCCTGTTCATCAGAGGTAGTTTACCAGACTCATTTTTTGCAGACGCGACGTAAGGCTGTAGGCAATTTCAATCTGCTGCTGGAGCAGATCCAGGCGTGTCTTCACCTCGTAGGTATCGATCCCCTCGATATCCAGCAGATGAGTCTCGATGATCTTTTTCTGGGCGGCGAGCGAGTCGTTCGCTTTCGAAACACGGCTTTCGGAAAGGCCGAGCTGGCTCTGCTGCTGGTTCAAACCACTAATGACCGTGCCTATATTGGTCACCGACCTGGTCGCCACCAATTCGCGAACATCGCTTGGGACCTTGTCATCAAGGAACGTCATCGCCGTCATTGCTGTCATCGCGAAATAACGCATGCCCTGCGAGTTGCTGTTTGTCGATGTCTCGACCACCTCGTTCTGGCTGATGCGGCTCGTCATGTTCGTGTCGCTCGCCTTCGATCCATAGGTCGTCCAGAAATCGTAATTCTGGCCGGCCGTCAGATCGCTGTGCGGTGGGTTCGTAACCGGCGTAGTACCGTTGAACACGCCTTCGATATGGGTCATGAACGCCGCGGCCTGATCCTTGGACAGGTCGGCAATGTTACCGACCGCAGGTGTCTGTGCCGCCATGAACGCGTTCAGCTCAACCTCATAGGCTGCCTTCAGCGTCGATCCTTCGGCAAAGTAGTCATCGATAGGCTTCACATCCGTATTGATGCCGGAAAACAGAAATTCGCCACTGACTGCCGTATTGGCAAAACCGGTGAAGGTGTTGAACGCATTCGAAATGGTTTTGGCGACCGTTGCCAGCGTTGGTGCTGCGCTGCTGGTATTCGGAACAAGAACCTTCTGAATTTCCTGGGCGGCCTTTGCCATGCCATCAAGTGCCGCCTGAGAGGACTTGAGGCGCTGCGTGGCGATGGAATTGACGCTGACGAGCGAAGAGAGACGATCGACATCGCGATTAAGGTCAAGACTGCGGGCCGTGTTGGCACCCAGCGTCACGCCCAGGTCCGCATGTTTACCCGTGGTCAGCTCGGTATTGAGGTTCGTCATCTCAAGCTGGGCCTTGAGGATGGTGCTGCGCATGCTGTTCTGCATCGCCAGCGATGAAATGAAGGACGTTTTCATCTATTACCTCACCATATCCATCAGCGACTTGAGCATGTCGTCGATGGTGGTCACCAGCTTCGTGGCGGCCTTGTAGGATTGCTCGATATCCATGAGCAGCGAAAGCTCCTCATCCAGGCTGACGGCAGTATTGTTCGAATAGGAGGTGGCGGAGCGCTCATAGAGCGCGCTTTTCGCTTCGTTTGCCGAAGTTGCGCCGGATCGTTCCTGTTCGAGCCACCCCACCGAGTTGGTGCCGTATTTCAGGATGCTTGTATTCGTATCGATACGTGTCGACGCGGCAAAATTCATGGGCGCGTCAAAAGCAGTGACATAGCTGTCGATCAGTGCGGAAAACCCGGTTCCGCCTGAAGTTGTGCTGTTGATTACATAAGCGGTACCGTTGATACCGCCGTCGCGCAACAATTCCGGGTTTCCACCTTTGGAAATAATTAACGCAGGGTTGACGGTAATGCTCGCAGCGAGCCCGGGAGAGACAACACCGCTTGCCGGAATGGTTGTGGCCGCAGGGGAGCCGTAGGTGAAGAGGCCTGGCATCTTCGGCAGCGTGCTGGTGGGGCTGGCCGGCTTTTCCGCAAACATGGTGATGAGGCCGCGCGCAATTTCGTCGAGCTGGCTCTGCATGGTTGGCGCCAGGTCGTCACGAACCTGCATCAGACCCTGAAGCGAACCTTCCGCTGTCGTGTTACTGCCGCTGCTCGCCTTGATCGCGACGCCATCAACGTAGATCGCGTTCCCCGTGACCGTCGCGTCGTAGCCCGGCTGCGCCTTGAAAGTAACCTTGCGCGGCACGACTTCGAACAGGGTCGCGCCATCCGCCGTGTAGAGCGCCACGTCGTTGTTTTCACGATTGACGACGTTGATCCCGATGATGGACGAAATGTCCTTCAGCAGCGTCTCGCGCTGGTCGAGAGCATCACTTGGATTGCCGCCGATCGCGGTCTGCGCCTTGACCTCGTTGTTGGCTTCCTCGAATTTCGCGAGCAGGCCGTTCAGCTTGTCGACCTGAAGGGACATTTCCTTGTCGGCACGCAGGCGCATCGCCTGCAACTCGGACGAAGCCTTGTTCAGGGAATTGGCGACGTCCACGGCTGATGTAACCGCAGTCGCAGCAAGCGCGGAATCGCTCGGCTTTGAGGCGTAACCGTCAAGGCTCTTCAGCAGTTCCTTCATATAGGTGGCAGGCGAACTCTCGTAATCGTTGCCGCCGAAAAGGCTTTTCATCTCCTCGAGCCCGGTCAGAACGGTTTTCTGGCCGGAAGCGAGGGATGCACTGGAGATCGTCTGCCTCAGGAGGCTCTCATTCTGGGCACGGCCGTTGGCGACAATACTTGCACCTGACATGGTCGTGCCGAGAATGGCGGTTCGCTTGACGTAGTTCGCATTACCGACATTGGCAATGTTTTTCGAAGTAACGTCCGTCTGCTTACCTGTATTGTTGAAGATCGACTGCGCAGTATTCATTGCTGACGTGAGCGACATTCATTTGTCCTCGTGAGAATTACTATCTCTTCAGATTGATCAGGACATCCATCAAATCCGACCCGGTCTGGAAGACTTTCGAATTCGCTGTATAGATACGCTGGGATTCAATCATATCGGTGAGTTCGCTGGCGATATCGACGTTCGAGCCCTCAAGCGCACCCTTCTGGATGTAACCGAAGCTGCCCGTCTGCGGGAAACCGATGGTGACGACGCCCGACTCGTTGCTCGGCAGATAAACGTTGCCGTTCTGAGGGGAGAGGTTGTCGACGCTCGGCACCGTGGCAACCGCCAGCTGGTAGATGTTGCGGCGGCCACCATCCTGATAGACTGCAGTCACTACGCCGTCCTTGCCGATTTCCACGTCCTTGATCTGGCTCGGGCCGTTACCGTTCAGGATCGCGGTGCCGGGCGTGAACTTCGTCGAGAACTGCGACATGTCGGACAGGTCGATACTTATTGCCTGCGGGACGCCGCTGACCGTGTCGTTGATGGTGATCGACTTTTGAGAGGTAGGTGTGAGCTTATTGGTCGCCGGGTCGAATGCCAGCGTGACTGATTCCTTGACAAGGTTCGCTGCTGGGGTCGCCGTGTAAGGGAAGCCGCCATTGGTCGACTGGTCCTGACGATAGACTGCCACTTCCCAGGTATTGGCGCCGGTCTTGGTGTAATAGAAATCGTAGAGAACCTTCGCGCCACCGCTGTCGTACGCCGTCAACGATGTCTTGTTACCGATCGTCGATGTTGCAAGGTTGTCGCTCGGACGCGAGCCCGCCGCAACAGCGGCTTCATCGCGATTGAGGTTGGCCGGGAAGCTGCCCTGCGTGGAGGGCGATGCTGTCAGGCCGAAATTATTGACGTTGACGGCCTCAAGGCCGGTAAAGCCGTTGACGACGGCAGCTGGCGCATTTGCCCCGTAGGGGTAACCCATCAGCTGGAAGCCCGCTGCGTTTTCCAGGTAGCCTTCCGCATTCTTCACGAACGAGCCGGCACGTGTGAGATAAGGCGTGCCGCCACCATCCTGAACCACGAAGAAACCGTTGCCCTGAATGGCAAGATCGGTGCTCGACGTGGTGTAGGACAGGTTGCCCTGCTCTGAAATGCTGTAGCGAACGTTGGACTGCACGCCGCCGGAGGCATAGCTGCCCGACGAGGAGGGCAGAACGAGCGAGGAGAACGACGTCGATGCGCGCTTGTAGCCGGTGGTGCTTGCGTTGGCGATGTTGTCGCCAACGGTTCCCAGCTTGTTAGCCTGTGCATTCATGCCGGACACACCGGTTCGCATAGTGCCGAAAATACTCATTCAAAAACCCTCGTGGTCATCTTCAGGGAGAAGGTAAAGCGTTTGGCTTGCGTGAAGCTGTCTGAAATACCGCGTTTGAAAAAGACCACGCGGATGAATGAATATTATTGCCAATCAATGCTGTAACCGAGGAAACGCTTGGAATCGACCGGATCGTAGCCGAGCTTCTTGCGAAGCTTCTTGCGAAGCTTGCTGATGTGGCTTTCCACGACGTTCTCTTCGACGTCATCATCGAAGATGCCGTAGATGGCATTGAAAATCTGCGCCTTGGAAACGCGGCGTCCGCGATTGGCAATCAAATATTCAAGGATGCGGCGCTCGCGCCGCGGCAAGGCAAAGACCTCGCCACCGACTTCGGGATCACGACCGTCTGAGAAAACCCGGATCGGTCCCGCATCGGTGAAATTCGAGATAACCTGTAGGCGGCGACGGATCGCCGCCGCACGCGCAAGGATTTCACGGGGGTGAACCGGCTTGCGCACGACATCGTCGACGCCGCTGTCGAACAGCGCCAGAGTCGATTCCAGCGAGGGCTGGTCGCTGACCGCGATCACCGGTGCCGTCGTGCGATCCCTGATCGCCTTCGGCAAGGAGAAGCTCCGGTCGCCCTGACCGATCAGGAATGCCTCTACGGCCGCCAGATCGCTGTCCGCTGCCGTCGAGACCCACTCCCCGAATTCGACCGGATCGAAACCGGTCGAGGGGATGCCCTCACGCCCAAATAGAGAAGTATAGCCGTCTTTAACGAGCTCGCGCTCATCAACCACTACGATCATTCGTCCGCCTCCGAATCAGTGTGGTGTTTTCCAATGCGGCATTGGTACGAATCGGGGGATTCAGCGACAACTGTAGGAAATCATCGATAGTTATTAATAATTGATTAACCATTTTGTGCCGATTTGATCTATATATAGTGGTTGTTAACCATATACGGTACAAAATTTTTGTGTAGAAATTTCAAAAATCCGAAAAAATCGCTTGCGACGCCTTTTTTAGGGCTTTCTCTCGCCACATTTCAAATTGCGAGTCCTTGACCGCATCAAAACAATCGATGGTTGTTATCCGTCGCAGAAATTTTTCGCGTTGGCGGTCCATTTTCCGTAGCCTGTCGCCACCAGATTGGCGATCACCCGGCAGACATATTTCTTTTGAGCCGGGTCGTTGTTGGGCCCGGCATGATAGCGGGCGACCGCCATGGTCCAGGTTTCGTGCCTGTTGTGGAGATTGCGCAGGAACATGGCGGCATATTCGACATTGCGGCGCGGATCGAACATTTCACGCGCGGATGTGAAGTTTTCGCCATGGAAATAGTGGTTTATCTGCATGCATCCGAGGTCGATCAGCTTGGCGCCGTTACGTTTTGCCGTCTCGAAAGTGGTCAATGCCTCCTCGGTGGAGGAGGCAAATACCGGTTTTCCCTCAATATTCATGGCGTTGGGGTCAAGCCGACCCTTGCGACCGGTCTCGGTCAGACCGACAGAATAGAGAATTCCCTCCGGCACGCCGTATTTGCGGGCGGCGGACTGAATTTCCCTTTCACAGACACCTGACGTTGCCGAAGCGGAGGCGTTTTCAGAGGTAAACGCCGTTGTCAGCAGAAGTGCGGGCAGAGCCAAGAGCGCCATCCATGCCTTCATTATGCACCCCCAAATTATCACCATTGCCCTGCCGTCCGCCGCGTGTGCCGGACTCGTCACGGTTGCGCCCTGCGGCGGCCTGTTGGCCCTGCTGCTGCGCCTGCTGATTTTGCTGATTGTTGGCTTGTGTGCCCGTTTGGTCACTCTTGTCAGAAGAAGCAATGCTGATCGTGATGTTATCGACCGTCAGACCCTGCGCCTTGAGGCCCTCGAGGATGCTCTTGCTGTCCTGCTGAAGCTTTTTGTAGGCGGCCACGTTCTCCACCGTCATGTGAACGGCAAGCTCATCGCCGGCAAGACGCAACGACATCGTCACCGATCCCAGCTCGATTGGCGTCATGTGCAGCTTCAGCGTATGGACGACTTTGCCGGTGCTGCTCTGGGCCGCCTCATTGGACAGCGACGAGCCGGGCTGCATGGCGCTAACCCATTCAGAATCATTGGCGATGAGGCCAGTCAGAGCCGAGGCGTTGGATGAAGGTGCCAGACCAATGAACCGCCGCGAATCGAGAACGGTAATCGTCTCGGTCGCCTTGCCACTGCTTTCCCGGGCATCGAACTCGACGCGGCCATCCCGCTGAACCGTACTCATATCGAGAGCGCGGGCCGTGCCGGAACGAGGAGATGCGAAGCGGAATGCCGAGGCGTCGCCTTCAGTGCCCGATCCGGATCCGGCTTCGTTTCCGGCAAGCTCGGTCCGTGCGTGCATGTCCTTCGCCAGAGGATCAGCCTTACCCCTGACCGTTTCGACCTTTTCGGATTTGACATCGGCCTTTCCGGCAATCGCCTGCGCAATTTCCTCAAGGGGCGTCTTGGCTGTCACGATATCGCCGACATTGGCCGTGAGCGTCTGCAGCTCTGCCAGCTTCGGATCGATTGCATCCGCCGCCGTCTGGCTCTCCTTGTCGGCGTCCTTGACCTTCTTGCCAGGTTTGCCGTTTTCAGGCGATGTGTGCGCCGTCTTAATCGCATTCTGAAGCTCCGCCAGCGCCTCGTGACCATGGCCTTCTCCGGAATGGTCCTTGACGATCACGTTCAGGAAGCTCGGAGGCCGCTTGACCGGCACATCCGTCTTTTCCGCATCGTCATCCGGTTGCGCATGCTGCTCCTCAGCCGATCCCGCTTCCTGCTGATGACGCGAATGCGGTGCCTGCGGCGGGCGCTCTTCCCTGACCGTCGCGAGGGTGTCGCCGAAACTTCCGCCTTTGGCGTCGTCCCTCACACTGGCGCTGCCAGCGCGCGGATCGTTATATGGCGCATTCACTATCGCGTTGATGGTTGCGTCGATCATGGTGCCCCCTCGCCTTTCTTCAAAAGGCTGTCGATTTCATCGAGCTTACTGCGGCCGCTCGTCACGAGTTGCCGGACGTTCTCGCCCTCATCCTCAGCCTTGTGGTTTTCAACTCTCCATATGCCCTTGGTCTCGGCACTGGCCGCCTCATTCGCGGGCGCGCCCGACCCGGCCCCCTGCCCTGCCGTGACACCGGGATCGGCGCCAGGCTGCGGGGAAGGCGGACGAACCACCTGGTCGGCGATTGCCCTTGCCGCGTCCCGCAGGGCCCTGTCGCGATCCGAAAGCTGGGCCTCGGGAATTTGCCCGATTGTTTCAATCGCGCTCACCACATCGGGCGTGCCGATATTGGAAAGGCTTTCATAGAGATTTGCCTGAACTTGCGGCTGGTCCGGCATATCCGGCGACAGCGTTTTCGCCTTTAACGCCGCCATGCGCGCCAGCGAATCCTTGCCGCTGATCGCCGCGAGACGGGACAGGCGCAGATAAGCTTCCTTCTGCCTCTCCGCGTCCATCATGGCGAATGTTTCCTCTATCGTGTCGTGCCCGATGGAATCGACACGTTTGACCACCAGTGAGACCAGAAGGTCCGCGAACTGGCTGGCATAGGGCGAATGCAGGAACCGCCGCGCGTAACGCTGTGCATATTCGACGCCACGCCCGGCATCGCCGTCTTCAACGGCGATAGCAAGCGAGCGGCGGAGTGCAGCCTCCTCCACGATGGTACCGGGCGCTTCGAGCCTGGCTATGTCATAGAAACCGAGGGCAGCCACCGGATCGCGGGGGATCGTCACATTGCCGCCGATCAGTGCAAGATAGGCGCCAATTCTCGTGCCGCGATACTCGGGCACCATGGCCGCGATGCTCTGGGCGACCAGCGTTCCCTTGCCGGACAGATATTTGCGCAGAATATCGGCGACGCGGCTGTCGAAATTGCCGTCCACATCCCGCGCGACGAGCAATTCTAGCGTGGCCGGATTGCCGCCGCTCATCGCGTAGACAAGCGCCGCATCGACATTGCGCGGATCCTTGAAGATCGCCGAAGGTGCGCTCTTAAGCCGCTCGTCGATCGTCTGGAGCAGAAACCGCTGCATTTCGGTTGCCGAATGGTCTCCCATGGTGACCGAATCCTGCACGAACTGCAGGGAACGCAACATGGCATAGGGCATGAGGTTGTCTTGCGATTGCGCAAAAACCTTCGCCGGTTCGGCACCGAGACCACACAGTGTCGCCGCAAGAAAAACCCAACGTTTCGAGGATTTCGTCACACTCACCCCCGATCGGCCTCAAGCAGGATTTCGATACGGCGGTTCGCATTCGCCAGCGGGTCTGCCGGCACCTGCAATCTGCGATCCGCAAAACCCGAAACCTGTTTCACCCGCTCTTCCGACAGGCCGCCGCGAACCAGCATGTAATAGGCGCTATGCGCGCGGTCCATGGAAAGCCGCCAATTGTCATTGGCCTCACCCTTGAACTGGCGTCCATCGGTATGGCCGCGGATCACCACGCTGCCGCCACGCTCCTGAAGCAACTTGCCGATCTTCTCCATGGCCAGGACCATTTCGCCGCGGGGCACAGCCGATCCGACATTGAACATCGGCGTTTCCGTCTGGTCGGAAATGGTCAACAGCAATCCGCCTTCGGCGGGCGTCACCACCAGACCTTCGGCGAGCTTGCCGCTGATGCCGGATATCTGCTTCTCGATCTCTTGGCGCAGCTCTTTGGCCTCTTCCTTCTGCGCAGCAGTACCTTGCTGCTGCTGCTCCGGCTGAGGCTGCGTCAGTGCTGCCTGCTCTGCGGCACCCGGCCGCTGCTGCGGCACAACGGCGGCGACTTCCATGGCCTTGCCGTGATCTGCACCATCGGCTGGCTGCTGAGACGATTTAGCCGCAACCGCTTCATTATCCTTGGCAGCGTCCTGCTGCTTGTTCTCGGCAAATTGCTGCTGTTCGACCGGATTTTGCTGCTGGTCCGCACGTGTGATCTTCACCTGCTGGGTCCAGAAATCGGGATCGAAGGGATCGCGGTAAGCCTCACCGCCGCTCGCACCCGTCGCCGGGCCGGAATCGGCAGCACCACCTTCGCCCTTGGCGCTGACATTGGCCTGCTGCCCGACCTGCTGGGCAATTTCCGCCAGAACGGAATAGGGATTCTCGAAAAAGTCCGCTTCTGAGAAGTTCGACTGCTCTCCGGTCTGCGAGGTCAGGTCTTCACCTGTCGCGGCGGCCGAACCCTGGGTGACCTTTTCCGCCTTTATGTTGGACTGGTCTTTCTTCTCGACGCCCTCTTCCTTGTCCACGGGTTTTTCCAGCCCCTTGGACGAGGGTTTCTCATCGGACAGCTTTATCGGATTGAAATAGCTGGCGACCGAGGCCTTGGTTTCCTCGTTTGCGGCGTTGACCAGCCACATGACGAGGAAGAACGCCATCATGGCCGTCATGAAGTCGGCATAAGCGATCTTCCACGCGCCGCCATGGGCGCCATCGTGCCCGCCCTTGTGGCGTTTGACGATGATGATCTCGTTCTTGCCGTGGTGGTGATTTTCGCCTTCACTCATTTCATCACCTTGCGAAGACTGGACGCCCAGGCGGACATGCGCGTGACGAACACGCTTTCACCCAACTCAACGGAGAGGTCGATATCTGCCGTCTCGATAAATTTCATCGTCTCTTCTTCAAAGCCCGGCTGCGTCTTCAGCTGCTCAAACAAATCTTTCGGGCCTTTCACGACAAGGGTCACGGCCTCGCCATCCGGCATGGAAGCGCGAACGACATCCGCAAGCGCCGAAACCGCCTTCAGCGACAGCTCTTCGGTCAGAACCGGGGCAAGGATATTGGCGGTCTGTTCGCTGAGATTGGTCGCGATCGCATCGATGCCTTCACGCAGCCTTAGCGACAGGAAAACGGCAATTTCTTCCAGATAGACAGAACGTAAGCCTTCGAGTTCTGCGGCATGAGCGGCAAGAAGCTCCTCGCGCTCGGCCCGCATTTTCTCCGTGATCTCGCGGGTCGCATCCTCGTGACCACGGGCATAGGCGGCCTGTTTTTCGCTTTCGACGTCGAGCGGCTCGAATTCATCGAAACCGGACGCAATATCGCCAAAACCGGAAATGCCGTCGACGTCCGCCAACGGTTCGCCGAACGTCAGTCCCGCGGGCTGCACGTCACCGAAATCCTTGAGATATCTTGCAATGGACGCGCTCATGCCCGCCCCCGGCAAAACAGGCCAAAGGGGCGAGACATGTTTCGTTGCCTGCGATCAAAGCCGTTTGGCGGCACCACCGTCATCCTTGCTACCCTGCCCGTCTCTTCAATTGTTTCCGGCCGGATCACGCCATGCGATCCACCCGATATTGCCCCGACGTTAGGTGTTCAAACTTGTGCGAGGATGAAGGCGGGCCCCGTTTTCAGAAACCTTGCAACCAACTCCCCCGAACCCGCCGGACCGACGCCGGGTTACTTGAAGAGCTGAAGGATGTTTTGCGCGTTGGCATTGGCGATCGAGAGCGCCTGGATGCCGAGCTGCTGCTGTGTCTGCAGAGCCTTCAGCCTGGTCGATTCCTCGTTCATATCCGCATCCACGAGACGGCCGATACCCTTGTCGATCACGTCCATCAGGCTCGAGACGAAGTTCTCCTGCATGTTGATGCGGCTCTGCAAGGAGCCGAGGCTGGAGGCCGTACTGGTCATGGCTTCGAGCTGCTTGTCGACAAAACTCATCATCACATCGATGGCGTCGGAAGCGGTGTAGTTCGTGGTGCCACCGGAAAAACCGCTCATGGCTGCCGCCACGACATCGAGATTGTCGAGATCGAGCGTGGAGACGGAAAGACCGAGGGATCTGGCAACGGAGGTCGGCGCACCGGTCGTGTCATAGAACCAATCGTTGCTGCCTGTGTCCCGATAGGCCGCCGCGACGGTGGTGGTGCCGCTCGAAGGGTTGGTCGCCGTCACCTTGACCCAGGTATTCTCGGACAAACGAAGATAATTCACCGTTCCGTTGCTGTAGACGCTCGGGTCGGCATTCGTATCCGGCGTCGCCGCATTCAGCGTGCCGATTTCGGCGTCCGTCAATTTCTTGACGACGTAACCCGCATTGGTGGTCACGCCGGCTGTCGTCGATGTTTGGGTGATCTGTTGTTCCGTCTTCGCGACAAAAACGGCGCTCTTGTCGAGAATACCGAGTTTTCCGCCGCTGAGGTCGAAAAGCACGGCACTGCCGTCCAGCACATAGTCAACCGTGGTGACGCCGACATTGCCCGAACCGGTGCGCGTGAAGGACGCGACGACCTTTTTGGTGATGGGTTCTACGACCGGCGGCGTGCCACCATTGCTGATGCTGGCCTGCAGCCAGTTCTCGCCGGAGAAGGAGGCAGATTCCGACGTGCTCTTCAGCTGTTCCTGAAGCTGCTTGATTTCGTCCTGGATCTTGCCGCGGTCAGCCCCGACGCCATAGGCGGCGACAAGCTTTTCCTTGATTTTCTTGACGACCTCGATCGAGTTTGCAAGGGCGTCATAGGCCGTATCGACCTTGGCGGCGCCCAGTCCCAATGCATCCTGCACGGCCGAGAGCGCTGCATTGTCGGAGCGCATGGTTGTGGAGATAGACCAGTAGGCGGCATTATCCGCCGCTGTTTCGACACGATAGCCGGACGACACACGCGCCTGCGTCGTCTCGAGATTCTTGTCGATCATGCGCAAGGTTTGCAGCGCGGCCATCGCCGCCGCATTGGTCAAAATGCTGGTCATTGGGTCCACCCAATTGGTACTGTCGGGAAAAATCCGGCGCTGCGCCGAAAACGAGCAGAGGCATCATGCGCATCAGCGATGGTAAAAAGAGCCACCGCGACCTGCCGTTCGTTAACAAATCGTTAATTCGATAGGTACCAAACAACAACGCTGATTTGCAAGGCGTTCCTTGCCTTCACACGCCGGTTTTGCATAAACCGACACGCTTCAGGCAAGGTCGGGTGAAAAAGTGCCCGAATGAAGCCATCGCGCCCACGAATTCGGAAGGCGCAATGGATAATATATGAAAATGTCCGCTGGACTGGTTCAGGCAGCTTCGCCTTGGCGGGCCGACACGAATCGGGCAGCCGTCAGGCTCTGACGGAGAAATTCGGTGTTCTCGTCCGGATTTTCCGAAGGGTTCTGAAACGAAACATGATTGATCTCGACCGCAGCATGCTCGTTGGCCAGAATCAATTGCGCATAAACCGTCGCGCCGTGCGGTTTCAGTTCGAGATCGAGGACGATCTCCGGCGCCCCTTCCCATTCGAGCCTGTATTCGCCACCGGCACCGAAATTGATCGTGCCCGGATGATAATAAAGCTCCGCGGCCGACGAGACGAGGTCGGCAATGCTGCCGTAGCACTCGAATCTGAGCAATGAAATCAGGTCGGCCGGATCGAGCAGGCGCAGTTCGGTGGCGATCGGGTTGATCGCCTCTGCGACGATCATTTCCCGCTTTTCAGAATAGGCGGATTTTTTCATTGGTTTTATTGAACCCGTATTTTCGATGACTTCATGGCGTAAACCCGATGAACGAGCTCAGCTACAGCCTTGTAAAAAGCTGGTGGAATCACACTATCGATCGAGACTTGCGCAAACATGGAGCGTGCGAGCGGCGGATCTTCAAAAACGGGGATATTATTTTTCTCCGCAATCTCGCGGATTTTCAATGCGATAAGGTCCTGACCCTTGGCAACGACGACAGGCGCGTCGCCTTCTTCGCGAACGTAACGCAACGCCACTGCAAAGTGTGTCGGGTTGGCAATCACCAGTGTCGCGCGCGGCACATTGTCGATCATGCGGCGGCGGGCGCGGTCACGGGCCACCGAACGCTGACGGGCTTTGACCACCGGGTCGCCCTGCGATTGCTTGTACTCTTCCTTCACCTCATGCTTCGTCATTTTCAGCTGGCTGAACCAGTGGTGGCGCGTCCACAAAAGGTCGACGGCGGCAAGCAGCGCGGTCGAAAAGAGAATCACGACCATCATCTTTTTGGTGAGCTCGACAACCCTGACGAAAATGACCTGCGGGTCGGAGAACATCAGGTCGATGAGACTGTAGAAATCGCCGCGCAAAGACAGGAACATGATGATCGAAACGATCAAGATCTTGAACAGGGATTTGCCGAATTCCACAAATCCCTGCTTGCTGTAGATGCGGCCGAACCCCTTTGCGGGCGAGATGCGCGACCATTGCGGACGCACCCTCTCAAGCACGGGCGACGGCAGGTTCTGGAAAAACGAGGAGGCAAGGCCGAAGACGATGAACATGATCATGGCCGGCATGAGCAGATAGGCCATGGACGTGCCGAGGAAATAAAGCAGCGACAGGGCATCCGGCCTGGTGCTGAGGTTCCATTGTTCGGGCTGCCCGAACAGGTCCTTCAGCGTTACGCCGAGGCGACCGGCGCCGTCGGGCAAAAAGAAAACCAGATAGCAGTAAAAGGCGAGTGACGAAGCAAAGATCGGCACCTCGCGGGAAAAGGGAAGATTGCCCTTTTCCGCCGCATCACGGAGTTTTTTCTCCGTTGGGTCTTCTGTTTTACTGTCCTTGTCCTGATCGTCTGCCAAGGCACGTTCCCGGGATAAAAAAAGGCCCGCCGATCGCGGCAGGCCGTCATTCCGAAACTAGCGCCCGAGACCGGCCATCGCAATGGCCGGCATTGCCTGTAAGGCGGGTTATCAACCGGCTTCCGCTCAGGCTGCTGCGGATTGTTCCTCTGTGGAGGCTTCCTTCAGCTGAATCTGACCGGAATTGGCCAGCCGAATCGCTTCCTGCGCCACGGCGCGGCGTGCAATCGCCACTTCGCGGGTGTTGATGGAAGCCTGCGGCACGGCGAGGTCCGATTCGATCATGCGGCGCTGGCGCGGACTGATGCTGGACAGCACACATTCCTTGATTTCCATGGTTGCGCCACGCAGCGCCATGGTGAGAACGTCCGCCGAGACATCGTTGAGCAACAGGACGCGGCTGCGCTGCGGCATGAACATGAGATCGTCGAAGAGGAAGATCTTCGGCTTGACCTTGTTGGCAGCTTCCTTGCTGAGCGTTTCGAGCGAGCTGAGCAGCGTATCGACCTGCGGCTTTTCCATTTCGTTCATCAGGTCGGCAACCTTCGTGGAGCCGCCCGCATTGCGCTCTGCTTCGATCTCGTTGATGAGGTTGACCACACGCTTCTCGATGATCTGCGCAGCCGTGGGGCTGACTTCCTTCATGTTCACCGTGCGGTTCATGATATCGGCGCGCTGCTCTTCGGGAATGGTCAGAAGGACCTTGGCACCGAAGGACGAGGGCAGCATGGAGAGGATATACGCGATGGTCTGGGGATGCTCGCGCAGCAGGAATTTGCCGACGAATTCCGGCTCCGCTTCCTGCAGGCGATCCCAGATCGACGCTTCATAGGCCTGGAAGGCTGCACGACGGCCGAGAAGGCTGTCCACCTCCTCCGGTGTCAGGCCCTCTTCGAGAATGCTTTCGATCGCCTTGGCATTGTCCATCAGACCCGTTCCTTCCGTGAACAGGTCTTCGAACTCCGCCACGATCTGGGCGAGTTCGTCAGGGGGAATGACACGCAGCGTCTGGGCCGAGGAAATGATCATCTGCAATTCGTGCTGCGTGAAAAATTTCAGCAGCTTGCCGGCGACGCCCTTGCCCATGGCAAGAAGCACCGCGGCCGCCTTGTCGGCCTGAGACAACGGCTTCCCTGCCAGCGGGTTACCGAAATCCTCGAAGTCCATCATGGTCTTTCCTCTCCGTCCCCACAGGGATCAGGCTTTTCTCGTACTCATTACTTCAATCAATTTTACGCCGAAGCGCGTATCGTCGTCTTCAAGTACCGTTATTTCACCGCGCGCAATACGGCGGCCATTCACCATGATCTCGACCGGTTCACCGATCTTGCGGTCAAGCGCGATCGTTGCACCCTCTTCAAGGCTCATCAGACCCGAGACGAGCATGCGGCTGGTGCCGAGAACGATCTGGACATCGATCGGGATATCCATGATCAGGTCCATATTGTCGGACAGGCCACTGCCGAGCGGCGCCTTGATGCCCGCGACCTGTGGGGTGGCCGCGAAATCGTTCATCGCAAAATCGCCCACTCCGCCACCGAAGGCGGAAAGGTCGCTGTCGGCGGAAGCGTCGTCAACGCTCCCGAAATCCCCGAAGTCGCCAAAGTCGGACAGCGAACCTTCCGCATCCGTCTTGAGGACGCCACGCAGATCGCCGATAGCCTGGTCGAGCTCACCGCCGTCTTCAAGCGACGGCAGCGCCATATCATCGGTCACAGGTGTTTTCTTCGTAGCCATGCGCTGATTATTCCCTTTGAAACTTGCGTCAGCCTGCCCAGAACCCAAAAAAGGTGGACAGGTTTTAACCCATCAGATGTCGCAAGATCTCGTCGTCCGTGCTGACATTGTTCTTTACCCGAACCATGTAGCGGTCGCCGGACTTGCCGAATTCACAATTATAGAGCTTGGAGCCGTTGGCGCTGACCTCAACGCCGATGTCGTCCTGCTTCAGATCCTGAAACGGAATGACGTCGCCGGCCACCAGCCTGGAGATCGTCCGCAGGGTCAAGGTTTCGAGCTTGATGCGCGCCTCGAGCGTTACCTGCGATCTCTTCACCTGCTCAGAGATCAAATCCACCCATTCCGCCTGCTTCTTCAGCGCCTGGGCTGAAGCCTTGGGAGCGGCGATGGAGGTCTTGAGAAGGGGCCGCTGCGGCACGATCAGCGCGAATTCCGAAGAAACCTTGCCGATGGCGATCTTCATGCGGACTGTCACGCCGTAGAGGCCGGCGATCATCTCCTCGAAGGCGCTTTTTCCATTGGCCGTAAAGGGCGGGTCGATCGTCGCCTCGAAACCGCCCGGCGCGTTGACGCCCGACCGCAGGACACCCCCGATGCGCCCGAGAACCATGGCCGCCAGGTCGAGTTCGATGTGGGACAGGCTGCGCTCGTCCGGCTCGCCGATGGTGTCGGCGGCGGCGCCCAGCATGCGCTCCATGAGCGCGATGACGAAGCCGTTGCCGACCGCCATCATGAAATTGGGGCACCAGTTGCGCAGAGAACAATCCGCAACCGAGAAATTGCCGCCGATATTGGCGATGAGATCGGTCATCAGCCCCGATTCGGAGCCGATATATTCGACGTCTATCGCAATGCCGGTCTCGCTGTGAAAGATATCAGGCAGGAATTCGCTGTAGAGATGGCCGATATCGGAACCGACCTTCGCGATTGTCTTGCGGTCGGAAAGCCCGCCGGTAAGTTTCGCGAGCAGCGACGTGTCGATGACGGGTGCTCTTTGCTGTGCAGCTTTAGCCATGGTCATGCCGCCTTGTTTTCGCCGCCGGGGTTCATCATCTCCTGTTCGACGGCGTCGATGGACGGCCGCTCGTAGTTGGAGATGGTCTTGCGCCCGTATTCAAGCGCGACCTGCGGCACCGAGCCGTTCATGTAGGCGATCAGCGTCTGCTTGACGATGATGTAGAGGCGGTGCTGCTTGGTGCGGACGATCTTGACCTGCGAAGCGAGCGGGTTGCAGATCGAATAGGACAGGATGATGCCGAGCATGGTGCCCACCAGTGCGGCGCCGATGAGGCCGCCCAGCACTTCCGGTGATTCGTTGATCTTGCCCATGGCCTTGATGACGCCGAGAACCGCCGCGACGATACCGATGGCGGGGAAGGAATCGCCCATGGTGGTGATCGCGTGGTAAGGTTTCAGCTTGTCGTGCAGGATGGTCTCGATTTCCTCGTCCATCAGTGCTTCGATTTCGTGGCTGCGCGCGTTGCCGATGATGATGAGGCGGACGTAGTCGCAGATGAACGACGTCAGCTCCTTGTTCTTCAGCACCGAGGGTGCACTCTGGAAGATCGAGGATTCTTCCGGATTGTCGATATGCGCCTCGATCTCGTTGCGCGATTTCGTGCGCAGGTCGCGCATCAGCGAATAAAGTACGCCGAGTACGTCGAGATAGTTGCGCTCCTTCGGGACCGAGTGCTTGAAGGCCTCGCCGAGCGCCTTGCCCGAATCCTTCACGACCTTCATCGGGTTCGCCATGATGAAGCCGCCGAGGCCGGCACCGCCGATAATCAACAATTCGAACGGCTGAACCAGCACGTCCAGATGGCCGCCCATCGCCATGTAGCCGCCGATGATGCAGCCGAAGGTGATTATAAGTCCAATTACAATATTCATTGATCGACCACGCCCGAACAGTGTTCCATGCCGCCATCTCTAGAAAATGTGGCTTGCGTGAACCTGTCCGCGGAGCCTCTGTCCCTCGTCACTGCAGCCAGTTTCGCACAAGCAACATCCGGCATTATCCCGACAAAGGCGGACGTGCGCCTTGGTATCGGGATCAAACGAGAGCGGCGGTTCAGTGACTTCCACCTACACCAGCTACAGACTGATCAGTCAGGACATCGGCAAATCGCTTGAGCGTGTGTCGAAGCAACCCGACGTGGCGCGCGAAACCGAATATTACCGGTCGAAGATCGGCAGCGTGAAATCCGTCGACGACTTCATGGCCGATACCCGTCTTTACAATTATGCGCTGAAAGCTAACGGCCTCGAGGACATGGCCTATGCGAAAGCCTTCATCCGCAAGGTGCTGACCGAAGGCACGGCCGACAAGAACGCCTTCGCCAACAAGCTTTCCGACAGCCGCTATTCGGACCTTGCGAAATCGCTCGACTTTGCAAGTCTCGGTGCAGCTGCAACTGCGACCGAAGCGGCCCAGTCCGGCATCATCAGCAAATACACCCGCCAGACGCTGGAGCAGGAGGCGGGCGGCGACAATAACGGTGTCCGGCTTGCTCTTTACTTCGAGCGCAAGGCACCAACGATCAAATCGGGTCTCGATTTTCTAGCCGACGACGCGCTCGCGCAGGTGTTCCGCACCGCCTACAACCTGCCTGACGAAATTGCGGCAGGAAGCGTCGAAAAACAGGCCGCGCTCATCGAAAAATCCATCAATATCAAGGATCTGCAAAATCCTGAAAAGGTCGGCAAGCTGCTCGAGCGTTTCACCATCATGTGGGAGATGCAAAATCCCTCCACGACCTATGATCCTCTGGCCGTTTTCGGCTCCTCCAGCGGCTACGGCATTTCCCCGGACCTGCTGATCTCCATCAACTCCCTGAAACTCGGAGGCAAATGATATGCAATCCGGACTATACGTCGCCCTTTCCTCGCAGATTGCGCTGGAGCGTCGTCTCACCACCATTTCCGACAATATGGCGAATGCGAACACGGTGGGTTTCCGCGGTTCCGAAGTGAAATTCGACGAAATGGTCGCCAAGAACCACAATGACATGAATGCCAAGGTGGCGTTCGTATCGCAGGGTAACGACTATCTCTCCACCCGTCAGGGCGCCTTCGAACAGACTGGCAATAGTTTCGATTTCGCCATCAAGGGCGATGCCTGGTTCGCGATGGACACACCCGACGGCCAGATCCTGAGCCGCGACGGGCGTTTCACCATGCGCCCGGACGGCGCGCTCATCTCCTCAAGCGGTTATCCGGTTCTCGACGCCGGCGGCGGTCCCATCCAGCTCAATGCGAATGGTGGCCCGATCACCGTCAGTCTCGATGGCGCTATCAGGCAGAACGACAACATCGTCGCCACGCTCGGTATCTTCCAGGCGGATTTCTCGAAAGGCTTCCTGCGCCATCCCAATAGCGGCGTGAAGCCCGTGGCCCCGCCGACGCCGGTCGTCAACAATCACGAGGTCGGCGTCGTTCAGGGTTATCTCGAGCAGTCGAACGTCAACGGCATTTCCCAGATGACGCAGCTCATCCAGGTCAACCGGGCCTTCGAGAGCATTTCGTCGCTGATGCGCGATACCGAATCCACTTTCGGCGATGCCATCAAGACGCTTGGCGGCGCACGTTAAGGAACTGAGCGATGACAATGCCGGAATCCACGCTCACGGTCGAGGCGATTTCACCGAAGCTCGCCCAGCTCGCCAGCCTTGCCGGGCACTATGCCGATCCGGAGTTTTCGGTGGCGCCGGGCGGCCATGTCCGCACCATCGCCGCCGGACACTACACGGTTTCCGGCCTGTCGCGGCATGTGAGGCTGGGCGAGTTCGTCGCCCATCGCAGCGCGACCGGTATCCATCTCGGCGAAGTCGTGCGCGTGGAACCCGATATCTGCTACGTCTGCCCCATCGAACCGGGCGAGCCGATTGGCATTCACGACACCGTCATCCGCAAGGGTGCCTTCCGCGTTGCGCCTGACGACAGCTGGTGCGGCCGCACCATCAATGCGCTTGGCGAACCCATCGATGGCAAGGGTCCGCTTGCATCAGGCACGGAGCGCCGTCCGATTTCCAGCAATGCACCGCCGTCGATGACGCGCAAGCGGGTGGAGACGCCTTTCAAGACGGGTGTCCGGGCAATCGATATTTTCTCGCCTCTCTGCCTTGGCCAGCGTCTCGGCATTTTTGCGGGCTCAGGCGTGGGAAAATCCACGCTCCTATCGATGCTTGCCAAGGCCGACGCCTTCGACAAGGTCGTCATCGGACTTGTCGGCGAGCGCGGTCGCGAAGTGCGCGAGTTCATCGAGGATACGATGGGCGAGAATATGGGCAAGTCCGTCGCCGTTGTCGCGACCAGCGACGAAAGCCCGATGCTGCGCAAGATGGCGCCGCTTTCGGCCGTCACCATTGCCGAATATTTCCGTGACAGGGGCGACAACGTCCTTCTTATCATCGACAGCGTGACCCGTTTTGCCCATGCGATCCGCGAAGTGGCGGTCGCTTCGGGTGAACCGCCGGTGGCACGCGGCTATCCGGCCTCGGTCTTCACCGAATTGCCGCGCCTTCTGGAGCGGGCGGGACCCGGCGCCGAAGGCAGCGGTACCATCACCGCCATCGTCTCCATTCTGGTGGACGGCGACAACCACAACGATCCGATTGCCGATTCGACCCGCGGTATTCTCGACGGCCACATCGTGCTGGATCGCAGCCTTGCAGAAGAAGGCCGCTATCCTCCGATCAATCCTCTGGCCTCGATCTCGCGTCTCGCCAAGAAGGCATGGACACCGGATCAGGAAAAGCTGGTGTCGCGTCTGAAAGCGCTGGTGCACCGCTTTGAGGAAACGCGGGATCTGCGCCTCATCGGCGGTTATCGACCCGGCACCGATCCCGATCTCGACATGGCGGTGAAACAGGTTCCGATCATCTATGAAACGCTGAAACAGCTTCCGAATGAACCGGCGGCGCAGGACGCCTACGCCGATCTGGCGACCGCGTTGCGCGGTGGAGTGCAAAATAATCAGCCACAGGTAAACCCGAGAATGAGAGGCTGACCCGTGAAAAAGAAACAGATCGACAAGATCGACGATAACGACCTCGAGAACGTACAGCCGCAGCCTCCCTTCTTCACGCCCGACCGTATTCTGGCGTGGACGGGAATAGGACTTGCCGCCGCCGCCGCATTTTTCCCCTGGTACGTGTTCTTTAACGAGGACAAGTTTGGAATGAGAGTGGCAGACGGCGACCGCACGCGCGACTTGCCCCATACCGGTCCGCGCGAAGTCTTCAGCGTTTCGCCCCTGGCCATGACCAATCGCAACAAGGAAGACGCGCCAGCGCCCGGCGAATTGCCGGACATGCTGACGACGGCGACGGTCAGCGAAAAGGGTAAGGAAAAACAGAACAATCTCGCCGCAGGGCTTGAAGACCAGCCCTTCCCGGGCCAGACCTCCTTCCGCCTGCTGCATGTCTCCAACGGCCGCGCCCTCATCGAGGACGGATCGGGCATGTATATGGTGCGGGTGGGCTCCACATTGCCCGACAATGCGCGCCTGACCAAAATCGAGCAGCGCGACGGCGAGTGGATGATAGAGACTTCTTCCGGTAAAACCTATCATCCCGAGAAGTAGTCAGACCGGCACTCTGCTGAAGTCTGCTGCCGTCGCCGGATCCAGTCAGGCAGGACGGAGACGTCTTCGCAATTCACTATTCGATCCCAAGGCGTGCCGCATTTGCCGGCGCGCCATTTTTGTTTTCGCAATCGCCTTCGGGATCAGATTCTCCAGTGCTTCCGCACCTGCGCCCCTCACCGCAAGTCTGACGCAAGATTAGCACCGTAGGTTCGGGCCATACGAGATGGAGAAGTCTATGCAACCGATTCAACTGTTCGATCTGGCCTCCCGCCAAGCGGAATGGCTGAGCGTGCGGCAGGAAGTCGTGGCGACCAACATCGCCAACGCCAACACACCCAAGTTTCACGCCAAGGATGTCAGTCCTTTCGAAGCGGTCATGCAGGCCACCAGCCAGCAGGTCGGCATGGCGAAGACCCATCCCGCCCATTTCGGTGCTAGCGAGCTCAGCGAAAATATCGCGGTGCGCGACAACCCGATCAATAACGAGATCGGCATGCAGGAGTCCGGCAATTCGGTCGCGCTTGCCGAGGAAATGACCAAGACCGGCGAGATCAAGCGGCAATACGACCTGAACGCCAGTCTCGTCAAATCCTTCCATCGCATGATGCTGATGACGGTAAAGAGGTAAACCATGGATCCCTTGAGTGCGGCGAGCAAGATCGCGGGCAGCGGCCTGGAAGTGCAGTCCACCCGACTGCGTATCGTTTCGGAAAACATTGCCAACGCAAGATCGACCGGCGACACGCCTGGCGCCGACCCCTATCGCCGCAAGACCGTGACATTCGGCTCCGAGCTTGACCGCGTAAGCGGCGTGCAGCGCGTGACGGTAAAGAAGCTTGGCGTCGACCGCGGCGATTTCGTCCATGAATACGACCCCGGCAATCCGGCCGCCGACACCAGCGGCATGGTCAAGATGCCGAACGTCAACGTTCTGATCGAAATGGCGGATATGCGCGAAGCCAACCGCAGCTACGACGCCAACCTCCAGGTCATCCGCCAGACACGCGACCTCGTCGCCTCCACCATCGACCTTCTGAAAGCATCGCAATGATCGACGGCATCAAACAACTCGGTTCCCTCTCGCTCACGCGTGGCACGAGCAACGTCTCTTCGCTGACCGACAGCATTTTCGGGAGCCAGCAGACGACGCCCGCCCAGCAGACGGGCGCAAGCTTCGCAAGCGTTCTCGGCAATATGTCGACGGATGCGATGAACAACCTGAAGAAGGCGGAAGTGGCCTCCTTCGAAGGTATTCAGGGCAAGGCAAACACACGCGAGGTGGTCGATGCCGTGCTTTCGGCCGAGCAGTCGCTGCAAACGGCCATCGCGTTCCGCGACAAGATCGTGTCGGCCTATCTCGACATTACCAAGATGCAGATCTAGAGCGCGTCCGGTTTGAAGCCAATCGTTGGCCGCGCTCTAGGCCTTTGTTTTTAAGCACTTTCCGGACGGAGAACCGCTCCGCGCCTTTACTGGAAATGCTCTAGCCCCGCAGGAAAAATGACATGAGAGCTCTTGCCATCGCTGCCACCGGTATGGACGCCCAGCAGACCAATCTGGAAGTCATTGCCAACAACATCGCCAACATCAACACCACCGGCTACAAGCGCGCGCGTGCAGAGTTTACCGATCTTCTGTACCAGACCGAACGCATGCAGGGTGTGCCGAACCGTGCCAACCAGGCGATCGTGCCTGAGGGAGCCAATATCGGCCTCGGCGTGCAGACTTCCGCGGTGCGCAACATCCACACCCAGGGCAACCTGATCGAAACCGGCAACAAGCTCGACGTGGCAATCATCGGCCAGGGCTGGTTTCAGATCGAGGCGGCCGACGGTTCGACGCTCTACAGCCGCGCCGGCGCCTTCAACAAGAATGCTGACGGCAACCTCGTGACGGTTGATGGCTACAATGTCATCCCGAACATCAATATCCCGACCGACGCGCAGGACATCACAATCACCCGCACGGGTCAGGTGACCGCCCGCATCGGCAACGCTGCGGATTTCACTGAACTCGGCCAGTTGACCATCGCCAACTTTGCCAACGAGGCGGGTCTGAAGCCGCTCGGCGACAACCTCTTTTCCCAGACGCCGGCCTCCGGCGCCGCCGTTATCGGCGTGCCTGACGATCCGAGCTACGGCTACATCAAGCAATCCTACCTCGAAGGCTCGAACGTCGATGCCGTCAAGGAAATCACCGACCTCATCACGGCGCAGCGCGCCTACGAGATGAATTCCAAGGTCATCACCACCGCTGACGAAATGGCTTCGATTGTCAGCAAGAACCTGAAGTAAGAACGGAAAGGCAGGCGGACATGAGGTTTGGCCGGAAACATAGCAGCTGCAGAACGGCACTCGTCCGTATGTGCCTTGCGTCTGCCTTTTCACTGGGTGCCATGGCACCCGCTTTTGCACAGGCACCGACGGCGCTGGTTCCTACTCGCACGATCTATCCGGGTGAGACGATCACGCCCGAACAGGTGAAGCCGGTGGAAGTGACCAACCCCAACATTTCCGCTGGTTACGCGAGCGATATCAGCGAAGTGGAAGGCATGATCTCCAAGCAGACATTGCTTCCCGGCCGCACGATCCCCATTGCAGCGCTTCGTGAACCGTCACTTGTGGTGCGCGGCACGAGCGTCAAACTCGTTTTCCACATCGGCAACATGACGCTGATGGCGTCCGGAACGCCCATGAGCGACGGCTCGCTCGGCGAGGTCGTAAGGGTACGCAACATCGATTCCGGCGTGATGGTCAGCGGTACCGTCATGAAGGACGGAACCATTCAGGTTATGGCGAAATGAAAGTGCTTCGTATCCTCTGTGCGGCTCTGGTCATTTCGGCCCTGCCCTTCATCTCGACGCCGCCAGCCCAGGCAGACACGTCCCGTATCAAGGATATCGCATCCCTGCAGGCCGGACGCGACAACCAGCTGATCGGATATGGTCTCGTCGTGGGCCTACAGGGCACCGGCGACAGCCTGCGCTCTTCACCCTTCACCGAACAGTCCATGCGCGCCATGCTGCAGAACCTCGGCATCACCACGCAGGGCGGCCAGTCCAATGCCAAGAACATCGCCGCCGTGATGGTGACGGCCAACCTGCCGCCATTCGCCAGCCCCGGCAGCCGTGTAGACGTGACGGTCAGCTCGCTCGGCGACGCCTCCTCGCTTCGCGGCGGCAACCTCATCATGACATCGCTTTCCGGTGCAGACGGGCAGATCTATGCGGTCGCGCAGGGAGCACTGATCGTCAACGGCTTTTCGGCCCAGGGCGACGCAGCGACATTGACGCAGGGCGTCACGACCTCGGCGCGCGTGCCGAACGGCGCGATCATCGAGCGGGAACTGCCGTCGAAATTCAAGGATTCGGTCAATCTGGTCCTTCAGCTGCGCAATCCCGATTTTTCGACCGCGGTGCGCGTCGCCGATGTCGTTAACGCCTTTGCCCGCGCCCGTTACGGCGATGGCATCGCCGAACCGCGCGATTCGCAGGAAATCTCGGTGCAGAAGCCCCGCACCGCCGATCTGACGCGGTTGATGGCGGAAATCGAAAACCTGACGGTCCAAACGGATACGCCGGCGAAGGTCGTGATCAACGAGCGCACGGGCACGATCGTCATCGGCGCGGATGTGCGTATTTCCCGCGTGGCGGTGAGCTATGGAACGCTGACCGTGCAGGTGACGGAATCGCCGCAGGTCATCCAGCCGGCGCCCTTCTCGCGCGGCGAGACGGCGGTGCAACCGCAGACGGATATCATGGCACTGCAGGAAGGCAGCAAGGTCGCCATCGTCGAAGGCCCTGACCTTCGCACGCTGGTTGCCGGTCTCAACAGCATCGGGCTCAAGGCGGACGGCATCATCGCCATTCTGCAAGGCATCAAATCCGCCGGCGCCCTTCAGGCGGAGCTCGTGCTGCAATGATGGAACTTCAGAAGAAAACTGCTTTCAGGAACGGCTTTACCCGGTTCGCGGCCATTGCCTCGCTGCTTTTCCTGCTGCCCGCCGCCGGCGCCGAAAGCCAGCAAAACGTGGTGTCCGAACTCAGCACGCAGGATGAAATCCAGAAATTCTGCACCAATATTGCCGATGCGGCCCGCGACCAGCGCTATCTCATGCAGAAGCAGGAGCTGGAAAAGCTTCAGGCTGACGTCAACGAGCGCATTTCCGCGTTGCAGGACCGCAAGGCGGAATATGAGGACTGGCTGGCACGCCGCAATCATTTCCTCGAGCAGGCGAAAAGCAATCTGGTCGATATCTACAAGACGATGAAGGCGGATGCCGCAGCACCGCAGCTCGAGAAGATGCATGTGGAAATCGCGGCTGCCATCATCATGCAGCTTCCGCCGCGCCAATCGGGCCTCATCCTCAGTGAAATGGATGCTCAGAAAGCCGCAATCGTCGCCGGCATCATGTCGCAGGCAATCGACAAAAACACTTCGAAGGATCCTTCATGACCCCGCGTCTTCCGGCCCTCCTCCTGCCGCTTGCCCTGCTTGCCGGCTGCCAGAACAACCAGACCCTGAAGGAAATCGGCAACGCTCCCGCGATGAGCCCGATCGGCAGCGGCCTGCAATTCAGCCAGACGCCGCAGATGGGCATGTATCCGAAGCAGCCAAAGCACATGGCGAGCGGCTATTCGTTGTGGAGCGACAGCCAGGGTGCGCTGTTCAAGGATCTACGTGCGCTTAACATCGGCGACATCCTGACCGTCAACATCCAGATCAACGACAAGGCCGATTTCGACAACGAAACCGAGCGCAACCGTACTAATTCCAGCGGCCTGAACTGGAAGGCAAAGGCGGAAATCTTAGGTTGGACGCCGGAGGCAGATTCCAACATCAAATACGGCTCCGATACAGACACCCAGGCCAAGGGCAAGACCAAGCGTTCCGAAAAGCTGACGCTGATGGTGGCGGCCGTGGTGACCGGCATTCTCGAAAACGGCAACCTCATCATCAGCGGTTCGCAGGAAGTGCGCGTGAATCACGAAATCCGCATCCTCAACGTCGGCGGTATCGTCAGGCCGCAGGATGTCGATGCGCAGAACATGATCTCCTACGAGCGCATCGCCGAGGCGCGCATCTCCTACGGTGGCCGCGGCCGCCTGACGGAAGTGCAGCAGCCCCCGGTCGGTCAGCAGGTCGTCGACCTGTTCTCGCCGCTCTGACGCCGACATGCGAAAGCGGGACTGACCCATGGAAAACGAACAGACTGAGGGCAAGAAAAAATCCTCGCCGATGATCATGACCATCGCTGGCGTTGCAATCCTCACCCTGCTGGGTGCGGGCGGCGGCTGGTTCGTGGGCGGCATGGTCGCCCCGAAGATCGCCGGCGCCGAGGCGCATGCCCCGGCTGCCGCCGGCGAGCATGGCGAGAAGAAGGGCGAGGGCATCGATAAAATCCCGGCAGAGGCTAACGGTATCGTCCAGCTCGATCCCATCACCACCAACCTTGCATACCCCTCCACGAACTGGGTGCGGCTTGAAGTGGCGCTGATGTTCAAGGGTCCGGTAGAGGTCAATCTCGCGGAGGATATCCATCAGGATATCATGGCCTACGTCCGCACCGTTTCCCTTCAGCAGCTGGAAGGGCCACGCGGCTTTCAATATCTTAAGGATGACATTCAGGAACGAGTTGACCTGCGCTCTCAAGGGCGCGTATCCAAGGTCATGTTCCGGACCTTTGTCATCGAATGATTCGATTTCTTGTTACCATCGCTGTTCTTCTGGCTTTGCCGGGCCTTGCCAACGCCCAGCAATTTCCGACCGATCTGTTCAATACACAGATAGACGGATCCGTCGCCGCATGGATCATCCGCACCTTCGGCCTTTTGACGGTCTTGTCAGTCGCGCCGGGCATCCTGATCATGGTCACGAGCTTTCCGCGCTTCGTGATCGCCTTTTCGATCCTGCGCTCCGGCATGGGGCTTGCCTCGACCCCGTCGAACATGATTCTCTTGTCCATGGCGATGTTCATGACCTTCTACGTCATGTCGCCGACCTTCGATAAAGCCTGGACAGACGGCGTGCAGCCGTTGTTGCAGAACCAGATCAACGAACAGCAGGCGATTGGGCGCATCGCCGAACCCTTCCGTACGTTCATGAACGCCAATACGCGCGACAAGGATCTGAAGCTGTTCGTCGATATCGCCCGCGAGCGCGGACAGGTCGTGATGACCGACAATGTGGTCGACTACCGCGTGCTCGTTCCGGCCTTCATGCTTTCGGAAATCCGGCGCGGTTTCGAGATCGGTTTCCTGATCATCCTGCCGTTTCTGGTCATCGATCTCATCGTCGCCACCATCACCATGGCCATGGGCATGATGATGCTGCCACCCACCTCGATTTCCTTACCGTTCAAGATCCTTTTTTTCGTGCTGATCGACGGCTGGAACCTGCTGGTCGGCAGCCTTGTGAGATCGTTCAACTGACGGCAACTGTGCCGAAATAATCTTCGTTAATCCTGTTTGTTAACCCCGCAGCCCCACGGCTGCGGGGTTTTCGCGTTTTAACCCTTTGGTTACCGTTTTTGCTAGGGGTCGGATAACTATAATTTTAAATTAAAAACTTACCAATTAAATATACTTCGCAGTAACCATAAGTATTTTCTAGTATTTATTAATGCTCAAATTAACAATTGGGCAATTCTTTGCTGCCAAATTCTCCCTACACACAGCGGGTTTGGTTTCCAAAGGCAAGTAATTCGGAACCGAGTGGCATGAAGCCGAAACGTTGTGACCGGTAATACAAAGTCCGGAATGTCCCCAACTCCAGTATCTCGTAAAAACAAGGGACAAAATACTATGGCAAGCATTCTCACCAACGCCTCCTCTATGGCTGCTCTCCAGACGCTGCGTTCGATCGGCAACAACATGGAGACCACGCAGGGTCGTATCTCGACCGGCCTGAAGGTAGGCTCCGCCTCCGACAACGCCGCTTACTGGTCCATCGCGACCACGATGCGTTCGGACGCTTCGGCGCTCTCCACCGTTTCTGACGCACTCGGCATCGGCGCAGCCAAGGTCGACACCGCGTACTCCGGCATGGAAGCGACGATCAAGGTCGTTCAGGAAATCAAGGACAAGCTGATCCTTGCCCAGGACCCGACTGCCGACAAGAAGAAGATCCAGAAGGAAATCGGCCAGCTCCAGAAGCAGCTGACGTCGATCGCCGACTCCGCGACCTTCAACGGTGAAAACTGGCTGAAGACGAAAGCATCCAACGACGGCGCAGCATTTGCTGCCGGTACTGACGATGCGGCTATTGCCAACCTGAAGAAGCAGGTTGTTGCTTCCTTCACCCGTGACTCCGCTGGCGCCGTCAAGGTTCAGCGCGTCGATCTGCAGCTCAGCGGCTCGAACGTTCTGTTCGATACCGGCGCTGTAACAGACGGCAAGGGTACGGGCATCCTCGACAAGGCAGCTGTCGCAGATGGCGTTAAGCAGTCGGTTTCGAACCTCGATATTTCCGACCTGAGCATCTACAAGGGCGCTGGTGCCACCATGCTCGGCACTGCCGCTGCAACGGACAACGACATCCTCGACAAGCTCATCACCCACGTTGACAAGCAGCTTGAAACCCTCAACAGCGCTGCTGCCGATCTGGGCGCGGTCTCCAACCGCATCTCGATGCAGGGTGACTTCGTTTCCAAGCTGACGGCAACGATGGAAAAGGGTATTGGCCGTCTGGTTGACGCCGACATGAACGAAGAGTCGACCCGCCTCAAGGCTCTGCAGACGCAGCAGCAGCTGGCAATCCAGGCTCTGTCGATCGCCAACAGCGACTCGCAGAACATCCTGTCGCTCTTCCGTTAATCGGACCGAAAATTACAAAAGTCGAGCCGCGCCCGAAAGGGCGCGGTTTTCCATTTGTGGAGTGCTCCGCAAACGGGAAGATTTCGTTTACCATCCTTGCTTTGAAAGCATTTACCACGATTTGAGCGAAGCGCCGGTAGCGCCCTGAAATTAGGGAATTGGAAAGCACCGGCTGTCAGATTTTGGGCATGGACAAGCGGATAGCCGCTGGCCTGAATGACACTACACGCAGGATCGCAAGCGGAGGCTGACCGTCTTGCAATTGCGTGAAACAGGCAAACGTGACGGAGGCTGACCCAAGCGTATTGCCCTTTTACCAAAGCCGCATCCGGAAACGGGTGCGGCTTTATTATTTTTTAAACATTTCAGGCTACGCGCGCATGCGCGCGAAGATTGCATAATAAAATCTCAGCGTGTGCATTTTTTTGCGACCCTTAGCTCTTCATTAACCATATGGAGGTTAGCTAGAGCCATCGAAACGGCGAGCTAACCATTAAAAATCAGCAGGTTAGCAGGCATGATGCTGTGCGCTGTTCCCGGTGAGACCGGAATGTCCCTTCTTTAATCAGCCATTCAAGGGGCAAATTTACTATGACGAGCATTCTCACTAACGTAGCAGCTATGTCTGCACTCCAGACCCTGCGCTCCATCGGCCAGAACATGGAAACGACGCAGGACCGCGTGTCTTCCGGCCAGCGCGTCGGCGAAGCTTCCGATAACGCCGCTTACTGGTCGATCGCGACCACCATGCGTTCCGACAACGGCGCTCTTTCCGCTGTACAGGACGCCCTCGGCCTCGGCGCCGCAAAGGTCGACACTGCCTATTCGGGTATGGAATCGTCCATCGACGTCGTCAAGGAAATCAAGAACAAGCTGGTTGCCGCCCGCGAACCCGGTGTCGACAAGTCCAAGATCCAGGAAGAAATCACCCAGCTGCAGGATCAGCTGAAGTCGATCTCCAGCTCCTCGTCTTTCTCCGGTGAAAACTGGCTGCAGGCAACCGTCAGCAACGGTGCTGGCGAACTGAAGAACGTCACCAAGCAGATCGTTGGCTCCTTCATCCGCGACGCAGCCGGCAACGTTTCCGTAAAGACCGTTAATGTTGACCTGAGCCGTAACACGGTGCTTTTCGACACGTCTTCGGGCGCTGCAAAGGACAAGCAGGGCGTCCTCGACTCCTACGCCTATTTTTCTTCCACGGGCAGCTACAAGCTGTTCGAAATCACCAATGACTCGGACGGCGTAGGCGCCGCCCAGCCGGTGACCAAGGTTGCAGCAGCCAAGGTTTACACTGAAGCCCAGCTGAAGGGCCTGAAGGAAGCAACTGCCGGCACCCCCGTCACCTTCACAACCGCTGCTGCAACGGGTATCGTCACGATCGCTAACGCCGATGCGACAGCCCCCGACGTCAACGGCACCTACTTCAATCTTGGCAACGACCAGTATGTGAAAATCAACACGACTGCGCCAACCTCGCCGGCAACCAAGACCAACATTGCCGTTGGCCTCGACGGCACCACCAAGATCTACCTGGAAGAAGGCGCAACCGCCCAGCTCGCAACGCAGCTCACCTACTCCCTGACGTCTCTGGACATCACCAAGGACCTGACCGGCACGTTCAAGAACAGCGACGGCTCGGCAGTCTCGGAAAACCAGTACCTCGACGCCATGGTTTCCTTCGTTGACAAGCAGCTCCAGAGCATGACGTCCGCCGCTGCCGACCTCGGCTCGGTCAAGATGCGCATCGAACTGCAGGAAAACTTCGTCAACAAGCTGACCGACTCGCTCGACAAGGGCATCGGCCGTCTCGTCGACGCTGAAATGAACGAAGAATCCACGAAGCTGAAGGCTCTTCAGACCCAGCAGCAGCTTGCTGTTCAGGCCCTGTCAATCGCCAACAACGACTCGCAGAGCATCCTGTCGCTCTTCCGTTAATCGGAAAAGACATCGCCAGAAAATCGAGCCGCATCCGAAAGGGTGCGGCTTTTTCCGTCATGGTTAAGAGAAATTATTATTTCCTAATTTTTATTAACGACAGTTTAGGCTTTGTTAACCATTCGGGCCCTAAAACCTAGCCATCGAAACGATTGGTTAACCAAGACGAAAAAGAGGTTAACAGGCATCAAGCCGCGCGATCGTTACCGGCGGCAATCCGGAATGTCCCTTTTCATTTAAGCCAATCAAGGGGCAAATAATTATGACCAGCATTTTGACGAACGTCGCGGCAATGGCCGCCCTTCAGACCCTCCGCGCAATCGGCAGCGACATGGAAGAAACGCAGTCGCGTGTCTCCTCCGGCCTGCGCGTCAAAACCGCCTCCGACAACGCCGCCTACTGGTCTATCGCGACCACCATGCGTTCGGATAACGGTGCTCTTTCCGCTGTTCAGGACGCCCTCGGCCTCGGCGCCGCAAAGGTCGATACAGCCTATTCCGCCATGGAAACCACTGTCGATGTCGTCAAGGAAATCAGCAAGAAGCTGGTTGCCGCCCGCGAGGCCGGCGTCGACAAGGCAAAGATCCAGGAAGAAATCCGTCAGCTCCAGGACCAGCTGAAAAGCATCGGCGAATCCGCCTCCTTCTCCGGCGAAAACTGGCTTAAGGGCAAGATTAGCGACGCATCCGGCAACCTCACCCCGATAACGAAGCAGATCGTCGGCTCCTTCATCCGTGACGGCGCGGGCAATGTTGCAGTCAAGACGATCAACGTTCAGGTCGACAACAAGACTGCCCTTTTCGATACCTCGACCGGTGCGGCGAAAAACGGTATCCTCGATAGCGCCGCCTATTATTCCGATACAGGCTCCCTGCGCAATTTCGAGATTACCACGACCACACCCGCAGGTGTTGCCACAAACACGCCCTCTACCGCAAAGGTGTTCACGCAATCCCAGCTTCTGGGTTTCCCCTCGGGGACGACGACCACAGTTTCTGCTCCAGACGCAGTAACCGGCCTCGTAACCGTTGCTGCGGCGACAACCGCACGAAACAACGGCACCTACTTCAAGATCGGCGAAAACGCAGCGGGTGAAGCCCTCTACGTAAAAGCCAACAATACGGCACCGACGCCTGCTGGCACCACTGTAACGGCAATCGGAACCGGCGGTTCGTCCAATAACAATATTTACCTCGAAACCGCCGCCGCAGATTCCCAGATGGCACAGAAGCTCGGCTACTCGCTGATCGATCTCGACATCACCAAGGATCTCAGCGGTTTGCTGGACGCCAAGGGCCAGCCGCTGACGGACAATGACGGCCTCGACAACATGATCCAGTTCGTCAACACCAAGCTGGAATCGCTGATCAGCGCGAGCGCCGATCTCGGCTCCATCAAGATGCGCCTCGATCTTCAGGAAGATTTCGTCAACAAGCTCACAGACTCCATCGACAAGGGCGTCGGACGTCTCGTTGATGCCGACATGAACGAAGAGTCTACCAAGCTGAAGGCTCTGCAGACACAGCAGCAGCTGGCAATCCAGTCGCTCTCCATCGCCAATACCAGCTCCGAGAATATCCTGTCGCTATTCCGCCAGTAAGCGGCGCCCGTTGGCTACGGGCGGTTTCGTCCCGCTCTGGCAGCAACAGAATATTCGGAAATGGAAACCGCGCTTCGCAAGAGGCGCGGTTTTCACATTTACCGAGACCAGTGCAGAGTGCTGCGAAAAAGCAAGCCGACATCGTGGACAAGACCCACCTGTCAGAACTCCTAAGGATTGTCTCTGAGGCGCATGTAACCTATTGATTTTATTACACAGACCATAAGCCGCTGAACTTGTTATGTCTTTCCCAACTTCACAGGTCTGTCTCTATCGTATCGGCAGACACAAAAAAGCCCGCTGATCGCGGGCTTCTATATCAAAATCTCGGAGACAAACCTAAACGTTCGGCGGTAGCAACGACGCCCTAGCTAGGTCTTCCTTTCGATAGTACCTCGCGATCTTTCCCGTCGTCTCGAAAATCGGTTTCATCCCGTTCTGGTCGAGTTCATCCTTCATCCAAGCAATATTGCGCCGCCATCCTCTCGCGATCATGTGTAGTGACCGATGGCTGTCGAGGAAGGCGTGCACGGTGTCCCGATGAATGAATGACTGCGGCCTGCGAGTTCTCGGATTAGTCCTGGACTCGACAGACAAAACACGGTGCTTGACCAGCGCAGCGACGGTCACGTCGGTGGTTGCAAGCGCATTCCTGACCTCAGTCATGTTAAGGTAGACGCCCTCGTTGCCGCAGTCTCCTTCAACACGGTTCCCCTCTACCGAAACAGGGAGCTCACGCAGATCGACGAGAAGGCTCCGCACCGTCATCGAGTCGTCAGTGCGGGCCACGCGAGCCAGCCTCCCTTCTAGGATCATTTCGAGAACGTCGGCCTGGGTTAGGCTCCTCCGTTGGCAAGCGGTGGTGAGCGAGACGAGACTATGGCCTTCCCCCACCAGAGAGGTTCGCTCAAATAGGCGACTACGAAATCCGTCGAGAGCGCCCTTCGACACACGATAGAAAGGGCGCTCACCCTTGACACCTCGTTCAGACGGAACAAGTACCCCCCGCTCGATGAAGTCGCGAACACGGTTTTCATGGGTTCCCAGCAGGGCTGCAACCTCTACCGTGGTCAAATTGTCAGCCGTGTCCCCGAGGATTTCGTCTGCGTCCGCGACCGAGAAGTAGACGCGCCTATCCGAGAGCTTCGAGTGAGCGATGAGTCCCTGCCCCTCGAGCAGCTTCCTGACCCGTTTCCGATCCAAAGCATAATCGACGGCGGCCGACCGTACCGAATGGAGGTGTCGACGCTGGACGGGGAGGACAAAGCGATCTCCCGGCCCGACCGGCACATGGCGCTCTACGAGGTCCTGGAACAGCCCGACGATTTCGGCGTAAGCCGGTACGGCGGCATTGCGACGAAGGTGACGGACCATCGAGCCGAAGAACTCCGTGATGGTGTTGGCGGCAGGCCGATGCAGATCGATCGCCTCCGTCACCACCCTCTCGACCATTTCCCGTCCTTCCCTCGCGACCAGGAAGCCGGCGGCCCGGCGGCCGATTGCCGAGGTCGCCTTTCCCCCGATGATGAAGGAAGGAAGACGGTTGTGAAGGAGCCATCCGAGAAACTGGAAGAGCATAAGCAGCACGTGGACCTCCTGACGGTCGATGAATGACTGGGTACGGTTTCCCGCGATGCGCCCTTCGATGTACGCATCGACTTCCAACTCCGCCTCATCCGCCGGAGCGCTCGGCTGGCATTTCAAATGCCAACCTTCAGCCGCGAGCAGGGCGACGTCGTTCGCAGGGGCGTTGTCCCCTGCTTCAACGAGAAGCTCGCGGTGGTGAGTGCAGGCCGTGATGGCACGTGTCATCCACGAGGCACGCTCGAATGGCCGTGATTGCGGTCGGCCGCTGCCCTCGTCCATGTCCTCGACGAGACAACGAGGGCAGAAACGGAACCGCCCCGCCACCCTCATCTCCTTGCGAAAGACGGCGTCGCCGAGCCGCCATTCCCCGGCTTCCTCGCTGGTAGGCACCGCGAAACGCCGGAGCTGGTCTACCGCGACCCCTGACCATGAGGACAGCATCCTGATTGCGTCTTCGTCGCCCCGAGCAACGGCCTGAACCGTGCTGTGGCCCATGAGGCCAGCCACGGACGAACAGCCCATGGCACGCGCCAACCGTGACGCGAGGCTGAGGGGCGTCTCGGAATCGGGGTGGAACGCGACGTGTACAGGAAGTCTCATGCTGCCCTCCTGCTTTTCACCGGTGGTGCGATGTCGTCGAGCGCGTTGGCGGGAATGATTTCGCGCCAGTTCGGAGCGACGAACACGTTGTCGCGACGCGTGCATCCGGTCATCTCTTCGTAGACCTTCGAAAAGTCGGACAGCTTGACTTGCGACCGACCAGCATCGGCCGCTCTGAAGCACGCCTCCTGAACGAGCTCGACCACCTGCCCGAATGCCCCACTCGCTGCACGGCAGAGCTTCTCGCGGAAGACGTCGGTCTGCGTATCGTCCGCGCGGGACATACCACAGTCTTCGACAGTGACGGTCTCGATGATTTTTTCGATCCACTCTTCGTCCTCGGGATACTCCATGGGCTCGTACCGCATGACGTATGACCGGCGAGCAAGCTGCCGATCCCCCTGGAGAAAGGTAGCGAGCGCCGGCACGCCAGAATAGATCGTGTGGATCGGCCAGCCATCGATCTGAACCAGCGCCTTGAGAACGTCCTGGACCGCCTGGATTGCTTTGGGTGTGTTATTGCGAAGGACGTCCTGCATCTCATCGATCCAGATCGCCTTCACGCCACGTTCCCTTAACTGCGCTTTGAGGAATACCCAAAGCTCCGGGTCCGTCTTCCGGCCTTTCACCGGAACACGCATGGCGGTCAGGAGTTCGATGGCAAGCGCCCGCATGTTGCAGGGCTTCGGCGGCTTGATGCAGATCAGCGGCGTGACATCGTCGCCGTATTCGTCTTCGGACGGCTGCCATTCCTCGATCAGCGGCAGGATGCGCGTGATCGACCGGGTTTTACCACTCCCGGTCTCGCCGATTACGAACAGCGACCTGCGCTGTGAACCACGGCCTCTTTCAAGGGCCTTGGCGTTTTTGCGCAGCTTCTCGATGAACCCGCTGAGGACTTTGTCGCGGCCAGATTCGAAGTATCGCTCGGCACTACGCTCCCGGATTGCATCTGGATTGACCTTCTTGGTAGCCATGATCAGTCATCCTCCTGTTCGTCGAACTTCGAGCGTGAGCGCACTTTTTCGACCGCTTCGGCGCGGGCCTGTTCCGCCAGTTCCTGGTCGCTACGGTGATTTTCAAGCAGCAGAGCGCCCGGAGGCTCAGCATTAGGGGCAGGCTCCATCACCTCGTCAGCCTCGCAGTTCGCTTCCCAACCGCGAACAACTTCGCGGTTGAGCCGCTCCATGTCCTCAGCCGTTGGGATGCGAGCGCCAAGGTTGGCGCGGACGACGGCGGCCTCTCCGGTGCGGCGCATGCGACGGATACCCGCGTACATGACCTTGAGGTCCTCTTTCGTCTTCTCCGCGATCTCGTCGCGCTCTTCCTTGAGGACGGCCAGCCATTCGTGGAATGACACGGTTTGATCAAGGCCGAGGGCGTTTTCGACAGCGAAGTATTCCGTTTCGTCCTTCGCCTTCACCAGGACGTGGCGCGCGTACATGGGGTCGTACATCACGTCGATCGGCTTCTGGCCGATGCGGCGGCGGAGCGCATTGAGCCGTTGATCACGGAACGTCACACCGCAGACGACAATGCCGTCCTTCTGGATCGTCGCAGTCGTGGGATAACCAAACGCCGCAATCATACGAAGCTGGCTCGGCGGATACTTGATCTCGATAGAGCCGGTAGCCTCGACCCACTCATTATGCGGGGTGTTGCCGCCGAGACCGCTGTGGCGCGTACGGTGATAGATATCGCAGATCGCGAAGATGATGATCCTGGCGAACTCATCCATGAACACGCTGGCATGAGCCTCCGCGTTGTAGTCACCCTTCTCTTCGACCGAGGCAAAGGTCCGGCCGTCCAGGAAATGCGTGATCAGCGGGCCGATGATCCCGAACAGCCGCTCGATGAACGGCCGACGTGCGGGGTCACCCGCGGGCTGGCGAACAACGGTCACGCCGATGGACTGAGCGCCCGTGATGAAGTGGTCGGATAGCATTGGCCCGCCGTTGTCCATCGACGCGAGGTCGGGCTTCACGTAGGCCGACCAGTCGGTTTCGGCTCCGACCATTCGCGACAGATCGGTCTTGTCGGTCATCGCCATGCGCAGCACGCCAGCGATTGCCTCGGCCGACGGGGTCGGCGTGATTTTCACGCCGAGGACGTATCTGGTGGCTACGTCGATGGCTACGGTCACACAGATTCGAAGCGTTTTAGGCAAGGCTTTGACGAAGACGTCCGGCAGATGCGCCCATACGCCCGTCTTCACCAGCAGCGTAATGAGGTCGCCCTTCCATTCGTCGATTTCGACCAGAGCGCCGGGGCGCTCGACATCGAAGCTCGCCTTGACGTCGCGGAAGTACTTTAGGGCAGCCTCTTCTCCTTCCCGGCTGGCCATGACTTCAAAGGCATCGAACCGGTTGATCGCGTTCTTCGTCTTGGTAAGTGAGAATTCCAGGAGTTCGGAAAGGCCAGTAGCACGACGCTTGTCATTCTCCCCGTCCCGCTCCGCGAGATAGGCAAGATGAACCTGCGCCGGCGTGGGCCGGAGGCGGCTCAGGTACTCACGAGCCATCTTCTGATGGAAAAGTTCGCTCGCGCGGCACGGAATTACCGTGCGGCTCCCCGGGCCGTGATGCAATGGCACAAACACGACGGGATTGCGTCCTGCCGCAATATACTTGTCGTAGTCGCGTTTGAACGTCTTCCAGCTCGGACCGTTGGAGATTTCGACGACAGTCTGACCCGTGCGGCGGCGGCGACCGTTCTTGTTCTTGGCGTCGGGACCGAGGAGTTCCTTTTCCCACCATTCGTCGAGCATGGGCTGGAGCTTGACTGAAAACGGCAGTTTCTTTTTCGCGTCCCTGCACGCAGTTTCGTACCGCCCGATCAGCTTTTCGCGCAGGCGAGCCGCGAACTGAACCTCAGGATCAAAGGCGTTGAGCGTCTTGTCGCCATGGATGGCAAGCGTGCGCTGGATGGGCGCGCTATGGTGATAGTAATAGACGTCCGCATCGCCAGAGTGGAGACGATCCCATACGTCCTGGCGGGTTCGCACCAGTGTACGAGTGCGGTCTTCCTCGTGCGCGAAGGTATAGGTCAGGCTGTCCGAGAAGACCGGGATGTAGTTTCTCGTGCCTTCCTGATAGCGGTCGGTACGCCCCATAGAAACGAGGGAATGGGTGTGGGTACGGGTCGGAAGGGGATGACTGTAGGACACGTACGCTCTCCTTTTCGTGTCGTGACGGACTGGGTAGGCTCAAGCGGCATGGGATTGGCCATGCCGGCTATGAACCAGGTCAGTTCGTCGATCCGACCGATGCCTTCGGGAAGGAGTTCGCCGAGGTCGATGAGACGCCAGATGGCGGCCCGACGGGCGGCCACGTTCCGGCATCCGGAGAGGAGGGTCATAAATCTGAATCGTCCAGTCATGCGACGGACGATTTTGCGAAGTTCATCTGCCGCTGCGGGATCGCACGTTTCGCGCGAGGCAAGGATTTCAGAGCAGTTGTGGAAGGAGGCGACCGTACCGTCCTTCTCGGTCATCAGGCGCGTCTCGTCAGCCAGCCGGCGTCCGCCCTTGTGCGAGATGCCATCGTTCTCGATACGGGTCAGCATGTCGAGCATCGAGGCGCGCTTGCGGTTCATCTTGACGGCGATCGCCAGCCGCCGGCCGTCCTCGAACACGACATAGTAGTCGAAAGTGTGGGTACGCGTGCGACCGTCGGCATCGATGTAAGTTACGCGAGGGTATTGCGAATGGATTTCCCGAACGCTTTTCCATGTCTGGAGAAGATAGGAGACGCGAAGCTCGAGAAGGCTTTCATGCCAGAGGATGATCCCGCGGAAGATCGAGTGACCACGTGACGTTTTGGCCTGCTTGAGTGCTGGGCGGCGGGTAGCGAGGCCAGGATGCGGGGCGGTGTAGCGGAATGTCACGGCGTTTTCGACCGCGGGCTTGAGCGGCGAGGAACTCTTGAGGCTACTGTCGACCTTAACCTCTGTGGAAACCAAGGCTGCCCTTGAGGCAACTCCAATGGCTTCACGCTTCATATAGAGTTTACGTGCAACGCGGTTCTTGAACGACATGCGCGGGTTCCTCGCTCTCGGCTCCAATGGACAATTCCACTGGCCGAAAACACACCCGTTCAGGCAGGCTCACGGCTCAGTGAGGAGCTATTCTCCGTATGCACGCCATGATCTTCACCCTTCCACATCTGCCCGTGCCTAAGGCCGGACTATTGAAAACCCGAAACATCTGTCTCGTTCGAGGTCGTCAGTGCACCATTTGAGAGCACATTTCAGAACCGCACGGACCCGTACGCGTGAAATATTAACGAAAGGTTAAAATTAGTGGCGCGTGTGAATTTTTATCTGGATTCAGCTTTTACAAGATCGCCTCGACATGGCAGGTGCCGATAGGTAGGTCGGTACTTGGCGACGGCAGGCGCGTCTGATACCACTTTGTATCGAATTCAGGGTTCGGCGCTAGTGACCTTGGGTTACACCATCGGAGATGTCGGGGCGTGTCTGTTTCCCCTCTGGCTCTGCATTGACTGGGTTTACAACCTTGATCAGCAAACGGAGGTATTCATGAAGGCAATGCTCAAGACTGGAGTGGACGTTCTTGCGGTTCTGTGGGGCCAGGTGGGGGAACGGACACGCCATCGACAAGAAGTTGAGTGGGACCGAAGCGTTATGCCGAAAGGCCCGCATGGGGCGGTTCAAGTCCGCTCCCCCCACACCATCTTTTGATGACTGACACATAAAGTAGGCGATCATCTAAGCGCAAATTGTCCCGTGGTCGATTCCGCATTTTCGCCCTGATAAACCACAGCATTCCTTGACACCGCGCCAGAAAAGCTTGAGATCGGCATCTTGCGTTGGACCATGTCCAGTTCTGCTGACTCATGGTTTAACCAGCGGACGATCTACACGTCAAAACTTGCGGATGGATAGGGCTAAATCCACCTCCTATTAACCTGTGGTTGACAATAACTGATCGGCTATCAAAGTTTCAAAAATTGGAGTTGAGTTGTGCCGCGTGGGAGAAAGCCTCAAGAGAATGGTTCCGTTGCCAAGGCCGCAAAGCCTGGCCCTTCCATTGCAGCTACACTTTTTGCGGCCGCCGACAAGCTGCGCGGGAACATGGATGCTGCGGAATATAAACATGTCGCACTTGGGCTTATTTTTCTAAAGTACATATCCGATCGGTTCGATGCCCGTATTGACGAGGTTAAAGCGAACCCGGAGGAAGCCTTCCTCCTCGACGACCCAGACGCAGCTCGCGACCTCATCATCGGTGCTGGCATCTTCTTCGTGCCCGAACGTGCGCGCTGGACCTTTCTCAAGGAGAACGCCACCAGCACCAAGCCGACCATTGGTGAGTTGATCGATCAGGCTATGGTCGCTATCGAAGAGGAGAACCCCACGCTCAAGGGCGTGCTCACTAAGAATTACGCCCGCCAGGAGTTAGACCAGACGAAGCTTGGTGAGGTGCTGAAGCTCTTCTCTGACATCAAGTTCGAGGACGCGCATCACGGACAGGATGTGCTGGGCCGTGTCTATGAGTATTTCCTCGGCGAGTTCGCCAAGCTGGAGGGCAAGCGTGGTGGACAATACTACACTGCTGGCAGCGTAGTGAAGCTGCTCGTCGCTATGCTGGAACCGTTCAAGGGCCGCGTTTATGACCCCTGCTGCGGGTCAGGCGGAATGTTCGTGCAATCCGAGCGCTTTGTCGAAGAGCATGCGGGCAAGCACGTTGACCCCAAAAAGGCACGCGACCAGATTGCTGTCTACGGACAGGAATCCAACGCCACCACATGGCGGCTCGCGAAGATGAACCTCGCCATCCGGGGTATTGAAGCGAACCTCGGCTCCAAGTGGGCAGACACTTTCCACGAAGATGTGCACAAGGGTCTCATGGCGAAATACGTGCTCGCCAATCCGCCCTTCAACGACAGTGATTGGGGTGGCGACAAGCTCAAGGGCGACACCCGCTGGCGTTATGGCGTGCCGCCCGCAGGCAACGCCAACTTCGCTTGGCTTCAGCACATTATCTACCATCTTGCGCCCGACGGATATGCCGGCGTGGTGCTGGCTAACGGCTCTTTGTCCAGCCAACAATCTGGCGAAGGGAATATCCGGCGATCTCTGATCGAGGGCATCACCGTTAGCGAAGGCGGGAAGCAAGTCCATTATCCCGGTCTGGTCGATTGTATAGTAGCGCTACCGGGGCAACTCTTTTCCACCACACAGATACCCGTCTGCCTATGGTTTCTTACTCGCGACAAATCGAATGGCCTATCCCGAGACAAGAAGCTGCGTGATCGGACGAATGAAATCCTATTCATCGACGCGCGCAATCTCGGTACGATGGTATCGCGCACTTTAAAGGAACTGACAGACGAGGACATCGGCAAGGTCGCGGATACCTATCATGCGTGGCGAGAGGTGGTTGGAGGCTACGAGGATGTGCCCGGCTTCGCCAAGTCAGCGACGCTCAAGGAGGTAGAGGCGCAGGGCTTCGTGCTAACGCCGGGGCGCTATGTTGGCACCGAGGCGCAGGAGGAAGACCACGAAGGCTTCGACGCCAAGATGACGAGAATGACCAAGGCCCTGCGTGAGCAGATGAACGAGGGCGCAGTGCTCGACGAGCGCATCCGCAAAGCGCTCATGGGGGTCGGCTATGGCTGGTGAGTGGAGCGATCCTGTACCGCTCGGCAGCCTTTGTGCCCTGCTCAACCGAGGAGTTGCCCCCGCTTACACTGACGAAGGCGGCGTTGTTGTTCTCAATCAGCGATGCGTCCGCGATGGCCGCATTGACTGGTCTCTCGCCAGACATACCGATCCTGCCCGAAAAGCACTCCCTCGCGACAAGATTCTGCAGCCGTTCGATATATTGGTCAATTCCACTGGAGTTGGGACCCTTGGACGCGTTGCGCAAGTCGGGTTCTTCGATCGGCAAGCGACTGTCGACAGTCATGTCACCATAGTTCGCCCCAATTCCAGCCGCGTTGATCCCCATTATCTTGGATTGGTTTTGCGTGACCGCCAAGCCGACATCGAAGCGCTCGCCGAAGGCTCAACGGGACAGACGGAGCTTTCCCGTTCCAGTCTCGGCGCGCTTGAAGTCTCGCTCCCACCCGTTTCCGAACAGCGAGCTGTCGCAAATCTACTTGGCTCCCTTGACGAGAAGATCGAACTGAACCGGGGCATGGCGGCCACGCTAGAGGAGATGGCGCGGGCGTTGTTCAAGAGCTGGTTCGTCGATTTCGACCCAGTCCACGCCAAAGCCGAGGGGCGACCCACGGGCCTGACGCACACCACCGCCGCCCTTTTCCCTGACATGTTCGGTGTCAATGGCCTGCCCGAAGGGTGGGGTCTGGGTTCTGTTACCAAAATCATCGAAGTTAACCCGACTTTATCTCTCAAGGCTGGAACGCTTGCCAGATACGTGGACATGGCGCTATTGCCCACGTCCGGACCAAGCGTAAGCGGCTTTATCTCACGGGAAACGTCATCTGGCAGTCGCTTTCAGCGAGGTGATACTCTCGTCGCTCGGATCACGCCGTGCCTTGAAAATGGCAAGACAGCACTCGTAGATTTCCTCGATGACCAAGAGGTGGGCTGGGGCTCGACGGAGTTCATCGTGCTACGGCCACGTGCACCGATGAGCCATGTCTGGCCTTATCTGCTTGCGCGTGATGACGCTTTCCGTGCCCACCTCATCGCGGCGATGACCGGTTCCTCGGGTCGTCAGCGCGTACCCCACTCCGCTGTCGCCGCATGGGAGATGGCACTGCCGCCAGACCGTGTACTTGCAGCATTCGCTGCTGAAGTTGACCCACTCTTTGAGCGGATCAGCGCCTTGGATGCAGAGTCTGCTACCCTGCGCGTGCTCCGCGACACCCTCTTACCTAAGCTGATCTCGGGTGAACTTCGCATCAAAGAAGTCGGAGCGACAGGAGTGGCGGCATGACGGAAACCCGGCTTGATCTCAACTGGCGTCTCTTCGCCGATCCGCCGGACGAACCTGACATGCACTACGGCGCGATGGTGGTCAACTACGGCGGCAATACGGCACGTGACACCTACGACATGATCACGGCCTACCGCGCCGCTGCGTTCCGCCTGCTGGATGCGGCAATGAAAAATGGCGAAGCATGGGAGAGTGTCGACCCGATCTTGTTCTGCTTCCGACACGCGCTGGAACTGAATCTCAAGAGTCTTCACACTGGGGCACGCCTGCGCACACACGGCCTCAAGCCTATGGCAGACGCACTGCACGAACGGTTGTCCTCACGCTACCCGACCGTTCAGGTTGACTGGCTGCGTGATCGCATCCACGAGTTCGACACAGTTGACCCGCGCTCGACGGCCTTCCGCTACGACGACGCCGCGTCTCCGACTACCCCACCGGAGCTATGGGTCGATTTCGCCAAGCTCAGGCACATCATGAACACGATGTTCGACGCGTTGGACACAGTCCGTCGCCATGACTTCGAACTGGAACGGGAGAGAGCCTGACGAATGCCTTATACGCTCCAGATGCTCCGCGCACTCATGGAAACCCATCCCGACCGAGCGGAACCGCTGCGTATCCATGTCGAAGCGCTGGAGCGAAGCATTGAGATTCAGCCTGCCTTCTGTCTCCAGAGTGTACGCACACTGTTTGAGGCCGCACATGCCACCATCGGTCCGCGTCTCGGCGTCGTTTTCGGGAAAAATGACAATTTTCAGCAGCGCACGCGCTCACTTCTCAATGCCATGGACTTCTCGGTTGCGGATCATCCCGAGACGGCCAAGATTGGTGAAACGATCACAAAGTTGCTCGGCAGCATAAACGGGGCGGCCCTGGCGCTTGCTGAACTTAGCAACATACCCAACATGCGTCACGGCGGGTCTCTCGATTGGGGTACCTTGCAGCGCCAGCACGCCTTAATGTTAGGTGGCCTGTGCGACAGCTTGGTCGCTTTCCTCTTCGATGTCGCTTGGAGCCGGGCCACGTCTGAAGATGCGGCAAGCAACCAGCCGGGCTACGGCGACAATAATGCATTCAATGCCTATCTCGACTCGGAGTACGATCTCGTAGAGATCGCCGGCGCGACGTTCGATCCCAGCTACGTGCTGTTCCACCTCGATGAAACCGCCTACGACGCGGCGCGGATCGACTGGGAGGCCGAAAACGCTGCGGAAGCCTTTGGCGACAAGGAAGATGCGGCATGACGCGGGCGCGGCGCGTTCGCGCAGACTGTGGAAGCTACACTTCCACCATCAGGCAAGGTAGCGTTATTGCTTTTGGGCTGGAACGTCCTTGGCCACTTTCTCGATCGGCGCTCGGCACCGTGATAGCGTTGTGAGGTGACAATGAGCGACATTTACTCTACTCCTCCCAACAGCCCGCGTATAGAACTAGCCGAAGAGGCCGTCGAATTGGCGGCCCTTGCTTGGTTCGAGCTGCTTGGGTGGAAAAGCGTGCCCGGTGACTATCTCGCGCCGGACGGCCCCATGGGTGCGCGGACCGATTATCGCGAGGCGATCCTAGAGCCTGAATTGCGTAGTGCCATCGCCTCCTTGAATCCCGAGGCGACGGCCGGCATGGTCGACTCAGCAGTCCTAAAAATCAAGGCATCGCAGAGCCAGGACCTCATCGAGAACAACAGGCTTTTCCACCCGTTCCTCGTTAGCGGCGTGCCTGTCGAAGTGAACGAGAAAGGTACCACACGCACCGTAGGCATCAGGATCGTCGATCAAGAAAATCCACTGGCTAACCGATTGCTCGTCGCCAACCAATTCATTGTGAAAGGCGAAAGAGGTACTGTTCGCGCGGATGTTACGGTTTTCGTCAATGGCTTGCCTCTCGCGGCGTTGGAGTTGAAGAGCCCGTCCGACGCGTCGGCTACTCTGGAAAAGGCTCACAATCAGCTAACGACCTACAAGACGAGGGTACCTGAACTGATGCGCACCAATCAGGTGCTGGTTATCAGCGACGGCAGCAACGCGCGTATCGGCTCTTTAACAGCGCAGTTGGACCGCTTTGCCCCATGGCGGACTATTGACGGCACGGACATCGATGATGCCGGCCGCTCGGAGCTGGAGGTGCTGATCCGCGGCGTCTTTGCCCCAGAACGGTTTATCGACTTAATCACCGACTTCGTTGCCTTCGAGGTCAAGGATGGTACCGTCAAGTCCAAGAAACTTGCGGCATACCATCAGTTCCACGCCGTAAAAAAGGCCCTGGTCTCGACCCTCTCCGCCGCACAGTCAGGAAGCCGAAAAGGTGGTGTGGTCTGGCATACACAAGGGTCTGGCAAGTCGCTGACCATGCTGTTCTTCGTACGACAGCTTCAACTCGCCAAGGACTTGAAGAACCCAACTATCGTTCTAGTCACAGACCGAAATGATCTCGACGACCAGCTTTTCGGCACTTTTGCCGATCACGGGGCGGCTCTACGTGGCACCCCTCGGCAGGCAGGGACGTCCGAAGAGATGCGCAGCCTCCTCGCGGTTGATATAGGTGGATTGGTTTTCACGACCATCCAGCGCTTCAGGGGGGAGGATGGTTCGCATCCCCGTCTGACCGACCGCAGCAATGTGATCGTCATCGCCGACGAGGCGCACCGCACACAGTATGGTTTCAAGAAGCGCTATGTTGAGCGCGACGGCGGCATGAGGGAAGCGGTGGGATTCGCCGACTACCTTCGGCAGGCCCTTCCGTATGCAACGGTCGTTGGCTTTACAGGAACACCCATCGAAGAACGGGACCGCGATACCTACGGCACTTTCGGGGATGTCATTGACACCTACGACATGACCCAGGCAGTCCTCGATAAGGCTACTGTGCCGATCCATTACTCGGCTCGTCTTGCTCGTCTACACCTTGCTCTTAATGACGAAGAGCGCGCCCAGCTCGATTCGCTCGCCGAGGAGCTTGCCGAAGGCGACGATGCGTCGGTGGAGCGGATAAAGGGGAGATTGGCACGTTTTGAGGAAGTGGTAGGCGCTCCTGATCGTGTTGCACAGATTGCCGCTGACATCGTGGATCACTTTTCTACGCGGCGTGATGCCATGGCGGGCGGCAAGGGAATGATCGTGACGGTCAGTCGTCGCGTCGCAGTGATGCTCTACGACGAGATCGCCAAATTACGCCCACAATGGGTTTCCAACGACACCAGTGACGACAAGTCCGGCCTTTTGAAGGTAGTCATCACTGGTAACCGTTCAGACGATCCTCAGCCATTGCAACCTCACCTACGGACCAAATCTCGTTTGGAAGCGTTGGCGACTAGGTTCAAAGACCCATCGTCCGGCTTCGATCTCGTGATCGTGCGCGACATGTGGCTGACCGGTTTCGATGCGCCTTCCCTCCACACACTGTACATCGACAAGCCTATGCGCGGTCACGGCCTCATGCAGGCAATCGCACGGGTAAACCGGGTATGGGGTGACAAGCCAGGTGGGCTGGTAGTTGATTACCTGGGGATTGGTACCGAACTGAAGGCGGCCTTGGAAAAATATACCCAGGGTGATCGTGACCAAGTGCGTATGGACCCCGATGAAGCCGCGCGTCAGACTCTAACACTGCTGGAGAGCGCGCTGGCACTGCTCGATGGTGTCGCATGGAAGGACTTCTTTACCTCGCCCCCGACGGCCCGCCTTACGATTCTGAAGCAGTGCCTGGAACATCTTCTCGGAACGGGCAGACGCGACGCATTTGTCGAGACAGGTTTCAAGCTGGAAGTCGCCTATGCGATCAGCGCGGGTGACGACCGAGTGAAGGGTCGGGCGCACGAGATAGCGATGGTCGTTGCGCTCCGCGCCAATTTGGCGAAGTACACCTCGGGCACAGGTCGTAGCCGCACCACAGTTGAACGGGACATACGCCAACTGCTTTCAAAAGCCGTGATGGCAGATGGCATCCTCGACGTATTCAAGTCCGCTGGCCTTGATCAGCCCGACCTCTCGATCTTTTCCGATGAGTTCCTTGCAGAAGTGCGCGGCACCAGTCAGAAGAATCTGGCTGTCGAGACTTTACGCCGCTTGCTGGCCGACGAAATCAGCGCGCACACACGAACCAACATAGTTCAGGCGCAAAAGCTAAGCGACCGATTGGACGAGACTCTGCGCAAGTACCACAACCGCGCGGTCGACAGCGTTCAGGTCATTGAGGAATTGATCGCACTTGCCAAAGAAATACGGGCGAGTGGCGCGCGGGCGGCGGAGCTGGGCCTGACCCAGGAGGAAGTCGCGTTCTATGAGGCATTGGCCGAGAACGGGTCCGCACGCGAATTGATGGCTCATGAGACGTTGCGCACCTTGGCACGGTTGTTGGTACAGACGATCCGAGACTCGGCAACCGTGGACTGGACCCGCAAAGAGGGTGTGAGGGCCAAGATGCGCATCGAGGTGCGGAAAATGCTTGCCCGATACGGTTATCCCCCGGACTTACAGAAGGCCGCTGTCGACTTGGTCGTCCGTCAGGCCGAAGCAATCGCCGCGGATTGGGGATGAGTCCACTTCATCTCCGAGAAATCGGCGAGTTAAGACGACGAGCTCATTGACGCCATAAAGCAGCATTGACGCTACATGAACGTGTTGCGTTTATCCCAACCCGATATCTAATATGCGCCGGATATGGGGGCCGGCATGATACTTCCTGACAACTTGAGTTCCTTGATTGAATTCGACGAGAATACTCTACGCGTCCACAGTAGGGAGAGCCGCCGACTCGAGTTCAAGCGGTCGTTTGACCGACATCAAATGGCGGCCTACGAACGAACGTTGGCCGCATTCTCGAACACGGGAGGAGGCGTTATCGTGTTCGGGGTTGCGGATCGACCAAGAACATTTGTCGGTACCGATATAACCGGATTGCCCGACGATGCCGACATCACCACGCTCTTGCGACAAGATTTTTCTCCCGAGATACCATTTGAAACGAAAACGTATCAGTTTGGGGAAATGACGTTGTTCGCGGTAGGCGTCGAGACGAACATCAACCGACCCGTGATTTGTCAAAAGAGCCGAGCGAAAAGAACCTGGGATGCCAACGGGCAAAATCCACGGGATGAAGAGGCTATACGCGAAGGTACTATCTACTATCGGTACGTGGCTCAAACTGCAGCCATAAAGTACAACGAACTTCGGGCTCTCCTGGATGAGCGCGAGGAGCGCCGTCTCAAAATTATCATGGAGACCCTGAAGGCGGTCGAACGCGTCGGCTACGAAAAGGTCGGTGTCGTAGATGCAACTTCATTTGGCGACCCGGCAAAAGCCACCAACCTCTATGTATCGAAGGAGACTGCTCGCTCGATGAACTTCATTGACCAAGGCCGTTTTACTGAAGTTGAGGATGATGGCTCCCCGGCATACTTGGTCGTAGGAAAAGTATCTCTCGGGGAAGTAGTACACGCCCCCCTTGAGGCGGCCGACCGTAATCTTCCAAGCGAAGTTGCGCCATTGCTTCAACCCATCGCACAAGAGCTATATGGGGAAGGGTGTCGCCTCACTGCATCGGCGGTGAAACCGTTGCTGGAGACGTTCGGCCTCCTTGACATGCCATTCCACGAGTACGACCCCAAGGTCAAACGACGCTACGTCACTCGGGCAGGGATTGCTGAAATCCAACGCCTAATGAGGGAGGAGCCTCTCAAGGCGCTCCGTTCTTTTGGGGCAAAGAGTTCCATCAGTGCGTACGAGGACGGCCTTGCGGACGCAGAAGATGCCGACGGCGTCGCGCTTGGAGAGATTGTCGCCGCAGAACCGGCTGAGTAGGAGTCACTCGAGTTTCAGGCTTTTTCCAGCTCATCAACGCCAGACGTAGAACATGCCATGAGGTGGTTTTCGCCCGGCTATCCAGATTTCTATTACTGGCGCTATTGACCTTTGGAGATTTGTTCCCTATCCGTTCACGAATGAAAAAGCGCACCCGCCTCATACGAATAGGTTGATCCCCGCTCGCCGCGATAATCGCGGCCTCGATCAACCGTGCTTCTTTGAGGTTCAAAATGGGTATCGCACAGCGCGCGAAGTTGCTTCGCGCCAGCCGTCATTTGGCATCCATCCGCACATTCTATCCAACGGCTACGGTCAAATGCGACGGTACGCCGGTCTTTCGATCACAAGCCGCACGTGATGCGGCGTGTCTGTTCGACGTCAATCCATCGGTCTTGTCCTGGCACTGCATGCCGCTCTCGCTCGATTACGGTGGTGGCGTCCATGTCCCTGATTTTGGTATTCTCGACGATGATGGCGGGCGCTTGTTAGTCGATGCGTCCGACAGGGTGATGCCGGTCGACGTAGGCAGCATCGAGGCCGCAGCCCAAAACCATGGCGTCAGATATCGACGTCTGGTCGCCGATGAAGTCTACGATGGTCCGCGTCTTCAGAATGCCAAAGACCTGCTTCGGTATGGCGGTACGGTTCTAGCGCTCGGTGACCGTTTGCGGTTACTCGCCGTCTTGGAAGAGCACGGCACTCTAACGATCGCCGAATGCCTGACAGTTTTCACCGAAACCAAACCAATTGCCGGACTGGCCCAGATGATCCTGCGCGGTTTCGTCGAGGTCGATCTCGATACGGAATTACTCGGCCCCGAGACAATGGTGCGGCGGATACGGACCTGACCGCCCGTAAGCGTCATCATCATTCCCAGTGTTCCGAGGCATACATGCAGTCTTATAGCGATAACCTGATCGCCAATCGCGATCCTTTCCACGGCTCGAAATACGAGCTTACCCTGCCGAGCCATCTAGCGATCATCGCAATGTCGAGATCGATCCGCCAGTTGCTGAAAAGGCGATCGTCGTTCGTGGCAGCTTTCGTCATGCCGCCTAAGGCTGATGTTCATGCCCACAAGATGGCAGCGAAATATCTGCTCGAAGGGCTCGTTCCGGTCGGTGGCGAGCATGGCAACAACTACGTTCTCGTCATCGGCGAAGAGACTGAACTTGCCGACGATTTCCAGGCGTTCAGAAAACTTCGAGAACTCAAACGGGCGATCATTCTTCTCCATGACGAGGAGCTTCTGTCTGATGAGGTCCGCATCGTCGCTGACATCGTGGTCTCTCTGGCCCTACCGGCTCCGAACGATTATCGGACTGCGGCGCAGCGGATGAGGCTCGGGACTATCACGAATGCCGATGCCGATTTTTTGGCAAAGCAATCTCCCAAAAGGGTCGAACTCGGTTGGCGGCGCGGACGATCCGTAGCTGTGAGCATCGGGCGTCTCCGTCGGTATCCTCATATCGAGAAAGGAAAGCGTCCCTCTGACTCCTTGCCGGCGGGGCCGAGCTTGCACGACCTATCGGGATACGGTGAGGCCAAAACATGGGGCCTCGAACTCGCTGAGGACTTGGCAGCGTGGCAAACGGGTGACCTTGCGTGGGACGATGTCGATTGCGGCATCCTGCTTTCGGGACCTCCTGGATCGGGCAAGACGTCCTACGCGACGGCTTTGGCAAGAACCTGTGACGTTCCCCTAATCCTCGGGTCGGCGGCTCGATGGCAGGCGACTGGTCACCTCGGCGATATGCTGAAGGCAATGCGCAAGGCGTTTGCCGAGGCTGCGCGGCAGGCACCGTCGATCCTCCTGATTGATGAGTTCGACAGTTTCACCAGTCGTGACGATAGAACCGGCAGCAGTGACAACTATCATCGGCAGGTCATCAACGCACTACTTGAACTGCTGGATGGTGCGCAGGCGCATGAAGGCGTGATTGTCATCGGCGCAACGAACTATCCGGACATCATCGATCCAGCGCTTCTTCGGGCAGGACGACTGGAACACCACTTTTCCATTCCGCTTCCGAATGGGGCGGCACGCTACGACATTTTCCGTTTCTATCTTCGGGGAGACCTTGCAGACGAAGCGCTGGACGACGTGGTGTCGGCAAGCGAGGGCTGGTCTGGTGCCGACATCGAACGGTGTGTCCGTGATGCCCGACGCCATGCAAGAAGAGCAAAACGTTCGATGTTGCTCAGTGATCTCAGCACTGCCATGCCACCAGTCATCCCAGTTCCAATGGCCGTACAGCGCTGTGTCGCTGCCCACGAACTCGGACATGCCATTCTCGGTGTTTTGCTCGAGGCCGATCCGTTGGTGTCGGTTTCGATTCGGAGAAGCATTCAAGTCGGCCGGTCCTCGCAGTCTCTGGGCCAAACGGAATTCGAAGAGCGGCTGTTTAGTCGGAAGACTTCGACGCACCTCCGAAACAAGATTGCTACATTTCTTGGCGGTATCGCCGCAGAAGAGCTGCTATTCGGCGAATTTGGGAATGGAGCCGGTGGCGATCCCTCCGCAGACCTCAATCGCGCGACAGACCTGGCCACAATGTTGGAAATCAAGTGGGGTCTTGGGAAAACGCTGTCTGTCGAACCTGGCGACAGTCCACGTGAATTGTCGGCATTCCGTCACCGCCGCAAGGCTCTCAGCAAATCAGTCGAAGCGACGTTGCAGGCGGAGTTTCGGCGCGCGAAATCCCTGCTCGAAGAACATAGGGATGCCCTTCTCGATCTTCATGCCGGTCTTTTGCGGGAGGGCAGTTTGGCCGCCGCGGTGGTCAGAGCTCCCGTAGAAATGAGCGAGAGCTTCGGCCTACCTCATAAAGCCAAAACCGCTGGATACGAATTCGGGCAATGAAGGCAGCGTCATTCTGTAATCGTCGCCTGGCATCACAGCGTGGCATGGAACGTGCCATTGAACTTCAACGGGGTGAAAAACGCCCGGTAACGGGAAGTATCTGTCGATCAGAACGAAGTCTTTCACATTGAAGGAGGCAATGGGCATCTGATGGGTGATCGACAGAGCCGCGAATAGAAGATCGTGTCCGATCTTATCCTTCTTCTGCTCTGGACTTGGCATACATAGATGTCGGAGGGGTCCGACGGTGGTCATTTCGGCATAGAGATTGGCGGCTTTGGCTGTGAGTTCGGCGAACTGGAAGTTCACGGAGAGGATGTCATCAATCCAGCTTTGGAGTCGTTGCGCTTTTTGTGGATCGTGTTTCAAGGCCAGATGGGCACCCCGCCTCAACTCTGCTATAGCGGGGAACGAGATGGCGAGTGAATCTGCTCCCATGGCTTTCATCCAGGCACGCAACCCTGGCGGAGGTCGTTGCAAACCGGCATTGCTCAGGATGTTCGTATCCATCAGAAAAATGGGGCCTGCCATTTCGGAATCCTCGGATGTAGGTGAAAGCACCAAAGGTCGTAATCGGCATGTGCCGGTTTTCGGTAAAATTTGGGTTGAAAAATATCATGGTCGATAATTGGAGGAAGGGGATGATGTCACGAAACTGGACCATCGATGAAGCGTCCGCCGATCTGTTGAGCCTGCTCGAGGCGGCACGGACGTCGTCGCAATATATTGTCGCGCCTGACGGCAGGTTCGAAGTATCCTTCCAGCAAACTTCCGGAAAAGCGCTTGACGACATTTTAGATAAAGAAGGGTCTCTGAGACTGGGAGATATCGGGGAGTTATAGCTTCGATTATGAAGTTTCTACGTGTGATTTTTTGGAATAATGCAGCAAATTCCTGAACTGTTAGCGCCGCAGCGCTAACAGCGCTCGGCTCGAGCATGGCCGGGTATCGGCCGCAATGTGCCTACAGCGGTCATCCGTCGTGGGATCGGTGAGCTTCATCGCGGACACGTCGAAGATGTTGATCGCTATCGTAGACATTCGTGACTGCCTCCAGCACAGCGCCAGATTGGTGGCATGCCATTGCTGATATGAACGTGATCTGTCAATTTGCCCCACGACTAGGGGATAGATGAAGGCGTATGCAATTGTGCTGGTCGCCGTGTCCCAGTTGTCGCGCAGAAAACGCAGGTGATCGGTGGTGGAGCAATCGAGTGCCGCAAGACGTCCGAGCTGATCGACAGCAAGCCGTTCAAAATCATGTTGGCGTCATGGATAAATGGATATTTCTATGGACTTAACCAAGGTCGCCTCGACGCGGACAGCATGAAGCATGACCTGCGCAGCGGCAACCCAGATACCAGTTCGGTCGACGTCTACGCGCATTGCGCGCGACACCCGGACGAGTTCGTCGTCAACGTCGCCGAAGACATGTATCTCAAGCTCCCGAAGATGTGGCCCCCATTAGTCAAGTCGCTTTTCCGTCTGGGTTGTAGTCGGAACAGATAACGCTTTATTTGGAGACAGAGATCGTCGAAAGCCGATGTCGCAATCTGGTCACCAACGCGCTTCCCGAGAGAGCGCGCTATCCCAGCCTCAACAGATCGGGATTTCTGCCCGAAAAATCGTAGACAACTACTTTCAGGCCAACAGTGCCGAGTCACTTGATGGTTGGCTTTGAAGATTTCAATTTACCGATCAATGTTTTCGAACGCCGGGTCGAGCGGTGGCAGCCGCTTTTCTTCAACTGCAATTCTAATGCACTGAATGATCGTCTTTGTTGAGACATTCGCGACGCCGCTACTGGTTTTGAAAGTTACAAATCCGAGCGATGAGATTTCCGAACTATTCTTCGACAAGATGGCCTCCAACCGTGCGGGCGATCGTGAGTAATCGATCGTTCCTTTGTGCTCGTTCCGGCGAGGTGTTCATCAACGCCGCGAAACGTGAATCGTCAAACACTACCTGTTGTTCGAGGATCAATGGTGGTTCTCCTCCCCACGGGGCGGTTCCGAACACGCGCATAGTCAGGGATTCTTCGATCCTTGCCTCGGGTAGTGGGCGTATGCGATGGCCTATGAATTCGAACGTTACTGAGTAAAAATGGCGACCTTTCGCAAGAGTCTGGTTCTCGAAATTTGCATTTGGCTCGTGGTTGTCAATCGCAGCCACCAACTCTTCGTTATTATGGATTCGCCGTCCGAAGAGAGATTGTCGTCGAGAGAAATATGCTAGCATCCATGGAATATTCCGCAGGTGGGCACCCGTGTAGAGATAGCCCTCTGCAGCTATCCAGTCCCGGAGCATATCTTCAGCAAGTGTCGTCGAAACATGAAAGCCGAGTGTTTGGGATAGGACGTATATAACGCGATCGAATTCTTCGATCGCGATCCTGACTATCTTTCTACCGAAATCGGAGATTTCCCTTCTGTCGCCTTTGTTGATGTTTCTTGGGCGGTCGTACGCACAAAAGTCGTTGGAAACCCGATCAAAATACGGGAAGCCATCCTTTGGATGTCCCACGTGGCGTCCATGGGGTGTCACCCCTCCTGTATATAGTCCAATCAAACGTATGGGGTTGTCACATCTCGCGCAGACGGCAAAGTAACCGCGGCCGTTGCCCTGAGGTCTGTACCAAGGATAGTTTCTTCCTAGCACTCTCTCGGCGGTGTCCCGATCCACCTCGTAGTCTTGCCGAGCGTCATCCATTCTCTTGAAATACCCTACCATGGATCGCAGCCGCCTCGCTTATCCAATCTAATGATAAGGGCGGGATAGCTCCGGTTGCTGAACAAAAGATCAATGCCTGCAGAATCTCGTGAAGGTTCAATTGAAAGCGTTCACCATTTCCCATCTCGAACTCAAAAATGAGCGTATTCGCCGTAGGCTCGAAATCGCCAACTAAGACCCCGTCGAGAGTGGCTATCGTATGCGGGTGGAAAGGCAGTATGATCTTTTCAGCCATGTGAAGTGCTCCTCCCACTAATCGTGCTGCAGGTTTTCGCAGCACGCAAACGCCGATTTACACACCTCGGCGAGTGTGTGGGCCACAACCGGAGATCGGGTCGGCGTGGCCAGAAAGCTGGCCGCGACAACGCTCCTATAATCGCCGCAGTCCATCAACATCACTGCATTCCAGCGTCAGGCTGACCCCGTTCGGCAGTAGTTCGCTCACATGGGTGCATGAGAACGCTTGCCCCATGGTTCCTTCTTCGTCAGTCGATCGTTGGCAGAAGACGGTATTCTTCCGCCGAAGGCCGTCTGCCCTGATTTGTTGATTGGCTTTAAGTCCATGCCTTATGTCATGCGCTACAATGACGGATCGCTGTGCAAGCATAAACGGTGCCATGTAGCGATTGCCCTCGTACCACTTCGGCACCACCCGAACCGAGACCCTGAAATTTTACGGCCGGAGAGGCATCGCTGGGGCTCGTTTCATCGATGAACCAGTGCTAGTGGGGAAACGTCCAGACAATCCGGAATTAAAGATGACCTTGATCCCAGCACCTATCCCGGCCGGCGGCAACATTTCGGTTTACGTCGGTGCTGGTACGCACCAGATATCACCACAGCACCCGCTTCCGTGGGCGATGGTGTCGCCCGATCGAGATAGTTGGAACGATTATGGTTTCGGTTACTTCGCGGACATCTGGATCGCGGACACATCCGGTCAAATCACGACTTCCAGATTCAGGATCATGTTCGATGGATACCTCAGAAGTGTGACGGCTTTAGACGCAATCCTTGCCATGAACGAAGGTCAGCCGATCGCCTTGAATGCAGTCACGATCCCTTTCGTCTCGCTCCTTTCCGCGATGGACGACTATAAGGCTGTCGTTAAGGCTTTGGGGTTCGACAACGGTGTCTCGCTGCTGCGAGAACTCCATGACGCCAATGTCTCTCGATTGGAAGGCACTGACCTCGAAACACTGGAACTGATTGCGCGAGAAGACTTCCATATCGGCGTCCTGAGGAGCGCTGATACATACGAGGCATTTGCGAGGGGAGCAAAGTATCTCCGGCCCGATTTTCCAGCGGAGCTGGCCGAAGTCTCGGGGACATACGATTTCACGGCGAAGCTCCCAAACGCTGATGAGCCCCACATAGTGGAATTCGAATTCACCGCTGATGCAATCTTCAAGGACCGGGCTTGCATCTTGATAGGTCGTAATGGAGTCGGGAAAACGCAGATTCTTAAATCGGTCGTGGACGCGCTCCATGGCAGTGGGAGCGACAGCGCAAAATTTGAACCGAAGCTCGACGTCAGTCGGGTGCTCGTATTCTCCTCCGTAACCACCGATCCGTTTCCGCTATCAATCCCGCCGTGGCGGGGCATTGATTATGAGTACTTCGCGATCAACGCGTCGACACGAGATCGGCCTGCTGCTCTGGTAGGATCGCTTCTCACGTGCTGGCAAGATCGTCCAGCTGGGCCACCCGGTGCGAGATGGTCTCGACACTCTGTCCTTCTCGGCATGCTGAAGTTGCTCGGCATCGAAGGCCGCCTATTCCTGCCCATTCGGCCCATTCAGGGTGGCGATACGCTACCTTACACAATTACGGTTGGGGAACGATTGTACTTTCCGTTCAGTGCCAACATGAATGAGCAGAATACACTCAAGCTCAGTCATCGACTTGATTGGGACGCGTGGCCGGTCGTGTTGGGCGACGACCTCCAGCCTAGAGCTCTGAGCAGCGGCGAACATGCACTGCTGCGGCTGTCGGCTCAGATGGCGGCATCTGTCGAAACGGGTAGCCTGTTGTTGCTAGACGAACCGGAAACCCACTTGCATCCGAACTACATCTCCGTTTTGATGTCCGTGGTGCATAGCCTTCTCGATAAGACGAATTCTGCTGCAATTATCGCTACGCATTCGGCGTACATCGTTCGTGAGGTCGGCAAAACCAAGGTCAACGTCCTGTCCGTGGAGAACCGAATCCCCGACTGCGGTCGCCCGTTGATGCAGACCTTCGGAGCGAGCATCGATAGCATTTCCCAGTTTGTTTTCGGGGATTCGGACCAGACCCACCGCTTTCAGCAGTCACTGGAGAAGTGGCTGGCTGGCGGAGCCGCAGATCGTGGTATCGACGCGTTAGTCCAGGAATATGCCGGCCATCTAAACTCAGAGGTATTGTCACTGATCGCCAGACTTATTCGAGAACCGAATGATGGGGCTTGACGATTGCAGAAGTTGAACTTGCCCTCGACCGATAAAGAGGACGATGATGTCATCTCTTCGGCTTGCAATAGATACAGTTGGCAGGTCCACCGGACTGCTCTTCTCGCGGCCTACGATCACTATCGCAAGCATGGCGGTGATCCCTGGAAGATCGCGCCCCTCACTTTCGATCCCGATATAGGTAAGGATTTGTATGGCCTCTACGACAAACGGAAGTCTGGCGGGCCTCTGAAAAGAATTCGAGATACAAAAGGGCTGCTGGCTTGCCCCGTATGCGGCTCGGGGACGGCAGGAAGTCTGGATCATTATCTTCCGCGCAAAGATTTCAAGGAATTCTCGATCATGCGGGCCAATCTCGTACCTGCGTGTTCCCACTGTAATTCCGGGGCGAAAGGTACCGACTACGTGGGCGGTCTCGGCGAAAGGCTGATCCACCCATATTACGATACGTGGGCGGATCAGGACCTCTGGTTAGCGGTGGTGCGCCAGCCCTATCAATCCGCGACCTTTGAACCTTTGCCGCTTGCCCATCTTCCCCCCGGCCAGAAAGCGATTGTCGCTTTCCACCTCAAAACGGTCTTGGCGACGCAATTCCGCGTTTGGACCGAGACCCGGTGGTCTCGCCTCCCTGAAATGATGAAGCTCAACCACGTCATGAACAGCGAGACTTCGGTTTCAGGGTTCATCTCGCAGGAGTTGGGGAGAGCGGTCATTGCGGAGGGACGGAACGGATGGAACGCTGCATTGATGCGAGGTATCTCAGCGGACGCAGGAGCAGTCAAATACTTGGCCGGGTTGCTTCCCTGAAACGAGGGGCAAAATCGGAATTTCGATGACCTAGATAGAAAATGAAGCAGCGTAGTCCTTCAAGACCTACTATCGACGCCACCATCTCTATATGTTGCAAATCCCGTCAATTTTCATGTCGTCCACAGTTCCTCAAAGATGGCGCGACTTCCGCAGGTAAGACAATTATGGTGAAAGAAGGAACTACGAAATTTGCATTCCAACAAGTTGACGTCTTCGCATCGCAACGTTTGCGTGGCAACGCGCTCGCCGTCGTGGTTGGCGCAGATACATTGACTGATACGGAAATGGCTGCGTTCGCCAACTGGACAAACCTCAGTGAGACAACCTTTCTCCTGCGTCCGACAACGACCAGTGCTGATTATCGTGTCCGGATTTTTACGCCCTCGCAGGAGCTTCCTTTCGCAGGTCACCCGACTTTAGGGAGTTGCCACGTATGGATGGCTGCCGGTGGAAAGGCGAATGGCCACGAGATCATCCAAGAGTGCGAGGCGGGGCTTATCCGTATACGTCGTCAAAATAATCGGCTTTCTTTTGCAGCTCCTCATCTAAGTCGCACCGGGCCCGTGGAGCCCGAGATTTTGGCGCGGGTCGTCAAGGGCCTGCAAATTTCTCCGGATACTATCGTGGATGCAAACTGGGTGGATAATGGACCCGGTTGGTTGGCAGTACTTCTACGTTCAAGGGATGAAGTTCTTGCACTACGCCCGGACTTCCCGCGCCTCTCTGGGCTACGGGTCGGTGTCGTTGCTCCGTGGACTCCAGCGAAAGATGGACGGGAGGCCGATTTTGAAGTGCGTGCTTTCACTGCTGCAGGTTTCGAGGACCCTGTCACTGGCAGCCTGAATGCCGGCCTTTCCCAATGGCTGATTGGCAGCGGCATCGCGCCCTCTATGTATGTGGCTAGTCAGGGGACCGTTTTGGGGCGAGCAGGCCGCGTGCATGTGGAACGGGTCGGGCGCGAAATTTGGATCGGTGGTAACGTGGTGACATGCATCGAAGGCAACGCGATGCTTTAGGACGATACTCGATATGCAGCGCAGGCATCGACGGATATTTCAGTCATGACGCCGCCGGTGTTTTATTAAGGTTTGCCGGCCATAACTCTCTTCAAGGCAGACAAAGCGTTTTACGCAATGCCCGCCTTGAAGATCATCAGCCATTCCAGTGGCTGCTGATCGGATATTGATTGCTAAATTGGATTGGGCGGTCTAGCGGTTTGGTTAGGCCGCCCGTCTTCCAGGCGTTTGTCGACCATCCAAAGATTGGCGCAACTGCGTCCTGACCTGTTTCCAATCGACAGCGCGGCATTCAATTGTAGCCGATCGCCAGCTCTCGTCTTTTAGGTCGAATATGCCGGGTAGGCTGAAATAGCGATCAATCTGCAGGAAGGTGTCGATTCCAAAGCCTGCGAGCGGAAGCTCGTATGCAATAGCCGCCGCCGCGATTGACACGTGGTATCCGAAACCCGGATGTGCTGCCCGCGGTTGAGGGAGCCAAATATTCTTCAGTTTGCGGCACTCAAGCATGGCCGCGACTAATTTTGCCCTCTCCTGCTCTCGGCCAGATACAAGGGGCCAACTGCCGCTGACAGAGGAAAGCCATTCGCGAAGCTCGGCGGCTTTCTGAGGATTCGTTCTCGACGTCCTAAGGATTCCGCGTTGAACGTCAATCAGGGTCTCGGGCGAGAATACGAATGTGTTCGTGGTAATGAATTCCAAGACGTGGGGCTTTTGGCGAGGTTTAGAAACCTCGCTTACAAGGCAGGTCGTTGCCAGATATTTCAATGGCTTGCTCCATTTTTCGCAGTCACCGTTGACTGCGAAAGGGAAAATGCCTGGATTTCACCGGCGAATTATAAAATCGCAGATTTTTTCGTCGAATTCTTGATTTTTCGGATCACGAAGTGTGGTCATCGAAAAATGCCGTGCGAGAGGCTGCTATTGCAGACATTCACAAACGAATGATGTCATCCGACACGTTTATACCGCCTTGGTATTCTAATCCCGTCAACAGCGACTAATTCGCCAATTCATATCGGCCAACGCATCAACGCTTCGCGGCCCGCGTCGGTCAGGCCATAGATGCCTCGGTCAATCCGCTTGAACCAGCCATACACATTCGAGAGCAATATCTTGCCCGCATCGGGGGCGTTCGATCTTACGTCGCGAACGCGTAGCGACCCTTCTGCCAAGGCTTTCGCGCATCCAAGCGCTTGCTGGCGATATGCCGTCATAAGAGGCGTACGCGTGCTACCCCCGAGGACGGGATCACCTCGGCGTCTCTGGTGCTCGCGCACAAGCCGCGAGCGTCGTTTGGGATTTGTCCGCGGCATCGGGGATGTCGAACTCACGATGACCTCGACATGGCCGCCTTCCGAGACGGCGAGCATTCCTATCCCCAGCCGTCGACAAAGATCGCGATAACGCTTGTCTGTTTCCCGCCCTTTGCCGCGAGCAGACATTTTCGCTGCGATCCACACCTCGTCCGATATCGATGCTCGATCAACCGCCTGAAGGATTTGGCCGAATTGTGCCCTTTCTCGATTGAGGACACACCTATCGGAGCATTTCGACCTGACCAAGTGAAATAGCGACAAACCTACGGAGCGCAATCAATAGCGTGGGGAATGCTGCTGGGCTTTGACCTAGTTCGTTGGAAGCTCGGCTTCGCGTAATGTCGGGCAAGAAGCAGGATTTTTGCTTGCCCTTGGCCATAGAGACAAACCTGTAAGATTAGCAGAGACACGCCAAGGGTCTGCAGAGACAAACCTTTGAGTCGCTGACACCACCGTCACGTTGCGTAAATTTCTGATTTTATTGGGGAAAATGGTGCTGCTAGAGAGATTTGAACTCTCGGCCTCTCCCTTACCAAGGGAGTGCTCTACCCCTGAGCTATAGCAGCATCCGGTGCCGAAGCGTTTGCTTCAGCATCAAGCGTGGCGGCCTATTGCCATAGGTTTTTGACGAGCGCAAGTCGCAAAACGATATTCTTCAACAAGCGGGGCAAAAAAGCGTTCCCCCTGTTGAAAAACGTATTTTTCGGATATTGCTGAATTTATGAACGAACATCATGACAAACAGGCAAAGGCGGCGTTTTCCGTGAACGCTTCAGAAGACCCCGTTGCCCTTGCGGCAAGCGGCAACGCGCAGGCAGGACCCGGCGAAAAGGCGCGGCAACGCGAGGCGGAGCGCAAGGCGCGGGCAGCGAAGAAGCTGCGTGAAAACCTTCAGAAGCGCAAACAGCAGGTTCGCGCGCGCCGGGCCGGCGATGCGGATGAGACGATTGGCCTTCCTGCCGCAAAAACGGACGAATCATCCTCATAGAGAATTCACCAGCATCATTTGAAACGCCGCGGAAACTCGTCTAAGGACGCGCATTTCTGCAAGGCATGATTAAGAAAGGCGGGCACAGGCCCGTAGGGACGCATGGATCGCATCAGAATTACGGGTGGTAACAAGCTCAACGGCATCATTCCCATCTCCGGCGCGAAAAACGCCGCCTTGCCGTTGATGATCGCTTCTCTTCTGACCAGCGATACGCTGACGCTCGAAAACGTGCCGCATCTGGCGGACGTCGAGCAGCTCATCCGTATTCTCGGCAATCATGGCGTCGATATTTCGGTCAATGGCCGTCGCGAAAGCCAGGGCGAAGCCTATTCCCGCACGGTCCACTTCACCTGCCGCACCATTGTCGACACCACCGCACCTTACGAGCTGGTTTCCAAGATGCGCGCCAGCTTCTGGGTCATCGGCCCGCTTCTGGCCCGTGAAGGCCGTGCGCGCGTTTCACTGCCCGGCGGCTGTGCCATCGGCACACGTCCGGTGGACCTGTTCATCGAGGGCCTGCAGGCGCTTGGCGCAACGATGGAGATCGATGGCGGCTATATCAACGCAAGCGCTCCAAAGGGCGGCCTTATCGGCGCTGTTTATACCTTCCCGAAAGTCTCCGTCGGCGCGACGCATGTGATGCTGATGGCCGCGAGCCTTGCAAGAGGCACCACCGTCATTCACAACGCCGCCCGCGAACCGGAAGTCGTCGATCTAGCGCACTGCCTGATTGCGATGGGCGCGAAGATCGAGGGCGCTGGCACCTCCACCATCACCATCGAGGGCGTCACCTCGCTTTCCGGCGCACGCCACCGGGTGCTGCCTGACCGTATCGAGACCGGCACCTATGCCATGGCCGTGGCCATGGCTGGCGGTGATGTGGTGCTGGAAGGCACGCGTGCATCGCTGCTCGACAATGCGCTGGACACGCTGCGGCTTGCCGGAGTGTCGATCAGCGACACGGAGACCGGTCTGCGCGTCGTGCGCAACGGCAACGGCATTCAGCCGGTCGATATCGTCACCGAACCCTTCCCCGGCTTCCCTACCGACCTTCAGGCGCAGTTCATGGCGCTGATGACCCGGTCGCAGGGTGTATCCCACATTACCGAAACCATCTTCGAAAACCGCTTCATGCATGTGCAGGAACTGGCCCGTCTCGGCGCGAAGATTTCGCTCTCCGGGCAGATGGCCCGTATCGAAGGCGTTACCCGCCTGAAGGGTGCGCCTGTCATGGCAACCGATCTGCGCGCCTCGGTGTCGTTGGTCATTGCGGGCCTGGTGGCGGAAGGCGAGACCATGGTTTCGCGCGTCTACCACCTCGATCGCGGTTTCGAACGGCTTGAAGAAAAGCTCACCCGCTGCGGTGCGCTGGTCGAACGCGTCAGCGATTGATCCTTTCATCGCCGCTCATTCGTTTTCTCCCCGTTGCAGAGCGGGCCGCGACTGCCTATTTCCTGTACAAGGAATAGACATTGCGGGCGCGGCCCCGCGGAAAAGGAAGAAAACGATGAGCGGCCTGAAATTGCTCGCGCTGGATACTGAAGATCTCTCGGTCATTTCGACGCACATGCAGGACAGCGTCTTCAAACTGAAGGACGTTGCATTCGAGGCAAAGCAGGGCCAATTTACACTTTCCGCCAATCGTTTCGTCTGGGAAAGCGCGAATAAGAAGAACCTGCCGCCGGAGCGATGCCGCAGCGTGGTTTTCCTGAAGCGGGTCTCCGCCGTCCGCTCGCACGGCATCAATCGCGCTGATAAGGAACAGGTGCTTTCGCTCCTTGCAATCCGCTTCGTGCAGAACGGCGAAGGTCCTGATGGCGCCGTCGAACTGACGCTCTCGGGCGGTGGCGCTATCGCACTCGATGTCGAATGCATCGAGGCGCAGCTGACGGATGTGAGCGGCGCCTGGGAAACTGCCGCCAAACCGCATCATCCCGATAGCGAATAAGCTCTCCACGCCATTGCAACGGTTGCCTTTCGTCACTGTTTCGATTTATGCCACATACCAGAGCCGCATTTTTCTGCGGTGAGTTCGTGCACCTCGCGGGATCGCCGCGGGGAAAATGAGAGGGTAATGGCGTGGCAATCTGGCTGGAGCGGGCATCGGCTGATTTCGAACAGAAATTCGCTGCCTTCCTGACAACCAAGAGGGAAGTTTCGGAAGACGTCAACGCGACCGTTCGCGACATCATCGATGACGTCCGCAATCGCGGCGATGCGGCCCTTGCCCACTACTCCCTTAAATTCGACGGCATCGATTTCTCGAAGGTCTCGATGCGGGTGACAGCGGAAGAGATCGATGCGGCCGTCGCAGCCGTTGACAGAAGTGTCATCGAAGCTCTCGAACTCGCAGCCCGGCGCATTGAAAAACACCATGCGCGGCAGATGCCGAAGGACGATATCTATGAAGACGAGATCGGTGTGGGCCTCGGTTCACGCTGGACGGCGATCGAAGCTGTCGGCCTTTATGTGCCCGGCGGCACCGCGAGCTATCCAAGCTCCGTCCTTATGAATGCCGTCCCGGCCAAGGTTGCCGGTGTCGAGCGTATCGTCATGGTCGTGCCGGCGAATGGTGGCGTGATAAACCCCGCCGTTCTTGCCGCCGCGCGCATCGCAGGTGTTGAGGAAATCTACCGCATTGGCGGCGCACAGGCCGTGGCTGCACTCGCCTATGGCACGGAAACAATCACGCCTGTCGCCAAGATTGTCGGCCCCGGCAATGCCTATGTGGCGGCCGCGAAACGGCATGTCTTCGGAACTGTCGGCATCGACATGATCGCCGGGCCCTCCGAAGTGCTTGTCATTGCCGACAGGGACAACGATCCGGACTGGCTGGCCGCCGATCTTCTCGCGCAAGCGGAGCATGACCGTGGCGCGCAGTCCATCCTCATCACCGACAATGCCGAACTGGGCAAGGCGGTAGAGGCGGCAGTGGAACGGCAGCTGAAGCGGCTGTCGCGCGCCGAGACGGCAGCGGCGAGCTGGGCGGATTTCGGTGCGATCATTCTCGTCGAAAAGCTCACCGATGCCATTCCCTTGGCCAACCGCATTGCGGCCGAGCATCTGGAGCTTGCCGTTGACGATCCGGACGCGCTGATGGCGCACATCCGCAATGCCGGCGCGATCTTCGTCGGGCGCCATACGCCTGAGGTGATCGGCGATTATGTCGGCGGCTCCAACCACGTTCTGCCGACGGCGCGCTCAGCGCGCTTCTCTTCCGGCCTTTCAGTGCTGGATTTCGTCAAACGTACCTCGATCCTGCGTCTCGGGCCTGAGCAGCTGCGGCAGCTTGCGCCAGCGGCGATCACCCTTGCCCGTTCGGAGGGGCTGGACGCGCATGCGCGCTCCGTCTCCATTCGCCTCAACCCGGAAAGTTAAGAGATGGCTTCAGGCGATTTCCGGCTCTGCGATGTGGTTCTGGACGATAGCATCGGCCGGTCCACACCGGACGTGGAGCATGAACGCGCCGTCGCCATTTTCGATCTGATAGAGGAAAACACGTTCGAACCATTCGGCCATGAGGGCGGTCCATACCGGCTGCACATATCGCTGGTCGATGCCAAGCTGGTTTTCTCGATCAAGACCGAAGACGAGAAGGATGTCTCGACCCATATCCTGTCGCTGACGCCGTTCCGCCGCATCATCAAGGATTATTTCCTGATCTGCGAAAGCTATTACGAGGCGATACGCTCCTCCACTCCAAGCCAGATCGAGGCGATCGACATGGGCAGGCGGGGCATTCACAATGACGGCTCGCAGACTTTGATGGACCGGCTTTCCGGCAAGATCAAAATCGATTTCGATACTGCGCGCCGTCTGTTCACCCTTGTCTGTGTGCTTTATTGGCGGGGTTAGAGATGAGAGATCCCGCCACGGCTCCAAATGGGGGACAGGCTCCCAAATCGGTCCTCTTCATGTGCGGTATGAACTCCATCCGTTCTCCCATGGCCGAGGTCATCGCCAAACGACTGGTGGCGCCCGGCATCTACATCCAGTCGGCCGGCGTGCGTGCGGGCGAGCGTGACCCCTTTGTGGATGCGGTTCTGGAAGAACAGGGATTTTCGCTCGGCAAACACAAACCGCGCACATTGGACGAGATCGAGGATGATTTTTTCGATCTGATCATTACATTGACACCCGAAGCTCATCATGCAGCACTTGAACTGACACGCTCGAACTCGCTCGACGTTGTCTATTGGCCAACCATGGACCCAACCGTCATCACCGGTACGCGGGACCAAATTCTGGATGCCTATCGCGAGGTGCGGGACCATCTTGCCAGGCTGATTGCCGAACGCCTGCCAGGAAGGCCGCAGCCGGCAGCGGATACGCTTTCAAAAGACTGAGGTTGAGTGTCCGTTTCGATCGGACCAGACACTTCAAACGCCGCACAGGACAGGCATTTATTCGATCCGCACCTCCCACCTGGCGAAAATCGGTTCCGATTTTCGCCGTGATGCTTTAGAGGTTCACAAATGTGCCGGGATTGTGTAGTTTCCGCGCAATTTTCCCGGACACGACAGGTCCGGCACTATCAACAGGAAGAAAACCCTTACATGACAAAAGAAGAAGTCCTCGAATTCCCGGGCATCGTAACCGAATTGCTGCCGAACGCAACATTCCGCGTGAAGCTTGAGAACGAACACGAAATCATCGCCCACACTGCGGGCCGCATGCGCAAGAACCGTATCCGCGTTCTGGCGGGCGACAAGGTGCTGGTCGAAATGACGCCTTACGACCTGAGCAAGGGCCGCATCACCTATCGCTTCAAGTAATCCGTTTTCGGCATTCGGAAGCCCGGGCAGCGCAATGACCAACTCAAAACAAAAGCTCGTTCTGGCATCCGGTTCGCCGCGGCGTCTGGAACTGTTGCATCAGATCGGCATCGAGCCGGCACGTCTGATGCCGATGGATATCGACGAGACGCCCGTAAAGCTTGAGCATCCGCGCACGCTGTGCCGTCGCCTGTCGCTACAGAAGGCCGAGGCTGCGCATGCGGCGCTGAAGAGCGAGCAGACGTGGAAAGACGCCTATGTTCTCGGCTCCGACACCGTGGTGGCGGTGGGTCGCCGCATTGTCGGCAAGGCGGAATATACCGAAGAGGCTTCCGCAGCGCTGCATCTTCTCTCGGGGCGCAGCCATTGGGTCTATACCGGCATCTGCCTTGTGACGCCCGGCGGCAAAATCCGTCAGAAGGTTGTGGAAACCAAGGTGCGTTTCAAACGCCTTACCACGCGCGAGATCGACGCCTATATCGCCTCCGGGCAATGGCGCGGCAAAGCCGGGGCCTATGGTATCCAGGGCATTGCCGGCTCATTCGTGCAGAAACTGACCGGCTCCTACACCAATGTCGTCGGCCTGCCGCTGTATGAGACCATGTCGCTTCTTTCCGGTGAAGGATTCGAGGTGACGTCGGGCTGGCTCGAAGGATAGACCATGACAAAATCATCTCCTGAAGGTGCGGGAAATGTTACGCCGCTTCGGAAAACGAAGCCATGTCCGGAGTGCGGGCGGCCCTCGACACGGGAAGACTATCCGTTCTGTTCGGATCGCTGCCGCTCGCTCGATCTCGCCCGCTGGCTGAACGGTTCCTACGCCATTCCTGTCGCCGACGACGAAAGCAGCGCGGACGAGCAGGACTCGTTCAAAAATTCCTCCGAATAACGTTGCGCCGCCGGAAAATCCGGCGGTGGAATACAGAATATTTTTAATGACCTTCAGCTCGCAGTATATTCACCGGGTTACCGACAGCCCGAAAGCCATATCAAAAACCGGTTGACGCCCCTCCCCCGGCAGCCATTAGGGTTCCCCGATGGACGCAAGCCTGCAAAAAAGAGTAAGGCCTGGCGCGCTGCTGTTTGCGGTGCTGGCAGTTTGTCTTGCCATATTGGCAACGGTGCTGCTTGCCAATGACAAGAAACATCTCAAAAGCCTGCTGAGCTATCTCAACCTTGCGCCTGCCACACGCTCCGCCGAGCAGCCAGCGCGGATGAAGCCCGTCAAGCGGCAAAAGGTTACCGCCCAAAAGCTCAATCTACCGCCGCATCTGCTGAAATTCGAGCAAGGCGGCGACAGGGCATCCTTTGCCCGCGACTTCGTTCTGTCCGGCAAGGACCTCTGCGACCGCTTTACCACGGCGGGCTTTTCCAACCCGCAAGGCTGGCACGCAAGCCCGGTGAAGATCCGCAATTTCGAATGCATGGCCGATCTTGTGGTCGGGGACACGGCGAACGCGTCGGAACGGGCATCGCTTTTTCTCGACATCAGAGGCGAGGCGTCCGACGAGGTTCGCTCTATCAGGATGAAAGTGGTTGCGCCGCAGACACCTGATGGTGCCGTTATTCTGACGAAGCTTGAGGACGCGTTGGCGATGATCATCGAGCAGACGCGCTGGGCCGACCTTGCCAGCATGCTTGAGCCAGCACGCAGGCTGCAACCCTATCAGGCAGAGCATTTCGGTATTTCGGTCTCCCTAAAGCCGGAGCCGTCTGCGCCGCATCGGCTGAACCTGATTTTGCTGGCAACGGAACAATTGCCGGGACTGAAGCTCACGCGCAGCTTTTTCGACAGCGAGAAATGGCTTCCCGCTGCCACTCTTTCGGATCGACCGGTCCTCTATTTTTCCGTCAGGTAGAACCGCATCCCGAAAACCAACGGCTGCTCAGCCTATCGCTGCCAGTTTATGCCGCCCAGGCAGAATCCTGTCGCTTCGCTGGGCTTGACGTTTAGCCTCCCACTGAAGGGCCGTGCGAACGATGGTTGTGAGATCATTGAAACGCGGCGACCATCCGAGTTCCGACTGGATACGGCTCGAATCCGCAACCATCGCGGCAATGTCGCCGGCGCGGCGGGGACAGTGGATAACCGGGAAATCGTTTCCAGATTCCCGCTGCACGGCATGCAGCACGTCCAGTACCGAATAGCCGACGCCATAACCGCAATTGAGCGTTCGTGTGCCGCCACCAGCACGCAGATGCGCCATGGCGAGCATATGCGCGTCGATCAGATCGCTGACATGGATATAGTCGCGAACGCCGGTGCCGTCAGCGGTCGGATAATCGGTTCCGTAAACCTCCACCTTGTCGCGCCGGCCGGTTGCCGCTTCGCACGCTACCTTGATGAGGTTCGCCACACCCGTGGGGGACGGCCCGGCACGGCCCTTCGGGTCGGCGCCGGCAACATTGAAGTAACGCAGCGCCACATAGTTGAAATCATGTGCCTGCACGACATCGCGCAACATGATTTCTGAGGCGAGTTTCGACAGGCCGTAGGGATTTTCCGGGCTGAGAACTGCCGTTTCCGGCACCGGGCCATCAAAGGGTTGGTTCCCATAGACCGCGGCAGTTGAAGAGAAGATGAAATTGCGGATACCATGACCGACTGCCGCCGCAACAAGGGCGCGGGTCGTGCCGGTATTGTTTTCGTAATATTCGAGCGGCTGGCTGATCGATTCAGGGACGCTGACGGAGCCAGCGAAGTGGAAAATGGTCTCGATCTGGTTGTGTTCGAAAATCTGGCCGAGCAAGTCGCGATCGGCGACGTCGCCGAGATAGAAACGCGCCGCTGGCGCGACCGCCCAACGTGATCCCGTCGAAAGACGGTCGACAACAACGACGTCTTCACCGGCGTCGAGCAAAGCCCACACCATGTGGCTTCCTATATAACCGGCCCCACCGGTGACCAGAACAGCCATGACATTACTTCCCTGTTTGCTTTTGTTGCGTCCATCAAAGCCAATAATTCTTCATCATTGATTACTTGCACAGCAAATACCCCACCTATCCCTCGCCCCTATGAAAAGGTGGCTTACGATTGGTTAGCGCAATGAAGTGTGTTTTATTTATTAGATGAAAATGTTCTCATAAATGGAACACAAGGCGCATAGCACAGAAAAGCCTGCACGTCGATTGGTACGCCGTGAGGTTGTAGTTTTAGCGACTCGACATGATTCTTTTGGCAGAAAATCTGCCTGCCGCGGCCAAATTAGGCGCGGCAGGGCGGGCTATCGCAGGATTGCGGTTATCTGCCGAGAATATAGGACGCAAGCCGATCGGCTGCGTCTTCGATCTGCTTTGGGTTGCGCAGGAAGCAGGCGCGGAGAAACAGCTCTCCGCCTTGGCCGAATGCAGTGCCCGGCGCGAGGCCGACGCCGGTCTTGTCAACGATATCCAGAGCCGTGGCGCGGCTGTCGGTCACGCCGTCCACCTTGAGGAAGGCATAAAGAGCGCCATCCGGCTTCAATGTTTCCACGCGGTTCGTAGCGATCAGCGCATCGCAGAGAATGTCGCGGGATGTCAGAGCGCGTTCGTAGTTCTCGCGGACGAAACCGTCGCCATGGTCGAGAGCCGCGACTGCGCCGCGCTGCATGAACTGCGCCACGCCGGAGGTGGAATATTGAATAAGGTTCTCGATCACCTGCCCGATGACGGGTGGCGCCACAAGCCAGCCAACACGCCAGCCCGTCATGGACCAGTTCTTCGAAAAAGAATTGGCGAAGACGATTTTGTCATCCGGTTCCATCACGTCGAGGAACGACGGCGCACGGGTGCCAGTATAGTGATAAAGTGCGTAAATCTCATCCGCCACGATCCAGAGGTCGTGTTTGCGGGCGAGTGCCAGAACATCGCGAAGATTGTCTCGCGTTGCGGTCCAGCCGGTCGGGTTGGACGGCGTGTTGATAAAGAGCGCCTTCGTCTTACCGGTGATCGCACTTTCCAGCTTGCCGATATCGAGATCCCAGCGACCATCGTGGAAATCGATGCCGGCTGCAACCGCCTTTGCGCCCGCCACGCCGATGGCGGCAACAATATTGGGCCAGGTGGGCGTGAGATAGATCATCTCGTCGCCCGGCGAGGTCATCGCCTGCACGGCAAGCGCAATCGCTTGCATGCCGGAACCTGTTACGTAAAAATGATCTGCGGATAGAGAGGCTGAAAAGTGACGCTCGTAGTAGCTGCTGAGCGCCTGGCGCAATTCGGGAATGCCGCGTTGCCAGGTATAGAAGGTCTCGCCATTGTTGAGCCCGTCGATGGCCGCCCTGTTGATGAAGTCCGGGCTTGGCAGATCGCCTTCGCCGACCCAAAGCGGCAGAAGATTGTCCCGTCCCCGGGCATAATTCACGACCTCGACAATACCGCTCTCGGGAGCCGCCAGAGAGCGCGCACTCAGACTGTTCAAAATGGACATTAAAGACACTCCGTTTGGTGTCTTCTTATCGCATCGAACGGGCGATATGCATGATATTCCGTGCAACAGTCATGGATTTTCTTTATGGATGGATGCCCGGCGAGAGGGAGCTGACCCATGGTCAGCAATATCGCGCCGGGACAATCTAAGCTTCAACGCGTCTTCAGCAGATCACGGATTTCGGTGAGAAGCTTGACGTCTTCCGGCGGCGGAGCCGGTTCCGACTTTTCCTCGATCTTTTTCCGGTCGACAGAAGCGCGAAGCTTGTTGACCCCTTTGACCATCAGGAAAATGATCCAGGCGAGAATGAGGAAGTTGATGAGGACCGTGAGAAAGTTACCATAAGCGAAGACAGCGCCCTGATCGCGCGCGGCGGCAAGCGAGCTTGCGGTGACGCTGGAACTGAGTGGCAGGAAGTAGTTCGAAAAATCGAACCCGCCGAAAATCGCACCGACGATCGGCATGATAAGGTCGTTGACGACGGAATCGACGATCTTGCTGAACGCCGCCCCGATAATAACACCCACGGCCAGATCCATGACATTGCCACGGGCAATGAAGGTTTTAAATTCGTTAAGCATCAGATGGTCCCTCTCCTGCTTCGCGAGCTGAAGCTATGTGACTGTCCCTACGGGTTCAACCATATAGATTCCCTGTCCCATTTGGAATTCGTCAAGATTGCATTTATTAGGCTTTTTGCACGGTAGTCTTGAACTTTATGATCAGACCGCGCTCATTCTCAACGGCCCGGAATTCGCCTATGCTCGTTTTCAGGGATTGTTGCATGGGGAGGATGCGTGCTTCCTGGGTGGATCATATTCGGTTCGGCCTTCGCTTATGTCCTGCTGCTGTTTGCGGTTGCAAGTTATGGGGACAGGAACAGCCGGAAAAGAAACGCTCCCAAAAAGGGGCGGCCGTTCGTCTATGCGCTTAGCCTGGCGATCTATTGCACCTCCTGGACCTATTTCGGCGGCGTCGGGCTTGCGGCTGACAAGGGGCTGGAATTCCTCGGCATCTATACCGGGCCGATCCTTGCCTTCACCATCGGCATGCCGATCATTCGCCGCATAGTGGAGCTTGCCAAAACCGAAAAGCTGACGTCGGTTGCCGATTTCATTGCCGCCCGCTACGGCAAGAACTCCACCGTGGCGATGATTGTCGCCATCATCGCGCTTGTCGGCGCCATTCCCTATATCGCGCTGCAATTGAAGGCCGTTTCCAGTTCGGTGGCGACGATGGTCGATCCCGGCGATTACGGCATTGGCAGCGGCAACCTCTATTTCCTCGATCTGCCGCTGCTCGTCACCATCGTCATGGCGGGCTTCGCCGTCATGTTCGGCACCCGGCATACCGACGCCACCGAACACCAGGACGGGCTTATTCTGGCGATTTCGATGGAGTCGCTCGTCAAGCTCGTGGCCATGTGCACCGTCGGCTTTTACGTTCTGTTCGTCCTCTTCGACGGCCCCTCGCATTTGTGGGAACTTGCGTCGGGCAATGAACGGGCCATGCGGGCCATATCCTATCACACGCCCATCAGCCGCTGGATCGTGATGACCCTGCTTTCCGGTTTCGCGATCATCCTGTTGCCGCGCCAGTTCCATGTCACCGTGGTTGAAAATCGCACGCCGGAAGAGCTGCGCATGGCGGGGTTCCTGCTGCCGCTTTATCTGATTGCGATCAACATCTTCGTGCTGCCGATAGCGCTTGCCGGAATTTTGACGCTCGGCGCCAATGGCAACGCCGATCTTTACGTCCTGCAATTGCCGCTTGCGCATCAAATGCCGGTCGTTTCGCTGATTACCTTCATTGGCGGATTTTCAGCGGCGACCGCCATGGTGATCGTTGCCTCGGTCGCGCTGTCGATCATGATTTCCAACGACATCGTCATGCCGATCTTTTTGCGGCAGAAGCTGTTGAACCGTTCGCCGCACCGGGACAACTTCGCCAAAACGCTTCTCAACATCCGCAGAACAGCGATCTTTGCGGTGATGCTTCTCGGCTACGGCTATTACCGTGCGGCCGATAGCGCCACCGGGCTTGCCTCCATCGGCCTCCTGGCATTTGCCGCCATCGCCCAGATGGCACCTGCCCTTTTCGGCGGGTTGTTCTGGCGGCGCGCCAATGCGCGCGGTGCGATTGCCGGTTTGAGTTCAGGCTTTTTTGTCTGGGCCTACCTGCTGTTTCTGCCAAGCTTCGGCGGGCCTGATAACTCAGAGGTCGCGGCCACCGTTCTCGGCTTCCTGTTTTCCGGCAGTACGGTCTTCAACGGTCCCGAGGCCGACCCTTTTGTGAACGCGGTCATCCTCAGCCTGCTCGTCAACAGCATGGCTTTCGTGCTTGGCTCGCTTTCACGCAACCCGCGACCCGTGGAGCGCATCCAGTCCGGCATCTTCGTGAAGCGCCATTCGAAATCACAATTCGCCACGCGCGGCTGGAAAACCCGCGTCAGTGTCGGCGATCTCAAAAGCGCGATTGCCCGTTATCTCGGTGAAGAGCGCATGCTGCGCTCATTGGCGACCTATGAAAAGACGGCGGGCAGGAAGCTCAATGACGACCAGCCCGCCGACATGGCGCTGATCCATTTCTCCGAACAATTGCTGGGCAGCGCCATCGGCTCCTCCTCAGCCCGTCTCGTGCTTTCGATCATTCTCCAGAAGGCGGAGGACACCAGCGCCGACACGGCCTGGCTGCTGGATCAGGCAAGCGAGGCGCTGCAATATAATCAGGACATGCTGCAAACGGCGCTGGCGCAGATGGACCAGGGCATCGCCGTTTTCGACAGCTCACAGCAGCTGACGATCTGGAACCGGCGCTTCCGCACCCTTCTCGATCTACCTGAGCAATTCGGGCAGGTGGGGCTGCCGCTGACGGACATCGTTTCCATGCTGCAGGAGCGCGGCGACATGCCGCCGGGCGACACGGAACAGCTCATCACCAGTTTCCTGACCATGGACCTGCCTTTCTCGCTAGTGCTTGGCGGCGGTGAGCGCATCATCGAAGTGCGCTCCAACACCATGCCGGACAAGGGTATCGTCGCCACCTTCACCGATATCACGCAGAGAGTAGCGAGCGATCAGGCACTGAAACAGGCCAATGAAACGCTGGAGCAGCGGGTGGCGGAACGCACCGTCGAGCTTACCCGCGTCAACCGCGAACTTGCGGAGGCAAGGGCATCGGCCGACGAGGCGAACATCGGCAAGACACGGTTTTTTGCTGCCGCCGGCCACGATATCCTCCAGCCGCTGAATGCCGCGCGGCTTTATTCCTCCTCGCTGGTCGAGCGGCTTGGCGCCTCGGGGGAAAGCGATCTCGTCCAGAACATCGATTCGGCGCTCGAGTCGGTAGAGACCATTCTCGGCGCGGTGCTCGATATTTCCCGCCTCGACACGGGTTCGATGAAAGCGCGCATGACATCGGTGCCGCTGAACGAGCTGCTGAAACGCATCGAAACCGATTTCGCGCCGATGGCGCAGGAAAAGAACCTCGATCTCGTGGTCATGCCCACCTCGCTCACCGTCCGCTCTGACCCCAACCTGTTGCGGCGGCTGATACAAAACCTCGTCTCCAATGCCATCAAATACACGCTGACTGGCAAGGTCATCGTTGGCGCGCGCCGCCGGGGAGGCGATGTCGTCATTCAGGTGACGGATTCCGGCATCGGCATTCCCGCATCCAAATTCCGCACGGTTTTCAAGGAATTCGCCCGGCTGGATGAGGGTGCAAAAACGGCCTCCGGCCTCGGACTTGGTCTTTCCATTGTCGACCGGCTGTCGCGCATGCTGCACCATCCGGTACAGCTGATTTCCACACCCGGAAAAGGTACGACATTCCGTATCCACCTGCCGCGCGAGGCAGACCGCCTGACGCCAGCCAAGGCCGCTGGAGGGATCGCCAATCCGGTAGCGAGCGACCGGCTTGCCGGCGTCAGGGTACTCTGCATCGACAACGAGCCGAAAATCCTCGAGGGCATGACGTTATTGCTGACGGGATGGGGCTGTGAGGTGTTGCCCGCAGGTTCGGTGGCCACACTCGAAGAACCGTTCATGACAATGTCAGCGGCGCCGGATGTCATCATTGCCGATTATCATCTCGACGACGGCGACGGTATCAGCGCCATCCGCCTGATCAGGACATTCTACGGCAAAACGATCCCTGCCCTGCTTGTGACGGCGGACCGCAGCCCGGAAGTGCGCAGCGATGCGGAAAAATATGGGATCTCCGTCCAGCATAAGCCGGTCAAACCGGCCGCGCTGCGGGCCTATATCAACCAGATATCCAGCACGGCCCGCGCGGCGGCAGAATAAAAAATCTCCCGGACCTTGCGATCCGGGAGCTCTTCGACTTTCAAGAATTCTACTGTCAGGCTGCGCGGCTCAGTCGATCCTGGCCGGTCGCCGAGCCCCGCTCCATCTGAAAACGCTGAACCAGATCGAGCAACGCTTCCACTTCGCCCGACAGCACCCTGCTGGCTGCGCTCGACTGTTGGGCAAGCGCCGCGTTCTGCTGGGTCATCTGATCCATCTGGTTGACGGACCCGTTGACGTTGTGGAGCGCGGAGGACTGATCCTGCGTCGCCGTCGCGATGGTTTCGACATGCTGGCTGACGGCCACAATCTGATGGCTGATGGCTGAAAGAACCATGCCCGCTTCCTGCACCAGCTTCGATCCGGAGCTCACCTCATGCGTTGACTGGTTGATGAGCTGCTTGATTTCACGGGCCGCGTCTGCGGAGCGTTGTGCAAGTTCACGCACTTCCTGCGCCACGACCGCAAAACCTTTGCCCGCCTCGCCCGCACGCGCAGCCTCGATGCCGGCATTGAGGGCGAGAAGGTTGGTCTGGAACGCGATGTCATCGATGACCTCGATGATCTGCTCGATCTTGCGCGAGGCGTCTTCGATACGGCCCATGGCGTCCACGGCATTGCTGACGACCGAACCGGAACTGTCGGCGCTCTGTTTGGTGATGCGGACGGCCTCGTTGGCTTCGCGCGCCCGCTCGGCCGACGATCTGACCGTTGCGGTGATTTCCTCGACAGCGGCTGCCGTCTCTTCCAGCGAGGCCGCCTGATTCTCCGTGCGCTTCGACAGATCGACCGACGATTGCTCGATTTCAAAACCGCTATGCTGGATGACCAGGGTGCGCTCGCGGATTTGCCCCAGCGCATCGCGCAGGTTGAGAAGGGATTCGTTGAAGTCCGTGCGAAGACGATCCAGACGGCCGCTAAAGGGTGTCTCGATCGTGCGGCTCAGATCACCGCGCGAAAGCCTGCCGAGGCCGGACGCGATCTCGCTGACCGCGAATTCGATCTGGCCGTCCAGCTCCTGCTTCTCGGCATCGTTGCGGTGACGCTCCGATTCCGCCACGGACCGTTCCTCGGCGCTTTTGCCCTCGATCGCGAGTTTCTCAAGCGCATTCTCGCGGAATATCACGAGAGCGCGGGCGATGTTGCCGAATTCATTGGTATTGGTGGCATAGGGGATCGGCGTATCGAGATTGCCGTCTGAAAGAGACTTCACTGCATCGGTAAGCTTGCCTAGAGGCTGCAGGGTGCGCCGGATGACGAAATAGGCGAGCAATCCCACGCCGACCATGGCAACTGCGCCACAGATCAGCATCAGGTCGCGCAGGCCGAAAATCTGGGCTTCGTAGACGGCCATGGGAACGCCCACGAAAAGAATACCGACGGTTGCTCCGGACTTGTTGAGAACCGGCATGTATCCGGTCATGTAATTGGTGCCGAAAAGCGTGGCGGCGCCGAAATACCCCTCACCCTTGGAAACCTTTTCAAAAGCTGGATGGTCGGTGGCGAGCTTCGTGCCCGCTGCTCTCTCGCCCTTTTCGTTCTTCAGATTGGTGGTCATGCGAATATAATCGCCGGCCTTGGCTTCAAAAACCGTCGCGATGCCGCCATTACCGGCAGCCGTGCGGTCGACGAGATCATTGTCGCGCAGTGTCCCGATGCTGGCGCGGCCGATACTCTTGAGCTCTCCATCCACCATTTCGAGGGCCACGCCGCCGACCTTCATCTCGTAAAGGATCGCCATGCCGCGCATCGCGCTGTGCGTGTCACGCAGCGCAGTGGTGATGATATTGTCCTTCAGGCGAATGTATGTCGAAAAACCAACTGCCGCGACGCTGAGCGCAATCAGGCCGATCGTCAGCACGACGACCTTACCCGCAACGGACTTAAAGAGCCGGTTGTGCATGAAACAGTTCCCCAAAACCAAACTTATAAAAGTTCTAGTTGGCAACTGTTAAAAAAACGCGAAGTACCGATAGCAGCTTTTAGAGTGGATGACACAAGCCGCGCCGGCGCCTGCCGGCTTACAGGGACGGGAAAGCCCGCCCCCTCAATCAATGGATATAGCCGAGCCGGATGGCCTTTGCGATCGCCTGGATACGGTTGACGGAATCGAGCTTGATCGTCGCTGAACCCAGATAGGCGTTGACGGTGTGTACCGAAAGCCCGAGCTTCACCGCGATTTCTTCGCTGATACGGCCATCACCCGCCAGTTGCAGACAGGCGATTTCCCTTTCGCTCAACGCTTCAGACGGTGCCACCTTGCGCTCATCCAGCGCCAGCATATCGACCATGATCTCGCAGCATTTGATGTGCTGTTCGATGACGACCTCGTTGTCGAGAACGAGGTTGCTGCCACAGAAAACGATGTAGCCGTTGCCAATCGTGCCGAGCCGCACCGGCAAAGCCAGTCCCGCATAGGGCAATGTATCGTTCTCGATCCGGCGCATCAAAGCCGGCACGTCAGGAAGATCGGCAAAACCGCCGGCATTCTTGTTACGCCAGATGACCGGCAGCAGTGATGTCTCGATATGATCCAAAAGAATATCGCCGACCGCGCGGATGAACTGCGCGCTCTGTTCGGCGGCATTCATGCCCCAGTTCTCCAGCTCGCAGGTCAGCTTCTTCTTGTTGGGGAAGCCGGAGGCGGCAGCCTTCGTCACTACGAAATTACGTGCGCCAACCAGTTTCTGCATGGCGACCAGCTTCGGAAACAGATCCGACCGGCTTGTCACAACAGGGCTGCGGTAAAACATACCGCTGCTTTGACTCGTACCCTCATTATCTTTCGTCTGTACCATGGGTCCCGACCATCTATACGAGGTTGTTGCGCACGGCGTAGGCGATTGCCTCCGAGCGGGTTTTCGTCGCGGTTTTCCGCATCACGCTTGTAATGTAATTATTGATCGTATTGCGCGAAATGCCAAGTATCATCGCAATTTCGTCGCTTGTCTTGCCTTCCGCGATCCAGAACAGGCACTCAAGCTCACGTTCTGTGAGGTCGATGTCCCGCACGGCCTTTGCTTCGCTGGCAATGCCGAAGCTGACGCAATAGCCGGTCAGAAGCGCGATTTCGCGCAGACGGTCCGGCGAAGGAACCGAGTGTTCCGGAAACAGCAGCAGAAGCGAAAGACGAATGCGGCCCACACAGAAGGAAAGCGCCGAATATTGCCGGTCGATGCCGAAAGGGACAGAAACGTCGTCCGGAAGAACAAGCAATCGCGGCTGCAGAAGCGAAAGGCACTTTTCCATTTCGCTCGATCTGTTCTGGCTGTTGGCGAGTTCGGCACCAAGCCTGCGCACCAGATCGAAAGGCCAGTCGGATGTGATGATGAATTTCAGTCCGGTTTCTTCGAGAAGATCCTCCCGCGCCAGCAGATAATGCGAGGCGCCGGCGTAGGTTACGAGCAGATCCAGCGCGCCTGAAACGTTGCCGGCAGCGGCCGAGGCTGCGACGTTCTTGGCAAGCTGGTCGCGTGGCAAGGGCTTACCCATGCCCTCCATAGGCTTGGCAGACAGCCTGCGGATATCAACATCGACTTTCAATCGCCTACGCCCTCTTGCTCCCAATGGGGAGATTATACCTCGGGATGGAATCATTCCATTCGAGAAGCTTACCAAAATGGGATGGTGAGCCCCCGGAGACCGAATCACTTCATTTTATGGAACGGACTGGGATTTGCCATTACCTGACACCAGCCTTTCCACGTATTTCCTTGTTCGTCTATTCCTAAAAAACATACTGAAAAGCTGACCAATCCATAAACGGCATTCTCAGCCTATTCCCAGCAAACTGTATCGTTGCTGAATTTTTTGTAAACAGTGTCCCAAAGCGGGAATGCGACCGCGCGCGGCGCCAAGATACCAAAGAACCCGGAAATGCGCAAAAGGCCGGGATAACCCCGGCCTTTTTCAAAATCATGCAGCTTTTTCCACGGCCCATTTGCGAAGTATCTTGGCTGCGCGTTCTTCGCTGATTTCCACCATGCGGGAGAGCCTGCGCTCGGGTCCTTCGCGAACCCGGCGGTTGAAGGTGCCTTCGCTGTCGCCGCCCGCCAGAAGATCGTCGGTGCTGTCGAAGCCGAAATCCGCCCCAAACCCTTCCATGAGACCACCAGCACCCGCATCCATGCCGGGAGAGAAATCCGGCAGTTCGAGGCCTGCGGTCTCCTGGCTGATCTGGCCTGCTGCCGCGCCGTTGCCAGTGACCGTACGAACCAGAGGGCGTACACCGAGCCAGACGACGAGGAAAGCAACAGCGACGAAGGCGAGCGAGTTGATGATGCCTGCCGAATTGCGGCTGAGCACTTCCATGATGCCCGGCCCGCTTGCGGCTTCGTCGAGCAGCTGCGTTTCGAGGAAGTCCATCGCCGTCAGCGTGACGATATCGCCGCGATCGGAGGAAACCCCCGCAGCCGAGGTGACGATCTTCTGCATTTCGGCAAGATAGGCGTCGATCTTGGCCTGGTCGATGGGTTCGCCAACCATCTTGGCGATGCGACCCTTGTTGACGACCACGGCGACCGAAATCTTCTCGACGGTATAGCCATTCTTGACGGTGGCGACCGTTTTGGAATTGATTTCGTAGTTGGTCTGCTCTTCCTTCTTGGCAGACTGGTCGGAAGACTGCGGGCCGCCGGCGCCGCCCTGGGGCGCTGCCTGCGGTACGTTCTGTTCCACGGTCGCGGCCGTATCGGGCTGCGTTTCCTGTGATTTCTGGTCTTCCTTAACGGTGCGGACGGAGCGCTCGACGCGCGATTCCGGATCGTAGACGGTTTCCTGAATCTGCCGGCTGTCGGTATTGAGCTGCGCCGTCACGCTGGAGCGGAAATTGTCCATGCCGAGGAAAGGCGCCAGCGCCTTGTCGATATTGGTGGTGATTTCCTGCTGAACGTTCTGCGCCAGCGTCAGCGAGCGGTTCATGGCGGCGTTGGTGACGTCGTCACCGGAAGCGAGGAGCTGGCCGGTGGAATCGAGCAGCGTCACGTCATCGACTTCAAGGCCGGGAACGGCCGAGGCGACGAGATGACGGATGGAAGCGGACGCCTTGCGCCCGGCGGTGGCATTGGCTCGAATCATGACCGATGCGGTGGGCTTCTGCTCACCGCGGCGGAAATTACCGACATCCGGCATGACGATATGGACGCGTGCGGCCGCAATTCCGTCGATCTGCTGAATGGAGCGGCTGATCTCACCCTCAAGCGCGCGAACCCGGGTCACTTCCTGCATGAAGGAAGTCAGTCCGAGAGAACCGACATTGTCGAATAGCTCATAACCGGCATTGGCACTGTCAGGCAGGCCGCGCTCGGCCAGAAGCAGCCTTGCCTTGCTGGTGAGGCCGACCGGAACCTGGAGGCTGGCGCCATCCGTTCCAACCTGAAAGTCCAGCCCCGCTTCGGCGAGTGCAATGCTGATCTTGTTGAGGTCGCTTTTTTCAAGTCCCACATAAAGGGTCTCGTAAGCGGGACGGTTCACGTAAAGTGCTGCTGCAAGGATAATGGCCATGGACAAAATGCCCACGCCGCCCAGCATCAACAACCGTGTCTGACCCAGCGCCGCGAAATTCTTCAAGACCTGAGGGATTTGATTTAACAGATTCATTCTGTTCCGCACCGTCATTCATAGAGTCCGAGACCTTTTGGCCCCGTAATGACAATAGGGTGCGAAGCTTGCGCGAGCGTTGCCTTTATCCGCAATCCGCGAAAGGAAGGGAACCGCCAGATGAATGCTGTCTAAAACAGATCGAAGTCTCCGGCGACCTTGTCCAGCGGCTGCGAATGGCCATGGCGGATGGCTGCGCCCAGCGCCTTTTGCATTTCTGCCAGCTTGACGAGGCTGAGCGCGGTCGAGACATCCACGATCCAATCACCGGGAATGGAGCCGGTGACGGTATCGATGAACTCGGCAAGGCCGCGGGTTTTCTGGACGGCAAGGTCGATGCCCTGCAAGAGCTTGACGCCGTCGCTGGACAATTCGCCGCTTGTCGCTTCCAGCAGTTGCGGCTCGATGCGCTCGATCAGATAGGCGACATCGTGCAGTTCCGATACCACGCGCATCAGAACGTCGGGCAAGGCTTCTTCGAACGGAGTGGTGCCGGTGTTGTTTGCAATCTGCATTGGAAACTCCGTGACTAGAAAAATTCGATGTCGTTGGCGACGGGCTTGGGGGCCGGCACCGGACGCGTTTCCATGGCGACCGTCTTCTGGGTTTCCGCGCCGCTCAGCGGATGCTGTCGTGCACGGCCCGAAACCGGCCAGAACTCGATCTTGCGGCCATGATCCCCGCCCGTGGAGGAGCTGATGACCGGTATGCCTTCATCCTTCAGAAACTGCATGGCAAAGATGGCGTTCTGCTCACCGACATTGGAGAAGCTGGCAATCGTTTTTGCGCCGCCGAAAACCTTCGCCTCCAGCCGGTCGCGGCGTGCGCCCTTCTTCAGAAGACCGTTGATCAGCAGTTCCATGAGATGCACGCCATAACGCGTCGCATCCCCACCGGTCACGTTGCCCGTTCCCGGCAGCAGGAAGTGGTTCATTCCTCCAATGCCGGCAACGGGGTCTCTCAGACAGGCGGCCACGCACGAACCGAGTATCGTCGTCATGACCACGTCGGGATCGCTGACAACCTTGTACTCGCCCTGAATGATATGTACGCGCTTGGCCGCAGCTTCAATCATTTCAGCGATCCGAAAACCGCTTCGATGGCTGCGCGCATCTTGTCGATGGTGAAGGGCTTGGCCAGCACGTTGTTTGCGCCGAGCTGCGCTGCCTTCTGCACCAGCGCACGGTCGCCCTGTGCGGTGAGGATGATGAAGGCCGCCTTTTTGAGGGTCGGGTTGGCCCGCACGGCGTGCAGGAAACCGAGGCCGTCCATCTTGGGCATGTTGAAGTCGGAGATAACGAGATGATGGGGCTGCTGCTCCATGATCTTCAATCCCTGCTCGCCGTCGCCAGCGGCAGTGATCTGCTTGAAGCCGAGCTGTGTCAGCGCATCGCTGAGCAGCAGCCGGCTGGTCACCTGATCGTCGACGATCAGAACTTTGATCTTTTCTGCGAGAGACATTAGTCAGCACCTTCTTTGCGGGCAGTGGTTAGTTTCAGGATTTCTTCGCCGATTGAGGCCAGCGGCAATTGCAGTTCAACGGCGCCAAGTTCAAAGGCCACTCTGGGCATGCCGTAGACGACACATGTTTTTTCGTTCTGGCCGACGGTACGCGCACCGGCATGCCGCATTTTCAGCAGCCCGGCTGCGCCATCCCGGCCCATGCCGGTGAGAATGACGCCGACGGCGTTGCGTCCGGCAAGCTCGGCGACCGAATCGAACAGCACATCAACTGAAGGGCGATGGCCGTTGACGGGATCGCGCTCGATAAGCCGGCAGCAGGGCGCGTTACGATTGGAAATCTGCAAATGGCGTTCACCGCCCGGCGCAAGGTAGATCTTGCCGGTCTGCAGGCGCGCCCCATCCGTCGCCTCTTCCACAACGGGTGCGCAGATGCGGTTCAGCCGTTCCGCGAAACTCTTGGTGAAAGTCGGCGGCATGTGCTGGGTGATGACCGTCGGCGGACAATTGGCCGGAAACTTCTGGAGCACGGCAATCAGTGCCTCGACACCGCCAGTGGAGGAGCCGATGGCAACGACTTTGCGGCCGGCGCGATAATCGCTGACCGGGGTCGGCTGGGCTGCGACAACGGGTTCCGGGCGCGCCGCGCGGTAGGCTGCGTGTTGCGACCGTGCGGCGGCCTTGACCTTGTCGGCCAAGTCGCCGAAGGGGCGCGCATCGCCTGGAGCCGGCTTGCCGACACAGTCGAAAGCACCGATTTCAAGCGCGGCGAGCGAGGCATCCGCGCCGCGGTGCGTCAGGGACGAGACCATGATGACCGGCATCGGCCGCAGTCGCATGATCTTTTCGAGAAACTCGAGGCCGTTCATTTCCGGCATCTCGATGTCGAGCGTCACGACATCGGGATTGAGCTGCTTGATGGCGGCGCGCGCTTCCATGGCATTGCCGGCCTGCCCAACCACCTCAACCTCCGGATCGGCCTTGAGGACGGCGGAAATCAGGCCACGCATGGTGGGGGAATCATCGACGACGAGGACCCGTGCGAGTGCGCTCATGCCTTCCTCCCGGACGTGTGACCAATGTAGCGGTAGGTGGTGATGCCGGTATTGTCGAACAGGTTCTTGGCGTCGCCGGACACTCTTTCGGAATGGCCGATGTAAAGATGACCGCCTTCCGGCAGCAGGCCTGCAAAACGCGTCCAGATACGCATCTGGGTCGGCTCGTCGAAATAGATGACGACGTTGCGGCAGAAGATGACGTCGAAATTGCCCTTGAAGGGCCATTGCGTCATCAGGTTCAGTTCATTGAAGGTGATGAGGCGCTTGACCTTGTCATCGATGCGGAACTTGCGGCGACCGCCGGCATCAACTTCCGTGAACCATTGCTTGCGCATCGCGGGAGACACGGTTTCGAGCGCGTTGTCATCGTAAACGCCTGCACGGGCCTGCGCCAGGATCTTCGGATCGATGTCGGTCGCCAGAATCTTGAAATCGTAGTCCGCCGCATTGGGAAACATGGCGAGCACGGTGAGCGCAATCGAATAGGGCTCCTGCCCGTCTGAACAGGCGGCCGACCAGATGCGGACGCGCCCGCCAGTCTTTGCCCTTGCAATGAGGCCCGGCAGGACCTCGTCGCGCAGGTGTTCGAAATGGTGGTTCTCGCGGAAGAAGCGCGTGAAATTCGTCGTCAGGTGCGACAGCATTTCGCGGCGCGCAGCCGCTCCATCGGGCGATGACACCAGTGCGCAATATTCCCGAAACCCGGCCAGTCCGAGATTGCGGATATGCTTGGACAAGCGCGAATAGACCAGCGACGCCTTGGTGTCGTTGAGATAGATGCCCGCATCCGCGTAGATCATCGCAGCGATCTCCGACAAATCGCGTCTCGTCAGCGGATATTCGCCGCTGGCAAGAACGTCATCGGGAGACTGTCGCTGATCGCTGAGATTAAGTGCTGCCATTGGATATCCGCCTTCAACCCGTCGCCGCGAGTGACATTTCCTGTTTCAGTGGCTGCCCGCGCGAAGCGCTGACGATGGCGTCGACATCCAGAATGAGCGCAACGCGTCCGTCACCGAGAATGGTGGCGGCGGCAATGCCTGGAACATGGGTATAGTTGGCTTCCAAAGACTTGATGACGACCTGGCGCTGTCCCTGGATCGCATCGACCATCAGGGCGCGCTGGCCGCCGCCTTCCGATTCCACCAGAAGCGCCACACCTTCCACAGGATCGGCCTGGGTCGGACGGAAGTTCAGAACGCGTCCGACATCGACCAGCGGGCAGAAAGAGTTGCGGATGGAAATCAGCCGCTGGTTGGCGCCGAAGGAGTGAATGTTCTTCGCTTCCGGCTGCAGGGTTTCCACGATTGCCGTCAACGGAACGACAAGCGTCTGCCCGGCCACGGTTACCACCATGCCGTCGAGAACGGCAAGCGTCAGCGGCAGGCTCATGGTGAAGGTCGAGCCAAGACCGGGGCGCGAGGAGATGTTGATGCGGCCGCCGAGCGCCTGAATGGAACGCTTGACCACATCCATGCCGACACCACGGCCGGAAATGTCGGAAATCTTGTCCGCGGTGGAGAAGCCCGGCGCGAAGATCAGATTGTCGATCTCCTCATCCGTGAGGTTCGCATCGGCGGCAATGAGATCGTTGTCGATCGCCTTCTGGCGAACGCGCTCGCGGTTGATGCCCGCGCCATCGTCCTGAAGCTCGATCAGGATGCGGCCCGACCGGTGCTTGGCCGAAAGCTTGATGGTGCCTTCCGGGTTCTTGCCAGCGGCTTCGCGTTTTTCCGGCGTTTCGATGCCGTGGTCCACCGCATTGCGGATCATGTGCGTCAGGGGTTCGGCCAGCTTGTCGATGACCGTCTTGTCGACTTCCGTGTTCTCGCCTTCGGTAACGAGGCGGATCTGCTTGCCGATCATGTCGGCAACTTCGCGAACGATACGCGACATGCGCTGGAAGACAGGCTTCACCGGCTGCGCACGGATCGCCATGACGCTGTCCTGGATTTCGCGCGTCAATTGCTGGAGTTCGTCGAGACCCATGTTGACGGCAGACGTGCCGCTCGCATCGTTTTCGATGACGCTCTGCGACAGCATCGCCTGATTGATGACAAGCTCGCCGACGAGGTTGATCAGGCGGTCAACACGGTCGAGATCGACACGGATGGTCTGGCCGGCGCTTGCATTGGCCGCGGCATTGGCATTCGCCTGCGCTGCGGCCGGCGCTGCCGCAGCCTCACGCTTTTCGATGGCGGCGTTGACGCTCTGGGCGATCTGCGTCGTTGCGACGGCAGCCTCGACGACTGCGGCAACGTAGGGCTCTTCCGCCCCGGCGGTCACAACGGCCGGTTCCCCTTCCGCATCACCGTCGAGAGCCGACAGGTCGAACGGAACCGGGATCATCGGCAGCTCTTCCGCATCCGCGGCAGTTTCCGAAAGAATCGGGGTGATTTCGAGATCGCAATCCCATTCGGCGAATTCGAAGACGCTGCGGATACCCTCTTCACCCTTGTCGGTCGAGATCGAAACCGTCCAGGAGAAATAGGACGCTTCTGGATCGAGCTTGTCGAGCGAGGGCAGTTCCGACAGGTCGCAATTGACGCTCATCTCACCGATGCGCGAGAGATCGCGCAGGAGAAGGGCTGCTTCATTGCCTTTCGAATAAAGCGATGCGTGCGGCTTGAAGTTTATCTGGAAAGACGGCGTCTCCATCAACGGCGTCGTTTCATCGGCAAAGTCCGAGAAGGAGAACGGGATCGGCTCGAAACCGCTATCGTCTGTCGGCTTTGGCGCAACGGGTTCCGGCATCTTTGCGACAACCGGCGCTGCCACCGGCGCGGATGCGTGGACGGTTTCGCCGTTGGCCAGGGCTTCCAGTTCCTTGACGAGGCCACGGGTGCGGCTTTCGTCGACGCTGCCGCCGTCTCTTGCCGCATTGGTCAGGTCCGCCAGCACGTCGGCGGAACGCAGCATGACTTTCAGGACGTCCTGTGTCGGTTCCAGCTTGTTGGAGCGAACGCAGTCGAGGGTCGTTTCAAAAACGTGGGCGAAGGCCACGAGATCATCCAGACCGAAGGCACCCGCCCCGCCCTTGATGGAATGAACGGCACGGAAAACGGCGTTGACGGTTTCCGGATCACGGTCACCGTCATTCAATTTAAGAAGCCCCGATTCCAGTTCCGCGAGTTGTTCCTCGCATTCCTGGAAAAAGATTTCCTTGATTTCGTTCATATCCATCGTGAAATGTCCCGTATCAGGCAGTTACGCGTTCAATGGCATCGATGAGCTTCGCAGGATCGAACGGCTTGACGATCCAGCCGGTCGCACCGGCCTGACGGGCGCGGTTCTTCTTCTCTGCGTCGCTTTCGGTCGTCAGAACGAGGATCGGTATGGCCCGGTACTTCTCGTTGCGACGCACACCCTCGATGAAGCCGAAACCGTCAAGACGGGGCATGTTGATATCGGTCACGATGACGTCGGGGTTGCTCTGCTCCAGCACTTCGAGACCCTCAATGCCGTCTTCGGCCTGAATTGTCTCGAAACCGGCATTGTTGAGCGTGACCAGGAGCATGTTCCTGATCGTTCTGGAATCATCCACGGTAAGAACTTTTTTCTTCACTTCTTGATCTCCTTCAGGAGCAAATGATCGATTTCGACGCCTATCAGTTTCATGGTCTTGTCGAATGCATCGGACACTCTGGCAAAACCGAACGGCTTGCCGTCCTCTTCCCAGGACTTCGCACCGGCCATCAGGACCTGGGCGCAAAGCGCACCGATACGTTCCACCTCGGACGCATCCACCGACAAAGGTGCTCCTCTCAGCGTCATCAGCTTGCCGTGCAGCGCCGATGCCTCGTTGAGATCCAGCACCGGTGACAGTTTCAGCGTCGCCTCAGCTGCTTTTCTGGCTGCCATTACATGACTCCTTGGCGTCTGAATTGTTGGTAATCCTGGCCGTAATCCGTGCGGTTATCCACACGGGCCACAAATGATGTGTCCTGCCGAGCCGTAGCGGCGACAGCTGCCGCCTGTCCCTGACGGGCAATGCGGAATTCGCGAATGGTGCGGCCGAGTTCCAGAATGACAGTGTGAAGCGTATCGGCCTCCGAGGAGCCATTGCCCATATCGGCAAGGTTCCGGTCAGCCTGTCTTTGCTGTTCACCGATGTCGGCAGCGACTGATTGCAATTCGCCGGCGTGCTCTGCCGCGTGCCGGGAGACCTCAGTGATCATGTCGTTGATGCCGGATACCTGCCGGACAACACCGCCGATTGCGTCCTGCGTGCGGTTGACCATGTGCACGCCGCCTTCGACCTGCTTTTTCGTGGAGCCAACGAGGCTTTTGATCTCTCTTGCAGCGTCTGCGGAACGCTGGGCCAATGCCCGGACCTCCTGCGCGACAACGGCAAAACCGCGTCCGCTGTCACCGGCGCGTGCTGCCTCGATGCCGGCGTTGAGGGCGAGAAGGTTCGTCTGGAAAGCGATCTCGTCAATCGTGCCGATGATCCGTCCGATCTGCTCGGCGGATTGCTCGATATCCGACATGGCGTTTATCGCCTCGCCGATTGCCTTACCGCTTTCGACCGCCGCCTCACGCGCATGGGAAACCGCCGTCTCCGCCGCCGAAATGCGGGCGCCGTTTTCGGCCACATCCCCGATCATCGTCTGGATCGCACGGGAGGTCTCGGCAAGGGCTGCGGCCTGCTGGCGGGAGCGCTCCGCCATGGAACGGCCAATGTCGGCAAACCGCGCGCTCAGCGCCTCGGCTTCACCGATGCTGTTTTGCGCCGATGTCAGTGACGCGCCAATCGTCTCGAGTGCCGCATTGAAAGTGGCAGCAACGTCGCGGTAGGCGTCGGGCACGTCGCCGCCGATGCGGGCCTGCAAATCGCCTGCGGCAAATGCCGTCAACGCTTCGCCCAGCAACCTTGCGGCTTCGGAGCGGTCATTGTCGCGCTGTTCTGCCAGTTCCCGGCCATGGCGCAGGCGCAATTCATTGAAGCGCAACGATACGGCAATCTCGGTATCGACCATCACCAGACGGACGACGTTCTTGACGGCTTCCGCCAGTTCGCGGCTCTTTTTACGGTTGCCGGGCAGGATGGAGCGCGGCGCGTGCTCAGTCACCAGACCACCAAGAAGATGTTCCAAAACGACGGCATGGCTGGCGATCTGCCAGCGAGGATCGAGACCCATGCGACCGGCATTGTCGGAAAGCACTTTCACCCGTTCGGCATAAAGCCCATCGAAACGCGCATCGGTCAGCACGCTCCAGTGCGAGGATTGCAAATCGTGCAGGCGGTCGAGCTGGTTTTCGCTTTCGAAAGACGGCGAACAGTCCGGCATGGACTGGAAACGGTTCATCACATCGCGCAGGCCGGCCTTAACGTAAGGCTCCAGCATGCTGCGATAATTGCGCAGGAAATCGGATTGCGTCTCGTCGAGGCCGGCAAAGCGCAACCGCCCCGCCAGGCTTGCGCCTGCCGATCTCCGCGCTTGTTCTGATGGCAAGTCCTGCCCCAACCGACGACCCCAATAATATGACGGCCGGTAAAACCCGGCCAAATGGCAAGGTTCAGAACGCCAGCACCCTTACGGGGGATTTTTGAACGAACATACCCATCGCGGACGATGCGGCATCGACGCTTGCCTGACCTTCTTGAACCAAGAAACGAAATACCGGATCGGGCCCGGTACGGCAGTGCGGCGTCATGCCTGGAAGGGGAGATAACCCCATTCCGCCGTGGAAATACCATCAATCTTTATGGTTAATTCCTTGCTTGAAAGTTAAGAAACATCAGCACCGGCGTCAAACGGTAAAATTTGTAAAAGCTTTTAGCCATTGTCGCCCCTACTTTGCCGCAAACGGGCAAAAACGAAAAGGAATCGGACGCGACGGGCGGTTTTTCCAGCCTGTGCGCTGGACAAGCGTGTCCGCCTTCCCCTAAAACAAATCAACGGGATATTCGCTCAGCGGTGATGCTTTAGAGAGACCTTTACGATCAAGGAGACGCCAACTTGTTACGGATGGAGAAATGCCGCTGTTCAAGGCGCCATCCGCAAGTGTTGATCGGTCTTGTGGTTGCGAGCCTGCTCGTCATCATCGGCTTTCAGGCGCCATCCGGCATCAAGGCAATCTCAAAGACCAGCCGTCTGGAACGATTGCAGACGGCTGACCTAAGCCACTCCCCCTCGCCTCGCGATAAGGACTGCACCACCGGCGACGATCACGGCTGCAAGGCTCACAACGGTGCTCCGGGGCTTCGCCCCGTCGGTTTTCCCTCGACCATCCTGCGGATCGTGGCTGACGCCAAACCGGCCGTCACGCCTGTTGCCATCGCGCCACAAACTTTCCGAGACTTTGCGAACGTGATTCCAAGAGCACCTCCGCATATTATCTCTTAGTCATTCCGGCGGTCCTCATCATTCGGTTCCTTGCGAACCTTGAGGGATCGGAGTCGTCGGAAACCCGCCGTAGGCTCCAATTCCAGAGAGAAAACCGCCGCCGCATATGACACTTGCAACCGTTCTACCATTTATTATCGCATTGCCGTTCGTCGGCGCTCTCATAACGGCCTTCATGCCGCGCGAAGGCGCGGCCGCAAGCGCGGCCTACGTAGCAAGCGCCGTAGCCCTCTTCGGCCTGGTCGGCAGCATCCTTCTTTATCCAAATGTCAGTGGCGGTGGCGTGCTGAAATACGATGTGGAATGGCTGCCGCAGCTGGGGCTTAATTTTACCCTGCGGCTGGATGGCTTCGCCTGGATTTTCGCGATCCTCATTACCGGCATCGGCCTGCTCGTGGTTCTCTACGCCCGATATTACATGTCGGCCCAGGACCCTATTCCACGGTTTTTCGCCTTTCTGCTCGCCTTCATGGGCTCGATGCTCGGCATAGTGCTGTCCGGCAACGTCATTTTGCTGTCGATCTTCTGGGAAATGACCAGCATCTTCTCGTTCCTGCTGATCGGCTACTGGCACCAGAACGCCGGCGCACGCGATGGCGCCCGCATGGCGCTGACCGTGACCGGCATCGGCGGCTTCAGCCTGCTCGCCGGGCTTCTGATCCTCGGCCACATGGCGGGAAGCTACGATCTGGACAAGATCATCGCGGCCGGTGCCGATATCCGCGCCCATTCCCTTTATCTGCCCGCACTTATTCTCATCCTTGGCGGCGCGCTGACGAAAAGCGCACAGTTTCCGTTTCATTTCTGGCTGCCCAATGCCATGGCGGCGCCCACGCCCGTTTCCGCCTATCTGCACTCGGCCACCATGGTGAAGGCCGGGGTTTTCCTGCTGGCGCGGTTCTGGCCGGTGCTGGCAGGCACGCCGGAATGGTTCTGGCTGGTGGGTGCTGCAGGCGTCATCACCCTGCTGCTCGGCGCCTATTTCGCCATGTTCCAGCAGGACCTGAAAGGCTTGCTCGCCTATTCCACCATCAGCCATCTGGGGCTCATTACCACGCTTTTGAGCCTGGGCAGCCCGCTTGCGGCGGTTGCAGCGATCTTCCACATGGTCAACCACGCCACCTTCAAGGCATCGCTGTTCATGGCGGCCGGCATCATCGACCATGAAACCGGCACGCGCGACATGCGGCGACTTAGCGGGCTTTACACCTATATGCCGGCAACCGCGACGCTCGCCATGGCGGCGAGCGCTGCAATGGCCGGCGTGCCCCTGTTCAACGGCTTCCTCTCCAAGGAAATGTTCTTTGCCGAGGCCGTCGAAACCCACGCGGACTCGCTGCTGGACCGGGCTTTGCCATACGTCGCGACGTTGTCAGGCGCCTTCGCCGTCGCCTACTCGCTACGCTTCATCCACACGGTCTTCTTCGGCCCCAAGCCGGTTGACCTGCCGAACCCCAATCCGCATGAGCCGCCGCGCTGGATGCGTTTCCCGATCGAGTTCCTCGTTTTCGCCTGCCTGATCGTCGGCATCGTTCCGAGCCTGTCGATCGGCCCGTTCCTGCATTCGGCTGTGCTTTCCGTTCTCGGTCCGCAAACGCCCGTCTACAGCCTGTCGATTTGGCACGGTTTCAACCTGCCGCTCATCATGAGTATTGCAGCACTCGGCGGCGGCGTTGCCATCTATGCCCTGCTCGGCGGCTATTTCTCCCGCTGCGACGACGGCCCGCCGATCTTCCGGCATCTTCGGGGACAGCGCATCTTCGAGCGCATTCTCGTCACCGTGTCCTGGAAGTGGGCGCGGTGGCTGGAAAGCACGCTCGGCACCCGGCGCCTGCAGCCGCAGCTGAGGCTTCTGATCCTCGTGGCGATTCTTGCCGGTTTCTCGCCGCTTTTCCTCTCGGAATTTTCATTGTCGCTGCCGCGCGTGACGTCCTTCGATCCGATCTTTGCCATTCTGTGGCTGATCGGCATGATCGCCGCGCTGGGTGCCGCCTGGCAGGCGAAATATCATCGTCTCGCCGCACTCATCATGCTCGGCGTCTCCGGCCTTGTCACCTGCCTCACATTCGTCTGGCTTTCTGCACCCGATCTCGCGATCACCCAGTTGCTGGTCGAAATCGTCACCACCGTTCTGATCCTGCTCGGTCTCAGATGGCTACCGAAACGCTTCGAGAAGGTGGACAGCAGCGATGAATTGCCGGCGCAGCTTCGCCGCGCCCGTGACTTCCTGCTGGCCGCAGCAAGCGGCATTGGAATGTCCGTCATCGCCTATGCGGTCATGACCCTGCCCGTGCCGAACGCCATAGCGACCTATTTCCTTGAGCGCGCTTATTCGGAAGGCGGCGGCACCAATGTCGTCAACGTCATCCTCGTCGATTTCCGCGGCTTCGACACGTTCGGCGAAATCGCGGTGCTGGCGATCGTGGCGCTGACGGTCTTTGCGCTGCTTCGCCGTTTCCGCCCTGCGCATGAAAGCATCGGGGTGCCGGAACAGCAGCAGATGCAAAACGCCTTCGATGCGGAGAGGCCCGACCGCAGCAAGGGCGATACGGTGCGCGACTATCTCTATGTACCGTCCATCGTCATGCAATGGATGTTCCCGGTTATCGTCACCTTTTCGATCTTCCTGTTCATACGCGGCCACGATCTGCCCGGCGGCGGCTTTGCGGCCGGCATCACCATGGCAATTGCGTTCCTGCTGCAATATCTCGCCGGCGGCGCGCGCTGGGCGGAGGATCGCATCCGCATCCTGCCGCTGCGCTGGATGGGCTTCGGCCTTCTGATGGCGGCGGCAACCGGCATGGGGTCGTGGTACTTCGGCTATCCGTTCCTGACCTCTTATTTCCAGTACACGGAGATACCCTATATCGGCAAAATGCCGACAGCATCCGCCTTGCTGTTCGACCTCGGCGTCTTCTCGCTGGTCGTCGGCTCCACCGTTCTTATTCTTATAGCACTGGCACACCAATCGTTGCGTAACTACCGCGTTCGCACGCCTGAAGCCGCAAAAGCGGAGGACGTGTAATGGAACTCATTCTTTCAATCGGCATCGGCATCATGACCGGCTCCGGCGTCTGGCTGATCCTGCGCCCACGCACTTATCAGGTCATCGTCGGGCTTTCGCTGCTGTCCTATGCCGTCAACCTGTTCATCTTCGGCGTCGGCGGCATCAAGACCAATGCGCCGCCGGTGCTGGTGAACGGCGTCGACAGTTCCACGCTTGCCGACCCCGTGCCGCAGGCGCTGGTGTTGACGGCAATCGTCATCGGCTTTGCGACGACTGCGCTGTTCCTCGTCGTGCTTTTGGCCGCCCGAGGGCTTACCGGCACCGACCATGTGGACGGGAGGGAATCGAAATGATGTCGTTCCCCTTCCACATCGTCATCGCGCCCATTCTGGTGCCGCTGATCACCGCAGCCCTCCTGTTGTTCTTCGACGAGCGCCAGCGCGTGGCGAAGGCCGCCATCAGCCTTGCCTCGACCGCGATATTGCTTGTTGTCGCCATCCTGCTGTTCCGCGAGGTGAACTCGACGGTCAATACCGAGATTGCGGCGGTGGTTTCGAGCGGGGTCTATCTGCTCGGCAACTGGCCGGCGCCCTTCGGCATCGTGCTCGTTGCCGATCGCCTCTCCGGGCTGATGGTGCTTTTGACGGCCTTGCTTGCCATTCCCTCGCTGATCTATTCGCTGGCGAAATGGCATAAGGCAGGCGCGCATTTCCATTCGCTGTTCCAGATGATGCTGATGGGCGTCAACGGTGCTTTCCTGACCGGTGACCTCTTCAACCTCTTCGTTTTCTTCGAGGTTATGCTCGCGGCATCCTATGGTTTGCTGTTGCATGGCTCCGGTCAGCAGCGCGTCAAGGCCGGGCTGCATTACATCGCCATCAACCTCGTCGCCGCATTGTTCTTCCTGATTGGCGTCAGCCTCATCTATGGCGTCACCGGCACGCTGAACATGGGTGACCTTGCCCACCGCATCGACGGCCTCAACCCGGACCAGCGCATGCTGCTTGAAACCGGCGCTGCGGTTCTCGGCATCGCGTTTCTGGTCAAGGCTGGCATGTGGCCGCTGAATTTCTGGCTGCCTTCCGCCTATGGCTCGGCTTCAGCACCTGTCGGCGGGCTGTTTGCTATCATGAGCAAGGTCGGCATCTACGTCATTGCCCGCCTGTCCTTCCTGCTTTTCGGGCAGACGGCCGGGGAATCGGCCGGTTTTGGCCATGACGCCCTGCTTGTCGGCGGCATCGCCACCATCATCTTCGGCGCCATCGGCGTTCTTGCCTCACAGGCGCTTGGGCGGCTGGCCGGGTTTTCGGTTCTGGTGTCCTCGGGAACGCTTCTCGCCGCCATGGGCACCGGCAATCCCACTGTTGCAGCCGGCGCGCTCTATTATCTCGTCAGTTCCACACTCACCATCAGCGCTTTCTTCATGCTGATCGAACTGGTGGAACGCGGGCAGGATGCCGGCGCGAACGTTCTTGCCGTAACCATGGAAGCCTATGGCGAGGGCGAAGAGGAGGAAGAGGAAGAAGAAGTCGGCGTAACCATGCCCGGCACCATGGCAGTGCTCGGGGCGTGTTTTGCAGCCTGCGGCATTCTCCTCGCCGGTCTGCCGCCGCTCTCGGGCTTCATCGCCAAATTCTCCATGCTGACCGCCATTCTCAACCCTTCAGGGCTGGGGGCCAATGACACCGTCTCTACCCTTTCCTGGTGGCTGGTCTTCCTGATTGTCTTTGCAGGTTTCGCCTCTCTGATCTCGATGACCCGCGCGGGGATCCGCACCTTCTGGGCCTCCCTCGAAGGCACAGTACCGCGTGTTCTCGTCATCGAAATAGCGCCCATCATGCTGCTGCTGGGACTGACACTCGCCATGACCGTGCAGGCGGGGCCGGTGATGCGCTACATGCAGGAGACGGCGCGTATTCTCGATCTGCCGGCCAGCTACATTCAGGGCGTCATTTCCGCCCCAAGAGCGGGAACCAATCCGGAGGCGCAGCCATGATAAGCCGTGTCCTGCCCTATCCGCTGCTGACGGTTTCGCTGATCATCTTCTGGATGACGATCAACAGCTTTTCAGCCGGACATCTGCTGCTAGGCACCGGTGTGGCCCTCATCGCCTCCTGGGCTATGGCGTCGCTCCGGCCGGCAAAACCGCGCATCCGCAACTGGCACAAGCTCGTCAAGCTGATCGCGATCGTGCTTTACGACATCGTCCTGTCCAATATTTCCGTCGTGAAGATCATTCTGTTCCAGCGCGAGAGAGACCGCAAATCCGGTTTCCTCGCGGTGCCGCTCGATATTCGCGATCCGATGGGATTGGCCGTTCTGGCGACAATCCTCACCTCGACACCGGGAAGCGCCTGGCTCGAATATAATTCCAGCCAGGGCACGCTTCTGCTTCATGTTCTCGACGATGAGGATGAGGCGGCCTGGATAAGCCTCATCAAGAACCGATATGAAAAACTTTTGATGGAGATATTCGAATGAGTTCGATTATCCTTTTCTGGTCCTTTTCGCTCGCGCAGCTGATGCTCGCCATTGCCATGACGATTTCCGTTTACCGCATCGCCATCGGCCCACGCGCCCAGGACCGGGTGCTCGGCGTCGACACGCTCTACGTCAACGCCATGCTGCTTCTCTTGACCTTCGGCCTGCGCACCGGCAACGACATCTATTTCGAGGCCTCGTTGCTCATTGCGATCCTCGGCTTCGTCTCCACCGTTGCCCTTTCCAAATTCATGATGCGTGGCGAGGTGATTGAATGAACAATGCCGCAGAATTTCCGCTCTGGGCCGCTATTCTGGTGGCGTTCTTCGTCCTTCTGGGCGCCTCGCTGACGCTGATCGGCACCATCGGCTTTGCCAAGCTCAACAGCTTCTACGAGCGCCTGCACGCACCGACGCTCGGCACCAGCTGGGGCACCGGCGGCATCGTCATGGCCTCCATCATCTATTTCTCCGTCTCCGGCGACCGCTTCGCCTTCCACGAGATCTTCATCGGCATCTTCGTGACGGTGACGACGCCAGTATCGCTGATGCTGCTGGGGCGTGCCGCACTTTATCGGGACCGGGCGGAGCAGAATTCGGATAACCGGGAGCATCTTTAGCACCGCGGACTCAGACAAGTTTTGCGTGAATTACCTTCCTGAAGGTCAAGGAAACTCTCCTGCGACGGGCTGGCCTCAGGCCGTTGACAACATCCGATTTTCGCGACGGAATTTCATGGGACCAATCGTAACGGCCGGCATCTCCAAGCAAGACGACGGAGCAAGGCTGAAGTACAACGCTTCTAATGTCCGGTCCGCGCAATTCGCGAAACACCATTTCACAGGTGGATAAGAGGCTTATCGATACTATCGTGTCGTCAAAGCACGGAACACAGTCGACATGCGCGCTGATGCCCTGTCCGGGGAGATATTCGTTTGCGATGACCTGATCGGGCAAACTCCTGCAGTATCCTGTTTCAACCAGACTGCAAAGATTTCCAGCCACGCCGGCAACTTGCCCAGATAGGCATCTGCCGTAATAGCGCGCGCTTTATAATCGTACCGGTAGCCAAAATGTTGCACGCGACGCTTCAGCTCCGTGTTCCATTCACCAGCATCAAGCATCGCCATAACGGATGCCTCCTCCCCTGAAGAAAGGAAGTTATCAAAATAGATTACGCCAGGCGGCAGATGAGAGGCGCTTATCCGATGATCCACTTTCGCGCAGCTTTCCGATTGTTGGACAAGTAGGCAGACGTAACGCATCGAGTTACATCGTCCGCGCTAAAAAACTGATGACAACGGAATCAATCTGATCTCGCCAGCGCGGGGGAGGCAACACGCATTCAATTCAGGAAAAAATGAAATTAAGAAGAATGGTGCCCGGAGGCGGATTTGAACCACCGACACGCGGATTTTCAATCCGCTGCTCTACCAACTGAGCTATCCGGGCACTTCAGGTCCTTGAAGAACCTCCGCTTTTGGCGGGCGGGGCTGTTTAGTGCCCCGAAAGTGAGCGGGGTTATAACATCTTGTTCGGACATGGCAAGCGCCATAGCGAAGTTTTTTGACAGTTTTTTCACGGCGCCTGTGGATGGCTGGAATACGTGCGCTGTGAAGGCCTTATCGTGGCTGGAAACGCGCTATCGGCAATCCGCCAGACCTGATCGACATCAGTCAGGTGGCGGGTTCAGGCGCGGCTGATCCGGGCGAGCGGCGGTTGGGCGGCTTGGGGCAATTATGCCCCTTCCCTGCGCCGTGCGGCAAGTCCAAGCGCAAAAGGCACTACAGCCACCAGAGCCGCCATGACGGGTGAGGACGCGAAGATGCGGCTGGCAAGCGAGGTAACGGCAACGGAGCGCACAACCATCATCAGGCGCGAATTCTCGTGGTCTTTCTCGTGCCTGAGATCTGCGGGTTTGTGGCGGGTCGGATGGGATGCGGATTCCAGCTTTTTCACATCGCGGCGCAGCTTTTCCAACTGTTTGCGGAGTTCGTCCAGTTCCGCGCGTATCGACTGGTCCACCGTAGCGGAAGCACGCGCCTCTCGGACAGTGGGCTTTTCTGCCTCTTTCTCCGCAGCTTCTTCATCAAGTTCAGCCAAGTGGTCGTCAAGGTCCGATGGTTTGTCGAAACCATGGGATCGCAGCGATGTCTTCATTGCAGTCTCCTGAAGTGTCCTGAATTGCGGCACCGGGCGCGCATCGCCCGTTCACGCCTTCTCAACGCCCCAGCCGGGCAAAGGATGCACATAAAGCGACGGTATCGGCACGATAGGCCGATAAAAAAACAGGCCCCGAAGGGCCTGTTCATTTGTATGTCTTGAAGGCTTATGCCGCTTTCGCGGTGCTGCCATAGGGATCGAAGCGACCGTAGAAGGTCTCGCCCTTAGCGGCCATGTCCTTCAGAAGCGGCGTCGGCTTGAAGCGCGGGCCATAGGTCTCGCTCAGCTTCTCGGCCAGCGCCACGAAGGTCTTCACGCCCATGCCGTCGATATAGGATAGGGCGCCGCCGGTGTAGGGCGCAAAGCCGAAACCGAGGATGGAGCCGACATCGGCCTCACGCGGGTCGGTGACGATGCCTTCTTCCACGGTGCGGGCGGCTTCCAGCGCCACGGTGACCAGAAAGCGGTGTTTCAGCACTTCCATATCCACGTCCTCCGGCTTCTGCTGAGGATAGAGATCCTTCAGGCCGGGCCAGAGGGACTTCTTGGCGGGCTTTGGCGGGTAGTCGTAAAAGCCCTTGGCGTTCTTGCGGCCAAAACGGCCCTCGCCTTCCACCAGCTTCTTCACCAGTTCCATATGGCGCGGATCGACAGCCTTTTCACCGAGATCGGCAACGGTTGCTTTCAGGATCTTGTAGGAAAGATCGATTGCCACTTCGTCGTTCAGCGCCAGCGGGCCGACCGGCATGCCGGCGAATTTCGCGGCATTCTCGATCATGGCGGGCGGCACACCCTCGATCAGCATGTCGTAGCTTTCCGCCATGTAGCGCAGCACGCAGCGATTGACGAAGAAGCCGCGTGTATCGTTGACGACGATCGGCGTTTTCTTGATCTTGGCCACATAATCCAGCGCAACGGCGAGCGCCTTGTCGCCCGTCTCCTTGCCTAGGATCACTTCCGTGAGCATCATCTTCTCGACCGGCGAGAAGAAGTGGATGCCGATGAAATCCACCGGGCGCTTGGAGTTCTTCGCAAGCCCGGTGATCGGCAAGGTGGAGGTGTTGGAGGCGAAAATTGCGCCTTGCGGCAACACGGCTTCCACGGCCTCGATGACGGCCTTTTTCACGTCGCGGTCTTCGAAGACGGCCTCGATGACGAGATCGGCGTCGGAGAGCGCCGCGTAATCCGCTGTCGGGGTAACGAGGTCAAGCAAGGCCTTGCCTTCATCCTGCGTCAGCCTACCCTTGCCGATGGCGGCCTTGACGCTTTCCTCGCAATGGCCCTTGCCCTTGTCGGCGGCTTCCTGATCGCGGTCCACCAGCGTGACGGGGATACCGGCTGCGGCGGTGACATAAGCAACGGCGGCGCCCATGAAGCCCGCGCCGACGACGCCGACCTTTCTGAACTCCGTCTTCGGCTGACCGGCCGGGCGGCGCGCGCCCTTGCCCAGTTCCTGCATGGAAACGAACAGCGAGCGGATCATGCCGAAGGCTTCCTTCGAACGAAGGATTTCGGTGAAATAACGCTGCTCCACCTTCAACGCCGTATCGAACGGCAATTGCAGACCCTCATAGACGCATTTCAGGATAGCAAGTGCTGCCGGATAGTTGCCGGCGCTTTCACGGCGCAGGATCGCCGGAGCGGCCGGCCAGAGCTGGGCAGCGGCCGGCGTCCAGATGCCGCCGCCGGGGGCCTTGAAGCCTTTTTCATCCCAGGGGGCAACCGGCTTCAGGCCGTCCTTGATCATTTGCTTGGCAGCGGAAATGAGCTGATCCGGCTCCACCACCTGATGAACCAGCCCCATGGCCTTGGCGCGCGCGCCGGTCAGCGACTGACCGGTGGTCATCATCTGCAAGGCGGATTGCGCATCGGTCAGGCGCGGCACGCGCTGGGTGCCGCCGGCACCAGGGAAGATGCCGACCTTGACTTCAGGAAGGGCTATCTTGAGGCTCTTGGCATTCGACGCGACGCGACCATGGCAGGCAAGCGACAGCTCGAAAGCGCCGCCCATGCAGGTGCCGTTGATGGCTGAGACCCAGGGCTTGCCGTTGGTCTCCAGCTTGCGGAACAAGCCGGTCATGCGGCCGACCAGTTCGAACAGCTTGGCGGCTGCCTGATCCGGGTCCTTCGCCTTCTCGTCATTGTAGAAGGAGAACATCGACTTGATCATCGAAAGATCGGCACCGCCTGAAAACGTGCTCTTGCCGGAGGTGAAGACAACACCCTTGACGCCAGCGTCGGCGACAGTTGCGTCAACGATGGCGTTCAGTTCGTCCATCACCTCGGAAGTGAAGACATTCATGGACTTTTCCGGCATGTCCCAGGTGACAAGGGCAATGCCGTCTGCGTCCGTCTCGATGGTGAAATTGGTATAAGTGCTCATTTTGGGATTCCTCTTCCCTGAATTTCGTTTCGCCGGACTTCCCGATCCCTCATTCCTGTGCCTGTCACAGGAACCCAGTCAGCCCAAGTCTTTGGGCTGGAAGACTCTCGCGCGCCGCAGACGCGGCGCTGCTGGGATCCCTGTGACGAGCACAGGGTGAGGAGCCCTGGGGTTAGCCCTCCGTAACTCAAACCCGCTCGATAACGGTCGCTGTGCCCATGCCCGCGCCGATGCAGAGCGTGACCAGTGCGGTGTTCAGATCGCGCCGCTCCAACTCGTCAAGCACCGTGCCGAGGATCATCGCTCCCGTCGCACCCAGCGGATGGCCCATGGCGATTGCGCCGCCATTGACGTTCATCCTTTCGTGGCTGATGTCGAAGGCCTGCATGTAACGCAGCACGACGGCGGCGAAGGCCTCGTTGAGTTCGAAAAGATCGATATCGGCAAGCGACATCCCGGTCTTTTTCAGAAGCTTCTCGGTCACATCCACCGGGCCGGTCAGCATCAGCGCCGGATCGGAACCGATATTGGCGAAAGCCCTGATGCGGGCACGCGGTTTCACGCCCATCGCCTCGCCGCCCGCCTTGGAACCAACCAGAACGGCGGCCGCGCCATCGACGATACCGGACGAATTGCCCGCATGGTGCACGTAGTTGATACGCTCCACTTCCGGGTGCGCCATGATGCCAACGGCTTCGAAGCCGCCCATTTCACCCGGCATCTGGAAAGAGGGGTTGAGGGAAGCCAGCGCCTGCATGTCCGTACCGGGGCGCATATGTTCGTCGCGGTCGAGGATCGTCAGGCCGTTGCGGTCCTTCACGGGGATAACGGACTTGTTGAAATAGCCCTTTTCCCAGGCATGCGCGGCGCGCTTCTGGCTTTCGACAGCATAGGCGTCGACATCGTCCCTGGAGAAACCGTATTTCGTGGCGATGAGATCTGCCGACACGCCCTGCGGCATGAAGAAGGCGGGGAAGTTGACCGAAGGGTCCATGTACCAGGCGCCACCAGACATGCCCATGCCGACGCGCGACATGCTTTCCACGCCGCCGGCAATGACGATATCGTCGGAGCCTGCCTTGACCTTGCCGGCCGCGAAGTTGATGGCATCGAGACCTGAAGCGCAGAAGCGCGAGATCTGCATTCCCGGTGCCTTGTTGGAATAACCGGCCTCGAAGGCGGCGGCTTTCGGGATAACTGCACCGGCATCCATGACGGGATCGACACAGCCCATGATGATGTCGTCGACAGCAGACGTATCGAGCCCGTTGCGGTCGCGGATGGCTTCCAGCGTCTTGGCGGCAAGGCGAACGGAGGGCACCTCATGCAGGCTGCCATCCTTCTTGCCGCGTCCGCGCGGGGTGCGGACATGGTCATAAATGTAAACGTCGGTCATTAACTCTCTCCCTCGGCGCGTGACACGCCCTGTCAGAACGCTTCCGCAGCCAGTTCCATCATGGTGTCCGCGCCGGTTTCGATGCGGGCCTTGCGTAGCGCCGTTTCCGGCATGATGCGCTCCATATAAAACTTCGCCGTGACAAGCTTGGTCTTGAGGAAATCCTCGTCCGAAGTGCTACCTGCCGCAAGGGCTTCGCTCGCCGCCTTCGCCATGCGGGCCTGCATGTAACCCAGCACCACGATACCGAAGAGGTGCATGTAATCGGTCGAACCGGCACCGGCATTGTCTGGCTTGGCCATGGCGTTCTGCATGAACCACATGGTTGCGGCCTGTAGATCGTTCAAGCCCTTCTTCAGGCCCTTTGTGTAAAGGCTGAGCTTTTCGTCGGCGCGGTTTTCCTCGCAGAAATCGCCGATTTCCTTGAACAGCGCCATGACGGCACGGCCGCCATTCATGCCGAGCTTGCGGCCGACCAGATCGAGCGCCTGAATGCCGTTCGCACCCTCATAGATCATGGTGATGCGGGCATCGCGGACATATTGGCTCATGCCATGTTCCTCGATATAGCCGTGACCGCCGAAGACCTGTTGCGCCATCACGGCATGGTCGAAGCCCTTGTCAGTCAGCACGCCCTTGAGGATCGGCGTGACGAGACCGAGCAGGTCATCTGCCGTCTGACGCTCTTTCTCATCGGTCGACCGGTGGGCAATATCGGATTGCAGCGCGGTCCACAGAAGGAAGGCGCGACCAGCCTCGTTATAGGCCTTGATAGTCATCAGCGTACGGCGGATATCCGGGTGCACGATGATCGGATCGGCCTTTTTATCGGGGAATTTTGCCCCGGAAAGTGAACGGCCCTGAATGCGCTCGCGGGCATATTCGACCGCATTCTGATAGGCGATCTCACCCACGGACAGGCCCTGAAGGCCGACGCCGAGGCGGGCTTCGTTCATCATCACGAACATGGCGGAGAGACCCTTGTTCTCCGCACCCAAGAGATACCCCGTCGCATCGTCATAGTTCATGACGCAGGTTGCGTTGCCGTGGATGCCCATCTTGTGTTCGATCGCGCCGCAGGTGACGCCGTTGCGCTCGCCGAGCGAACCGTCCTCCTTCACGAGGAATTTCGGCACGATGAACAGCGAAATACCCTTGGTGCCTTCCGGCGCGCCCTCGATGCGGGCAATCACCAGATGGACGATATTGTCAGTCATGGAATGTTCGCCGGCCGAAATGAAGATCTTCTGGCCGGAAATCTTGTAGCTGCCGTCGCCCTGCGGAACTGCTTTTGTGCGCAGCAGGCCGAGATCGGTGCCGCAATGGGGTTCCGTCAGGTTCATGGTGCCGGACCATGTTCCCTCGACCATCTTCGGCAGATAGGTTTCTTTCTGCTCCTGCGTGCCATGGACGAGGACGGCAGCGATGGCGCCCTGCGTCAGGCCGGGATACATCATCAGCGACAGGTTGGCGGAGGACATGTATTCGCCAATGGCCGCATGCAGCGTATAGGGCAGGCCCTGTCCGCCGAATTCCGGCGGTACGGCGAGGCCGATCCAGCCGCCTTCACAATAGGCGTCGTAAGCCTCCTTGAAACCATCAGGAACGGAAACCGAACCATCATCTGCACGCTTGCAGCCCTGTTGATCGCCAGACAGGTTCAGCGGGAAAAGCCGCTCCTCGGCAAGTTTCGCCGCCTCGCCGGTAATAGCCTCGATCATGTCAGGGGTTGCATCCTCGAAGCCGGGCAGGTTGTTATACCGCTCGAGGCCAAGAACGTCGTTCAGAATAAAAAGCGTGTCTTTAACTGGGGCCTTGTAAACAGGCATTACCGATGTTCCTCCGCATCGTGAAAGCCGGAGCCGATCCGGCCGATATGGGATGACAATATTTGACGTGCGCGTAAACGTCAAATAAATTCCGGTCGAATGTCATTGCCCTTTTTCCGCGCAATGCTTGGCCAGCCCCACGCGAAAGCGTTACGAGCCGCAAAAGTTAAAAAATTCCAACCATAGTTAACCACTTCTTTACCACGTTTCGTGAATTCTCCGACACGAGGTAACTGCTTCGTCAATCGAAGCATTTTCCCTCATGGGGGCAAATACCGGCTCTAGAATTGCTGCATGTTGTGCGACGGCATTATCAGGCGGGTAGCCGTTGCAACAAACACCGGGCACGCCGGACGGAAGCGAAGCGAGCGAGAAGATGAACGGATTGCGATCGAAAAACCAAAGCCCGAGCGACAGGTCGTCTCTTGATGCTCTCAATCGCACCATTGAAGGCCTTGAAGCCCGCATCGAAGGGCTGATGAGCCAGAAATTTCCGCGCGAGCCCCGCGCCACGACAGCTGAGCCGAAAAACGAGGCCCATGCCGCGCCGCGCGAGCCACGCGCCACCGTCACCCCGCCGCAACTCGACCCGGTCAACGAAATCCGCCAGCGCCAGCGCCTGCTTGAGGCAAGCTTCCAGCGCCCGCAGGAGCCCGTTGCGCGCCCGGAACGAACCATTACCAGACCGCTTGCGCCTGAATACCGGCCGAACGACGTGCAGAACGCGGCGGCCAACCCCGCACCGCGCGCGCGCTCCATCCCGCCCTATCAGGAGCAGCAGCGAAACGACGCGGCCTTGCAGGAGATCGCGCAGGCGCTCGTCAACCTGCGGCATGAGCTGAAGCACGATATTTCAGAAGGCGTGGCGCGCGAAGCGCAAGGGCTGCGAGCCGAAATCCGAAACATTCGCGCGATCGCGGAAGACCAGCAGTTCATCGGCGACCTGCGCGACGATATTGCAAGGCTTGCCGGCAGCATCGACCAGCTCGGCAATCTGGCCTCTCCCGATGCCTACGGGCTGCGCAATGAATTCGATGACCTGCGCCTCACCATCGACCAGCTTGCGCGTGAAGACAGCGTACATCGGATCGAAAGCCGCTGGAACACCGTGGAAGACACGTTGCGCGGTTTCGACACGGCCTCGCTGCAGGACGAAATCGTCTCGCTCGCCTATCGTCTCGACGACATCAAGACCCAGCTCGGCGGCATGAGCAACAATCCCGCCGTGCGCGTGCTTGAGGAAAAGCTGATCACCATCGCAAGCGCAGTGGAGCAGCTCGGCAAGCATATGCAGCCGAACGAGGCTGCCTTTACCGAACAGTTTTCCGGTCTGGACCAACGACTGGATGAAATCAGCCGCGCCATTGCCGCTACTGGCGCCCGCTCCAACAATGCACAGGCCACCGACCACGCACTGGCACAGCGGCTGGAAACCCGCCTGAACGGCCTTGCCGAACAGCTCGGTGATATCAATCGTATTGCCGCCGCAAAGCCGGATCCTGCTGTGGATCTCACCGCCCGTCTTGAAACGCTGGCCGCCAAGATCGACGAATTGAGCACGGCGCGCGACGCGGCACAGCTGCACGAGCGGCTGGACCAGCTTTCCCTGCTTCTGGAGCGTTCGCAGCGCCCCTCACAACAGGCGGAACTGACATCGTTCCTCAGCGACATTTCCCGCAAGATCGACGCGCTGGATCACGGCACCGTCAATGACGGCCTGGCGGAACGGCTCGACACGCTTTCCCGGCGCATCGAAGACCTTGACTATCGCTACAGCCAGCCGCAGCCCGTTGCTGGTTTCAACGAAGGCACTTTTTCGCGCCTGGAAGAACGGCTTGGCGATATCGCGGCCCGTCTGGACGAGACCGCCCATGCCGCACCCGCCGACAGCGGCGCTTTGCTCAGCCTCGAAAATCAGATCGCCCATCTCTCCTCGCTAATCAGCCAGCCGGGTCATCACCAGCCGGCGGGCATGTCGCCGGAACTCGATGCCCGCATGTCGGCGATCGAGGACTACATGGCGTCCAACGATGAATATATCATCGAAGCGGCTCGACAGGCGGCTGAGGCCGTTCTGGACGCCTTTACGCGCAACAATGTCTCCTCCGGCGCAAACCTCGCCGATATGACGATGCTGACCGATCTTGCCACCGATCTGCGCAGCCTCGAGGCGCTGAGCCGCAACACGGAAGAACGCACGCACCGCACCTTCGAGGCGCTGCACGAAACGCTGGTGCAGATTGCCGGTCGACTGGACAGCCTTGATAATCGCGCTCCCGCTCCCGCCTATCGCGAAGAGGCAGCGCCACGCAACGTCGCGCAGCATATGATTACGCCCGCCCGCGAAGACGTGGCCATGCCGGCCGCCATCTTCCCGCAAGAGGGCTACATCACCGAAGAACAGCTTATTCTCGAAGACACGCGCGATGCCGGCGAAAACGGCGCGGATGCGATGGCAATCGTGCCGCCCGCCGCTGCAAAACCCGCAAAAGCAGAGAAAAAGAGCCTGCTTGCCGGCCTGACCAAGCGTTTCAAAACCGGCACGGCGAAGACCGCCAAATCGGCAGAGGAACCCGTATCGGCAACCACCACCCGCACGCAGGTGGAACCCGCCCCTTCGCTCGATCCGATCGACGTGCTGCCCGCGGGCCAGGAGAACGAACTTCTGGAGCCCGGCTCGGGCGCGCCTGACATCAAGAAAATACTGGAACGGGTGCGCGCCAGCCAGGTCGCTTCCAGCGGCAAGGCGGCGGACGCAGAAGGCCGCACGGATTTCATCGCCGCCGCCCGTCGCGCAGCGCAGGCTGCCGCAATGGAAACCTCCCCGGAGAAGCTTGAAACCGGCAAGAAAAATCGCAAGCCCGACGCTTCGGCGCTTTCACGTTATCGTCGCCCGCTGCTGCTCGGCATCGGCGCCATTCTTCTTGCGATGATGGCCATGCCGCTCGTCAAGACGATGATGGGCGGCACGGAAGCCCCGGCACCGGTCATCGAAGAGAAGATGGGCGATGCCCCGGTCTCCGCACTTCCCGAGACCGGCGACAAGGCCGTGACCATTCCGTCCGAACTGGCTATCGATCCGCAAGAGGCAGCATCCGCCGACAGCATCGAAAACGCAGCACCATCGGAAAACACCATCGATCCGCGTACCATTGGCGGCGCGCCGCTTGCCAATGAACCGCCTGTTGCCGATGCGCCCGCTGTGGATGCGGCGACGTCAGGCACTGTCGTACAGAGTGAGCCGCAGGCACCGGTGCAAGCCGCTACCACGGCTGCCGCCGCCCAGGGCGCGATTGCGGTTCCCGCCGGTATCGAGCCAGCATCGCTGGCAGAAGCCGCAGCGAAAGGCGACACGCAGGCGCTGTACGAGATCGCAGCACGCTACACCGAAGGTCGCGGCCTTGCCGCCGATCGCGCGGAGGCCGCCAAATGGTATAAGCTGGCTGCGGATCGCGGCCTTGCTCCCGCACAATATCGTCTTGCCAACCTTTACGAGAAGGCGAACGGCGTCGAGCGCAACCTTTCCGAAGCGAAGCGCTATTACACGCTGGCAGCCGAACAGGGCAATGCAGGCGCCATGCACAATCTCGCTGTCCTGCTCGCCTCCGATGCGGCCGGCCAGCCGGATTTCACCACCGCCGCGCAATGGTTCATCAAGGCTTCCGAACTCGGTGTCCGCGACAGCCAGTTCAACCTTGCCATTCTCTACGCGCGCGGAAGCGGCGTGAAGCAGGATATCGAGGAATCCTACAAGTGGTTCTCCATTGCGGCCAAGGATGGCGACACGGACGCTGCCCAGAAGCGTGACGAGGTTGCGGGAGCGATGAACCCGCAGCAGCTTCAGAGCGCACGTGCGAAAGCCGACGCGTGGAAGGTCAAGCCGCTTTCGGAAGACGCCAACAGTGTCAATCCGCCCGAGGAATGGGCTGGCAAGGACGGCGTGAAGACTGCCTCCGTGGACATGGAAAAGGCGATCCGCAACATTCAGGCGATCCTGAACAAGAACGGTTTCGATGCCGGCCAGCCCGACGGCAAGCTTGGCAAGAACACGGTTACCGCCATCAAGGATTTCCAGAAATCCGTTGGCCAGACACCCGACGGGCGCATCACCAACGAGTTGGTGACAGCGCTGCTCGCCCGCAACAAATAACCGTTTCGCAACGGACGAGGCGGCCTCCCCGGCCGCTTCCCCGCAGTTTGGCGCCGGAATGTGGCGCTGCTCCCACGCCTGATCGCTATCTTTCCAAATTATCAACGTATTTACCGTTGAATGTTGACACGTCGGACCCTCGCGGGCATGACGGATGAAGGCTGGGCATGCCCGGTCTTTTCAGACAGAAAATGTAAATCGCGGCGCGGCCCCACACCCGGACAAGCCCTGCCGCCCGGAACCATTTGCCCGAGGTCCGAGCCGTGACTGTCTATCTGCCGATTGCAGAACTGTCGGTGAACATTTTCATCATTCTCGGCATGGGCGCGGCCGTCGGTTTTCTTTCCGGCATGTTCGGCGTGGGGGGCGGTTTTCTCATCACCCCATTGTTGATTTTTTACAATATTCCGCCCGTAGTGGCTGTGGCGACGGGCGCAAACCAGGTGGTGGCCTCTTCCGTCTCCGGCTCGATCACGCACTTCCGGCGCGGAACGCTGGATGTGAAGCTTGGGAGCGTCCTGCTGGTCGGCGGCCTTGTGGGCGCTACGGTGGGCGTGTGGATATTCTCCTTCCTGCGCAGCATCGGCCAGCTCGATCTCATCGTTTCGCTGCTTTATGTCATCCTGCTCGGCACTGTCGGCACCTTGATGCTGAAGGAGAGCATTTCCGCCCTGCGCCGCGCTGCCCGTAATGAGACGGTGACGCTGCGCCGCCCCGGCCATCACAACTGGGTTCACCGCCTGCCGCTGAAAATGCGGTTCAAGAAGTCGAAGATCTATCTCAGCATCATTCCCGTCGTCACGCTGGGTTTCGGTATTGGCATCCTGACCTCGATCATGGGTGTCGGCGGCGGCTTCATCATGGTGCCGGCAATGATTTATCTTCTGCGTATTCCGACCAACGTCGTTGTCGGGACCTCGCTGTTCCAGATCATTTTCGTTACCGCCTATACGACCATCGTTCAGGCCGCGACGAACTATTCCGTCGATGTTGTGCTGGCCTTCATCCTGATGGTCGCGGGCGTCATCGGCGCGCAATATGGCGTGCGCGTCGGGCAGAAACTGCGCGGCGAACAACTGCGCGCGCTTTTGGCGCTTCTGGTGCTTGCAGTCGCCCTTCGCCTTGCCGTGGCACTGGTTGTTCGCCCCGAAGACCTGTTTTCGGTCGCCGTCGGAGGGTTAGGTTATTGACCCACCGCCTGCTGCTTTGCGCCTTTCTGCTTATCGGTTCCTGCCTTGCCTTTACCGCTTCGGCGCAGACACCGCCGCTTGCCCTGCCTCCCGGCACACAGCAGCGGTCCTTGCAGGAAAATATCGAAATCGGCGCATCAACGACGGAGATTCCGATCACCTCCGATTTTCGCGGGGCGGATTTCACGCTTTTCGGCGCCCTTAACAACACCGACCAGTTGCTGCTCGCTATAGGCCAATATGATATCGTTGTTACCCTCGAAGGCCCCAGCGACTACATGACCGTGCGCAAGAAGGAGCGCGTGGCCGGTATCTGGATCAATACCAGCGCCATCACCTTCACGCCGCTGCCGGAATCCTATTCCATGGCCAGCACGCGCGATATCAGCGCCGTCGCTTCGCCTGGCACCTTGCGGGCAATGGGGCTGGGTGTCGAACATCTGTCGCTCAAAAGTGCGGTGTTTTCCGGCGTGCCCGACAATGTCTTCGATTTTCAGGAGGCCTATCGGCGCCTGCGGCTTTCAAGCGGCATCTATCGCAACGACACGACCGGCGTGCGGCTTGAACGCACCGGTCTGTTCTGGGCAACCCTGCGCCTGCCCGCCAACGTCCCGAACGGCGTACATACCGCCCGTGCCTATCTCTTCAAGAGCGGCAATTTCATTGCCCAGCGCGAGCTGAAACTGCGCGTCGTCAAGACCGGCATGGAACAGGCAATCACCGATGCCGCGCATCAGACACCGCTTGCCTATGGCGCGCTGTGCGTTCTCCTCGCCGTCGTCACGGGCTGGAGTGCCAGTATTATTTTCCGCAAGGACTGAGTGTTTTTCATTCCCGTAAAAGAGCGCGTCTTTCGCCCTCGGCGTAAAAGATAGCGTTCGCTTCCTTCAATGGTTTGCGGTAAAATTCAAGACGTTACAACCACGTACGCAGCTTATGGCGGCAAGTGCGGTTGTGACCGGGATGAAAAGGAGAAATGTCATGTTCAAGCACATTCTCATTCCCACCGATGGCTCGCCGCTGGCGCAGATCGCAATCGACCAAGGGTTCGCTCTCGCCAGAGAGGCAGGCGCAAAGGTGACCGTCGTGACGGTGTCCGAACCCTTTCACGTGATTGCCAGCGATGTCGAGGACATTGCCGCCATTGCCGAAGAGGAATTCCACCGTTGCGAGGAGGCGGAGCATTTTCTGAGAGATACGCAGGCGCACGCCGCATCGATGGGGCTGGATTGCGAAGCCCTGCTGGCGCGGGCGGGACGGCCGGATGAGGCGATTGTCGAAATCGCCAACAGGACCGGCTGCGACCTCATCGCCATGGCTTCACACCGGCGCAGAAGCTTCGTCGAGATGCTTGTCGGCAGCGTTACGGCCAAGGTGCTGAAAAACTCGAAGATACCGGTGCTGGTATACCGCCAATAGACGGGCGAAGCGATGCGCTCAGCCGAGCAGATTTGAAAACCGTACCGAATAGATACGGTCCCGCCCCATCAGATGCGCGACGAGTGCAGTGTGGTCAAAGAGACCGCGCATGGCCTTGTGTCGCAAATCCAGTCCGCCGCTCATCACCCCGAAGGCCGGCATCAACAGGCGGGAACCATCGGTGGCGAAACAGGGGCGCCGCACCGTTTTTTCGCGGCGGCGAACAGTGGCGGAGGGATGCAGATGGCCTGCGATTTCACCCGCGGCATCTCCTACCTTAGGCTCGTGGCGGAAAACGAGATTGCCGTAAAACATCTCATCTACCGAAGACCCAGGCAGATCGACCGTGCCATCCGGATCGTGATTGCCGTTGATCCATATCCAGTCACGGCCACGGGCCATCTCGCGGATCAGTTCGCGCAGCATAAGCGGCAGATGCTCGGACCCGACCCGATCGTGGAAATTGTCGCCGAGGCTGACGACGATCTTCGGATCGTAACGGCTGACAAGGGAAGACAGGATTTTGAGGGTAGCGATCGTGTCGTAAGGCGGCAGCATGCGCCCGCGCCGGGCAAAGGCCGCACCTTTTTCCAGATGCAGGTCCGAGACAACCAGCAGCGACAGATCGGGCAGGTAAAGACCACCCAACGGGTCACACCAGGCGGCGACGCCGTTGATGGCAGTTTCGCTGCCAAGGCATTCGAAGCCATTGGAAAACCTGTCGCTCAATGTCAGTCGGCTCAGCACTTTTGTGGTCGTTCCTTCATGCCAGTTTGATGCTTCAGGACATGGCTTCGGCGATAAGCTCGTCTGCGGCCTCGGCCAGCACCTGATCCATCGCCTCGCCCGCCACCGTCTCGCGGCCGATTTCCAGCATGACGGGAACGGCAAGCGGCGAGACGTGCTCCAGCGCACGATGGGTGGTGTGACCCTTGATTCGCTTCAGCATATCGCCAAGACGGCCAATGTCCAAAAGTCCCGCCGCCGCATCACGTCTGGTTGCCTCCAGCAGAATATGATCCGGCTCATGGCTGCGAAGAACGTCATAAATAAGATCGGCGGAGACCGTGACCTGACGGCCCGTCTTTTCCTTGCCGGGATGGCGGCGTTCGATGAGGCCGGAAATGACAGCACAGTTGCGGAAGGTCCGCTTCAGCATGAAGGATTCGTCCAGCCACGCCTCCAGATCGTCGCCCAGCATGTCCTCGTCGAGAAGTTCCGCCAACGACAGGCGGCGGGATTTCAGCCGCCTGCCAATATCCTCCATGGCCCAGATGGCGAGCGAATAATCGGTAGCAACGAAGCCCATGGGCTTTGCGCCCGCCCGTTCCAGCCGCCGTGTCAGAAGCATGCCGAGGGTCTGGTGAGCCAGACGCCCCTCAAAAGGATACATGACCATGAAGAAGCGTTTGCGGAAGGGAAATGTCTCGACCAGCAGCTCGTCGCGCTTGGGAATGATCGATTTTTCCTTCTGGATTGCCAGCCAGTCGCGCACCTGATCCGGCAGCGACTGCCAGCGGGCGGGATCGGACAGCATGGAGCGCACCTGGTCCGCAAGGTAGGTGGAAAGCGGAAACTTGCCGCCGGCATAGGAGGGTATCTTCGGGTCCATCGAAAAGGCCTGCGACACCAGGCATTCATTCTCCCGGATGCCTTCGAAGCGCAGAACCTTGCCGGCAAACAGGAAGGTATCGCCCTGCACCAGCTGCTCGAGGAAATATTCCTCGACCTTGCCGAGCGACATGCCGCCGCGTCCGACCGAGCCCTTGGCATTGCGCTTGACCATGCGGACATTGAGTTCCGCAGCCTCGACGATGGTGCCGAGGTTTAGGCGATATTGCTGCGCGACCGCCGGATTGGAGACACGCCAGCGGCCGTCCTTCATCTGGCGGATGCGGGCGTAACGTTCATAGGTGCGCAGTGCGTATCCACCGGTAGCGGTAAAATCCACAACGCGGTCGAAGGTAGAACGCGGTAGATCTGCATAGGGTGAAGCGCTTGTCACTTCACGATAGAGATCATCCGCATCGAAAGGTTCGGCGCAGGCCATACCGAGCACATGCTGGGCAAGAACATCCAGTGCGCCTTGCGCGATGGGGGGCGTATCCTGCGCGCCGATATAGTTCGCATCGAGTGCGGCCCGGCACTCCATCACCTCGAAACGGTTGGCGGGAACGAGGATTGCCTTTGACGGCTCATCCATGCGGTGATTGGCGCGGCCGATGCGCTGGGCAAGGCGGCTCGCCCCCTTTGGCGCGCCGACATGCACGACGAGATCGACATCGCCCCAGTCTATCCCGAGATCGAGCGTGGAGGTGGCGATGACCGCGCGCAATTTGTTTTCAGCCATCGCGGCCTCCACCCGGCGGCGCTGTCCGGCATCCAGCGAACCGTGATGCAAGGCGATCGGAAGATTATCGTCGTTTACATTCCAGAGTTCCTGAAAAATCCGTTCCGCCTGCGAACGGGTGTTAACGAAGATGAGCGTCGTCTGGTGCGCCTTCAGAGCGGGATACAAATCCTTCATGGCGTAGCGCGCGGAATGGCCGGACCATGGAATACGCTCCTCCGTCTGCAGAATGGCGATGTTTGGCTTGGCGCCGCCTTCCACTGTTATAAGACCTGCGGGCGGTTCTCCCTGCCGCTGCGGTGCCAGGTAACGGCGCAAATCCATCGGCTCCGCCACCGTGGCGGAAAGGCCAATGAAGCGGACATGCGGCGCGTGCCTGCGCACCCGCGCGAGCGCGAGCGACAGCAGATGCCCACGCTTGGAGGTGACGAGCGAGTGCAGCTCATCCAGCACCACATATTTCAGGTCGCGGAAAAAGCGCTCGGCTTCCTTGTTGGCAAGCAGCAGCGACACCTGTTCCGGCGTCGTCAGGAGAATATCGGGCGGTTTGACCTTCTGGCGCTGGCGTTTTGCCTGCGGCGTATCGCCGGTGCGGGTTTCGATTGAGATCGGCAGGCCCATTTCCGTGACAGGCTTGGTGAGATTGCGTTCGATATCCACCGCAAGTGCCTTGAGCGGCGAGATGTAAAGCGTGTGCACGCCGACAAAGGCGGAGCCCGGCGGCACCTTGCCGCGTTCAGCAAGATCGGTGAGCGACGCCATGAAGCCGCCCAGCGTCTTGCCGGCACCCGTCGGTGCAATCAGCAGCATGTTTTCGCCGCCACGCGCCCGAGCCATCAGCTCCAATTGATGCGCGCGCGGGGACCACCCTTTTTCGGCAAACCATTTCTGGAATGAAAGGGGCAAGGTGCCGACATGCGTGCCGGAAATGGGAGACTCAGCGTGTTTCACGCCTTCAAGGTAGTGAGAAACCTTGAAAAAAGAAGAGCGGAACAGAGCTGCTTGACAGGAATGCATAATCATGGATAAATAATATCCACGATACTAAAGCAAACCAAACGTGAGCAAATCGGATGAAACTCGGCGACGGCGTTGAACAGGCCATTCACAGCGTAGGCATGTTAGCGGGACTTTCCGAAGGCGGCGTGCTTTCGGCGGCGGCGCTGGCAGAATTCCATGGCGTTTCCACGAGTTATCTCTTGAAGCACCTGCAATTGCTTTCCGGTGCCGGAATAGTTTCCACTGTACCGGGGCCGAAGGGCGGTTATCGTCTGGCCCGGACAACCGACAAGATTACCCTGCTTGATATTGTTCTGGCCGTGGAGGGACCACAGCCTGCCTTTCGCTGCGCGGAAATTCGCCAGCGCGGGCCGAACCCCTTGCCGGGACGTTATTTCACCAAGCCCTGCGGCATCAACGCCGCGATGCTGAAGGCGGAGAAAGCCTATCGGGCGGAACTCGCTAAAACCAGCATTGCCGACATTCTGGGCGACCTTGCCGCCACTGACGACGGCGGAATTGCGGCACGCGGCTGCGCCTTTCTGGAGCTGAACGAGCGCAGGACGGCGACGCGCTAGAACCTAAAAAGACCCAACCATCTGAAATACCGGAGAGCTTCGCAGCTTCCCGGAACGATGACACATGCCCCTCAAACTGAACCACGAATGGAGAGAGACACATGAAAACCCGTTTGAACTATGCCAAGGCATCCCCCGAAGCCTTCAAAGCCGTGATGGCGCTCGAAACCTACGTCCAGAGCAGCGGCCTCGAGCGCCGCTTCGTTCATCTCATCAAGCTGCGCGCATCAATCATCAATGGCTGCGCGTTCTGTGTGGACATGCATGTGAAGGAAAGCCGTCACGACGGTCTTTCCGAACAGTGGATCAACCTGATGAGCGTTTGGCGGGAATCCCCGGTATATACCGAACAGGAACGGGCGTTGCTCGGCTGGGTGGATGCGGTAACGAAGATTGCCGAAACCGGCGCTCCGGATGACGCCTTCGAGGCCCTGAAGGCGCATTTCTCCGATGAGGACATCGTGAAGATCACCGTTGCCATCGGTGCCATCAACACCTGGAACCGCATCGCCGTCGGCTTCCGTTCGCAGCACCCGGTCGAAACGGCAGCAAAAGCAGCCTGATCCGCTTTACCTGCACCGGACGACCGTTACATGGCGATGTAGCGGTCGTTTCTATGATTGATGGCGAGCGCGAGGTTCATGACCAGCGCGCCGAGGATGGAGCAGAGGATGACGAAGGGTGTCGCCACGAAGAATGAGCAGGCCAGCACCATGCCATCGAAGGCGAGCTGGACGAGACCGGCGCGCCAGCCGAAGCGGTCCTGGAGATAAAGCGCCAATATGCCGAAGCCGCCGAGGCTGGTGCGATGGCGGAACAGTGCCAGCATGCCTGCCGCGACCGTCAACCCGCCGAAAAGGGCGGCCGCGACGGGATTGATGCTTTCGAACGCGAAGAAGCCCGGCATATATTCCGAAAGCAGCGCCGTCATGGCAATGGCGCAAAAGGTCTTGACCGTGAAAGCAAGGCCGAGACGGCGGAAGGCGAGATAATAAAACGGCAGATTGACAAGGAAGAACACCGCGCCGAAGCTGAAGCCGATCCAATAGTGCACCAGAAAGGCAATACCCACCACACCCCCGGTGAGGAGGCCCGCAGCGGAAAGCAGCGTCACGCCGAGCGAGACCAGCATGCTGCCCGCCAGAACGCCCTGGGCATCTTCCAGCAGCGAATGGCGATCGGGCGCAGAAGCCCAGATATTCACGCGCTTGCGCGTAGTCGTATCGCCCATGCCTGTTCCCCTGATTTTCCCGCCTTGATCGAGCTATTGCGCCCAAGCGCGAGAGATTTCAAGCGTACTTTCTTCAGCGCACAACGATGTATCTGTCCGAGCGGTGGTTGATGGCGAGAAACATGTTCAGCACGAAGGCGCCGACAATCGAATAGACGACGGTGGCCGGATCGATGACGAGGAAGGCGCAGAGCATCACGAATGCATCGAAGGCAAGCTGGATCAGGCCGGCGCGGATGCCGAAGCGGTCCTGAATATAGATGGCCAGAATGCCGATGCCGCCGAGGCTGGCGCGATGGCGATAAAGCGCCAGCAACCCGTAACCGAGGAGCAGGCCACCGAGCAGCGCCGCCCAGAGCGGGTTGATGCTGTCAATGACCATCCAGCGCGCTTCCACTTCCGTCAGCACCGAAACAAGACCGATGGCAATGAAGGTCTTGATGGAAAAGGCAAGACCGAGGCGGCGGAACGAGAGGTAATAGAAGGGCAGATTGACGAGGAAGAACAGGAGGCCGAAGCTGATGCCGAAGGCATAGTGAATGAGGAAGGCGACGCCGGCGGTGCCACCCGTCAAAAGGCCGACCTTGTTCAGCAGATAAAAACCGAGCGCCGATACGATAGCTCCGGTAACGATGCCCTGCACGTCTTCCACGGGCGCATGTTTGGCCGGATCCGAACTCCACATGCTGTAAACGCTTCTCGTTCTGCTCACGCTTTTTCCCTCAGGTTTCCGCGCATTTTGCACTGCAACAAACACGCGATCAAGATGGATACGTAAGGACGACTGACCTATCGTGAAAAAGGCAAGAAACGAAATGTTCAGGCTTTGGCGCGGGCAAGAAAAAGAATGCCGGAAAGGGGTTTTCCGGCATCCTTGCGAATGGTGGTTTTGCGGATTTCGATAAGAGAATAGCCCGCCCGCTCAAGAAGGCCGCTCACATAGCTTTTCGAATGTGCGTAACGCAGCGATTCCCGCAGCACAAAACCATCTTCATCCCCTGCGTCCTCCACCGAAAAGGCGAAGAAACCGGAGGGCGCAAGCAGGGCCGAAACGAGGGGCATGACGGTTTCGAGACTGCCGAGATACATCATCACGTCGGCGGCGGCGACGAGGTCCGCGCGGTGGTGCGGCATTGCCGACGCGAACAGTCCCGAGGCGTCAGCTTCCAGCGATAGATCGGCCTGGCCGAGATGGTCGTAAAGTCCCTTTTCCTCCGCCTTGGCGAGCATGTTCTGGGAAATGTCGAAACCTTCCAGCCGCTTCGCCAGGGAGCGGATTTCAACGCCGAGAAGGCCGGTGCCGCAGCCGATATCGACAATGGTGTCGAAGACGCCGCCTCCCGCCGCCTTGCCGATCAGTTCCGCCAGCTTCTGCGGTACGCTGTAATCCAGTTTCTCGACGAGCGACGTTTCGAAACGGTCGGCATAATCGTCGAACAGCCCTTCTACATAACGGCTCGGCGGCTGCTCCGGTGTGTCCGCGGCGCCGAGAACCGCGAGTTTCAGTTCGGCTGCAAACAGCCCTTCCGTATCCAGTTCGGCGACTTTTTCGTAAGCCGCCACGGCTTTGTCCGTTTCCCCCGCCTTTTCATGATATTCCCCGAAGCGAAACCAGCCCGCCGTCCACCGTGGCGCAAGTTCAAGCGCCTGCTCCATGAGTTCGGCGGCGGCGGGATAATCACCGCTCTCCGCCAACATGCGGGCATAGTCCGCCCGGCGGTCGGCAATGACGTCACCGGAAGAAAACTGGTTTGGGGCCATTCAAGATTTCCTGGAGAAGATGTCGGCTGTCATTTATCAAGCCATAAAAAAACTCAAGTCCTATTTCATGGCGCACTCATGGAATTGCGAATATGACGCGATATAGTGCACCGAAACTTGCATCGAAGCAGCGTGCTTCATATGTCAGGACAAAACAGGAGACTTGCTGATGGCCGGTGAGGTCAACAAAATGCTGGGTGATACGGTGGCCCGCACCGTGGTGAAGCTGCTGGTGGTTTCATTGCTCGTCGGCTTTCTGATGGCGATCTTCGGATTGACGCCATGGAATATCATCTATGGCGCACGCGACTTCGTGGTCGATCTGTGGCGCAGCGGTTTCCACGCGCTTGGCGCAATCGGCGACTATCTGATCCTTGGCGCGACGATCGTCATACCCATTTTCATCATCCTGCGCCTCCTGAGCTATCGCCGCTGACATGACCGACACATCTTTCCAGACGCTTACGCGGCGCGGCTTCGTGCTGATTTCCGCCGGTTCCGTTCTTTCCGCCTGTGTTTCCGTGCCTACAAACAAGGGCATGCCGTCAGGCACCCGCGATGAGACCGCGGCAGCGCTTCCAATGGTCAACGAGTTGCGCCGCTCGAAAGGGCTTTCGCCACTCTCCTTCAGTAGTGCGGCAAGTGGTGCGGCCGCTTATCAGGCCGGACGCATGGTCAAGGCGCAGAAGATGGCGCATCTGATCGGCCTGACCGACAGTTTCCTCATCCGCATGAAGGACGGCAATGTGCCGCTACCAGCAGCGGAAAACGTGGCGGCCGGGCAGGACAGCGTGGAGCGTGTCGTCAAGGCCTGGATCGGCTCGAAACATCATCTCGAAAACATGCTCGGACCATATAATGGCCTTGGCGTCGCGGTTGCCTATGATGCCGCAAGCCGCAACCGGCCCTATTGGGCGATGGTGCTCTGCGCGTGAGATAACGGGGGGCGCGCCCTCCACCCTCATTCCTGTCCCTGTCACAGGGATGAGGCAGGAGAGCACACCACCACGATAAGCACTCATGTTAACCGACGCAGCGTCTCGATCGTTCAGGTCATCGTCATCCAAGCTTGCGGTCGGCCCAGCGGTCGACCGTGCTGTCGCGTAGGTCACGAATGGACTGCACACCTTCGCGAGAGACCAGCTTCGACAGGCCTTTGACGATGGACGACGGCAGGCCGGGGCCTTCATAGACCATGCAGGAATAGAGCTGAACCAGATCGGCCCCTGCCCTTACCTTTTCCAGTGCCGTTTCCGGCGAAGAAACGCCACCCACGCCGATGATGGGCAGATTGCTGCCGACGCGCCGGCGCATCTTGGCGAGAACAGTGGTCGACAGCTCGAACAGCGGCTTGCCGGACAATCCACCCGCCTCACCCTTATGCGGACCGGGCCGCAGGCCTTCACGCGAGAGCGTGGTGTTGGAGACGATCAGGCCATCGAGATCATGGGCCAGCGCCTCTTCCGCCACGTCATCCAGCCCTTCCTCGGTCAGATCGGGCGCGATCTTCAGGAAGATCGGAATGCGTTTGCCAAAACGTTCGGCTTCTGCCCTGCGGCGCTCCAGCACGGCGCCAAGAAGTGCCGCGAGGCTTTCGCGCGCCTGCAAGTCACGCAGACCCGGCGTATTGGGCGAAGAGATGTTGACGGTGAAATAGGATGCGACCGAATAAAAGGCCTCGATGCCCTGCACATAATCGGCGATGCGGTCTTCGCTGTCCTTGTTGGCACCGATATTGACGCCGACGATGCCGCGTAGCTGCGCCTGCTTCAGGCGCTCCAGCGCCGCGGCATGGCCTTCATTGTTGAAACCGAGGCGGTTGATGACGCCTTCATCCTCAACCAGACGGAAGATGCGCGGTTTGGGATTGCCGGATTGCCCACGCGGCGTGACGGTGCCGATTTCAGTAAAGCCGAAACCGAGCCTCAGAAGTGGTCCCGGGACTTCCGCATTCTTGTCGTAACCCGCCGCCATGCCGAGCGGATTGGGGAAAACGAGGCCTGCAACAGTCTGCTGCAGCCGCGGATCGTGCGGCACCATGCAGGTGGGCAGAAAGCCGCTTTTCAGCGCCGCCACGGACAGACCATGTGCCTTTTCCGGATCGACAAGAAACAGGCCCTTGCGGCCGATTGAGGAAAATAATCCGCTCATCACAAAATCTCCGGAAACTGGTGCTGGCCATCATGGCCAAGTGAAAGCGGCGTTTCCCAAAGCACGGCGGTCAAGGGAAGAGACGCATAGAGATGGGGGAAAAGATCGCCGCCTCTCGAGGGTTCATAAACCAGCTTGTCGCCAAGTGCTGCACCATCAACAGCGATCAGAAGCAGGTCGGTCTGGCCGGAAAAATGCCGGGCGGCAGTCTCGGCCGCCTGCTTTGCCGTTGAAAAATGAATGAACCCATCAGTCAGATCGATGGCGGCGCCTTCGAAGACGCCTTGTGCCCTGGCTGCATTCCACAACGTCTCCGGCACGATTTTATAAATGATCGCGGGCGTTTCCTGCATGGGGCTCTCCGAAGGCTTTCCAAGGCTTTTCAGTCTGGGCGGTTTGCCGCAAAGCGGGTCGATTGTCCACAGTTTCCACGGCATTTTTATTGCCGCGACGGCTGTTCCCAAGCTTTTTCTTGTAATACGCAACCGATTAGAGCAACCTTTCAACAGAGGAGCCGGAAGCAGTCTAGACTGCCGGCAAACGGGAGTGCGCCATACCTTTCAAAGAACCGCATAACGCCCTTGGGAGGGGGCCAGAATGTCGGAACTTGTCATTATCATCGCAGACGACCACCCGCTTTTTCGCGGTGCCCTCAAACAGGCCGTATCCGGTCTCGATGGGCAGCAGACAATCATGGAAGCCGGGGATTTCGAGGCTGCCAGAAGTGCCGCGACGGCATGCAACGACGCCGATCTGATGCTTCTGGACCTCGCCATGCCGGGTGTCAGCGGATTTTCAGGCCTGATGGCGCTGCGGGCGGAATTTTCCAGCCTGCCCATCGTCATCGTTTCGGCAACGGACGACGCGACCACTGTTCGCCGGTCCATCGAACTCGGCGCTTCCGGTTTTATTTCCAAATCCTCGGGCATCGACGACATCAGGGATGGCATTCGCGCGGTTCTTGAAGGCGATGTGTGGATACCGGTAAGCTGTCAGGGCGAAAAGGAGCATGATCCTGACGTGGCTGATCTCATCGGCCGGCTCAGAACGCTGACGCCGCAACAGAGCCGGGTTTTGGGCATGCTGGCGGAAGGCCTGCTGAACAAGCAGATCGCCTATGCGCTGAATGTTTCGGAAGCCACCATCAAGGCGCATGTCTCCGCTATTCTGTTGAAGCTTAAGGTCGATAGCCGTACACAGGCGGTGATACAGCTCAGCAAGATAAACACATCGGCCATGGTGGCATAATCGAGGATTTTATTCCTTTCTTTTCTTTACTCCTGACGGGATATGGTCTAGATTCCGCGGAGTAAACGACAGGAGCTTTTCCGCCACGGGCTCCACCTGCGGGCTTTCATTATGCTTTCACACGAGACGATCTGGAGCGCCATCGATACGCTTGCCAAACGTCACCAGCTGACGCCTTCGGCCTTGGCGAAGCGTGCCGGTCTCGATCCCACCTCGTTCAACAAATCGAAGCGTTTCGGCCCGGATGGCCGCAAACGCTGGCCTTCGACGGAATCGGTATCCAAGGTGCTGGAGGCGACGGGGGCAAGCGTCGACCAGTTTTTTGGTTATGCTTTCGGCAGGACGCAGACAATGCAGCCTTCCGGTGCGGACAATGCCATCCCCCTGCTCGGTTTTGCGCAGGCGGGCTCCGGCGGCTTTTTCGACGATGGCGGTTTTCCGGCCGGCCAAGGCTGGGATGTGGTGGAGTTCCCCTCTTCTCCCGAACGCAAGCAGGGCGTCTACGCGCTGGAAGTACAGGGCGAAAGCATGATGCCGCTTTACCGCGACGGCGATATCCTGATCGTGGAGCCGGGCGCGCAGGTGCGGCGCGGCGACCGCGTTGTGCTGAAAAGCCGTGACGGCGAAGTGATGGCCAAGGTGCTGGCGCGGCAAAGCCCCAAGAATATCGAGCTTCTTTCGCTCAATCCCGAACATCCGAACCGCAGCTTCGACATGGCCGATGTGGAATGGATCGCCCGCATCATCTGGGCCAGCCAATAGACACCAGCCATTGCGAAGACAGGCGTCCTGCTTGCCCGGGCACAACTCAGAGAGCAGGCGTCGATACTATCCCTTTACAGACCGAGTGACGTTGCCGCGGCATCAACCGTCATGATCTTCGCACCGCCGGAGGCTGCCCTGCGGACAAGGCTCTGAAGTTTGTCTTCCGGGCAACCGTAAAAGCTCGGCGTCTGCGAAACATCATGGGTGAAAATGATGAGCCAGCCGCCATTTTGCAAAACATCCTCGAGCCAACGATCGGCGGCATCGAGATAGTTTTGGTCCGCGCGCAACTCCACCCCGGCAAGATTGTACGGATCGATGCTGCCCCGGTTGATGCCAGGCATGATGCCGCGAGCGGTCTTGAACCTTCGTCGTAACAGGGGCTGCATGACGGGCGAGGCCATGCCGAAAGGAACGGAGAAATTCCGCCTGCCTCGGTTTTTGGCGAACGATCCCAGCACGGTTTCGTTGCGATCAAGATCCTCTTCAAGCCCGCGCCGTGAAAAGCTCGAGAGTTTGCGATGGGAAAAAGTATGGCAGGCAAGCTCGTGGCCAGCCGCTGCAAGTTCCGAACAGCCTTCGGTTGAAATCATGTCCTGCTGTTCATAGTGCTTGTCGATAAAAGTACCTGCGAGATAAAATGTCCCGCGAACACCCTCGCTTTCCAGAATGCGCGCGCCCTTTGTCCAGGCGGTCGCCGGCACATCATCGAATGTGAAGGAGACGATTGGTTCGGACGTTTTGATCAGCGCCGCCGGTCCTGGAAAGTACTGCACCAGCCGGTTATTGATCCTGTCTGCAAATGTCCCGATTTTTTGTGTCATGCATAAGCCCCCCGGCCTGTCTGCAAATTACTGCCCCTGCTCAAGTATGTCGTACGCCTGATGCCTCAAACAATAGATTGCAATCAGTAGAGAAGACCAGATAGGCCCGGTTCCGGTAAAGAAATTACTCTCAAGACACGAAGAAAGCAGTGCATACACCCAAATTCGTGCAAAAAGCCGCGTTAATGCCGGATCGGTACCCTTGTTCACAGCTATACGAAAATCGTTTGCGGGTATGATGACGACCCATATGACGATGAGAACAAAGGCTGGCAGGCCGCCATTCAGCAGGCTTTCGACAAAGCCGTTATGGGCATGGAAGGCGGTGACCGCCCAGGTGCCGGCAGTATCGGCCTGCGCCAGAAGCCGGTCACTCGTCCAGAATGCCTGAAAACCCTGCCCGAAGATCGGCGATTGCGCAAACGTGTCGAAGGACAGGCGCCATATATCCGTTCGGCCGGTAAAGGTGGAATCGATCCCCAGACTATCGACCACATGCCGTATGCTCGGAAAATAGGTGGAGCCGACCGCGAGGATGTTGAGGAAAGCCAGAAGACCTCCGATCATCAGCAATGTCCGACCGGCATGTCTTTCCATGACCCAGACCAGCGCAACAGTGACGGGCAACAGCATTGCTGCGGTTTTCCCGTTGGTTTTCCAGAGGAAGAACCCTGCCAGAAGCGTGATGACAATGCCGCCAACCGTCGACCAGCTATTGCGCAGGTAAAGCCCGATCATGACGAGAATGATCATGGCCGGAGCGGCGGCATTCTTGTGATTGAAGATACCGCGCCAATCGCCGGCGAGCGCCGTTTCATCGAGATCGTAGGGCTGGTGGATCGAGCGCGAGCGCAGGAAGATCACCCCGAAGTAGCAGAGCGCCAGCAGGATGACGGCGAAGATGGCCATCATCCGGTCGAACTGCCGCCTGTCGCGCGGCATGACGACGAGGACACTGGTGATGAAGCACAGAAGGCCCGTAAAGAGCAAACGTTGCAGCGACGTGCCAGGCTGGGAGCCAAGCACCGAACAAATCACCAGCCAGGAAAACAACAGCAGAATGGGCAGACGCGGCCGCAACAAAAGCCCCGTCAGCCGATGACGCAGGGCAAAAACACCCAGCATCAGCGCAATTACCAGCCCGGTCAGCTGGTTTGCGGCGGCGTGCGGCACGGGTGCAGCCGCAAGATTTTCGAAAGGCGCAACGGAAATCCAGATATAAAGCATCGTGACGACGAAAAAAATCGCGTCGCGACGGCCGCCCGTAAGCGACATGCTGTTGCTTTGTACAGGAATGGACTGCGTATCAGTAAAAGGCGGCATCGTCGGCCACATCGAAAAAGGATAATCGGATCATTGGCCTGCCTTGTGACGAACAACGAAACCCTTTTTGAAACCGGGCCATGTCCAAATAACCATAACAGTCATTATCATCATTATTATACAATTGCTTTAACCCTCTCTTACCTCAAGAAGGCTAAGACTGGGCAACTGCCATTCATAGAGGTCAACGGCCTTCGAATTATTGCCCCCTTGCCGGGTTTTTCCAGTTCATCAATTTTAAAAACACGGCAGTTATCTTGAATTCGCCCGGCGACGCCGGAAAGCACGGAGAATAAGGTGTCGTTGAATACGCCGCGGTTCAGCCATCTAGTCAGACTGGGATTGACCTATATGGCATCCGGCGGGGCGCTTTTGATGTCCAGCGCCGCCCAGCTTTTGACCTTCGCCCTGCTTGCCCGCCATCTCGGCGTGGAACAATTCGCGCTCTATGCCTCGATCACGGCCGTGACCAATCTCGGCGTACAGATTTGTGGTTTCGGTTCGCAGGAATCGCTGATCCGCCGCGTGGCGCAGGATCGCAGCATGTTTCCCGTGATGCTCGGCCACAGCTATCTCTTGAGCGCCGCTACCGGCATTGTGTTGACCATCATCGGCATGGTCACGATCCCGGTGTTTTTCCCGACGTCGGAAACATTGCTGCATACCCTCATCACCACTTTCGTGATCCTGGTGACGAACCTCATCCTTCTGAAAGTCATTTCGCTTTCCACCCAAAGCTTCATCGCCCATTCCGACTTCGCCTCGGCCAACAAGCTGGAAGTGATGTTCGCCGTTGCCCGCACAATTGCCGCCGTGGTCGCCTGTCTCATCTTCAAGGTGGAGACGGTGGAGGCCTGGGCCCTGTGGAACCTGGCTGCCCATACGATTGCGGCAGTGATTTCGCTGAAGGCGATCGGCAGGCTCGGTCGGCCGGTTTTCCGGATCGTTCGCGATGAAATCCGCATCGGCATCCTGTTTTCCACCCAATTCCTGTTCAAGGCCGTGCGTGGCAATGCCGATATTCTCGTTCTCGGTGCCGTTGCCAGCGCCGAGGTTCTGGGCAGCTACTCCATTGCCCGGCGAATTCTCGACAGCTCCTACCTCTCCGTCGAGGCTCTCAACCGGCTGATCTATCCGGGGTCGGCCTCAGCCGCCCTGCAGGGTATCGGAAAGACCATAGAGCGCGCTTATAATGTGCTGAAGGCAGCGCTTGTCATCGCAGTCGGCAGCGCGCTGGTCATCTTCATCATCGCACCCTTCCTGCCGCTACTGTTCGGCGACGAATACGTCTCGCTGCCGATCATCACCCGTATCCTTTGCTGGGTCGTGCTGCCGATGGCCGTTGCGGCGACCGCGCTTGAGGCGCTTGGCGCATCCGGACGGCAGGATATCCGCGCCAAGATATGGAACAGCGGCAATCTCATCGGCTCCGTTATCGTCGCCTTCCTCACCTGGTCCTTCAGCATTTCGGGAACGATCGGCAGCTATTTCTTCGTGGAAGCCGCCATCGCCGCCGCCGTTTGGATCGCTCTTTTGCGATTGCGCCGCAACGAAGAAGCCTTTGCGCCCGCCAAATAGAACGTCATCCGGGCCCCGATCCGAGTGAAACCGGATTTCTCTAATAAAGCCCGTAGGGGAAATAACGCCGGTAGATTTCTTCCAGCCGGCCATTGCGCGAAAGTGCGGCAAGCGCCTGATCAAAGGCCGGTACAAGCACATCGTCCGGATCAACTGCCATGATGGAAAGGCCTTCGCCAAGAAATCTGTCGGATAAATAAGGTCCGCCGAAAAGCGCACAGCAAGCACCGGACGCGCTTCCCGAAACCCAGAAAGGCAGGCGCAGCCCATCCGCAAAAACCGCGTCCACCTTGCCCGTCTTCAACGCCTCATACATGGGTTCGTAACCATTAAAGCCTTCGGCCGAGGCTTTGGGAAAAAATGCCTTGAGCATCTGTTCGTGCCGCGAGCCCGTGACCACACCCACCTTCTTTCCCGACAGGGCATCTGCGCCGGAGCCAGTGAATTTCGCCGCCTTGTTGACGGCAAGACGCGCGGGCAACAGCAGATAGGGTCGCGAGAAGGTGAAACTCTTTCGCAGATCGGCGGTGGTGGCAATGCCGGAAATCACCGCTTCGCCCTCTCCCATTTCCAGCGCTGCCTCCAGCTCGTCAAACGGCAGTGCCTGCACCTGGCATTTGCTCTCAACCTTCAGCTGGGCGCAGATTTCGCGCACCAGATCGACATGAAAACCGGCAAGCCGGCCTTCCTGATCGGTAAAATTGAAGGGTGGGAAATCGACCGACATCAAAAACCTGATCCGGGGCACGGAGGACAGATCGCCACCCGGAAACCGCTCCTGCGCATCAAACAGCACCGGCATGCGGTTTCTGTCCGAGAGACCTTCCGCGTGAAGTTCTCCCAAATTACCACCGAATTGTAAAGCGATAGCTAAAGTAAAACCAATAACTATATTTCGCGTTACATTCATCATTCTCATCTATACTATCCGTAGCAAGAAGCAGGGCGTTACCATGGCGGCGGCAGCGATGCATGGATTATTTTAGGCACTATACACGAGAATCGTTCCGCACGACGTCAGCGGGGCGAAAAATTGCGTTTTCGCTCATCGGCGACAATCCACTTTGGACAGCGCCCGAACCGGACGAGCATGGGCCAACACGCTTTCTCTCTTCGCTGGGGTTCGGCAAACCTTACATCGCTGCATTCGAAGAGCAGGCCCTCAAAAACGGCTCAACCGTGGAAGACGAATTGCTGGCGAGCCGCCTGGTCGATGCGGATGCGTATTACGGTGCTTTTGCCAGATTGTTGCGATTGCCGTTTCGACCGGAAATCGATCCGGGTCGTGTGGCAGACATCAATCACCTGGACGCGCAACTAGCCGAACCACGGCTCCTGCGGTTGACACCGCTGAATGGTAAGCCAGTGCTGCTGATCGTGCCGGAACTGGCAAGGATGGAATTGCTGAAAGGCATCCTCGATCAGCGTCCGTATCTTCTTGAAGAACTTGCCGTGACCACGCCACAGGCCATGCGCAGCGCAATCTGGAAGGCCGGCGAAGCACGCCGCTGCCGAGACACGCGGCATCAGCTTTTCAACGCGGCGCCGCAGCATTCCGCAAGGATCACGCTGCATGGCGAGCAGGGTTTTGTCAGCGGCATTTTCGTTACCCTGCTCGTTCTGTCGCTACTGTTTTATACGCAGGCGGCCCTGGCCTATATTCACGTCACCCTCACGATGCTTTATCTCTCCACCTTGCTTTTCAGGTTGTTTGCACTCGTCCATACGCCAAAAGGAAACGATGCGAAAACCGTCATACCACTCCAGCAGGACGGGGAGCTGCCGGTCTACACTATTCTTGTGGCGCTTTATCGCGAAGAGGCGGTCGTTGAGCAGCTCATTCATGCGCTGGAGCGGCTGGACTGGCCCAAATCCCGGCTCGATATCAAGCTCGTATGCGAGGCAGACGACGTAGCGACGATCGAGGCCATCCAGCGGATAAATCCCGGTCCGCATATCGAGATCGTCAAGGTGCCGCCATCCATGCCACGCACGAAGCCCAAGGCCCTGACCTATGCGCTTTCCGGCGCGCGTGGCACTTTCGTTGCCGTTTACGACGCCGAGGACCGGCCGCATCCGCTGCAATTGCGCGAAGCCTATGCCGCCTTCCGCGGCCAGCCGGACGAGGTGGCCTGTGTGCAGGCGCCGCTTATTGTCAGCAATGCCAGCTCCTCCTGGCTCAGCGCCTGTTTCGCACTGGAATATTCCGGCCTTTTCCGCTGCATGTTGCCCGTTCTTGCAGCGTGCAAGCTGCCGCTGCCGCTTGGCGGCACCTCCAACCATTTTCGCACCGCCGTGTTACGCCGGGTGGGAGGATGGGACCCGTATAATGTGACGGAAGATGCCGATATGGGCCTCCGGCTGCACAGGCTGGGTTATCGCTGCGGTGTCATCCGGCGGCAGACACTGGAGGATGCTCCGACCTCCCTTTCCGTCTGGCTGAACCAGCGCGCGCGTTGGTACAAGGGCTGGCTGCAAAGCTGGCTGGTCATGACCCGCTCGCCCTTCACGACCGCGCGCCGCATGGGATGGATCGCCTATATCGTCTTTCAGCTGCTGATTGGCGGCATGCTTCTGTCGTCGCTGGCCCATCCCTTGCTGTTTGTTTCCTTCGCCTTCATGGCCATGGCAATCCGGGAAAACGGCACGGATATGCTGCTTTCCTGGCAGGGCATTCTGTTTTTCATCGATACGCTGAATATTTTCGGAAGCTACGCCATCTTCGTACTGATGGGCAGAAACAGGATGATAGCTCATGAGAAACAACAGGTCGGACGGCGCTGGTTGGCGATCCCGCTTTACTGGCTGATGCTGTCACTCGCCGCATGGCGCGCCGTGGTGGAATTGAAAACCAAGCCGTTCGTCTGGAACAAGACGCCGCATATGCCGGTCATCAGGAACAAGGCCTGACGACCAGATTTTATAAACGAATTCCGGTTCCGTCAGCGCCGCCACTGCGGATATGGCACAAACCAAAACGCCTTGCCGAACGAGGCTTCTCCACCGGCAAGGTTTATCGCTTCGCAAAAGATCGGCCGAGCAGCTCTACTTGGTAACGAGCTTGTTCTTGATGAGGCCGACAATGATCTGGACAATCAGGCCGCCGACGCCGCCGCCAACAAGCTGGCCGGCAAGAGCGCCTATATCCATGCCGCCGGCGGCAGCAGTTCCCGCCGTCCCGAGCAGCGATCCGAGCACGGTTCCTCCGCCGATGCCGCCAATAGCGCCGGCAATCAGGTTGCCGAGCGCACCGAGATCAGAATCCTTGAGTATTTTTCCGCCGGCCGAACCGCCAACCGCACCGCCGACAATTTGGGCCAATATCGAAGTAAGATCCATGTCATCCTCCTCACAGTTTTCCCCGACCATTCGGGGAAACAATGCTTCCCATTCATGTCTGTGCGGGCCGGAGAAAGCGGGCCTTGAGCCTTAGTCTTTCTCGCCGAAAAGTTTCCAGACCACGGCGCCGATTGCGGCGCCGAGGATCGGAGCGAGCCAGAACAGCCAGAGCTGTTGCAGCGCCCATCCACCAACAAACAACGCCTGTCCCGTCGAGCGGGCCGGATTGACGGATGTGTTGGTGACCGGAATGGAGATCAGATGAATAAGTGTGAGAGCAAGGCCGATTGCGATCGGCGCAAAACCAGTGGGAACCCTGCCATGCGTCGATCCCAGAATGACGATCAGGAAAAATGCCGTCAAAATGACTTCGATCAGCAATGCCGACACGAGCGAATATCCACCCGGCGAATGTTCCCCGTAACCATTTGCGGCAAAACCGCCAATATCGGCACCGGCTTTGCCGGTAAGGATGACATAAAGCGCCCCCGCCGCGACGATCGCCCCCAGAACCTGCGCCACTATGTAAGGAACGAGGTTCGATGCCGGAAATTTGCCAGCAACGGACAGACCGACGGAAACGGCCGGATTAAAATGACCGCCCGAAATACCGCCGACCGCATAGGCCATGGTCAAAACCGTCAGACCGAAAGCGAAAGCGACACCGAGAAAGCCAATGCCGAGTTCAGGAAAAGCAGCGGCAAAAACCGCACTGCCGCAACCTCCGAACACGAGCCAGAAAGTGCCAAGAAATTCCGAAAGAAGCTTGCGACTCATAACACTCCCCCAATAATGTTACGACCGCATCAACTATTACGTGCAATTTAATTGTAGTCAAGCTAAATCGCATAGTCGCACGTTTGCCGCAGCGATGGCGGTGACATGCGCGCTTTTGACTGGCCAGGAAGTTGTTTGGATTGCCTTGAAAATATGGAGCGGGTGAAGGGAATCGAACCCTCGTATTCAGCTTGGGAAGCTGCTGCTCTACCATTGAGCTACACCCGCGCCGCGCACAAGACATCGGACAGTTCTTACCGGGTGTCAAGCACCCGACAGGATCATTACTCCGCGCGGAAATGCTTGGAGAGCTTCAGGCCCTGTGCCTGATAGTTGGAGCCAAGGCCGCTGCCGTAGAGGCCATCAGGTTTTTGCAACATGTGCTCGTAAACTAGCCGGCCGACGATCTGGCAGTGTTCGAGGATGAAGGGCACCTCGTGGCTGCGCACCTCGAGAACGGCGCGGCTGCCCGTGCCGCCCGCCTGCGCATGGCCGAAGCCTGGATCGAAGAAGCCCGCATAATGCACGCGGAACTCGCCCACCAAGGGATCGAAGGGTGTCATTTCGGCCGCATAAAGTGGCGGTACATGCACGGCTTCACGCGAAACGAGAATATAGAACTCATCCGGATCGAGGATCAGTTCGGCACGGCCGCGGGCGTATAGAGGTTCCCAGAAATCGAGAACATCGTGCTGAGCCTTTTTGTCGACATCTACCACCGCTGTGTGATGCTTGCCGCGATAGCCGATCAGCCCTTTTTCGCCAAAACCCTTAAGGTCGATGGAAAGCGCGATGCCGCCGCCGGTCACATTAGGGGTTTCGCTGGCGACAAGCATCTCCGTCTCGTGCAATTTCAGAAGCTCGGCTTCGTTGAGCAACGAGTGGCCGATGCGGAAACGGATTTGCGAGAGGCGCGAGCCACGGCGCACGACGACCGGGAAGGTTCGCGGGCTGATTTCCAGATAGAGCGGGCCGGCATAGCCCGCAGGTATCTTGTCGAATTCCTGCGCATTGTCGGTCATGACGCGGGTGAAGATATCAAGACGCCCCGTCGAGCTTTTCGGATTGGCCGAAGCCGACATATCCGCCGGCAGCTCCAGGCTCTCCATCAAGGGCACGATGTAGACACAACCGGTTTCCAGCACCGCCCCCTCGCTCAGATCGACCTCGTGCAGGCTGAAGCGGTTGAGCTTGTCGATGACTCGGGTTCCGGGGCCGGGCATGAAACTGGCGCGCACGCGATAGGCTTTGGAGCCCAGTCGCAGATCGAGGCTCGCGGGTTGCACCTGATCGACATCGAGATCAGCCTCGCTTTTCAGCTTTCCGCCCGCAAACAGCGCCCTGATCGCGCCATCCGCCAAAATGCCCGTGGTTCTGGTCATGATCATCATTCCTTTTTACGGCGACAAAACCAAAAGGAAAGCATTGACGCAAGCCGGTAACGGCAGTATGGCAAGCTTATCCCGTGGTGATTTGGCCGGTCGGCTTGCAGCCACGTTAAACAAGTGGCTAAAAAGACCGGGTGCTAGGAACCGGTCTGCTTTTGCGACCGGTTTTTTTGTTTTGAGGTGATCACATGAGCAATAAATGGCGCCCGGCAACCCAGCTCGTTCACGGTGGTACGCTACGCTCACCCTATGGTGAAACGTCGGAAGCGATCTATCTGACCCAGGGTTTCGTTTACGAAAACTCCGAAGCCGCCGAAGCGCGCTTCAAGGGCGAAACGGATGGCTTCATCTATGCCCGCTATGCAAGCCCGACCAATGACATGTTCGAAAAGCGCATGTGCCTGCTGGAAGGTGCGGAAGACGCCCGTGCGCTTGCCTCCGGCATGGCCGCGGTGACAGCCGCCATCATGTGCCAGCTGCGTGCAGGCGACCATATCGTTGCTGCCCGCGCGCTTTTTGGCTCCTGCCGTTGGGTGGTAGAAACGCTTGCACCCAAATACGGTATCGAGTGCACGCTGATCGACGGACGCGATCTCAACAATTGGGAAAAGGCGATCCAGCCGAACACCAAGCTGTTTTTCCTCGAAAGCCCGACCAACCCGACGCTCGAAGTGGTGGATATTGCCGGCGTGGCGAAGCTCGCCAACCAGATCGGCGCGAAAGTGGTTGTCGACAATGTTTTCGCCACACCGCTTTTCCAGAAGCCACTCGAACTCGGCGCCCATATCGTCGTTTATTCGGCGACGAAGCATATAGACGGTCAGGGCCGCTGCCTTGGCGGCGTGATCCTTTCCGACAAGAAGTGGATTGAGGAAGAGCTGCAGGACTACTTCCGCCACACCGGCCCAGCCATGTCGCCGTTCAATGCCTGGACGCTGCTGAAGGGCATCGAAACCCTGCCGCTGCGTGTCAAGCAGCAGACGGCCAATGCCTCGAAGATCGCCGATTTCCTCGCCGACAGCGGCAAGGTTGCCAAAGTGATCTATCCTGGTCGCGCCGACCATCCGCAGGCAGACATCATCGCGCGGCAGATGTCGGGCGGCTCGACGCTCGTGGCTTTCGAACTGAAGGGCGGCAAGGAAGCGGCATTCGCACTGCAGAACGCGCTTGATATCGTGAAGATTTCCAACAATCTCGGCGATGCCAAGAGCCTCATTACCCACCCTGGCACCACGACGCACAAGAACCTGACCGACGAGGCGCGTGCCGAACTGGGTATTTCCGGCGGGACCTTGCGTCTTTCCTGCGGTATCGAAGATACGGACGATCTGCTGGAAGATCTGGCGAAGGGTCTTGCGGCCGTTTCAGTTTAAGGATTCAATCGACATATCGCCATGGCCCGACTTCCCGTCGGGCCATGGCACACATCCCGCCTGGGTGAAAGCCCGCGTCTGGCAACCAATATTTACCTTTACCGTTATCCCTAACGGTGAAAAAACGGCGCAACAGAAGATGCGCGTGGTCGTCAAGTCATTCATTTTCTTGACGATAGCCAGAACCTGTAGTGTAGGATGATGGCAGCAGGGAAAATATCGAGGTGTGGCGCGTATGTATCGTGCTCTGACAAGGGATATCGAGGTAACGGTCGATCCGTATTATCTCGAGGAGCAGTCCGACCCGGATGACGATCGTTATGTCTGGGGCTATAAAGTCGTGATCTCGAACAATTCCGATGTTCCGATAACACTCGTCAACCGCTATTGGCACATCACCGACCAGAACGGACAGGTGGATGAGGTCTACGGGCCGGGTGTCGTCGGCGAAAAACCGCATCTGAACCCCGGCGACAGTTACGAATATTCATCCGGCTGCCCGCTGGATACGCCGTCAGGCCTTATGTTTGGCCATTATGAAATGGAAACGGACAAAGGCGAGGTGTTCAACGTCACCATCCCCGCCTTTTCACTGGATTCACCCGGCCTGTTGCGGGTGCTGAACTGACAAAAAAACCGCGCAATTCACAAGCGCGGCTCTCCTCGTCAGACGTTTTCAAACTCGCTGACATCGTAACGATAGGTCGTGGAGCAGAACTCGCACGTCACGGCAATCGCACCGTCTTCCTCACTCGCCTTGATCTCTTCAGCGGTGAAACCGGACAGCACACCCTTGATCTTGTCCCGTGAACAGCTGCAACGGTCGAAAATGACCTGCGGATCGTAGATGCGCACGCCGCTCTCGTGGAAAAGCCTGTAAAGCAGACGCTCCACTGGCACCTGCGGATCGGTCAGCTCGTCGGTATCCACCGTATTCAGCAGCGACACTGCCTCTGTCCAGGCATCGTCCTCCGCCACTTCATAATCGCCCTCGTCGCCGTCACCGCCATGGAGATCGCGCATGCGCAAACGCTCGGGCGCCTGCGGCAGGAACTGGGCAATCACGCCGCCTGCACGCCAGCTATGGCGCGGCTTCCCTTCGCCGTCACGGTCGAAGAACTGGGCAACGCCGAGGCGCACGCGGGTGGGAAGCTGTTCCGACTGACGGAAATAAACCCCGGCGATTTCTTCCAGCGAAGAACCGTCCAGCGGCACGATGCCCTGATAAGGCTGCATGCCGACGCCCTGATCGATGGTGAAGGCCAGAATGCCGGTTCCGAGCAGTTGTTCGGGCGAGGTTTGCCCCGCAGCAACAGCTTCCGCCAGCCGCTCCTCATCGAAACGAGCATAAGCGCGCATGCTCTCGGGCGCGGTGAAATCCGCCACAAGAAGGTCAACCGGGCCGTCGCCCTTGGTCTGCACGGTCAGCTTGCCGGAAAATTTCAGGGATGTGCCGATCAGCGCCGTCAGAACCGTTGCTTCCGCGAGCAGGCGGGCGACAATCTCGGGATATTCGTGACGTTCGAGGATGGCATTCAACAGCGGCCCGACCTGTACGGCGCGACCGCGCACGTCCAAACCTTCGACCTGAAAGGGCACAACCTTGTCGTCGCCAGCTAAATCGAGATTGTCCAGTTCAACCGTTACATCTGCCATGTCATAACTCCCTGGCGCAGCCGTTGCGCCGCTACCGTCCAAAAGTCCGGCTTTTAAAATGTACTTTTTCAGCTTGTCGCACAGAGATCCGGGAAGCGAAACCGCCTCCGGGGAAAATCGTGCAAATCGTGAGGTGGCCCGCCAGCGAAAAGCCGACGAGCGTCTTCGAAGCCCCACAGATGGGAATGTGCATCGCCGAGTTCAAGCACCCGGCCGATAGCGGTCAGATGACGCCCATGCACCATGCGATAATGGACTTCTGTGCATGGAGCCGGTTTTCCGCCTCGTCGAAGACCACCGATTGCGGCCCGTCGATCACTGCATCCGTTACTTCCTCGCCGCGATGCGCCGGCAGGCAGTGCATGAACAGCGCTTCCTTGTTGGCCTTCGCCATCAGCGCTTCATTGACCTGATAAGGCTGGAAGATATTGTGGCCGCGCGCCTTGTGTTCCTGGTTCATGGACACCCAGGTATCGGTGACGACGCAATCAGCGCCCGCCACTGCCTTGTCGGCATCGTGGTACAGCGAGATTTCGCCGCCATTGTTGCGTGCCCAGTTCAGGAACTTGTCGTGCGGTTCCGAACCCATCGGTACTGCCATCGCCATGCGGTAACCGAAACGGGCGGAGCCTTCCACGAACGAATGCAGCACATTATTGCCGTCACCCGTCCAGGCAATGGTCTTGCCCTTGACCGGGCCGCGATGTTCCTCGAACGTCAATATATCCGCCATGATCTGGCAGGGATGCGTGTCGTCCGTCAGGCCATTGATAACAGGCACGGTTGCGTGTTCGGCAAGCTCGAGCAGACGCGAGTGATCCGTGGTGCGGATCATGATGGCATCGACATAGCGCGACAGCACCTTGGCCGTATCGCCAATCGTTTCCGCGCGGCCCAGCTGCATTTCCGTGCCCGACAGGAACAGGGTCTCACCGCCGAGCTGGCGCATGCCGACATCGAAGGAGACGCGGGTGCGTGTGGACGGTTTTTCGAAAATCATTGCCAGCATCTTGCCAGCAAGCGGCTTTTCCGCCTTGCCGGTTTTGGTGGCAATCTTGCGCGTGCGCGCATCATCAAGAATTGTCCGCAGATCCTCCGACCCGACGGCCGAGAGGTCCAGAAAATGTTTTGGTGAACCCATTCTAATCTGTCCCATGCTTGCGAGCCCCTGAAGAGAGGCCCGCTCTTGATTTTTTCAGGCGCTTTTTGCCTGTTTCGCAACCGTCAGGGAGGCGGCAGCCGCGTCGATACGTGCAAGACCCTCGCGGGCCTCTTCAGCCGTGGTGACGAGCGGCGGCAGAAGACGGATGACATTGTCGCCCGCAGGCACGCCAAGCAGATGCTCTGCGCGCATGGCCTGCAACAATTCGCCCGAAGGAATCTTCGCCTTGATGCCCAGAAGCAGGCCTTCGCCGCGAATTTCCTCGATCACGTCAGGATAACGGTCCTTGAGCGAGGCCAGACCCTGCCGGAAGACCAGCGCGACGTCACGGACCTTCTCGAGAAAACCTTCGGAGAGAACGACGTCAAGCACGGCATTGCCGACTGCCATGGCCAGCGGGTTGCCGCCGTAGGTGGTGCCATGTACGCCCGCCGTCATGCCGGAAGCGGCATCTGCCGTGGCAAGGCATGCGCCGAGCGGGAAACCGCCACCGATACCCTTGGCGACCGCCATGATATCGGGCGCAACACCGGTATGTTCATAAGCAAACAGCTTGCCTGTGCGGCCGACACCCGTCTGGACCTCATCGAAAATCAGCAGCAGGCCGTGCTCGTCGCACAATCCGCGCAGAATTTGCAGGAATTCCTTGCTGGGCGAGCGAATGCCGCCCTCGCCCTGGATGGGCTCGATCAGAAGTGCTGCAGTCTCAGCCGTGATGACGGCCTTGAGGGCATCGACATCACCGAACGGAACCTGATCGAAACCTTCGACCTTGGGACCGAAACCTTCGAGGTATTTCTGCTGGCCACCCGCAGCGATCGTCGCCAGTGTACGGCCATGGAAAGCGCCTTCGAAGGACACGATGCGGAACTTCTCCGGATGGCCCTTGGTATAGTGATAACGGCGGGCGGTCTTGATGGCGCATTCCAGGGCTTCCGCGCCTGAATTTGTGAAGAATACCTTGTCCGCGAAAGTCGCTTCCGTCAGGCGCCTGGCGAGTTTTTCCTGTCCCGGTACTTCATAAAGGTTCGAGACGTGCCAGACCTTCTCGGCCTGCGTCTTGATCGCATCAACGAGGTGAGGATGGGCGTGGCCCAGCGAGTTGACAGCAACACCGGCCGCAAAATCCAGATATCGCTCGCCGCTTTCCGTGAACAGCCATACGCCCTCACCGCGCTCGAAGCGCAGGGGGGCTCTTGAAAACGTATCAAACAATGGCGCGCCGGCTTCGGCCATGGCTGTATCACTCCTTGCGCAGATGCGCTGTCAAACTGTTGTCAATAGGCTTGCGGGGTTATCCCTCGCCTGAAAATCAAAATGCCGCCTTGCGGCGGCAGGGGCACTATTGTCACTTCGTTTGCCGATGTCAACAAAAGTCAGCGTTTCCCGGGCTTCTCAAGCACTAGTATGCGGCGGCGGGCCAGCCCCAAGGTGTTGCCTTTCAGACTCAATACGCCAGCAAGTTGGGGAAAACCGGAAAATCGATTCCAGATGATTCCCGCGACTCTTGCCACGGAGTCGGGCTGGCACTAGGTTAATCGCTAATTACTAGACTGCATTGCGGCGGAACTAGTCACCGAAAATCAGGCGGAAACCACGCTTGCGGCATGCGCGCGAGACGGAGAGGGATTCTGCCGAAAATACACGCGACAAGCGGAGAAGCGGCATGAACTGGACAGACGAACGAGTCGAAAAGCTCAAGAAATTGTGGTCCGAGGGCCTTAGCGCCAGCCAGATTGCAGCGCAGCTGGGCGGCGTCAGCCGTAATGCCGTGATCGGCAAGGTCCATCGTCTCAATCTGCCGGGACGCGTCAAGGCTGGCGGTCCAGTGACTTCGGCACGCTCCGCGCCGAAGCGCACCGCTGCCCCTGCCCCGCGCGCGACGACTTTCGCAGGTCGCGTCAACGCGGCACCGGCGCGCATCCTCACCCGTTCGAACGCGGCAACGGCGCTGCACGAAGAGATCGATATCGAGACCGCGCAGGTTCTCGATTACGTTCCTTCCAAGAACGTTGTCACGCCGATTTCCCGTCGCCTGACGCTGACGGAACTGACCGAGCGCACCTGCAAATGGCCGGTTGGCGATCCGCTGAAGGACGACTTCCATTTCTGCGGTTGTGAAGCGCTGGAATCTTCGCCCTATTGCAAGTTCCATGCGAAACTCGCCTACCAGCCGGTGAGCGAGCGCCGCAAGGCTTGAGTGTTGCGGCACGCATTCAGCACTCAAAAATTACGGGCCTTCGGGCCCGTTTTTTTATGACAAAAATAAAGCCGCTTTTTGGGCGGCTTGATGGCAGGCCTCACCCTTTCCCCTTACTATCGGGCGTGACCCTTCAATCCGGATTTCAACGCGCCGCCGATCTCCTCCGGTCAAAACGGACAATGGCATCGAGTTTGGCGGATATTCATATTGAAAAAGCCCGAAATCGTTTCAGATTTCGGGCTTCCTGATTTTTTGGTGCACTACTTCGCCAGCGAAACTATCTGGTTCCGCATCGCTCAGGCTTCCATCGAATATCCCGCACCACGCACCGTGCGAATGACATCCTGCATGTGCGAGAAATTCAGGGCCTTGCGCAGACGTCCGACATGCACATCGACAGTACGCTCGTCGACATAGATATCATGACCCCAGACGCCATCCAGCAATTGCGAGCGGGAAAACACCCGACCCGGCGACGTCATCAGGAATTCCAGCAAGCGGAATTCCGTCGGGCCGAGGCGCACTTCGCGGCTTTTGCGGTGAACGCGATGGGTCTCGCGGTCCAGTTCGATATCGCCGCATTTGAGCACCGACGACAGAACCTCCGGACGGGCCCGGCGCAACATGGCCTTGACCCGGGCCATGAGTTCCGGCGTCGAGAACGGCTTGACGACATAATCGTCAGCGCCGGTAGCGAGACCGCGAACCCGTTCGCTCTCTTCGCCACGCGCCGTCAGCATGATGATGGGCAGGCGTTCTGTTTCCGGCCGCATTCTCAAGCGCCGGCACAGTTCGATACCGGAGACACCGGGCAACATCCAGTCCAGGATGAGAAGATCCGGAATGCGCTCCTGCAGCCTGATTTCCGCCTCATCGCCACGGGGTATCGTGTCGACGTCGTATCCCTCAGCCTCGAGATTGTAACGAAGCAGGACGCTCAGCGCTTCCTCGTCTTCCACAACTGCAATCTTGGGCACCATATGCTGAACTCCGCAAGCTTCTGCTTGTCTGTTACTCGGTCACCGAACCAAGCGTGTTGGAACTGTCGTCCTTCGGACGCTCGCCCTCCGGCTGGCTGCCAGTGGTCATGTAATAGATCGTCTCTGCGATATTCGTCGCATGATCGCCGATACGCTCGATGTTCTTGGCGCAGAACAGAAGATGCGTGCAGGTGGTGATGTTGCGCGGGTCTTCCATCATGTAGGTCAGAAGCTCCCGGAAGAGCGACGTGTACATGGCATCGATTTCCTCGTCGCGTTCACGGATCGCATTGGCCTTTTCGGCGGAACGCGTGGAATAGACGTCGAGGACTTCCTTGAGCTGCACCAGCGCCAGGTCGGACAGATGCTCGATGCCGCGGGCGAGCTTGCGCGGAACGCCGGTGCCGGCGACAGCGATAACGCGCTTGGCCGTGTTCTTGCCAAGATCGCCGACGCGTTCGAGATCGGCGGCGATACGCAGGGTGCCGATGATCTCGCGAAGGTCTGCCGCCATCGGCTGACGCTTGGCGATGGTTACAATCGCCTTGTCGCCGATTTCGCGCTCAGCATGGTCGAGAATGGTATCGTCCGAAATGACCTTCTGCGCGAGCGCAGCATCGGAATTGACGAGTGCGCGCACGGCGTCACCGCACATCTGCTCGGCAAGACCGCCCATTTCGGCGATGCGGCGCGTCAGAAACTTCAGTTCGTCGTCATAGGCAGACAGGATATGCGAATGGGTCGTTGTCTGTGTCATGGTCTATTCCTCCGGCTTGGCCTGCATGCGCGTGCCCAACAGCGGGGCACGGCAGAGGCACCAGTCTTGTACGGTTACGATAAAGCACCGGCCGGGGATCAGCCGAAGCGGCCCATGATGTAGTCCTGCGTGCGCTGGTCGTCCGGATTGGTGAACATCTTGTCGGTTTCGTTTTCTTCGACAAGATGACCAAGATGGAACATGGCCGTACGCTGGGAAACGCGCGCCGCCTGCTGCATGGAGTGCGTGACGATGACGATGGTGTAGTTGGTGCGCAGTTCGTGGATCAGTTCCTCGACCTTCGCAGTCGCGATCGGATCCAGCGCCGAGCACGGCTCGTCCATCAGGATCACTTCCGGGCTGACGGCAACCGCGCGTGCGATGCACAGACGCTGCTGCTGGCCACCGGAAAGGCCCGTGCCGGATTCCAGCAAACGATCCTTCACCTCGTTCCAGAGACCCGCTTTCTGCAGGCTATGCTCGACGATCTGGTCCATATCCGCCTTGTTGCGGGCGAGACCGTGGATACGCGGGCCGTAGGCGATGTTCTCATAAATCGTCTTCGGAAACGGGTTCGGCTTCTGGAACACCATGCCGACGCGGGCACGCAGTTCCACGACGTCGATCTGCTGATCGTAGATATCGTCGGTATCGAGCGTGATCTTGCCGGTGACCCGGCAACCGTCGATCGTGTCGTTCATGCGGTTCAAGGTGCGCAGGAAAGTGGATTTACCGCAACCGGACGGGCCGATAAGTGCAGTCACCGTGTTTTCGCGGACATTGAGGTTCACGTCGTAAAGCGCGCGCTTTTCGCCGTAATAAACCGAAACATCCTTGCCGATCATCTTGTATGAGACTTCATTCATTTTCTTGTCCAGCGCCTTTTCAACTGCTGCTTCCGACAACATGTTCATTGCTCTAGCTCCCTCTACCAGCGCCGCTCAAAGCGGCGACGCAACAGGATTGCGCCAACATTCATGAGAATGAGGAACAGAAGCAGGATGATGATAGCGCCAGATGTCCGTTCGACAAAGGCACGCTCAGCTTCGTTCGCCCACATGTAAATCTGCACCGGCAGGGCCGTGGACGGATCCATAGGCGTTGTCGGATAGTTCGCGACGAATGCCACCATGCCGATCAGAAGCAGCGGCGCCGTTTCGCCCAGTGCGTGGGCGAGACCGATGATGGTGCCGGTCAGAATGCCAGGCATTGCCAGCGGCAGGACGTGATGGAAAATCGTCTGCATCTTGGAAGCGCCAAGACCGAGTGCGGCGGCGCGGATCGACGGCGGCACGGCCTTCAATGCAGCACGGGTGGCGATGATGATCGTCGGCAGTGTCATCAGCGTCAGGACGAGGCCGCCGACCAGCGAGGCCGAGCGTGGAAAGCCCATGAAGTTGATGAAGACGGAGAGACCGAGCAGACCGTAAACAATGGAGGGAACAGCCGCCAGATTGTTGATGTTGACCTCGATAAGGTCCGTCAAACGGTTCTTGGGGGCAAATTCCTCCAGATAGATGGAGGCCGCAACACCGATCGGCAGCGACAGCACCAGCACGATCAGCATCATGTAGAACGAGCCGATCAGCGCAACGCCAACGCCCGCGGCTTCCGGACGGCTCGAAGCGCCGTTGACGAAGATGCCGGTATTGAAATGCTTGCCAAGCTGTCCGCTTTCCACGAGCTGGTTCATCCAGCCGAGCTGCTGGTTCGAGATGCGGCGGTTTGCTTCATCCCCCGACATGTCGACCTGGCCCTTTAAGGCGCTGTCGACATCACCTGACGCCAGAAGCGTGACGCTGCGCGTGGTGCCGATGACGGACGGATCGGCGACGACGATATCACGCAGCTGGGTGCGTACGCTGTCGGAGATCATGACGTTGACGGCGCGAAGACCGGCCTTATCCGTCGGCGCGACGCCGAGAACCTTGGCCACTGCATCACGGGCGAGGACGGGGTAGTTGGCCGTCATCAGCTTTGCAGGATTGGTTGTGCGCTCGTTCTTTGGATCGATGATCTGTTCGGAAAACTCGACCGGAACGGTGATCATCGTCTGCTGGAAGGCGGTGTGACCCTTGGATACGACCGACCAGAGCAGCAGAAAGAGGAAGATGAGGCCGAACGAGATTGCTGCCAATCCATAGGCGCGGAAGCGGCGTTCAGCAGCATAGCGACGCTTGATGCCGATATCACGGCGCGTGGCCTTGTTCACGGCGGCAGCACCGGCCGCCGGGGAAACGATGTCGGTCATTCATATTGCTCCCGGTATTTGCGCACGATGTAAAGCGCGTAGATATTCAGGCAAAGCGTGATTGCAAAAAGAGTTATGCCCAGCGCGAAGGCCACCAGCGTTTGCGGCGAGGTAAACTCAAGGTCACCCGTCAGCTGGCTGACAATCTTGACCGTCACTGTTGTCATGGGTTCGAAGGGGTTGAGCTGCAGGCGGGCAGCGACGCCAGCCGCAAGAACCACGATCATGGTCTCGCCGATCGCACGCGACGCCGTCATCAGCACGGCGCCGACGATGCCGGGAAGAGCGGCGGGAAGGATGACCTTCTTGATGGTTTCAGAGCGCGTGGCGCCGAGACCGAGAGAGCCATCGCGCAGCGAGCGCGGCACGGCGGTGATGATATCGTCAGACAGGGACGAAACATAAGGGATCAGCATGATACCCATGACGAAGCCGGCGGTGATGACGCTCTGCGCCTGGATGAAGTTGGCGTAGTTGCCTGTCGCAAGACCGCTGATCTGCGTGGAAATATCTCGCAGGAAAGGACCAACGGTCGTCAGCGCGAAGAAGCCGTAGACGATTGTCGGGATGCCCGCGAGCACCTCGAGCAGCGGCTTTACAATCGAGCGAAGGCGCGGCGTCGCATATTCCGACATATAGATCGCCGAAAACAGCCCGACCGGAACGGCGACCAGCATGGCGACGAAACCGATATAGAGCGTGCCGGCGAGCAGCGGGATAAGGCCGAACTGGCCGGAAGAGTCGGTCGCACCGGCAGCGGCAAAACGCGGATCCCATACCGTTCCGAAGAAGAACTGGTGCGCCGGAACCATGGTGAAGAACTGGATTGCTTCTGAAAGCATCGAAAGGACGATGCCGATGGTCGTCAGGATGGCGATGGACGACGCGACGACCAGAGCGGCGAGAATGACCCGCTCCACCCTGTTGCGCGCCCGAAAACGCGGCGCGATTGAACGCAGTGCATAAGCGGCACCGGCGAATGCGGCCAGCAGCACGGTGGCGATCATGCCCAGGCGGCTGGTGGAGGTCATCGCATTCAGCGTCTGGGCGGCATCGACCATGAAACGCTGGGGTTCGCCGGCAATTGCCACGCCCTTCGATGCAAGAAGCGATCTTACCGCAGCCGTATCCGCATCAACCTTTGCGGTTTCTTCCGGCGTCAGACGCTGAAGACCGCGGGCGATGGACGTTACCATGCCATAGGTCAGGCTCTGCTGCGCTTCGGATTGGGAGCGCACATCTTCGGGAAATTCGCCACGCACCGCAGAGGTAACGATCAGCGGGCTGATAACAAGCCAGATACAGAGAATGAGCGCTGCAGGCAGCACCGCCCAGACGACAGCGTAGGAACCGTGATAACCGGCACGGGAATGCATGCTGGAGGGACGCCCACCAGACAAAGCAACGGCGCGGCGGCTGCCGAGCAGATAACTGCCGATGCCGATCAACACCAGTATCAGCAAAAGGATCGATGTGTTCATTAGAGTTCCCTCGTCGTGCCTCAAGAGCACGGTGCGATATCGGGCAAATCAAAAAGTCATCAAAACGAGACCGCTGGACCATCCAGAGATGCTTGCCGCCTGACTGTAACAAAGTCTGGCAAGCGTCAAGGTTGATACATCCTATCCATCTGTAATCCATCAACAATTATGTGGACGGCGATGGATGGGAACTGTCAACCGGAGACAGCCGCCTTAAGCACAACGGTACCGGAGCGGAGAGAGGGGTGCGGCAGGCCGCACCCCTCCTTGTTTATTACATCGAAGCGCCGGCAGCGAACTTGGAGCGAATTTCTTCGCGTTCTTTTTCCGGAGCGGCAACGAGGCCGTAGTTTGCGAGCGGGGAGTCGGGGCCGATCATTTCGTCAGAAACGAAGAACTCGACATATTCCTTGAGGCCCGGGATAACGCCCAGGTGAGCCTTCTTCACGTAGAAGAACAGCGGGCGCGAAACCGGGTACTTGCCGCTGGCAACGGTTTCCGTGGACGGAACAACGCCGCTGACGGTCGCAACCTTCAGGCGGTCAGCGTTGTTCTCATAAAATGCCAGGCCGAAAACGCCGAGGCCGGTCTTGTTGGCGTCGATGCGGGCAAGCGTCTCGGTGTAGTCGCCGTCGATGTCGACTGCAGCGCCGTCCTTGCGAACTGCAACGCACTTGGCAGCAGCCTGCTTGGCGTCGGTGATCAGCGCCTTGATGGCGTCGGTCGCCTTGGCTTCCTTGCAGCCGTCAGCCATGATCTTCTCTTCGAAGACTTCGCGTGTGCCGTGCTTGGAACCCGGAATGTAAGCGGCGATCGCTACATCAGGCAGTTCCTTGTTGATTTCCGACCACTTCTTGTAAGGGTTGGCAACGAGCTTGCCGTCCTTGACGATTTCAGCGGCGAGCGCGAGGTACAGATCCTTCGGCTCGAGCTTGATGTCCTTGTTGGAAGAGTCCATTGCGAAGACGATGCCGTCGTAGCCGATCTTCACTTCCTGAACGTCGGCAACGCCAGCGGCCTTACAAGCGGCAAGTTCGTCGCCCTTGATCGGGCGCGAAGCGTTTGCAATGTCGATGGTGCCTTCGCCGACGCCGGAGCAGAACGCCTTCAGACCGCCGCCCGTGCCGCCAGACTCAACAACCGGAGCCTTGAAGTTCGGGAAAGTCTCAGCAAAAGTTTCGGCAACGATCTTGGCATAGGGCAGAACCGTGGAGGAACCAGCAACCTGGATCTGGTCGCGAGCAGCGGCGGCGCCAGCGAAGGCGACAGAAGCCACCAGAGCTGCTGCGGAAAATTTAACGAAGTTCATTTGTCTCTCCCGTCGTGGGCTTGTTTGTGGACGCAGCCGATAGCGGCAGACGCTCTTAGCATGCGCTCGGCGGTCTCTTCTTAACCACCGTAACCACTTCCTTTTATGTCACTTCGGTGAAAGATTTGTGACAGCCTAAATTATTGATTTTATTTATAAAATTTTTCGAAGCTGAAGACTGTAACGTACTCTATGTCAGAATCTGACGGTAAAGTCAGTGCCATTGCCCAGTTCCGATTTAATGATGAGGCGGGCGCGGTGGCGGGTGAGGATGTGCTTGACGATGGCAAGCCCGAGGCCGGTCCCTTTTTTGGAGCGACTGTCAGCGACACTGACGCGGTAAAACCGTTCCGTCAGACGCGGCACATGTTCAGCAGGAATGCCCGGCCCCTTGTCAATGACGCTCACCTCCACCGGCTTACCGGGTTCGGCACGCAGCCAGACATCCACGACCTTGCCTTCCTGGCCATATTTACAAGCATTTTCAACGAGGTTCTGAAACACTTGCACCAGCTCGTCGCGGTCGCCCTGCACTTCTGCCGGCCGGTCGGGCAGATGCAGCGTAATAACCACATCCAGCTCGTTGGCGAGTGGCAGCAACGCATCCCGGACATGGCCGATGACTGGGACGAGATCGACCTTCTGGTCCGGCGCAATATTCGCCCGCAATTCCAGCCTTGAAAGCGACATGAGGTCATCCACCAGCCTGCTCATGCGTGTGGCCTGATCGAGCATGATGGCGAGGAAACGTTCCTGCGCTTTGGGGTCGTTGCGGGCCGGCCCCTGCATGGTTTCGATGAAACCGCGCAGCGAGGCGAGCGGGGTGCGCAATTCATGGCTTGCATTGGCAACGAAGTCGCTGCGCATGCGGTCGATGCGGCGAAGCTCCGAAACATCGCGGAACGACAGGATGTAGAACGGTGGACCCGCTGCCTCTCCCGCATCCGCCCGGGCAATGCGGACGATGAAGACCCGCTCTGAGGGAAAACGCTCGGAATGCTCGACCTGGTTGGGCTGGCCGGTGGTGATGGTTTCGCGAATGACATCCAGCAAGCCCGGCGAACGCAGCCGGGCGGAAATATGTGCGCCGGCCGGAAGCTGGCCAAAGGCGCGTTCCGCCGCGCCGTTCTGATAAAGCACGCCTGCGTTTTTATCGAGGATGAAGACCGGCGTATCCAGAACGGCCAGACCCGCCCTCACCCCGGAAATGACGTTTTCGCCGGGCACATCAGGTTCTTCCGCCTCAGCAGCTGCGGTTTCATCCTTAGCCGGCTCCTCCGGCTTTTGCCGAGCGGTCAAAATAGCGATGACGGCGCAGAGCCACAGGACGGCGGGCATATAGGGCGTTTGCAACTCAGAAACGGCAGCGACGGCAAGCATGCTGACGACGAGAACAGGCAACCAGTTTCGGCCAAGCTTTTTCGCAAAAAGCTTCAATCCACTCTCGCCTTTCATGACTGCCATTTCAGCACACTTTCCACTTTCACCTGACAGCGCATCGGAGTCTCATAGGCCAGCTTCATGACAGAGATTCATCATCGCGTATTTTCCACAGCGTATATGCGCAAAATCTGCGCCGCAATCGTCACTGCGGTAGCACTCCGGCTAACCAATCCTCTTTCACTTGAATTATGCGGGTGGATATGAACTCATTGGCAGCGAGTTGCCTTTACACAACAACATCAGGAGGAAAGCATGGGCGAAGAAACGAAGAAGCGATCGGTGGAGATCACCATTGGCGGCAAGCTGCGCAGCTTCGACATCGACGATCCGGTTCTTCCCGACTGGGTGGAGGAGAAGAAGCTTTCCGCCGGAGATTTTCCTTACGATAAAAAGATGAAGCGGGAGGAATACGACGCCACCCTCGAGGCGCTGCAGGTGGAGCTGGTCAAGGTGCAGTTCTGGCTGCAGGCCACCGGCAAACGGGTGATGGCAGTCTTCGAAGGACGCGATGCCGCCGGAAAGGGCGGCGCGATCTTTGCGGCCCACGCTTACCTCAACCCCCGCTATGCCCGTGTCGTGGCGCTGACCAAACCAACCGAGACCGAGCGTGGCCAATGGTATTTCCAGCGCTATATCTCGCATTTCCCGACGGCTGGAGAATTCGTCCTCTTCGACCGTTCCTGGTATAACCGCGCCGGGGTGGAGCCTGTCATGGGCTTCTGCACCCCGGAAGAGCACAAGCGCTTTCTCAAGGAAACACCACGCCTCGAAAAGATGCTGGTCCACGAGGGTGTTCATCTGTTCAAGTTCTGGCTTGATATCGGCCGCGAAACGCAGATCGAGCGCTTCCATGACCGTCGCCACAGCCCGCTGAAATGCTGGAAGCTTTCCGACATGGATATCGCCGCGCTGACGAAGTGGGACGACTACACACAAAAGCGCGACGAGATGCTGGAAAAGACCCACACCGATGTCGCCCCGTGGACGGTGGTGCGCGCCAACGACAAACGCCGTGCGAGGGTGAACCTCATTCGCCACATCCTCAATACGCTTGACTACGACGGCAAGGACAAAAAGGCGATTGGCGAAATCGACGACAAGATCCTGGGATCAGGACCGGGTTTTCTGAAATAAGACTGGGAGACGTCAACAAGCGCCCTGGCTGCGGCGCTTGTTCCCTCTTCTTGCTGGATTCTTACTGACCCGGCAAAATGCGCACGGAGTACAGGTTCACCGGGCGGGCATTACCATCGATATCGCTGTTGATGAAGATCTTGCCGGGCGCATTCGGGGCAAGCGAACGCTCGAACGTCGTGTTCAGCAGCATATCCGCACGCTCGGCCGTGGCCGTGAAACGGTGACGGGAGCAATCGCCCAACGTGGCGAAATCGCATGCTACGGAAACCTGCGTTTGCCGATCGCTGGAGGATTGCAGCGTGATCGAGATGGTCGAGGATTTACCCGCCATGTCGCGCATCACTTCCACCGGAACCTCGACGCTGATTGCGCCGTCCTGAGAGACGCTTCTCGACGTCACCCGTATCGCCTTGCCGGCGGGTGTGGCGATGTTCTCGACATTGGCGCGGGGGCCTGCCGAAACTCCGGAACTGCCGCGCTCCGCATTAAATACTTCCACCCAGTCGTCGGAAAAACCGCGGCCGGCGGAAAGGCTCGGCGCGGGCTCGGTACCGTTGAAGTCCTCCGCCTGGACTTGTGCCGGCGGATTGGGCACGCTGGTATCGCGCTGCTCCGGCGTGAGCAGCAGGCCGGAGGAATAGACCCACCAGGCGCCGAAACCGACAAAGGCAAGCAGTGTCACGAGCATGAAAAGGCGGGCGAAAAGTCCGCGACGCTTGCGGCGGCCAACGGCACCTTCCGGACGAAACGCGAGCGAGGCGTCACCTGCGCTGGAGCCTCTCCTTGGCGGTTTTCCATTACGACGTCCAGCACTCAGCGGCTCCGGAGAGGCAGCGACGCCAGGCCGCACGTCGCGCGTTTCGCCACGCAATTCCGGCTCGACTGCCATATCGCCGTGATGCTGCGATTGTGAAACGGGATCGACCGAGGGGCCATCATGCGCCGCACTTTCCGGCGCAGGCGGCCGCAACTGCTGCTCCACCCTGTCCAGAAGACGATTCCGCTCTTCATTCTCTATAACATGGATCAGGCTTTCGAGCCGCTGGCGCTGCTGGCCCACAATCTGCGGGTCGTCTATGCCCTGCTTGCGCAGGCCCGCTTCCAGTGCCTGACGGGACGATTGGTAAATTCGTGCACGAACTTCGGCGTTCGATCTGTCCGATTTTTCCAGAGCATTTCTGATTGCCGTTTCCAGTCCGCTCACGACCGATCCTTATTCTACTGCTCTTCGCAAAAAATATGTGGCAGTGCGCCATTGGTTTACGATTCGGTAACGGCTATGCCGCGCCTCCGCAAGCATCGTTTGCGATAAAGACCGGATTGCCTTGGGGAAAATCGATCCATTGTGGCGCTGCGAGCGCAGGTCTGCCGGGCCAGTACGACGCTGTTTTCGCTTTCAATCCGCCGCCGAACACGATATTGACTTACGTGCGCGTAAACGTAATCCGTGGGAGGAGACATGCTGCCGTCCGTGCTGAAAGACAATCTGCGTCTTCCGGTCATAGCGTCACCGCTATTCATTATTTCGCATCCGCAATTGACGCTGGCGCAATGCAAGGCGGGTGTCATCGGCGCTTTCCCGGCGCTGAATGCGCGGCCCGAAAGCCAGCTGGACGAATGGCTGGCAATGATCACCGAGGATCTGGCCGCCCACAACAAGGCCAACCCCGAGCGCCCGGCCGCTCCTTTCGCCGTCAACCAGATCGTACATATGTCCAACCGGCGGCTGGAACACGATCTCGGCCTCTGCGTCAAATACAAGGTGCCGGTGGTGATTTCCTCGCTTGGTGCAGTACCGGAGGTCAATGCGGCCGTGCATTCCTATGGCGGTATCGTGCTGCATGATGTCATCAACGATCGCCACGCCCGCTCCGCCATCCGCAAGGGCGCGGACGGGCTGATTGCAGTGGCAACGGGTGCCGGCGGACATGCGGGTACGCTTTCACCCTTCGCCCTGGTTCAGGAAATCCGCGAATGGTTCGATGGTCCCCTGCTGCTGGCTGGCGCCATCGCCAATGGCGGCTCCATCCTTGCGGCACAGGCCATGGGCGCGGATATGGCCTATATAGGCTCCCCCTTCATCGCGACGCAGGAAGCCCGGGCCTCCGACGCTTACAAGCAGGCGATCGTGGAGGCACAGGCCAAGGACATCGTTTATTCGAACTATTTCACGGGCGTACACGGCAACTACCTGAAAAGCTCGATCGTCGCCTCAGGCATGGACCCCGACAACCTGCCGGAAGCGGACCCTTCCAAGATGGACTTCGAAACCGCCACCGGCGGCGCAAAGGCCTGGAAGGATATCTGGGGCGCCGGACAAGGCATCGGCGCGGTCAAGGTGGTGGAGCCGGTGGCTGACCTCGTCGATCGGCTGGTACGCGAGTATGAGGCAGCCAGACAGCGCATCTGCGCGAGAGGCTGAGGCCACCTATAAACAACGGGCAGGCAAAGCTTTTTTTCGGATTTTTCGAAACCCGCGCATTCAAGGCTTGAAATCCGTCAGCATTGCCTGTATCAGCCCGCCATGAAGCTGATCCGTAACAAACGGGTCACAATCGGGCCGCTTTAGCTCAGTTGGTAGAGCACGTCATTCGTAATGACGGGGTCACGTGTTCGAGTCACGTAAGCGGCACCATTTCTTCCTAAAAAATTCATTTCCGACACTTAGTTGCCTTTGGCGCGGCGTTGTCCACTGGCGGAAATCGTCATTTGGCGCTGCTGCTGCAATCATAAAACCTTTGAAACCAAACGGGCCTCCGCACGTTGAGCAGCAAGTCGCAATCAAATGGAAAGCCTGCCATCGTGGATGTCCTTCGTATTCTCATCGCCATCATTCTTCCGCCGGTTGGCGTGTTTCTCCAGGTCGGACTTGGCCTGCATTTCTTGTTGAATATCCTGCTCACACTTTGCGGTTACATTCCCGGCATCATTCACGCGATCTGGGTGATCCTGCGCAAATGAAATTTGCGCAGCATATGACGGGACAACCATCAGATGCGCACAATATTTTAGTACGTGATTAAATTCGCAATACCGACTGGAACCTCATCTTCTCCCTCACGTTATGGTGATGACACCAGCTAAGGAGAAAATCATGAACCAGATCATCTACATCGTGGGCCTCGTCGTCATCGTTCTGGCGATTCTGTCGTTTTTCGGCTTTCGTTGATCACCGTTGTCAATTCGATCGCTTGCGCTTATTCTAATCAGCGGTAACACACGGCTGCGTTCATGGGTTGCTTTGCTGTCGGGTGTATTTCGGGATCGCGTTGCTCTGGGAGGTGCACGATGAAGAACGAGAGATGGACAGAGCCTGTCGAGGTTAATCTCGAGGCGAAGGGCAAAAGCGTTATCGCCGGCCCGTTCGAGGCACTGATGTTATTGACGGAAGGCTGGCCCAAAATTCGCGGATTGAGTTTCGTGAGAGCCAGAAGCGCCTGCCGCGCTGCGCTTGATGGACGCAAATCGCCGGAGGAAGCGCGCAAGTGCTTTACCGATGCGGTTTCCGAGATGCAGAAAAATCCGCACTGACCATATTCAGACGATAAATGGCCCCTCGAAAGGGGCCATTTTCATGCTTGCTATATTTCGTTCGATCTACATCCAGTAAGGTGCGACGCCGTAGTAGTCGTAAACCTTGCGGTCTCGCGCATGCAGCAGGTCATCATCGTCCAGGTTGGCGAAGTGAGGCGCATTTTCGATCTGCTCTTTGGTAAGATCGATGCGATAGCCATCAAGCTCTTCGTCGTAATGGAGCTTTTCCCACGGCAGCGGATAATAGTCGTCGCCGATTCCGAAAAAGCCACCAAAGCTCAAAACCGCATAGGCGACACGGCCGCCGCGTTTTTCCAGAATGATCCGCTGGATCGAGCCGATATGCTTACCATCGGCGCCATAGACGCGCGTGCCTTCAACCTTGTCGCTGGCGATCAGGCTCGGTGTATCCTTGACGTAAGGGTCCTGCCCGGCACGGGGTTCTTGATGCAACATAACGTCTTTCCTCCTTGGTTTTTTCCTCGTGAGTATTACGCCTGGTAAACCCCTCCACCAGAAATTCGTTCCGAAGCTTTTCGCGCGCTGCGGACTGAAGACGCGGATCAGGAGGCGCGGAAAAAGCCCTATTGGCGGATTTTTTGCCAGACGGAAGGAGAAACGCCGACCATTTTACGGAAGACGCGGGAAAAATGCGCCTGATCCGAAAACCCGGCTGCGATGGCGATGTCGGTCAGCGCCATGTCGGTTCGCATCATCAGGTCCTTGACCCGATCGATACGCGCCTGCATCTGCCATTGATGCGGCGGTACGCCTGTCGACGCCTTGAAGGCGTGGCTGAAATGGGATTGCGACAGGTTGGTGAGTTCTGCCAGTTCCTCCAGCCTTATCGACCGCAGGCAATGTTCGCGAATGTAATCGGTCGCCGCCCTCAACTGCCAGGAGGCCAGCTTGCTGCGTTTTTTGACCGGCTCCCGCTTCACCTTGAGGAAATCCGTCAATAGCGCCAGCACGAGGCTTTCGCCGTATAGATCGTGCAAAGGGTCTGGATTATCACATTCGGCGGCGATCAGCCGCGCAAGCACCAGCAGGCGCTCATCCTCGAACATCAGGTGCGGATCGAGCAACCCGTGCGGATCGAACCCCTGCACCAGCCGCGCCCCCAGCAATCCCGCATCGAAGTGCAGATCGAGATGGCGCACGAAGGAAACATTGCTGAGTTCCGCATGTATATCCAGGTCGGCCGGTACGAAGGAAATGCGGTTCGCTTCGGATGACGCGTAATTGTCGCGGCGGCTACGGTTCATCATGAACCGGCCATCATTCGTCCCATCCATATCGAGCAGGAAAACGAAACGCGGGTCCTTGCCGACATAGCGGCCACCCGCCTTCGATGCGCAACGCACGTCCCAGAGATCGGCGACGATGCCGTTCCACACCCGCGAGCGTGGGCCGCCGATGACGGCAAAGCCCTCGATCTCATTCTCCATCCGAACGCGGAAAGCCATGGCCTCTCGATCCCGCAAGGCGCAAAGGCGCCCCTACAAACATGATAAGATTATTCATGTTTATAGGGGCAAACTATTTTTCCCGCAACTGCCAGCTACCCGTTACCACTTCTTGGAAAGCTTGAAGGTGATGGTGCGGCTGTCACCCCAGCCGCAAACCGAGACGCCGGCGCAACTCTTGACGTATTCCTTGTCGAAGACATTCGCGACGTTGACGGATGCCGTCCAGTCGTTCTTCTCGTAGCGGATCGCGGCATCGAAGACCGCAGCATCCGGAACACGCAGCGTGTTTGCCGCATCTGCCCAGGACTTGCCCTGATAACGCACGCCGCCGCCAATGCTGAGGCCTTCAAACGTATCATCGGTGAAGGCGTAATCCACCCAAAGCGACGCGGTGTGAGCAGGCACGATCCACGGCGATTTGCCGATCAGGTTAGGATTGGCGTCCTTGGTGATATCGAGATCGGTATAGGAATAGGAGGCAATGGTTTTCCAGTTGTCGGTGAGATTGGCCTTCGCCTCCAGCTCAAAGCCGGTGGACTCCACCTGTCCGAACTGGCCGCTCGTCGTTACGCCGCCGGCGGTATAGGAAACGATGGCGTTGTCCTTCACAAGCTTGAAGACAGAGGCGGTGATGCTGCCATCGAAGAAGGTCGGCTCGTATTTGATACCGGCCTCGAACTGATGTCCTTCCTCGGGTACGGCGGAGCGGCCATCCGCAAGTGTATCGATGAGCGGATTGAAGAAGGTGGCCGCCGAGACATAGGGCGTCAGGCCATTGTCGAATTCATAGGCAAGACCGGCGCGACCGCTCAGCGCATCGTCATTTGAGCGGCGAGACACACCCGCTGGCAGCCTGTTGTTCAGTTCGGTATCGACGTAATCGTAGCGCCCGTTCAGCGTTACCAGCCAGCCATCGCCGAAACGCAACTGATCCTGTGCATAGATGCCGATCTGCTGCTGCGTCACGACGTTATTGGCGTAGACGAAATTCGTTCCCTGCGTCGAACCATAGACCGGTTTGAGCGCACCGATCGCATTCGATCCGCAGCACGCCTGCACCTGATCCAGCTTGTAGTATTTATAATCGAGACCGAAGAGCAGCGAATGGCTGACAGCACCGGTATCGAACTGGCCTTCGACGCGGTTGTCGACGCCGAAACTGTCGACCTTCGACAGGCCGTCATAACCAAAGCGGGTCAGCATATAGTCATTGGTGGTGGCATCGAGGATTGGCTGGCCATTGGCGTCGGTATTGGCCCAGCCGCCCGCATAGGGTCCGGTTTCGTGCTTGTAGAGGTGGCCGTAGCGGGCGTTCTGGCTGATCTTCCAGCCATTGTCGAATTCGTGGCTGACTTCGTAACCCACCATGGACTGGTAGACGCGACCATTGTCGATATCAGGCTCGCCATAAAAGGCCTTGCGGTCGAGCTTGCCAAAAGGTGCGTCAACCACAGTCCCGACATAGGGCAGGAAGCCATTCCCGACATGCACCTGATCCAGCGCTGAGAAATAGCCGTAGAGCGTGGCACTGGTCTGAGCATCCGGTTCGAAGGTGATCTGCGGCATGATGAAGCCGCGCAGATCCTCGGAGTAGTCGGTGTAATTATCGCCGCCCGAGACCTTGCCAGTGACGCGGTATTTCCACACGCCCTCACCATCGATCTTGTCGCCGAGATCGAAACCGAAGAGAGCATTGCCGAAATTGTTGATGCCGATTTCCGTTTCGCGGACTGGCTCATCCTGCGGGCGCTTGCGAACCATCTGCACGATGCCGCCGGGATTGGCGCCGCCGTAGAGCACCGAAGCCGGTCCCTTCAGCACCTCCACCCGCTCCAAACCATAGGCATCCATCTGGAAACCGCCGAAACCGTAGCTGAACAGGTTCAGCCCATCCAGAAACACGCCGGTCTGGGTTGCCTGGAAACCGCGAATGTAAAACCAGTCCGTATCCGGGTCGGTGCCGAAAGGTTCCGCCGTTACGCCGGGCGTGTAGCGCAGTACCTCGTCGATCTTGGTCACGACGCCACGGTCATCCATTTCCTTTCGGCCGACGACCGATACGGACTGGGGAATGTCCTTCGTTTCCGTCTCAGTTTTCGAACCCGTCGCGCTTTTCTTCGCAACGTACCCCCGGACCGGACCAGTGGCGTTTTCCGCGCCCTGCCCCTCGACGGTGATCTCACGCAGGACGGTCGTCTGCTGTGCGTGACCTACCAATGGCGCCATCAAAACAATGGCAGCCGTTCCCAAAGCCAGGCGGCCCAAAAACATCTCATGCAAATTTTTCAAGATATGCCCCGAAACAGATCACGGCCGACGTTTATATACGGCAGGCCGCAGCACCTCAATTAAGCTGAGTATTTACATCAGGATTAAGGCCGGATGCTTGTCGTTTTCTGGGGAGATTTGAAGCTTATTGGCTTCTCGCACAGTTTTGCGCCTGTCATTTATGGTGCAGGCGTCAGCCCTTGCGCCGCCCGATCCTTGCAAGCTGCATGACCGGCAGGATGCCGATGACGACGATCGCCAGTGCCGCAATCGACGCTTCCTCATAGGTGCCACGCGCCGCCTCACCGTAAAGATGGGTCGCGAAAGTCTCGAAATTCAGCGGCCGTAACAGGAGTGTGGCGGGAAGTTCCTTGACGCAATCGACGAAGATCAGCAAGGCGGCGGCGGCCAGCGATGCCTTTGAAAGCGGCAAATGGATCTGTCGGAATGTCTGTGTTGCGGATCGTCCCAGCGTTCGCGAGGCGTGATCGAAGGACTGCGGGATACGGCTCAGGCCGGCATCGACGCCGCCAGCCGCAATGGTGAGGAACCGCGCCGAATAGGCGTAAATCAGGGCCGCACCGCTGCCGATGAAAATGAGACCGGTGGATATGCCGAACCAGTCGCGCATGGTCTGGTCGACAAACCGGTCGAAGCCGCCAAGCGCAATCAGCACACCTATGGCGATGACCGTGCCGGGGGCCGCGTAACCTACCGTGGAAAGCCGGTAAGACCAGAGCGAGAGGCGTCCCGGAGCAAGGCGCATCGCGTAAGCGACCGCAAGGCCGAGGACGAGCGTGATCGCCGTCGCCAGTCCGGCAAAGAGGATGGTATTCAGAGCCTCATCGGCAAAACGGGACGACAGTCCGCTGAACCGGAAACGCTTCCATGCCTCGGTGACGAGATAGCTTGCCGGCGCCACGAAGCCGATCAGAACCGGCAGGCTGCCGAGCGCAAAGGCACCGCAAGCTTTAAGACCGGTGAGACGCACAGGCTCCAGTTCCCTGCTTTTCTGCGCCGACACGGTATAACGCTGCTTGCGCCGCGCCCATCGTTCAAATGCCACGAGGGCAACCACGATGAATAACATGGAAAGCGCGATCTGCGCCGCACCGGGCAGGTCGGATTTCGTGACCCATGTGGTATAGACCGAAACGGTGAGTGTTCGGACACCAAGGAATTCCGATGCGCCGATATCGTTCAGCGCTTCCATCAGGGCAAGGCTGATGCCGACCGCGACGGCCGGGCGCGCCAAAGGCACCGCAACCTTGAAGAAAGCCGCGCGTCTGGAAACGCCAAGCGTGCGTGCCGCTTCAAGCAGGTTGCCCGCCTGCGTGAGGAACATGGCGCGCACGGGAATATAGACATAGGGAAACAGCACGAAACCGAGCAGGATGATGCAGCCCGTCATGGACCTTATGTCCGGCAGGCGGAATTCACGCGGGCTGGAATAGCCGAGCAGCCAGCGGATCGCCCCCTGCACCGGCCCGATCGGATGCAGGATATCGAGATAGGCGTAAGCGACGATATAGGTGGGCATGGCGAGCGGCAGCAGCAGCGCCCATTCCAGTATTTTGCGGCCGGGAAAATCATAGGCCGTAACCAGCCAGGCGGCAAATGTGCCGATAACACCGGCCAGCAACCCGACGCCGAGCATCAGAACTGCGGTATCCGGCAAAGCCGTCAAAATCACACTGGAACCGAGATGGGACCAAAGGCCATCAGACCCCTGCACCGCCTGAGAGACGAGTGCCAGAACCGGCAGCATGGCGCCACAGACCGCTGCCAGAGACAGGCTCAGCCACCAGAAGGAGGATGAAAACCTTGGTTTTGCGCGGGGCATCGATGGCTGGACGGCGTCTGGATTCATGAGCTTCTTGAAAATACAGGGAAGGCGCCCGCGGATGCGAACGCCTTCCAACTTGTTGTCGCCAATTGGCCTTTACTGGTCGAAACCGACCTTGTCGACCAGCTCGCTCGCCTGTTTGCGATGAGAGACGATCTCCGTCAGCGACTTGTTGTCAACCTTCAGGGTGCCGAAGGAGGCAACGATGTCGTTGAGTGCTGCGCCCTGCCTGACCGGATATTCGAAGTTGGCTTCGGCATAGATCTTCTGGGCTTCGTCCGAAACAAGGTATTCCAGAAGCTTGACGGCTTCGGCCTTGTTCGGAGCGTTCTTGGCAACAGCCGCGCCGCTGATGTTGACCTGCGTGCCACCATTCTTGAACGTCGGCAGAACGACCTTGATCGCTTCGCCCCACTTCACCTGCTCCTCGCCGCCCTTGCCCGAGCGCATCAGGCCGACATAATAGGAGTTGGCGATGCCGATATCGCAAATGCCGCCGAGGATATCCTTGGCAACGTCACGGTCGCCGCCGCCTGCCTTGCGGGCCAGGTTTTCCTTGACGCCGGCAAGCCACTTTTCGGTGTCCGCTGCGCCATAGTGAGCGATGTAGTCGGCAAAGAGAGCCGTATTATAGGGATGCTGGCCGGCGCGAATGCAGATCTTGCCCTTCCACTTCGCATCTGCCAGGTCTTCATAGTTGAAGGAGGCAAGGTCGAGATCCTTCGCCGCATAGAGAACGCGGGCGCGCATGGAAAGTGCGAACCAGTGGCCCTTGGCGTCGCGAAGTTCCGCCGGAATAGCCTTGTTCAGGGTTTCGGATTCAACCGGCTGGGTAACACCCTTTTCCGCGAGATCGACGAGATTGCCGGCATCCACCGTCATCAGCACGTCAGCAGGTGAGCTTGCACCCTCGCTCAGAACGCGCTCTGCAAGGCCATCCTTGAGGAATACGGTGTTGACCTTGACACCGCTGGAGGCCGTGAAGGATTCCAGCAAGGGCTGGATCAGGGCCGGCTCTCTCGTGGTGTAGATGTTCAGTTCAGCAGCGCTGACTGATCCCGCTGCAAAAGTGACCGTGCTGGCAAGCAGGGCAAGTTTGGCAAATTTCGTCATGGTGTGTCTCCCTCTTCGATGGCGCAATATAGGGGGAGCAAACATCATACATGACGTATCAAATCAAGTTTTATTTGGCCGGTTTCAGACGGGTTTCGATCACCAACAGTTGAAAATGGAGCGAAAATAAACATGCAAATCCGCTCATTCAACTTCAGGTAAATATCAGGACACCCTTCGGATCGATGCCGAAGCGCACGGCCTTGGTCTTGGCGGGTGTGCGCTGCATCGTCCTGACGCGCAGGTCGGCTGGAAGGCCGGGAACGGCTATGCCGAGCTGTTCGATCTCGCCGAGAAACACACGACTTGATATTTCGCCGGCAATCCCGTCTTTCGCAGCGCTGTCCTCGATGATCGAAATCGCATTGGGGCGAACATAGGCGGTGGCGGCAAGACCTTCCGCCAGACCGGACGCATCGCCCAGAGGCCCGAGCGGCGTTTCCACCCGCCCCTCCCTCACCCTGCCCTCGATCTTGTTGAAGGCGCAGAAAAAATCGGCGGCGTAGCGGCTTTTGGGATGATCGTGGATTTCGTAGCCCGTGCCGCTCTGGACGATACGACCGCGCTGCATCAGCACCACACGATCGCCGGCGGAAAGCGCTTCTTCCGGATCATGGGTAACCATGATCGCCGTCGTGCCCAGCTGCCGCAGGACGCCCAGCGTTTCCTCGCGCACAGTGTCGCGCAATCCCCGGTCCAGATTGGAAAAGGGCTCATCCATCAACAGCAGGCCGGGTTGCGGGGCAAGGGCGCGGGCGAGGGCTACGCGCTGCTGCTCACCGCCCGAAAGCGTGTGCGGATAGCGCTTGGCCAACTCCTGCAGATGAACGTGCTCGATCATCTCCGCAGCGCGGCGGCGGGCCTCGGCCTTTGGCAATGACCTGAGACCAAACATCACATTCTGTTCGACGGTGAGATGCGGGAAGAGCGCATAATCCTGAAAGACGAAACCGATATTGCGCTTTTCCGGTTCCACGAAACCAGCCGGACCAGCAACAACTGCGCCATTCACACAAACGCTGCCATGATCCGGCGTTTCCACACCCGCTATAATGCGCAGCAGGGTCGATTTTCCGCAGCCGGAACGTCCCACCAGACAAATGATTTCGCCGCGTTCGACGGTCAGATCGATATCGGACAATACATCCGTGTCGCCGAATCTTTTTCCGACCGATTTCAGTTCAAGCGCTGCGTTGCCTGCCATTTCCAATCCTGCCCTGCTTTGCGAATTATGTTGATCGCTCAAATCAGGATTAAAGTCAAAAGGCGGGGAAAATAGGTTTCCATTCACGAGGTTGCGAGATGTTCGGCAGGAATATTGACGTTTACGTTAGAGTTAAATAGGCTTTGCCCATACGATGGACGTCAGGTGATTAGACGTCTATCATTCGTCATCGGGGAGCGGAGGAGCAGTCGATCCGGTGACGCCACATGCGGTTCCCTCAATCCGGCCATTACGCCGGTTGATTGGGGTCTCATGATGATCAGGCAGCTTATAGCGCCTTTCATGCGTTCCATCGAACGCACGGCGCGACAGAGACTCTGGGAGGAGAAGCATGAGTGAATTGTCCCTGGGACATCCGGAAAATGTCAGCGCAGAGAAGCGCTGGCTGGCATCCTACCCGCCGGGCGTACCTTCCGAAATCCCCGCATCCGCCAATACCTCCCTTGTCGAACTTCTCGAAAAGAGCTGCGCGAAATTTGCCGACAGGAAGGCCTTTTCCAGCATGGGAAAGTCCCTGACCTACCGGGATCTGGATATTGAAACCCGCGCGGTGGCCGCATGGCTGCAATCCAGAGGGCTGGAAAAAGGCGACCGGGTTGCCGTGATGATGCCGAATATCCTGCAGAACCCCGTCGCCGTATACGGAATTTTGCGGGCAGGCATGATCGTGGTCAACGTCAATCCGCTCTATACGCCGCGCGAGCTGGAACACCAGCTGAAGGATTCCGGCTCAAAAGCGCTTTTCGTACTCGAGAATTTCGCCCATGTGGCGCAGCAGGCGGTGCCGAAAACCGCCGTCAGACATGTGGTCGTTGCAGCCATGGGTGATCTCCTCGGCCTCAAGGGACATATCGTCAATCTTGTGGTTCGCAAGGTGAAGAAACTGGTGCCGGCCTACGCTATTCCCGGCTCCATCAGCTTCAAGGCCGTGTTGAAGGAAGGTCAGGGTTTTTCCCTCAAGGCGGTCCGCCTCCTGCCGCAGGATATCGCATTCCTGCAATATACCGGCGGAACGACGGGCATTTCCAAAGGTGCGATCCTCACCCACGCCAATCTTCTGGCCAACAAGGCCCAGATAAGCCTGTGGCTGGATGCCGCTTTCACCCAACGCAAGGACCGTCCAGAAGTCCTCAACTTCATCTGCGCGCTACCCCTGTGCCACATCTTTGCGCTGACAGTGAATTCGCTCATGGGCATCGCGCTTGGCGGCCATAACCTGCTGATCGCCAATCCACGCGATATTCCCGGCTTCGTGAAAGAGCTGTCGCATTATCGACCGCATATTTTTCCGGGCATCAATACGCTGTTCAACGCGCTGATGAACAATGAGGATTTCCGCAAGCTCGATCTGTCCTCGCTCATTCTCGTTCTCGGCGGCGGCATGGCGGTGCAGAGGCCGGTGGCCGAGCGTTGGCTTTCCATGGTCGGTTGCCCGATCGCCGAAGGTTACGGGCTATCGGAAACATCGCCTGTTGCCACCGTTAACAGACTCGATGCCACGGAATTCAGCGGCACCATCGGCCTGCCTATTTCCTCTACGGAAATCGACATTCGCGACGAGGAAGGCAAAAGCCTGCCGACCGGCGAGGTCGGCGAGATCTGCATTCGCGGGCCGCAGGTGATGGCCGGTTACTGGCAGAGGCCGGATGAAACCGCGAAAGCAATGACCGAAGACGGTTTCTTCCGTTCAGGCGACATGGGCTTCATGGACGAGCGCGGCTACACCAAGATCGTCGACCGCAAGAAGGACATGATCCTCGTTTCCGGTTTCAACGTCTATCCGAACGAGATCGAGGAAGTGGCCGCCAGCCATCCCGGCGTGTTGGAATGCGCGGCAATCGGGGTTCCCGACGAACATTCCGGCGAGACCGTCAAGCTTTTCGTCGTCAAGAAGGATCAGTCGCTGACGGAAGCGGAACTCAAGGCCTTCTGCGCCAAAAGCCTGACAAACTACAAACGGCCGAAAATCATCGAGTTTCGAACGGAGCTGCCGAAATCGAACGTCGGCAAGATCTTGCGGCGTGAGTTGCGCAATCTGAACTAAAGGACGAGAGCCGGGTGACCGGCTCTTTTCTTTTCTCCCAGTCTATTTCTTTTACCGAAGTCGCCTTGATTTGGTCGCCTGAAAAAGAATAGTTTCCTCATCCTTCCAGGAAGCCGAGGAGCACGAGATGCAGGCCACCATCGAAAAACTGAAAGCAACGGCAAGCAGCACAGCCGCAACCGATCTGCGCGCTGCTTTTGCGGCCGACGACAAACGATTCAGCCGTTTCAGCGCCAAATTCGATGACCTGCTGATGGACTATTCCAAATGCGCTATTAATGACGAAATCGTCACGCTTCTCGAACAGCTGGCGCGCGACGGTGGCGTCGAGGCAAAGCGCGAGGAGATGTTCTCCGGCAAGGCGATCAATTTCACCGAAGATCGTGCCGTGTTGCACACCGCACTGCGCAATCGCTCCAACACGCCGGTTCTCGTTGACGGCAAGGATGTGATGCCGGATGTGAACGCCGTTCTTACCGCCATGGGCAAGTTTGCCGACGCCATTCGCTCCGGTTCCCTGAAAGGTGCGACCGGCAAGAAGATCACCGACATCATCAATATCGGTATCGGCGGCTCCGATCTCGGCCCCGTCATGGCGACGCTGGCGCTTGCGCCTTTCCATGATGGTCCGCGTGCGCATTTCGTCTCCAATATCGATGGCGCGCATATTGCCGACACGCTGAAGCTCGTTGATCCCGAGACCTCGCTCTTCATCGTCGCCTCCAAAACCTTCACCACAATCGAAACGATGACGAATGCCGCGACCGCGCGCCGTTTCATTGCCGAAAAGCTGGGTGAAGAGGCTGTGAAGCACCATTTCGCCGCCGTTTCGACAGCATTGGAAAAGGTTGCCGCCTTCGGCATCGAGAGCGATCGCATCTTCGGTTTCTGGGACTGGGTTGGCGGACGTTATTCGATCTGGTCGGCTATCGGCCTGCCGCTGATGATCGCCATCGGGCCGGAGAATTTCGGAAAGTTTCTGGATGGCGCGCATGCCATGGACAAGCACTTCCGCGAGGCGCCGATCCGTGAAAACCTGCCGATGCTGCTCGGTCTCATCGGATTTTATCACCGCAACGTGCTGAACTATTCCACGCGGGCGATCCTGCCCTATGACCAGCGCCTGTCGCGTTTCCCTGCCTATCTGCAGCAACTCGACATGGAATCGAACGGCAAGGGCGTGACGATCGACGGGACACCTGTCGAAGGCCAGTCCGGCCCGGTCGTCTGGGGCGAACCCGGCACCAATGGCCAGCACGCCTTCTACCAGCTCATCCACCAGGGCACGAGCGTCATTCCGGCGGAATTCATGATCGCCGCCAACGGTTTCGAACCAGAACTGCGCCATCAGCACCAGCTTCTCATCGCCAATTGCCTGGCGCAGTCGGAAGCCCTGATGAAGGGCCGCACGCTGGCTGAAGCGAAAGCCCAGCTCACCTCCAAGGGCATGGAAGACAGCCAAGCCGATTTCATCGCGCCGCACCGCGTTTTCACCGGCAACCGCCCGTCCATTACCTTCGTCTACGACAAGCTGACGCCATTTGCGCTTGGCCGTCTGATCGCGCTCTACGAACACCGCGTCTTCGTGGAAGGCGTGCTGTTCCGCATCAACTCCTTCGACCAGTGGGGTGTGGAGCTTGGCAAGGAACTGGCTACCGGCCTGCTTCCCGTCGTTGAAGGCAAGGAAAGTGCAGCCGGCCATGACAGCTCGACACAGGGTCTGGTGAAGGCGCTGTCGGGACTGGCGGGGTAAAATTCTTGCTCCCTTGATGATTACGAAAGCCGGAAGGAAACTTCCGGCTTTTTCAATTCAGCATCGATGGAACGCCGATTGGAGGCACATATGGCACTGCGGCAAGGCAAGGATTTTCTGGCGTTTCATGACCTGCCTGAAGATGCGGTGCTGTCGATCATAGACCGTGCAGGCAGTCTGGCGCAGGACTGGTCAAAGGGCACGATGCCACAGCTGCTCAAGGGAAAACGCATCGGGCTGATCGTCGACGACACCGGTTGGCGCAACACCGCTGCCTTCGATCTCGGCATTCAGGCCATGGGCGGTGTTTGTGTCACCGTCCCGATCAGCTTTAATGGCCGCGAAGAAATCGCCGACCTGGCGGGCTATCTCGACAACTGGTTCGATCTAGTCATTATCCGCACGAAAGAACTCTCGACCCTCCGGGCGCTTGCGGGCGAAATGCGCGCACCCGTCATCAACGCGCGGACCAAGTCCAATCATCCCTGCGAGACGCTTGGCGATCTTGCCCACATCAAAAGCTTGAGAAGCCGGGTCGACGGTCTCAAGATCGTCGGCGTCGCGCCGGATGCCAATATTTTGCGCTCGTGGGTCGAGGCCTCGATTTCCCTGCCAATTCAGGTCACACAAGTTTACCCCGAACAATGGCACGTCACCGATGCTGCGCTCATCAACCCGAATTTCCGGGCCAGCTCTGATATGGCGGAGTTGCTAGACGCGGATGTGGTCATTACCGATTCCTGGCCCGCCGGTTCGGATCATATCCTGATCGACTACCGTATATCCGCATGCCTTCTCGACAGGATGCAGCCCGAGGTGATCTTTTTACCCTGCCCGCCGGTCGCCCGTGGTCAGGAAGTGACGGCAGATGCAATGACCCATCCGGCCTGTCAAAGCCGGCCCGCAAAGGCATTTCTTCTGCACGCGCAGAATGCCCTGATGGAATTTCTCCTCGCCTGAGGCGGCGCCGGTCGCCTCAGATATACAGCGCCGCCATCTTGCGCCAGGCGCCTGCACGATGAGCACGTCCCTCCCAGACATGCAACTGATGCCCTATCTGCTTGTCATTAAGAACCCGGCTCAGGTGATGGTTGTTGTCCAAAAACGGATCGGCATCGCCGATGGTGAAAACCATGTCGATGCGGCGGAGGTTTTCAAGCCGCCAGCCGCAGGCGAGGTCCGGCAGAAAGTGGCTCGGCATGTGGAAATAGACATCGTCATCGTAGTAACCGTCGAACAGATCGCCGAAGGATTCCACCTTCATCGTCAGATCGTAGCGGCCGGAAAAGGCGACGAGCTTGCGGAAAAGATGTGGGTGACGAAAGACGAGGCTGGCGGCCTGAAACGCGCCGAGACTGCAGCCCTGCACGACGGTATCGCCATGCGGGTTTTTCTCAGCCATAAGCGGCAGCACTTCATTGAGAATATAATCTTCGAAGGCGGCATGGCGGCGAATGCGCTCGGCCGGGTGATTATGGGCCGCATAAAAGGTCTCTTTGGCCAGCCCCTCGATACAATAGAGCTGAAGATGACCGGCCTCCACTTTATCGGCCAGACTGTCGACAAGGCCAAGTTCCTCATATTCGAAGAAGCGCCCGTCGCGTGTGGGAAACATCAGCACCTTGGCGCCAGAATGACCGAATATCAACAGCTCCATATCACGATGAAGCCTTTGACTATACCAGCGGAGATATTCGCGTTTCATGGCACCTTGAAAAACTGTCTGACCTTGTCCCTGTGGACCGCATCTTGGGATGCACTGTCAGCGTATTCGAAATGTCCCGCGTCTAGGATGAAGATTTCATTAAATTTTGAGAACGGCAGGGCATTGGCAACCGCAAACTGGCACGGCGGCGCCACCGCCGGATCGAACAGGGCGGGCGCGACCAGCATCGGCACTTTTATGCGGGAAACCGCAGAAGCGGCATCGAACAGACGCAGCATTTCCAGCACATTGGCATGGGTCTTCTGATAGGTCTGGACCGCATCCGCGCTGCCGACGGTCGGCAGCGTCAGCCAGAACGGCCGGTGTCCGAATGTGGGTACGACCAGATGGCCCCGGTCGATGCGCGCATCATATGGTATCGCCAAAGCCCCAATCCCGCCCCCGAAGCTGATGCCGCTGTAGCCCACCTGCCCTTCCAGCCATGGATAGAGCGTGACGAGCGTGGAGACGGCGATCCACAGATCATCGACACAGCCACCGATGATGTAGTCGTCTTTTCTGTCGATGTTGTAGAGGACATGAAGGGCCGGGTCGGACGAAATCTGCGGACAGGCGCTTAGCGAAAGCCCGCGAAAACAGGGAAACAGCACGGCCGTTTCTTCCACCGGCACGTCGAAATCGGGCTCTCCCCGCCCGCCATAACCATGGCCGACAACAAGTCCGCGCCGCACCTGTCCTTTGCGCGGCAGAAGCATCCATCCACCGATGCGGAAGCCGCCGGTGGATGTGTATGAGATATCGAGAACATGCCAGCGGGGATGGCTGAGTTTGCTCTTGCGCAGCACCGGTCGCGGATCCGTGGCCAGCGCGCGGCGATAACGCTTCTTCCAGAAATCATCAAAGCCCGGCGGTGCCTCAGGCGGGATAACGGCCAGCAACTGCTCGCGCCGCATGCCATAGGTCGGGTCGAAATCGAAAGGATGGGTTGTTGGAACGCTCATGCGATGCTTGTTTCGTGAAAAACCGGCCGACACAAGCTTCTTGATATCCAAATATCGGTTTTTTACGACCCTGGCCCAGGCAGGAGTGATGAACCGCCTTTTCAAAACGGTTCAACCATATCCTTTACAATCCGATTTCATGCGCGAAGGGCGGATTTGCGCCAGCTCGCGAGACGGTCACCGCAGCAGCCTTTGCGCCGAGCGCCAAAGCCTTTCTGATCTGCTCTTCCGTCAGCGAAGCGACCTGCGCCTTCGTCAGAAGCCCCTGCATTTTCAGCGAGGCGAGAATGCCGGCGTCGAAGGTGTCGCCCGCGCCGACGGTATCGACGACCTCCACCCGCTCGGAAGCCACTTCCACCTTGAAATTGGCGGTGTAACCGACCGCACCTTTGGCGCCACGGGTGACGACGACCAATTTCGCGCCGTGATGCAGCCAGTGGCGAGCGAGCGTGTCCTCATCACCTTCCAGACCGAACCATTCGAGGTCTTCGTCAGAGAATTTAACGATATCCGACATGGCAGCCATACGGCGGATGCGGGCCATATGCGACTGCTTGTCCTTGATGAAACCGGGGCGGATATTCGGATCGAGGGAGATGACTCGGCTTTGATGCTCGCGCACCATAAGCGCCTCATAGGTGCTGCCGCATGGTTCCGGAATGAGGCTGATCGCGCCGAAATGCAGCGCCTCGCAATCGGCGCCCAAGGCCGGAAGCTCGGCCTCGGTGATCATCCGGCCGGCGGTGTTTTCGTCATAAAAGGCGTAGGTGGCATGGCCATCGACGAGCTTGACAAAGGCGATGGTGGTCGGCCGCGAAAGCGTTGCGCAATAGCTGAAATCCACGTTGCTCGCCCGCAGGGTTGTCCGCAGGATATCGCCCATCATGTCATCGGAAAGACCCGTGAAGAAAGCGGACGGGACACCGAGACGCCCGAGCGCAATGGCCGTGTTGAAGACCGCTCCGCCTGCATAGGGGGCAAAACCCGCCTCACCCAGCGTCGTCTGCCGGGGCAGCATGTCGATCAGGGCTTCACCACAACACAGGATCATTACGGTCCTCCTCAAACAGCAAATCAAATGGACTTAAATCGATTTAGACGAAGATCGATCGGAAGGCCAGCCACAAGCTGGCTGGCCTTCCGAAATTAAGATTGCGGCAATTCGCTGACGCCGCCGCGCTTTGCAGACCAAGGCAGCGGGTTATCGAGGAAGGCCTCGACCTCCGACAGGGTCTTTTCGTCGAACAGCTTTTCAGCCCGGGCAACAGCCAGAACATCGCGCCAGGTCGTGAGATAATGCAGCTTGACATTGCCATTGGCGAAGCGCGCTTCGGCCTGTTCGAAAATGCCGTAATAGAAGAGCGCAATACCGTGATCGACAATGCCGCCTGCCGCGCGGATGGCGTCGATGAAGGTGAACATCGAGCCGCCAGCCGTCGTCAGGTCCTCAATGACGAGCACGCGGGCGCCTTCCGGCATATGGCCTTCGATCTGAGCGTTGCGGCCATGGCCCTTTGGCTTCTTGCGGCAATAGATCATCGGCAGGCCAAGACGCTCAGCAAGGAAAGCCGCGAAGGGAATGCCCGCCGTTTCACCGCCCGCGACACAGTCGAATTTCTCGAAACCGGCCTCGCGCATCACCGCCGCCGCCGCAAAATCCATCGCCGCCGAGCGAATGCGCGGGAAGGAGATGAGCTTGCGCATGTCGATATAAACAGGACTCTTCATGCCCGACGCGAAGGTGTACGGGCTTTCCGAATTGAAGTGGACCGCCTTGATTTCCCACAACATCTTCGCAACCAGTTCTGCAACGACAGTGCGGTCAGTGAATGTGAAATGGTTCATAGGCGTTCTCCTTTTTCGGCCTTCATAACAAAACCGCCGGCAGTGCCGGCGGTCATTAAAAAAAATCAGCTCACGTCCCAATGAAGCGGGAACATCGGATCGAATACGGTCACCGGCCCGGCGCCCGTCTCGATCTTGGCGGGAAACGACACCGGCTCCTCGCGCTTCACCAGCGTGATCGTCTCCTCATTTGGCGCCAACCCGTACCAGGCTGGGCCGTTGAGGGAAGCGAAGGCTTCCAGCTTGTCGAGAGCGTTTTCCTGCTCGAAGACATGCGCAAGACAGCTCATGGTGTTGATCGAGGTATAGATGCCGGCGCAGCCGCAGGCGCATTCCTTCAGCGGATCGACATGCGGGGCGGAATCGGTGCCGAGGAAGAAGCGGGCATCACCCGAAATCGCGGCCGCACGGAGTGCCAACCGGTGCTCCTCGCGCTTTGCGACGGGCAGGCAGTAATAATGCGGCTTGATACCGCCGACCAGAATGGCGTTGCGGTTGATGATGAGATGGTGAGTGGTGATGGAACCGGCGAGATTGGCCTTGGACGACTTGATGTAGTCCACGCCATCGCGGGTGGTAATGTGCTCCATCGTCACCTTGAGCTCAGGCAGGCGCTGGCGCAGCGGCTCCAGAACCGTGTCGATGAAGGCTTTCTCGCGGTCGAAAATATCGACCTCCGGCGTCGTCACCTCGCCATGCACGCAAAGCGGCAGGCCGATCTTCGCCATGCGTTCCAGAACCGGCATCGCCTTGTTGAAGTCGCGCACGCCGCCGTGGGAATTGGTGGTCGCGCCGGCCGGATAGAGCTTCACGGCGGTGATAAGGCCGCTTTTCTTGCCCTCTTCCACGTCGTCGGCCTGCGTGTCCTCGGTGAGATAAAGCGTCATCAGCGGCTCGAAACGGTCGCCCGCCGGAATGGCCTTGACGATGCGTTCGCGATAGGCGCGGGCATCGGCGCAGGTGACCACCGGTGGCACCAGGTTCGGCATGATGATTGCGCGGGCGAAATGGCGGCTCGTATCTCCGATCACGCCTTCCAGCATGGCGCCATCGCGCAGATGCAGATGCCAGTCATCAGGGCGGCGAAGGGTGAGCGACTTCATCGGGATACCTCGGAGCATGACGGAATTGGCGCCCGCTTAGCATCTTTCGTCACAGGAAAACAGCCGCCGAGAGGCATCGGGCGGCTGTAAATGTCATTTTTTTGAAGCGAGCCTCAGATGCCGCCCGCTTCGGGACCCCACACATCCGTCATGGCAAAGCCGTCCGCAAAGGGATCGAAGGGGTCAAGGCCGACCTGGTGCAGCCCGAAGGTGAAACCGCGCCCGGCAATGGTGGGAATGACCGCCGGACGACCGGCCACTTCGGTGACGGCGGAAAGGCCGACATCGAATTCCGAACCGATGATCGAACGGGATTTGTATTCATCTCCCACCTTCACCTTGCCGCGCGCATAAAGCGTGGCGAGATTGGCGGAGTTGCCGGTGCCGCAGGGCGAGCGATCCGCCCGGCCAGGCCACATGGTGGTGCAGGTGCGGATGGAACCATCGGCATCCACATCGCGGAACATCACATAGGCCACGCCTGATATAGCGGGGATTTCGGGATGCACGACCGTCATTTCACTGTTGACGAGGTCCTTGAGGATCATGCCCGCAGCAACCAGTTTCGCTGCATTGGCCTTTTCGATGGTCAGGCCGATCTGGCGCACATCGACCAGCGCGTAAAAGATGCCGCCATAGGAAATATCCATCGTCACCTTGCCCCATTCGGGCGTGTCGATGGTCACATCCAGCTCATGCACGAAGGACGGCACCATGGTCAGCTTGACCTTTTCGCAGCGCCCGTCGCGGCAGGTGGCGGTGGCCTTGACCAGACCGGCGGCCGTTTCCAGAATGACGACCGTTTCCGGTTCCTGCATCTCCACCATGCCGCTTTCCAGAAGTGCTGTCGTCGCGCAGATGGAATTGGAGCCGGAGCTGGCATGGGCCTGATCCGGCTGGAGAATGACGAAGGCTGTATGGGCATCCGGGTGCTTCGGCGGCAGCAGAAGATTGACTGACCCCATGGGCGTGCCACGCGGCTCCAGAGTCAGAAAGCGGCGCAGGGCTTCCCCTTTTGGATCGGTATTCATCCAGTTAAGCTGCTCGGCCACGGTGTTGCCGGGAATTTTCGGCGCGCCGCCAGTGACGACACGGCCGATTTCGCCTTCGCAATGAACATCGAGAAGCTGCAGGGTGCGTTTCCAACGCATGGGATCTTACTCCGGAAGTTGAGCTATTGACCCGACCATATAGGTAAAAATACAAGCTGTATACAAATCTGCGCGAGCTGGATGGCGAAAATCGCTTATGGTTTTCGCCATACACTTCTCATCGTGATCTAGCGATTGCGGCACTCCGCCCGGTTACGATTGGCGGCGGCGTCGCAATTCACTCTCGAAGACTGAACCGCCTGATCGTCCACCACGGAGCCGGCCGTATCACCAACCGATCCGACGGTGTTTTCGACAGAGCGGCCGAGCCTCTCCACCTGCCTGCCGTAATTTTCACGCGTGCGCGGATCGAAAACCGCAATGGGCGCGCTGACCACGACGCTTGCCGCCGTTCCGACAGTTTGCGCGGCACCTATGCTGACCGCGCCCAGCGCCTCCCCCAGACCGACATCGGAATCCGTCACAGTCTGGCCGGCAATGAGGCGGTCGCCGATCAAGCGCACGGCTTCAGGGCTTTCTGCAAATTTGCCGTGGTTCAACCGGTCACCGGATTGCAGCTTGGTCAGATCAAGAACAGTGATGCCGGCCTTTTCCAGCTGGCTGCGATAGGGTTCGACGGAAGGGTCGATCTGGCCCAGACGGTCGACATTGCCGGAAATGCGGCGCGACAGGCTGAGCGCACGATCATCCTGCGAGACGAACAGGGTGAATTTCGGCGGCGCCTTGCCGAAGCTGGCGAACTGCCGGCTGAACACGTCCACATCGAGATCTGGTGCTGCCAGAATGACATTGCTGATCTTCGGATCGACGCGGCCGTTGCGGATGGCCATCTGGCGCAGCGCCTCCACGGCAAGCCAGGTGCCCATGGAATGCGCCATGACCGTGACCTCGCCGATCGACTTGTCCTTTGCCAGACGGGTCAGCATTTCCTCAAGCGCATCGCGCGAGTAATTGGTGCTTTCCTTGTCGTAATTATAGTCGAAAATACTCGCCCGTGACGGCCATGTGAAAACCACAGGCACGACATCCGAGCCGGAATCATAGACGATCTGCGCAAAGCGATAGACCGATTCCTCGTAACGATTGTTGAAACCGTGCACGAAGACCAGAACGCGGCGGTCCTTATGGATATGTTTGCTGATCCAGCTTTTCGTCTCCGCTTCGGAACGAACAGGCTCAACCGCCACCGTGGTGAAATCCTTCAGAGGGTTAGGCGGCAGCTTCTTCGGCCACTGCACCTGCCCGACCTTGCGGTTGGCCTTGGGCGGAATGGAGATGGTGACGGCATCGACCTTCAACCCGGTTCCGCGTTCGCCGCCGAAAAGCACGGCGGCATTGTCCGAGGGCGCTCGCGTGGTGGCGACTAGGAGATTGACGGGCGTGGTTCCAGCCACGGTCTGCCCTGTTGGCGTCATGACCCCGATGGGACGCCCCCCGCAGCCAGCGAGCAGGGCAACAATCGCGATTATGGCTACGAAGCGGATGGGCATCACATCATTCTCCTGCAACCCAAAGGCAGCCGGATAGCGGCCAGAGGACAGGAATTTCTACCGGAGGCGGAACTGCCGCGCCAGCAACCATCGCGCAAGCGCGGAGATTTCCGCGCCGGTGTGTCCAAACAGACCCAATTTTCCCGCCTTGCGGAGCCGGGAGACGTGATTGTGGCGTGCAGGCGAGTTCTATCGCTGCGGCAGCATTGTGCCCCTTTCGCGAAGGGCATTGTGCCAGGACAGCGCCTCTTCAATGAGGTGCGGCGTATGTCCGCCGCGTGCCACCGCTCGCTGGAAATAGTCCGTCAGGGCATCGCGATAGTGGGAGTGCACGCAATTTGCGATAATGACCGCAGCGCGCTCACGCGGAGCAAGGCCGCGCAGATCGGCCAGCCCGATTTCCGTGACCAGAATATCCACATCATGTTCGGTATGGTCGACATGGCTGACCATCGGCACGACGCTGGAGATTGCGCCGCCCTTGGCAATCGACTTGGTGACGAAGATGGACATATAGGCGTTGCGGGCAAAATCCCCCGAGCCGCCAATGCCGTTCATCATGTGAGTGCCACCGACATGAGTGGAATTGACGTTCCCGTAAATATCGAACTCCAGCGCGGTGTTGATGCCGATAATGCCGAGGCGGCGGATGACCTCCGGATGATTGCTGACCTCCTGCGGACGCAGGATCAGCCTGCTCTTGTAATCGGCCAGTCGCGGCATGACCCGTTCGTTCATGGCAGAGGAGAGCGTGATCGATGAACCGGAGGCGAAAGTCAGCTTGCCCGCGTCGAAAAGCTCGAAGGTCGAATCCTGCAGAACTTCCGAATACATTTTGAGATCGTGAAACGGCGTATCGATGAAACCGTGCATGACGGCATTGGCGATGGTGCCGATACCGGCCTGCAACGGCTGGAGTTCGTGGCTCATGCGGCCATGACGGACCTCATTCAGCAGGAATTCGGTGAGATGGCCGGCAATCGCCTTGGTCTCGTCATCAGGTGGCAGCACCGTCGAAAAACTGTCGCTCTTGTCGCTCAGGACGATTGCGGCGATTTTTTCCGGCGGCACCGGAATGAACGGCAGACCGACGCGGCTGTCCGTTGCCACCACCGGAATGGGCATGCGGGTCGGGCGTTTTGCGGGGATGAAAATATCATGCAACCCCTCGAGAACGTCGGGTTGCGACAGATTGATCTCAACGATGACCTTTTCAGCCAGAATGGCAAAGCTCGCCGAATTACCGACGGATGTGGTGGGCACGATACCGCCGTCCGCCGTAATCGCCACCGCCTCGATGATGGCCACATCCACACCGTGGATCTGGCCGCCGCGCAATTGCTCGACCGTTTCAGAAAGGTGCTGGTCGATGAACATCACCTTGCCGTCATTGATCGCCTTGCGCAAAGCGGGGTCGGACTGAAACGGCATACGGCGCGCCAGCATGCCCGCCTCCACCATGGTCTTGTCGAGATCATTGCCAAGCGATGCACCGGTCATCAGGGTGATCTTCATCGGGTGCGTCTTCGCACGCTCGGCCAGCGCCAGCGGTACCGCCTTTGCTTCGCCGGCCCGCGTAAAGCCGCTCATGCCCACCGTCATGCCATCCTGAATGAGGCAGGCAGCCTCTTCGGCGCTGACGATCCTGTTCAAGAGGGACGCGTTGCGGATACGCTTTTCAAGCATGCACTTCTCCATGATCTGCATTCCAGATGGCGCGTCACGTGGCTGGCCACCTCACCAGTGACTATGGCGCGGAGTTTCAACGATGAAACTGACATAGATCAAGGGTGTGAACGGGACCATGGCTTTGATCCATCAAATCTGATCGACAGACCGCAAGTGGCGCATCGGCGCGACAGGCTGCAGGGCCATCGCAGCATCGCAGCCGACCGCAACCGCTGATGAGGCGTATGGATCGCCTCATTACATACCGGAGGGTTGCCTCAGCTATTGCCTGCAGTCAGGGTCCTTCGCATGCGGAGGCCTGCCCCAGCACGACCTGCCCTACTTCTACATCATAGGCACGCATGCCGAATGTACCGAGGCTGATCACCCGGTAACAGGGGTTGCCGCCGGTCCACAGGGGATCGACAACCTCGATATCGGTGATGAAGCGATGCGCGCAGGCCTGGCCGGAACTATAGGCGATGCCTTCGGCGCTGGTGCCCGCCATCGGAACGTGGATATGGCCAAAAACAATATGGCGCACGCCGGCCGGATGTCTGCCTAGACGCTGCATAACCGCGCCGTCATCATGCATGCCGATGTTTTCGAAATGCCGGATACCGCAATCCATTGGCGGATGGTGAACGAAAACCGTCACGGGAACGTCGCCAGCGCCTTCAAGCGCCTTGTCCAGCCATGTCAGGCGATCCGCACCGTACATGCCGCCGATGACATCGGCCTCGTGGCTGTCGAGAAACAGCAGCCGGCCGAATTCGGTATCGATAAAGGACTGGATATAGCCGTTTTCATCCCGTGGCTGTTCGGGAAAGGCCGCCACGAATTCCGGACGGCGGTCGTGATTGCCGAGCATCAGCCGTACGGGCAATGACACGGACGCCAAAATGTCGCGAAGGAGTTCATAGGCCTCCGGCTCGCCGTAATTGCAAAGATCGCCCGTCATCACCAGAAGGTCGGCGTCTGCGTGTTTTTCGACAATATCTGATATCGCCGCGCGCAACTGCTTCTCGGGATCCACGCCGTTTATCGCGATGCCTGGCGGCAAAAGATGGGTGTCTGTAATCTGGATGATCTTCATTGTCGGTCTCTCTGCATAAAATGGCTGCGGGAATGTGGTTCCCGCAGCCTTTTCGATGGTATCGCTTACTTCAGCAGGGCGTTGGTCTGCTCGACGATCTGCTTGAGACCAGCTTCCGGCGACACTTCACCGCGCATGACGGTGCCGATGATATCGCGCTGGGTGCGCCAGATGCGGACGGAATCGCCACCGGGATAACCGGCCCACGGCAGAGAACGATCAGCCTGCAGCGAAGCTGTCTTCACATTCGGGTTCTCGGCGTAATAGGGAGCCAGGAAGTCGGCGCCGGTTGCCAGCTTGTTGGTCGGCAGGTAGCCGGTGATGCGCACGATGGTGTTCTGCGCCTCGGGGCCGGTGATCCACTTCAGGTACTTCCAGGCAGCATCCTGCTTGGCTTTTTCCTGCGTCAGTATAACGGCAGAGTTGCCGCCGGTCGGCACGCCGCCCTTTTCCTTGTTGTCGAGCGGGAAGGTTGCCGTCTTCAGTTTGAAGCGGTCACCAACCAAGCCGGTGATGGTCTGAACGTGGGCCGGGGTTGAGAAGATGAAGCCGGTAAGGCCTGCACCGAACTGCTGGCGCGACTGGTCCCAGTCGAGCAGGTTCTGGCCACCTTCGGTGACGAACTGGCGGGTCATCTTCAGGGCGTTGAGGCCGATCTCGTTGTCGAACGCAACGGTCTTGGTCTTTTCGTCAACGAGCTTGCCGCCCTGTTCGAAAACAAGCGCCTGCCACAACCAGTCATCCGGCCAGCCATTGATGTCGTAGCTCATGCCCGCAAACTTCGGGTCGAGTGCCTTGATCTTCTTGGCGAGAGCGATCAGCTCCGGGAAGGTCGTCGGCATCTTGTCCGGGTCGCCGCCAGCCTTGGTGACGAGGTCGGAGTTGATGTAGATGATCGGCGAGGAAGCGTTGACCGGCAGGCCGTACTGCTTGCCGTCGATCTGGCCGAGAGCTGCCATCTTCGGGCTGTAGTTCTTGTCGAGGAAGGCCTGACCGCCTTCAGCCTGGATGAAGGGGCTAAGATCGGTGATCTGGTTGCGCGGTGCGAGCGTGTGCACCAGTTCCGCCGTCAGGTTGTAACCCGAGAAATAAACATCGGGCAGATTGCCGGTGACGGCGGAGCGCAGAACCTGCTGCTGGCCTTCATTGTAGCCTGCGGCCGGAGCGAGGAAGTTGATCTTCACATCCGGGTTCTTCTTCATGAATTCATCGGCCAGCGGCTGATGGAATTTCGTGAAACCCGGCAGGTTGTAGAGAACGTTCAGCGTGATTTCGTTGGCAAGAACCGGCGTTGCGAGGCCTGCAAAGGCCACGCCGAGTGCCAGACCGCCCATCAGAGCGCGTCGGTTGATTTTCATGTCATTCTCCAAAATGGGTTGGGAGGAGGAGTTCGAACGACGTCACTTGACGCCGGTCATGGTAATACCGGCGATGAAATGCCGCCGTGCGAGGAGGAAGCACAGCACCATTGGCGCGGTAATCAGTGTTGCGCCCGCCATCAGGGCACCGTAATTGGCGCCGGATTCGACATCCGCAAAAAGCATCATGCCGAGCGGCGGAGGGGCGAGATTGGTGTCGGAGACCACGATCATCGGCCAATAAAGGTCGTTCCAGTGGGCGACGAGCGAGAAGATCGAGAAAGCCGCGAGCGAAGGCAGCGAGCCGCGCAGCACCAGTCCCCAACAAATCTCCATTTCCGAAAAACCATCCATGCGGGCCGCTTCGATGATTTCATCCGGGTAGCTGCGGAAGGACTGGTTGAACAGGAAAATGGCGAAGACCGACAGGAAGAACGGCATCATCATCGCGAAATAGGTGTTCAGCAGTTCCGTCTTCGCCAGACCGACGAAAAGCGGCAGGGCAAGTGCCTGAATTGGCACGCAGAGTGCCGCGATGATGAGACCCAGCAGCAGCTTGCGACCCGGAAACCTGAGCTTCGCCAGCGCATAGGCCGCTGGCACCGATGTCAGGACCTGTACGACGAGGATACCGACGCAGACGATGACGCCGTTCAGCATGAAACGTGCCATCGGCACCTGGCTCGCTGCGCGGGTATAGTTTTCGACGGCATCGAATTTCGCCGGGATCGGCCAGAGCGAGACGTCGAATATTTCCGCAGGCGAGCGGATCGACGTCAACATCATCCAGTAGAACGGCAGGAGCATCACGAAAGCGCCGAGTGCCAGCACGAGATGCGGGAAGTATTTGCGGAGCGCGGCCATCAATAGTGCACCTTCCGGTCCATATGCAGCGTCTGGCCGATCGAGAGGATCAACACGATAGCGAGGAAGATCACCGTCAGCGCAGCGGCATAACCGGTGTTGGAATATTCGAACCCTTCAAGATAGAGATCGAAAAGCAGGGTTTCGGAACCGAAGCGGCCCTTGGTCAGCACGGCAACCGTCTCGAACACCTTGAAGGCCGAGATCGAGGTGGTGACCACCACGAACATCGTCGTCGGCCCCAGCATTGGCCAAGTCACCGTCAGAAACCGGTCAATCGGGTTTTTCGCGCCGTCCAGTCTCGATGCCTCGTGCAGATCCTTCGAAATGGCGGTGAGGCCGGCGAGGAACAGCACCATGTTGAAGCCCAGAACCTGCCAGACACCCATCAGCGCCATGGTGGGAATGAGCAGGACCGGGTTGGAGAGGAACGCGACGGGCTCGAAGCCGAACCACTTGATCGCCGCATTCACCGGGCCAAGCGAAGGATGCAGCAGAAATTGCCACACGGTCGCCATGGCGACGAGCGTTGCGGTGACGGGCAGGAAATAAGCGACTTCCCAGAAGGCACGGCTGCGCTTGCGATTATAAACGAGCAAAGCCACGCCGAGCGCCAGGAAAACGCCGAAGGGAATGACGATGACCGCATAAATGGCCGTATTCGCCAGCGCGCGCAGGAAGACCGGGTCGTGGAAAGCCTTCACGAAATTGTCGAGACCCACAAAGCGGGTGGAGAGTGCGCCGAGCTTGTAATCTGTGAGGGAAAAACCGGCCAGAACGAATATGGGAACGATATAGATCGCCAAAAGCAGCAGACTTGCCGGTGTCGCGAAAATCAAGCCACGCCAGATCATCCGCCGGTCCGCCTTCGAGAGGCGCGGGCGAGACTTTGCGCGCGTGGCAGAGGAAAAATCAGCCGCCGTCATGCCGGCACCATTTCACGCACCGTCGTCTTGCGACGCAGGCCGTCTGCGGCAAAAAGATGCACGCGCTCCGGCGCAAAGCCGAGGTTCATCACGCTGTTCTCATCGGCGCCCAACACCTCGCCCGCGGCCTGACGCAGGGTAATGGCGACGGTCTCGTCGCTCAGAAGACGGCAGTTCACGAAACGGTCCGCGCCGTGGGTTTCGCTGCGGGTCACCCGCACCGCGAAGCCTTCCGCACCCGGGCGCAGATCCTCTGCGCGAAGACCAAGCGTCGCCGGGCCGGCATCACGACCAGAGGCCTCGACGCCAAGATCGCGGCCGAAAGCCGTGACCTTACCTTCAGCATCGATTTCCACCGGCAGCAGGTTGATCGACGGCGTGCCAATGAAGCGCGCAACCGTCAGTGTCGCCGGTTTCCGGTAAAGCTCGTCCGGCGTGCCCAGTTGCTCGATACGACCTTCCGACATCAGCGCGATGCGGTCCGACATTGTCATCGCTTCGATCTGGTCATGGGTGACGTAGATAAACGTCGCGCCCAACCGCCGGTGGAGCCCGGCAAGCTCCTCGCGCATGTGGGCGCGAAGCTTTGCATCTAGGTTGGAGAGTGGTTCGTCCATGAGGAATGCGGCAGGCGAGCGCACCAGTGCCCGGGCTAGCGCCACGCGCTGGCGTTGGCCGCCTGAAAGCTGGGCCGGCTTGCGGTCCAGCAGATGCGCGATCTGCAGGGTCTCGGCCGCCTGTTCGACGGCAGCATCGATCTGGCGCAAAGTTTCGGCAGGCGCCGCAAATCTTCCGATCAGCGGCAAGCGTGCAGCAAGCGGCAGACGTCGCATCCGAAGCGGCGTCGCGATGTTCTGGCGCACGCTCATATGCGGATAAAGCGCGTAGGATTGAAACACCATCGCCAGATTGCGGTCACTTGGATCGATCTCCGTCACATCCTGACCGCCGATCGTCACCGAACCGCGATCCGGCGTTTCCAGCCCCGCGATGATGCGCAGCAGCGTTGACTTGCCGCAGCCGGACATGCCGACGAGGGACAAAAATTCTCCGGGACGGATGGAAAGATCGATCTCTTTCAGAACATCGTCAGCTCCAAAGCCTTTTCCGATACCCGAAAGTTCAAGTGATTGTGGCGTCATTCTGCGCTCCTTTTCTGGAGCGCATATGCTTATATTGTATGACAATATGACGAAGGTTTGCAGAAAGTTCCGTGACACTGAAAAGCCCGGCAATCCCGGCTCATCGCCACGCCTTGAGATACCGACCTTCACAAAAAGCCGCTAATATCAGGGGGCAGTTCGACTATCCGAGCTCGACGCTTGTTCACCGGCCCTGCGCGCCTCGCGGGCCCGGTTTCTAAACGGCTGCAAGAATCACATGAGCCTGAATTTTGGTGACGACTTCGTCGCTGCCATAGCGCGCTTCAATGGCGGATGCGGCGCAGTCCGTCGCGGCTTCAAGTTTTCCCGGCGCTCTGGCTTCGATTTCGGTCCGGAGAACGGTTCCCTGACAATAGGCGATGGCAGGAATGCGCGGTGACGATGCATGGCTTTGCGCCGCTATCGTCTCGATCACCACCCGAGAGAAGCCGGCACTTTCCAGCTCACCACGAATCAATGTCGTATCGTGGTAGCCGTGCGGGGCGCGGACCATGAAGCGCGGCGGATCGTCGGGAAACAGGCTTGCAAGGGCGTTCGTCACCTCATTCGCGAGATGATTCTCCTCGATGCGGTCCCATACGTTGAATAAATAATGGCCGCCGGGCTTCAGCACCCTCTTCGCTTCGCGATAGGCAGACGGGCGGTCGGGAAAAAACATCGCACCGAACTGGCAGATAACGAGATCGAAAGCAGCATTTTCGAACGGCAGCGCCTGAGCGTCGGCTTGGCGCCACTGGATGCGATTGTCGGGCACCTGGCGCGACGCCGCAAAGTCGAGCATCGGCTGGTTGAGGTCTGTCACGACATAGTTTGCCGCGGGCGGTAATCCTGGTGCCAGTTCACGCGTGACAACCCCGGTACCTGCGGCGATTTCCAGAACATTGATCGGCGTCAACGCCGCCGCCCGCCGTGCCAGATCGCGGGCGAATGGCTCGAAAATCAACGGCACCATATAGCGGTCGTAGTTTTCCGGGATAGAGCCGGCAAAAACCTTGTCCGTTTCCAACATGGCTTTCACCCTGCGGTCAGCTGATGACCCCGGAACTTTAGCACATATACGGGAAATTCGGAATCTGTTCGGCCACGTGGGTTTTACGGATATGCCAACGGTGCCGATATTCTATCGACACGACAAACAGCTTTAGGCAAAGGCCGTATCATAGTGTTTTTGTGGGAAGAGAAATGGCGCACCCGAAGAGATTCGAACTCCTGACCCCCAGATTCGTAGTCTGGTGCTCTATCCAGCTGAGCTACGGGTGCGTGCCGTTCCGGTCATTTCCGGTGGCGTGGCGATCCTCTAAAACGTCCTCATTCCGATTGCAAGCGATTTCGTTTCGAAATTGTCATTTTTCCGCAGCAATTCATGTATCTTATTGATTATACTAGAAATTCCATCAAGGGCATTTTTGAGTGACCATATGGGGCGCATATTCCGGGAGGTGCAGCGATTGTGCAGGACCATGTTCAGGCGAAGTCATCAGGCGGTTCGAGCGGCGTGTACGGAGGCGGCGCGGTCGGCGATCTCGATGCGAAACTGCGTGCCGGGACCGGGTTTTTCGACAAGCGCTATCGTTCCGCCATGGGCAAGCACAAGTTCCCGCGCAATTACGAGGCCGAGACCGGTGCCGCCGGAGCGGGCCGATCCCCTGAAGGCGGAAAACAGGTTCTCTTTCGCCTTGCGCGGCATTCCCGGCCCGTTGTCGTCTATCACGATGCTGACGACGTTGCCGGCCCTCTGGGCTGCAATCGACAGATGCCGAGGCGACGCGTTCGCCGTGTCGGATTGCAGTGCCTGAACGGCGTTGCGACAGAGATTGTGGATCACCCGGAAAAGCTGCTCGGCATCCGCATCGACGGTGAGATCGGGCGGCACGCTATCGTGAAACTCGATGCCGCTTTCCGGATCGAGCGCCAGAATGTCACGCACATCCCGCACCAGAAGACTTAACTGCACCGTCTTGCGTTTCGGCGCGCCCTCCGTCGCCTGCCCGTAGGCCAGAACCTCGGTTGTATAGGATACGGCGCGGTCGATCGTGCGCAGCAGTTTCGGCGCAAAGCTCCTGACCATCGGATCCTTGGCGTCCACCAGCCGGTCCGACATAAGCTGTGCGGATGACAGGATATTGCGCATGTCGTGGTTGATCTTCGAAACCGCCAGACCGAGATCCACGAGGTTTTTCTGTTGCCGCAGGGTTTTCTGCAACTCCGTCTGCATGTCGGCCAGGTGACGGCCCGCGACGGACAACTCGTCGCTTCCCTCCTCCGGCACGAAAATCCGCTCGGGATTGCCCGGTTCCTCGGAAAAACGCTGCATGCCGAGCGTCAGGCGACGTATGGGCCGGATCATGATGCGGTTGATGGAAACGAAGATGAGACCGGCGGTTACAAGCGACAGGACGATGGAGATAAGGAAAACATTGCGGGCATAAGCCAGCATCGCCGCCCGTAGTTTGTTTTCACCCAGCACGAGTTCAATGATGGTGTCGCTGTCTCCGACCACATCGAAAACGCGGATGACGCGATTGCCGCCAAACAGCAATGTGGAGAAGGCATCCCGCACCGCTGCCAGTTGCGAGACATCGGAAAGATCATATTGCTCATCGACCCCAGGTGGCGTTTCTGCCACGGCAAGCAGGCGCGATGTGCCATCCTTGCGCAGCGCAATCAGCTTCGCCCCGGTGGCCATCAGCGTGTCGTTCTGCACGCTCCGCGGCAATTCGGCCTGCAAGCCATCGATCACCGCGCCGGCTGCTGCCGCCGTGTTCAGACGGTCCCGCAGCCATGAAAGGCGCATATTGGCGACCGAAGGTACGAAGATCAGCACTTCGGCAATCATCACGAAAATAACGGTGAGCAACAGCAGGCGCCCGGAAAGCCCCCCGGTCAATCCCGGCATGCAGTGCACCGGATTGTCTTCCGTGCCGTCCAAGCTGTCTACGCCTTTAGAAAACACCGGGCCCTGATCCTGTATGCGCGCCGCCGCTTCGGTGGAACGGCTCGGTTTATATGCAAGCACGATAATAGGACCTAACAGATATTTTTCAAATGCGTTGCAAAACAAACGTTTCCATCGCCTGAAAAACAAAACGCCGCCCGGGAGGGCGGCGTTTGACTTAGAACCGGTCTCAAGCGAAACCGCAGTCGGAATGGCTTAGAACTCCTGCCAGTCCCCGTTCGCTACAGCAGCGGCTGGTTGGGCGTTGAGAGCGCGGCTGACGCTGCTCATCAATTTACGTGCCGGAGAGGCCACGGCCGCTGCCCTTCCGGACACCGCCACGGGCCGCATCGGCTGTTCTGCGCGAGAGCGTATCTGACCATCCTCTACGCCGACCTTGAAGCGCGACACCAGCGTGACGAGATGGCCCGCTTCACCGCTCAGCTTGTGGGTTGCGGCCGAGGTTTCCTCGACCATTGCGGCATTGCGCTGCGTCACCTGATCCATCTGGTTGATGGCGGTATTCACCTCATGCAGGCCGGTCGACTGTTCCCGCGCCGCGGTGGCGATCGAATGGATATGTTCGTTGATAGCCAGAACGCGGGTCTCGATCTCGCCCAGCGCGCTGCCGGTTCTCTGCACCAGCGACACACCGCGACCGACCTCTTCGCCGGACTTGGTGATCAGCGCCTTGATGTCCTTCGCAGCCGTCGCAGAGCGTTGCGCCAGTTCACGCACTTCCTGTGCGACGACAGCGAAGCCCTTGCCCGCCTCACCCGCACGCGCGGCCTCAACGCCGGCGTTCAGCGCCAGGAGGTTGGTCTGAAAGGCGATCTCGTCAATGACATTGATGATCTGGCTGATTTCCCGCGAGGCATGCTCGATCCGATCCATGGCTGAGACGGCATCGCGCACGACATTGGCGGATTCTGCCGTCTTCTGCTTGGTCTCGGCAACCATGGTGCTGGCTTCCTGAGCCCGATCCGTGGAATTGCGAACGACGGCGGTGATTTCGTCGAGGGCGGCGGAGGTTTCCTCCAGTGCCGCAGCCTGCTGTTCCGTCCGCTTCGAAAGGTCGTCGGCCGCCGAACGCAATTCGTTCGCATTGCCGCTGATGCCTTCCGTGCTGCTGCGCACTTCCCGCATCGTCTCCCGCAGCTTGGCCAGCGTCTCGTTGACATTGGTCTGGAGCTCGGCGAAGACGCCGCGGAACTCGCCATCCATCTTTTCCGTCAGATCGCCCCGCGCCAGACCTTCGATGACGCGGCTGGTCTCGGAAACACCATTGTCCACGCCGGTGAGCAGGGCATTGATCGTCGCAGCGAAACGATTGAGGTTTTCGTCGCCGTAATCCTTGTTGATGCGGCGGCTGAAATCGCCCTGGGCCGCAGCGTCGACGACAACGGCCATGCCGGCCTGCAGGTCATCGCTCTTGGCACGCATGGCGGTTTCCTGCGCATTCATGCGGCGCACTTCACGACCGTTCTTCTTGAAGACTTCGACTGCCGCTGCCATTTCGCCGATTTCGTCGGTGCGGCCGAGATAGGGAACGTCCGCGTCCAGATTTCCGTCCGCAACGGCATTCATCACTTCCGAAACCTTGCGGATGGGCGCGCTCAGCTGCCGCGCTCCGATGTAGAGGCCGAACGCCGCGCCGGCCAATATGCCGCTGCTGGTGACGATGATGACCAGCCAGAAGGTCGTCGTTACAAACCCGTCGATGCCCGCCTTGACGGCTTCAAGCCCGGCGATGTCATTCTTCACGACAGCATCGATTTCCGCCTGATAGGCTTTGCGGTTGGCCCGGTTCGCGTCGTTGTTACCCTGCTGGTTGGCGGCCTGCGGGCCGGCCTCGCGGGCAAGCCGCGCCGTTTCCAGACGGAAGGCCTTGAATTCCTTGAAGCGACTGGAGAGATTGTCGAAGGCCGCCTTCTGTTCTGCCGGAACGAGAGGGGTCCAGGTTGCGATCAGCTTCTCCATGGCGTCGAGGTTCTTGACGATGCCATCAGCAAAAGGTGCCGCCTTTTCGATATCGGGCGCAGCGTAGACCCCGCGCGCCTCCATGACGACCGCAGTCACAAGCCGGTTCAGCGCTTCACCCTTATAGGCGCGCTCCGCTGCCTTTTCGTATCCGACCGTGCGCACCTGAAACTCGCTGACCGCATATATGGACAGGCCGCCGATGGTGCAGGCCACAAGGCTCATAAGCCCGACAAGAAGATTGATACGACCGCGAATTCTCAATTTCGTTCCCCCAAAAGCCAGCCGCACGATGGAAAATGGGAAGCTGGCATAACTTTTCCCATCACAACATTTATCAATGCCGCCTTAAGAAAGAATTTCAGAATTTACCGATCGTGCGATCGGAATGCGCCCGCAGCGCCCGTGAGCGAAGCCGATTTCATGGCGCTTCCGCAAAAGGTGAAGCGCGAAAACCCCTTCGGCAATTGACTTTGCTCGGCCTATGCCCTTATAAGCCGCGCACGCTCGGCCATTAAAAGCTCGCCCAGGCGGGGTTAGCCGTGCAAAAAACGAAACGCTCTTGCAAATAGTGCAAATTCAAGAAGGGCCGCACACCGCGGTATTAAATAAATGTCGAAGCGTACATTCCAGCCATCCAAGCTTGTTCGCAAGCGTCGTCATGGTTTCCGTGCCCGTATGGCTACTGCCGGCGGTCGCAAAGTTCTCGCAGCCCGCCGTGCGCGCGGCCGCGCAAGTCTGTCGGCTTAATTGCCGTCTCTGTGGCCCGATGAAAGTCGCGGGCACATGAGCAAGACAAAAAAACTGCCCGGCCGGCTTAAAAACCGGTCGGATTTTCTTGCCGTGCAGACGGGGGAAAAGCGTCGGGGAGGCACCTTTCTTCTGGAGGTCCTCGACAGGAAAACCCCGGAAACCGAACCTCGGGTCGGTTTCACCGTAACGAAAAGACAAGGCAACGCGGTCGAGCGAAATCGCATGCGCCGCCGTCTCAAGGAAGCCGTCAGGCTTTCTGCCGGATTCGCAATGAAGCCCGGCCATGACTATGTGATTGTCGCCCGCAGGGACGTGCTCGAGACGGCCTTCCCGAAACTTCAGTCTCTCCTTACCGAGCGAATTGAAGGAACGGCGAAACCGAAACGGTCCCAGGACACCCGCTCCAGGAAAGAATGATGGAAAAGAACCGCAATTACTTCATCGCGATAGCCCTTTCGGTTGTCATCGTCCTCGCCTGGCAATTCCTTTACATGAATCCGCGCATCGAGCAGCAGCGCCGCGCCGAAGAGGCCCGCCAGGCGCAGCAGCAGACAACGCAGCAACAGCCGGCACCGGGTGCCGCACCCGGCGTGACCGTCGACGGCGCACCGCCTGCCTCCTCCACGCAGGCCGCCGCCACTGCGACGCGTGAAGAGGCGATTGCAAAAAGCCAGCGTGTCGCCATCGACACCAACGCCATCGCCGGCTCGATCAATCTGACTGGCGCCCGTTTCGACGACATCCGGCTCAAGGGCTACCATGAGACCGTCGATGACTCGAGCCCGATCATCACGCTGTTTTCGCCTTCCGACACCAAGGACGGCTATTTCACCGAACTCGGTTACGTTGGCGGTGCCGATGCCGGCAGCGTTCCCGGTCCTGCGACCGTGTGGACACTTGCAAGCGGCGACAAGCTGACGGAGACCACACCGGTTACCCTGAAGTATACCAACCAGAATGGCGTCGTTTTCTCCCGTACCGTTTCGATCGACCAGCATTACATGATCACAGTCAACGACAAGGTCGAGAACCCCGGGCAGGCGCCCGTCTCCTTTGCCACCTACGGCCGCGTGACGCGCAACAACAAGCCCGCAATACCGCCCGTTTTCGTCATCCATGAAGGCTTCCTCGGCGTCTCGGGCAAAGACGGCAGCCTGACGGAAGAAAAATACAAGGATGTCGAAGAAACCCCGGTAACGATTGCCAAGGCGACCGGCGGCTGGCTCGGCATCACCGACAAATATTGGGCCGCTGCCATTGTGCCGCCGCAGATGACACCGTTCGAAACGCGTTACTCGCACATCAAGGGCAATCAGCCGAGCTACCAGGCCGATTTCAAGAGCGACACGATGACGGTCGAACCCGGCCAGTCCATCGAACTGAAGAGCCTTGTCTTCGCCGGTGCCAAGGAAGTGCCGCTGGTTGACCGCTATGAAACCGAATATTCCATTCCGAAGTTCGACCTGTTGATCGACTGGGGCTGGTTCTACTTCATCACCAAGCCGATGTTCAAAATGATGGATTTCTTCTTCCGTTATTTTGGCAACTTCGGTGTGGCCATCCTGCTGACCACCATCGTCGTCAAGGCTCTCTTCTTCCCGCTCGCCAGCAAGCAATATGCATCCATGGCGAACATGAAGCGCATGCAGCCGAAGATGGAAGAGCTGAAGGCCAAGCATGGCGATGACCGCATGGCCATGCAGCAGGCGATGATGCAGCTCTACAAAGAAGAGAAGATCAATCCGGTTGCCGGCTGCTGGCCGATGCTGCTGCAGATTCCGGTCTTCTTTGCGCTCTACAAGGTCATCTACGTCACCATCGAAATGCGGCATGCACCGTTCTTCGGCTGGATTCACGACCTTTCCGCTCCCGATCCGACCTCGCTTTTCAACCTGTTCGGCCTTCTGCCCTACGACGTGCCGCACTTCCTGATGATCGGCGTCTGGCCGCTCGTCATGGGCATCACGATGTTCCTGCAGATGCGCATGAACCCGACCCCACCCGATCCGACACAGGCGATGATCTTCACCTGGATGCCGCTGATCTTCACCTTCATGCTGGCTTCGTTCCCCGCCGGTCTGGTTATCTACTGGGCATGGAACAACACGCTGTCGATCTCGCAGCAGGCCCTCATCATGAAGCGTCACGGTGCCAAGATCGAACTGTTCGATAATCTCAAAGGGCTATTCAAGCGAAAGCCGGTGCAATCGAAATGAGTGAAACCGGCCCGGCAACCGAAAAGCCCCTCTTTGGGCGACCCTGGATATTCATTCGCGGCGTTCCCGCGATGAAATTCCTGCCGCCCGAAGGCCCGCCGGAGATTGCCTTCGCCGGACGTTCGAATGTCGGCAAGTCTTCGCTCATCAATGCGCTGGTGGGCCACAAAGGCCTTGCCCGCACCTCCAACACACCCGGACGCACGCAGGAACTGAACTACTTCGTTCCTGAGGGTTATTCCGGTGAGCCGGGCGACCTGCCGCCGATGGCGCTGGTCGATATGCCGGGTTACGGCTATGCGCAGGCGCCGAAGGACCACGTCGATGCCTGGACGAAGCTCGTCTTCGATTACCTGCGTGGACGTGCGACGCTGAAACGCGTCTACGTGCTGATCGATTCCCGCCACGGAATAAAAAAGAACGACGAGGAGGTTCTTGGCCTGCTCGACAAGGCGGCCGTGTCCTATCAGGTCGTGCTGACGAAGACGGACAAGATCAAGGACGTTGGCGTTCCCCGGCTGATCAGTGAAACGCTGGAGAAAATCCGCAAGCGTCCCGCCGCCTATCCGGAAGTTCTCGCTACCTCGTCGGAAAAATCCTTCGGGCTGGATAGCCTGCGCGCCGAGATCGTACGAACGGTCTCGCTCTAAAAGACCATCGCCTTCAGGCGATGGTGAAAAGCAGGACGGCGGTCCACAGCATCGCCGTCAATGCCAGAAGCCGCCAGAAACGCACGGAATTCCACACCTCCAAAAGCATCGCGGCGAATATGCTGCCATTGCGAAGCGGCTGGCCCTTGAATGGCAGACCGGAGCGAAGCGGATCCCTGTCAAGCAGGGCTGCAACGCCCGCTCTTTCGCGATATTCGGTTTCGGCCAGATTGTCCCGCCAGCGCCTGACCATGGCCGCAAACTGGCGGTCGCGTTTGACGCGTTTTGCAAGCTCCGCCATGCTTTCCGGTGGCAAGGCACCCAGCACATATTCGCCAGCGAGTACTTCGTCCCGCAAACCGCTTTGCTTGTCTCGATCCGGTACGGTCATATGTTTTCAAACTCCTCGGTCGTTCAGGCCAGCATCGTTTTTTGCGATGCGCAACGATCCTCCGTCGCCCTGCTGAATAACCCCTCCCCTGCTCGCCACAAGGCTGGTCCGATTGGTGCTTTATGTCAATCTCATTACGCGCCGCAGGCCGCCCAAAAGCGGAATTTTACTATGCGCCGACACAATATGGCCCGGAGGTTACTTCATTCATTCACCCCGCGTATTCACCTGTCCTTGCAAACGCATCGACATGCCGAATCTGCGCATCCTGCACCGCAAAAATCGATTCCGATTTTTGCGCCGATGCTGTAGAGCGATGAAAGGCTCTCAAGGGCCGCAACCACAGACCGAGGTTTTTCCATGACTGCTTCCGAAAGCGAGACTCAGGCGCGGCTGCTCGCACAGGCTCTGCCCTTTATGCAGAAATATGAGAACAAGACCATCGTGGTGAAATATGGCGGTCATGCCATGGGCGACTCCACACTTGGAAAGGCTTTTGCGGAAGATATCGCCCTGTTGAAGCAGTCCGGTATCAACCCCATCGTCGTGCACGGCGGTGGCCCGCAGATCGGCGCGATGCTGACGAAGATGGGCATTGAATCGAAGTTCGAAAGCGGCTTGCGCGTTACCGATGCCAAGACAGTCGAGATCGTCGAAATGGTTCTGGCCGGCTCGATCAACAAGGAGATCGTCGCGCTCATCAACCAGACGGGCGAATGGGCCATTGGCCTGTGCGGCAAGGACGGCAACATGGTCTTCGCCGAAAAGGCGAAAAAGACCGTCGTTGATCCCGACAGCAATATCGAGCGCGTGCTCGATCTTGGTTTTGTCGGTGAAGTCGTCGAGGTCGACCGCACCCTGCTCGACCTGCTTGCCAAGTCGGAGATGATCCCTGTCATCGCTCCCGTCGCTCCCGGTCGCGATGGCGCCACCTACAACATCAATGCCGACACCTTTGCCGGCGCAATTGCCGGTGCGCTCAACGCCACCCGCCTCCTGTTCCTCACGGACGTGCCTGGTGTTCTCGACAAGAACAAGGAACTCATCAAGGAACTGACGGTCTCCCAGGCGCGTGCGCTGATCAAGGACGGCACGATTTCCGGTGGGATGATCCCGAAGGTCGAGACCTGCATCGAGGCCATCAAGGCCGGTGTTCAGGGCGTGGTGATCCTCAACGGCAAGACCGCCCATTCCGTTCTTCTGGAAATCTTCACGGAAGGCGCGGGCACGCTCATCGTGCCCTGATACGGTTCATGTGGCGGACGGGAACGCCTGTCCGCCGCGACGACAATTTCAGCCGAATATCAGAAGCGACAGCACGCCCAGCACGATCAGCAGGCAGCCCGAAAGTTCCAGCCGGTTGATCTTTTCCTTGAAGAAGAGCACGGTCGAGGCGAAGGCGAAGAGCATCTCCACCTGCGCCAGTGCCTTTACCACGGCCGCCTGTTGCAACGTCATCGCCGTGAACCAGCCGAATGACGCCGTGGCCCCCACGAAACCGACCGCAAGCGACGGTTTCCACGCCTTCGCGATCCGCCGCAATTCGTCCCTCTCCCGCCATATGATCCACAAGAACATCGCCAAGGTCTGCGTCACGATGACAACGACGAGGGTAAAGCCGGCCTGCATCACCGCATCCGGTGCCGGCAGGCTGGGTGCTAGCGCCAGCGAGGCCGAACGGTAAGCGACAGACGACAGGCCGAAAAAAGCCCCCGAGGCGAGGCCGATGCCCGCCGTCCGGCTGAAGATGGAGGTGAGAATTGAGGCAGGGGTCACTTCCGTGCGCGCAACCGAAATCAGCATGACGCCGGCCACCGAAATAGCGATGGCCGCAAGAGTGCCGCCATTGACGCTTTCGCCAACGAAAATCAGTGCAAACAATGCCGCCTGCGCCGGCTCAGTTCGGGAATATGCCGTGCCAACCGCGAAGTTGCGGAAGGAAAACAGGTGCACCAACAGGAAAGTGGCGGCGATCTGCGCCATGGCTCCGACCATCGCCCAGACAGCGAATGACATGTTCGGCACCGGCAGCGGCCGGCCAAGTACACCATGCAGAAAACCGAGATAGGCAAGAGCGAAAGGCATTCCAAAAACGAAGCGCACGAAAGTGGCGCCCGTGGTGCCCATCATGCCCTTCAGGTGTTTTTGCAGGGTCGAGCGCAGGTTCTGCAAGAACGCGCTTACGAAGGTTATGCCTATCCAGAGTTCCATGATCTTGGCGGTATCATGCGCTCGACGCCGCAGCCAAGCCCGATTTTCCCGTCTGTCGTCGTCTTTTCGATTTTCTTCGGCATTCGAAACGGGCATAAAGCTGCCCATGGACACAAAGCCGAAAAACCTGCCCGATGCCGCCGATTTCGCCCACGTCAGCGAATGGGTCTTCGACCTCGACAACACGCTCTATCCGCATCACGTCAATCTGTTTTCGCAGATCGATCGTAACATGACGGCCTATGTTGCGGAGCTTTTAAAGCTCGAGCCCGACGAGGCTCGCGCGCTTCAGAAGCGCTATTACCACGAACATGGCACCACGCTTCAGGGCCTGATGATCCACTACGGCATCAGCCCGGACGAGTTTCTGGAGCGCGCGCATGCCATCGACTATTCCGCGCTGAGCCCGCATCCGGAGCTCGGCGAGGCAATCAAGGCTTTGCCGGGCCGCAAGTTCATCCTCACCAATGGCAGCGTCAAGCATGCACAGGCAGCGGCGGGCGCGCTCGGCATTCTCGACCATTTCGAGGATATTTTCGATATTGTCGCCGCGGACTATCTGCCAAAACCGGCCAGTGCGACCTATGAGAAGTTTGCCGCACTTGCGAAGCTCGACACCAGAAAAGCCGCCATGTTCGATGACTTGCCGCGCAATCTCGCGGCACCTAAGGCACTTGGCATGAAGACCGTGCTGCTCGTTCCTTCGAACCTCGAAGGCGTCATCATGGAGCGCTGGGAGATTCCCGCTGCGACGGATGAGCATATCGACTACATCACTGACGATCTGACCGGTTTCCTGATCAAAACGATCGCCCGCTGACATGTAACATCGAAATCGAGCGCAGACGACATTACCGAAGCTTCATGCACCTTACGGATGTTTAAGTAGTGAACTGCCACCTGCGCCACTATCTTCCTCCTCAGGGACACCAACGGAAGGTAATGACGATGTCTACACGAAAGATCGCACTCTCTGCTCTTGGCGCAGCCCTCTTGCTCGGCTCGGCCGCTACAGCCAGCTTTGCGGCCCCGCCAGCGCACGGCAAAGGCCACGGCGAGCGCATGCCGTTCCGCCCGGAACTGGCGTTCGTTCAGCTGCTGAAGGTGGCCGACACCAACAAGGACGGCAAGATTACCAAGGAAGAGTTCGCCGCACGTCAGGACGCACTTTTTGCCGAGATCGACAAGGACAAGGACGGTTCGATCACGCCAAAGGAAATGCGTGAATACCGCCAGGCCAAAATGGAGGCGTTCCGTGCGGCTCATCCGCGCCCAGAGGCTGCTGACGCCAAAGCGGGCGAAGGCAAGGGACCTGAGGGCAAGCGCGCCGAACGCGAACATGGCGGTCGTCAGGGCTGGGGCAAGCATGGCGGCAAGGGTGGGGCGTTCGCGATGATGCGCATGGCCGACACCGATGAAAACGGCCAGGTCAGCAAGGCCGAATTCACCGCAGCCGGCGAAAAAATGTTCGAACGGCTGGACAGGAACAAGGACGGCGTCATCTCTATCGATGATATGCCAGACCGCCCGTTCCTTTAATCACATAAGAAAAAGCCCGCTCAATCGGCGGGCTTTTTTCCTTTCAATGCAGGCTGACGGTTTTCAGATCGTCTTCGGCAGCCTTGAAAAACGTGCTGGAACGATTGTCTGTCAGGAGGATCGGCGTGCCATCCGCGCCAAACAGGGCCCAGAGATCGAGTTGCGGATCGAGATCAGGCGCTTCCGGGAAACAGCGGCTTACGTCTTCCGCACGGATTTTACGGATATAGCCCACTTCTCCCTCGCCGATATGAGCGAGCTGGGACCGGGTGAGACGCGCATGCGCTTCTTTTAAAAGCATATTTCAGCCTCCTTCTTCACGCCGAGCGATTCGTGTCGGATTCCGGCGTTCACGTTCTACTCTGAGACGGAAATATTAATTTTCTTTACCACGTTTGAAATTTCGGGCTTCACCAGATCGATGGCAAGAAGGCCATTGCGCAGGCGCGCGTCCCTCACCTGCATGCCGTCTGCAAGCACGAAGACCCGCTGGAATTGCCGGGCAGCGATACCCCGGTAGAGAAAATCCCGCTTTTCCTGCTCCTGCTGGCGACCGCGAATGACGAGCTGGTTGTCGGCCGTCGTCACATCCAGATCGTCCTGCGAAAAACCGGCGACTGCAATCGTGATACGCAGGCGTTCCGGCACGTCTTCAGTGCCGGGCAGGCGCTCGATGTTGTATGGAGGATAGCCATCATTGGCCTTCGCCATACGCTCCAGCGTTTTTTCCATGGCATCAAAACCCAGCAAAAGCGGGTGGGTGAATGGCGTCATGCGGCTCATATCGTCTCTGTCCTTGCAACCAAGCGACGTTTCGCGGTCCCGCTTCCGGCAACCCTGCCGGTCAATCTTACCGGCTGTACGCAATATGGGAAGCAAAACCACGATGCGCAAGGCGGGGCCACAAGGCAAAGGCGGGCACGCCGAGGAATGAGACTTGACAAGTGAGCGTCCTCCGCTCGAAAAAAGCGCCTTATCTCAACGGCGGGCAAGACATGGCAGAACGCAGAAAAATCATCATAGACACGGATCCAGGTCAGGACGACGCGGCAGCGATCATGCTGGCTTTCGCAAGCCCGGAAGAAATTGAGATTCTCGGTCTGTGCGCCGTCGCCGGCAATGTTCCGCTGAAACTGACCAGCCGCAACATCCGCATCATCTGCGAATTGTGCGACCGCACCGATATTCCCGTCTATGAGGGTGCCGAGCGGCCACTGGTGCGAAAGCCCATCACTGCCGAGCATGTTCACGGCAGCACCGGCCTTGATGGCCCGGTTCTCGACGAGCCGACGATGGAGGCACAAAAGCAGCACGCCGTCGATTTCATCATCGAAACGCTGCTGCGGGAGCCTGCGGGCACCGTGACGCTCTGCACGCTCGGCGCGCTGACCAATGTGGCGCTGGCTTTGCAGAAGGCCCCCGAGATTGCAGGCCGCGTCAAGGAACTGGTGATGATGGGTGGCGGCTTCTTTGAAGGCGGCAACATCACACCGGCTGCGGAATTCAACATCTATGTCGATCCGCAGGCTGCCGATATCGTCTTCCGTTCCGGCGTGCCCATCGTCGTAATGCCGCTCGACGTAACCCACCAGTTGCTGACCACCAAGGCGCGTGTCAGCCGCATTCGCGATATAGGCACACGCCCGGCAATCGCCATGGCGGAAATGCTGGAATTCTTCGAGCGTTTCGACATCGAGAAATACGGTTCGGACGGCGGCCCCCTGCACGATCCAAGCGTTATCGCCTATCTCCTCAAGCCCGAGCTGTTTCAGGGCCGCGATTGCAATGTCGAAATCGAGGTCAATTCCGAACTGACCATGGGCATGACGGTGGTGGACTGGTGGCGGGTGACCGAGCGCCCGGTCAACGCCCGCGTGATGCGCAATGTGGATGCGGACGGTTTCTTCGAGTTGCTGACGGAACGTTTCGCCCGCCTCTGATGGGAACGCAGACATTAAAAAAGGGCCGCTGGCATGACCAGCGGCCCTTTCATTTTGGAACCACGGGATATTCTCAGAACTCCGTCCAGTCGTCCTGTGCCAGCGCGTTTGCGCCGCTGGTTCTTGGGCGGGAACGTTGGGTCGCAGCCGAGCGGCCCGATGCCTGTGACGGGGCGACAGGCGCACGCATTGCCGCCGCGGTGGCGCGCAATTGCTGGCCGGACTGGCTGGAATGACCGCCGGATACGGAGAAACCGGCAACGAGCGATTTCAGCGTTTCCGCCTCGCTGTTCAGCGTCACGCTTGCCGCCGTTGTTTCTTCCACCATGGCAGCATTCTGCTGGGTGACCTGATCCATCTGGGTGACGGCGGAGTTGATCTCCTTGAGACCTACCGCCTGCTCGCTGGCGGAGGCCGAAATCTGCCGTATCAGCTGGTTGATCTGCAGAACCTGATCGGCAATCTTTCTCATCGTCTCGCCGGCCTTGCCGACCAGCTGGACGCCCTCGCCCACCTGCCTTGCGGAGGTGTTGATCAGACCTTTGATCTCCTTCGCGGCTGTCGCGGAACGTTGCGCCAGTTCACGTACTTCCTGCGCGACAACGGCAAAACCCTTGCCAGCCTCGCCCGCACGGGCAGCTTCCACACCGGCATTCAGCGCCAGAAGGTTGGTCTGGAAAGCGATTTCGTCGATTACCCCGATGATGCGGGAGATTTCCGCCGAGGATTGAGCGATGCCTTCCATGGAACTGACGGCCTGCTGCACGACCTCGCCCGACTTGCCGGCGTCATCGCAGGCGTTGCTGACAGCTGTCGCCGCCTGCGCTGCGTTTTCCGCACTGGAATTGACCTGCGCAGTCAGCTGGTTGAGGGCGGCAGCGGTTTCTTCCAGGCTTGCAGCCTGCTGTTCCGTGCGGTGGGAGAGATCGCTCGCAGCGCGGGTGATCTCGCCGGTGCCGTTGCCGATGCTGGCAACGGTTCCGTTGACGGTGGAAACGGTTTCCTCGAGGCTGGCGAGCGCCGAGTTGAAGTCGTTGCGCAGCTTTGCATATTCACCGGGGAACTGGTCCTCGATACGATAGGTCAGATTGCCCTGCGAGAGCGCATTGAGACCCGCGCCGAGTACGCTCACGATATGTTGCTGCATCCGGCTGTTCTCATTGCGCTCGGATTCGGACCTTTGGCGCTCCGTTTCCGCATTGCCACGCTGCACGGCGGCATCCGCTTCCATTTCGCGGATACCGGCAAGCTTCGCACGGAAGCCTTCCAGAGCCGTTGCCACCGCGCCCGTCTCATCCCTGCGTTCCTGTCCGGAAACCGGCACATCGTAACGACCGTCGCTCAGTGTTTTCACATCGGAGACCAGCGAGGCGAGCGGATTGCGGACGAAATAGCGGACGGAGAAATAGAGCGCGGCAATAACCGCCGCAAGAATGACGATCGCCCCAAGGATCATCAGATAAGTCTGCTCCTGCACCGGCGCGTTCAACGCCTGATGCGGGATATCCACCAGAACCACCCAGGTGGCATTGAGGCCCGGCACCGCAAACGGATAGACAAGGCGGTTATAGGGCGCGTCGGTATCAAGACCGAGATTTTCGATCAGACCCTGCTTGCCGGATGTGATCGCCGCCTGAACGGTGCTTGCACCCTCTCCGTCATAGGCCTTCATGTTCTGCTCGGGCGTCGGCGGTACCAGCCATTGGCCGCCCTGCGAAATGAGTGTCACACGGCCGGTTTCGAAAGGATGCAGCGCCTGCAGCTTCTGCGACAGAGCTGCCAGCGAGATATCGACCCCCGCCACACCAATCATCTTACCATCAGACATGACGGGATAGGCAAGCGAGGTCATTGTGGTGGGCACTTCCGTGCCTTCGGCCAGATAGGGCTGGGTAATGGCGCCCTTGCCGGATTTGGCGGCCAGCGAATACCACTCCGCCGCATAGTCGTTCTTGAAGGTCGAAAACTGGATGTCGCCTTTCTGGGTCTTCGACCAGTAGGGGGCAAATGCACCCGTTGCATTGGTGCCGAGATCGAGCCTGTTGGCGATCTCGGTGGTCTGTCCGTCGAAAAGGCCCAGCTGCTCACAGAACCAGCTTCCGAAAGCGAAAGCATTCTGCTCGACATTGGCCTTGAGGATGTTGACGATGCCGGGGCGGTCCATCGATTTCGCCTGGTGCGCACGGCCGATGATACCGGCCATGGAGCGGGCAGCACTGCCGAGTTCACCGACATCTGCGGCGATGACGTTGGCGATGGCGCGTGCCTCGGTGTTCGCCTGATCCATGGTCAGCGAATGGACACGGTCGCTGGTCTGGGAAATGAGGAAGGAATTCGATGCGACAAGGACCGTGGTGATTGCACAGCCGGTTACAAGGATCAGCTTGGTCGCAAGCGACTTCACTTTGAAATTGAACATTTTGGCCTCGATCAAATCGCCGGCCGAAAAGGCTGGCGTCAACGGATGAGAAATCTCCGTCATGGAGGCCCGCCCGCTAGGGGCAGTGCGCTGCAACGCGACGAGGGGAAATTAGAATATCTTTGCTAATTAACCCCTAAAATTCCCCCGTCGCATCAAGCCGAAATCAGTGCTCGTAATAGGCGGATACGATGTTCCATGCATCGTCGGCCGTTTCGGCGAAATGTAGCAGCTCCATATCTTCGGGCGCAATGGTTCCGAAATCCGCGAGGAATTCGAAATTGACGACGGAGCGCCAGAATTTCTCTCCGAAGAGAATGAGCGGGATGGGCGCCATGCGCTTCGTCTGGATCAGCGTCAGCGTCTCGAAGAGTTCATCGAGCGTGCCGAAACCGCCGGGGAAGATCACCACGGCCTTGGCCCGCATCAGGAAATGCATCTTGCGGATGGCGAAATAGTGGAAGTTGAAGCTCAGCTCCGGCGTGACATAGGGGTTGGGCGCCTGCTCATGCGGCAGAACGATGTTGAGGCCGATGGACGGGCCTCCGACATCGGCTGCGCCGCGATTGCCCGCTTCCATGACGCCGGGACCACCGCCGGTGACCACGACATATTCCAGATGGTCCGATTTCGCGCCGTAGTCGGTGCAGAGCCGGGCGAACTTGCGCGCCTCCTCGTAATAAACCGAGGATTGCTCCAGATTGCGTTTCTGCGTCTCGTTGCGGGCCGCCCAAGCCTCGCCGCCGGGCTCGGGAATGCGCGCGCCGCCGAACATGACGACGGTGGACTTGATGCCCCGCTCGGTCAGCGCCATTTCCGTCTTCAGAAGTTCGAGTTGAAGCCTGACGGGGCGCAACTCCTCGCGGCAAAGAAAATCCATATCCGCGTAGGCAAGCCGGTAGGATGGGGAATCCGACTGCGGTGTTTTGGGAATGACATCGGCCTGCTGCTTGTCCGCAGAGCTACGCTTCAACGGGTCCCACACCCCATCCTTGCGCCGCAATTTGCCGTTTTTCAGTCGTGTCATTTCCAAGCCTTTCGTCTGGTGCGCCAAATCACCCAAATCACATTGACGCCTTTCCAACACTCCCTTAGATCAAATGACCAGAGCCTTCCAGCGGCGCGGGACCATCCGTGGCCACGAACACACGCGACATTCAAGGAATTTTCCATGAGCCTTCCGGACCTCACCTCTCTCGAAACCACCATCGAAACAGCCTTCGACAACCGTGACGGTGTGAACGTATCGACAAAGGGCGAGGTTCGCGACGCGGTGAACACATCTCTTCAACTTCTCGACAGCGGCAAGGTACGCGTCGCCGAAAAGCAGGCGGACGGGAACTGGAAAGTGAACCAATGGCTGAAAAAGGCCGTGCTCCTCTCCTTCCGTCTGAACGACATGGAGATCGTCACCGGCGGCCCCGGTGAATCCACCTGGTGGGACAAGGTGCCGTCGAAGTTCGAGAACTGGGGTGAAAACCAGTTCCGCGCTGCGGGCTTCCGCGCAGTGCCTAACGCCGTCGTGCGCCGCTCGGCCTATGTGGCCAAGAACGTGGTGCTGATGCCTTCCTTCGTCAATCTCGGCGCCTATGTCGATGAAGGCACGATGGTCGACACCTGGGCGACGGTCGGCTCCTGCGCGCAGATCGGCAAGAACGTGCATCTGTCCGGCGGCGTTGGCATCGGCGGCGTTCTGGAGCCGCTTCAGGCCGGCCCGACCATCATCGAGGACAATTGCTTCATCGGTGCCCGTTCGGAAGTCGTAGAAGGCTGCATCGTGCGCGAGGGCGCCGTTCTCGGCATGGGCGTCTTCATCGGCAAGTCGACCAAGATCGTCGATCGCGCCACCGGCGAGATCACCTATGGCGAAGTGCCACCCTATTCCGTCGTCGTTGCCGGCACCATGCCGGGCAAGCCGTTCCCGAACGGCGAGCCGGGCCCGAGCCTTTATTGCGCCGTCATCGTCAAGCGCGTCGATGAAAAGACCCGCTCCAAGACCGGCATCAACGAGCTTCTGCGCGACTGATAAAAGCTGATACCATGACCACGACCGATCCCGTTGCCAATCTCGCTGCCCTCATCCGTTGCCCTTCGGTGACGCCCGCCGAAGGTGGCGCGCTATCGCTGCTAGACACCCTGCTTTCACCGCTTGGCTTTGCGGTGGAAAAGATGGTGGCGAGGGAAGTGGGAACGCCTGACGTTGAAAACCTCTACGCCCGGCTTGGCACGGAAGGTCCGCACCTCATGTTTGCGGGCCATACCGATGTCGTTCCGGTGGGCGACGAGGCGGCATGGAGCCATCCGCCCTTTGCCGCTGAAATTGCCGGCGGGGAAATGTTCGGCCGTGGTGCGGTGGACATGAAGGGCGGCATTGCCTGTTTCGTTGCTGCCATTGCCCGCTACATCGAGAAACACGGAAAACCGAAAGGTTCCGTTTCTTTCCTGATCACCGGTGACGAGGAAGGCCCCTCGATCAACGGCACCTCCAAGCTGCTGGAGTGGGCCGCCGCCAAAGGCGAGACATGGGATGCCTGCGTGGTGGGTGAACCGACCAACCCCGACCAGCTGGGCGACATGATCAAGATCGGCCGCCGGGGGTCGATTTCGGGCCGCATCACCGTGCATGGCGTGCAGGGTCATGCCGCATATCCGCATCTGGCCGACAACCCCATTCGCGGGCTGCTGCAACTGACCCACGCGCTGATGTATCCGCCCTTCGATCACGGTACGGACGACTTCCAGCCGTCCAATCTGGAAGTGACGACCATCGACACCGGCAACGCCGCCACAAATGTTATTCCGGCGCGGGCGACGGCGTCGTTCAACATCCGTTTCAATGACAGCTGGACGGTGGAGAGCCTGCGGGCGGAAATCATCCGCCGCCTCGATGCCGCCGCTGCCGAGGGAGAACTTCGTCCCGACCGCAGCCCGGTCAAATATGAGATCGTCTGGGCGGACCGTCCGGCCCATGTTTTCCTGACCCGGAACAATGCGCTCATCTCATCGCTTTCCGGCGCCGTGGAAGCCGTGACAGGCAAGGAGCCCAAGCTTTCGACCACCGGCGGCACGTCTGATGCGCGTTTCATCAAGGATTATTGCCCCGTCGTGGAATTCGGCCTCGTCGGGCAGACCATGCATATGGTCGATGAGCGCGTGGAAGTCGCCGATCTGGAGACGCTGACACGCATCTACGAGACCTTCATCGAACGCTGGTTCTCCCATGCCGACGGCAAGTGAAGTAAGGCTCTATCTGAAAGGCCTCTGGCTGCTGCTGCTCGGCGACCATACGGGCGCGCGTTATCTGGATCTTTCCGAGCGCGGCATGTGGCGGTCCTTCTACTCCGCCCTCTGGTGCCTGCCCGCCATGCTGGTGTCCTGGCTGTGGCTGCGCGCTGCGTTCCTGGCAAGCTATCCGCCCGGAACAGGAACGGGGTTCATCTTCTTTTTCCGCCTTGCGATGGTCGAGGCTATCTGCTGGATCGTGCCGCTGTTGTTGATCGGCATGCTGCTGTTCGCCTTTGGCGCACGGGAAAAATTCACCGCACTGGTCACCACCATGAACTGGCTGTCGCTGCCGTTTTCCTATGCCTATGCGGTTCTGATCCTGATCGCGTTTTTTCTGCCGCCCTTGCAGGGGCTGATCGCCATCCTCTGGCTGGCACTCCTGCTGTCGCTGGTCTTCGCCTTTTCGCGGATCGTGCGCTTCTTCATCCGCGACCAGTCGTTGCTTGTCTCGGCGATCGTTATGACCCTGCTGGTGCCCGGCATGCTTCTGTCCGAGGCGCTGCAGCGTTTTCTCGGCGTTTATCCGGCCTGAGAAACGAGAGGGACTTCAGTCCGTGTCTTCGACCGTCTCGACCTTTGAATAGACCCGCGGCGGAATGACATCGGGATAATCGACCTGCATGAAATAGAGACCATCCGGCGGCGCGACTGGGCCGCAGGCTTTGCGATCCCGTGCTTCCAGTGCCGCGCGCACGTCTTCCGGTGTCATGCTGCCTTCACCGGCCATTTTCAGCGTTCCGGCAAAAGAGCGTATCTGGTTGTGGAGAAAGCTCTGCGCGGTGGCGCGTATCTCGATAAGATCGCCATTGCGCGTCACATCCAGCCGGTCGAGCGTTCTGACCGGGCTGGTCGCCTGACAATGAACCGAGCGGAAAGTGGTAAAATCGTGCCGGCCGACGAGCATCTGTGCAGCTTCATGCATGCGTTCGTGGTCCAGATCTTTCGATACCCACCATGCGCGCCTGTGCTCGAGTGCCAGCCGCGCTTTCCGGCAAATGATGCGGTACAGATAATGGCGGCGAAGCGCGGAGAAGCGCGCGTCGAAATCCTCGGTCACAGACGTTACGTCGACAACCGAGACGGCCTCTTTCGCCATGGCCAGATGGGCGTTGAGAGCATTGCGAAGCTTGTACGGAGCCCAATCGCGGGAAAGATCGACATGGGCTACCTGTCCCACGGCATGAACGCCGGAATCGGTGCGGCCAGCGCCGCGAATCGACACAGTCTCGCCGGTCAGCGACCGGACGGCAGCTTCAAGCGCGCCCTGAACCGAAGGGCCGTTGTCCTGTCTCTGCCAGCCGAAGTAAGGCGTACCGTCATATTCGACGGTCATGCGGAAACGCGGCATCAGCCGAGCCTCGTTCTAGCGGGAACGGGTGTGCCACGAACGAAATCGGCAGCCGACAGCGGCTTGCCACCTGCCTTCTGCAAACGGGTAAGCCGCACCGCGCCACTTCCGCAGGCGATGGTCAGGGCGTCATCGAGCACAGCGCCTGCTTCGCCCATACCGCTCGCCAGTTCTGACGCCAGAACCTTCACTCGCTCGGCCTTACCGCCGATTTCCATTTCCAGCCAGGCGCCGGGAAAAGGCGAAAGGCCGCGGATATGGTTATGGACGTCCTGTGCCGGCCGGGAAAAATTAATCCGGGTCTCGCCCTTGTCGATTTTCGACGCATAAACGACGCCTTCTTCCGGCTGTGCAACGAGAGGAAGATCGTCTGCTTCCAGCTCGTCCATCGCCTGCCGCATCAGCCGCGCGCCTGTCAGCATCAGGCTGTCGTGCAATTCACCTGCCGTGGTATTCTCACCGATCGTGACCTTGGCGGTCAGCGCCACCGGGCCGGTATCCAGCCCCTTTTCCATCTTCATGACCATCATGCCCGTCTCGGCATCGCCAGCCATGATCGCCCGCTGAATGGGAGCAGCGCCGCGCCAGCGCGGCAGCAATGAGGCGTGGCCGTTATAGCAGCCAAGACGCGTACCGCTCAGGATCGCCTCGGGCAATAGCAGCCCATAGGCTACGACAACAGCGACATCGGCGTTGAATTCCCTGAATTGCTGCCGGTCTTCCTCGGCCTTGAAATTCACCGGCGTCAGCACGGGCAGACCCAGCAGTTCGGCCGCCTGATGCACCGGCGATTTCTGCAGATCGAGGCCACGGCGACCGCCTGGACGCGGCGGCTGCGTATAAACGGCAACGACCTCGTGACCAGCGTCCACCAATGCACGCAGCGTGGGAACGGAAAAATCCGGCGTGCCCATGAAAATGATGCGAAGAGCCATATCGCCCCCTGCCCTCTATGCCGGTCCGTCTACGTAATTAAGACGAATCAGACCTTAGCGCGGGCTGCTTTGGTGAATTTCTTGATGACCATTTCTCGCTTCAGCCGCGAAATATGGTCGATGAACAGAATGCCGTTCAGGTGGTCGATCTCATGCTGCAGACACGTCGCCAGAAGTCCGTCCGCATCGACCGTCTGCTGCTTGCCGTCACGATCGACATATCGCACTGTCAGGGATGCGGGACGCTCTACCTCGGCATAATAATCGGGAATGGAGAGACACCCTTCCTCATAGGCCGAGACGTCGTCCGACACTCTGAGGATTTCCGGATTGATGAAGACGACCGGCTTTTTCTCCTCGTCCTCGCGCGAAACGTCGATCACCAGCATGCGGCGCGGCACGCCCACCTGAATGGCGGCAAGGCCGATACCCGGCGCATCATACATGGTTTCGAGCATATCGTCGGCAAGGCGCAACACTTCGGCATCCACCTGTTCGATGGGCCTTGATTGCTGGCGCAGCACGGGATCGGGCAAAATGATAAGCGGTTTGATAGTCATGGCTTCCCATAACGTATCTCTTGCGCGGAGGAAATAAAAAATACGCGGTCGAAATGAGACCTTCGTCCGGTTTTGGCCGACTCAATTCCGCCGCATGAATGTTCTTGTTTTGATCTTACGAATCACTGGAAATCTGGTAGATTTAGCCATGAGCATCGATTTCTCTTTTCTCCTCGATCCCGCCTTGCGGGCCGGCTCCGTCGACATCAGCTTCGGCGGGCTTCTTGCGGCTCTCGTTTTCGGCCTTTCCGCTTTCTGGATGGTCACGAAAAGTCGCGGGAAAAAAGCGGAAGCCGATGGTGAAATTTCCGATCTGTTGAAAACCCAGTCGGAACTGCACGGCCGGATCGCGGCGATGGCCGAGACGCTCGGCACACGCCAGAGCGAGATGGGCCAGACGATCAACCAGCGCCTCGACGGCATGTCGCAGCGGCTGGGCGAGACGCTGACAGAGCAGACCCGGTCGACACACGAGAATCTAAGCCGCCTGCAGGAGCGGCTTGCGGTTATCGATGCCGCGCAGGGTAATATTCAGGATCTGGCAAAGGACGTGGTCGGGCTTCAGGCGATCCTCTCCAACAAGCAGACGCGCGGCGCTTTCGGGCAGGCGCGCATGGAAGCGCTGATCGCCGATGCGCTTCCCGCCGGGGCCTTTCAGCTTCAGCCCACGCTTTCGAATGGCTACCGACCGGATTGCATCATCAGGATGCCGAATAACGCCCCGTCCCTCGTCATCGACGCCAAGTTTCCGCTGGAGGCGTGGAATGCGCTGAAGGCGGATGAAACGCCCGAGGGCAAACGGGCTGCGACCCAGCAGTTCCGCCGCGATATGGAAGTGCATATTCGCGACGTGGCGGAGAAATATCTGATACGCGGCGAAACGCAGGATACGGCCTTCATCTTCGTGCCGTCGGAATCGATCTTCGCCGATATTCACCAGCATTTCGAATATCTGGTGCAGCGTGCCCATCGCGCCCGTGTCGTCATTGTCTCGCCATCGCTTTTGATGCTGTCGGTGCAGGTTATCCAGTCGGTGTTGAAGGACCAGCGCATGCGCGAGCAGGCGCACCTCATTCAGGGTGAAGTCGCGCTTCTCATGGATGACGTGCGGCGGCTGGACGACCGGACGCGCAAGCTGCAAGCCCATTTCGGGCTGGCGCAGAAAGATGTCGACATGATGCTGATTTCCTCGGACAAGGTGCTGGCGCGTGGCCAGAAGATCGAGGGCCTCGATTTTTCGCCGACGGAAAAGGAGACCTCCCACAGCGAAATCGAACAGGCGCGACGCTTTGCAGAGAACAGGGCAGGAACGGCCAAGTTGCGGGTGGTTGACGACGAGTGATCCCCTCGGGCAAAGTCGCCGCCTTGCTTTGAATTTCATACGGACATGCCCTGATGATTACTGTTTTCGGCTCCATCAACATGGATCTCGTCGCCACCGCCAAACGCCTGCCCAAACCCGGTGAAACCGTGACGGGAGAGACCTTTTCCACGGCGGCTGGCGGAAAGGGAGCCAATCAGGCGCTTGCCGCACGGCGCGCAGGTGCAACGGTCAAAATGGCGGGCGCTACGGGTGATGACACCTTTGCCGCGCCAGCGCTGACATTGCTGCGCGATGCCGGCACCGATCTGTCGCTCGTCAAGACCGCGCCCGGCCCCACGGGAACCGCCGTAATCCTGATCGGTGAAGGCGGGGAGAACATGATCTCGGTCATTCCCGCCGCCAATGGCGAAGTTTCCGCATCCGACGCCGCAAGAGCCGTGGCGGAGATGGCAGCAGGCGATATTCTGATGCTTCAGTTCGAGGTGCCCGCACCCTCAATCGAAGCAGCACTGACGGCCGCGAAGGCTAAACGCATCACCACTATCATCAACACCGCGCCGCTGACCGCGGACGGGCCGCGCCTTGCCAGCCTTGCCGATATCGTCATCGCCAATGAAACCGAGTTCGAACTGCTGATCGGCAAAAACGGACTTTCAGCCTCCGAACGGGAAAATGAACTCAAATCCCTGCATGAGCAGACCGGCCAGACATTGATCGTGACGCTTGGTGCTGATGGCGTGATCGCCATTCGCAACGGCAAGGTCTTCAAGGGGTCCGGTCTCAAGATCGAGCCGGTCGATACTGTTGGTGCTGGCGATACATTCTGCGGTTACCTCGCCGCCAGCCTCGATCAGGGTATGGATTTCGAAAAGGCGCTGAAGCGCGCCGCCGTCGCAGGCTCGCTCGCCTGCACCCGCGCCGGCGCCCAGCCTTCCATTCCGGTTGCTGCCGAAGTGGACGCGAATATCTGACGGTTCGAGCTGTTAAATGCGAATGAAAGTGAGATAGGCCGAGCTGCGGCCTTCTCTTTTCGCCTTGTTCTCATAACGCGTGCCCGGCCAGTTGGCATAGGGGGTGTGCCAGTCCTCGGCACTTGCCGCCGTCCACTCGAAACCGCCGTGGCGGGCGCAATGCTGTAGCGTCCAGTTGACGTAGGTATCGATATCGGAAGCAAAGCAGAACTTGCCACCGGGTTTCAGGACGCGATGGAAACGGGCAAGATTGACGTCGGAAACGAAACGGCGCTTCCAGTGCTTCTTCTTCGGCCAGGGATCGGGATAGAGTAGATCGATGTGATCGATCGACCCATCCGGCAGCCAATCCAGCAATTGCGTCGCGTCATCATCGTAAAGGCGGATATTCATCAACTCGCCTTCACGCACGCTTGCCAGCAGCTTGGCCATGGAATTGACGAAGGGCTCGACGCCGATAAAGCCGGTCTCAGGATTTTCAACCGCGCGGTGGGCAAGGTGCTCGCCGCCGCCGAAACCGATTTCCAGGCGGACCGATTTCACATCCGCCGGAAAGAGAGCGACGAGATTTTTCGGAGGCGCGCTTTCCAGATCGATTTTCAGCAAAGGCAGCAGGTTTTCGATCGTATCGATCTGCTGATTGCGCAGGGGCTTGCCCTTGCGTCTGCCAAAAAACGCTTCCGTTGCGCGCGAACGCCGCTCTTCCGTCATGTCATACTCTCAAGAACAAATAGACTAAACCCGCACAGGGCCACTTGAATGGCACTATGCGGGTTACAAATGGTGCAACCGGTATCTCTCAATCCCCATCGAATGACAAGGCTTAGAACAAGTCCCCGCATTTTCCGAACGTAAAATCGCTACGCAATTTTACTGGAAATGCTTCAAGCGCTCAAAGCTTCCTTGAGCGGCTTCACCAGATCGAGCTTCTCCCAGGAGAAGGAACCGTCACGGCCCGCCTTGCGACCGAAATGGCCGTAGGAGGACGTCTTGGCATAGATCGGCTTGTTGAGATCGAGATGACGGCGAATGCCCGACGGCGAGAGATCCATGACCTTGCGGATGGCGCCTTCGACCTGATCTTCGCTGACCTTGCCGGTACCGTGCAGATCGACATAAATCGACAGAGGCTGGGCGATGCCGATCGCGTAGGAAATCTGAATGGTGCAGCGCTCGGCCAGACCGGCAGCCACCACGTTCTTGGCCAGATAGCGGGCAGCATAGGCCGCGGAACGGTCGACCTTGGTCGTGTCCTTGCCGGAGAATGCACCACCGCCATGGGGGGCAGCACCGCCATAGGTGTCCACGATGATTTTGCGGCCGGTCAGACCCGCATCGCCATCGGGACCACCGATGACGAATTTGCCCGTCGGGTTAATATACCACTGGCAATCATCGGCGATCTTCAGGTCACCCAGAGCTTCGCGGATATAGGGTTCGACAACTTCGCGAACCTTCTTCGAATCCCAGCTGGCATCGAGATGCTGCGTGGACAAAACGATGGACACGGCTTCCGAAGCCTTGCCGTCGACGTAACGAACCGTCACCTGGCTCTTGGCGTCGGGACCGAGTTTCGCAGCTTCGCCTTCGCCGCTTTTACGGGCGGTCGCGAGCAGCTGCAGAATGCGGTGGGAATAATAGATTGGAGCCGGCATCAGGTCCGGCGTTTCCTTGCAGGCGTAACCGAACATGATGCCCTGGTCGCCAGCACCCTCGTCGCCCTGCTTGTCGGAGGCGTTGTCCACGCCCTGCGCGATATCCGCCGACTGCGGATGCAGGAGAACGTCGATCTTCGCCGTCTTCCAGTGGAAACCATCCTGCTCGTAGCCGATGTCGCGGATCGCCTTGCGGGCAGCCGACTTGAACTTCGAGGGATTGATGACCGGGTGGCCGGCAGCATCCTTGAGAACCTTGCCGTCCTTGTCCTTTTTCAGCAGGGTATCGGGAACCCGAACCTCACCGGCGATAATGACGCGGTTCGTCGTCGCAAGCGTTTCGCATGCGATGCGCACGGTCCAGGGGTCGACACCCGTCTTGGATGCCTCACGATAGATGAGATCCACGATTTCATCGGAAATACGATCACAAACCTTGTCCGGATGACCTTCGGCCACGGACTCGCTGGTGAACAGGTAATTGGCACGCATGCGGGATTCCCCTCAAAGAACGGTCTTCGAGTTTGTTAGTCATTTCGGCCATGAAAGACAAGGACACAACCACATAAATATATCTTTATGTGAGAATTCCTTTCTAATTGGGCACAAAAAAACGGCCCTTGCGGACCGTTGAGTGTCCAGCGCCGTACGCTGGAAAATAAAGCAGTCGCCTGCGAGTGCTACTCGGCATCCCCTTCGGCTGCGAGCGACTTGACGAGATCAACGAGGCGGCGGCGAACCTTCGGGTCGGCGATCTTCACGAAAGCGCGGTTCAGTTGCAAGCCTTCGGCAGACGACAGGAAATCCACCACGTAATTGGAACTCGATGCTTCTGCCATGCCCGTCGTGCCGACGGCCTGATCACCCGGCGCGTCCTCGAAGAAGAAGGAAACCGGCACATTCAGGATCGCGGAAATATTCTGCAGGCGGCTGGCGCCCACGCGGTTCGTGCCCTTTTCATACTTCTGAATTTGCTGAAAGGTAATTCCGAGGCTTTCACCCAGCTTTTCCTGGCTCATGCCCAGCATGGTTCTGCGAAGACGAATTCGGCTTCCGACATGAATGTCGATGGGGTTAGGCTTTTTCTTATTTTCGGTCATCATGCGGTCCTGACACTCGGAAAGGGTTGATATCTCGTTTCATTGCTTATTCGAAGAAATGAGCTGGTATTTCGACAGCGTCTAAACTTGTTTTACGACTGACGTATTCACTATGCAATTGTAGGGGTTCCCGGTCAATTCTGGCGCCGGGCAAAACGCCAGGCAGAAAATACCGAAACGGTCAGCATGATAGAAAAAATCAACCAGAAATACGTCCGATGTATGTCGTAAGTAACAGCGTCATTTGACCCACCACTCAAGGTGGCGTCAACAATTCCGACCCGGCCGTAATCCAACCCGGCAATAATACGACCATAGGGATCTATAACGGCGGAAATCCCGGTATTAGCGCCGCGAATCACCGGCACTCCCGTTTCAACGGCCCGTACTCTTGCCTGTAGAAAATGCTGATAAGGGCCGGGTGTATCGCCGAACCAGCCATCATTCGTGACGTTCAGGATCGCTGCGGCGCCCGCCAGACCAGGGGTCATCTCTTCGGGAAAAATGATCTCGTAGCAGATAAGGGGATAGAGGGTTTTACCGGAAGGAAGCGTCAAAGGCGTGCGCGAAGACGCGGCTGAAAAGCCGCCCGGCAGGCTGATGACATTATTGATGCCGAATCCCCGTAGAATATCTTCGAAAGGGACATATTCTCCAAAGGGTGTCAGATGGACCTTGTCGGTCGCGCCGATGATCTCGCCCTGACTGTCAATCGCATAGACCGAATTGTAGTAACGCGGAGGCCGGCCGGCACCGGCATCTTCCATTCTGACCGCACCGGTAAACAGGACCTGCCCGTCTTCAAGCGTCTTGGCGATTTCCGCCAGAGCGTCCGGGTTTTGCGTCAGGATGAAAGGCACGGAGGTCTCCGGCCAAACGATGATATCTGGGCGTTTTTTTCCTTCGCCGGGCGGCAGGCCCGTCAAGCGCAGATGCTCGCTGAAAATCTCGGCCCTGTCTGCATTCAGCATCTTGCGGGACTGGTCGATCGACGGCTGCACTATCCTCACGGTCAGCGCGTCCGCAGGTGTCTCCAACGGTGTCTGAAGGCGGTAAAAGCCATAACCAAAATGGCCAGCCAGCAGCAGGCCCGCCACAATGAGTCCCGGCCACATGCCTTTTTTCGTGCCGATCAAGGCAGGCGAGGCGAAGATGAAAACGGCAAGCGTGGTGACACCAAAAAGACCAAGCAGATGCGCCGACTGCATCATGATCGGCACAGGCATGATGCCATAACCGATGGCGTTCCAGGGAAAGCCAGTTGCTATGAAGCTACGGAGCCATTCCAAAAGGCCGAATGCGGCCGCAAGTGCGGCGATACGGCCGAGACCGTCCGACCAAACGATATTGGCGGCTGCGACCGCAAAACCGTAAAACACGGCGAGAACAGCCGGAAGGCCGAGGATGGCGAGCGGTAGCGCCCAGGCGAACTCGTCAGCTTCCAACAGGAGCGCATTACCCAGCCACCACAGGCCCGCCACGAAATAACCAAGGCCGAAACACCAACCGATGCCGAAAGCGGGCATGATGCGGCTGAAGATGCCGCCGCCCGGCTTGCCGGTGCAGCCATCGACCAACCAGACAAGCAGCGTGAAAGACAAAAAAAGCGCCGCGAAAAAGCCAACCGGAGGCAAGGCCAGCGCTCCAACCGCGCCTGCGGCAATCGCCATCACTGCGCGGCTTTTGCCGCCGGCCAGCATTACCCTGCCTGCAAGACGCTCCATGCCATCTCCGTTTAATGCCCACCCGGAAAAGCCCAACCCCGGCATGGCCGCGCAAAGGAATTTCCCTTTAGACTCGACGTAAAGGAAAAAAGATTCGCAGTCCACAGAAGGGATGGTCGCCGGAGCACCGTGCGTCCTTTTGGACTCTTGATGACGCGTTCAAGGAGCGGCGGCGACGGGGAGCATCCCGTCGCCCACCTCAGTCAGCGTTTTGCTGGTGGGTGATGAGGCGAACATCCGGCGCGGGCAGCGGAATAACCTCATCCGCATCGGCATCGCCCGGCGCGCGGTCATCCTGCCCTTCCGAGCCATGATCGCGGACGATACGAACACCCTTGATACGCCTTGTATCCGCATCGAGGATCTGGAACTCGAAACCAGGTACGGCCCTGACCACTTCACCCTTGGCCGGAATGCGGCCGAGTGCGAAGAATATCAGGCCGCCGAGCGTATCGATTTCTTCAAGATGCTCGCGGACATCGAATTCCGGTCCGATTGCCTCGGCAAGTTCTGTAAGCTCTGCGCGGGCATCCGCCACCAGCACGTCGGCGGATAGACGCGAAAACATCGTCTCGTCCTTGTCGTGCTCGTCATCAATGTCACCCACGACCATCTCGACGATGTCCTCATGGCTGACGAGACCGTCCGTGCCACCATATTCGTCGATCACGAGGGCAAGCTGTGTTCTCTGTGCCTGCATGGTCTTCAAAAGATCGGAGGCCAGCATGGAGGGGGGTGCAAAAAGAATTTTACGCACCAGCCCGGCATCGGCGACCGTCTGTTCCAGATCCACCCGAGCCAGGTCAAAATTCGGTCGCGGCGAGCGCGGAGCCTTCGCCTCGCCATAGGCAACGCCACGCGATCCCACCCGGCGTTTGTTGCGCGCCTGCTTGGCGACATAGGCCAGCAGATCGCGAATGTGGATCATGCCCTTCGGATTATCCAGCGTCTCATCGTAGACCGGCATGCGGGAGCGCCCGGTTTCCTCAAAGAGGATCAGAGCTTCGCCGATGGTCATATTCTGGTCGAGACCGTCGATATCCACGCGTGGGATCATGATATCTTCGACCCGAACCTCCCGAAAACGCAGGATATTGTTCAGCATCGCCCGCTCTTCGGGCGAAAAGGCGGCACCGATTTCGGTGTCGTCCATCAGCGCGTCGGTCAAATCCTCGCGCAGGCGCTCGCCCTGTGACGGTTTCAGCAACCGTCCAATGCGCGACCAGATCGTCGATCTCGGCTTTGCATTGGAGTCGTTCCGTAAATGACTACTGCCCTCCTCCGAGGAGGACTGCTCGCCGTTTTCTCTGCCCTCATTGGCAGGTCGTGCAGAATGTTCGTTCATGGCTCCAGACAATATTCAAAGCGGTTCCTGTCCCGCGTAAGGATCAGATAGGCCAAGCACCGCCAAAATGCGAGTCTCAAGCGACTCCATTTCTTCCGCCTCCTCCTCATCCATGTGGTCATAACCGAACAGGTGCAGGAACCCATGAACAAGAAGATGGGTCAGATGATCCTCGAAACTCTTCTCAAGTTCAAGAGCCTCGCGTTCAACCGTCTCGCGCGCGATGACGATATCGCCCAGCATCGGGCCGAGCATGCCGCCCGGTTCCAGCGGAAAAGCGGGGAAAGACAAGACATTGGTTGCCTTGTCCTTGTCGCGCCATTCGGCATTGATTTCCCGGATATTTTCATCGTCGGTAAAGACCAGCGACAGTTCCACCGGCATTTTCGGGAAGGGTTGTTTCTCTTCCCGCTTCAAAAAATCAACCGCTGCATCCAGCGCCTTGGTGGCAAAGGCAAGAAGGTCCTCTTCCGAGGACCACCCTTCGGCCTCGACGCTGATTTGAATATCCAGAGCTGTCATTGTCTTGCGTCAGTTGCCCTTCACGAGGCTTTCATCCGGCACCGCCGTGTGGGATTCGTACGCCCGCACGATGCGCGCCACCATCGGATGGCGCACGACGTCCACATCCTTGAAGCGCACGACGGATACACCTTCCACATCGGTGAGGATTTGCAGGGCCTCGACAAGGCCCGACTTCACGCCGCGCGGAAGGTCCACCTGGCTTGGGTCGCCGGTCACGATCATGCGGCCTTTCTCACCGAGACGGGTGAGGAACATTTTCATCTGCATGGTCGTGGTGTTCTGGGCTTCGTCCAGAATGACGGCGGCGTTGGCAAGCGTGCGTCCGCGCATGAAGGCCAGCGGCGCAATTTCGATGACGCCCGCCTGAATGGCGCGCTCCACCTTGTCACCCGGCATCATGTCGTAAAGCGCGTCGTAAAGCGGGCGCAGATAAGGATCGACCTTCTCCTTCATGTCGCCCGGCAGGAAGCCAAGGCGTTCGCCCGCTTCTACTGCGGGACGCGAAAGGATGATGCGGTCGACCGCACCACGCTCCAGAAGTTGCGCTGCATGCGCCACGGCAAGATAGGTCTTGCCGGTGCCGGCGGGGCCGACGCCGAAAACCAGTTCGGATTGCTCCAGCGCCCGCATGTAGACATCCTGGGTGGGCGTTCGGGCAGCGACGGTCTTCTTGCGCGTGGAAATCTGCGCCATGGAGATCTTCGCCTTGCGCTCCATCGTCGGCAAGGTCAGCTGGTCATCTGCCGCCATGGCCATGCGGATCGCGCCTTCCACGTCGGAAACCTCGGCGGTTCCGCCCTTGAGCAGACGTTCGTAAAGGAAATCCAGCGCCCGGCGAGCCTGATTGGTGGCAACGACATCGCCGGTGATGGCAACGGAATTGCCGCGCGGGCGCGCATCGATGTTGAGGCGTTGTTCCAGCAATTTGAGGTTCTGATCGAACTGACCGAATAGCTCTCCCGCTATCCTGTTATTCTCGAACGTGAGGACGAAGTGATTGGCGTCGGTCGCGGCTTGGCGTGGCTGGCGCGATGAAGGTGATACCAATTCATGTGCGTTCAAGCGGTCAGGCTCCTGTCCCAATCAGTGTCGGCTCCTCACTCTAACTCTCTGCCACCTCGGCAAACAAGCTGTTTGGACCCGTTGCGGTGATTCGTACATTAACAATGTCACCGATTTTCAAAGTCTTTGCATCAAGATTCACAGATTGCAGCCAGGGAGAGCGACCTATCAACTGTTCAGGCATGCGGCCGGGCTTTTCCAGCAACACATCCATCGTCTTTCCGACCAGCGATTCCGCAAATTCCTTCTGCTGCCGCAAGAGCAGCGCCTGCAATCGTTCCAGCCGCTCGGCCTTCACCTCTTCCGCAACCTGATCCGTCAGATCAGCGCCCGGCGTTCCTGGGCGTGTGGAATATTTGAATGAAAAGGCCTGCGCATATTTCACCTGTTCGATGATCGCCATCGTGTCTTCGAAATCACGATCCGTCTCGCCGGGGAAGCCAACAATAAAATCCCCGGACATGGCGATATCAGGGCGGACGGCCCGGATTTTTTCAATGAGCTGGATATATTCCTCACCTGTATGGCGACGATTCATCGCCTTCAGAATGCGATCCGACCCGGACTGAACAGGCAAATGCAGATAGGGCATCAGAATGCGCAGGTCGCGATGTGCGCCAATCAAGCGGTCATCCATGTCGCGCGGATGGCTGGTGGTATAGCGAAGGCGTGCAAGACCGGGAATTTCCGCCAGCCGGTAAAGAAGCTCGGCAAGTCCCCATTTTTCGCCCTTCGGGCCTTCGCCCTGCCAGGCATTGACGTTCTGGCCGAGCAGCGTGATTTCGCGCACACCGGCATCCACCAGTTTCATCGCCTCATCCACGATCTGGCGCACGGGACGCGAAACTTCCGAACCACGCGTATAGGGTACAACACAGAAGGTGCAGAACTTGTCGCAGCCTTCCTGCACCGTCAAAAATGCCGTGACGCCGCGCGTACGCAGTGTTGCCTTTTCGGCCACCGGCAGATGTTCGAACTTGTCCTCAACGGCATATTCGGTCTCGATGACGCGCTCGCCGCCGCGCACCCGCTTCAGGGCGTCCGGCAGGCGATGATAGGTCTGTGGGCCGATGACGACATCGACGGCTGGCGCACGGCGAAGGATTTCCTCGCCTTCTGCCTGTGCCACACATCCGGCAACGCCGATCACGAATTCGCGGCCCTGTTCTTCGCGCGATTTTTTCATGTCGCGCAGGCGGCCGAGCGCCGAATAGACCTTTTCAGCGGCCTTTTCGCGGATGTGACAGGTGTTCAGAAGCACCAGATCCGCCTCGCCCATATCCTCCGTCTGAACGTAACCGTCCTTCGCCAGCGCATCGCTCATGCGGACGGAATCGTAGACGTTCATCTGACAGCCATAGGTCTTGATGAAGACCTTCCTGCTGTTAGAGCCCTCGCGGGCAATCATTTCGGGGGCATCGAGGCCAAGCGTTTCCTGGGTCATGGCGGTTATCTAGTGTTTTTCACGCCCGGATTAAACAGAAAAATACCGGAAAAGCTGGAATGCTTTATTTCCGCCAGCCACCACGCAGGCTGAAAGCCAACATGGAACGGATAGAAGCGGCGATATCGGTCGCCAGACGCTTGCGGTTATCCGTGCTGTGAAACGGAACGCTGTCGCCGAATGTAACGTCGACGTCGATAGCACCTGCCCTGATGATACCGAGCAGATGCGGCACCAGAGTTATGCTGCCCGGCCAGGCCGCAATGACCCGGTGGTAACGTCCCATGGCCATGCCCTGCACCCGCGTATAGGCGATTGCAACCGGCTGCACATAGACGAGCTTGCCCGGAACCTGCTCGGCAGCCGTGGAGGCTGCGCCGAACAGCGAGGATTTGACGGCAAGCATGCGGTTGCCGTCAGAGGTGGTGCCTTCCGGGAACAACACGACGATCTCGCCATCGGCCATGCGGGCGGCGATCTCGCCGACCTGCGCACCGGTGCTGCGCTTCTGCTCGCGCTGGACGAAGATGCTTTTCTGCAGACGGGCGAGCCAGCCAAAGACGGGCCAGTCACGCACTTCCGTCTTGGCGATGAACACCACGTCGGCAATACTGCCGAGAACGAGAATGTCCTTCCACGAGGCGTGGTTGACCGCCAGCATCAGCGGTTTTGCCCGCTCCACATCCCCATGGACATGCACGCGGATGCCGAGGACATGGCAGGCTATGCGGTGCCAGATGCGGGGAATGCGGCGACGAAGCTGCCAGTCGAAGGCAAGGCCCAACAGTTGCAGCGGCAGCAATATAAGCGTGACGATTAGGAGAACGACCGCAATATAGGCTGTCCGGAGCCACATCATGATTGAACCGTGCGCTTGCTCACCAGCGTCTCAATGTTCGCCGGGCTTCAACGGTACACCGTAGAGTTCGAGCCGGTGATCAACGAGCTTGAAGCCATGTTCCCTTGCGATCTTTTCCTGAAGCGCCTCGATCTCGGGTGAATGAAACTCGATGACCACACTATTCTTCAGATCGATCAGATGATCGTGATGTTCCTCAGGCACGGTCTCGTAACGCGAGCGGCCATCGCGAAAATCATGACGCTCGATGATGCCGGCGTCCTCGAACAGCTTCACCGTTCTGTAAACGGTGGAAATCGAGATGCGCGGATCCACGGCGGAGGAACGGCGGTAAAGCTCCTCGACATCCGGATGGTCTGCCGATTCCTGCAGCACGCGGGCGATGACACGGCGCTGGTCCGTCATCCGCATGCCGCGTTCGGCACAAAGTTCCTCCAGCGTTTTCGAAAGGTCTATCACGTCTTCTGGCCTTTTGAGTATTCCGGTTGAATTTCGGGGCTGTCGCCGAAAAATGCCTGTCGCAGGGAACTAGCGAAGATCGCGGCGCATGACAAGCGCCGTCGACTTCGCGCCATCCTTGGCGGTGTAATAGGCCTTGCGCTCAGCGACCGTTTTGAAGCCGAGCTTTTTATAAAGTCCCAGGGCGGAGGCATTGTTGCTGTCCACTTCCAAGAACATCGTTTCGGCACCGCGCATCATCGCCTCACGGACGGCCGATTGCATCAGGCGCCAGCCGAGGCCGGTGCGCGCGAACTTGTCGGCCACCGCAACGGTCAGGATTTCCGCCTCGCCGGCCACTTCGCGCGCAAGCACGAAACCACCGAGCGGTTTGCTGAAAAATGCGTTCGTCTGCCGCGCGACGGCACCGAAAACCGAGCCTTGCGTCAACAGCCCGGAAAACTCCCCGTCATTCCAGGGGCGCGGAAAGCGCAGCGCATGCAATTCCGCCACTCCGGCGCAATCCTCATGCTGCATCGGCACGATCTCGAAATAGGGCTTCCAGCTTAGATATTCGTCAAACATAACAAGGAATCATCCGCACGCATTTACGGGTGCCACCTATCAGGCAACGCTCTGGCGTGCCAGCGCAAAACCCGTCTGCGGCCGGGCATCCGGGCCGCGAAGGTAAAGCGGTGCGGGTTTCGGCATGCCTTTCGGCTTGCGTCCACCCGCCCGCGCGACAGTGGAAATCGGAAAATGATCGGGACCTGACCCCGCGTCGAAACCCTGAAAAAGGGGTGCGGCGGAACCGATAATGGCGCCATCGAAACCGGAGAGAGCCGTTTTGGCATCCTCCAGAGACAAAAGCGCGGCCTCGAGGAGCGGCGATCCATCCTCTGCAAATGTCTGGAGGTAGGCTTCGCCCCGTTTGGCGTCGAGCCCGACAGCCACTGGCCGGCCGGGATTTTCCAGCAGATGATGCAAGGCGATCGTCTCAAGCGTGGTTACGCCGACTGCCTCTATGCCGAGCGACAGGGCAAAACCACGCGCGGCGGCAACGCCGACGCGAATGCCGGTAAAGGAACCCGGTCCGATCGTTACCGCGATGCGCCCGACTTTCTGAAGCGGCAGGTGTGCCTGCTGCAGGGCACCATCAATCACAGCCATCAGCCGCTCGGCATGACCTTTTCCGATGGTTTCGCACACCTCGCCAAGCACCGTGTCGGAGGCGCTGTCATAGACGCAGGCGGAACAGTCCACACCTGAGGTATCGAGTGCGAGAACAATCATGGCGCGGCCTGGCTTACAACGTCATACAGCTTCGACTTCGCGCACTTCCGGCACGAAATGGCGAAGCAGGTTCTGGACGCCGTGCTTCAGCGTGGCGGTGGAGGACGGGCAACCGGAGCAGGCGCCCTTCATGTTCAGGAACACGGTGCCGTCGCGGAAACCACGGAAAGTGATATCGCCACCATCCTGCGCTACGGCGGGGCGGACGCGGGTATCCAGCAGTTCCTTGATGGTGGCGACGATGGTTTCGTCACCCTCTTCAAAGAACTCGCCTTCCTCATCCGACACTTCAGCCGCAATGGCGGTGCCCATGATGGGGCGGCCAGACATGAAATGCTCCATGATCGAACCGAGAATGGCGGGCTTCAGATGCTGCCATTCGGCGTCATCCTTGGTGACGGTGATGAAATCGAAGCCGAAATAAACGCCGGTGACACCCGGAATGGTGAAGAGGCGCTCTGCCAGCGGCGAGGCCTGCGCCTGCGCAGGGTTGAGAAACTCAGCCGTGCCGCTTTCCAGCACCACCTTGCCCGGCAGGAACTTGAGGGTCGCGGGGTTCGGCGTGGCTTCCGTCTGAATGAACATTATCTGTCTCCTTCGAGGTCGCCGTTCACGCCCCGCAATTTAGAATTCTTCCAAAAAATACGCCTGGCGAAGCCTTACTTCAAGCCCTGACATGATAATTACATTCAAGAAATCGTCAGTCCCAAATTCTTGCCCGAATCCGTTCCTGCCTTTCAGGGTCGAACGAGGGTCAGCAGAGGGCGTCGATTTCCTCATCCGTCAGCGTATCCGGCAGCACGGTGACGGGGATGGGGAAGGCCGCACCGCGTCCTGAGATGGAGGAGACGAGCGGTCCCGGCCCTTCCTTCGTTGATCCTGCCGCCAAAACCAGAATGGCAATATCGCGATCTTCCTCGATGAGCCCGTGGATCTGTTCGGTTGCGCCGCCTTCACGGATCACCGCTTCCGGCTCGATGCCGATGGTCTCACGGACCTTCTGGGCGATCTTGGCAAGCGTTGCTTCCGCCTCCTCGCGCGCCTCGGCCCGCATGATCTGCTCGACGCCCAGCCACTGCTGGAAATCGCCTTCCGGTATCATGTAAAGCAGAACCAGTCCGCCATTGGAGTTCTTGGCGCGACGACCGGCATAATGCACGGCCCTTTCGCATTCCGGTGTGTCATCGATAACAGCGAGAAATTTGCGACGATGCCCTTCCAGACGCGACAGCCGTTTTGAAACCATTCCGCACTCCCTGTGTCCGCCGCGATCCGAAAAACCGCCCGACGGTTCGGGCGGAGATTATATCAAATCACGGCAGGCGCAAACCGCCCGCCGTGATCCACAAGGCGATACGTGGTCAGCGCAGGAACCCGATGATGTCGCGCACCTCGTTCATCGTGTTTTCGGCGATCGCGCGCGCGCGCTCACCACCCTGTTTGAGGATGGCATCGATGTGGGTGGGATCGTCGAGAAGGCGGCGCATCTCGTTGTTGACCGGAGCCAGCACATTGACGGCAAGCTCGACGAGAGCCGGCTTGAAGGCCGAGAACTGCTGTCCGCCGAATTCTAAAAGAACCTCCGCTTTCGTCTTGTCAGACAGTGCCGCGTAGATACCAACGAGGTTTTCGGCCTCCGGGCGGCCCTTCAAGCCTTCCACTTCGCTCGGCAGTGCATCCGGGTCCGTCTTCGCCTTCTTGATCTTTCTCGAAATGGCGTCGACATCGTCCATGAGGTTGATGCGCGACAGATCCGACGGATCGGACTTCGACATCTTCTTGGTGCCGTCCTTCAACGACATCACCCGCGGTGCCGGACCGCCGATCAGCGGCTCCACCATCGGGAAATAGGCATGCACCGGCTCATTGCCCACGGTGATGTCGAGCCCGAGACCGGCGTTGCGGATATGGTCACCGAAATCGATGTTGAATTTCTGGGCGATGTCGCGGGCCAGTTCCAGATGCTGCTTCTGGTCGTCGCCGACAGGAACGTGGGTCGCGCGGTAGACGAGAATGTCCGCAGCCATCAGGCTCGGATAGGCAAGCAGCCCAAGCGACACCTGCTCGGCATTTTTGCCGGACTTGTCCTTGAACTGCGTCATGCGCTCCATCCAGCCGATGCGCGCCACGCAATTGAAGATCCAGGCGAGTTCGGCGTGCTGCGGCACAGCCGACTGGTTGAAGACGATATGCTTCACCGGATCGATGCCTGCGGCAATGAAGGCGGCAGCGATCGAGCGGGTTTGCGCCTTCAGGTCCGAATGAACGAGCTGGGCGGTGATGGCATGCATGTCGACGACGCAATAGATGCAGTCGTTATCTTCCTGCAACGCCACGAATTTGCGGATGGCCCCGAGATAATTGCCGAGATGCAGATTGCCGGTCGGCTGGACGCCCGAGAAAACCAGCGGCTTGAATGCGTTCATTGTCGTCCTCGAAAAGGCTTGTGGAGGGCCCCGCCCCGTAGTTGGAATTGCACGCGCGCTTATGCACCTACAGCCCCTCGCAATCAAGCGGTTTCAGGGCGCGTCAGCCGCGCGGCTGAAGAAGATCCCAGTGATTTCCATAAGGGTCCGCAAAGACCGCGACGGAGCCATAAACCTCATGGCGCGGTTCCTCCAGAAAGCGCACGCCGCGCGCAAGCATCGTCTCGTAGTCACGACCGAAATCGTCGGTATGCAGGAAAAACCCGACACGGCCGCCGCTCTGGTTGCCGATGGCAAGACGCTGCGCTTCGCCATCCGCCTCGGCAAGCAAGAGGGCACAGCCATCGGTCCCTTGAGGCTTCACCACCAGCCAGCGTTTGCCGTCATCAAGAGGTTGGTCGGAAAGGCAATCAAACCCCAGAACCTCGCAATAAAACGTCTTTGCCCGGTCATAATCGTCCACCAAGAGTGTGATGAGGGCGATGCGACGGTTTTCTGCAAAGGACATTAGCTTGTCTCCGTCTGGGCATTCTTGTTGCGGCGCTTTTTGATGGCTCTCTTGACCATGCCGAGATCGGCACCACCCGAAACGAAAGCCAGCACGAAATAAACGAGCATGGCGGAGAGCACGAGGCCCATGATGGTTCCGGCCCGGACGAAAATGGAGGAGGCGGAGGACAGCTCGAAGCTGAGATAGGTCAGCGCATAGTGAACGAAGCCCGCCATAAGGGCGGCGGCCAGCAGCAAGCGCGGAATGCGGGTAAGGAGCGGAATGTCCACATGCCAGTGACCCCGCCACAACAGCATGCCGAACAGCAGGGCGGCATTGACCCAGCCGGCGGTGATCTCGGCAATGGCGATGCCAGGACCTCCGAGACGCGGAAACAACGTCAGCGCCAGAGAGACGTTCACAACCACGGAAATCGCCGCGAAGATCATCGGGGTGCGGGTGTCCTCGCGGGCAAAGAAGCCGGGAATGAACGCCTTTATCAGCACGAAAGCCGGCAGGCCGAGGCCATAAATACCGAGGATCTGCGCGACGGTGACGGTGGCCGAAGGCGCGAAATTGCCGCGCTCGTACAGAAAGCGCACGATGGGTTCCGCCATGACGAGAAGGGCAGCGGCGGCGGGCAATGTCAAAAACAGCACGAATTCGACCGAGCGGTTTTGCAGGCTTCCCGCCTCGACCATATGTCCGCCACGCAAAGCCCGCGCCAGCTCCGGCAAAAGCACGGTGGCAACGGCGATGCCGACGACACCGAGCGGCAGCTGGTAAATCCGGTCGGCATAGGCAAGCGAGGAGATCACACCCTCACCGGCAGACGCGATATTGGTGTTGATCAGGAGATTGATCTGGGTGATGCCGCCGGTGATTGCGGCCGGCAAAGCAAGGACCAGCAGGCGCTGGACATTCTTCGTCAGCCGGGGTCTGCGGAAACCGATCCGCATGCCGGCATTGCGCACGGCGATCCAGACGATGCCAAGCTGCACCACACCCGCCGCCATCACACCCCAGGACAGGGCATAACCCACCTGAAGCGGGTCGTAATGCTTCCACCAGGCCAGCATCAGAACACCAATCAGAATGATGTTCAGGAAGACCGGCGCAATCGCGGCAGCGAAATAGCGGTGCAGCGAATTCAGCATGCCGCCCATCATCGCCGCCAGCGACATGCAGGCGAGATAGGGGAACATGATGGTTGCGAGACGGACGGTGTTGTCGAATTTCACCGGGTCTTCCAGAAAGCCCGGCGCAATAACGGTGCGCACGATGAACGGCATCGACAGTTCCATCAGGATCGTCAAAGCCAGAAGCACGGTGAACAGAACGCCGAAAACTTCTTCGGAAAAGCGCCTTGCGCCCTCCATGCCGTTCGCCTCGATCTCCTTGGCGAAAAGCGGCACGAAGGCCGAGTTGAACGCGCCTTCGGCAAAAAGGCGCCGGAAGGTGTTCGGGAACCGGAAGGCAGCATTGAAGGCATCGGCAACCGGGCCGGTACCGACGGCTGCGGCCATCAGCGTCTCGCGGAGGAAACCGAAGATACGGCTTCCGAGCGTGGCCGTGCCGACCGTGGCGAACTTTCCGATCAAGCTCATGGGAATTTCAAGCCTTTGCCGTGCGCGTGGCCGGCAGCGCCGCCACATCGGGATGGGCGATGATGCCGTTTGGCATGCGATCGCGCAATTCGTCTTCCTGCTCGCTCATCACGGCCTTCAGGCGCGTGGCAATGCTGGCCTGCCGGTTGTCATTGGTGACCTTCTGGCCGAAGAGATCAGTCACGTAGAATGTGTCGATGACCTTCTCGCCGAAGGTGGTGATGCGTGCGGAATGAATATCCAGCGACAGATCGGCGATGACAGCCGTCATATCCGCCAGAAGCCCCGGCCGGTCGAGGCACTCGACCTCGATAACGGTGAACTTGTTCGAAAGCCCGTTGGAAATGATGACGGAGGGCGGAATGGTGAAGGCGCTTTTCTTCCTCCGGCTCTTGGTGCGGGTGGCAATCATTTCCGGCAGGCGCTGACGACCGGACAGAACCTCTTCGATCAGCTTGCCGACATTGTTGCCGCGCCGCGTCTCGTCTTCGTCGATCGGAAATTCGCGGTTGATCAGGATCGTATCGAGCGCCCGCCCATCGGATGTGGTGAAGATTTGCGCGTCGGCAATGTTGGCGCCGGCCGCAGCGCAGGCGCCGGTAATGATCGACAGCAGGCGCGGATGGTCGGGCGCCAGCACGGTGATTTCGGTGATGGCGTGGAAAGAATGTGTGCGCACCATGGTCGACAGCGCTTTTTCCTGCTTGTCGGCCTCGCGGATGAAGCGGGTGTGACGTACCTGATCTTCCAGCGCCACCGTCAGCAGATAGGGCTCATAGTGCAGCTTGGTGTATTTGCGCCGTGCCTTCTGGCCCCAGTCTTCCAGCGCGTCGTAAAGCGCCTGACGGGCAATATGCGCCCTTTCCTTGCGTGAGACTTCCGAAAAGCCACCGGAGAGAAGCAGCTCGGTCTCGTAATAAAGCGAGCGGAGCAACTGACCCTTCCAGCCGTTCCAGACACCCGGACCGACCGCGCGGATATCGCAGACCGTCAGGATAAGCAGCATCTTCAGCCGCTCCATGGATTGTACCTTGTCGGCGAAATCGGTGATGGTCTTGCGGTCGTGCAGGTCGCGCGTCTGGGCGACCATGGACATCAGAAGATGCTGCTCGATCAGCCAGACCACCATTTCGGTCTGCTTGCCGGTCAGCCGGAAACGCTGGCAAAGCTTGCGGGCCACCCGCGCGCCGGCAATCGAGTGATCCTCCTGCCGGCCCTTGGCCACATCGTGCAGCAGAACGGCCACATAAAGTGCCTCACGCTCCTCGACACCCGGCATCAGCTGGTTGGCAAGCGGATGGGCATCCACAGCCGTCCCCTTGTCCACCTCCGACAGTACGCCGACCGAGCGGATCAGATGTTCGTCCACCGTATAGTGATGATACATGTTGAACTGCATCATCGCGACGATCTTGCCGAATTCGGGAATGAACTTGCCGAGGACGCCAGCCTCGTTCATGCGCCGCAAGGTGAGCGCCGGATCACGCCTCGAGGTGAGGATCGCCAGAAACAGCCGGTTCGCCTCCTCGTTCTCGCGAAGCCCGTCATTGATCAGCGACAGCGACCGGGTAACGACACGCAGCGCATCCGGGTGAAGTTCGAGATTGTTGATATCGGCGATATGAAAGAGCCGGATCAGATTGACCGGATCGTTTTTGAACACGTCCGGCTTGGCCAGCGCGATGCGTCCGCGATCCTCAACGAATTCAACAGAACCGGGAATTTTGCGGACGCGGTGGGCAAAGCGGCTGAGAACACCCGACAGGCCCGGCACGTCCTTTGCCTGCCTGTCCTCCAGTGCGGCGCAGACGATGCGGGTCAGGTCACCCACATCCTTCGCCACCAGGAAATAATGCTTCATGAAACGTTCGACGGCGGAAAGCCCGGGGCGTGGCTGGTAGCCCAGCGCATCGGCGATCTCGCGCTGAATGTCGAAGGACAGGCGCTCTTCCGCCTTGTTGGTGATGAAATGCATCTGACAACGGACGGCCCAGAGAAAATCATCGGCCTTTTCGAACAGCCTGAGTTCGCGCTTAGACAGGACGCCAAGCTTGACGAGATCGGCTGTATCGCGGACATGGTAATAATATTTGGCGATCCAGAACAGCGTGTGCAGGTCGCGCAGGCCGCCCTTGCCTTCCTTGACGTTCGGCTCCACCAGATAGCGCGTATCGCCCGCCTTGCGGTGACGCTGGTCACGCTCGGCCAGCTTGGCGGCGATGAATTCCGGCCCGGTGCCGGTGACAACTTCCGACTCGAAACGTTTTTCGAGATCATCGGTCAGGGATTTTTTGCCGCAGATTGCCCGCACTTCCAGAATGGCGGTGCGGATGGTCATATCGGATTTCGACAGGCGGACGCACTCATCCACCGTGCGCGTGGCGTGGCCGACCTTGAAGCCGAGATCCCAGAGCAGATAAAGCACGAACTCCACGGCCTTATGCATATCCGGCGTGTTCTTGGTCGGCAGCAGGAACAGAAGGTCGATATCCGATCCCGGCGCCAGCGTGCCGCGACCGTACCCCCCCACCGCTGCAACGGCGATCTGCGGCGCGTCTTTCGGATAGACATATTGGCAGGCGAGATCATAGAGGATTTCGATCAGCCGGTCCTGGAGCCAGGAGATACGTCGGGCGCAATCGATGCCGCTGCCGTCGGATTTCAGCAGTTCGCGAGCCTTTTCCCGGCCTTCCGTGCTGGCCTTGCGAAAGATCGGCAGCAGGTCTGACCTGACATCGGCGATGCGCTTGCCGTCGTTCTTGAAGATGATGTCGCATTCGCGCTTCAGCGCCGAAACATCGAGAATTTCGGAAAAATCCAGGTCCTTGATGGCCATTTATGCCGTTATCCATGTCCTGTGGGAAAGCCACCGCTTGCGATGGGATTGTCCTATAGCGAGTTTCAAAGGCGATGGACAGGCAGTCTATCCTCTTAAGCCTTGCCAAGTTCTTTCTTTAACGCATAGAGCGCGTCCAATGCCTCACGCGGCGTCATTTCGTCCGGGTTGAACCCCTTCAAAGCTTCTTCCACCTTCGATGGTCCAGCCTTGCGGGTTTCCTCACGGCGAACCGCGATCTGGAACAGCGGAAGATCGTCGATCAGCTGACTGGCTGGGTTCTTGCGATCGGCATCTTCGAGCTTCGTCAGCACCTCACGGGCGCGCTCCACCACCGATGCCGGAAGTCCGGCGAGCCTTGCCACCTGAATACCGTAGGAACGATCCGCAGCACCCGGTCCGACCTCGTGCAGGAAGATGACGTCACCCTCCCATTCCTTCACCCGCATCGTGGCATTGGAAAGGCGACCAAGTTTTTCCGACAGCACCGTCAGTTCGTGGAAATGCGTGGCGAAGAGGCCACGGCAACGATTGACCTCGTGCAGATGCTCCACCGCCGCCCAGGCGATCGAAAGGCCGTCGAAGGTTGCCGTGCCACGGCCGATCTCATCAAGAATGACAAGCGAGCGATCCGTCGCCTGATTGAGGATGGCGGCCGTTTCCACCATTTCCACCATGAAGGTCGAGCGGCCACGCGCCAGATCGTCGGACGCGCCGACGCGGGAAAACAGTCGGTCTACGATGCCGATATGGGCGGCTTCTGCCGGAACGAAGGAGCCGATCTGCGCGAGGATGGCGATGAGCGCATTCTGACGCAGGAAAGTCGACTTACCGCCCATATTAGGGCCGGTCAGCAGCCAGATCGCACCATTTTTGCCGCCCTCAGCAGCCGACAGATCGCAATTATTGGCGATGAACGGCCCGGCGGACTGCCGCCGCAGCGCCTGTTCCACAACGGGGTGGCGCCCGCCTGTGATCGCAAAGGTCATGGAGGCATCGACGATCGGGCGGCAATAAGCCTGTTCGGTAGCGAGATAAGCAAGGCTTGAGGCGACATCGATCACCGCAAGCGCCAGCGCACCCGCCTTGATCGCCTCCGCCTGCCGCACCACGGCCTCGACCATGCGCTCGAAGGCTTCCAGCTCCATGGTCAGAGCCTCAGCCGCGGCATTGGCGATGCGGCTTTCGAGATCGGCAAGCTCGGTGGTGGTGAAGCGCATGGCGCCGGCCATGGTCTGGCGGTGAATGAAGCGCGCCTTCGCTTCATCCGTCGCCATCATGACATCGGCGTTGCCCGCCGTCACCTCGATGAAATAACCAAGCACGTTGTTATGCTTGATCTTGAGCGACTTGATGCCGGTTTCCTCGGCATATTGCAGCTGCAGCCCGGCGATCACCCGGCGCGACTGGTCACGCAATGCGCGCACCTCGTCGAGTTCTGGATTGGCGCCCTCACGCAGAAAACCGCCATCACGCTTCAAAAGCGGCAGATCGTCGGCGAGCATCGAGCCAAGCATGGCTTCCAGCCCGCCCGGCAAAGCCTTCAGATCCGCAAGTGCAGCAGCAAGCTCCTCCGGCAATAATCCCTGATCGAGAATGGCGGCAATTCTCTCGGCCGACGCCAGGCCCTGCCTGATCGCCCCGAGATCGCGCGGGCCACCGCGCTCCAGCGCAAGACGGGAGAGCGCGCGCGGCATATCGGCAACCTGTTTCAAGGCGTCGCGCAGGCCATCGCAAAGGGAGACGTCATCAATGAGATAGGCGACCGCATCGAGACGGGCATTAACCCTTTCCGGATCGGTCAAGGGAGACATCAGCCGCTCGGCCAGAAGCCGCGCACCGCCGCCCGTGACCGTGCGGTTGAGGGCATGCAGGAGCGATCCGTCCCTTTCGCCCGAGAGCGTCTTCACCAACTCCAGATTGGCGCGGGTCGCGGGATCGATGAACAGCGTGGAGGCAGCGCTTCCGCGTTCCGGCGCACCAAGCGGCGGGCGCTCGGCAATCTGGGTCTTTTCAACATAGGCAACCGCGGCAGCGGCAGCGGCCATTTCCACGCGCGAAAATGTGCCGAAACCATCGAGGGTCGAGACGTTGAAGTAACGCGCGATCCGCCCTTCCGCCGTAGCGCTGTCGAACAGAATGGCCGGCTGCGGCACGGCGACACGGCCAAGCATATCGAAAACCGGTCGCAACTCTTCGTCATGGAACAGACTGTCGGCAACGATCAACTCGCGCGGATCGATGCGCCAGATATCAGCGAGGAGCCGCGTCAGCGTGGTTTCCGCCAAGCGGAAGACGCCGGTGGAAATATCAATCCAGGCAAGCGCAAACTGTGCCTCCGCACTGCCGCGAATACGAGCGAGCGCCATAAGATAGTTGGATTCCGTCGGCGACAGGAGCTTTTCTTCGGTGAGCGTGCCAGGCGTGACAAGCCGCACCACATCACGCTTCACCACGGATTTCGATCCGCGCTTTTTCGCCTCGGCCGGGTCCTCCACCTGCTCGCAGACGGCGACGCGATAACCGCGCAGGATGAGCTTCTGGAGATAATCATCGGCGGCGTGTACGGGAACGCCGCACATGGGAATATCCTGCCCCATATGCTGGCCGCGTTTCGTCAGCGTGATGCCGAGCGACCGCGAGGCTTCCACCGCATCGTCAAAGAACAATTCGTAAAAATCGCCCATGCGGTAAAACAGCAGCGAACCGGGGTTGTTCGCCTTGATCTCGATATATTGCTCCATCATCGGAGTGGCCGTAGCGCGGCTCTCTTCCGAGATCAGGGAAGCGGTGGTCAAAACGTCCGTCAATGGCTTGCCGATGTCATATCGTGTTGCGGAAAGGGAGCGCCGACACTAGCGGCAATGGCCGCACCAAGACAACACACACGGCACCGCTGCCCACAGGAACATCCCGCTAGATCCGAGTTAAAACCGGTCAGCCGTTGATGCGCTCGGTCTCGCCGCCGTAATAGCTGATGTAGCGGCCGGCGATAGAGGAAACCGGCAGGACCACGAGAACATCTGTCGTGTTGAAGGCGTGGTCCACCACGGCGCCGGAGCCGAACATGGCGCCGAGACGCATATAGCCCTTGATCAGCGGCGGCATGGCGTTCAGCGCCTTGCGGGCGTTCAGCGCCTCAACCGGTACCAGGTCCATCTCGTGATAAAGCTCGGGAAGAGCGGAAGCCGCCCACTCGCCCTTTGCAACGCAATTGTGATGCAGGAAGGACAGAGCAAGCGCGTGGGCTTCCGGCTGCACGCCGGGGAACGAGGCGCAACCGATCATGGCATCCATGCGGTGTTTCACGGCATAGGCCCAGTTGCCCTGCCACAAAAGCTCAACCGTGCGCTTGGTGCGATATTCCGGCAGCACGCAGGAGCGGCCAAGCTCCATGAAGCGCTTGCCCGGATGGCGCGCTACCAGCCCGGCGATGTCGAATTCGCTTGCGGAATAAAAACCGTTATTCGCGAGTGCAGTTTCCTGACGTAACAAACGGTAGGTACCGACGATCTGGTCCTCGCTGTCGCCTTCAATCGCCTTGTCGAGCACGAGCAGATGGTCGCAGACACTGTCCCAGGCGTCGATGTCGCGCTTGCGGCGCATGGCGTCTGCGGGAAGGCGCGCCTTCATTTCATCAACGAAAACCCGGTAACGCACGGACTGCGCCGCGTCGATCTCCCGCTCGTTTCTTGCGAGCCGTGTTTCCAGCGAGCCGATACGGCCGAAAAGCCCCTCATTGTCCTGAGCGGTGTCTGGACGAGGATGAATAACAACTTTGTTTTCACAAATGTCGTGACTGTAGATTTCGGCAACCATGGGGAATCGCTCCGCCACCAAAAGATTTTTCCTGTCATAAATCACTAATTGACGACAGAATAGTGACAAAATGCAGCCATTGCGAGTCTCTCAAGTCATGATGGCAACAGGCGTTTCGCCTCCAGCAAGCGGCGGATTTCCTCGACCAGTCGTCTCGGGTCGGCAGGCTTGGTCAAAACCTTGGCCGCACCGGCATTCAGCAGGATTTCGGCGGTCTCAACGCTCGCATCGCCGCTGAGCACGATGAGCGGAATATTTCTTCCACCCTTCAGCGTGCCGAGAAGCTCCGGCAGCACCTCAAGCCCCTCGCCGCCCGGCATATTGAGATCGGATATGATGAGGTGCGGCAGGCGGGTTGTGCCCGGCGCCACGGCTTGCTGCAGGGCCTGAAAATCGTCGACACCGCGCACGATGTAACCGCTTTTTTCCAGAACGGCCCGGATGATGCGAGCATTGACGGCGTCGTCCTCGGCCACGAGGATATCGATACCGCTTACCCCTTCCGTCACCCGTGACGAAAACCCCACATCCGGGTGGTTGTCGTTGATGGCATCGCGCCGTTCTATGCCGCGCAGACGGCCGCAGAGGACGTCAATCAGGGACTTTTCGCGCAGCGGCCGGATCAACCAGGCGTCGAAGGACACATGCATGGTCGACGCCCGCTCTTCGGGACTGACCAGCAACGTGCGACGGACATTCTGTTGCGGCCAATCCCTTAGCGCGTCTCTGAACAGAGGCGAAATACGCCTGTCGACAATGATATCGGTGAGATCGGCAGCTGTACCGTGCAGCCTTTCCAAGTCCTCCGGTTCGTGGATAAGAGCGCATTTACCGCCGAAAGCCTCGATCGCCTCCATCGTCACCGTTGCTGCCACGCCCCTCGGCGCGATCAGCAGGACATTGGTATGCTGCAGGCAATGGTGCCGGTCTGGGTCCGGCGTGCCGGTGGACGAACTGCCCGGACGGAATGCCAGCTTGAAGGTGCTGCCCTCACCCTTGCGGCTGAAGACCGTGAGGCTGCCGCCGAATTCCCGCACGATGCGGGCGGAAATCGCGAGCCCAAGCCCTGTTCCCCCACTTTGCTGCGACATCGGGCCTGCCTGTTCGAATTCGCCAAAGATACGGGCCTGTTCCGCTTGGCTCATGCCGGGACCGGTGTCCTCGACGGTGATATGCAATTCGCCTTCAACCATGCGCGCCCGGATGACGACCCCGCCCACCTGCGTGAATTTGACGGCATTGCCAAGGAGGTTGAACAGAACCTGACGCAGCCTTGCCGGATCGAAATCCAGATAATCAGGCACATCCGGCGTGACGAAGGAGGTGATTTCGATGCCCTTTTCGTGGGCGCGATGCGCCAGCATCTCGACAATGCTCTCGATCAGCCGGCGCAGGTTTTCCGCACGCGGATTGAGTTTGAAACGGCCCGCCTCCATGGTCGAATAATCCAGCAGGTCCTCGACCAACTGTACCAGCGACTGACCGGACTGCTTCATGCCGTCGAGATAATTACGTTGCTCTTCATTGAGCTTCGTTTGCGACAGAAGATGGTTCATGCCGAGCATGCCGGAAAGCGGCAGACGGATCTCGTGGCTAACAGTTGCCAGCAGCCTTGCCTTTTCGGCATCGGCCTTTTCCGCGCGTAACCGGGCGTTTTCCCGCTCGCCGAGTGCCAGCCGCTCCTCGGTGACATCTCTCGCGATGCTGCTGATGAGAAGACGACTGCTTGCCAGATCGCGGGTGACGACATCGTGCCAGGAGAAAATGCGCTGACCGAACGGGGTCGCGATTTCCACATCATAAGCGTGGGCCTTGTCGCCTGGCCGGAAAGCGATGCCGATTTCCTCACAGCTCAGCCCTTCGGGGGCCGAAGAGCCCGTCACTTCACGAAAAACCGCATTCGCCTCGACGATGCGCCGATCCATATTGCGGACGACGATGATATCGCCCATGGCCTCCTGGATCTCGGCAATCAGCGATCGGTTTTGAGTTTGGCGTAGCCGTACATCCAAATCATCTGCAAATAGTTTGCCGGTATACTGGAAGGATTTGCCGAACATGGCGTAGGACAGGAGACCGACCAGCACCGCACCAAAGAAGGATGCCAAGGCGACGGTGACCGCATAAGGCACCGCAAGCGCGATCAAGGCTGCGGAGAAGGCACCCACCGACAATGACGCGACAACGTATAGCGTGATCGATCTGGCATCTATCCCGCGCCCCGCACCGCCATGGTGAGATGTCGTGTCGACGCGATCCGCCGGCTGCGCCGGGGCGGCGGCGAGGCCATCTGAAACTTTTTCCCGCAGTCGTACCAGTTCGCTCATGCACAACCGCTACCACGGCAGCGGTTTTGATATGTTTGGCTCAAACGCTAAAATTTTACTTTTTAGCCGCCCGGGCGTGCAGAAACTCATCGAGAATGACGCAACCGGCACCGATTGTTATGAAAGTGTCGGCCAGATTGAAGACCGCGAACGACCATGTATCGGTGTGGAACAGGATGTAGTCGATGACGTGACCGTAGAAAAAGCGGTCGAGAAGATTGCCGGCCGCTCCAGCGATGATGAAGGCGAAGCCAAGATGGGCAAAAGTCCGATCCGCCGCCGTCTTGCGCCAGAGCCACAGAACGAAGACCACGATGACGAGCCGCATGCTGACGATGAACCAGCCGTGCATGTCCGCCAGCATCGAAAACGCCACACCGAGATTATAGGTGCGGTAAAGCGCCAGGAACGGAATGACCGGCACCATCTCCTGCAACGGCAGATAGGTCTCGACCAGTTGCTTGACGACCTGGTCCAGCACAAGGGCAGCAACGATAAGCGCGAAAGCCGGGCCAAATTTCGAAAACAACGCCGCTTTGGCCATTACTTCACCGGTGCCAGTTCGAGGAGATGTCGCCGCGCCTCGAAAAGCATGACAGCGGTTGCGATGGCGAGATTGAGACTATCGGCACGGCCCTGTTGGGGAATGCGCGCCAGTTGGTCGGCCCTGCCGGCCAGTTCAGGCGGCAGGCCGGATTGTTCGTTACCCATCAAAAGCACGACGGGCTTTCCGGCGTAATCGATTTTTCGATAGTCCACCGACCCGGCAAGATGGGTGGCAACGACACTGACATTGGCTGATTTTTTCCATGAGAGGAATTCCTCAACCGAGGCGCGGGCAACGGGCGTAGCAAAGACCGAACCCATGGTCGCACGCACCGTTTCCAGCGAAAACGGATCGGTGCAATCGCCGACCAGAATGACACCTGAGGCACCCGCAGCATCCGCCGTGCGGATGATGGTGCCGAGATTGCCGGGATCACGCACCCGATCGAGCGCGATATAGGTCTCGCCTTTTTCCGGACGGATATCCTTCAATGGCTTCCATCTCTGGTCAAAGATGCCAACGACCATTTGCGGATTGTCGCGGCGGGTGATCGAGGCGATGACTTTTTCGCTGACTTCGAGCACCAGCCCGCCGGAAGCGACCGTCTTTACGGCCGCCTGCTCCACCAGCGGCTTGCCCTTGGCCGCCTTGGCGTAAACCAGAGTGCGGATTGTCCAGCCCAGTTCGAGCGCGTCGATAACCAGCTTCAAGCCTTCCGCCATGAAGGTGCCGGTCTCTTCCCTGCCCTTTTTCTGGGTAAGCGCCTTGATATCCTTGATGATGGGATTGGCAAGGCTGGTGACTTCCTTGACCTGGCCAACCCGGCGCGTCGTGTTTTCGCGCATGTCGTTCGTCATTTCGGCTCCCAGCGGCTGAACAGCGATGTGGAAAGCACCCGGCCCGGCGTCTTCCCATCAAGCCCGGCCTCGCGAATGACGAGCTCGCCGGACGCAACGACGCCACCGGCGCCGCGCATGATTTCGCGCATCAATTCATGCATCGAATAGAAGCTGGCCCTGATAGAATAGGCCGTCAGCACCAGACCGAGCGCTTTGGGCGACAGGATTTCCCGGCAGATATCGAGCATCAACGGAAGATGGTCGAACAATTGCCAGATTTCACCATGGGTGCCGCGGCCGAATTTCGGCGGGTCGGTGAGAATGATGTCGTAGGTGCTGCCGCGACGCTCCTCGCGCTGGATGAACTTCATCGCGTCTTCGCAAATCCAGCGGATCGGCGCCTGTTCGAGCCCGGCAAGCGCCTGGTTCTCCTTTGCCCAGCCGATAGCTTTCTTGGAGGCGTCGACATGGGTCACTTCAGCGCCTGCAGCAGCGGCGACCAAAGAAGCGACGCCGGTGTAACCAAACAGGTTCAGGACTTTCAGCGGCCGGTCAGCCGTTTCGACGGCATTTTTCAGCCATTCCCAGTGGACAATCTGCTCCGGGAAGACGCCGACATGCCGGAAGGCCGTGAAACGGCCGAGAAACTCGACGCCGAGCAGCGACAATGGCCAGGTTTCGCCAAGTGCTGCCTTTGGAAAACGCCAACGGCCCATGCCGTCTTCATCCGTGTCGCCGGTAAAAATGGCGTCGGCATTCTGCCATACGCGGTCGGGAACCGACGGCTGCCAGAGAGCCTGCGCCTCGGGACGGACGACGCGATATTCGCCGTATTGTTCAAGCTTCAGGCCATTGCCGCTGTCGATGAGATGAAAATCACCCGCGCCACTCGATTCCAGAATTACCGGAACCTGTTCTGCAGGACGTTCGCCGGTGCGATGCTTGAGGGGCCGCGCAGGCACCTGCTCAACGGCCGATACTGGGGCTATTTTTTCCCTCGGCGCAGATTTGGGCGCGCTGCGCACCGCGTCCGGCTCGCGCTTTTTCGGTGCCGCGTCCATTCGCCGTGCCGGCTTTGCGGCATGAACCTGTTTTTTCTCGCTCCCGGCACGCACGCGATTGCCCGGCCGGCTGTCTTTTTTCTTCAATGGAAATCTTTCCGCTTCTGCCCGCGTCTTATCGCGCCAGCAAATAGCATTCCAAGCGTCGCTCGACTAGAGCCGCAACGAATGTCGGCACCATCACTTTGCCGGGAGTTGGCCCGCATTCGGAAGCTGCGCGGCTGTTGCCGCTTTGTGCCGGTTCGCCTCGTCATGCCAGCGAACGGCTTCCTTCGCCTCGATCCGGGCGCGCTTGCGATGCTTGCCCTGCGCAAACCATGTGGCGGAAGATCCCAGAAGCACACCGAAAATGACGGCCAGAAACAGGAACACGAAAAACGGCGCGGTGAAGGAAAGTACACCATCCTCCGGCCGGAACGGATTGAGCGCGAGCGTCACGGACTGACGATTGGCCACGCACAGGATGACGAGGATAATCGCCAGCGGAAGCAGGATGATGAGGTTGATGATTTTTTTCGACATCCGACATTACTCCATCGCGGCATGCATTCCGTCGGCTCCGTTTCCGGCGCGGCGGTTGAGAACGATCAATCGTCCTCTTCGTCACCCATACCGGGGTTCAGGCGCTCACGCAGTTCCTTGCCCGTCTTGAAGAAAGGCACCCATTTTTCCTCGACGAAAACCGATTCACCCGTGCGCGGGTTCCGACCGGATCGCGAAGGACGGTTCTTCACCGAAAATGCGCCGAAACCACGAAGCTCGACACGATTTCCCGCTGCCAAGGCATCGGTGATTTCATCCAGCACCGCATTGACGATATTTTCCACGTCACGGTGATAAAGGTGCGGGTTACGCGCAGCAACGATCTGCACCAGTTCAGACTTGATCACGGTTGCCCCCTGAAAGAATTGGATTTTTAATGCGGCTCAACCTGCCAAACGGAAACAAGACCGTCAAGAAACAACTTGTCCGCACCGAGCTGACCGGAGCCCGCAAACGGTATTAAATCGTCATATCCCAGAAGCTTCGCTATTTGCGCAACACTGAAAAGCGAAAAAGGCGAACTGGAAGACGGTGCGCGCCATTCCACGATCGGCAGATCCTTGGCAACACCGCGCGTTTCGAAATAGCCGCGAATTTCCTTTTCGCCGCCAAGCGTGTCGACCAGCTTGTTGGCGAGCGCCTGTCTGCCCGTGAAAATCGATCCGTCCGCCAGTTTCAACACATCCTCGCGCGGCAATTTGCGGCGATCGGCCACAAGATCGACGAACCAGCCGTAGCTGTCCATCACCATGGAACGGATCATCGTCTTCGCCTCTTCGGGCGCCTCATGGAACGGCGAAGGCTCCGCCTTCATCGGAGAGGACTTTATTTCCTGCAGCGAGACGCCGAGCTTATCCATCAGCTGGCCGATCTGGGGATATTGAAAGATCACGCCGATGGAGCCGGTGATCGAGGTTTCGCCAGCGACGATGACGTCACCTGCAGATGCGATCATATATCCAGCGGAGGCGGCAAGCGTGCGGACATCGGAGACCACCGGCTTCTTTTCCGCAACGCCGCGAATGGCCTTGAAGATGCGCTCGCCGCCATAGGTGGTGCCACCGGGCGATGAAATCGACACGATCAGCCCTTTGACATTGTCGCTCTTGGCAATCTTGTCCAGCCGCTCCAGAAGTTCGGTATTGTCCTGGATCAGCCCGGAGATCTGGACACGGGCAATATGGGGTCTCTCGCTTTGCTGCGGGGTGGCCCATAGAAACCGGTAGAGGCCGAAAATGCCGGCGACAAACAGAAAAACAGCGGCAATCCGCCAGAAAGTCAGCTTGCGGCGCAATCGTCTGCGATCCGCTATCGCCATATTATCCATCGAAAACCCCTGCCTTCCGGCATTTGAAGCGTAATGTAAGCGTCATGGCCATATGGTTCTTCTAGCGCGAAGCCGCAAGGAAACAATAAGGAAACCAGAATTACGATTAAATTCGCATTTCCCTTGCACCTTTCCAGACAAAAACCATATTGGCAGGACACAGCACTCATGCCAAAGACATCAAGATAAACATATAAGCTTCAGTTGCGCGCCAAAGTGGCGCCCAGGAAGTTTTCCGGACCCACTCTTATGCTCGAAAGACTCCGCCAACCCGCGCCAGCGTTTCCGCTGCCCAATGACCAGAACGGCGCTTACGAGCGCGCGCTGAGGCATTCCGCGCGCGTGAAGCGGCTGAAAATCATTCTGCCGCTCGGTGCGGCGATCATCTCGTTTGCCTTCGTCGCCGTTTCGCTCATTCGCACCTGGGCGCCCGAAGAGGTTTCGCTTGAAAGCGCAAGGATCGAAGACGGCAAGATCGTGATGGAAAAGCCGGCCGTTGCGGGCCGCAACGAGAAGGGGATCGACTACTCCATGAACGCAGACCGTGCGTTGCAGGATATCGCCAACCCCAACCTCATGACGCTCGAAAGGGTTCTGGCCGCGGTGCCTGTGAACGACAGCGTCGCCCAGGTGATCGCCAAGGAAGGCATTTTCGACCGGGCCACCAACACGCTGAAGATGACCGCCCCTTTTGACATCAATCTCAGCAATGGCATACAAGCGAAGTTCCAATCTGCGGATGTCGATCTGAAGGCTGGAAAAATGAGCAGCAAAGAGCCAGTTTCGATCAAAACAAACGACGGCGCCATTGTTGCGCAATCGATTGATATCGCGGATAATGGCAAAACTATTACATTTTCGGGGCAGGTACGCGCACGTATCGCTGCATCCAATATCAAGAATGAAGGCAAGTGAGAGCCCGGTCCAGATGATGCAAATTTCCCGTCCCGTTTCCCTTGGCAAATCCGCAGGCGTTACAGCCGCAGCTTTTGCTTTTTCCTGTCTTGCAACCGTGGCTTTCGCTCAGAACACCACCAGCAACATGACAGGCGTCAAGCTCTCCGGCGACCAGCCGATCGCTATCGAAAGCGATCAGCTCGAGATTCGGGACCAGGAGCGCAAGGCCTATTTCACCGGTAACGTGAAAGTTGTGCAGGGCACCACCACCCTTCAGGCCGGCAAGATGACGGTCAATTACAAGGGTGAAGGTTCCTCGCTCACCAGCGGTGACGCCAACATCGAGAAAATCTTCGTCGACAATAACGTCTACCTGACGTCCGAGACGCAGAAGGCAACGGCCGATCACGGCGAATTCGACATGGCGGCGCAGACCTTCATTCTGACCGGCAAGCAGGTTGTGCTGTCCGAGGGCGCGAATGTGTTCACCGGCTGCAAGCTCACTGTTCTGATGAATTCGGGGCAGGCAAAGCTTGAAAGCTGCGGCGGCCCTGTCCGGATCATGCTCGATCCGAAATCGCAGCAGAAGAAACAGTAGTCTCACCTCGTGAAGATAGCCTCGATCTCAAAAATATTTGGCGGTGGGCGCGACCGACCTGTGGACGCTGCGTCGCAGGCCGACAAGGCTCGCTATGACGGCACCCTGATCGCGCATGGTCTGACGAAGACCTATAATACACGGCGCGTCGTCAACGGCGTCTCGCTGGTCGTACGCCGTGGTGAAGCCGTGGGTCTGCTTGGCCCGAACGGCGCGGGCAAAACCACCTGTCTCTACATGATCACGGGCCTTGTACCCGTCGATAGCGGCAAGATCGCCATCAACGGCAACGACGTCACTACCATGCCGATGTACAGGCGTGCCCGCCTCGGTGTCGGCTATCTGCCACAGGAAGCCTCCATTTTCCGCGGACTGACAGTCGAGGAAAACATCCGCGCCGTGCTGGAAGTGCACGAACCTGACAGCGCCAAGCGCAGCCGCAAGCTCGATGAGTTGCTGGAAGAGTTCCACATTGCGCAGCTGCGCAAATCGCCCGCTGTCGCGCTGTCGGGCGGCGAACGTCGCCGTCTGGAAATCGCCCGTGCTCTGGCGACCGACCCGACCTTCATGCTTCTGGACGAACCTTTTGCCGGCGTCGATCCGATCTCCGTCAGCGACATTCAGAACCTTGTCAGACATTTGACCGCGCGCGGGATCGGCGTTCTCATCACCGACCACAATGTCCGCGAAACGCTCGGCCTCATCGACCGCGCCTATATCATCCATGCCGGTGAGGTTCTGACCCATGGCCGTGCAGACGATATCGTCAACAATCCGGATGTGCGCCGGCTCTATCTCGGCAATAATTTTAGCCTTTAAGCTCCCGGGCGCGAAAGATTCTTCATCGCGCCCCGCAGTGACGCTTGACCAAACATAATAAAAAAGCAATTTTTGGGCCAAGTTTCGTTGCCTGCGCAAAATTTATGAAATTTGTGGCGACGAAGAAGCTGTAAGGGGAGTTTCGCGTCCGCCATGGCATTATCTGCCAGCCTTTTGCTGCGTCAAAACCAGTCTCTCGTGATGACACCGCAACTGATGCAGTCCATCCAGCTGCTTCAGATGACGCATTTCGAACTGACGCAGTTCATCGCGCAGGAGGTGGAGCGCAATCCTTTGCTTGAAATTGCGGCAAACGACGGCGATTTGAGCAGCGATAGCCCTGTTGATGCGGAGAATTTCGGCGATGCCGACAGCGAAGGGTCCGACAAGTCCGCGCCGGTAACGGCCGACAGCGACGACTGGTACGGCGATCGCGCGGCAAATCTCGGCGAACAGCTCGACACCAGCTTCGAAAATGTCTTTCCTGACGATACCGAACCCAGAAAGCCCGACGCACCCGAACTTGCGGGGCAGTGGAAATCCATGCCCGGGCAGGAGTCAGGCGAGAGTTACGATCTCGACGACTTCGTTGCCGCGAAACAGACCCTCAGCGACCATCTCAATCAGCAATTGCCTCTCGCCATATCCTCTGTGGAAGACAGGATGATTGCCGATGCGCTGATCGGCCAGCTCGACGAGACCGGATATATCGCCGTAGATGCCGTCGAAGACGTCGCTGAACGGCTGGGGGCGGCGCCTTCGGCAGTGGAGCGCATTCTGGAGACGCTTCAGGGCTTTGATCCTCCCGGCGTGTTTTCCCGCTCGCTGAGCGAATGTCTGGCGATCCAGCTTGCCCAGAAGGACAGGCTTGATCCGGCAATGCGGGCTTTTATCGACAATCTGGAGCTTCTGGCGAAACGGGATTTCGCTTCTCTAAAAAAACTCTGCGGCGTGGATGAGGAAGACCTTCTCGACATGCTGGCGGAAATCCGCACGCTCAATCCGCGTCCGGGCGCTGGTTACGATTCGACCGTTTCCGAGACAATCGTTCCTGATATCATCATTCGCCCCTCCTCTGCTGGCGGCTGGCTTGTGGAAATCAACCCCGAGACCCTGCCGCGCGTGCTCATCAACCAGACCTATTTCGCAGAGGTTTCAAGGCACAAGTCGCGTGAGGGAGAGGATCAGGATTTCCTTTCCGAATGCATGCAGACGGCCCATTGGCTGACCCGCAGCCTCGACCAGCGCGCCAGAACGATCATGAAGGTGGCGACCGAAATCGTGCGCCAGCAGGACGCCTTTCTCGTCAATGGCGTGGACCACCTGCGCCCGCTGAACCTCAAGACGGTGGCCGACGCCATCAAGATGCACGAATCCACCGTCAGCCGGGTGACGTCGAAAAAATACATGTTGACGCCGCGCGGCCTGTTTGAGCTGAAATATTTCTTCAGTGTTTCCATCAGCTCGGTAGAAGGCGGTGACAGCCATTCGGCAGAAGCCGTGCGTCATCGCATCAAGGCGATGATCGCGCAGGAGGCCGCCGACGCAGTGCTTTCCGATGACGATATCGTCGATAATCTGAAAAAGAGCGGGATCGATCTTGCCCGCCGGACCGTGGCCAAATATCGCGAGGCGATGAACATCCCATCCTCCGTTCAGAGACGGCGCGAGAAGAAGGCCCTGGCCCGACTGTCGGCGTTCTGAGCGGTGGCGCTGGTCACGTTTTCAGGGCTTTCCAGCCGCACCATTGACTCTTGCTACGGCAAGGGCTAGAAGCCCGCCGCACACGTAAGCAAGGTCATTTGTAACGGATTCATCTCCACCGTCCATGGGCGTAAAATTCGAATGGGGGCTTTTAAAGGCCTTCGAAACGCTTGGATGCGCGCGCGGCTTGACGTAAGCTGGTACTCGCAAATCACTACAAAAAGGAAATTTTCCATGAGTGTGCGTGTATCTGGTAAACATATGGAGATCGGCGAATCTTTCCGGCAGCGGATTGAGGACAATATAGGTCTGGCAGTTACCAAATACTTCGATGGGGGGTATTCAGGCCAAGTGACCGTAGAGAAGTCCGGATCGCGTTTTGCAGCCGATTGCAAACTGCATCTCGATACGGGCGTTGTATTGCATGCGGCGGGTCAGGCAAATGATCCGCAAGCGAGTTTCGATGCCGCCGCCGAGCGTATCGAGAAGCGCCTGCGTCGCTACAAACGGAAGCTGAAGGACCATCACCACAATGGTTCCGCGGCGAACGGCGCGATGTCGGAAATCGCCTACACGGTAATGGATGCTGTCCCCGATGAGGACCACGAGGTTCCGGAAGACTACGCACCCACGATCGTTGCGGAAAGTTCGAAACAGATAAAGACGATGTCCGTCGCCAGCGCCGTGATGGCGCTCGACATGACGGACGAACCGGTTCTGCTGTTCCGCAGCCCCGGCAAGGAATATCTCAACATCGTCTACCGACGACATGACGGCAATATTGGCTGGATCGACGCGGAAACGATCAAGAGCTGAACAGTCTGACAAGACATGGGAGGCAGAGCGCGAAAGCGTATCTGCCTCCTGCATCGTCTCGATGGCATGAAGGAAAAAGAGAATGGCGTTGGCAGATTTGCTGCAACAAGATGCGATTATTCCCGCCCTCAAGGTGAATTCCAAAAAGCAATTGCTTCAGGAGCTGGCCGCAAAGGCAGCCAGAATTACCGGAGTCTCGGAACGGGAAGTTTTCGACGTCATCCTCCAGCGTGAGAAACTCGGCTCCACCGGTGTGGGGCACGGCATTGCCATTCCGCATGGCAAGCTGAGCAGCATCCATCAGATCACCGGCGTCTTCGCACGTCTTGAAACACCTGTTGATTTCGAGGCCCTGGATGACCAGCCGGTCGATCTGGTTTTCCTGCTGCTTGCACCCGAAGGCGCCGGCGCGGATCATCTGAAGGCGCTGTCGAGAATTGCCCGAGCTTTGCGCGACCCCGAGCTGGTGGCCAAGCTGCGTGCCACCGATTCCGACACGGCAATCTACGCCTTCCTCAATCAGGAGCAGGCGACCGCTGCCTGATCAAAGGCTGCCGACGGTCGTTTCCATGGACAAAAAAAACGCGCCCTTGAGGCGCGTTTTTTATTGGAGCATTTCAAACAAAGCGCGTCCCGCTTTTACATCCGGACACGCTTTAGACGAGGGAATGCCTCACGCATCCTTCTCGTTGACGGAGGCGGTGCCCGGCTCGGGCGCTGCGGCGGTCTCCACCTTCGGGCCACCCTTTGAGACGCCAACCATGGCGGGGCGCAGCACCCGGTCACCGATGGTGAAACCGGCCTGAACCACCTGCAGTACCGTGTTGTTCGGAACTGCCGTGTTCGGAATTTCGAACATCGCCTGGTGGAAATTCGGATCGAATTTCTGGCCTTCCGCATCGATCTTTTTGACGCCATGGCGCTCCAGCGTCGAGAGCATCGAGCGCTCCGTCATCTCGACACCTTCGATCAGGCCGTTGAGACCGGCTTCGCCATTGGTCTTGAGTTCGTCCGGAATGGCTTCAAGAGCGCGGCGAAGATTGTCGGAAACGGCAAGCATGTCGCGCGCGAAAGCGGCGAGAGAATAGGCCTTCGCATCCTTGACTTCGCGCTCGGTGCGGCGACGAAGATTGTCCATTTCTGCTGCAAGACGCAGGAACTTGTCGCGCAGATCGGCATTTTCGGCCCTGAGCAGTTCGATCGGATCGGGCTCGGCAGCTTCCGCCGTCTCTTCCCCTGTAAATGCGGGTTCGACAAACTCTTCGGCGACGTCCGCGTCAGGTCCGGGCTTTTTCGTATCGTCGGTCATGACGTTCTCCAGATTTGAATATTGTTGGTTGCGCCCGATATCGAGGTTTGAAGGGCAAAAATCAAGGCTTGCGGCGAAAAGCTTGCCGCATTCTCTAACCTTGCGGGCTTGTCCTATCTCTGCTTTCGGGAAAGGCGGGCCATAATTTGTGCGGTGTAGTCCACCATAGGCACGATACGGGCGTAATTGAGCCTCGTGGGACCGATGACGCCGACGGCACCCACAACGCGATTTTCCTCATCCCGATAAGGTGCCACGATCAGTGACGAGCCTGACAGCGAGAAGAGCTTATTTTCCGAGCCGATGAAAATCCTGACGCCTGAGCCACTTTCTGCAAGGTTGAGGATCTCGATGAGGTTTTCCTTGCGTTCCAGATCGTCGAACAGCAGGCGCACACGATCGATATCTTCCTCACCGGCCAGACCTTCCAGCAGGTTGGAGCGTCCGCGGACGATGAGGCGGCCGAGCTTGCCCTCTTCATTGTCGCCCGCCCATATGGCGAGACCCCGTTCGATGAGGTCCTGCGCGAGCGTGCCGAGTTCCGACTGCAATTCGGCACGCTGCGTCTGAAACTGGCCCCGCAGTTCCTGCAGCGTCTGCCCGGAAAGATGGGCATTGATGAAATTCGCCGCCTCTGTCAATTGCGATGACGAAATGCCGACCGGCAATTCGATGATACGGTTTTCGACCTGATTGTGGTCCCCTACCAGCACGGCAAGCGCCTTGGTGGGCTCCAGCCGGATGAATTCAACGTGCTTGAGAATGACGTCGCTCTTGGCCGTCAGCACCAGGCCCGCACCGCGCGACATGCCTGAAAGCATGCGGCTTGCCTCCGTCAGCAACCCTTCCAGCGATTGCTCGTGGCCGGCGACCGGACCGATCTGGCGGTCGATACTGGCTCTCTCATCGGCGGGCAGATCGCCCACCTGCATGAATGCGTCCACGAAGAAGCGCAGCCCAGTCTGGGTGGGCAGGCGACCGGCGCTGATATGCGGCGAATAGATGAGACCCAGTTCCTCGAGGTCGCTCATGACGTTGCGAACGGAGGCCGGTGAAAGCGACATCGGCAACAGCCGCGACAGGCTGCGCGACCCCAAGGGTTCGCCGGTGTCGAGATAGCCTTCGACGATGCGCCGGAAAATCTCCCGCGACCGTTCATCCAGCAACGATGCCTGATCTTTTGAAAGCGGTGCGGAAAAGCCCATATCATCCGTTCTTTATCGTCAAAACTCTGTCCGTACCAATATAATGCGTTGCACCGCTGCGGCAAAATGGAAATTGGCTTTGCAAAACCCCGGGGCGCGCCTTAGAAGGCAGGAACCAACATGGAGAGTGGATCATATGCGGCCTTCAGGCAGAAAAACCGATCAGATGCGCAAGGTTTCCTTCGAGCGCAATTTCTCGAAACATGCCGAAGGTTCCTGTCTGGTCAAATTTGGTGATACGCATGTGCTCGTCACCGCAAGCCTTGAGGAAAAGACGCCGCCGTGGCTGCGCAACAGCGGCAAGGGCTGGGTCACCGCCGAATACGGCATGCTGCCGCGTTCCACTCATGAGCGGATGAAACGCGAGGCCTCAGCCGGCAAGCAGGGCGGACGCACGCAGGAAATCCAGCGCCTTATCGGCCGCTCGCTGCGCGCAGTGGTCGACCTGCAGGCGCTTGGCGAGCGCCAGATCAGCATCGACTGCGACGTCATTCAGGCCGATGGCGGCACGCGCACGGCTTCCATCACCGGGGCATGGATCGCCCTGCATGATTGCCTGAAGTGGATGGAAACTCGCAACATGATCAAGGTCGAGAAGGTCCTGAAAGACCATATCGCCGCGATCTCCTGCGGCATCTTTGCAAAACAGCCGGTCATCGATCTCGATTATCTCGAGGATTCGTCTGCCGAGACCGATGCGAATTTCGTCATCACCGGCTCCGGCGGCATCGTCGAGGTGCAGGGAACCGCGGAAGGCGCCCCCTTCTCCGAAGAGGAATTCCTGACGCTGCTCGGTCTTGCAAAGGCCGGATGCAGCGAACTGGTCGCCCTTCAGAAGCAGGCAATCGCCTGAGCCGACAGGAAAACGTCATGCGCAAGCTCGATACCAGAACGATCGTTGTCGCCAGCCACAACAAGGGCAAGATCGCCGAAATCGCCGACCTGATCGGGCCTTTCGGCTTTTCAGCCAAATCGGCTGCGGAGCTGAACTTCGTGGAGCCGGACGAGACAGGCACCACCTTTGAGGAAAATGCTGCCATCAAGGCGCTTGCGTCTGCGAAGGCGTCCGGCCTGCCGGCTCTGTCTGACGATTCCGGTCTGGTCATCGATGCGCTGGATGGCGCGCCGGGCGTTTATACCGCCAATTGGGCGGAAACGGCTGACGGTACGCGCGACTTCGCCATGGCCATGCAGAAGGTCGAGGATGCGCTTGCCGAACGCGGTGCAACGAAGCCGGAAGACCGCACGGGCCGCTTCGTCAGCGTGCTGTGCCTTGCCTGGCCGGACGGGCATGTCGAATATTTTCGCGGCGAGGTGGAAGGCACGGTGGCGTGGCCACCGCGCGGAACAAGCGGTTTCGGCTATGACCCGATCTTCAAACCGGAAGGTTACGACACCACATTCGGTGAAATGACCGCAGACGAAAAACACGGCTGGAAGCACGGCGATGCGTTTGCGCTCTCCCACCGTGCCCGCGCGTTCAAAAAATTCGTCGAAACCTGTCTGGAGGCATGAACCCGATGACCGGGGAGCACCAACTTTCTGCCCCCGGCACGTCGCTTCTGCCGGATACGGGCGATCCCGGTTTCGGGATCTATCTTCACTGGCCCTTCTGTGCGGCCAAATGCCCCTATTGCGATTTCAACAGCCATGTCCGCCACCGCCCGGTGGATCAGGAACGGTTCACTGCGGCGTTCCTCAGCGAAATGGCAAAGATGCGGGCGCTCAGCGGTCCGCGTGTCGTTACCAGCATTTTCATGGGCGGCGGCACACCTTCGCTGATGGACCCGCAGACCGTAGGCGCGCTTCTTGATGGCGTTTCGCGCTTCTGGCATGTGCCTGATGGTATCGAGATCACCATGGAGGCCAATCCTTCAAGCGTCGAGGCGGAGCGGTTTCGCGGTTACCGGGCAGCCGGCGTCAATCGCGTCTCGCTCGGCGTCCAGGCGCTGAACGACCGGGACCTGAAGTTCCTTGGCCGTCTGCATGATGTTGCCGATGCGCTTAAAGCCATCCGTCTGGCGCGGGAGATTTTTCCGCGCATGTCCTTCGATCTGATTTACGCCCGCCCGAACCAGACGGTGGCCGAATGGGACGCTGAGCTGAAGGAAGCCGTCTCCTACGCCGTCGACCATCTGTCGCTCTATCAGCTCACTATCGAGGAAGGCACGCCGTTCTACGGGCTGCACAAGGCTGGCAAGCTGATCGTACCGGATGGCGAGCATTCGGCGGTGCTTTATGAAGCGACGCAGGAAATCACCGAGCGTTACGGCATGCCGGCGTACGAGGTTTCCAATCACGCCCGCCCCGGTGCGGAAAGCCGCCATAACCTGACCTATTGGCGTTATGGCGATTATGCCGGTATTGGACCCGGTGCGCATGGACGCCTGACCAATGGCGCCTCCAAGCTCGCCACCGTCACCGAGCGCCATCCCGAAACCTGGCTCGAGACCGTCGAGCGTGAAGGCCACGGCATGGTCGATCAGGAGCTTCTCGGCGTCGACGAACAGGCAGACGAATTGCTGCTGATGGGTCTTCGCCTGCGCGAAGGCATTGATCTTGCTCGCTGGAGCGATCTCTCCGGCCGCGAGCTCGACCCGGAGAAAGAGGAATTCCTGCTGCAACACGGCTTCGTGGAACGGATCGGCAATTCCCGCCTGCGCTGCACCCCTTCCGGCATGCTTATTCTGGATGCCGTGGTCGCCGATCTCGCCTGCTGACCGGCAGCCTGCCTGGTCCTGAGCCAATCAACAACCGAGAAACCAATAAAAAAGCGGCCCGAAGGCCGCTTTTTTCATGCGTTGTTTTCGTTGATCAGGCGCTTCAGCAGCTCAACCTCGTGGCCGAGCTTGGTGTCACCGGAAATCAGATCCTCGATCTTGCGCACCGCGTGAAGAACCGTGGTGTGGTCGCGACCGCCGAAACGGCGACCGATCTCGGGAAATGAACGCGGTGTCAGCATCTTGGCCAGATACATGGCGATCTGGCGCGGCTTGACGATGACGCGGGTGCGACGGTTGGAAACCAGCTCCTGCCGCGACACATTATAATGCCTGGCGACGATGCGCTGAATATCCTCGATACGGACGCGCTTGGCCTCCCCACTGCCGACGAGGTGCGACAGCAGCTCATCGACACGGTCAACCGAGAGGTTCGGCTCGAAAGAGCGTCGGAACATCAGCTGGTTGAAGGCGCCTTCAAGCTCGCGTCCGCTCGCTGTCACGCTTTTGGCCACGTGGGTCAGGATTTCGTCCGAAATCTCGAAAGACGGATCGTCCTGACGCGCAGAACCCATGCGACGGTTGAGCATTTCGTAGCGCATGTCGTAATCGGGACCTTCGATCTCGATGGCCATGCCACCCTGCAGGCGCGAACGGACACGCGGATCAAGCGATTCCAGCTCCCACGGCGCGCGGTCAGCGGCCACGACAACCTGCTTGGCGCTGTCGAGCAGCATGTTCAACAGGTGGCAGAATTCGTGCTGGATCATCTTGCCCTGCAGGAACTGCATGTCGTCGATGACGAGAAGGTCGATATTTCGCAGGGTGTCCTTCAGCGTCAGCGCATCATTGTCGCGGATCGCGGTCGCAAAACGCCACATGAAATATTCGGCCGTCAGATAGACCACACGCGGGTTGCGCGGGCTGTCGATGGCGGCATTGGCAATCGCCTGCAGAAGGTGTGTCTTGCCAAGCCCGACACCCGCATGAATGAACAGCGGATTGAAGCGCACAGCACCGGCACCCGCTTCAGCGATCGTCTTTGCCGCCGCAAGCGCGACGCGGTTGGACGAGCCCTCGACAAAAGTGTCAAAGGTGAAACGTGTATCGAGCGGCGAACCGAACAGCGGCCCGGAGCTACCCTGCCGCAGCGTCGCCTGCGCCGCCGCAGGCTGTGCAGAAGGTGCTGTCGCGGGCTGCGACGGAATGAAGGACTTGTTGCGCGCAACAGCGCCCATGTCCTGAACGGGCTGCACCCGTTCCTCGACCTGCGCGGGGCGGGCCGGGCGGCTGGCGGAGCGGACAAGAATTTCCACCTTCAGCACGTCCGGATCCTCGCTTTGGACGAGACTGGTGATCAGATCCATATAACGGTTGTTGATCCAGGACTTCAGAAAGGTCGTCGGAACGGTAAAACGGACGACGCTTTTCGAAACGGTGTGGAGTTTGAGCCGTGCAAACCAGCTTGCATAGACCTCGGGACCAACCTGTGCCTTCAGCCGCGCGCTAAAACGTTCAAACAGCGCATCGTGCTTCATTGCCGATTTATCCCCTGCCGCTTCTGAGCAAGCTGCATCACGAGCCTGTGGTGCGCGGTCCCCATCGGCCACCGCACCCATCGCCAAATTCAATTGCATATTGCCGCCTTTCAAATTGCCAATCATAGCCTGACGATCAAAAAACGATCGCCAGAGATCCCCCTCGTATTATTTCCCGCCTCCAGCACTCCCCTCGAAAGAGCGTCAAAGACTACTACTTGTTTGCGAGCCGGTTATCCCATTTCCCTCCCCTTCATGGAGAGGCCTGCGACACGCTAAAAACGCTCCTTTCGCTACAACTGTAAGGCGCATTCTTAAGGACAAAAAGCTCCAGCCCGTTCCGAGACCGAAACGGCACAAAAAGCTCAATGACCTGAGAAAACGGACCTCGAAAGGCCCGCCAGCAAGAAGGTGAATATCGTCGATACGATCATCGAGATAATCTGTGGACTGAGATCCGCACCCCTTGTTGAAATGCATTTAGGCAGGATCGTGGGGAGAGATCAATGGCGTTTTTTCTGCAAAAACTCAGATCGACCATTGACTCGCAATGGTCGTTTTGCATCACCGGCAAGGTCCGAAGCAGAATCGCTTATGAATCAATGAGATTCAATTTTGGCATTTTTCGATAGCCCGTTTTGGCAAAAAAATAAAAATCTTCTTGACTCAAAACTGGCTGCGACTTCCGTAGAGAAAGCTTCCCATTTTTCGGGAGACCTCCGGCAATCCATTGTTTTTATTCAGTTTTTCTTGTCGCTCATCTGACACGCGTTTGTCACGTTACGGCAGGAATGATTAACGTAGGGTTAGAATCACAAAAAGCCCGGTCAAAAGACCAGGCTTTTTGAATAGTTAATTGTGATTAGCCGGATTAGGCGGAAAGAGCCTTAACGCGCTGGGCAAGACGCGACACCTTACGGGATGCCGTGTTGCCATGCAGAACGCCACGCGTCGCTGCGCGCTGGATCTCAGGCTGAGCTGCCTTCAGAGCTTCGGTGGCTACTGCCAGATCGCCCGAAGCGATAGCTTCCTCGACCTTGCGGATGAAGCCGCGAACGCGCGAACGGCGAGCCTTGTTGACTGCGGTACGGCGAGCGATCTTGCGGGTCGCCTTTTTCGCCGAAGTTGTATTGGCCATGTATGCCTCTCTTCGAATTCAAACCAAATTCCGCAACCAGAGGATCGGGTCGTTCGAAGACCTCACTTAACCCAAGAATGCGGGAGTAATTTCGGACAAGCCGGATGGCTTTCCTTAACCGTGGGCGGGCATATACCGCTAAAGCGTACGCCCGTCAACGCGCAAATGGCGGAAAACGCCGATATTCCGAATCCTTAGCGATTCCGGAAAGCGGGTTTGCGCTTTTCAACGAAGGCCGCCATGCCCTCCTTCTGATCCGCTGTTGCAAAGAGCGACTGAAAGGATCGCCTTTCATATCTCAGCCCTTCCGAAAGAGGAACCTCGAAGGAGCGATTGACGCTTTCCTTGGCCATGAGAACGGAAGCGCGAGACAGCGAGGCGATGCGCGTGGCGGCATCCACCGCCTCATCCATGAGATTTGCCGCGGGGACGATCCGCGAAACGAGGCCAGCGCGCTCTGCCTCGGCTGCATCCATCATGCGGCCGGTCAGAACCAGATCCATCGCCTTCGCCTTGCCCACCGCCCGCGTCAGCCGCTGCGAGCCGCCCATGCCGGGAATGACGCCAAGCGTGATTTCCGGCTGGCCGAATTTCGCCGTGTCCGAAGCGATGATGAAATCGCACATCATTGCCAGCTCACACCCGCCGCCCAGCGCAAAGCCGGAGACTGCGGCAATGACCGGCTTGCGGGTCGATGCGACCTCGTCCCAGCCGCCGAGAAAGTCGCCGACATAGGCATCGACAAAATCCAGCCCCTGCATTTCCTTGATGTCCGCGCCGGCGGCAAATGCCTTTTCCGACCCCGTTATAATGATCGCGCCGATGGAATCGTCAGCAGAGAACGAGGAGAGAATGTGCCGAAGTTCCTTCAGAAGCACCGAATTGAGGGCGTTGAGCGCCTTGGGCCGGTTGAGAGTGATGACGCCCACCTCGTCGCGTTTCTCGACCAGTATCGTTTCATAATCCACGGCAGTCTCCCTCGCCATTATTCCGCCTCAGCTACTTCTGGCAGGCCGCGCAATAAAAGGTCGAACGACCGGCCTGCACTATCCTTTCAACCGTACCCCCGCAGCCGGGTGTACGGCAAGGCTGGCCTTCCTGATCGTAGACTGAAAAGGAATGCTGGAAATAACCGAGCGTTCCGTCCGTCTGTATATGGTCGCGCAGGGAAGAGCCACCGGCAGCGATTGCGTCCGCGATCACGTCCCGAATCTTCTCCGTGAGATTGATGAGCTGCGGCTTCGGCTCTCCGGTTTTGGTCACCAGCGTTCCCGCCGCCCGCAAAGGCGAGAGATGGGCACGCCACAGCGCCTCACAGACATAGATATTGCCAAGGCCCGCAATGACCTTCTGGTCCAGCAGCGTGCTTTTTAACGGCTGGCTTTTACCCTGGAACCGGCTCGCGAGATAATCCGCGCTCAGCGCGTTGCCGGTCGGTTCCGGTCCCAGCCCCGCAAAAGCGGGGTAGAGGTCGAGCTTGTTGCGCTCCACCAGATGCATGAAGCCGAAGCGGCGCGGGTCATTATAGATGACGCAGATGCGCTCTTCGCCCTTATCCAGATGAAAGACGACATGATCGTGCTTGCCGTCCTTCGAGCGGGCATAATGAAACGCGCCGGGCGCGTTCCTATTCCCTGCCTCATCTGCCGCCGCCTCGATACGGAACGAGCCGGACATTCCAAGATGGGCAACGATCGTCAGCCCGTCTTCCAGCTCTATCAAGAGATACTTCGCCCTGCGCCCGAGCGATATGATCGTCCTGCCCTCGATCAGGCCCGCGAAGTCCTCCGGGAACGGAAAGCGCAGATCGGGACGGCCAAGGTGGAGCTTGCGGATTCTTGCCCCTTCCATGGTGGGCGCGAGGCCGCGTCTAACGGTTTCGACTTCTGGCAATTCTGGCATCTGGCTTATCCGGCAGTTTATCGTTAGGACCATGTGGTCTATACAATGCACGCGAAATGTCGCGCCCAGGCGATGCGGCAACAGATAGCGTCGCCATGGCGTTTCCGCTATGGTCCGCCACGCAATTAATATGGAGACAGACGATGACCGACGCCCGTACCACTGCCCAAGGCGGCATGGAAACGTCCTATGGCTTCCACAAAGTGGACGAAGGCAAAAAGCAGGGGCTGGTCAACGATGTCTTCCACAAGGTGGCCAAGCGCTACGACATTATGAACGACGTGATGTCGGCCGGCCTGCACCGGCTGTGGAAGGACGCCATGGTGTCCTCGCTTTCACCGCGCAAGGACGCCTCTTACAAGGTGCTTGACGTAGCTGGTGGCACCGGCGATATCGCTTTCCGCATCGTGGAAGCCTCCAACCGTCTGGCGCATGCCACCGTTCTCGATATCAACGGCTCGATGCTTGCCGTTGGCGAGGAGCGCGCGGCAAAACGAAAGCTCTCCGACAATCTGACCTTCGTTGAAGCAAATGCCGAGGAGCTGCCCTTCGAGGCGAATACCTTCGACGCCTATACGGTCGCCTTCGGCATTCGCAACGTACCGCGCATCGACGTTGCGCTGAAAGAAGCCTACCGCGTGCTGAAGCGTGGCGGGCGACTGCTGGTGCTGGAATTTTCCGAAGTGGAAATGCCGCTACTCGACCGCGTCTATGATGCATGGTCGTTCAACGCCATTCCGCAATTCGGCAAGATGATCACCGGTGATGCCGAGCCCTATCAATATCTGGTCGAGTCGATCCGCAAATTCCCCAATCAGGAGGATTTCGCGACGATGATCCGCTCCGCCGGCTTTTCGCGCGTGACCTATACCAATTACACCGGCGGTATCGCCGCCCTGCATTCCGGCTGGAAGCTTTAAGACCATGCCCGGCAAAAGCAGGAGACAAGCATAAGCATGAGCACTTTGGGCGCATATTTCCGCCTCGCAAGGGTTGGCTGGGTTCTCGTGCGCGAAGGCGTCGTGCTGGCCTTGCCATCCGATGACCTTCCTGCCTCCGCGCAAGTGATGAAGGCATTGCTGAAGCCATTCGCCCGCAGCAAGGCCAAGCGGGCGCAGCGTAGCGACCGGCTGGCGGTAGCTGTCGAGCGGCTTGGCCCGTCCTATGTGAAGATGGGACAGTTTCTGGCCACAAGGCCGGATGTGGTCGGCGCCGACTTCGCCGACGATCTTGCGAGCCTGCAGGACCGCATGGCATTTTTCCCCGCAGCCGCGGCCAAGGCTAACATCGAAGGTTCGCTCGGGCGGTCTGTTTCGGAACTCTACAGGGAGTTTGGCGATCCGATCGCCGCCGCTTCCATCGCCCAGGTTCACCCGGCGATAGTGGATACGCCGAAAGGGCCGCGCAAGGTCGCCGTCAAGGTCATTCGCCCCGGCGTTCGCCAGCGCTTCCAGAACGATCTGGAGGCGATGTATCTGATCGCCGACCTGCAACAGCGTTTCGTCCGCTCTGCCCGCCGCCTGCGGCCGGTGGAAGTCACTCGCACGCTGGAACAGACAACCAAGATCGAGATGGATCTGCGGCTTGAGGCCGCCGCCCTTTCCGAACTTGCCGAAAATACCAAAGAAGACCCCGGATTCCGCGTTCCGGAGGTAGATTGGGAACGCACCGGCCGCGACGTCGTCACCATGGAATGGATCGACGGCGTCAAGATGTCGGATATTGAGGGACTGAAGGCTGCCGGCCACGATCTGAACAAGCTGGCTGATACCCTCATCCAGTCCTTCCTGCGGCACACGTTGCGCGACGGCTTTTTCCATGCCGACATGCACCCCGGCAATCTCTTTGTCGATCCGCAGGGCATGATCGTAGCCGTGGATATGGGCATTGCCGGGCGGCTGGGCAAAAAAGAACGCAGGTTCCTTGCCGAAATCCTCTACGGCTTCATCACCCGCGATTACATGCGCGTCGCGGAAGTGCATTTCGAGGCCGGTTATGTGCCGGGCCATCACGACAAAGCCAGCTTTGCGCAGGCGATCCGCGCCATCGGCGAACCGATCCACGGCCAGCCGGCCGAGACGATCTCCATGGGCAAATTGCTGACGCTGCTGTTCGAGGTTACCGAGCTCTTCGACATGGAAACGCGCCCGGAACTGGTGATGCTGCAAAAGACCATGGTGGTGGTGGAAGGCGTATCCCGCATGCTCAATCCGCGTTTCAACATGTGGAAAGCGGCCGATCCGGTCGTCAGCGGCTGGATAAGGGACAATCTTGGCCCGAAACGCATTGTCACCGATCTGAAGGACGGCGTGAAGGCGGCTCTCAAGCTTGCGGAAGCGGCACCCGAGATCGCTGCCAAGACGGAGAAGCTGCATTCCGACCTGGTGTATATGAGCGAGAACGGCCTGCGTTTCGACGCCCAGACCGCGGAAGCGATCGGCAAGGCGGAAGCGCGCCACACCAAATGGGGCCGGGCGGCGCTCTGGGTGATTGCGCTCACGCTTCTCTATATCGCGATCAGGATCAGCTAAACGATATTCAAACTCGGCGCTCACGCCGGTGCGGCACACTTTCGAACTGAAAATCGCCGGTCTTCCAGTTTGATAGATGCGTACCGTGCTGCTGCAACATATCGAGGATAATGACCTGATCTTGGTTGAAAGTTAAATGATTGCCGGACGGGAATTGAGATTGATGGCAAAAAATGAAGCCGTAAAACGGGTCCTTACCTATTGCTCGTGGCCCATGGTGTTTTTTCTCGGTCTTACCGGGGCTTATTTCGCTTTTTCGAGTGAGCATCCGATCACCACATTCCTCGCCGTCTACGCGGGCGCGGTGGCCAGCCTGTTTCTTCTTGAGCGTTACATTCCCTATGAGACGGAATGGCTTCAGTCTGATGGTGAAACCGTCAACAATATCGCCCACACGCTCTTGACCAAGGGGCTTGTTCAGCTTGCTGCCACGGCAGCGGTGCTTTTTCCAATGCTGACCGCCATTTTTCTGCAACCTTTGGCGGCCATGAAATTCGACCTGTGGCCTTCTCAGTTGCCGATGGTTGTTCAGGTCACGCTCGCCCTGATGATCGCTGAATTTGGTCTCTACTGGGCGCACCGTATCGCTCATGAAACGGTGTTCTTCTGGCGTTTCCACGCGCTTCATCACAGCGTTGTCCGTCTTTGGGTCGTCAATACGGGCCGTTTTCATGTGGCCGACTCGCTGTTCAAGATCGCGCTCAGCCAGATTCCGCTTTATCTCATGGGCGCGCCGTTGCAGGTGTTTTGGTGGCTCGCGGCTGTGACCGCCTTCATCGGCATTCTGACTCATTGCAATGTGGATATGAAAACCGGGCCTCTGGACTACGTGTTCAGCACGCCCCGGCTGCACCGTTGGCACCACTCCAAAGAGCTGCCTGAGGGAAATACAAATTATGGCGAGAACCTTGTGATTTTCGACCAGTTGTTCGGCAGCTATTTCAATCCCGATCGCCCTTCCTCGACCAACATCGGCATCAAGGGAGAAATTGCAAAGGGCTTTCTGCCACAGCTTTTTCAGCCTTTCACTAAAGAAGGGGTTCGCCAGATCATCGGGCGAAACACGAAAGAAAATTGAAGGGATTGGCGACAATGCCGCCTTCAGGCCGGGAGAATTCCCAGTTCGACCCGCAGCTTCTTCGTCAGCCCTGCGGCAACGAGTTCATAGGAGCGGCGGACATAGTGTTCCAGCTCCTCTTGCTCCAGCGGTGAATGATCGGAGATCGATATCCATTTGCGCTTGGCGAAATAAGGTGCCTGATGGATGCCTTCTAGCGAGGTGAGGATTTCGAAGCTTTCCTCCGAACATTTCACCACAAGCCGCCAGTCGTCACGCTCACCCAAAACGGAAAAGACCTTGTCTCCGACCTTGGCAACGTGGGAATCCCACTGATCGACGAAACGGACGCCCGGCCATTCTCCGAGCAACCTGTCGAATGTCTTGCGATCGAAAAGGCTCATGCGAGTTTCTCCACGATAAGGGCCGCCAGACGTTTGGCGACTTCGGCCTTGTCCATATCAGGCCAGGCCTCGATACCCTCATTCGAAATGATCTTCACGCTGTTGCGGTCTCCGCCCATGATGCCGGTTTCCGCCGAAACATCATTTGCAACGATATAATCGGCGCCCTTGCGCTCCAGTTTGGCTCGGCCGTTTTTCTCGACATCCTGCGTCTCGGCGGCGAAACCCACCACCAGCTTCGGGCGCTTTTCGTGGTGGCCGACGGTTTTGAGAATATCGGGGTTTTCCATAAGTTGCAGCGCAGGCGGGGCATCGCCCGGCTGCTTTTTGATCTTCTGCTCCGAAGAACCCGCCACCCGCCAGTCGGCGACAGCGGCAACCATGACGGCGATATCCACCGGCAGCCTTGAAATCACCGCATCGCGCATCTCCTCGGCACGCTCGACATGGACCGTTGCAACGCCCGCCGGATCGGCAATCGTGACGGGACCCGAGACCAGCGTTACCTCCGCACCCAACTCCGCAAGCGCAGCTGCGATGGCATGGCCCTGCTTGCCGGAGGAGCGGTTGGCGATGTAACGCACCGGATCGATCGGCTCATGGGTGGGGCCGGAGGTAACGATTGCCGTTCTGCCTTTTAAAGGCTTCGGCCCGCCATCCAGCAAAGCCTCGACGCCTTGGACGATCTGCAAAGGCTCCGCCATACGACCAAGACCAGCCTCGCCCTTTTCCGCCATTTCGCCTGCCATAGGGCCGATGAAAAACACGCCGTCTTTTTTCAGGGTTTCGACATTGCGCGCCGTTGGCTTTGCCGACCACATTTTCGGGTTCATGGCAGGTGCGATCAGCACCTTCCGATCGGTCGCCAGAAGGATCGTGGAGGCAAGATCATCAGCCAGACCATTCGCCATCTTCGCCATCAGATCAGCGGTGGCGGGCGCGACCAGCACGAGGTCGCATTCGCGTGCGAGCCGGATATGCCCGACATCCTGCTCGTCCTGCCTCGAAAAAAGCTCGGTGAAGACGTGGGTGGCGGACAGTGCGCCAACAGCAAGCGGAGTGACGAATTCCTGTGCGCCCTTCGTCATGACTGGCGTCACCTTCGCGCCGCGCTCTTTCAGACGGCGGATGAGGTCGAGGCTCTTATAGGCCGCGATGCCGCCGGAGATGATGAGGAGAATATGTTTGCCTGAAAGCGTCATGATGCCGGACCAGTTTCCCGTTTAACCGGGAAACTAAGCCCTTGGCATTCAAAGTGCAATCCGGCTGATATCACGCCGCCTTGGCAACGTGATATTCCTTGATCGCGACCATCTTGATCGCCGGAAACCGCTCGGATTCATACCGCAGCGAGAAGGCATCCTGCGCCAGAAACACCGGATCGCCATCCAGATCGCGAGCGATATCGCCGCGTTTGACGTTGAGAAACTTGTCCATTTCCGCCGGCTGATCGGACGAAATCCAGCGGCAGACGGAAAAGCGCGACATTTCAAACGAGACCGGCAGGCCATATTCGCCCATCAGCCGTTCCTTCAACACATCGAGCTGCAGCGCGCCGACAACGCCGACGATGGCGGGCGAGCCATCTTCTGGCGAAAAGAGCTGCACGACACCTTCTTCCGCCATCTGCTGCAGAGCTTCCTTCAGCTTCTTCGCCTTCATCGCGTCTTCCAAGCGCACGCGGCGCAGGATTTCCGGCGAGAAGTTCGGCACGCCTTGGAATACGAGGTTTTCACCCTCGGTCAGCGTATCACCGATGCGCAGCGTGCCGTGGTTGGGAATGCCGACCACATCGCCCGCAAAGGCGGTATCGGCCAGCTGGCGCTGTGACGCGAAGAAGAATTGCGGTGCGGTCAGCCCCATGAGCTTGCCGGTGCGCGACAGCCGCGCCTTCATGCCGCGCTCCAGCTTGCCGGAGCAGATGCGGGCAAAGGCGATGCGGTCGCGATGGTTGGGATCCATATTGGCCTGAATCTTGAACACGAAGGCCGTCATCTTGTCTTCCGCCGCATGCACGGTGCGGGTATCCGCCACCTGATCGCGCGGCGGCGGGGCGAAATCACCCAGCGCATTGATGAGGTCGCGCACACCGAAATTGCGCAGCGCCGAACCGAAGAATACCGGCGTCATGTGACCTTCCAGGAACGCCTGACGGTCAAAGGGGCGGCAGGCTTCCAGAGCCAGTTCCGTTTCCTCGATAAAGACCTTGCGCTCATTTTCCGGCAGACGATCGGCGACAGCCTGAGGGCCGTTGACCGAAAGGCCATCCACCTGCGTGTCGTTGCCACGAAAGGTGTTTTCAGCAAGATTGTAAGCGCCACAGAAGCTCTTCGCCCGGCCGACCGGCCAGGTGATCGGCGCGGTATCGAGCGCCAGCTTTTCCTCGACCTCATCCAGAATCTCGAAGGGATCGCGGCTTTCGCGGTCCATCTTGTTGATGAAGGTGATGATCGGAATATCGCGCATGCGGCAAACTTCGAAAAGCTTCAGCGTGCGCGGCTCGATACCCTTGGCGGCATCGATGACCATGATCGCGGCATCCACCGCCGTCAGCGTGCGGTAGGTGTCATCGGCAAAGTCTTCGTGGCCGGGCGTATCGAGGATGTTGAAGACGCGGTCGTTATATTCGAAGGTCATGACCGAAGTGACGACCGAAATGCCGCGCTCGCGCTCGATCTTCATCCAGTCCGAACGGGTCTGGATGCGATCCTTCTTCGCCTTCACCTCGCCGGCAAGCTGGATCGCTCCGCCGAACAGCAGCAGTTTTTCCGTAAGCGTGGTCTTACCCGCGTCCGGGTGCGCAATAATAGCAAAGGTGCGGCGGCGGGAGACCGCCTCGGCAAGTGTTTCGGCCATCTGACAAATCCTGTGGAATTGCGGGGTATCTAGCGTTTCAGGCCCGCATTTGCAATTGACCTTGCCGCGATCTCGGCAAACTAATGCCGCATGACCGTTCAAAATGATAATCGACCCCTCCTCCGGCTTGTGCGTCTCGCCAATGGCGCAGACCTCGAATTGCCTTCCTATGAAACCCGTGGCGCCGCCGGAATGGACCTGCGCGCCGCAGTGCCGGCCGATGAACCGCTGACTTTGCAGCCGGGCGAACGGGCGCTGGTGCCGACCGGTTTCGTCTTCGAGGTACCGCAAGGCTATGAGGCGCAAATCCGTCCGCGCTCCGGCCTCGCCATCAAGAACGGCATCACCTGCCTCAATTCCCCCGGCACGGTGGACAGCGACTATCGCGGCGAAGTGAAGATCATTCTCGCCAATCTGGGGCAGGCCGATTTTGTCATCGAGCGCGGCATGCGCATCGCACAGATGGTGATTGCACCAGTTACGCAGGTGACAGTCAGCGAAGTGACCGAAACATCCGAGACGGCACGCGGTGCCGGTGGTTTCGGCTCCACGGGGCTTTGACCAGCCCCCTTTATGGGCGATTGTTTTCACCCCTGATTTTCGCTATTGATCTGGCGGATTTTCGGGGAAAATGACCATGACGCTGACGACCCTTCTTGCCTATGCCACCGCACTCTTCATCGCCGCTGCCATTCCCGGCCCCGGCATGACGGCGATCGTGGCGCGGGCGCTTGGATCGGGGTTTCGGGAAACCTTCTTCATGGGCCTCGGGCTGGTGCTGGGCGACATGATCTACCTGACCGGCGTGATCCTGGGCCTCGCCTTCGTGGCGCAGACTTTTCAGGAGGCCTTCATGGTCCTGAAGTTTGCCGGCGCAGCCTATCTTCTCTATATCGCATGGAAGCTCTGGACCGCCGGCCTCTTGCCACAGGACCTTAAGGCGAAAAAAAGCACCAGCATTCCCATGTCGTTTCTGTCCGGCCTGCTGATCACGCTGGGTAATCCAAAAACCATGCTGTTTTATGTGGCGCTGGTGCCGACGCTGATCGACATCCGCATGATCGGCCCATCGGAATATGCGACACTTCTGGCGCTGACCTTCGTCGTATTGATGGCGGTTCTCCTGCCTTACATCCTGCTTGCTGCCAAGGCGCGCAACCTCCTGAAACGGCCAAGTGCGTTGACGATCCTCAACCGCACCGCGGCGGGAATTCTGGCGGGAACGGCGACCATGATCGCGATCCGCAGCACCTGAAACGATTTCGTGCATTTGCCTGATTTATCGTGAATTTTTTCCGGTAATCAGACGATATTAGGACGAACGTTCGCTGGTCTGACAAGACTATTGCTCCTATTCTGCCGCTGAAATCTTGCGGCCACACATCGTGTGGCCTTCATACAGGAGAGCATCATGCCCGAAGCCAGAAAGCCCGGACGCGGACGCGTCTATTCCTCCATCACCGAAACAATCGGCGATACGCCGATCGTGCGGCTGGACAAGCTGGCGAGGGAAAAGGGCGTGAAGGCCAATCTTCTCGCCAAGCTGGAGTTCTTCAACCCCATCGCCTCCGTGAAAGACCGCATTGGCGTTGCCATGATCGAAGCGCTGGAAGCCCAGGGCAAGATCACCCCCGGCAAAACGACGCTGGTTGAGCCGACCTCCGGCAACACGGGCATTGCGCTAGCCTTTGCCGCCGCCGCCAAGGGTTACAAGCTGATCTTGACCATGCCGGAAACGATGTCGGTCGAACGCCGGAAAATGCTGGCCTTGCTGGGCGCGGAACTGGTGTTGACCGAAGGCCCGAAGGGCATGAAGGGCGCCATCGCCAAGGCACAGGAACTGGCCGAAACCCTGCCAGACGCGATTATTCCGCAGCAGTTCGAAAACCCCGCAAACCCGGATATTCATCGCAAGACGACAGCGGAAGAAATCTGGAACGACACCGAGGGTGCTGTCGATATTTTTGTTTCGGGCATCGGCACGGGTGGCACGATCACCGGTACGGGCCAGGTGCTGAAATCCCGCAAGCCGGAGGTGAAGGTCATTGCCGTCGAGCCAGCCGACAGCCCGGTTCTTTCCGGTGGCAACCCCGGTCCGCACAAGATCCAGGGCATCGGCGCCGGTTTTGCACCTGCGATCCTCGACACTGGAATCTATGACGAAATCGTCACCGTGACTAATGACGACGCTTTTGAAATCGCCCGTCTGGTGGCGAAGCTGGAAGGCGTACCCGTCGGCATCTCCTCGGGCGCGGCACTCGCAGCGGCAATCAAGGTCGGCGCACGTGAGGAAAATGCCGGCAAGAATATCGTCGTCATCATTCCCTCCTTCGCGGAACGTTACCTTTCGACCGCCCTTTTCGAAGGGCTTGGGCTTTAAGCCATTCCTCTTCGGGCAGGCCGCAAACGCGCGCCTGACCGCAATGACCGATTGTGCCGCCGGCCATCCGCCAGTGGCACAATTGTTTTAGCCGGTAAAGGGCGAAGGAAGGCCTCTTATGCCGCCGCCGTCAGTCTTTCACCGGCAATGCGGTATGAAATGGCTTCCGCCACATGTATACGTCCGACAGTTTGTTTGCCGTCCAAATCAGCCAATGTGCGGGCGACCTTGAGAATGCGATGATAACCGCGTGCGGAGAACTTCAACCGTTCGGCAGCATCGCGCAGCAATTGCAGCCCGGAAGCATCGGGCTCCGCATATTTTTCGATCAGCGTTGTCGTGCAGCGAGCGTTGGTGCGAATGCCTGAAGAGCCCGCCGCCGCATAACGCTCCTGCTGCGCAAGGCGGGCGCGAGCGACACGGGCGGCCACCACCGAACTCGGTTCGGCAATCATGGGACGGATAAGGTCAGTGGCGGAGACGGCAGGAACGTCGATGCGGATATCGATGCGATCCATCAGCGGGCCGGAAATGCGGGCCTGATAATCTGTCATGCAACGTGGGCCTCTTGCGCAAGTGAAACCCGGCTCCCCCGCTCTGCCGCACCGGCAGGGGTTCATCGCAGCGACAAGCTGGATGTCCGCCGGATAGGTGACGCGGTGATTGGCACGGGCGATGATGCATTCGCCCGTTTCCAGCGGCTGGCGCAGCGCATCCAGCACCTGAGGCGCAAATTCCGGGAACTCATCGAGGAAAAGAACGCCGTGGTGGGCGAGTGAAGCCTCACCCGGCTTGGCACGCAGCCCTCCGCCGATCAGCGCGGCCATGGTGGCGGAATGGTGTGGCGTGCGAAACGGTCTGCGGTCCGACAGCTTGCCGCCGGACAATTGGCCGGCGATGGAATGGACCATGGACACTTCCAGCAATTCCGCAGCCTCGAGCGGTGGAAGAATTGAGGGCAAGCGCGCGGCGAGCATGGATTTGCCGGAGCCGGGCGGGCCAACCATCAGCAGATTATGGCCACCGGCAGCTGCCACCTCCAACGCGCGCCGGGCCGTCTCCTGCCCCTTGATATCGGCCAGATCCGGCAAATTGACCGGATTGGCGCGGATGGCGGGCATCGGGCGGGAGAGAAGCTGGGTGCCGCGAAAATGGTTGGCAAGCGCAATAAGGCTGCGTGGGGCGAGAATATCGATGCCAGCCCCGGCCCAGGCTGCTTCCGGCCCGCTATCAGCCGGGCAAATCAAACCCTTCCCGAGCGCATTGGCACCGATGGCCGCGGGCAGAGCGCCCGAAACCGTGCCGATGGTGCCATCGAGATTGAGTTCGCCGAGAACCACATATTGCCCGAGCGCTTCCGCCGGGATCGCTCCCAACGCGGCCATGAGACCCAAAGCGATCGGAAGATCGAAATGCGATCCTTCCTTGGGCAAATCCGCAGGCGCAAGATTGACCGTGACTTTTTTTGCCGGCAGCGCCAGACCGGAGGCGTGGAGCGCGGCCTGCACACGCTCCCGGCTTTCCGCCACCGCCTTGTCCGGCAGGCCGACGATCTGGATGCCGACCTTTCCGGGTGCGACCATCACCTGCACCTCGACCGGCACACCCTCTATTCCCTGAAATGCAACCGTATTGACCCGTGCCACCATGGCCTGCCCCCGCAAACCGGCCACAACATCAAAGCATTATGCCCCGATGGCGGCCACTCTCAAGTAACCTGCCACAGAGCAAAGAATAAAACAAGAACATTAAGCGAACAATTTCGCGCAAACGGTGTATTTCAGTTGTATAGAGTTGTGCACGCGGAACAAACGCAGGTGGCGAGGAAATTGCCTCAGAAATCCTGTGCTTCGCGCTTTTTCTCGATCGCATCCCACAACAGGCTTGCCACATCGGCACCGCCGAATTTCTGCACTTCACGAATGCCTGTCGGTGAGGTGACGTTGATTTCCGTGAGGTAATCGCCGATCACATCGATGCCAACGAACAGGAAACCGCGCTCGCGCAGGGCGGGGCCGATACGGCGGCAGATTTCCTTCTCACGCGCGGTGAGTTCCGTTGGCTCCGGGCGGCCGCCGGCATGCATGTTGGAGCGGGCGTCATTTTCCGCCGGCACGCGATTGATCGCGCCCACGGGCTCGCCATCCACCAGAAGGATACGCTTGTCGCCCTTGCGAACATCCGGCAAGTATTCCTGGGCGATATAGGGTTCGCGGAACATCTGACCGAACATTTCCAACAGCGATGAGAAGTTGCGGTCGTCCCGCGCGGAATGGAAGACGCCTGCACCACCATTGCCATAAAGCGGCTTGAGGATGATATCGCCCATTTCATTGCGGAAGCGGGCGATTTCAGAGACATCCTTGGTGATCAGCGTCTTCGGCATCAGATCGGCGAATTCGGTGACGAAAATCTTTTCCGGCGAGTTGCGGACCCAGGCGGGATCGTTGACAACAAGCGTTTTGGGATGAATGCGCTCGAGCAAATGGGTCGAGGTGATGTAGGCCATGTCGAATGGCGGATCCTGGCGCAGATGAATGACATCCATGGTCGAGAGATCGACCCGCTCCGGCTCCGAGAGCGAAAAATGGTCGCCCTTGATATCGCGCAGTTCCATCTGTTCGACGGTCGCGTAGATTTTGCCATCGCGCATGGAGAGGCGTTCGGGGGTATAGTGAAACAGCCGGTATCCACGTGCCTGCGCCTCAAGGCTCATGGCGAAGGTGGAGTCGCCGGCGATATTGATGCCGGAGACATGATCCATCTGGATCGCGACGTTCTTGATCTTCGCCATGCGCATCTTCCTCTTGCAGCATGCGGACGCTTCGCGGTTCCGCCGTGCCCATTGCCTCGTCTGTTCGCGATTCCCCGCAGGACCGGAAGAGACCCGGAAATGCTTCAGAAAACCCTGAAGATGTAGGGCAGCGACCATTCAAACGCAACTGCTGCGAGGGGTGCTTTTTGTGAGTTTTATTGAACCTTCAGAATTCCGCAGGTGGCGCTGCGCAGAGCCCCACCTGACGGAGTGTTTTACCAGTTCAGGCCGCCAGCTTGTAGGAACGACCGGCAAACAGCTTGTTCTTGACCCGGTAGGCCAGAGCCAGCGCCGTGGGGAAAGGGCGGCGCATGAAGGCAACCTTGCGGACATACTCATCCACGCGCCAGGTGGCCCATGTTCCCGCGCGGAAATAAGCGACGTCACCCACCCGCAGGATACTGACTGTGCCGTCTTCCGCCGTCACATGCACCTCACCCTCGAGGATATAGACGGTCTCGTCCCAACCGAAGAACCAGCGGAACTCGCCCGCCGTACAATCCCACATGGCTGTGCTGGAGGCGCGGTCTCCGCTTCTGGAATGATCCGCCGCACGCGCCTGAGGATCGCCGGAAATGATCCAGTCGGGGTTGATGGGGGCCGGCTGCAGCCGCAAATCGGTGCAGGACGCGCTAACCACGCCCTCGTCTTTTGCCCGGCGCAAAGAGGCGGGCAATATCGGCACCGTGCGGATGGCCATGGTCGCAGCCGCCGCGAACATCATCTTTAAAGGCATATTAGAAAACCCCCGTGAAATATTGGAGATCTTCTATCATCGGGATCGTAACGAAGCGGTTTTGACAATCGGCGCAATTTTAGTCATCGCGCCGATTTCTTATCGTCCACTCAGGCCGTTGCCAGCTGCACGGGCTGCGCCACAGCCTGTTCCGCCTTGCCGGCTATGCGCTTGCCGGTCTCGCTGGAGAAGAAGTGCAGCTTGTCCGGAGATATGGCGACCGACAAGGTAGCCGGAATCTCGACCTCCGGCGAAAACGCCACAGTCAGGTTCTGGTCGCCGATCATGCCGTGGATAAGACGCTGCGAGCCGAGTTCCTCGATATACTCGACGCGTAGCGAAAAACCGGGCTCACCTGCCGCCGCCAGGCGGAAATCTTCCGCCCGCATGCCCACAGTAACCGGGCCGGAGGTGGGGGCGAAACCGTTGAGCGCGATCAGCGACGGCCCGACCGCAAGGCTATCCCCATGCAACTCGCCGCTCAGCAGGTTCATGGCGGGAGAACCGATGAAGCTTGCGACAAAGGTGGAAGCGGGGGTGTGATAGACCTCGAGCGGTGCGCCGATCTGTTCGATGCGGCCGCCGTTCAGCACCACCAGACGATCTGCCAGCGTCATGGCTTCCAGCTGATCGTGCGTGACGTAGATCGAAGTGGTGCCGAGGCGCTTTTGCAGGCGCTTGATCTCCCCGCGCATGGAAACGCGTAGTTTGGCATCAAGGTTGGACAGGGGCTCATCAAACAGGAAGGCCGCCGGTTTGCGCACGATGGCGCGGCCCATGGCGACTCGCTGACGCTGGCCGCCGGAAAGGGCGCGCGGCTTGCGCTCCAGATAGGGTTCGAGCTGGAGCATGCGGGCGGCCTCGGCCACGCGCGCATCGATCTCCGCCTTCGGCGTCTTGCGGTTCTTCAACCCGTATTCCAGGTTCTGGCGCACCGACATATGCGGATAGAGCGCATAGTTCTGGAACACCATGGCGATATCCCGGTCAGCCGGATCTACCTGGTTGACCACCCGGTCACCGATCTTCACCGTGCCTTCGGAAATATCCTCAAGTCCGGCTACCATACGCAGGAGCGTGGACTTGCCGCAGCCGGAAGGACCGACGAGAACAATGAACTCGCCGTCCGTGATGTCGATATCGACGTGATGCACGGCACGCACGCCGCCATGATAATCCTTGCAGACCTGACTGATTTCTATCGCGGCCATTTTCGGTTTCCTTATTTGTCGCTTTCCGTCAGGCCCTTGATGAACCAGCGCTGGAAGATCACGACGATCATCACAGGCGGCAGCATGGCCAGAACGGCAAGCGCGAAAGCTTCGTTGTAATCGGGGATTTGCGAACCGACCCAGACTTGCAGGATCGACTTGATGCCGCGCATCAGGGTGAAGAAACTCTCGTCCGTGGTCATCAGCATGGGCCAGAGGTACTGGTTCCAGCCGTAAACGAACATGATGATGAAGATCGCCGCCATCATCGTACGGGAAAGCGGGATGATCACATCAATGAAGAACTTGACCGGGCCCGCACCGTCTATGCGAGCAGCTTCCAGCAATTCCTCAGGAATGGATTTGAAGAACTGCCGAAAATAGAAGGTGCCCGTCGCAGACGCCAGAAGCGGCACGATCAGACCGGTATAGGAGTTCAAGAGGCCGAGTTTGCTCATCACCTCATAGGACGGCATGATGCGTACTTCGAGCGGCAGCAGCAGCGTGGTGAAGATGATCCAGAAGGCAAGCGTTGCAAACCGGAACCGGAAATAGACGATCGCATAGGCTGCCATCATCGACAGGACGATCTTGCCGACGGCAAAACCGATGCCGAGGATCAGCGAGTTGAGCACCATGTTGAGACCGGTGATCTGCCCGGTAAAGCCGCCCTTCTGCGTCAGGACCTTTTCATAGGTCCCGACGAAATTGTCGCCCGGAACGAGTGTCAGGCCGCTGCGGTGGATTTCCGCCGCCGTATGGGTGGACGTCATGAATGCCACGACGACAGGCAATATCAGGAACAGTGCGCCAATGATCAGCACCAGATGGTCGAGGGGTTTTGTCTTGTACATTGTCTTTTCCCTCAATTGTAATGGATGCGTTTTTCGATGAAGCGGAACTGGATGATGGTCAGTACGAAGACGACCAGCATCAGGATGACGGACTGGGCAGAGGAACCGCCGATGTCATTGCCGCGGAAACCGTCGAGAAAGACCTTGTAGACCAGCGTAATCGGATTGTTTGCGGCCTTGTCCTTCACCATCACGTCGATAATGCCGAACGTATCGAACAGCGAATAGGTGATGTTGATGATCAGCAGGAAGAAGGCAGTCGGTGCCAGAAGCGGCATGATGACCGTCCAGAACCGGCGCACGCCTGATCGGCAATCTATGGCGGCAGCCTCGCGCACGGCGACGGATACGCCCTGCAATCCGGACAGGAAGAAGATGAAATTATAAGGGATCTGCTTCCAGACCGCGACGGCAATCATGGCGAAGGCTGTATCGAAGTAGTTGAGGCCAACCTTCATATCCCAGCCCAAAAACGCGGCCATCTTGACGAAAGGCCCGATATGCTGGTCGAAAAACATCATGCCGATGAGACCCGCAACCGGCGGCGCGATGGCGTAAACGGAGATCAGCAACGTCTTGTAGGCGGAACTGCCGCGAATGACCGCATCGGCCTTGACCGCAAGCAAAAGACCGAGCGCCAGCGAAAAGAAAGTGACCAGCACGGTGAAGACAACCGTGAATTTGGCGATGTTTAGATATTCCGGATTGAAGATGGCATCGGAGTAATTGGCGAAGCCCACGAACGTTTCACCGAACCCGAAAGGGTCTTCGATAAAGAACGACGATTGCACGGCCTGGACGGAGGGCCAGTAGAAGAAGATGAAAATCACCGCCAGTTGCGGCGCCAGAAACAGATAGGGCACGTAGGACGAGGAGAACTGCACGCGCTTCATGCTGGCTTCTGCGGCCTTCGCCGTTTTTCCGGTTTTTGCAGACCGGCCGGATAGAAACCGGGCCAGACGCGGTTGAGACGATGTATAGGCCACGCTTGCGCCTCCTTAATCCAAGAGCGAGCCTCCTTTCCGGCTGAAAGGAGGCTCGACAACTATCGTTGGTTTCGAAAAGGGAGATCAGCCAGCCGTTTTAGCGAAACGGGCGAGAAGATCGTTGCCTTCCTTTTCGATGATGTCGAAGGCGTCCTTCGGCGTTACTTCGCCGGAGAAGATGCGGTTGTATTCGCGTTCCATGATGGAGCGGATCTGCGGGTAGAAACCGAGGCGGTAGCCCTTGGACCATTCGCCTGAAGGCAGCGACAGCTGCTGGATACCGACTTCGGCGGCAGGCTTTTCCTTGTAGAAGCCTTCAGCCTTGGCCTTTTCGTAAGCAGCCGTGGTGATAGCGACGTAACCGGTAGCCTTGTGGTAGAAGACCTGGATTTCCGGCGAAGTCAGGAACTGGAAGAAGTCAGCCACGCACTTGTTTTCGGCTTCAGACTTGCCCGACATTGCAAAGAGGGCAGCGCCGCCGATGAAGGAGTTGGTGCCAGCGCCCTTGATGGAGCCCCAGTAGGGAAGGAAGGTTGCCGAGAACGGCATGGACGCCGTCTTCTGCAGGCCACCGAACGAACCCGAGGAACCGATCCAGAGGGCAACCTTGCCTTCTTCGAAGGGCTTCTGGTTGTCGTTCCAGCCGGCGCCGTAGTAGGCGAACAGACCCTTGTCTTTCCAGTCCTTCAGCTTGTCGAACATCATGACGAGGTTCGGATCGGTGACCTTCAGCTTGGTGTCGGTGACGCTGTCGTAACCATTGTTGTTGGTTGCGAACTGGATGTTGTTGCGGGAGAAGAAGTTCTCCGTGAACTGCCAGGTGAGCTGCGACTGGACGAGCGGGATGTAACCGGCTTCCTTCAGCTTCGGTGCGACCTTTTCAAAATCTTCCCAGGTCTTCGGAGCTTCGACGCCGGCCTTCTTCAGGGCTTCGTCGTTGACATACATGATCGGCGCGGAAGTGTTGAAAGGCATGCCGACGAACTTGCCGTCAGCGGCAGCGTAGAAATAGCGGACGCCGTTGATGAAGGCTTCGCGGTCGAACTTGTAACCGGCCTTGTTGATGAGGTCTTCTGCAGGAATGACAGCGCCCTTGGCGTTGATGATGGTGGCAGCGCCAGCATCGAAAACCTGAAGAATGTTCGGCTGTTCGCCCGAACGGAAAGCAGCGATGCCGCTTGCAAGCGCTTCTTCGTATGAGCCCTTGGAAACCGGCGTCAGAGCGCATTCCTTCTGGGCTTCGTTGAACTTCTGCGAAACTTCGTTGATGACTTCGCCGTTACGGCCGCCCATGCCGTGCCACCAGGTGATGTTGGTCGCAGCCATGGAAGACGTTGCCGAAATGCTGACCGCCACTGCGGCCATGGAAATCTTCTTCAACATTACTAAATCCTCTCCACCATTTATTGGGATGAGGATGCGAATAGAGACGTTCCGTGACGCCTCTTTAACGGTTTTATGTCAGATTTATTACAGTCCCTGCGATAGGGACTCCATTCTTCCAGAAAAGGATGTCTCAAGCGTCCTTGCGCTTTATCGGGCGAGCCGGATTTCCGACCACCGTCGTCCCGGCCAAGACATCCCGCGTCACCACCGAACCGGCCCCGACGATCGCGCCATCACCAATCGTGATGCCGGCCAGAAGGATCGCGCCGCCGCCGATCCAGACATCGCGACCGATCGTGACCGGCTTTGCGATTTCAATGCCTTGCGAACGCGGAACCGGGTCCAGGTGATGTTCGGCGCAATAGATCTGCACGGCCGGCCCCAACATCGCGCCATCGCCAATCCGCACGGGCGCAGAATCAAGAATGACGCAGCCGGTATTGAGATAGACGTTCGTACCCAACGTAATGTTGGAGCCGTAAGCGCAATGAAACGGTGCTTCGATAAAGGCTCCTTCCGCAACGGAGGCAAAGAGCGCCCGCAGCAAAGGTGACATGGCCCCGCGCTCATCCGGCGGCGCGGTGTTGTGCTGGTGAACGGCACGGCGGGCGCGGGCGCGCAGCACGTCCAGTTCGGCATCCATGCAACAGTACCATTCGCCCGCAGCCATTTTTTCCCGCTCAGTGGACATTGCCTCCCCCTCAAAAAGCGTCGATGAAATGCTGCGGCAGGCGTCGTGGCAGGACTGCGACGATATCGAAACGCAACGAAAACCGCGCGGCATCCTTGCGGCGGGAGAGCCAAATATCGGCAGCCGCCCGAATGCGCCGTTGCGAACGGAAGCCGACCGCATCGACAGCCCCGGCACCGGAAGGCCGCGCCTTGACCTCGACGATGGCGACGACATCCTTCTTGCGGGCAATGAGATCGATTTCCCCCAGCCGGGTTCGATAACGAATAGCGAGGATGCGGTATCCCCGAAACAGCAGATAGAGTGCTGCCCAGTATTCCGCAGCGTGGCCGCGTCGCTCGGCCTTTCGTCTCTTGCTCGTTTGCCCGTCAGCGGCCATCCGCATCCTTCATATCCAGCAGCCGTTGATAAAGCTCCTTGCGCGGCAGGCCCGTCAGCTTTGCCGCCTCGGCTGCGGCCCTTGCGGCAGGCATGGTTGTGACGAGATCCTTCAGGAGTCTCTCGACATCCTCGATATCGGGAATTTCGTCATAGGAGGGCGGCTCTATCAGGAGCACGATCTCGCCCTTCACCACACGGTCCTCGTCGTAATATTCCGCAAGCTCGCCCAGCGTGCCACGCCGGAACTCCTCGAAAGTCTTGGTCAGCTCGCGGCACACCACAGCACGGCGATCGCGGCCAAGGACTTCCGATGCCACCTTTACGGAGGTGCCAATGCGGCGTGGCGATTCAAAAAACATGAGGGTGGCCGGAATTTTCGCAAGTTCGGCAAAACGGTCGCGCTTGCCGCGATCCTTTACCGGCAGAAAGCCCGCGAACAGAAAGGCGTCACTCGGCATGCCAGAACCGACAAGGGCAGCAAGCGGCGCCGACGCTCCCGGCACCGGCACGACGCGATGACCGGCCTCCAGCGCGAGCTGACCAAGGCGATAACCGGGATCGGAGACGAGTGGCGTTCCGGCATCCGACACCAGCGCCACGGATTTTCCGGCCTCCAAAGCGGCGATGAGTTTTGGTCCCGCTTCCTGCGCATTATGCTCGTGATAGGAGAGCGGACGTGTGCGGATACCGTAACGCTCAAGCAAAATGCGGGTGACGCGGGTATCCTCGCACGCGAGAACATCGGCAGATGCCAGCGTTTCCAGCGCCCGGATGGTGATGTCTCCGAGATTGCCGATGGGAGTGGCCACGAGATAGAGCGCCGGCTCCAACGGCCGCGCCGGAATAGTGGCCGTGCCGATCCTGAAGCTCTTGGTCGCCTGTCCGGCGTCGCTGTTCGATATTTCTTCCGTCACACGGCTTCCAATCATTCTGGCCGATCATTCCCGGCCGGTCGCTCCAGTTTTACCCCTTTATGGGCAATAGAAAACCGGCGAACAAGGTCCACGGGCGGTCACAGGCTGTGGATCATGCTGTATAGCAGCAAAATGACCGGCGGCAGATGCACTCGGCTCTTGCATTTTCTGCAATAACTCTGCCATTTTGCCCGTCCACATTATCCGGCGTTCCGGCCGGTCAAGACTCTTCTTACCGATCCGGCGGTGGCCGGGTCGCAACGGTTGAAAGCGGTAGCGTCCATGCGTATTACTCTTGAGCGGTCGAACCTTCTTAAATCGCTGAACCACGTCCACAGGGTCGTCGAGCGTCGTAACACGATCCCGATCCTGTCCAACGTTCTGCTGCGCGCATCCGGCGCCAATCTGGATATGAAGGCGACCGACCTCGACCTCGAAATCACCGAAGCGACGCCGGCCATGGTGGAGCAGGCGGGCGCGACCACCGTGCCGGCGCATCTGCTTTATGAAATCGTACGCAAGCTGCCGGATGGTTCCGAAGTGCTTCTGGCCACCAATCCGGATGGCTCCACAATGACGGTTGCTTCCGGCCGTTCGAAATTCTCGCTGCAATGCCTTCCAGAAACCGATTTCCCGGATCTGACCGCCGGTACCTTCAGCCACACCTTCAAACTGAAGGCGACCGACCTGAAGATGCTGATCGACCGGACGCAATTTGCGATTTCGACCGAAGAGACACGCTATTATCTGAACGGCATCTTCTTCCACACCATCGAAAGCAACGGCGACCTCAAGCTGCGCGCAGTCGCGACGGACGGTCACCGCCTTGCGCGCGCCGATGTGGATGCGCCTTCCGGCTCCGAAGGCATGCCGGGCATCATCATTCCGCGCAAGACCGTCGGCGAATTGCAGAAGCTGATGGACAATCCCGAACTTGATGTCACCGTCGAGGTATCGGACGCGAAAATCCGCCTGACCATCGGCTCGGTCGTTTTGACCTCGAAGCTGATCGACGGCACCTTCCCGGATTACCAGCGCGTCATCCCCACCGGCAACGACAAGGAAATGCGCGTCGATTGCCAGACCTTTGCCCGTGCGGTCGATCGCGTGTCGACCATCTCTTCCGAGCGTGGCCGCGCCGTGAAGCTGGCGTTGACCAACGGCCAGCTGACGCTGACCGTCAACAATCCGGATTCCGGCAGTGCGACGGAAGAAGTGGCTGTCGGTTACGACAATGATTCGATGGAAATCGGCTTCAATGCCAAATATCTCCTCGACATCACCTCGCAGCTTTCCGGTGAAGACGCGATTTTCCTTCTGGCGGATGCGGGCTCGCCAACGCTGGTTCGCGACACCGCCGGCGACGATGCGCTTTATGTTTTGATGCCGATGCGCGTTTAAAGTGGACTTTTTTTCTTCAAATCAATCAAAAAACGCCGGTGGATCGCTCCACCGGCGTTTTTTGATTCGGCGCAGACAGATTTCTAACGCTAAACGAATTTTTCCAATTACGACATTTTGCCTTGTTTTAGCGCCAAATGAGATCAACAGTGCGTAACATTTTTTTGACAATGACCAAAATACATCCGAGGGGAATTATGGCACTCAACCTGAAGCAACGCTTTGAAAGAAAATTTGAGGAAGAAATCCGCTTTTTCAAAGGCATGGTCAGCCAGCCGAAAAAGGTCGGAGCCATCGTCCCGACATCCTCCATCACGGCAAGAAAAATGGCGAGTGTCATCGACCCGCATTCCGACCTGCCAGTTCTCGAACTCGGCCCCGGCACCGGTGTCATCACCAAGGCCATTCTGGCACGCGGCATCAAGCCGGAGCGCCTGACGGCCATCGAATATTCGACCGATTTCTACAATCAGCTTCTCAGAAGCTATCCAGGCGTCAACTTCATCAATGGCGATGCCTTCGATCTGAATGCGACACTTGGCGAGCACCAGGGCCAGATGTTCGACAGCGTCATTTCCGCCGTACCGATGCTGAATTTTCCGATGGCCGCCCGCATCAAGCTTCTCGACGAATTGCTGAAACGCGTGCCGCATGGTCGCCCCGTCATACAGATATCCTACGGTCCGATTTCCCCGATCGTTGCGCAGCCGCATCTCTACCACATCCGCCATTTCGATTTCATCGTGCGCAACATTCCTCCGGCGCAATTGTGGACCTATACCCGGGCCTGATCACACGGCAGAGTGGGCAAGGGCCGTCATTTCCCGGTCGTGACAGATGGTTAGGGTCCTGATTTGCCCTTCCATCGCCATTGAGGACCGTTCCCATGCATGCCCTTTACATTACCCATCCCCAGGTCCGGATCGATCCGGCGGTTCCGGTTCCGGAATGGGGACTTTCGGACTTGGGTGCACAGCGGGCGTTTGAGACAAGCCGTCTGCCATGGGCACGCGCATTGCGCCGGATCGTGTCGAGCGCGGAAACCAAAGCCATCGAAACCGCCCGAATCCTTGCTGAAACATCCGGCGCGGATATTGAGATCATCGAGGCGATGCATGAGAACGACCGGTCGGCCACAGGCTTCCTGACGCCGCCGGAATTCGAAAAGGCTGCCGACTGGTTTTTTGCCCATCCGCGAGAAAGCTTTCACGGCTGGGAACGGGCAATCGATGCGCAGGCGCGAATTGTTAACGCCGTCACGGCCGTTCTAGGCCGGCACGACCCGCAACAGCCGATTGCCTTTGTCGGCCATGGCGGCGTCGGCACGCTTTTGAAATGCCATATCGAAGGCGTCGGCATCAGTCGCAGCAAGGACCAGCCACCCGGCGGCGGCAATCTTTTCCGGTTCCCAATCGCCGAATTTTCACTTGCAGCTCAGCGCCCCACATGCGACTGGACGGCAATGGAAACATGGCAGGGATAAGACAATGACCGCGCGCGAAAAACTGATCGTCGGGCTCGATGTTCCGACTGTGCAACAAGCTGAAGACATCGTATCGAAGATCGGCGGTGAGGTTCTGTTCTACAAGATCGGCTATCAGCTGGTATTTGCCGGTGGTCTCGAATTCGCCCGCGACCTTGCCCAGAGCGGCAAGAAAGTCTTTCTCGACATGAAACTGCTCGACATCGACAACACCGTCGCCTCTGGTGTCGAAAACATCGCCCGCATGGGCATGTCGATGCTGACCCTGCATGCCTACCCGAAAGCCATGCGCGCCGCAGTCAAGGCAGCCGAAGGCTCTGGCCTCTGCTTGCTTGGTGTCACCGTGCTAACCTCGATGGATGATGCCGATCTTGCGGAAGCCGGCTATGCATCGGATGCCCGTTCGCTGGTGCTGCGCCGTGCGGAACAGGCGCGCGAGGCGGGCATGGGCGGCATCGTCTGTTCGGCAGAGGAATCGACGGCGGTGCGTGAAATCTTGGGCCCCGACCTTGCCGTCGTCACCCCTGGTATTCGCCCGGCCGGTGCCGAGGCGGGAGACCAGAAGCGCGTGATGACGCCTTTTGACGCCATCAAGGCCGGTTCGAGCCATCTGGTTGTCGGCCGCCCCATCGTCAGAGCAGAAGATCCGAAAGCAGCAGCCCGCGCCATTCTTGACGACATGCTGCGCGCCAGCTTTCCGGCAAATCAATAAGGACCATCGGAGGAGACGAAATGGCAAAGGGTTACTGGATCGCGCGTGTCGATGTACGCGACAACGAACGCTACAAGGACTACGTGTCGACTGCGAAGCCCGCTTTCGAGCGGTTCGGCGCCAACTTTCTCGCCCGCGGCGGTGCGTTGACCGAACTTGAGGGCAAGGCACGCGCACGCAACGTCATCATCGAATTCCCCTCTGTGCAGCACGCGATCGATTGCTACAACTCGCCCGAATACCAGGCGGCGGCCAAAATCCGTCAGGAAGTCGCCGACGCGGAGATGATGATCGTCGAAGGAATTTGACGGTCGTCAACCGCATTTCCAAAACTAGTCCCGGGCCTTGTGACAACGTCTCTTCACGCGCGCACGGCTTTGGGCTAAGAGACTGAAAAACGCTTTATCGACAGCTTCTGAGGAGCCTCCCATGACCTTGGCCAACCTTCCACCCCTCGTCACCGTTTTCGGCGGTTCGGGTTTCGTCGGGCGGCATGTCGTGCGGATGCTCGCCAAGCGCGGTTATCGCATCCGCGTGGCCGTGCGCCGTCCCGATCTTGCTGGTTTCCTGCAGCCGCTCGGCAATGTCGGCCAGATCTCGTTTGCACAGGCGAACCTGCGTTATCGCGACTCCATCGTCAAAGCCATCGAAGACGCCGACCACGTGGTCAATTGCGTTGGCATTCTGGCCGAAAGCGGCCGCAACACCTTTGACGCCGTGCAGGAATTCGGCGCGAAAGCCATTGCCGAGGCAGCCCGCAACGCCGGTGCAACGCTGACGCACATCTCCGCCATCGGTGCCGATGCCAATTCGTCGACCGGCTACGGCCGCACAAAGGGCCGCGCCGAGGCAGCAATCCATTCCGTTCTGCCCGGCGCCGTGATCCTGCGCCCTTCGATCATCTTTGGACCGGAAGACGACTTCTTCAATAAATTCGCCAAGATGGCCCGCAGCCTGCCGTTCCTGCCGCTGATCGGCGGCGGAAAAACCAAGTTTCAGCCGGTCTATGTCGAAGACGTAGCGGAAGCCGTTGCCCGCAGCGTGGATGGCAAGCTGAAGCCCGGCGCCATCTATGAACTGGGTGGCCAGGACGTCATGACGTTCCGCGACTGTCTTGAGGCGGTTCTTGCCGCAACCTACCGTCAGCGTCCTTTCGTCAACCTGCCTTTCGGCGTCGCCTCAATGATCGGCAAAATCGCTTCGCTGGTGCCGCTGATTACGCCGCCGCTGACTGTCGATCAGGTGACCATGCTGAAAAAGGATAATGTCGTTTCCGCTGACGCGGAAAAGAACGGCCTGACCCTGGAAGGCATCGGCATTACGCCCGTTCGCGTTGCTTCCGTCCTGCCGTCCTACATGGTGCACTATCGCCCGCACGGACAGTTCTCGAACGCCGGAAAAGCAGCATAAGCCTACCGTCGCGCATTAACGATCTGAACGAAAGCGGGAACCATTCCCGCTTTTTGTTTTTGCGCGATTCAATCGCAACCAAACCGCTATTGGCGCATTTCCCCCTCAACTCCAGGGGAGGTGCACCGTCGACTGAAGCTGTTTTGAACAGCCGGGTAAAAGTTAACGGCAAAGTGGCCTCCACAGCCAAGCGTGGCACAAGCGCAACTGTGGAAAAGACTTCGCATTAACCCGGTATTCAGCAAGCCGCTTTATTGATAATGGCCACATTCCTAACATATCCAGAACCCTCACTTCACACACGGCGGCGTAATCCGCGCGAACGAACGTCTGAAAGGCAATAATAAAATGGGCAGATCTATCGCACTCTTTTTTGCGTGTGCGGCTTTGGTGGTTCTGGCGGGTTCTTTCATGGCGCCGGGCACGGTTGCAGCGGGCAAGAGCGGTTGCGCTCCCGCCTACGGTGTCGACCCTTGCGCAACGGCTTCGATCAGCACGAACTGATCAGCTTTCACAAGTCTCAAATAAAAAAGCGCCTCCGGATTCTCCGGGGCGCTTTTTATTTTGTCCGTGCATTGGAAACGAACGGCTACTTTAAAGCTCGGCTCAACGGTAGAGCAGAAGTGCCGCCAGACCCAGCGAGCCGATGACGATGCGCCACCAGGCAAAGGGTGCAAAACCGCGTCGCGAGACGAAGTCCAGCAGCGAGCGCACGACGAACAGGCCGGAGACGAAAGCGGCGATGAAGCCCACGGCAATCAGCGCACTGTCATCGAAGCTCAGCGCATCGCGGTTCTTGTAGAGATCGAGCACAAACGCGCCGAGCATGGTCGGCATCGCCAGGAAAAACGAGAATTCGGCGGCGGAGCGCTTGTCCGTGCCCATCAACAGCGCGCCGACAATGGTGGCGCCGGACCGGGAGGTGCCCGGAACCATCGCAAGGCACTGGAACAGACCGATCTTGAAGGCAAGCGACGGCGGATAATCCATAATGTCGGTATATCTGGGCTTCAGCGGCATTCGGTCGACGGCCAGCAATATGACGCCGCCGATAACCAGTACGATACAGATGAGGATGGGTGTTTCGAACAGCACCGTCTTGATGAAGTCATGCGCCAGAGCGCCGATCACCGCCGCTGGCAGGAAGGCGACAGCGACGGCCAGCACGAAGCGGCGCGCCTTGGCACTTGTTGGCATCGCCATGGCGATCGACACAAGCTTCTGAAAATAAACAAGAAGGATAGCAATGATCGCGCCGAGCTGAATGAGAACGGCAAAGGTGTTGCCCGGCGATTTGAAGCCGAGAAAATGCCCGGCCAGCAGCACATGCGCCGTTGAGGAAACGGGAATGAACTCCGTAAGACCCTCGATAATGCCCAGCAAAAGCGCGCTGATGATCGATTGGTCACCCATGAGGTATCCTTTTTTCAGGGGGAAGCGGGAATGGAAAGCAATTGCGTTAAACTTGTTTTAAAGTAGCCAAGCTCTTATAGCGTCTTGATGAAGCGAAACTGAAAAAGTTTTCCGGCAATTGTCGATCATGACAACCAATCGTAAAAATTGAGTACCGATGCCAACTCTCTATCACTCTCCCATGTCGACCGCATCGCGGTTCGTTCGTCTGATCCTTTCGGAATACGGGTTCCAGACCGATCTCGTGGAGGAGCAGCCGTGGGAAAGAAGGCGGGAGTTTCTGGCCCTGAATCCGGCGGGCACCCTGCCGGTCTATCTCGATGACAATATGCGCTCTCTCAGCGGTCCCTACGTGCTCGCCGAGTTTCTCGACGAAACGCACGGGGTTTTGAAGCGTGACCGGCGATTGCTGGCGGAAGACCCGTTTCAGCGGGCGGAAATCCGCCGCTTGACCGAGTGGTTCCTGCAGAAGATGGAAAACGATGTGACCCGACCGCTGGTGCGGGAGCGGGTTTATAAATTGCAGATGACGGCGGCGCAGGGTGGTGGCCCCCCGGATTCCAAGCTTCTGCGCACCGCGCGTAACAATGTTCGTCAGCACATCAAATATCTGGAATGGCTGGCGGGTTCGCGGACGTGGCTGGCCGGCGACCGATTGAGTTATGCCGATCTGGCCGCGGCTGCTTCTGTTTCGGTGCTGGATTATCTCGGCGAAATCAACTGGCTTGAAGCGCCAATTGCCAAGGAGTGGTATCAGCGGCTGAAATCGCGCCCGTCCTTCCGGCCGTTCCTCAGCGAGCGCATTCCGCGCCTTGCCCCCTCCTCCCACTACGCCGATCTGGATTTCTAAGTTCCGGCCTCCCGGTTATTTGCTGCGGCGTGTAGCTACGCATATATGTGTCGCAGAGTAACCCGCAGGAGAAACGACCATCGACGTTGCCAGCGACAAGCAGCGGATACGCGTTCGCAAACTGACGGACTTCGTTCGTCAGGAGGCGCTTTCGCTCGGCTTCGATCTCTGTCGTATCACCGCGCCGGACAGCATTCCGCTGGCACCGGGACGGCTGAGGCAGTTTCTCGATAAGGGCTATCATGGCACGATGGCGTGGATGGAGGAGACCGAGGCGCGTCGCGCCGAGCCGAAAACGCTGTGGGGCGACGTGCGCTCCATTGTCATGTTCGGGCTGAATTACGGGCCTGAGGAAGATCCTCGCGGCGTTCTTTCCAAAGCCGACAAGGCAGCCATTTCGGTCTATGCCCGCAACCGCGACTATCACGACGTTATAAAAGGGCGACTGAAAGAAATCGCCACCCGTTTTGCCGCGCGCGCCGGCGAGGACGTGAAGGTCTTCGTTGACACTGCGCCGGTGATGGAAAAACCGCTTGCCGCAGCCGCGGGTCTCGGCTGGCAGGGCAAACACACCAATCTGGTCAGCCGCACCCATGGTTCCTGGCTGTTTCTCGGCAGCATGTTCACCACCGCCGAGCTTTGTCTTGATGAGGCAGAGAAGGACCATTGCGGCTCCTGTCGCGCCTGTCTCGATGCCTGTCCGACGGCCGCCTTCCCCGCCCCTTACCAGCTGGACGCCCGCCGCTGCATCTCCTACCTCACCATTGAGCACAAAGGCGTCATCCCGCACGAGTTCCGGCCGATGATAGGCAACCGCATCTATGGCTGCGACGATTGCCTTGCCGCCTGTCCCTGGAACAAATTCGCGGCCAGCGCCTCCGAGATGAAGCTGCAGGCGCGCGAGGATTTGAAGGAACCTTCCATCGCCTTCCTGCTGACGCTGGATGACGCTGCCTTCCGCAGCTTCTTCAGCGGCTCACCGGTCAAGCGCATCGGGCGTAACCGCTTCATCCGCAACGTTCTGATAGCTGCTGGAAACTCGCGCGACCGGCAATTCGTGCAGCAATGCAAGTCTCTCGCCGAAAAAGACCCGGCACCGGAGGTGCGCGGCATGGCCGCATGGGCTTTGTCGCAGCTTATGGACAGCGAGGAGTTCCGTGCATACTCTGCCGGCCGCGCCCCGGAGCCTGATCCGGAGGCTGAAATGGAATGGCAACTGGCAGAGGCGTGACCCATGCATGTGATGATTTTCGGCGCAGGATATTCGGGCAAGGCCATCGCAAACGCGCTGAAAACCGAAGCTGCAACGATATCGGGCACCACGCGCAGCACGGACAAGTTCGCAAGCCTTGCTGCAACTGGCATGACACCCTTCCTGTTCGACGGTGCCCATCTTAATGACGATCTCATCGCCACAATGACCAATGTCACCCATCTCGTGCAGTCCATCGCGCCGGGCAAGGATGGAGATCCACTGCTTGCGCTTTTGGGCGACGACCTGAAACGGCTTCTGCCCAAGCTTGAATGGATCGCTTATCTTTCCACCGTTGGCGTCTATGGCGACCATGACGGCGCATGGGTGGATGAGGAAACCCCGTGCCGCCCGGTGTCGGCCCGGTCCGTGGAACGCGTTGCTGCCGAAACCGCCTGGGCTGCGGCTGCTGAAAAAGCGGGGGTGCCGCTTGCCATCTTGCGCCTTTCCGGAATTTATGGCCCCGGACGCAATAGTTTCATGAATTTCGAAAAGGGAACGGCGCGCAGGCTGGTAAAGAAAGACCAGGTGTTCAACCGCATCCGGGTTGAGGATATTGGTGCGGCCCACGCCTTTCTGGCGCGGAGAAATGAACGCGGCGTCTTCAATGTGACGGATGATGAACCCGCCCCGCCGCAGGATGTGGTGAGCTTCGCCGCCACGTTGATGGGCGTCGAGCCGCCTCCTGAACAGGCATTCGAGACCGCCGATCTGACGCCGATGGCACGCTCCTTCTACGGCGAGAACAAGCGCGTTTCCAACGCCAGGATACGTGGCCTCGGTTTCGATTTCAGCTTCCCGGAGTACAAAATCTCCCTGACACAATTGTGGGAAAGCGGCCTCTGGCGGGGCTAAAAATCCCCCATTTAAAAGCGATGAAAAATCCTTCCAAACCCGTTTTTGAGGATGGTTTTGGTGGTTTTTCAGTCAATTAGGCTTTTATTAACCATGCAAAAATCGCTAAAATCATAGCCATTAGAAAAATATTTCACTCACATTTCGTGAACTGGATTCACGAAGGCGTGACTTGTAACAGCATTTCCATTGAGCATTGATTCTGCGTCATTTTTTCCACTTTTCAACAATAAGGCACCGACGACACCTTTCCGGCTAACGATCACGAATGTTACGGTCTGTAACACTTCGTGATTTGAGATCAGCTTTTTTTCGCCATTTTTCCCTCGCCCTACAATCTCGCATTCAAACGCGTTCAGGCCAGACAATGGCCGTTTAGCAAGGGCACAATCAATCGGCGCGGGGCCGATTTTCAGGGAAGCACAGTTTGTTGAATATCCGTCGTATAACTTTCACCGTCGCAACTATAGCCGCCTGTTCCATCATTGCGCCTCTTCAGGCGAATGCGGCAAATGGTTGTGGAGGGGCATCGTGGTATGCGTTGAGCTCCAAGACTGCTTCAGGCGAGCGTATGAACGCCGCCAACATGACCGCCGCTCACCGCTCGCTGCGGTTCGGCACCAAGGTCAAGGTTACCAATGCCCGTAACGGCAAGGCCGTTGTGGTGCGCATCAATGACCGCGGTCCGTTCATCAAGGGTCGCGTTCTCGATCTTTCCAAGGCCGCTGCCAAAAACATCGGCATGATCAGTTCCGGCACCGCCAAGGTCTGCTACGAGGTCGTCAGCGCCGATTGAGCCTTGCCCTTGCCGCCATTCGCGTCTACCAACCGGGCTAATCAGCAAAATGAGGTAGACAATGCGTTTGGGCGGGCGTTTGGCCGGAGCAATCGAAGTATTGGCGGATATTGAGGGACGCAGGCGTCCCGTTGCCGATGCTCTGAAGGACTGGGGACTTGCTCATCGTTTCGCAGGTTCGGGTGACAGGGCCGCGATCGGCAACATCGTCTATGACGCGCTGCGCATGAAACTGTCACACGCCTGGCTGATGGATGACGACAGCGCCGCCTCGCTTGGTTATGCAGTTCTGCTGCGCCAATGGGGCAAGAGCTTTTCGGAACTTGCGGCAGAATTCGACGGCGACAAATTTGCCCCTGCCGCGCCTGATGAAGAAAAGCAGAAAGCCTTTCTCTCCCGTTCTCTTGCCGATGCACCAGCCCATATTCAGGGCGACATTCCCGAATGGGTTCAAGCATCCTTCGAGACGGCGTTCGGAGAGGGCTGGCTTGCCGAGGCGCAGGCGCTGAACCAGCGCCCGACACTTGATCTGCGGGCCAACACGCTGAAGGCCACTCGCGACAAGGTGCTGAAGGCGCTGGAAGAGAGCGGTGCGGAAGCAACGCATATATCCCGTCAGGGTGTCCGCATCCCCGCCGGCGAAGGCCCTTCCCGCCTGCCGAATGTGACCGCCGAACTGTCCTTCCAGAAAGGCTGGTTCGAAGTTCAGGACGAGGGATCGCAGATCGTCGCCGATCTTGCCGGCGCGCATGAAGGCGAACAGATCCTCGATTATTGCGCCGGTGGCGGCGGCAAGACGCTGGCCATGGCCGCCAGCATGAACAACAAGGGTCAGGTTCACGCCTTCGACGCCGATCGCAAGCGCCTCGCGCCAATCATCGAGCGGCTGAAACGAGCCGGCACGCGCAATGTGCAGGTTCATGACCGCGCAGCCGGACTTGTCCCGTTTCATGAAAAATTCGATCGCGTTCTGGTGGACGCCCCCTGCACTGGCACCGGAACATGGCGCCGGCGGCCCGACACCAAATGGCGGCTGACGACACGCAATCTGGAAGAACGGGTACAGCAGCAGGGCGAGGCCCTTTCGCAGGCCAAGGGTTTTGTGCGCCCCGGCGGCGAGCTGCTTTATGTCACCTGCTCGGTTCTGCCCGAGGAAAACGAGCAGCAGGTCACGCGCTTCTGCGAAGAAAATCCGCAATTCTATATCGGTTCGGCACTGGAACGCTGGCAGACGACTTTTGGCGGCAATGCAAACAAACCGCATTCCTCTGACGGCAAGACAGTGACGCTGACGCCTGCAACTACAGATACGGACGGTTTCTTCTTCTGCGTAATGAAACGCAAAGCCTGAAACAGGTTTTGCACGCGCTGATTTTACTTCGAAAAATACCGAGTAGCTTGTTTCAAAGCATTCTAAACTAGAATATTTGACACAAGTTTGCGATTGGGTCAGAACTCGCTTGCCGCAGCGTGAAGTTATTTCACGCCTGCCCAAGGAGAGGGATCATGATCCGCAAAACCATTCTCAGCGCGTCTTTCGCGCTTCTGGCCGCATCCGCGACCTTCACCGCGCTTCCCGCCCGCGCTGCGACCGACGCCGCCGCTGTCGTCAAGCATTACGCCGACGTCGCGCATGCGAAATACGAGGATTCGCTGACCACGGCGAAGGCGCTGGACAAGGCAATCGACGCGCTGATCGCAACACCGAGCGAAGGAACGCTGAAAGCTGCACGTGAAGCGTGGATCAAGGCGCGCGTTCCATACCAGCAATCGGAAGTCTATCGTTTCGGCAACCCTGTGGTCGACGCCTGGGAAGGCAAGGTAAACGCCTGGCCGCTGGATGAAGGCCTGATCGACTATGTCGACGGTTCCTACGGCACCGAGAGCGACGAGAACGAGCTTTACGTCGCAAACATCATCGCCAATCCGAAGATCAAGATCAGCGGCGAAGATGTCGATACCTCGAAGATCACCCCCGAACTGATCGAAAGCCTGCACGAGGCGGGCGATGTCGAAGCCAATGTGACGACAGGTTACCACGCCATCGAATTCCTGCTCTGGGGCCAGGACTTGAACGGCACCGGACCGGGTGCGGGCAACCGCCCCTATACCGACTACGACAAGAAGAATTGCACGAACGGCAATTGCGACCGCCGCGCCGATTACCTGAAGTCCGCCTCCACCCTGCTGATCAAGGATCTTCAGGAAATGGTGGACGCCTGGGCGCCGGAAGGCGAAGCCACCAAGACAGTGGAAGCCGACCCGAAAGCCGGCCTGACCGCCATTCTCACCGGCATGGGCTCTCTTTCCTATGGCGAGCTGGCAGGGGAGCGCATGAAGCTCGGCCTTCTGCTGCACGATCCGGAAGAGGAGCATGATTGCTTCTCAGACAATACCTATAATTCGCATCTTAACGACGCCATCGGCATCGCATCTGCCTATACCGGCGAATATACCCGTGTGGATGGAACGAAGATGACCGGCGCCTCGCTGTCGGAGCTGGTCGGCGCCAAGGACAAGGCGCTGAACGACGAGATGACGGCGAAGCTGAACAAGACGCTCGACGCCATGCATGCCATGGAAAAGCGTGCCCAGACGGTCGAGGCCTACGACCAGATGATCGGCGAAGGCAACAAGGAAGGCAACGCCGTGGTTCAGACGGCCATCGACGGCCTTCTCGACCAGACGAAAACTGTTGAACGCGTGATTGCGGCACTCGATCTCGGCAAGATCGAACTTGAGGGTTCCGCCAGCCTCGATAATCCGAACGCCGTCTTCAAATAAGAGCCAATGCGGGCCGCAGATCGCTGCGGCCCGCCATTCCCATGCTTTCCATGAAGTCATCGCTGCCGCGGATCCGCAAGCCGTTCTTCTTCGCCGGGGCAGCCTGCCTTGTGGCATCGATGGTGCTTGCCGCGCCGCTTCGTGACGATCTGACGGAAAAAGACCAAAGCCGCGTTCAGGCTGTCACCGCGCCGACGATGGATTTTACCATGCCGGAGCCGTTCGAGGCCATGTCCGGCGGGGCAACGACCAGCACCAATAAAGCCGATAGCGGCGCGTTTTCGCATCCATCCGCAACAATGCCGTTTGAGCGAAAACAGGATTTCAAGCTCGGCAATGCGCTGTTCCAGAAGCTCTGGGTGTCTTCCCCCTCCTCCACGCAAGCCTCGGACGGGTTGGGGCCGCTCTATAACGCCCGATCCTGCCAGGCCTGCCATGTGAAGGACGGCAGAGGCCGACCGCCACTTGCCGGCGAAGATGCCGTCTCCCTGTTTCTGCGGCTGGCCCGGCCTGCCCGCAACGAGGCGGAACGGGCAGCGATTGCGCGCCACGAGGTGTTGAATTTTCCCGACGAGACCTATGGCCGGCAGCTTCAGAACGTTGCCATTCCCGGCCTCGCTGCAGAGGGCAAACCTGTCGTCACCTATATCGAGAAACCCGTGCGGCTGGCCGACGGCGAGGTGGTGATGCTGCGCAAGCCAGACTATGTCGTGGCAGGCCTGCACTATGGCCCCCTGGGCGTCGATACGACTTTGTCGGCGCGGATTGCAATGCCAACCCTTGGGCTTGGGCTGATCGAGGCCATTGCCGATGCCGATATTCTGGCCGGCGCCGATCCGGATGACAAAAATGGCGACGGCATTTCCGGGCGCCCTGCTTTTGTACGGGATCACCGGACCGGCGAAGTGAAGCTCGGCCGATTTGGCTGGAAAGCCCAGAACGCCAGCGTCCGCGACCAGAGCGCCAGCGCCTTCTCCCACGATATCGGCATTTCCACGCCGGATACACCGAACACCTATGGCGATTGCACAGACGTTCAGAAAGACTGTCTTGCCATGCCGACCGGCGTGCAGCCACGGCTTGGGCCAGTGGAAGCGCCGGACCCCATTCTCGATCTCGTGACCTTTTACACCGAAAACCTTGCAGTGCCGCAGCGCCGCGATGTGGGTGATCCCACCGTGTTGCGGGGAAAGCAGCTTTTTTACGCATCCGGCTGCACATCCTGCCATACACCGAAATTCGTCACCCGCCGTGACGCTGCCGACCCCATGCAGTCTTTCCAGCTGATCTGGCCCTATTCGGATTTTCTGCTGCACGACATGGGAGAGGAGCTTGCCGACGGCCAGCAGGTGGGCGAAGCAAGCGGGCAGGAATGGCGAACCCAGCCGCTCTGGGGTATCGGTCTGACGCGAAGCGTGAATGGCAACGGCTTTTACCTGCATGACGGGCGGGCGCGCAGCCTGACAGAAGCGATATTATGGCACGGCGGCGAAGCGCAAAAAGCGCGCGATGCCTTTGCCGACTTGCAAAAATCCGACCGGCAGGCTTTGCTGGCTTTTCTGGAGTCCCTTTGATGAAAAATGCCATGCGAAAAATACCCGGTCTCATCTCCGTGCTGCTGCTTTTGGGCATGCGGCCCGCGATGGCGCAGGATGTGGAGCTGATGCCGCCGCCACCGCTCGACGCCGTACAGGTGCGGGGCGTGATGGAAAAAGCGGTGAACGGTTTCATCCGTCCCGGCTATGACCACTTCCGGCAATCGGCAGAGAAGCTGGAAGGCAGCATGAAGGCGTTCTGCGCCGCCCCTTCCAAGACGACGGATGAGGCGGCCAAAGCGGCCTTTGCCGATACGGTCTCCAGCTGGTCAACCATCGAGATCGTTCGGGTCGGTCCGGTGATCGAGCACAACCGCTTCGAACGTGTGCTCTATTACCCAGACAAGAAGGGTCTTGGCCTGAAACAGGTACAGCGTTACCTTGCGGAAAAGGACGAAAGCGTCACCAGCGCCGAGAGCCTGAAGGGCAAGAGTGTCGCAGCGCAGGGCCTCGGCGCGCTGGAATTCGTGCTCTATGGCGCCGGAGCGGGTGACCTTTTCGACAAGAAGGGCGATTTCCGTTGCCGCTATGGCGCGGCGATTGCCGGCAACGTTGCCAATGTGGCGGCGGAGCTTTCCGACAGCTGGAACGCACCTGATGGAGCGCAGAAAAACTGGACGCAGCCCGGCGCGGATAATCCCGTTTTTCGCGATGAGCGTGAGGCGCTGGTTGCCCTGCTTGGCATTCTCGTGCACGGCGCCGAAGCAGTCCGCGACCAGCGCATTGAGACGTTCTACAAAGGGCCGGACAAGGCGAAGTTTCCCCGCACGGCGATCTACTGGCGGTCCGGCCTGACGTGGAAAAGCATTGCCGCAAACATCAAGGCCGTTCAGACCCTCCTGCACACGGCCGATATGGTCGAACTCGTGCCATCCGACCAGCGCTCCATCGTCAACTCCATCGATTTCATCGCCAAATCGATGATCCGCATTGCCGGAACGATTGATACCAACGTGGAAAAGGCGCTTGATGACGACCAGCAACGCGCCAAGGTGGATTACCTGCTGCTGAACGGCAAAGACCTGATCTACCGCCTCAACGACCAGTATGGCGGCGCAATCGGTCTCAGCTCCGGCTTTTCCTTCGCCGATGGAGACTGAGGCGGTGACATCGGGCAAAAAGCCGACGCTCATAGACCGGCGCAGCTTCATCAAGGCGGCGGGCATTCCGTTCCTTGCGACGCTCGCTCCCGGCTCGCTGCATGCGCTTGAACGCGCCGACGCTGTCTTCGCTTCCGCTTTTCGCGCCCATGACGGTTCCTACGGCATTGCGACTGTGAGCGAACGCGGCGAGATCATCGACCGCGTTGCGCTCCCAGCCCGCGCCCATGGAATGGCAACGAGCCATGCGACCGGCATGACAGTGGCCTTTGCGCGCCGGCCCGGCACCTTCTTCATGGCCTTTGATCCCGCGCGACGCCGCGAACCTGTCGTGATGCACACACCGGAAAACCGCCACTTCTACGGCCACGGACAATTTTCTCCCGACGGTGCGATCCTCTACGCCAGCGAAAACGACTTCGATGGCAATCGCGGTGTTATCGGGCTTTACGATGCCCGCAACGGATTTGCTCGCATCGGTGAATACGACGCCCACGGCATTGGCACCCATGACATGACCGTGAGCGACGATGGCAGGCTGATCGTGATCGCCAATGGCGGCATCGAGACCCACCCGGATTTCGGCCGAACCAAACTCAATGTCGACAGCATGCAGCCGTCGCTCGTGCTTCTGGACGCCGCCAGCGGCCAGTTGATCCAGAAACATACGATGCCAGACCAGTTGCGACAGCTTTCCACCCGCCATGTCGATCTCGGCGATGACGGGCGTGTCTGGTTCGCCTGCCAATATGAGGGACCACGCAACGATCTTCCGCCGCTTGTTGGCCATTTCTCGAAGGGCGAGGACCTTGCCTTCGTCGATCTACCAGAGCAAACGACGGTGCGCCTTGCCAATTATGTCGGTGCCATCGCCGTCAACCGGCGCGATGGCCTGGTGGGCCTGACCTCACCCAATGGCAACGCGGCCGTGACGCTGGATGCGAAAACCGGGCGTGTTGTATCCGAGACGACCGTGCGGGAGGCTGCGGGCGTTGCCCCCGCCATAAAGGGCATTGCGGTTTCTTCCTATGACGGATTTTTCGAGGCTATTCGCAGCGACGTGGCGTGGGACCAGCATATCGTGCGTATTTCAGGCTAAAATACTGAAAATGCACCGGAACAAAAAAGACCAAAAAGCACTTGAGGCGTCATGAAAAACCTGTCCGTGTATATCATTTTCGTGGTTGTGGTTGTTGCGCTGGGTGCGCTCATCGGCATCAACAACGTGCCGGGCGAATGGTACCAGTCGCTTCAGAAGCCGCCCTTCAACCCGCCCAACTGGATATTCGGCCCCGTTTGGACAACGCTCTACGTGATGATCGGCATTACAGGCGCGCGAACATGGATCGTGAGACCGGCGGGCACGCGCATGCGTCTCTGGTTCACGCAGCTGGTGCTGAATTTCCTGTGGTCGCCCATCTTTTTCGGCATGCAAAGCCCGACAGGTGCGCTCGTCATCATCGTGCCGATGCTGATCTGCATTCTGGCTTTCATTGCGCTCACCTATAGTCGCGACCGCATCTCAATGTGGCTTTTCGTGCCCTACGCCCTTTGGGTCGCCTTTGCCACGCTGCTGAATGCCAGCATCGCCGTGCTGAACTAATTGCTCCTGCGGCACTTGCCTTGCCCGCCGCCACACGCCATGTCAGTTTGCGGTGAGGACAAAAGCAGGCAGGTAAGCCAATGGAGATCACGGATCCCGGCGATTTTCGTCAGCGGATAGAAAGAAGCTTTGCGCGGCAGGGTGTGGTGCAGGCAATCGGTGCGCAGATAAGCCGCATCGAACACCGTCTGGTGGAAATCGAGCTGCCGTTTCATGAAAAGCTGACACAGCAGCACGGCATATTGCATGCCGGTGTCATTGCCGCCGGCCTGGATACCGCCTGCACCTATGCCGCCTATACGATCATAGAGCCGGAAGCCTCGCTGCTGACAATCGAGTTCAAGGTCAACCTCATGTCACCCGGGCGCGGCGAGCGGTTCCTGTTTCGTGGCGAAATCATCAAGCCGGGCAACAACCTGATCGTTGCCGATGGCCGCGCTTACGCCCTTTCCGACGGGCCGGCGAAGCTGATCGCCTCCATGACGGGCACGATGATGGTGGTGAAGGGCCGCGAGGATATTACCGGATGAGCTACCGGCTTTTGCATGTTGCAGACAAATCCATACTTTTCGTGATGGCGGCTTCCGCCGAATACGGCCCCCACCTGCAGGCGCGCATCGCGCCCTTGATGACCGGCGTCGGCCCGGTCGAGGCAGCGATTTCGGTCACGGCAATTCTTGCCGGTCTCGATGCGGCGGACCATCTGCCTGACCTTGTCGTTTCGCTCGGCTCCGCCGGCTCGCGGACGCTCGACCAGACTGGCATCTATCAGGCGATTTCTGTTGCCTATCGCGACATGGATGCCTCAGCCTTCGGTTTTGAAAAGGGTCGCACGCCGTTTCTCGATCTGCCGGCCGAGGTGGCCTTGCCCCTGCGCATACCCGATATTGCCGAGGCGCGGCTTTCCACGGGCGCCAACGTCGTCTCTGGTGCCGCCTATGGGTCGATCGATGCCGATATGGTGGAAATGGAAACCTATGCCGTGCTCCGGGCCTGCCAGCGCTTCGGCGTGCCGCTCATCGGCCTGCGCGGTATTTCCGATGGCAGGGAAGATGTGAACCATGTGGACGACTGGACGGAATACCTGCATATCATCGATGAAAAGCTCGCAGACGCCGTCGACAGACTTTGCCGCGCTATCGAAGATGGTGCGATCACCCTTTGAACCTCGCGATTTTAGTAAATTTCCGCTGTTAGATGCCCGCTTCCGGGTTGCCTAAAGCCGCCATTTTCTTTAAAGGCTCGCCATGACCCAGATAGCCCATCCCGACAGCATTCTCATCATCGATTTCGGCAGCCAGGTGACGCAGCTGATTGCGCGCCGCATCCGCGAAGCCGGGGTCTATTGCGAAATCCACCCGTTTCAGAATGCCGCAGAGGCGTTTGAGAAGCTCCAGCCCAAGGGCGTGATCTTCTCCGGCGGCCCCGCATCTGTAACGGCGGAAGGCAGCCCGCGTGCGCCGCAGGCGGTGTTCGACAGCAAGGTTCCGATCCTCGGCATCTGCTACGGCCAGCAGACGCTCTGCACCCAGCTTGGCGGCGTTGTTGAGGGCGGTCACGCGGCGGAATTCGGGCGCGCCGATATCGACATCAAAAAGGCAAGCCCTCTGTTCGACGGTTTCTGGGAACAGGGCAAGAGCTATCCCGTCTGGATGAGCCACGGCGACCGCGTGACGAAACTGCCGGAAGGTTTCGAGGTTATCGCAACCTCCGAGAACGCACCCTTCGCCATAGCTGCCGACGAGACACGCCACTATTACACCACCATGTTCCACCCGGAAGTGGTGCATACGCCAGATGGCGGCAAGCTGCTCTCCAACTTCGTGCACAAGATCGTCGGTCTCAAATCCGATTGGACGATGGCAGCCTATCGCGCCGAGATGATCCGCAAGATCCGCGATCAGGTCGGCACCGGGCGCGTGCTCTGCGCACTCTCCGGCGGCGTCGATTCCTCGGTTGCGGCGATCCTCATCCATGAGGCGATCGGTGACCAGCTGACCTGCGTTTACGTCGACCACGGTCTGATGCGGCTTGGCGAAAGCGAGCAGGTCGTCGGCATGTTCCGCGACCATTACAATATTCCGCTGGTACATGTGGATGCCGCAGACATGTTCCTGGGCCAGCTTTCTGGCGTCTCCGACCCGGAAGTGAAGCGCAAGACTATCGGCCGCTTGTTCATCGAGGTCTTCGAGGCGGAAGCTGCCAAGATCGCAGCAGACGGCAAGGGTGCTCCGAATTTCCTCGCGCAGGGCACGCTTTACCCTGACGTCATCGAGAGCGTTTCCTTCTCCGGCGGTCCTTCCGTCACCATCAAGAGCCACCACAATGTCGGTGGCCTTCCCGAGCGCATGAACATGCAGCTGGTGGAGCCGCTGCGCGAGCACTTCAAGGACGAGGTGCGTGCGCTTGGCCGTGAACTTGGCCTGCCGGAAAGCTTCATCGGGCGCCATCCCTTCCCCGGTCCGGGTCTGGCGATCCGTTGCCCCGGTGCGGTTACCCGCGAGAAGCTCGATATTCTGCGCAAGGCAGATGCGATCTATCTCGACGAAATCCGTAAGGCGGGTCTTTACGACACCATCTGGCAGGCCTTCGCAGTGCTCCTGCCGGTGCAGACCGTGGGCGTCATGGGTGACTACCGCACCTATGACTTCGTCTGTGCGCTCCGCGCTGTGACTTCCGTGGATGGCATGACGGCGGATTTCTACCCCTACGACATGAATTTCCTCGGCCGCGCCGCGACCCGCATCATTAACGAAGTCCGGGGCATCAACCGTGTCGTCTATGACGTGACGAGCAAGCCGCCCGGCACGATCGAGTGGGAATAAAACGAAGGCGGAGCAATTCCGCCTTTTGTTCCTCTTTTGTTCTTTATTTTATCACCGCGCAATGATAGGTTTCCGGCCTTGGTATAAGGCTGTGGAGCATCGTCATGGAGTGCGAGTTGGCGGACGAAAGAGCCTTAAAGCAGCTTTGTTTTGATGGGCTGGAGCCGCAGAAAATACGGCGCATCAATCCGCGCTTTCGAAACAAGCTCCTGCTACTGCTGAAGCCACCACGGCAATTGGCGGAAAGAATTTTTGTCGATGCGTCGCATCATGCCATGGGTCGGACAACCCGCGAGGCATATCCCGCCGAGCTTCTGCACATAACCCTGCTGTGTTTGGGGTGTTTCGAGACAATCCCTCACGGACTGACAAGCAGGCTGAAGGCAGCAATGGGTGCTGTAAACGCGCGGCCTGTTCCGGTCACCCTGGACGCAAGCGCGCTTTTCGGCAATCGCAATAGTCTGGTGCTGCGAAACGGTGGTGATCTGCCGGAGATCAACGCTCTGGTGAAGCTGCTGCAACGAGCGCTTCGACAGGCAAACCTTCCCTATATCGCGGCACCATCTTTCACGCCGCATATCACGATGATTTATGGCTGCGGGAAGATAGAGCCGATGCCGGCTGGAAAACCCTATAGCTGGCTTGCGGGTAATTTCGAGCTTGTTTTCAGCCATAATGGCGAAACGCGACATGAGTCCCTTGGACGCTTCGCACTCTCCGCAAAAGCAGATCGTTATGAGCCGCTCGAAAGCCAGCTGCATTTACCGGATAAACTGATCGGTCCGAGAAAACGGCCGAACCGAAAGCAGGCGGAACGCTAAGGCCCGCCAACATGTACGCACGAGCGAGGCGATGTCGCCTCGCTGCAAACGATAATCAGCTTAGAGCTGAACCTTGTCGAAAGCCTTGCCGTCGATGCCAAGCGCTTCGAGGTCGGCGCGGGCCGGCTTGCGATGCGCGCGAACAGCGGTCGAAACCGAAAGGGCGGCACCGAGAACGGCGAAAGTTTCGCCAAAGAAGTTACGCGATGTCTTTGCAACCTGACGCATTTTTCTCTCCATCTTTGATGCCCAGATAATGGGCATTTTTGGCCTCTGCTACAACTCATGATGTAGCAGGGAAGCCATGCAGCTTTGCTCGCGCTCGTTTGGATGTCAGACACTGCATTTTTGCATGGCTAGAATTCCGTGCTTCAGGCTGCGGGTTGAATACGGCGCATTATTTGTTATGCCGGAAGTTCAAGACAAAGAGGCAGGCAACATGACGGTCACCATTTACGGCATCAAGAACTGCGACACGATGAAAAAGGCCAGAAGCTGGCTGGAGGCCAACGGTGTCGACTATTCTTTCCATGACTACAAGACGGCCGGCATCGACCAGGCCCATCTCGAAACATGGTGCGATGCCGCGGGCTGGGAAACGGTTCTGAACCGGGCCGGCACCACCTTCAAAAAACTGGACGATAGCCAGAAAGCCGATCTTACCCGCGAAAAGGCCATTGGCCTGATGCTGGAGCAGCCCTCCATGATCAAGCGACCGGTACTGGAGGTAAAGGAGACGATAACCGTCGGTTTCAAGCCGGAAACCTATCAGTCCCTCTTTGCGTGAGCGCAGGCCACCATGTCCAAGACAACCCGCGCTACCCAGATGCTGACCAAGGCCGGTGTGAACTTCACCACAGTTACCTATGACTACGACCCGAATGCCGACCGGATCGGCCTGCAGGCGGCCGAAGCTATCGGCGAGCCGCCACATCTGGTTCTGAAAACACTGATGGCCGAGCTGGATGGCAAGCCGGTCTGCGTCGTCGTCCCGTCCGACCGGGAAGTGAGCATGAAGAAGCTCGCCGCCGCCTTCGGCGGGAAATCTGCCAGCATGATGAAGCCCGCCGATGCGGAGCGGGCAACCGGTTATCATGTCGGCGGCATCAGCCCTTTTGGACAAAAGAAACAGGTTCCGACCGCCATAGAGGCTGGGGCCATGACCCATTCCCATGTCTACATGAATGGTGGCCAGCGCGGTTTGCAGGTAAGGCTTTCCCCCGGTGACGCGCAGGCGGCGCTGAAAGCCATTGTCGCACCTTTGGTGGCCGATTGACGTCTCGACACAGCTTTGAAAGCATTTGGCTTTCGAAGCGAATGGGCTATGGTCGGCGCCTCCGATTGAAATATACGAAGGCAGATCATGACTGTTTCCCCCATCGATCCCGTCAAACTCGAGAAACTGGCTGAAGTCGCCGTCAAGGTCGGCCTGCAATTGCAGAAGGATCAGGATCTGGTGATCACCGCTCCGCTGGCGGCGTTGCCGCTGGTGCGGTTTTTGACCAAACACGCCTATCTTGCCGGCGGCGGGCTGGTCACCACCTTCTATTCCGACGAAGAAACCACGCTTTCCCGCTACCGCCACGCCAGCGACGCCAATTTCGACCGGGCTTCCGGCTGGCTCTATGACGGCATGGCCAAGGCCTATGCCAATGGCGCGGCGCGGCTTGCGATTGCCGGCGACAACCCCATGCTGCTGGCCGAACAGGATCCCGCCAAGGTGGCGCGCGCCAACAAGGCCAATTCCACGGCCTATAAGCCGGCGCTTGAGAAGATTTCCAACTTCGATATCAACTGGAACATCATCTCCTATCCAAACCCGTCCTGGGCAAAACAGGTCTTCCCCGGTGTGACGGAAGACGAAGCGGTTCGCAAGCTCGCGGACGCCATCTTCGCTGCTTCGCGGGTAGATCTCGCCGATCCGGTCGCGGCATGGGCGGAGCATAACGCCAATCTCGCCAAGCGTTCGGCATGGCTGAACGGTGAACGTTTCTCGTCGCTGCATTTCACCGGTCCCGGCACGGACGTGAAAATCGGCCTGGCGGACGGCCACGAATGGCATGGGGGCGCCTCCACCGCCAAGAACGGTGTCACCTGCAACCCGAACATTCCGACGGAAGAAGTCTTCACCACACCGCATGCGCTGCGGGTGGATGGTTACGTGTCCAGCACCAAGCCGCTTTCACATCAGGGAACGCTGATCGACGATATCCAGGTGAAGTTCGAAGACGGCCGCATCGTGGAAGCCAAGGCTTCGAAGGGCGAAGCCGTGCTGAACAAGGTGCTCGATACCGACGAGGGTGCGCGGCGTCTGGGTGAAGTGGCGCTGGTGCCGCATTCCTCGCCGATTTCGGCAAGTGGCATCCTGTTCTACAACACGCTGTTCGACGAAAACGCCTCCTGCCACATTGCGCTCGGCCAATGCTATTCAAAATGCTTCGTTGATGGTGCTTCGTTGTCGCAGGATCAGATCAAGGCGCAAGGCGGCAATTCCAGCCTGATCCACATCGACTGGATGATCGGTTCCGATAAGGTGGATATCGATGGCGTGAAGCCGGATGGCTCCACAGTTCCGGTGATGCGCAAGGGCGAATGGGCCTGAGCTATTTCGGCAGCTGGCTCCGCTGACTGAGCCAGATGCTGAAAAGCACTGCAACGAAGCCGACGATTTGCGCTGGCGTGAGGCTTTGGCCGAGCGCCAGCCAGCCGAGCAGGGTCGCAACGACGGGGCTTAGGAAACCGAGCGAGGCTGCAGCCGAGGGTTCGATGCGGGCGAGACCCCGGAACCACAGGAAATAGGTCAAGGCGGCACCAATAATGCCGAGATAGGCCATACCGAGAATATTGGCCGCGGTAGGTGCAGGCAGGGCCGGTTCCAGGAAATATGCGACCGGCAGAAGCAGAATGCCTCCAGCCGTCAATTGCCAGGCCGTAAAGGTGAGGTTCGACACCGGCGGTCGCCATTTGCGGGTGAGCACGGTTCCAAAGGCCATGGATACGGCGCCTGCAAGACCCGCAGCCACGCCGACGGCATCCAGCGCGGCAGCACCCGGCGCCAAAACCAGAAGTGCGACGCCGACAATCCCCAGAAGACCAGCGACAATGGCCAGCGGCCGGACCGGCGCGGCGAGAAACAGCCGCGAAAGGCCGATAACGATCAGGGGTTGGATCGCACCCACAGTCGCAGCCACTCCACCCGGCAGCCGGTAAGCCGAAACGAAAAGCATCGCCCAGAAAAACGAGAAATTCAGCGCACCTAGAATAAGGCTGCGAGACCACCAAATGCCCTTCGGTAGTTTTCTGACCAGAAGCAACAACAATACTCCGGCCGGCAAGGCGCGCAGCATCGCAACATGGAATGGATATCCATGTGGCAGGAATTCGGTGGTGACGAAGTAGGTCGTCCCCCAGATGGCGGGGGCAAGTGCCGTCACCAGCACATCGGCGGCATATGTGGTATTTTTCTTCATTTCAAGAATCTCTACATCAAGATAAATACAACTTAGCCAATTTTATCTTGACGTCAAGATATCAGTTGTTATGCCTTGGTAATGAACAAAGAACCGAATGATCATGTCGATCACATTCTGGCGCAATGGCGCAAGGAGAGGCCCGATCTCGATGTCGAGCCAATGGGGCTGCTTGGGCGCTTGAAACGGCTAACCACGCATCTCGGTCGCGAGGTGGAGGCGGTGCTGCTGAAACACGGCCTCTCCTCTTCCGCTTTTGATGTGCTGGCGACATTACGGCGCGCGGGCGCGCCCTACCGGCTTTCGCCCGGTGATCTGCTGGCCATGACAATGGTAAGCTCCGGCACAATGACCAACCGGATCGACCAACTGGAAAAAGCGGGTCTGGTGGAGCGCGTCCACAACCCGCAGGATCGGCGCAGCGTATTGATATCATTGACGGAACGGGGATTTGCCATCGTCGAGGACGCGGTTAGCGCCCATGTCGAGAACCAGCAACGGCTGGTCGCACAGCTCAGCGAAGAAGAGCGCAACGCGCTGAACAAGCTTGTGAAGCGGTTTCTACAGGGGTTTGAAGCTTAGGTTCCCTAAAAAGCGGACAGGAACCAGCAATCGCGCAGGTGATGGCGCTTGTTTTGGCGCTAAGAATCCTATAAGCAATTTTCCGTTAACCTGTCCTACAGGTTGGAGGAACGATTGTATAAGCCCATTTCGCAGGAAACCGATCTCGTCAGCAGCGCGATTGGCGCAATCACGCGCCACATTCGCGAAAACGAACTTGCCCCCGGAGCGAAGCTGCCCAGCGAGCTTTCGCTCTCGCAGCAGCTCGGTGTCTCGCGCACCGTGGTTCGCGAGGCTTTCCGGTCCTTGTCGGCCATGCGGCTGATCGATGTCAGCGTCGGCAAGCGCGCCACGGTGGCGACGCTGGATCATGGCGCGATGTCGCTGATGTTCGAACATGGCATTCACACCGAGCAGATCAACATCCAGCAGATTTACGACGTGCGCCGCACTATCGAAGTCAGAACCGTGACATTGGCGGCGCTGCGGCGAACGGATGCGGAGGCACTCACCATTCTCGACAACGCCAACAATATGGAGCGGGACTTCGGTAATAGTGACAGGGTCATGGAACACGACCTTGCCTTTCACCTTGCCGTTGCCAGAGCCTCCAAGAACCCGGTTTTCGAACTCATTCTCGGCGCCTTTCAGAATGTGACGCGCCAGACATGGCCGATCGGCTGGAAGAGCCGCAAATCCGACGCGCAGCGTCATGCCGCGACTGAACTTCATATCGCCATCGGACAGGCCATTGCCGCGGGCGACCCGCAAACGGCCTCAACACTTATGGCACGGCATTTCGATGAAAGCGTGCATGCGCTTCTGGCCGCCGGCATCGCCTGATTTTTCAAACGCAGTTCCAGACCGAAAACTGCCTGCCTCTGGAGGAGACACTTCATGAAAATTACGAAACTCGAAACCGTCCGCGTGGCGGAACGGGCAAACCTGCTCTGGGTTCTGGTCCACACGGATGAGGGCATTACCGGACTTGGTGAAACCTTCTACGGCGCCGAGACGGTTGAAACCTATGTGCACGAATATATCGCACCCCGCGTGATCGGCCGCGATCCGCTGCAGATCGACCTTCTGGCACAGGATCTCGTCGGTTATCTCGGCTTCCGTTCATCGGGTGCGGAAGTGCGCGGCAATTCCGCCTTCGATATCGCGCTTTGGGATATTATTGGCAAGGCCACCAACCAGCCTATTGCGCAATTGCTTGGCGGCTTCAGCCGCAGGGAAATCCGCACCTACAATACCTGCGCGGGCACGGAATATATCAAGAAGGCGACCGGCCAGCAGACGGCCAATTACGGCCTGTCCGGCGGCAAGGATTATGACGATCTGAACGGCTTCCTGCACCGGGCGGACGAGCTTGCCCATTCGCTGCTGGAAGACGGCATCACGGCCATGAAGATCTGGCCTTTCGATGCGGCGGCGGAAAAGACGCGCGGCCAATATATCTCGATGCCTGACCTGAAAAGCGCGCTCGAGCCGTTCGAGAAAATTCGTAAGGCAGTCGGCGACAAGATGGATATCATGGTGGAGTTTCACTCCATGTGGCAGCTTCTGCCCGCCATGCAGATCGCCAAGGCGCTCACCCCTTACCAGACCTTCTGGCACGAAGATCCGATCAAGATGGACAGCCTTTCCAGCCTGACGCGTTATGCTGCCGTTTCACCCGCGCCGATTTCCGCATCGGAGACGCTCGGCTCACGATGGGCTTTCCGAGATCTCCTGGAAACTGGCGCCGCCGGTGTGGTGATGCTTGACATCAGCTGGTGTGGTGGACTTTCCGAAGCGCGCAAGATCGCTTCGATGGCCGAAGCCTGGCATCTGCCCGTTGCGCCGCATGATTGCACCGGCCCGGTGGTACTCTGCGCCTCCACGCATCTGTCGCTCAACGCACCGAATGCGCTGGTTCAGGAAAGCGTGCGCGCCTTCTACAAAACCTGGTACCGCGATCTCGTTACCGCATTGCCGGAAGTTAAAAACGGCATGATCACCGTGCCGCCGGGTGCCGGCCTTGGCATGGAGCTGCATCCCGATATTGAAAAGACCTTCACCGTCAGCCGTCGTTTTTCAGATGCGGCGTCGATCTGATCAGAACAGACTGCCCTGATTTCCCGGGTCCGAAGAGGCCGGTTTCACCGGCTTCTTTTTGGGAGCGGCAGGCGTGGGAACGTCAGATGATGGAGTAGCCTCGCCTGTCGTCAGGGCGGCGACGCGACCGTCGGCGAACTCCATAGACACTACAGCGCCGGATGCGATGGCAGCAGCCCGGGTCAGGGGCCGGTTCTCCTCGTCGCGGATGACAGCATAACCGCGGTTCAACACATTCTTGTAGGACAGCGACTGCAGGATGCGGTCATGGGCAGCAAGGCCCGAGCGGTTCTGCGCCATGCGGTGAAGCACGGCGGTATCGGCACGTCGCGTTGCGGTGACGACCCGTTCCTTCTGCCGCTCCAACTGGCCGAGCAAGCGGGCGGGCAGCGAACGCAGCGCGGAATCGGTCGAGGAAATTCTCGACTGCGCCTGCAAAAGGCGGCGCTCCACAAGCGCCTCGGCCCTCTGCATGCGTTCCGTAACACGCTGGCGATGCTGCCGCAGGCCATTCAGCAGGATTTCCGGCCTCAGACCCGAAGCAGAGCGTTCGAACGCGCGGCGCTTGTTCAGCGTCGTCATTTCAAGCCCGCGACCCAAACCGCTTGCGGCCTCGTCGAAACGACGGCGCGGCAGAGCCAGAAGCTGGTCAAGCGATGGCAGCGCACGCACCAGAGCACGCACGCCCTGTCGGCGATTGTCCATTTGGCGTGATACCGAGCCGGAAAGGCGCGCTGCAAGGCCGGAGAGCTGCGCCTCCAGTTCCGCACGCACCGGCACGGCCATTTCGGCGGCACCCGTCGGTGTCGGCGCGCGCACGTCGGCGGCGTAGTCGATCAGGGTCGTATCCGTCTCATGCCCCACAGCGGAAATCAGCGGGATTTCGCTCTCTGCAGCGGCGCGCACGACGATTTCGTCGTTGAAGCTCCATAGATCTTCCAGACTGCCGCCACCACGGGCGACGATCAGCACATCGGGGCGTGCAATCTCACCGCCGGGCTGAAGCGCATTGAAACCGCGAATGGCGTTCGCCACTTCCTCACCCGAGCCTTCCCCCTGCACCTTGACCGGCCAGACGACGACATGGACCGGAAAACGATCCGAAATGCGGTGGAGGATATCGCGAATGACAGCGCCCGTGGGCGATGTGACAACGCCGATGACACGCGGCATGAACGGCAGGCGGCGTTTGCGTTCCGCATCGAACAGCCCTTCCGCCGCCAGACGCCGGCGGCGGTCCTCCAGCAAAGCCATCAGCGCGCCCGCGCCGGCCGGCTCCAGGCTTTCTATGACGATCTGATATTTCGAGGAGCCGGGAAAGGTGGTGACCTTGCCGGTGGCGATGACCTCCATGCCCTCTTCCGGGCGGAACTTCAGCCGCGAGAAAGTACCCTTCCAGATAACCGCATCGATGCGGGCGCGATCGTCCTTCAGGGAGAAATAGGCGTGACCCGAAGAATGCGGACCCCGGTAGCCGGAAATCTCGCCGCGCACCCTCACCTGATCGAAAGCCGTCTCCACCGTTCGCTTGATGGAACCCGACAGTTCGGAAACCGAGAACTCGGCAAGATTGCTCAATGCGGCATTGGAGAAAATATCGCTCATGCCCGTTTGTAACCAAAACCCGTCGATTCGGAAATGCCGGTACTGGCCGGGTCTATTTTAACGGCGGTGAAACCATATCCTCAACTAACGAGTTAGGAAAATGGGTGAGGGAGGAGAAAACAAGGGTTCGTTAGGGAAGAGGACGCTACGTCTTATCCCAGACCCGGCAACCAAAGAGGAGGCGGCATTCATGATTTTTCTTACCGCCACATTGCTCGGCGTAACCGCAGTTGCGTTGCGTTCGGTATTCAGCATCATTTTCATCTGCCTGATGGTTATCGGCGCCTATGGTGTCGCAATGGCGATTTCTGCAACCGCCGTGCCGCTGATGTCGCTGCTCCTGGCGCTTGCGGGTTATAATTTCGGCGTTGTGAGTGTGGTCATCGGCCTTCTCGTGCTGCAACGTCCGCGTTCCACCCAGCCGACGCTTTAAAGCACACGGCCTTGCGGCTTCGCCACTTCGCCCTGACCGAGGTTTACGGACTGGCTGTAGACCTTTCCATCTCTTTTCTGCTGATTTTTTATATCGGCATCGACCCGCTTGCCGCCCGTCTTCCGGGCGCTTTGGCAGGGCTTGCGACGAGTTGGAGGCTAAACCATTCGAATGGCGATGGCCGCAATGAGCTGAACGGCTTTCTGTTGAACGCCGTCACGCTTATCTCCCGCATGGTTGGCGTCGGGCTGTTCGCCCTGCTGCAATGGCGCAATCCACTCGTGCAGCCGCTGGTCCCGCTCGCCTTTTCCGCACTCGCGGCACTGGTGCTGGCGCTTTACGGCTATAGGCGGCTTCAAAAGCAGCGTGCGGATCAGGATTAAACCGTCTCCCAACCGTCCTTTTCCGCCGCACGGTAGATGGCATCGATGAAAAGCTGGTTCTTCCTCGAGCTTTCCAGGGTGACGACCTCGCCCTCACCTTTCACCGCGCGGGCAAAGGCCTCCGCCTCCAGCTTGTACTGGCGACTATCCTGAAACCGGAAGACTTGCGACTGGTTATGGCCCTGGTTGGTCAACTCGATTTCCTCCGCACCCCAGCGATTTGCATTGAAGGGAGATTTGATCTCGATGTACCCGTAAGTGCCATGGAAAACCATCAGCTGGCGGGCGGCAAGCTGGGTTGCCAGATAAAAGCTCAGTTCGAAGCCGCCGAAATCGGCCCTGACGCTGGAATAGATATCGGTACCGAATTCTTTATCACGCTCGACGCTCGCCTGTACGCGCTTCGGCTCGGCACCCGTGGCAAAACGGGTGACGATGGTCGGGTAGACGCCGATATCCGGCAAGGCCCCGCCGCCCAGTTCGGGAATATTGCGCATATTGCCGGGATCGCGGTTGAAGTAGCTGAAAGCGCCCTGCACATGCTTCAGCGTTCCGATTGCACCTGATGCCAGCAATTCCTTCACCTTGGCCCAAACAGGAGAATAGGTGACCATGAAAGCCTCCGACACGACAACGCCATTGTCATCCCGCGCCGCGATGATGGCGTCGATCTCTTCAGCCTTGAGTGCGATCGGCTTTTCACACAGCACGTGTTTGCCGGCATTGGCAGCTTTTATGGTCCATTCCACATGTTGCGAGGTGGGAAGCGGAATATAGACGGCATCGATGACATCGGACGCAAGCATTTCCTCATAGGAGCCGAAGGCATGCGGGACGGAAAAACGATCTGCAACCGCACGCGCCTTGGCATGATCGCGGCTGGCGATGGCGCTGACCACACAGTTCCGCGCATCCTGAATCGCCGGAATGACGTGATCCTGAGCGATTTTTGCCGTTGAAATTATTCCGAAGCGCAGCATCTCATTCTCCCACTCTGTAATTCCGGGAACTTACCATTGTCGCGACGCCTGGCAAGTCGCACGAAACGTAACTGCAAACGCTATGGCCGGATTCGTCCTTCCTTTGTCGGTTTCCATGCTTTTATCCAGCCTTTCAAAGGTGAATTATGCTATGCATGAACCCAATGGAGAATCATGAAATGTCCTCTTCTCACACAGCACTCCTTGTCATCGACGTTCAGGAATCCTTCCGGCACACCCCCTATTTCGAGGAAAGCGAACTTCCCGCCTATCTGGAAAAACAGCAGGCACTGATCGACGGCGCCAAGGCGTCGGGCATTCCAGTCGTGCAAATCTTTCATGTCGATGGCGACCGGGCCTTTGCAGAGGAGAGCGGCTATATTCGCGCGCTGGAAGGTGTGCGCATTACCCCTGACGTCACCTTTCGCAAGAACCGCCACTCTGCTTTCGCCGGCACCGGCCTCGATATCTGGCTGACGCAAAAGGGTATCAACCGGCTGATCGTATCCGGCATCCGCACCGAACAGTGCTGCGAAACGACCACACGGCATGCATCGGACCTCGGTTACACAGTCGATTACGTCACCGAGGCGACGCTTACCTTTCCAATGACGCACGCCTCGGGCACCGTGTTCAGCCCTGATGATATTCGCACCCGAACCGAGCTGGTGCTGGCCGGTCGCTTTGCGCGCATCGCAACCGTCGGCGACGTTCTCGAAACGGTACGAAAGGCCGCCTGATGGACAATGGCGGCACGCGGACCATTCCCTTTTATACGCTTGTGCCGCCACACGCGCTGTTGCTCGATATTGCCGGCCCGCTGGAGGTGATCCGTTATGCCAACGCGGAACAGCGGGACGTCCATTTCGACTGCCGTTACATCGCGGAACATGACCAGCAGCAATCCTCCATCGGCCTTGGGCTTTGCGGGCTGGAGGCCTTGCCCGAGAGCCTGCCGGACAATGCTTTCCTGCTGATTTCCGGCAGCATCTCCCGATTCGACAACGCGCCGGAGATGCGACGGGAGCGGCAGGCGCTGGTGGCATGGTTGCGCCGCGCAGTGCGCGCGGACACCACAGTCATTTCCATTTGCTCCGGCGCACTGCTCGCGGGCGAAGCAGGTCTTTTCGACGGGCGGAGCTGTACGACACATGCGGATTGCATCGAAGCGCTGCGCCGCACCGCACCGCTGTCGCAGGTGGCCGAAAACCGTCTTTTCGTGGAGGATGGCAACCGCTTCTCCAGCGCCGGTATTTCCACCGGCACCGACCTCATGCTGCATGTCGTTTCCCGACTGACATCGCCTGCGGTCGCGGCGCGCATTGCCAAAAATATGGTCGTTTATCTCAGGCGCAGCGGCAGTGATCCGCAAATCTCCCCCTGGCTTACCGGCCGCAACCACATTCACCCCGCCATTCACCGGGTGCAGGACCGGGTGATGACTGAGCCGGCTCAGGACTGGTCTTTGGAACGGCTGGCCGATATTGCCGCACTCAGCGAGAGGCACCTGTCCCGCCTGTTTCGCGAGCATACCGGCATCAGCGTCATCGACTACGTCAACCTGATGCGGGTCAATCTCGCCCGCGACATCCTTGCAAACAGCCGTCTGGATATGGAAGCCATTGCCGAGCGGGCGGGCTTTGCCTCCGCCCGGCATTTGCGGCGCGTGTGGCAACAGCACAATCACCTCCCGCCCAGCCACTATCGCGGCTTTCAGGCCTGATCTCACCCGCTTTTGCCCGTTGCCTGATGAATGCCATCAAAGGAATTGAATGGTTATGCCGGCAAGCAGTTGATAACCTTGCCGCCAAAGACAGCAAGAGGAGCATTCCCCGTGGAAAAACGAAGCCTTGGCCGCACCGGCCTCTCCATCGCCCCGATCGTCTTCGGCGGCAACGTGTTCGGCTGGACAGCGGACGAGAAGACTTCCTTTGCCCTGCTCGATTCATTTTTCGACGCCGGGTTCAACGCCATCGACACGGCAGACGTCTATTCCGCCTGGGTGGACGGGCATGAGGGCGGCGAGTCGGAAGCCATCATCGGAAAATGGCTGAAACAGTCGAGCGTCAAGCGGGAGGACGCGGTGATCGTTACCAAGGTCGGTTTCGACAATCGCGGTCAGAAGATAGGCCTCAGCGCCAAATGGATCGCAGAGGCTGTCGACGCCTCGCTGAAGCGCCTGCAAACCGACTATATCGATCTCTACCTCGCCCATAAGCCGGACGCGGATGTGCCGCTGGAGGAAACGCTTGCAGCCTTTGCAAAGCTGAAGGAACAGGGAAAGATACGCGCCATCGGCTGCTCCAACTATTCGGCGAGCCAGCTTCAGGAGGCGCTGGACACGGCCGCGAAGAACGATCTGCCCCGTTACGATGTGCTGCAGCCGGAATATAATCTCTACAACCGTGCGGATTTCGAAGGCCCGCTTGCCGATCTTTGCGTCGCCCGGGAAATTGGTGTCATCAATTATTATAGCCTCGCGGCCGGGTTCCTCACCGGGAAATATCGCGCCAAGGCGGATACCGAAGGCGTCGCCCGCAGCTACCGGGTGGGTGAATATGTCAACGCCCGCGGCCTTGCCGTTCTGGGCGCCATGGATGCGGTTGCCGTGGAAACCGGAGCCAAGCTTGCCGATATCGCGCTGGCGTGGCTATTGCGGAAGAAGGCCGTGACGGCACCGATTGCCAGCGCCACCAGCCTGTCGCAACTCGAAAGCTTCAAACGCGCCGTCAATCTCAAGCTGACGGATGAGATGATGACGCTGCTCGACAAGGCGGGCGCGTGACATGGATCTTGTAATTCGCGACGCGGAGCCGGAAGACCGGGCAGAATGGCTGCGCCTGTGGAACGACTATCTCGCCTTCTATAACGTACACCTTGCCGAGGAAGTTACGGACCATACATGGGCGCGTATCCTCGATCCGGCATCACGCGTTTCCATGCGCGTGGCTCTTCTGGGCGACAGGATGGCCGGTTTCGCCATCCATCACTTCCATGATTCCACCTGGGTGAAAACGCCCGACTGCTATCTGGAAGACCTGTTCGTTGACGGCGCGATCCGTGGCAAGGGAACAGGCCGGGCGCTGATGGATGACCTCATTGCCATATGCAAGGAAAAGGGCTGGTCCCGGCTTTACTGGAACACGGACGAGCACAATCACCGTGCTCAGAAGCTTTACGACAGCTACGTCAAAAGCGACGGCCATATCCGCTATCGCATCAAGTTCTGATCACCCTCTGAAGCGGAAGAAATCCACGAAAGCCCTTAGCGCCGGGCGCATCTGCCGGCGCGAGGGGTAATAGATATAAAAACCATCAAAGGGCGCGCACCAGTCCTCCAGCACCCGGACCAGCCTGCCTTCCTTGATGTCGTCGTCTACGCGCTGTTCGAAAACGAAAGCCAGACCCGCGCCGTCGATCGCCGCCCGGCGAATAAGGCTCTGGTCCGACAGGATGAGCGGCCCCTGCACATCGACCACCAAAGGTCTGCCGTCCTTTTCCAGCTCCCAGCGGTAGAGCAGACCACTGGAGAAGCGACGGAGAATACAGCGATGCCGCATCAAATCCCTCGGCTCACGGGGCGGCAGATTTTCTTCGAAATAGGTGGGCGCGCCGACAATCGCGCCACGCCATGGGCCGCTCGCCTTCACGGCAATCATATCCGCTTCAAGATTCTCGCCGAGCCGCAGGCCGGCATCAAAACCTTTCGCGACGATATCCTCGAAGCGGTCATCGGTCGAAATCTCCAGCGAGATATCTGGATATAGCCGCAGGAACTCGCCAAGCCGGGGCATGATCAGGTCTTCCGCCGCAAGTCTCGGCAGGGTTATCCGCAATGGTCCGGCCGGCCTTCCGCCATGCTCGGCAAGCGTATCGATGACAGCATCAATTTCAGCAAGGGCCGGCCCAAGCGTCTCGAGAAGCCGCCTGCCCTCCTCTGTCGGCGAAACGCTGCGGGTGGTACGATGCAGCAGGCGCAGGCCAAGGCTCGCTTCGAGCGACGATACTGCATGGCTGACGGCGGAAGGCGCAATGGCAAGTTCGGCGGCAGCTTTACGAAAGCTGCGGCCTTCGGCAACGGCAGCGAGGACAGCGAGTTGAGAGAGTTGCACACGGTTCATTGTTCTAAATAATAGAACAACCCGCATCGATTTGCAGCGATTATTTTTGCCGTCTTAGGGCGCTATCTTCTCATCACGCCCCTGACAACGGGCGGTTCCTCATGGAAGGACGAACAGATGAAAAAAAGAACTCTCGGAAACAACCTTTCCGTTTCGGCGCTTGGCCTCGGCTGCATGGGCATGACCCATGCCTATAGCCCGACCGGCGACGAAAATAGTGCAATAGCGACGCTGCACCGCGCCGTCGAACTCGGTGTCACTTTTTTTGACACGGCAGAGGTCTATGGGCCCTACAACAACGAAATCCTCGTCGGCAAGGGTTTGAAGCCCTATCGCGACAAGGTGGTCATTGCTACCAAGTTCGGTTTCAAAATCGACGCCAGCAAACCCGCAGGCCAGATGATGGTGGGTACCGACAGCCGCCCGGAAAATGTGCGCGCCGTCGCCGAAGCCTCTCTCAAACGCCTAGGCGTCGACACCATCGACTTGTTCTACCAGCATCGCGTCGATCCGGATGTTCCAATCGAAGATACGGTCGGCGCCATGGCGGAACTGGTCCGGCAGGGCAAGGTGAAACATCTGGGCCTTTCGGAAGCGAGTGCCGAAACACTTCGCAAGGCGCATTCCACTCACCCGATCGCTGCCATACAGAGCGAATATTCGTTGTGGACCCGCGATGTGGAGGAAAACGGCGTGCTGGAAACATGCCGCGAACTCGGTATCGGTTTCGTCCCCTTCAGCCCGCTCGGGCGCGGTGCCCTGACGGGCGCGCTGAAGTCGCTCGACGGACTTGCATCCGACGATTTCCGCCGCGGCCTGCCGCGCTTCCAAAGTGAAAACTTCGATGCCAATCTGGCGCTCATCAAGCTTCTGGAAGACATGGCTGCCGAAAAGGGTGTTACCGCCGGGCAACTGGCTCTGGCCTGGGTTCTGGCGCAGGGTGACTTTATCGTTCCGATCCCCGGTACGACGAAAATCGCCAATCTTGAGACAAACGTGGCGGCAGCGGACGTATCGCTGACGGCAGAAGAAGTCGCCAGCCTTGGCGCGTTGCTTTCTCCAGCAAAGGTTGCCGGCCAACGATATCCCGAGCGTATGTCCCAGATGGCGAACCGCTAAAAACAAAAAAGCCGAGGCGACTGCCTCGGCTTTTTCAATTCATGGAGACAGAGCTTTACGCTCTCAGCACGCCGCCCGTCGATTTCTCGACGTTACCGACGATCTTTGCGGTCAGCGCCTCGAAATCCTCGTCCGTCAGCGTCTTGTCGACCGGCTGGATCTGAACTTCAATGGCGATGGACTTTCGGCTTTCACCAAGCGATGCACCTTCGAAGACGTCAAAGACATTGACGCCGGTGATCAGCTTGCGATCAGCGCTTGTTGCAGCCTTGATGATGGCGCCTGCCTCGACCGACTTGTCGACCACGAAGGCGAAGTCGCGCTTGACCGCCTGGAAGGGCGAAAGCTCAAGGGCCGGCTTTGTGCGGGTCGCCTTCTTCTTCGGCTCCGGCATGGCGTCGAGATAGATCTCGAAACCGCTATAGACACCGGAAACATCCAGCTCTGACAGAGTCTTCGGGTGGAATTCACCGAAATAGCCGAGCACGACCTTCGGACCCATCTTGATGGTGCCGGAGCGGCCAGGGTGATACCAGCCGGGAGCGCCGGCCTCGATCTGCACATTGGCCATCGGCAGGCCGCAGGCTTCGAGCACCGAAAGCGCATCGGCCTTGGCGTCATAGACATCCACCGGCTTGCCGCCGCCCTTTGTGGCATTGGACCACATGCGGCCGCTGCCTGCGAGCGAGGCCGTGCCACGGCGTACACCGCCGGCAACACGGCGCTGGGTGTCTGGCGTGTCACCCTCATAGGTGCCGGAGACCTCGAAGATTGCCACATCGCCATGGCCCTTGTCGGCATTGCGCTGTGCTGCGGTCAGAAGGCCCGGCAGAAGCGAAGGACGCATATCCGACATATCGGCCGCGATGGGGTTGGCCAGTTTCAGAGCGGGCGAACCGCCACCGAAAAGCTTCGCGTGAGCTTCCGGGATGAAGGACCACGTGACGGCCTCCAGCATGCCACGGCTGGCAAGCGCACGGCGCGCGGTGCGGGTGCGCACCTGCAGCGTCGTCAAGATGCGGCCGTTGACGGCACCGAAGCTCTCCAGCGGTTCCGGCTTGATGTTGTCGACGCCATGAATGCGCATGACCTCTTCCACCAGATCGGCCTTGCCGTCGACATCCGGGCGCCAGGACGGCACGGTGACGGAAACACGCTCGCCCGTTCCCTCGATGCCGAAACCGAGACCCTTGAGAATGGCCAGGCTTTCTTCCGCCGAAACTTCTAGACCGGTCAGACGCTTAACTTCCGAGAGCGGAAAATCAACGACCTTGGGCTGATGCCCCTTGTAACCGACGACCTTGGCTTCGCCGGCAACGCCGCCGCAGAGTTCCAGAACCAGTTCGGTGGTGCGTTCCAGACCCGGAACCATATATTCCGGATCGACGCCGCGCTCGAAGCGATAACGGGCATCGGTGATGATGCCGAGCGAACGGCCGGTCTTGGCGATGTTGATCGGATCCCAGAGAGCGGACTCGATCAACACGTCAACGGTGTTTTCATCACAGCCGGAGTGTTCACCGCCCATGACGCCGCCGATGGACTCGAGGCCCTTTTCGTCGGCGATGACGACATTGTTCGGGCCGAGCTTGTATTCGCGCTGATCAAGCGCGAGGATCGTCTCACCCTCTTTCGCACGGCGGACCGTCAGGTCGCCCTTGACCTTGGCGGCATCGAAGACGTGCATCGGCCGGCCCTGATCGAAGGTCATGTAGTTGGTGATGTCCACGAGCGCATTGATGGGACGCAGGCCGATTGCCATCAGACGCTGCTGCATCCACTTCGGGCTCGGGCCGTTCTTCACACCGCGCACGATGCGCAGCGAAAAGCCGGGGCAGAGCGCCGCGTCATCCAGCTCCAGCTTCACGTCGACCGGGGTTGAGCCTTCGACCTTGAAGGACGGCGCTGGCTTGGTCTTGAGCTTGCCGAGACCGGAAGCGGCGAGATCGCGCGCGATGCCATAGATCGAGGTGCAATCCGGGCGGTTTGGCGTCAGATTGATCTCGATGACCGGATCGTCAAGTCCGGCATAGGTCGCGAAAGAAGTGCCGACCGGCGCGTCTTCCGGCAGATCGATGATGCCGTCGTGATCGTCGGAAATGTTCAGCTCTTTTTCGGAGCACATCATGCCGTGGCTTTCGACACCGCGTATCTTGCCGACGGCAAGCGTGACATCGATGCCCGGCACGTAAACGCCAGGACGCGCCAGCGCACCGACAAGGCCGGCGCGCGCATTCGGCGCGCCGCAGACGATCTGTACCGGCTTGCCGTCACCGGCATCCACCATCAACACCTTGAGGCGGTCGGCCTCGGGATGTTTTTCGGCGGAGACGACCTTGGCAATGACGAAAGGCTTATAGGCCGCCTTGTCGTCGACGTCCTCGACCTCAAGCCCGATCGCCGTCAACCGTTCGCAAATCTCGTCCAGCGTCGCATCCGTTTCGAGATGCTCTTTCAGCCAGGAAAGAGTGAATTTCATGTCTTTGCTCCTTGGCTAACCGGATTAAACGCTCAAACCGCCGAACAGCGTCGGCATGTCGAGCGGGCGGAAGCCGTAGTGGTTCATCCAGCGGACATCGGCGTTGAAGAAATCACGCAGGTCCGGCATGCCGTATTTCAGCATGGCGATGCGGTCGAGGCCCATGCCCCAGGCAAAGCCCTGATATTCATCCGGGTCCAGACCGCCGGCGCGCAGCACATTCGGGTGCACCATGCCGCAGCCAAGGATTTCCATCCAGTCGTTGCCTTCGCCGAACTTGACGATCGGGCCGGAGCGGTCGCACTGAATATCCACCTCGAAGCTCGGCTCCGTGAAGGGGAAGAACGACGGGCGGAAGCGCATGACAACGCTATCCACCTCAAAGAAGGTCTTGCAGAACTCTTCAAGTACCCAGCGCAGATTGCCAACATGCGCCTTCTTGTCGATCACCAGACCTTCGACCTGATGGAACATCGGCGAATGGGTGGCATCGGAATCCTGACGATAGGTCTTGCCCGGAATGACGATGCGGATCGGCGGCTTCTGGCTTTCCATGGTGCGGATCTGCACCGGCGAGGTGTGCGTGCGCAGCACCTTGCGCTCGCCGTTTTCATCCGGCTGGAAGAAGAAGGTGTCATGCATTTCGCGGGCCGGATGGCCTTCGGGGAAATTCAGCGCCGTGAAGTTGTAATAGTCCGTTTCGATATCCGGACCTTCGGCGATCGAGAAGCCCATATCCGCAAAGATCGCGGTGATTTCATCGACGATCTGGCTGATCGGATGAATGCGGCCGCGCTCGGTCGGAGACTGGCGGACCGGCAGGCTGACATCAAGCGTTTCCGCCTTCAGGCGGGCGGCAATCGCGGCATCTTTCAGGCCACTCTTGCGTTCACCGATCAGGTCGGTGATTTCAGTCTTGAGCTGGTTGATGGCAGCGCCTCGGGTCTGGCGCTCTTCCGGCGTCATCGACCCCAGCGTCTTCAGAAGCTCCGAAACCGAGCCCTTCTTGCCAAGCGCGGAGACGCGCACGGCTTCGATGGCCGGCTCATCGGCGGCGGCGGCGATCTCCGACATCAGTTGCGATTTCAAGGTATCAAGTTCAGTCATCTTTTCCTGCCTTGCCGGTATTTTTAACAGCGGCTTCGGGGTTCACAGCATTCATCAGATAGTCGGTCGCCATGATAAAGCGTCGCAGATCACTACCCATCCGCACGCGCCCGATCAACCGGGCAAGCGGTAAAAATCGCCCCAGAATGCCGATCAGACGGCACAATTCTTCAAGCGCCCGCGGCGGGGCGTTTTCACGCCAGCGGGCAAAGGCGGCGTCGCAGGTTTTAGGCGCATCGCAGGCGCGGGTCGCGACCTGCAAAAACAGCAGCCAGATATCGCGCGCCTGCGCCGTCTCCAGCGGCATGACCTCCTGAGGGCGCTCCTCGAAATCCATGAAACCGATACGGTCGTCTTTTAAAAAGAAGTCACGCACATGCGGGCGGCCGTGGCAGAGGCCCGCCGCATGCAGCTCGCCAAGCGCTTCTGCGGATTTCACAAGCAAGGCGTCATGTTGCACCGGATCGGACGCCTTTAGCGCATCCATCCGCTCCATGAGCGTCGGACCGACATCTCCCAGCACCATTGCTGTGCGCGACGAGTAGATCAGCGGCGGAACCGGGAAACCGCCTTGCTGGAACTGCTGCAACGTTTCCAGCTCTCGCTGCATGAGGCCCGCGCCGTCCAGCGGTTCAGAAGGGCGAAGAAAAGCATAAGGCAGAAGTTTTGACAGCAGCTTCTGCATTTTCATCCACCAGGTCACACGTTCCGTGCCCTGCCGTTTGATCCACACCGTCAATTGCGAGAGCTCGACCTTTTGAATGCGCCGGTCACTTTTCAGGAGGACGCGCATCAGGGTTGCGATGTCGTCATCGTCGAGATGAACGCGAAAGCCTTCTGCTTCCACAACCTGAATTTTATTGACCAGCATTTCCGTCCACCAAGGATTTCGCTTCAAACGGCGTGAATACTCCAACTCTTCTAAATTTCTAAATTAAAAAACGCCGATAGAGCTGTATCAGAAACTGAAAACGAAAAACCCGCGCCGGAGGACCGGCGCGGGTTTCAAATGAACAACAGATTGTCCGCGCCGTAATTACTTTACAGCGGTTTCAAACTCGTTGGTCGTACCAGCTTCCTTGAGGTACTCAAGAGCCTTCTTCGCGGTCTCGACGAGCACGCCGAATGCTGCCGGCTCATGGATAGCCATGTCGGACAGAACCTTGCGGTCAACTTCGATGCCAGCCTTGTTCAGGCCGTCGATGAAGCGGCCGTAGGTCAGGCCGAATTCGCGAACAGCAGCGTTGATACGCTGGATCCACAGAGCGCGGAAGTTGCGCTTGTTGACCTTGCGGTCGCGGTAAGCGTACTGCTTGGAACGATCCACGGCAGCCTTAGCTGCGCGGATGGTGTTCTTGCGGCGGCCGTAGAAGCCCTTGGCTGCCTTGAGTGTCTTGGTGTGCTTGGCGCGGGAAGTTACGCCACGTTTTACGCGTGCCATGTCATGATCTCCTTAAAGTGTCCAAAAGTGCGGAAAAGTCTCAGAGACCGTTCGGCAGGTAGTTCTTGACGACTTTTTTGCCGTCAGCTTCGGCGAGAACCATGGTTCCACGCGCGTCGCGAATGAACTTGTTGGTACGCTTGATCATGCCGTGGCGCTTACCGGCGGCGGCTGCAACAACCTTGCCGGTGGCGGTGATCTTGAACCGCTTTTTTGCAGCGGACTTCGTCTTCATCTTGGGCATTTTGCTACTCCGTGTTTTTGTATCGAAACAGGCAGACGAGGCCTATTTCAAGCTATTCAGGAACGGCCTCGGCATGCCCTGCCGGACCGTTCGGACGCGCGCTTATAACCGCAGTCGGTTAAAAGCGCAACGGGGAATACAAACTTCCCCTTGCGGTGGTGCTTCATGCCGCCCGGGCGGCGTGCGCGAAAGAGTTATTTCGGCGCGAGAACCATCATCATCTGACGGCCTTCCAGCTTCGGCTCGGCTTCAACCTTGGCAATCGCCTGGGTATCTTCCTTCACCTGCAGGAGAAGCTTCATGCCGAGTTCCTGGTGGGCCATTTCACGGCCGCGGAACTTCAGCGTCACCTTCACCTTGTCACCTTCGTCAAAGAAACGGTTCATCGCCTTCATCTTCACGTCATAGTCATGCGTGTCGATGTTGGGGCGCATCTTGATTTCCTTGACCTCGACGATCTTCTGTTTCTTGCGCGCTTCAGCGGCTTTTTTCTGGGTCGAGTATTTAAGCTTGCCGAGATCGAGGATCTTGCATACCGGCGGTTCAGCGTTCGGCGAAATCTCAACGAGATCGAGACCGGCATCCTCCGCCATTTTCAAAGCCTGGTCCGTCGGCATGCTACCGAGGTTCTGGCCCTCTTCATCAATAAGCTGAACTCTGGGAACCCGGATTTCCCGGTTGGAGCGCGGGCCCTCCTTGACGGGGGCATCGGCTTTGAAAGGTCTGCGAATGGTCGTATTCTCCTGATCTGTTTCTGGATCACATCGGCAAAAAACAGCTTGTTTGGTACAAGCGGCGGAAATGTCGTTATTGCCGTGGCGAAGTCAATAGCATATCTGCCCGAAAAGATCACCTGTTGTCACGGTTTTTGCAAAATACGCCGCCTTTGTTGCGCGAAATTCAGGAGAATTGCATATACATGACAGAACAAGCCGCTGAATTCCTGCGTGTAGGCATGGGCGACGACGCCCGCGACATCGCCGTCCTTCATCGCCCGGCAACTTCACAAGAAGATGCATCCACGCTCGTCTGGCTCGGCGGTTACCGTTCCGACATGACGGGAACCAAGGCGGTGGAACTCGACCGCTTTGCAGCGGAAAACGGCATTGCGTGCCTGCGGCTCGATTATTCCGGGCACGGCGCTTCCGGCGGTGACTTCCAAAAAGGCACGATTTCAAGATGGCTGGAAGAGGCACTTGCCGTCGTGCGCGAAAAGGCGCCATCGCGCGTCGTCCTTATCGGTTCGTCGATGGGTGGATGGATTGCGCTGCGCATGGTCGAGGAACTGCGCAAGGCTGGCGGCACGCCGTCCGTCGCTGGTCTGGTCCTCATTGCGCCAGCCCCCGATTTCACGGCGGACCTGATAGAGCCGAGCCTCACGGATGCGGAAAAACGGTCGCTTGAAGACAAGGGGTATTTCGAGGAACATTCGGAATACAGCCCCGAGCCGAACATCTTTACACGCGCGCTGATGGAAGACGGGCAGCAGAACCGCGTCCTCACCGGCATCATTACCACGGGCTGCCCGGTTCACATCCTGCAGGGAATGCGCGATCCCGATGTTCCCTATCAGCATGCGCTGAAGCTCCTCGAACATCTTCCTGCCGACGACGTCGTCTTGACGCTGATCCGGGATGGCGACCACCGGCTGTCCCGGCCGCAGGATATCGACAGGATGCTGGCTGCCGTCAAAGCCCTTGCAACATAGGCATTTGCGCAACGATCTTAACCATATTTAACGAGTCTTGCGCGCCGCCGATGGCTAGTGATTGACTCCTGCCCCCCAACCCTCTTAACTTTTCATTAAGAATTAAGGGACGGGTTTCATGATGAACGCACCGCTGGCGCGTGCGCTGCTGTTTGCAGTTGCCGCCGGGCTATTGACTGCTGCCTCCGCCGTGGCGGAAACCAAGGGAAGCCCTTCCATGGTGACGGGCGGGATCACATCCCAGCCGATCGGCCATTATGAGTTCTGTCAGAAATACGCGAGCGAGTGCAACATTCGAAGCAAGCTGACGCCGCCGCCACGCGTCACCGAGTATGGCTGGGGTGTTGTTCGCGAGATCAACACATCCGTCAACACCTCGATCGTCGCCATGACCGACATGGAAATCTACGGCAAGGAAGAAGTCTGGGAATATCCCACGACCGCTGGCGATTGTGAGGACTTCGTGCTGCTGAAGCGCAAGAAGCTGATCGAGCGTGGGTTTTCCGTTGCTGACCTGCTGATCACTGTCGTGCGCAAGCCTGATGGCGAGGGCCATGCCGTGCTGACGCTCCGCACCACCGATGGCGATTATATTCTCGACAATCTCACAGACGACGTGAAGCTCTGGACCGACACCAACTACACTTATCTGAAGCGGCAGGCGTCCTTCAATTCGGGCCGCTGGGTTTCCATCGAGGATGGCCGCGACGTTCTGGTCGGCGCATTGCGCTGATCGGCAGATATTATAGGCTCAATGCAGAAAGCCCGCAGCAAACACTGCGGGCTTTTTTATTCACTAGGCGTTGCCGATGATGATACCGGCGGCCAGCACCAGCGAACCGCCGAGCACTACCTGAAACACTGCCCGCAGGAACGGCGTTTCCATGAAACGGTTCTGAATAAAGGCGATGGCCCAGAGTTCCACGAAGACGACGACCGCGGCGATGGCCGTTGCTGTCCAGAAATGCGGAATGAGATAGGGCAGCGCATGGCCAAGGCCACCAACGGCCGTCATGATGCCTGAGGCGAGACCGCGCTTTACCGGAGAGCCACGACCGGAAAGCTTGCCATCATCATGGGCCGCCTCGGTGAAGCCCATGGAAATACCCGCGCCAACGGAGGCCGAAAGGCCGATCAGGAAGGTTTGCCACGTATCCTGCGTGGCGAAGGCGGCTGCGAAGATCGGCGCCAGCGTCGATACGGAACCATCCATCAGTCCCGCAAGACCCGGCTGCACGAAGGTCAGAAGAAATTGCCGCTTTGCGGTTTCCGCCTCTTCTGTCTTGCCGTTTTCGTCGAGATGTTTCTCTTCCAGCATCTGCGCGATGTCTTCGTGACCACGCTCAGCCTCGGCCAGATCGCCGAGCAGCTTGCGGGTCGAGGCATCGCTGGTTCGCTTGACAGCCTCGTCGTAAAAACGGATCGCCTGGGCCTCCATCAATTCCGCCTGCGCACGAATTTTGTCGAGCGACAGGTTCTTCACCAGCCAGTCCGGCGTGCGCTCGTAAAAGCCACGCACATGCTCACGGCGGATCAGGGGGATCGTTTCCCCAAATCGCCTGCGGTGAATGTCGATCAGCACGTTTCGATGCTGCTGCTCCACCTCGGCCATATCATCGAAGATTTTTGCGGATTGCGGATATTGCGCGCGCAGATGATCGGCATAGGAGCGGTAGATGCGGGAATCGTCTTCTTCGGACGAGATGGCAAGTGCGAGAATTTCCTGTTCGCCAAGCGAGGAGAACGGGCGTTTGGACAGGGAAAAAAGACTGCGGAACATGACTGGAACCTCTTTAGAATAATTCTAAATACATCCTGGTCACGTCACAATCAAGCCTTTTAGAATTATTCTAATATGCCAAAGGGTCGCATTGCGGAGTGTCGAAGAGCCACGTAGGTTCTGCCGCAAAAGGAAGCACAATGCAGGACCAGATCGCGGCAAAGGCCGCCCACAACGCGGAAATTCAGAACAGGGCGGAAAAGGCCATGGCGGCTATCGGCATCGACGCCGGTTTCGTCGACCTGCTGGTCGAGACATTTTACGGCCGCGTTCTGGAACATCCCACGCTGGGCCCTGTCTTCAATGCGCGGCTTTCCGGGCGCTGGCCGGAGCATATGGCCAGGATGAAACAGTTCTGGGCCGCCGTCGCCTTCAAGAATGGCGGCTACGGCGGCAAGCCGGTGCAGGCGCATCTTGGCGTAAAAGGCATGTCGGCGGAACTGTTCCCGCAATGGCTGGCGCTTTTTTCGGCCACCCTTGACGATATCGCGCCGAGCCCACAAGCCCATAGCTGGTTCATGGAAACTGCGGAACGCATCGCAAAAAGCCTGACGCTTTCGCTGTTTTATAATCCTGCAATGGATGATCCGGCGTTAAGACGCATGCATCCGTAACCCCATCCGGGCGATGATAGTAGGCCCGGCAAGTTCAAATATTCCCCTTGATGGCCGCAAGGATAAATGTTTAGTAGCCAGTGGGAGGCGTACCGTACGGTTCGCCTGTAATATGCAGACATATCAGGGCTTATCGACATGGATCGCAGATCATTTATTCGCAAGGCGGGCGCTGTTGGTGCCGGTGTTACCGCAACCGTGCTGGCCGCTCCGGCCATTGCGCAGGAAAACCCCAAAATCACCTGGCGCATGACGTCGTCATTCACCAAGGGCCTCGACATTCTATTCGGTGCCGGGCAGATCGTCGCCGATCATGTCAAGGAAGCATCCGGCGGCAACTTCGTCATCCAGCATTTCGCCGGTGGCGAAATCGTGCCGGCGCTGCAGGCAGCGGATGCGGTGACGGCCGGAACCGTCGAAATGGCGCATACCTGCTCATACTACTATGTCGGCAAGGACCCGACCTTCGCGCTCGGGACCTCGGTTCCCTTCGGTCTCAATGCACGCCAGACGAATGCATGGTTCAACCAGGCGGGCGGCAACGAGTTGCTCAATGAGTTTCTTGCCCAGCACAATATCTACTCGATCCTGCTCGGCAATACCGGCGCCCAGATGGGCGGCTGGTTCCGCAAGGAAATCAACACCATCGATGACCTGAAGGGCTTGAAAATGCGCATTTCGGGCCTGACCGGCCAGGTGATGCAGAAGGTTGGCGTGACACCGCAGCAGATCGCCGGCGGCGATGTTTACGCTGCACTGGAAAAGGGCACCATCGATGCAACCGAATTCGTCGGTCCCTATGACGACCAGAAGCTCGGCTTCTACAAGGTTGCGAAATATTACTACTACCCCGCATGGTGGGAAGGTGGCCCAGCCGTTCATGCTTTCGTGAACCTGCAGAAGTTCAACGAGTTGCCGGAGAACTACAAGCGTATTCTGAAAGACGCCTGCGCCGCCGGCAGCGCCAGCATGCTGGAGCGTTATGACGCGCGCAATCCGAAGGCTCTGAAGGAACTCGTGGCGCAGGGCGCCATCCTGCGGCCGTTCAGCCAGGAAATCCTCGATGTCTGCCACAAGGCGGCGCAGGACACCTATGCCGAGATTTCGGCCAAGAACGAGAGCTTCAAGAAGATCTACGAAAGCCAGCAGGCGTTCAAGAAGGACGCCTATCTCTGGGCACAGATCGCCGAATATACCTATGACACCTATATGATGATCCAGCAGCGCAACGGCACGCTCTGATCCTCATTTCAGGATCTTCAAACGGCCATCCGGCATCTGCCGGGTGGCCGTTTTTGTATTCGACACCAGCTTCCACACCTCGCGTTCACGCCAGTCCATCGGGCTCATGCCGGTGACGCGGCGAAATTCCCGGTTGAAGTTGGATTTGGTCTGAAAGCCGGAAGACAGCATGATCGCAGTGACCGACTGATCCGTCTCCTCCAGCAGCCGGCAGGCTTCGCGGATGCGCAGCTGGTTGACATATTGCGAGACGTTAACGCCGAGCGAGCGATTGATCGCGCCCGAGATTTGCCGGCTCGGCAGACCGAGACGTTTTGCGAGCCGTGACAGGTTTAGGTTCTCATCGCGGTAGAGCGTGTGGGTCTCCATCAAGCGATCAAGCCTTTCGACAACGTCCCGGTCCTGTTGTGAAGGCGCCGGTGAAGACAACTCCGCAGCAGGCTGGGCAGCCGTTTGCGGCGCTTTGCTTTTGCCGGCAAGTGCAGCCATGAGACCGATCAGCAGAAGCCCGAGAAGATTGGCATTGCTAACAAGTGCGGCGACATTTTCTCCATGCGCCCACTCGAAATCGAAAAACACCAGAAGATCGAAGAACGCGGAAACGCAGAGAGCGACCGCGGCGACAATAAGCGCCTTGTGCGCAGATGCGACGCTGGCAAATTGCGCTTCGTCCAGCCCATCCGGCCCTTTTCTTGCCAAGAGAAGCAAGGCAATGGCGTGCCCGACAAAAATCACGATCAGCGCAAAATCGATCGCAACAGGAAGGACGAACTCCAGAAAGACGACGAAGAAAGGTGAAAGCACAAGACTGGCAAACATCGCCCTCCTGCTTTCAACTCCAACGCCCATCAGTCCGCGAAAGGCGATGTAGACGAGAGGCGGCAGGCAGGCAGCCAGAACAGGCAAAACATAACGCGCTTCGCTCACACCATATCCCCAGCGCAAGCCGACAAGAACGGACTGCACGGCGCAAAGCGCGATGAGCGCCAGAAACGCCCGGTTGGTTCGCATATCCTCTGCGCCTCGAAAGAAGACAATGAACATGACGACCAGCAGAAGTGCGACGACAAAAGGCAATGGAATGAAAAGCACGGATAACGATCCCGAAGCGATGAATTACCACCCACTCATGGACCAGATCGCGTTTCGGCACGACCTTTAACGCGATCAAGGACGCATTTATTCACCCTAGAAGGAAAACGGGAGCATCCACCTTGTCAAACGGAGAGGCTTCATGACACTGAAAAACACCCTTGTCGCACTTCTGATGTGCGCGGCTTTTTCCCCGCAGGCATTTGCCGCAGAGGATGTCGGGCTTACCAGCATCCCAGTTTCTTCCAAGGCTCGCGACACAAACCTTGACGTTACGATCTGGTATCCGGCCAAAGGCGGAGACGGCATACCGGCGCTTTCCTCCGAGAACCGTATCTTTCAGGGAACGGCGGTTCGGAAGGACGCGACCATCAAGGACGGCCATTTCCCCCTCGTGTTGATTTCGCACGGGTCCGGCTCGCGCGCTGAAGGCACGGCCTGGATCGCCGCGAAACTCGCCAGCGAAGGTTTCATCGTCGCCGGAACCAATCATCCCGGCACGACCAGTGGTGACTCGACGCCTGCCGACACGCCGAAAATCTGGGAGCGGACCAACGATCTATCCACAATCGTCACGGCCTTGACGACGGACGCCACGTGGTCGGGTGCGATCGATGCGCAACGCATCGGTGTTCTCGGCTTTTCGCTGGGCGGTAGCGCGGCGATGGAGATTGCAGGTGCACGCGCCGATCTTGACGCCTATGTGCGCTATTGTGAAGAGAATGCAGCAATGATGGATTGCCAGTGGTTTGCCGGCGGCCGGGCCTATGTCAATAACGAGCCGGTCAGCGTACCGAAGGTCGATCTCAGAACCATCGACAAGACCCGTTTCGAGCAGCAGAACCGCGATCCACGCATCCGTTCCGCCGTGTTGGTCGATCCGGGTTTGGCGCTGGCGTTCCAGCCGGACAGCCTTAGACAAATCGATATTCCGCTGACCTTCATCAATCTTGGCAGCGAAGGTAAAATACCGCCCGCTGTCCTTGCCGACGAGCTTGCAGCACAAGTGCCTGCCTCTACTTACCAACAGGTTGACGAGGCCAACCATTTTAGCTTCCTGCCCCTTTGCAAGCCGGATGCCGACGCGTTTCTCAAATCCGTTGGCGAGCGCGATCCGATCTGCGAACCGGCCGGGCCCCGCGACCGTAAGGATATTCATGCACAGCTGGAAACGATGATCGTCAACGCCTTCAACCGCAAGCTGAAGCCGGGTCAATAACCATAAGAACCTAGCCGATCCTTTTGTAAAACAGGGTCGTGCCGCAATAACGCCCGTCGGGAAAAAGCGCATAGTCGGGGATGACGCCGACGCGTTCCCAGCCAAGACGGGGATAAATTGCCTCCGCATCGCTACCCGTGGCCGTATCCAGCACCAAAAGGGTACGGCCACGTTTTGCCGCTTCCTGCTCCACCTTTTCCATGAGCTTTCGTGCAAGTCCCAGCCCGCGTGCCGACCGATGCACAAGAAGCTTCATCAGATCACCGCGATGTGGCTGGTTGGGCTTGGAGGCCAGACCGACCTGCACCGTGCCCACCACTTTGTCGTTTACTTCCGCCACCACATGAATGGTGCCGCCTGCTTCCACGGCATCGGCTACATCCTGCCAGAACGGCTCTGCATCTTTTGGGGAGAAAGGCAGCATGAAACCGACAGACGCGCCGCCATTAACGCAGTCGGCGATAACGTCACAAAGTTCGGGCAAGGCATTGATCGTCTCTGCCCGGTTCAATACGCGGATGGTGGCCATTAATAACTCCTGTCGGGGAAAATCAGCGCTGTCTTTGATCCAGCACGACGGCATAACGGGCAGGTTTTTCTGAGGGATTGTGGAAGACATGTCCCTCACCCACCGGCATGAAGAGGCAATCGCCTGGTTCCAGCAGGTGCACGTCTCCACCACTCGTCATCTCCAGCACACCGTCAAAAAGCCAGACATATTGCGTCATTCCGCGGCTTGCCGCATGCGGCGGGAAACCGACCCGTGCGCCCGCCGGGAACTCGACCTCGACAATATCGACATCGGAACCGACGCGTGGCGGGGAGATGGCACGGCGCACATAACCGGTCTCCGGGTCTTTCCAGAGCTGCTGGTCACGCTTTTTCACCAGCGGTGAAACAGCCTCTTCGTCTTCGGCGAAAAAGCCGGAGAGCGACAGGCCTAGCGCTGCGCAGATGCGGGCAAGAAGCGAGGCCGTGGGGCTCGCCTCGCCACGTTCGATGCGGGAAATCATGGCGCGGCTGACGCCGGATTCGGCGGCGAGCCGATCCAGCGTCAAACCATTTTCAGCGCGCAACGTCTTGATGCGGTCGCCGATAGAGCGTTCGAGAATATGATCTTCGTTTTCCATCATGCGAGAATACATTCTCACATGATGGAGTCAATATCTACCATAATGGAAATTACGATCGCTTTTTTACCGCGGGTTCGGCGCGCGGCAAAGATGCATCAGGCACCGACCTGGGCGATCCAATCGTTCAGATTATAGTAGTTCGTTACTCGACTAACTTTTCCATCTTTCAGGTCAAAGAATGCACCAGCCGGCAGGACGTATGTCTGGCCATCGGCTTCCGGCAGGCCTTCATCGGTTGCGAGATATTCGCCGTTCACGATGAATTCCGCAGAGGCGCGCTTGCCGTCCTCGCTCGCCATGATGACCATGTCGGTGAGGTTTTCCTTATAGCAGCGATTCATGTGCTGCATGAAGGATGCAAAAGCAGGCTTTCCGGTCTGACGCTCGCCCTGATTGATGTCATGTACCACCTCGTCGTGAAGAAGCGCCAGAAAGGCATCCATGTCCTGACGGTTGAAGGCATCGTAGTAGGCGCGGATGGTCTCAGTGGCGGTCATTGTCTTCTCCGTTCAATGCTTGCGCAGGGTTTCCATGACGGTATAACCAGTGCAACCGAAAGTGAAAATGCCCATGACCGTCGAAATCAAGTCTCTTTCCGGCATCGAGGCCGCGCCCTATTTCGATGACCTTGCGCGCCTGCGGATCGAAGTGTTTCGCGCCTTTCCCTATCTCTATGACGGATCGCTGGATTACGAGCGCAAATATCTCGCCACCTATGCCGACACGAAAGGCGCGGTTTTCGTGCTGGCGCTGGATGGCGCACACGTGGTGGGCATGTCCACCGGCATGCCGATGGCGGCCGAGACCGACGAGGTGAAGGCGCCCTTCCTGAAGGCGGGTTACGATCCGGACCGGATATTTTACTTCGGCGAAAGCGTGCTTCTGCCCAGCTATCGCGGGCATGGCATCGGGGTGCGGTTCTTTGCGGAGCGGGAGGCGCATGCGAGCAAGCTCGGCTTCAACTGCTGCACCTTCTGCGCGGTCGAGCGCCCCGCCGACCACCCGCGCCGGCCGTTGGATTACGTGCCGCTGAATACCTTCTGGGAAAAACGCGGCTATCGCCATCACCCGGAATTGCACACCAGCTTCACCTGGCGGGATCTAGACGAGAGCACCGAAAGCCCGAAACCCCTGTCCTTCTGGATGAAGACCATTGCTGCCGGAGAGGAAAACAGATGACGAAACTCGCCGCCAGCCAATATGCCATCGAACTCATCGAGACATGGGAAGGCTATGCCGCCCATCTTTCCGCCATCGTGCGCGAGGCGAAAGAAAAAGGCGCCGAGCTGCTGCTGTTGCCGGAATATTCGGCCATGACGCTGACCGGGCAGTTGCCGCTGGATGCGCGCTCGGACCTGCACCGCTCCATCGAAGAGATACAGCCGCTCATCCCCTCATGGGTCGAGCTTTGCGAAGAGCTGGCGCGGCAACATCAAATCCTGTTTCAGCCGGGCAGCGCGCCAGTGAAAGACAAGGACGGCAAGTTCCGCAACCGCGCATGGCTGTTCGGCCCCAACGGACTGATCGGGTATCAGGACAAGCAGATCATGACGCGCTTCGAGCGGGAGCAATGGAACATCCATGCCGGCATCGAGGGCCTGAAAGCCTTCGAGACGCCGATCGGCAGGCTTGGCATCCTCATCTGTTACGACAACGAGTTCCCGATGCTTGGCCGGAAGCTGGCCGAGCTTGGCGTCGAACTGGTTCTCGCTCCCAGTTGCACCGATACGCTGGCCGGCGCCTACCGGGTGCGCATCGGCGCGCAGGCGCGGGCGTTGGAAAACCAATATGCCGTCCTTTCCTCCCCCACGGCGGGTGAGGCTCCATGGTCTCCCGCCGTCGATGAAAATCGTGGCCGCGCAGCACTTTACGTGCCATCCGACTATGGCATGCCGGCATCGGGTATCGTCGCGGAAAGCGAAAGCGATGCGGTGACACACAGCACGTTGCTGATCGCCGATATCGACCTTGCTGCCGTGGCCAAGCTTAGAACCGAGGGACAAGTGGCCACCCGCCGCGACTGGCCGGAGCAGTTTGCGATCTGAAAAGCCCATTTTAAAGGGCTTTTAACCAAATTCCCGCTTTGCGGCATGAGAAGCCCCTGCTATAGCGCGGGGCATGAGCACAAATTCGACCCGCACGCCCCTGGACCATATCCGCAACTTCTCGATCGTTGCCCACATCGATCACGGCAAATCGACGCTGGCCGACCGGTTGATCCAGTCGACAGGCGGCCTTGCCGAGCGCGATATGTCGGAACAGGTTCTCGATTCGATGGATATCGAACGCGAGCGCGGCATCACCATCAAGGCCCAGACCGTGCGCCTGCACTACAAGGCGAATAACGGCGAAACTTATGTGCTGAACCTCATCGACACGCCCGGTCACGTCGACTTTGCCTATGAAGTGTCCCGCTCGCTTTCGGCCTGCGAAGGTTCGCTGCTGGTAGTGGACGCATCTCAGGGTGTGGAAGCCCAGACGCTGGCCAACGTTTATCAGGCAATCGACAATAATCACGAGCTGGTGACGGTCTTGAACAAGATCGACCTGCCGGCCGCGGAGCCCGACCGCATCAAGGAACAGATCGAGGAAGTAATCGGCATCGATGCTTCCGAAGCTGTGTTGATTTCGGCCAAGACCGGGCTTGGTATCCCCGATGTTCTCGAAGCCATCGTCAACCGCCTGCCACCGCCGAAGAGCGAAGTCGGCGAGAACGGGCCGCTCAAGGCACTGCTCGTCGACAGCTGGTACGACACCTATTTGGGCGTCATGGTTCTCGTGCGCGTTATCGACGGCGTGCTGACCAAGGGCCAGCAGATCCGCATGATGGGTTCCGGCGCGAAATACGGCGTCGAGCGCGTTGGCGTACTTACCCCGAAGATGGTCAATGTCGACAGCCTCGGCCCCGGCGAGATCGGTTTCATCACCGCCTCGATCAAGGAAGTCGCCGATACGCGTGTTGGCGATACCATTACCGACGACAAGCGCCCGACGGCGCAGGCCCTGCCCGGCTTCAAGCCAGCGCAGCCCGTGGTTTTCTGCGGCCTCTTCCCTGTCGATGCAGCCGACTTCGAAGATTTGCGCGCGGCGGTGGGCAAGCTTCGCCTCAACGACGCCTCCTTCTCCTTCGAAATGGAATCGTCAGCCGCTCTCGGCTTTGGTTTCCGTTGCGGCTTCCTCGGTCTGCTGCATCTTGAAATCATTCAGGAACGCCTCGAGCGTGAGTTCAATCTCGATCTCGTCGCCACAGCACCTTCGGTCGTCTATGAAATGACGCTGACGGATGGTACCGAGAAAGAGCTGCACAACCCGGCTGATATGCCTGATGTCGTGAAGATCAAGGAAATCCGCGAACCGTGGATCAAGGCGACGATCCTGACGCCCGACGAATATCTCGGTGGTATCCTGAAACTCTGTCAGGACCGGCGCGGCCTGCAGACGGAGCTGACCTATGTCGGCAACCGCGCGATGATCACCTATGAATTGCCGCTCAACGAAGTGGTGTTCGATTTCTACGACCGCCTGAAATCCATCTCGAAGGGTTACGCCTCGTTCGACTACAACATCATCGACTATCGCGAAGGCGATCTCGTCAAGATGTCGATCCTCGTGAACGGCGACCCGGTGGACGCACTCTCCATGCTGGTCCACCGCTCGGCGGCTGACCGGCGCGGACGCGGCATGTGCGAAAAGCTGAAGGAACTCATTCCGCCGCACATGTTCCAGATCCCGATCCAGGCGGCCATTGGCGGCAAGGTCATCGCCCGCGAAACCGTGCGCGCGTTGCGCAAGGACGTGACGGCGAAGTGCTACGGTGGCGATGCGACGCGTAAACGCAAACTTCTGGACAAGCAGAAGGAAGGCAAAAAGCGCATGCGCCAGTTCGGCAAGGTGGAGATTCCGCAGGAAGCTTTCATCGCTGCGCTGAAGATGAACGACGAATAAGCGGCCGCTAAATCGTCGCTGATTTGACAAGGGAGGCTTACGGCCTCCCTTTTTACATTCACGGCAGTTGCTCAGGCATGCAGCTTCGCGCCCTTGGTAATCTTGTCGACGATTTTCTTGTCCGCCCTAAGCGCCATGCCGACGACCTTTGCATTGTCGGGAGAAAATTCCGAAAACACCTGGCGGTTGGCAACATCATGACCGGTTGCGAACATTTCCTCGATATAGAGCGATGTCGTGACCTCGCGTTCCAGGGATCGCTGATGGATTTTGCGCAGTGCCTCCTGATCCGTGGCCATGACGACTATCGGCTGGACGGACAGGGGATTGTAGACGTTACCCGCCCCGTCGCGGTATGGTTCCCCGATGATCTCTCTGGTCTGGGCGACGATGCCGGACATGAGAAATGCGGTGACGTTCAGTTTTTGCCACACGGCAAGGTCATCACGAAGGATGACGGCGATCTTGGTATCAAACATGCGAACTCAATCTGGCTGTGGTTACGAAAGAGAAGCGACCCTAGCCCCTCAGGGTACGAGCGATCTTGAACGTTCGTGCAAATTCGAGGGGATCGTGCAGGCCCCTTCCAGCGAAGGGATCGAGCGCATCGAAGCGCGCTTTCACGGCAACGCCTATGCACCCCATCGCCATGACACCTATGCTCTGGGTGTGACGCTTTCTGGCGTCCAGACCTTTTCCTATCGTGGCACATCGCATTTCAGCACGCCCGGAAAGGTTATCGTGCTGCATCCGGACGAAGTTCACGATGGTGGTGCCGGCACCGACGAAGGTCTGCGCTACCGTATGCTCTATCTTCCGCCGGAAAAAACCATGGAGGTGGCGACCGGATTTCACGCGCTGCCATTTGCAAAAAACCCCGTCATCGAAGACGATGAGTTCCGGCAATGCCTGATAGAGGCTCTCGGCAATCTCGAAGGCGAGCCGGACAATCTGCTCCTGACCGACTGGCAATCTAGACTTTCGGATCTGCTCTGGAAGCATTCGAACGGAAGCAAGAGAACAATCAAGCGGCTTGACCGGATCGCCGTTTTCCGTTGCCGGGATTACCTGCTGGAGAACAGCGCGCTTGCCGTCACCTCAGAGAAGCTGGAGCAAGTAAGCGGGCTTGATCGCTTCACGCTCTTTCGGCACTTCCGCTCCCTGTTTGGCACGAGCCCGCACCGTTATCTCATCATGCGGCGTCTGCAAAAATGCAAGAACATGATGCGGGCGGGTGCGGGTCTTGCGGAAACGGCGTTTGCCTGCGGCTTTGCGGATCAGGCGCATTTTACCCGCCACTTCAAGAATGCCTTCGGAATGCCTCCGGGGCGCTGGCTAAGCCTTGTTTCGCACTGATCATTCCGGAAACATGATCGACCTGTGAGCCGCAGTCCCTGCCATGGCGCCATCGCCCACGGAAAGAGCGACCGAGCCGGCGGGCCTTGCCACATCACCGCATGCGAAGATTCCGCGCACTGTCGTCTGTTTCATGGCATCCGTCACGATGCTTGACCCCATCGGCCCTTCTTCCACGGTGCAGCCGAGCTTTTCGATCCAATCCGAGGCAATCCGCAATTTCGGTTGCGTGAAAAGACCGGCCAAAGCAATGCTGCACCCATCCGCAAGAACAACATCCGCATGCCCTGCGATCTCTCTGATACGCTCTTTTTCCACCCGAACGCCCCGGGCTGACAAAAGCGCATTCTGTTCGGCATCCGGCACGAATATACCATTGGTAAAAAGGGTCGTTTCACCCCAGTCCGGAAGCATCAGTGCATGGTGGATGGCCAGCGGTGAGGCCGCGATGACGCCGATCCTGCGCTGATCCAGTTCGTATCCGTGGCAATAGGGGCAATGGAAGACGGCGCTGCCCCAGCGTTCCTTCAGCCCGGCTATATCAGGCAGTTCATCCGTAACGCCTGTGGCAAGGATTAGTCTGGCCGCCCTTTCGCGGCGATTGCCATCGATCTCGATGACGAAGTCATCGAATGTTCCTTCGGCATTCGTTACCCTGCCCTTTGCCCAGTGTATCGTCGGGTAGCGCTCGATCTGGCGGCGTGCCTCGGCGATGATGTCGCCCGGCGCCTTGCCGTCCTGTCCGAGAAAACCGTGGGAATGGCTGGCGAAGCGGTTTCTCCGCTCACCCGCATCCACCACCAGGATGTTTTTTCTCGCGCGCCCGAGCTGCAAGGCGGCGGACAGGCCCGCATAGCTGCCGCCGATAATGATGACGTCGTATTTCATGATGCACCTATCGTTCACCGAGCCGGAAGCGCCCGTTCGTTTCACGATACTTATATTGTTACATGAATTTTAGAGTCAATAGTCACGCAACTTATATTGTTACGTCATATGCTAACTGGTAATGTCGCGAAAAGCAGGCGGATTTCACCGATGAGACACGACACGCGCCTTTCACGGGTGCTGCATATTCTGATCCATATGGAGAAACACGAGGGTGCGGCGACCTCGGAAAGCATCGCGGCGATGTTGCAGACGAACCCGGTGGTGGTGCGCAGAACCATGGCGGGCTTGCGGGAGCACGGTTACGTGTCATCGGAAAAAGGCCATGGCGGTGGCTGGGTTCTGGCGCGACCGCTCAGCGAAATCACGCTGCTCGATATTTACCGGGCGCTTGGCGCGCCGGAATTGTTCTCGATTGGGCTGGCAGGAGATAATCCTAACTGCGTCATAGAGCAGGCCGTCAATGCTGCCCTTTTCGACGCCATGAACGAGGCGGAGACCATTCTCCTGTCCCGCTTCGGAAACATTACGCTTTCGGCGCTGGCGGAGGAATCGATGAGCCGCTGGTCCAGATTGTCCAACCATCCCTCCGCGATGGATCAGTTCTAACGCCGCAGAGTTGGCGCAATAAAAAACCGCCTGCCGGAAGGCAGGCGGTTTTGTCAGATGATCTAACCCATTACGGCTGCGTCTGCGTGCCGCCGGTATTCGGGCTTGCCGGTGCTGCATTGTTGGCAGGCGGTGTTGCCGGGACAGTCGGAGTCACGGGCGCCGGTGCCTGTTGCGTTGCCGCAGGCGGCATGGTCGAGGATGTCGTGGCCGGATCGGTGTTCGGGCCGCTCATCTGCGACCAGGCGAAAACGCCTACCAATGCGACAACGAGAATCGCCAGCCATGGCATCCAGGACGGAGACTTGCGGGCAAGCGGTTCATTGCTGATATTCAGTTCCGGACGAAGATCACGGTCCGGGCGCGGATTGTTTGGATCGAATGTCATGGTATTTCCTCCTCTTCATTCTGAGAAGAAAACGGCGTTCACGGGATTTTGTTCCGATTCTCCTCGGCCAGCACAATATGGGCGACAATTACGCGCTCTGCCTGAGGACATCTGCCAGCACCGCCATGACCTGAGGAGCGGCCATTTGCGACACATTGAAACGCATGAAAGCGGAAGCGTTCTGCGCGGAGCTGAAAACATTGCCGGGTGCCAGCACCACCTGTTGCGCCAGTGCCCGGCGTGCAACATCGGCGGCGTCGACCCCCTCCGGCAGGCGGCACCATAAGAACATGCCCGCCTGCGGTTCGATCCACGGCACACATCCAAGCGCTTTCAAACGCGCCGCCGCCTCAGGCACCGCCGCCGCGAGACGCTGTCGAAGAGCCTCGACATGCTTGCGATAACTACCGTCAGTCAAAAGCGACAGGATCAATGCAGCCGAAAAATTTGCTCCACCAAAAGCAGTGGCGATCTTGAGATCGGTCAGGGCTTCCACCCATGCCGGAGGCGCTGCGATGAAACCGCACCGCACGGAAGCAGACAGGGTTTTAGAAAAACTGCCGATCTGGACGACCCGGTTCAGACCATCGAAAGCAGCCAGCCGTGGTGCCGCCTGCGTTTCAAAATCGGCAAAAATATCATCCTCGATGATGGTGAGGCCCGCCTGTTCGGCCAGCATCAGCAGGCGATGGGCGGAAACGGCGGAAAGCCTTGCGCCTGTCGGATTATGGATCGCGGAATTGGTGATGTAAAGGCGCGGCTGATGCTCTTTCACTGCCTGCTCGAAAAGCGGCAGGTCCGGTCCAGCCGGCGTATAGGGCACACCAACGATTTTCACCCGATGCGCCCGCAAGAGAGCGCGGAAGTTAAAATAGCAGGGATCATCGACAATCACCGTATCCCCCGGCTGCAGCAGGAAACGACACAGGAGATCGATCGCCTGCGTACCGGAATCGATGAGCATGATCTGGCTGGCGCCCGCCTGGACGCCATGTTCGGCAAGTCTGCGGGACAAAAGCTGGCGTAGCGGCAAGAGCCCCATCGGGCTCGCATAATCCGTCAGCAAGGACGCATCCGCGCGGGCAAGCCCCCTCATCGTCCGCCGTAGCGCTTGCTCCGGCATCCATGACGCTGGAAGCCAGCCGCAGCCGGGCTTGGCAAGTGCCGCCCCCTCGTCCAGCGCCTGGCGCGACACCCAGAGCGGATCCACCGCCCTGTCCAGCCGAGGCTCGATATCGGCCAGAGAGAGGGGCGCTAGCGGACCCGCCACATAAAATCCCGAACCCGGTCGCGAGCTTATGGTGCCATCGGCAACAAGCCGGTCATAGGCCTCGACGACGGTTGAAGTGGAGACCTGCATGGCCTTCGCAAGCGCTCGAACGGATGGCAATCTGGCGCCGGGAACGAGGCTTCGCGAAGCGATGCGTTGCCGCATGCTGGTCATCACCTGTTCTATGCGCGTTCCCGTCGCGAGGTGTCCGTCCACATTTCTCTCCAACCGTACCGTCAAAACAACCATAACAGTTTCTTGAAATTGTATATGATTGTCGCTGTTTTCACCAGCCGTTCCGGATCAAGAAAGGGAAATTGCAGGAGACGGTCATGGACAAGACGACAAGCGGTTGGCTGAGCGGCCTTATCGGCGTGGTGATATTCAGCGGCTCGCTGCCCGCCACGCGGGTTGCGGTAACGGGTTTCGATCCGGTGTTCCTGACCCTCGCCCGCGCCAGCATAGCCGGCCTTCTGGCGCTCGCTTTGCTTTTTGTGTTCCGGCAAAAACGCCCGGCGCGCGATGATATGGCATCCCTTTTCATCGTGTCCTTCGGCGTGGTGGTTGGCTTCCCGCTGTTGACTGCCCTCGCCTTGCGGCACATCACCTCGGCCCACTCCATCGTCTTTGTTGGGCTTTTGCCGCTCGCAACCGCGGTTTTTGCCGTGCTGCGTGGGGGAGAACGCCCGCGGCCCGCCTTCTGGTTCTTTTCCTGCCTGGGCAGCGTTCTCGTTGCCGGCTTTTCATTGTCGAATTCGCTGGCCTCCGGGCTCGGAGCATCACTTGCCGGCGATCTCTTGATGCTGGGCGCGATCATCGTCTGTGGGCTGGGATATGCCGAGGGTGCTGCCCTTTCCCGCAAACTGGGGGGCTGGCAGGTCATCTCATGGGCACTGGTCCTCTCCCTGCCTCTGATGCTGCCGCTTGCCTTTTTCACAGGGCCGCAAACCCTCGCAGGCATCGACCCGCAGGCCTGGGGCGGCCTCGCCTATGTCTCGCTGTTCAGCATGCTGATCGGCTTCATCTTCTGGTATCGCGGGCTGGCGCTTGGCGGCATTGCCGCGGTGGGCCAGCTGCAATTGCTGCAGCCGTTCTTCGGGCTGGTGCTTGCAGCAACCCTGCTTCACGAGGAGGTCAGCCCGGCGATGATCGCCATCACGCTCGTGGTGGTGCTCTGCGTTGCCGGCGCGCGAAAATTTTCGCGCTGACGCCCGCCCCGTCAACTCGAGCGGCGGTCTACCCAGCGATGCCAGGCATCCTCATTGCCGTTGAAGACATTGAGATCGATGCGGCCATCGACACCATGCGACAGGCCGGAGCCGGAATATTGCCAGAACAACCACTTGCGGCCGGGATAGACCACGGACGGATGCTGGGCAACGGCGCGCAGCCAGAAGGGATAGTCCTGGAACTCGCCGGTCAGATTGTCTTTATAAAAATCGGGCGCCGTATAGATAATCGGACGCTGGCCGTAATGGCGCTCCAGCTTGTCCATGAACACGCGCATCTTTTCCAGAATACGCTCACGGGAATGGCGCATCTTGCAGCTCGATTCGCCGTTATATTCCACGTCGATCACCGGCGGCAGCGCATCCGGATCGCGCGGTACGTTGCGAATGAACCAATCCGCCTGCTCGCCGGCCGAGCGGCACCAGTAGAAGAAGTGGTAGGCGCCACGACGGATGCCCGCTTCCTTTGCACGCTGCCAGTTGGTGCGGAACATCGGGTCAAGATGATCGCCGCCATCCGTCGCCTTGATGAAGGCGAAGTTGGCGCCGCGTGTGCGCAGCTGCGGCCAGTCTATATTGGCCTGCCAGCGCGAGACATCCACCCCGTGGACCTGAAAATGGCGCGGCTGGACCCTGCCGAAATTGATGGGTTTGGCATCGCTGAAGCTGGAGCGGAAAATGCGCGAACGGATCTGCGCACCGGCACTGGCCGCCGGGGCTGCAGCCATGGCCAATTGTACCGGACGCTCCATCGGACGCTCTGCCGGTCGTACCATTCCAGCCTGTGACGGTGACGGCAAACGGGTTTCAAGCGCGTTCTGCGGCACGGGCGCTCGTGGGGTAACGGCTGAAAAGGCCTTTGGCTCTTCGGGCACCGGCCCGCCCCATGCCAGAACTTCCTGTCGCGGCTGGGCCGTGATGGGTTGGCTGCCCACGCTTGCCTGCGGCACCGGCGCGGATGGCGTAACCGAACTCGTGGTTTCCTTCGACGGCAGGCCGGCCATCAGGCTTTCCGGCCCGGAACTGGACGTACAGCCACCAAGCAGAAGGCAACCGAAGAGAAGTGCTGGCACAGCCGATGAACGCATGAGAACCCGTACGCAAAACAATCCAGGGGCACTCTGACGCCGCCCGGGAACCTCGAAATACAATTGCTAACGGAAGATTATCAAAAAAGACTGAATCTTATCTTTACGCCGACACCTTCCAACGCGCCCGTCATTTCTGGCAGGAGAATGCCTCGAGGTTTCGCGAAACGGAGAGCTTCAGGCGGTCATCGTGCTCAGATCGACCGTATCGGCGCCGGGGGAATTTTTCTTGATCGATTCGATGGCATGGATGGCCGATGCCTTGGCCTTGTATCCTTCTGACGAAAACATCGTTTCCCCGTTGGATGCTTTGAAGCGGAAACGATATTCCCCGGCCCTGTCCTGATAGATTTCGAATTTATACATGATCTTGGTGCCTCCTTGGCAAACGTCGGTGAAACACACTCAATTCTGAGCGGCCTTGGCCATATTCGCAACCGATAATTGCCAAATCAGACAAGCCGTACCCAGGCACGGGCAATTTCCAGACCGGTCGCATCGGCCACATCTGCACGCCCGCCACCGTGATCGTGGTAATTGTTCATCCAGCCGGGCGCCATTTTTTCTACGGAAGCCGGGAATGCCTCACACCATCCGTCGACCACGGCCGTGGATGCCTCAAAATGAAATTGCGTGCCATAGGCGGCCCGGCCAACGCGAAAAGCCTGATTTCGCGTTGCACCATTGGTCGCAAGTCTCGTCGCCTCGGGAGGAAGCGTGAATGTGTCGCAATGCCACTGAAAAATGGGAAATGTCTTGTCGAGCCCCGCCAATAGCGGATCGGACATGCCCTCCTCCGTGAGGGATACGTCTTCCCAGCCGAATTCGGGTGGGCCAGCCAGAATATTTTCTCCGCCATAGGCGCGCGCCAGCAACTGGCTGCCGAGACAGACGCCCATCACGGCCTTGTCCGCATCGCCAAACGCTTTCATCAAAAGTGCGAGGTCTGGAAGATAGGGATAAAGCACGTCGTCAAGAGCGTTCTGCTCCCCGCCCAAAACGACGAGCGCATCGTGTGCAGCTGCATCGGGAGGAAGAGGCTCACCCGCATAGGCGCGGATGACATGCACGTCAGCCCCTGCCTCTTCCAGAGCGATGCCGATCTGTCCATGCGGCGTGCCCGCCATGTTTTCGATAATTGCAACGCGCATGGGGCCTCTTGCCGACAACGGGGAATTCGATCGGCCGGTATCGCCGATCGAATTCAGCTTCACCACGAGAAAAACGGATTTTCAAGAGGCGCAATATCGTCAGCAAGGCAATAAGCGGACAAGCCGGCCTTGGGCATCTTAAAATTCCCGCGACAGCTTCGCGTCGACGGAATGCCGGTTGCCGCCGCGGACAGCGAAGAATAGGAAAATGGCTGCCCAGAGAACTGATTTTTCCGCGCCACCCAGACCTTCCGCCTTTACGATACCGTGAAAATAGACCGTTACCAGAAGCACGATCATTGCGGCAAAGGATGCCGGCCGCGTGAACAGCCCAATGGCCACGAGAATTCCACCGAAAAATTCGGTGGCGGCCAGGAGAGGTGACCAGAATACACCCGGATAAAAGCCGAGGCTCTCCACCATGCCGACAGCCCCGAACGGATTGGCGATCTTGCCGAAGCCGTGGGTGACAAGAAGAAGCCCGGCCACGACGCGCAGAACGGTCTCCACCAGATCATGTGTCGAATTATAAAGAGGTGCGACCGCCGGAACGAAAAGACGCTGACGATTATTGTCGAACTGGGCCATGGGATCTCCGCGTTTTAGCCTTCGATGGCTTATCTGTTCGCAAAGCAGCATGATAAGAACAAGCATGCCGCAGGTAAAAACATGAGTATTATAGTTTACATTATCGTGAGCATTATTGTCACCGGGCGCTGAAGGAGACGTGATCATGGCCGAGACCAAGCCCCGCATAACCATCCGCTACTGCACACAATGCAACTGGCTGCTTCGTGCGGGATGGATGGCGCAGGAGATTTTGCAAACCTTCGCTTCTGATATCGGCGAAGTCAGCCTCATTCCCTCAACGGGTGGCCTGTTCGAGATCACCGTTGATGGTGAAACCATATGGGAGCGCAAGCGCGATGGCGGTTTCCCCGGTCCAAAAGAGCTCAAACAGAGAATCCGCGATGTCATCGACCCGGAACGTGACCTCGGTCATGTCGACAGGACGAAGCATGAAGGGCTCGACAATTGACGCGGCAACATGTTTCAACAGCGTCTAACCAAGTTTTTTCCCTTTAAAATCAATGATCGTCATAAAAGTTCAAAAAGTCTGTTGACACCGGGCGGCTGCCCTCGTACATCGCTCTCCGTCGCCCAGATGGCGGAATTGGTAGACGCGCCAGCTTCAGGTGCTGGTACTCGCAAGGGTGTGGAGGTTCGAGTCCTCTTCTGGGCACCATTCCATTTTTGATCTTAGCCAGATCAAACACTTAGACGAAAAAACAGCAACATTCAGTCCTCCTGCAAAACGCAGGGGAACATGTTGCGGTTTTTCGTTTTGCTGGCGATCAACCCCGATTTTTCCCATAAAAATACTGCCCAGGACGAGCACTAAGCCTTTGTCACTTTGACAAAATGCCAGCCATTCCCGCGCGCGGAATTCCGATATATTCAGACCTGGTATTGGGATGCAGTTCGCTTAAGGCTGGGCGTCTTTGTCGCCACTGTTTTGCGAATGCTGTTCGCAATTCGGCGTACAGGAAAGCACGGTCCGTTCCGTTTGTCGAAAAACGCGAACCGTATTGCCCTCATCGATGGAGACGAGAATGCGCTCATCGACGATTGGATTGCCCTCGGCATCGAGAAGAACAAGATTCGTCGTGCCGAAACTGCGCCCGGTCAGCACAATCGTGGTGGCATCGGCAACCGTCGCATCGGCGACTTTCGAGTTGCCGACAATAACCTTGCTTACGGGGCGGTCGAGGCGAAGGACACGGGCGTGGTTCATCGAAACGCGCAATATGTCTTCCTGAGCAAAAACGGGCTGCAACGAACCCGATAGGATGACGGACAAGCCGACCACGATTTTCGCCAGTTTTCCGGATGACACGCGTTTCGCCCCTGCTCACTACCCGCACTTAATGTGCAGCAGAATGCGGGTTTTTAGTGAATGAAGCGTTAAATGATAGAGGCCCCTAATGTGAACGGCAACCATGCCTGGACATGGCAATATTTTCGAGGCTCTCGCTGTCCCGCACCAAAACTGAACATCTATGTCTCACCGGAAGGACACTTTGTTGTAAATAAGAAACTGACAGCCTCTGGAATATATTTGTTTATCAGCAACTATAAAAATAGAGACAATACTTTTTTGTTTTGTTTACCAAGAGAAACTCATCCTGTCGTTTACTTTGGATTAATCCTCTTCTTTAAGCGCTTGGAAATCGCTCACCTGTAATTTGAACGCAACCGAACAACGGAAAACAGTTGTCGGCGTGCTGAACACAACACAAGAGTTAGGAGAGACCCATGACCAAGATTTTCGCTCGCTTCCTGAAGGATGAGTCCGGCGCCACGGCAATTGAATACGGCCTGATTGCTGCGCTTATTTCTGTTGCCATTGTTGGTGGAGCTACAACCGTTGGCACCCAGATCAAAGTACTTTTTGATAACATTGCTACGAAAATGACAGCAGCTAAGACCAACTCGGGACTATAATAGCTGCCGGATCTCTTTGGATGGCCACTCCTAAAACGGGTGGCCATCTTAGTATTGGCACCCCCCTAACTTTGGTTGCCACCCATGTAGGGAAATCCTTAGTGGAATTGATCCAATGATCGTAGCAGCAATTTTTCTGACTTTGCCTTTGTGCCTCGCTTTTGCTGCACTGAATGATCTATTTAGCATGACCATACCCAACAGAATACCACTTATATTGTTGTTTTCCTTCATAGTGGTAGCTCCTTTTACGGGCATGGATTGGCAGGCTTTCGCAATGAGCATCGCAGCCGCGACTGCGGTATTTTTAGCCTGTTTTGCGCTTTTCGCAGCCAATGCAATGGGCGGCGGAGACGCAAAACTGCTGACCGCCGCAACAGTGTGGTATGGTTTCAACTCCTCGCTCATTGAGTTTCTCTTCGCAGTAACCATTCTCGGCGGTGTTCTAACGCTTGGAATCCTGCTTCTGCGATCGCGCTCGCAGGAAATCATGGCGGCCGGCATTCCCATTCCGGATTCCCTGTTGGTTGCGAAGAAAATCCCCTATGGCATAGGCATCGCTATTGCCGGGCTTTTGACCTATGGCGAAACACCAATTGTAAAAGCCGCCATCGCAAGTCTTTCCTGAGAAATCTGCGTTCACTGCAGGTTAAAGGCCTGTTAACCAGAAATCCAAGCATAATATTAACCATAATTATACCAATGACGGGCCATCCTGACGGGAGAAGAATCTGATTCCCTCAAGGATCGAGCATGAAACCGTCGCGTATCGTCATTCTCTCCGTTGCCCTGGTCGCCGCCGGTCTTGCCGGCATCGTTGCCATGCAGATTTCCGGCGCGAAGCAGGTCATCGAAAAAGCGGAAACGATCATAGAGAAGGAACCGACGGTTAACGTTCTCGTTTCCTCGGTCAACCTACCCGTTGGCAGCCGCCTGAACGATAGTTCGGTACACTGGACGCCCTGGCCCACTGGTAACGTCATCGACAGCTTCATAACGGAAGCGAAAAACCCGAACGCCATAACCGAACTATCCGGCGCTGTCGTGCGGCTGCCTTTGTTTCAGGGCGAGCCTGTACGGCCTGAAAAAGTGGTCGATTCCAGCACCCGCATCATGTCCTCGCTTTTGCCGGCCGGCAAACGCGCCGTCGCCACGGAAATTTCCGTCTCGACAGGTGCTGGCGGTTTCGTGCTGCCGAATGACCGAGTCGATGTCATCATGGTCCGCAAGGGCGATTCAGGTCATTTTTTAACTGAAAATGTTTTGAACAATGTCCGTGTTCTGGCGATCGACCAGCAGATCAAGGAAGGCGAGGACGGCACCTCAGCCGTCGTGGGTGCAACCGCAACGCTCGAACTCACACCCGAACAGGCCAAAATCATCACCGTGGCGCAACAGATGGCGGATCGCCTTACGCTTGCTTTGCGCTCGGTCGCCGATGCGCAGGAAAACGACACGCTTTCAGCAGGTTACCTTCTCAACGGCGGCTCCGGGCAGCCGGAGATTCAGGTGATCAAATCCGGTTCGATCGTCAAAGCCGGACAGGGAGCATCGCAATGACCGGGGGTTCCATGGCAAAGCGCATTAAACAACACCTGCGTTCCTCAATGGCGGGCAGCCTTGCATTTTGCCTGGCTTTTTCAGGTATTCCGGGTCAGCACTCACCCGCGTTTTTGCGTATCAGCGAAGCCGAGGCTCAAAGCGCGAGCATCGTGCGGATCACCGAGAGCGGTACTGGCATTCGCAAGCGCCTGAAGCTCGGTCTCAACAAGGCACTGGTCATCGATCTGCCGGAGGATGCCCATGATATTCTCGTCGCCGATCCGAGCCTTGCAGATGCCGTAACGCGCACGTCCAAGCGCATCTACCTGTTCGGAAAAACGGTCGGCCAGACCAATATCTTCATTTTCGGAGATGGCGGGCGCGAAATCGTCAGTCTTGATCTTGAGGTTGAGCGCGATATCTCCGGGCTTGAAGCCAATATCCGTCGTTTCATTCCCGAATCGGACATCAAAGTAGAGATCGTTTCGGACAACATCGTTCTCACGGGATCAGTGCGCACACCTCAGGATTCGGCACGCGCTGTCCAGCTTGCCGAAGCATTCCTGAAAGGCGGCGAAGCCACTACCCGCAACATATCGCTGACGGGCGGCAATAACGGCGGTGACGCTGCGATTTTTGCCGAAAACCGCCAGACATCGCAGATCGTCAATATGCTGACGATTGAGGGCGAAGATCAGGTGACGCTGAAAGTCACCGTAGCTGAAGTTAGCCGGCAGGTGCTGAAACAGCTTGGCTTCAATGGTTCCATCAGCAGCTCGACAAGCAATAACGGTTTCGAATTTTCAAATCCGTCCAATCTCGGAAATGCAATTAGCGGTGCGTCGCGAATAGCCAGTGGCGCGATTGGCTCCGGCTCGCTCAACTTTGCTTCCTATCTCAACGCCATGGAACAGGCGGGTGTCGTGCGCACTCTGGCCGAACCAAGTCTTACCGCCATCTCCGGCGAACAGGCCAAGTTCTACGTGGGGGGCGATTTCCGTCTGCCTGCAGAGCAGGAAGTTACCATCGATAAGGAAACGGGCCAGCCAACCATAACGCGTACCACCAACACGGTCGACTACGGCATCACGTTGAACTTCAGGCCCGTCGTGCTTTCACCGGGACGGATCAGCCTTAAAATCGAGACCAATGTTTCCGAGCCGACATATGAAGGCAACGTTGTAACCGGAAATGCGGGCCGCACCATCCCAGGTTCTACCTACATGTCGATCCGCAAACGCGAGACATCGACAACAGTCGAACTTCCATCCGGCGGCTCAATTGTCATCGCGGGTCTGGTTCAGGACAATATCCGCCAGGCCATGTCAGGACTTCCCGGCATTTCCAAAGTCCCGATCTTCGGCACGCTTTTCCGCAGCAAGGATTTCATCCGCAACGAGACGGAGCTTGTCATCATAGCAACGCCCTATCTGGTACGTCCTGTTGCGCGCAACCAGATCGCCCGGCCGGATGACAACTTCAACCCGGAAAACGATGCCGCCATGTATTTCATGAACCGTGTCAACAAGGTCTATGGCCGCAAGGACCAGGTTCAGGCGGCTCCCTATCAGGGATCAGTGGGGTTCATCTACAAATGACGACACGCGCACGAAATCCCCTTTTCACAGCAAGCCCGGTCCGGGCAGGAAACGCCATGCAGGAAAACCCTTCCTCCTTTTCCTCAAGCCTGCCGGGCAGACGGGCAGGTCTCGTCGCCATGGTCGCGCTTGCCGCCGGCCTGTTGCAGGGTTGCGCACGCGACCCGATGACGACCAACGCCATTCCTGACGACTACCGCACGCGCCATCCGATCACCCTGTCGGAAGCCGAGCATTCGCTGGATATTCCGGTATCAGCAGGCGATAGCCGGCTGACCACGGCAATGGCGGATAATGTCCGTGGTTTCGCCCAGAATTACGCCTCGATGTCGACCGGTATCGTCAATATCCAGATGCCATCGGGATCAGCCAACTCGGCAGCGGCTTTAAAAATGGCGAGACAAATCCGCTCCGCGCTTTCCGGCGCTGGTGTGCCTTCTGGCAAGATCATGGAAACACGTTACGCTGCATCCCCGAATGGCGACGCCGCCCCCATTCGACTGAGTTATGTGGCCGTTACCGCCATGACCGGGCAATGCGGCCAATGGCCCGAAGACCTTTCCGACAATACCTTTGCCAACAAGAACTGGTACAATTTCGGATGTGCCTCCCAGAGCAATCTCGCGGCACAGGTTGCCAACCCCATGGATCTGGTTGGCCCGCGTGGCATGAGTCCGATCGACGCGGAGCGCCGAGCGGTGGTGATTGACGCCTATCGCAGCGGCAAAAACACGGCGACGCCAAATTGACGCGGTTCCAACAATTGTCAGGGCAGGAAAGACAATGAGCGCTGTAGAATACGATATCAAGTCAAGCGGCGACGCGGAAGCCGAACAGCCGGCGCCGCGTGCCTCGGATATGGATCGCCTGCGGCCCCTGCCCCGCATATCCGTCCATGCCTTCTGCGTCAGCGAAAACATGCAGCGCGTGATGGATGCCTTGTCCAGTGACAGGCGGATGAGCAAGGTCACCCTGCGGGTAACCAAGGGCGACATCAACGCGGCGGCGACGATGTTTTCCGCCTCACCAACGCCCAACCTCATCGTTCTCGAAACAGCAAGCTCACCGTCTTCTCTGCTGGATGATCTCGCTCCTCTGGCGGAGGTCTGCGACCCCACCACCCGTGTCATCATCGTTGGCCGGCACAACGACATAACGCTTTATCGCGATCTCATCCGTAACGGCATTTCCGAATATCTCGTCGCACCGATCAACATGGCCGATCTATTGGCCTCGATCGCGACGATCTTCGTTGATCCGGAAGCGGAGCCGCTCGGTCGCAACATAGCATTTATCGGCGCCAAAGGCGGGGTGGGCTCGTCGACGATCGCGCATAATTGCGCCTTCGGCATCTCCACCCTCTTCTCCACCGAAACCATTCTGGCGGATATGGATCTTGCCTATGGCACGGCCAACATCGATTTCGATCAGGATCCCGCTCAGGGCATGGCGGAAGCGGTGTTTTCGCCGGAGCGGCTGGACGAGGTGTTCCTCGACCGTCTGCTGACGAAATGTTCCGACCACCTCTCACTTTTGGCCGCACCCTCTCTCCTCGACAGGACCTATGATTTCGATCGTCAGGCGTTTCTGCCGATTCTTGAGGTCCTGCAGCGCAGTGCGCCCGTCGCGGTTCTCGACCTTCCCCATCAATGGTGTGACTGGACGCGGGCGGTGCTTGCGGAAGCCGACGAGGTGGTCATTACGGCGGTTCCGGATCTCGCAAACCTGCGCAATACGAAGAACGTGTTCGACGCGCTGATAAAACTGAGACCCAACGACAAGTTACCGCATCTCGTTCTCAATCAGGTCGGCATGCCGAAACGCCCGGAGATCGCCCCTGCGGATTTTCTCGACCCACTGGAAATCGAGCCGGTCGCCATTATTCCGTTCGACGCCCAGCTGTTCGGAAATGCCGCCAACAGCGGTCGCATGATCAGCGAGATGGACGAAAAATCCCAGATCGCGGAAACGTTCTCGCAAATTGCCCATACCATTACAGGCCGTACCATTCTGCGCAAAAACAAGCGCGGCGGTCTGGACAAGCTCAAGAATATTCTCAAGCGCAAATAGGCTCCCTTTCTGGGCCTTTAGACGGAAACGCCGATGTTCGGAAAACGCGGGCCAGAAGGCCCAGCCAGAACCATAAAGCCGGATTTTGTCGCGCCTGCCATACAGCAGGTGAAGGCAACACCTGAGCCGCGATCTCTGGCGATCGACACTTTGGAGCCCGGCCAATCGCCTGCAACGCGGCAGGCACAATCTCCCATGCAATCGCCGCAGAAAAAGCGTGCCCGCACGGAAGATTATTACAATACCAAGGGCCAGGTCTTTTCCGCGCTCATCGATACGATCGACCTTTCGCAGCTCGCCAAGCTCGACGCGGAGAGCGCACGCGAGGAAATCCGTGATATCGTCAACGATATCATAACGATCAAGAATTTCGCCATGTCCATCGCCGAGCAGGAAGAGCTGCTCGAAGACATTTGCAACGACGTTCTTGGTTATGGGCCGCTGGAGCCGCTTCTCGCACGCGATGATATTGCCGATATCATGGTCAACGGTTCCGGCCAGACCTTCATCGAAGTCGGCGGCAAGACCATCGAATCCGACATACGGTTCCGTGACAATGGTCAATTGCTTTCCATCTGCCAGCGCATCGTCAGCCAGGTCGGCCGACGCGTGGACGAATCGAGCCCGATATGCGACGCCCGCTTACCCGATGGATCGCGTGTCAACGTCATCGCACCACCGCTCGCCATCGATGGTCCGGCGCTTACGATCAGAAAATTCAAGAAGGACAAGCTCACGCTAGACCAGCTGGTGCGTTTCGGCGCGATCACGCCTGAAGGCGCGACCCTGCTCAAGATCATCGGCCGCGTTCGCTGCAATGTCGTCATCTCTGGTGGTACCGGCTCGGGCAAGACCACGCTTCTCAATTGCCTGACGAGCTTCATCGACAAGGATGAACGTGTCATTACCTGTGAGGACACCGCCGAACTGCAACTGCAGCAACCGCATGTGGTGAGGCTGGAAACGCGCCCGCCGAATATCGAAGGTGAAGGTGAGATCACTATGCGTGATCTGATCAAGAACTGCCTTCGTATGCGGCCTGAACGTATCATCGTCGGCGAAGTGCGTGGACCGGAGGTTTTCGACCTTCTTCAGGCGATGAACACCGGCCATGACGGATCGATGGGAACGCTCCACGCCAATACGCCGCGGGAATGCCTCAGCCGTATCGAATCGATGATCGCCATGGGCGGGTTTACCCTGCCGGCAAAGACGGTACGCGAAATCATCTCGGGCTCTATCGACATCGTCATTCAGGCCCAGCGCCTTCGCGACGGCTCACGCCGGATAACGCAGATCACCGAAGTGATCGGCATGGAAGGCGACGTCATCGTGACCCAGGATCTGATGCGATACGAAATTGACGGCGAAGACGCGCATGGCAAGCTGATCGGCAAGCACGTCTCCACGGGCATCAGCAAACCCCATTTCTGGGATCGCGCGCGCTATTATGGCGAGGAAAAACGCCTGGCCACCGCGCTCGACGAGATGGAAAAGACATCCTAGAGCAAGTCTTGTTTAAACGGAATCGTCTGACGTTCTCTAACTCTTTGTTTCTACGCATTTTCCGGACGGAAAACCACTACGCAATTTTACCGGAAATGCTCTAAGGAAGGCGACTGCCATGGACCCCACAATCCTGTTACTGGCCGCACTTGTCGCTATTTCGGCAGGGGCGCTTGCTTATGCCTTCCTCTTCCAGCAGATCGAGGTCGAGAAAAAGACCACTAGTCGCGTCAAGCGGGTCAAGGCCGCCGAAACGGATCACGCAAACATCAAGGCCGCGCGGGACCGGGTCCAGGAACTTGGCAAACGCCGCAAGTCCATGCAGGACAGCCTGCGGGAAATGGAAAAGAAACAAAGCGAAAAGGCAAAGAAAGCAAAGAATGTCGGTTTGCGCGAAAAGCTGGTTCAGGCGGGACTGCAACTTTCTGTCCGGCAGTTCCACCTTCTGAGCGCAGGCGCGGCTGCATTCTCCGTCGTCATTGCGCTTCTTTATGGCCTGTCGATGCTTATCGCTCTGCTCATAGGAGCCGTCGTGGCCTTGGGACTGCCGCGATGGGTATTGGCATTTATACTCAAGCGCCGGCAGAAAAAATTCCTCGAGGAATTCCCAAATGCGCTGGATGTCATGTGCCGGTCGATCAAATCCGGATTGCCGCTCAACGACGCCGTGCGACTGATCGCGTCGGACGGACAGGAACCGGTGAAGACGGAGTTCCAGCGCGTCGTCGATGCGCAGCAGGTCGGCATCGGCATTCCGCAGGGGATCGAGCGCATGATGCTGACTGTGCCGCTTTTCGAAGTGAGCTTCTTCAGCACTGTCATCAACATTCAGGCGCAGGCGGGCGGCAACCTTTCGGAGGCTCTTTCCAACCTTTCGAAAGTTCTGCGTGAACGCAGGAAAATGCGTGCCAAAGTCAACGCGTTATCGATGGAGGCGAAGGCCTCGGCAGTTATTATTGGCGCGCTGCCTTTCATCGTCATGCTGCTGGTGCATTTCACCTCGCCCGACTATCTGTCGGTGCTCTTCACCGACATGCGTGGGCACATCATTCTGGGGGTGTCGGGATTATGGATGCTGATCGGGATTTTCATCATGCGCCAAATGATCAATTTCGACATATGAGGGCACGACCATGACAGGAAGCCTCTTTTCCAGCCTGACGGACCCGCAAACGATTATTGCCATTCTCGTCACCCTTGCGGTTTTCGCGACCCTCTATACGCTCATCATGCCGCTCTTCGAGCGAAAAGACTTCGCCAAGCGCATGAAAGCCGTGTCATCGGAGCGCGATCTCATTCGCAGCCGCGAGCGTGAGCGCCTGGCCGCCGCCACCAGGGACGGCAAGGCCTCCCTGCGTGGCAATAATAATAAATCGGCGCGCCGCATCGTCGAAAAATTCAACCTTCAGGAAGCGCTTGCCGACAAGAACACGATGAACAAGCTGCGCGCTGCGGGTTTTCGTTCACAGAATGCGCTCAACACATTTCTTGCCGCCCGGTTCGTGCTGCCATTCGTTTTTCTAGCCCTGGCCTTTACCTGGGTTTTCGTTCTCGGAAACCTCGCCGATAAGGCTTTCGTCGTCCGGCTGATGGCAGTGCTCATTTTCGGTTATCTGGGTTTTTATGCACCCAATATCTATGTTTCCAACGCCATGAACAAGCGGCAGGCCTCGATCAGGCGCGCTTGGCCGGATGCGTTGGATCTGATGCTGATCTGTATCGAATCCGGTGTGTCCATGGAGGCCGCCATGCGTCGTGTTGCGGAAGAAATGGGTGAGCAGTCGCCCGAACTGGCGGAGGAAATGATGCTGACGACAGCGGAGCTTTCCTTCCTTCAGGACCGGCGCATCGCACTTGAGAATTTTGGCATGCGCACGCAGCTGGACGGCGTCAAAAGCGTGGTGCAAGCGCTTATCCAGGCGGAACGATACGGCACGCCATTGGCTCAGGCGTTGCGCGTTCTGGCCCAGGAAGGCCGCGACGAGCGGATGAACGAAGCCGAAAAGAAGGCCGCCGCCCTGCCGCCAAAGCTGACCGTGCCGATGATCATATTTTTCCTGCCGGTGCTCATCGCAGTCATTCTCGGACCAGCCGGCATTCGCGTCGCCGATACGTTCTGACACGCTAAACGCGCTCGCACTGTAGGCGGTAGCGAGTGATGAGGCGGAGCTTTGAATATTATCTGCGATCTGGTGTTGATGGACGTGCCTGAACCCGCATCAGCCTGCTGGCTTGTTGTCCTTCTTCGCCAGTTGCTGCCAGGAATTCTGCTGCGACAGCATTGCACGCAGATAACCGAGATTTGCCTGCGCCTGCTGTGGCGAAAGTTCCTGAACCGCGATGCGCTCAGCCTCGGCAAACCGTCCCTGAAGACCCACCACGAGCGCGAGGTTCTGGCGAACGCGGCTGTCGGCGCCCGGCTGGGCGATGGCCGATTGCAGATACGTCTCGGCGGTACGGGGATCGCTCGACAGGACATAGGACATGCCAAGGTTCGAGAGCACACTTGGATCGTTCGGTTTGAGATCGAGTGCCTGTCGGTATTTTGTGCGGGCCTCGTTCGACCTGCCAAGCTGGTCGAGCACGGCACCTTCGGCAGAATACAGCCGCCAGTCTGGACGATCAGGCGTCTGTGCTCTCTGGATGGTTGAAAGGGCCTGTTCGAGCTGGCCTGATGCTGCCTGCGCCTTGCCATAGGCGGCAAGCACCTCACGGTCGGCCGGATTGGCGATGGCGATCTGCTGCATGACCGCGAGCGCCTGCGTGTTCTTGCCGGTCATCATCAGCACGTTGGCATAATTCATGCCGACGGACCTGTCCTTGGGGCTGCGTTCATAGGCCTTGCCGGCCGTCTCTTCCGCCTGCCGGAGCTGGTCCATGTTCATGTGGTCATAGGAGCGTGTGGCCGCAGGAATGGAGCCGGTGGACATGCGATCCGGCTTGTTGGTGCTCGCGCATCCGGAAACGGCGAAAACCAGCGCTGCGAGACATGCTCCCCGCAGTAAGCCTGTCCGACCTGTCTCGCTCAAAGAAAAAGCAGTCATGGCAGTGCCCCCGCCCAAGAATTATCGATCTTGCGCCCGACATACGACAGACTCACATGACGCAACTTTCGCTTAAGCAATAATCTGTTAACCCTAACAGAGCGTTAATCGCACCGATTCTCGACAGTTACGAAAGCAGACCATGGCGCCCTATCAGTTCATCGAACGCCCGACACCTTTCAGCTCCAAGGCTGGCAGCACCCTGCCGGTTTTCGCCGTGACGCCAGCCCATATCGAACAGGGTGCCATCGATCCTGTTGCTCTGGACTGGGCGAAAAAAGCGGGTTTCAAGGCCGAAGCAGGCGCCGTATTGCTTGTTCCCTCTTCCGATGGTTCGCTGGGTGGCGTTCTTCTCGGCCTTGGCGGCAATCCCTCTGAAATCCCGTTCATAACCGGAAAACTGGCCCGCGAGCTGCCCGAAGGCGAGTGGCATATTGAAACCGCACCATTGACGGCCAATCGGCTGGCTCTCGGTTTCGGCCTCGGCAGCTACCGCTTCGACAAATACAAGACAACCAAAACCAGCGGGGCCAAGCTTCTCATTCCGCAGGATGCCGAAGATGGCGAGATCAAGCGCGTTCTGGCCGGCGTCTTCCTCGCCCGCGATCTCATCAATGTTCCGGCCAACGATATGGGACCGGACGAGCTTGAGATCGCCTTCCGCAGCCTTGCCGCACACTACAAGGCAAAGGTGGCCGTCATTACCGGCGACGATCTGCTGAAGGAAAACTTCCCGCTCATCCATGCCGTCGGCCGCGCCAGCGAAAGCGCACCGCGCCTTCTGGAAATGAACTGGGGCAAGAAGGGAAATCCCCGCCTGACCCTCGTTGGCAAGGGTGTCTGCTTCGATACTGGTGGTCTCGATATCAAGCCAGCCGCCTCCATGGCGCTGATGAAGAAGGACATGGGTGGTGCGGCCAATGTTCTCGGTCTCGCGCTGATGATCATGGACGCGAAACTGCCGGTCAATCTTCGCGTCCTCGTGCCCGCCGTCGAAAACTCCATTTCCGCCAACGCCTTCCGTCCCGGTGATATCTACAGGAGCCGCAAGGGCCTGACGGTACAGATCGACAATACGGATGCGGAAGGCCGTCTCGTTCTGGCCGATGCGCTGGCCTATGCCGACGAGGATGCGCCGGACCTGATGATTGACATGGCAACGCTCACGGGTGCCGCCCGCGTTGCTCTCGGCCCGGATCTGCCGCCCTTCTATACCGATGACGACGATCTGGCCCACGATATCGCGGAAGCCAGCATCGATACCGACGATCCCCTTTGGCGCATGCCGCTCTACATGGGGTACGACAAGGATATCCGCTCACGCGCGGCCGATATCACCAACGCGCCATCAGGCGGCATGGCAGGATCGATCACCGCCGCTTTGTTCCTGAAGCGTTTCGTCACCAATACGAAAAAATGGGCACATTTCGATATTTACGGCTGGTCCTTGAGCGAAAGGCACCATTCATCGATCGGCGGCGAGGCTCAAGGTATCAGAGCACTCTTCCATTACATCACACACCAGTTTGCGAAGTAAATCGGTACCACGGTTGATCTGACTTGCCCACGGGCGCTTCGTTAAGCGGAGCGCCCGGCCTTAATCAAACCAGAACCTTCTGTTCCTTGAGATCTTCCTCACCAAAGAACTTCAGATAACGCTCCACCTCGGATCGTTCGCCTGTCGCTTTTTGCGGATTATCGGAGAGTTTCACGGCTGGCCGACCATTGGCGTCGCTGACCTTGCAGACAATGGAAATCGGCTTCAAGCTGGCGATGGTCTTCGGCGCGCAACCGGCGAAATCATTGGTCAGATTGGTGCCCCAGCCGAAGCTCATGCGCACCCGGCCTTCGAAATGCCTGTATGTATCGACGATGGCATCGACATCGAGACCATCTGAGAAAATCAGCATCTTCTTGCGGGGGTCACGGCCCATCTTCTGCCACCACTCGATGATCTTTTCCCCGCCTTCGATCGGAGGGGCGCTGTCGGGACGAAAGCCCGTCCAGTCCGCCACCCATTCCGGCGCATTGCGCAGGAAGGCCGCCGTGCCAAAAGCATCGGGCAGCACGATCAGCAGGTTGCCGCCGTAAAGCCGGTTCCAGTCCTTCAGAACCTGATAGGGTGCTGCGGCCAGTTCCTCGTTGGTCTGCGCCAGCGCCGCAACCACCATCGGCAATTCATGCGCATTGGTGCCGACGGCCTCGAGGTCGGAATCCATGGCGAGAAGGACATTGCTCGTGCCGGTGAAGGCAGGGCCGATGCCTTCCTTCAGCGCCTCGACGCACCAGCGCTGCCACAGAAAACTGTGGCGGCGGCGGGTGCCGAAATCGGAAATGCGCAGGCCCGGCAGTTCCCGCAACCGTTCGACCTTTTCCCACATCTTGGCCTTTGCGCGGGCGTAGAGAACATCCAGCGTGAAATAACCAAGCGAGCGCATTGCGCTGCGCGAGCGTAGCTCATTGATGATCGCCAGCGCCGGGATTTCCCAGAGTGTCGTATCCATCCAGCGGCCGTGGAAATTCAGCTCATATTGCCCGTCTCGCTTGAAAAGCTCGTATTCCGGCAGCTGGTAGCTCGAAAGCCAGGAGAGGAATTCCGGCTCGAAGATTTGCGAGCGGCCGTAGAAGGTGTTACCCGCAAGCCAGATGTTCTCCTTCTTGGAGAGGCGCAGGGTACGCGCGTGATCGAGCTGCTCGCGCAGTTCCATCTCGTCGATCTCTTCCGCCAACCGCACCGTCTTCGTGCGGTTGATGAGCGAAAACGTCGCGTCGACTTCCGGATAGAGTTTCCAGATCATCTGCAACATCAGCAGCTTGTAGAAATCCGTATCGATCAGGCTGCGGACGATCGGATCGAGTTTCCAGGTGTGATTGTGGACACGGGTTGCTATATCGGTCTTCGTCATGCTTGCATTCCCCAGCATCGGCCCAGAACATCGGCAGGGCCGACGTCACCCCGCACCTCGGCAGGTATTATCAACCTGTCATGTCAAAGATTTATCTGAAAAAGCAACAACAAGTCCAGAGTGCGGGCGGCGCAAACGCCGCTTTAAGTCATATTACTTCAGAAGGTCGGGTCGACAGGATTGATGCCGGGATACCAGTCCTTGGAGATGGGATTTCTGCCACCGAAGCTGGAGATGCCGTTCTCATCGGTGCAGCGATAGCCCTGAACCGGCAGACCGCGGCTACCGAAAACATCCCGGTATGGGCCGCGGGCATATCCAGTTACACCAAGTTCGCTATGGCAATTGTAACGCACCTTGGGCTGTAGCGTTCGCGGGTCCTTGACACCCGGCAGATTCGCATAGGCATCTGGAGCCGGAGCAAAACCATTCTGAAAAACGGTCTGCGCCTGAGCGGAAGCGCTCATTAACACCGCTGCCAGGATCGTTGCCAATCGTGTTGCCTTTTTTGTCTTCATCGATGCCGGTTCCGTACCATCATTCAACCGATGTAGGCTTTCGGCTGTAGTCGCACAAAGGGCGAGGCAGGCACAATTTCGTGAAGCCGCCGCCTCAGCCTTCCAGACGCCGGAAAGCCGTCGGCCTTTCGTAAAGCCAGCCGATGCGCTCGATGGCCTCATTGAGATTTTCGCGTGCAACATTCATCGTGTGGCCATTGGCATGCAGCAGCGTCTCTTCGTTTTCCATGAGCCCGACATGGCCCTTCCAGAAAACCAGATCGCCGCGGCGCAATTCATCGCGTTCTATTTCCACGCCGAGCGATTTCACCTGCATGTCGGTATCGCGCAGAACCCGTCGGCCCGTCATCGCCATGGACAATTGCACGAGGCCTGAGCAATCGATGCCGAAGCCGGAGCGGCCGCCCCAGAGATAAGGTGTCTCGATAAAGCGCAAGGCCACCGCAACATAGTCCTCTTCGAGAGCGGCATCGGCTGGTCGGCAATGGGCGGCGATTATGCCTTCGCCCTTTTCGGTCAGCAGATAGCGGGTGCCGCGTGTCTCGGCCTCACCAACGATCCGGACCATGCTGCCCATGGAAATGGCTGCGACCGGCGGTTTGCGCAATTCGGCGGAAGGATAGAGGAAGGTGCGTGGCGCAACCACCTGGTGGGTAACGGCAACGACATCGCCGATTGCCGTCTCCGGCACGTAACCGGCATAACCATCCGCATCCGCCTGCACCCAGGCCCAGCCATTCGCCCGGTCGAAAATGCGCACGGTTTCACCAAACAGCAGCTCCGTATCGATGCCGGCGGCAAGGTCAGGCGTTGGCCGCAGGCCAATAACCGGCACCGCGATCTGGGCGGGCGAACCGCTGACGAAACGCTCGGCCTGAACCACGCCTTGCAGTTTCTCATCGGCCAGATCGGAGCGGAAGACATTCAGGCGGCGGTCGAGCATCATGGTTTCACATCCAGAGGTTAGATCTTGCGTGCCTGATCAATAATCAGATCGCCGAATTTTTCCAGATAGAGCGCACCTGCCACGGTGCGTTTTATCACGACATTGCGCTTGTCCCGTTCGTCCCGCACCCTGTCAACCAGCCCGAGCGCTCCCAGACTGTCGAGTGCGCGGGTGATGACCGGTTTGGTCACGCCCAGCAAGGCGGCGAGGCCCCGGACTGTATGTGGCGGCGGCACGAGGTATATCTGCAGCAGGATTGTAGTCTGGCGCAAGGTCAAATCCGGCGCATCGGCCGTGACCTGCGCAGCAGATACGCGATGCCAAAGCCCCAAGGCCTCCGTAGGCGAAAGTTCTGCAGGCAAACCGGTAACCTTCCAGTCGTTATCCCACCGTTTTCATTCAACGGAGCGGAAAACTCAAGAAGCATACCGCACAAACAGAACCGCCGCGCCTTCGCAGACCATAAAAGATCGCGCGGCGCGGCGGTGTTGTTTAAACCCGTTTGTCGGGCCTTTAATGTCCCCTCTGGACTTGCAAGATGAGATGCAGGAAGCGTGCCAGTTTTACTGCAGTGCACAAATACGAGCAAAAACAGGTGCTTGGGGTATAATTCCGATGTTATGTTCAAATTTTCCGCAAGGCGAAAATAGCAACAAAAACAGGCAATCAGCAATTCAGTGCTTAAAAACTGCCTTCCGCCGTAACAGCGGAAGGCTGGGATCGGGATGGGTCAGATTTCCGCACCGCGAGCGGCATCGGTCGCATCTGCATTGTGCCGCCGGTTATGTCGGATCGACGACCAGAGCGAAATGCCGATCAGCGTCGCGCCACCAAGGCCGGTGATGACCTCCGGAATGTGGAACATCGTCTGCACGTACATGATGACGGACAGGATGAGGATCGCGTAGAAAGCGCCGTGTTCCAGATAGCGGTATTCGGCGAGCGTTCCCTTTTCCACCAGCATGATCGTCATCGAGCGCACGTACATGGCGCCGATACCGAGGCCGATGGCGATGATGAACAGGTTCTGCGTCAGCGCAAAAGCACCGATGACGCCATCGAAGGAGAAGCTTGCATCGAGCACCTCGAGATAGAGAAACGCACCGAAGCCGCCTTTTGCAGCGCCTTCGAGCACTTCCTGGCTACGATCGAGAATACCGCCGACGACTTCCACCAGCAGGAAGGTCAAAAGACCCCAGATTGCCGCATGGAAAAAGGTGTTGGCCGCAACCGGACCAAGCTCCGGATTGTCGCTGGCGCCGATGATACGAGAGAAGGCCAGCATGACGACCAGCACGAAGGCGATCTCGATACCCTTGACGGAGGAATAGACCGCAGCCTTTTCCTCGATCCAGCGCACCCAGTGCACGTCCTTTTCATGGTCGAAGAAGAAGTTGAGACCGACCATCATCAGGAAGGTACCGCCGAAAGCAGCGATCGGCAGATGGGCGTCACGCATGATTTCTGCATAACGTTCCGGCTGCGTGGCCGCCATGACGAGCGCCGTCCAGGGGCCGACATTGGCGGCAACGACCACGATCAGCAGCGGGAAGACGATACGCATGCCGAAAACGGCTATCAGAATACCCCAGGTCAGGAAGCGATGCTGCCAGACTGGCGTCATCTCTTTCAGCTTGTTGGCGTTGACGATGGCGTTGTCGAAGGAAAGCGAAATTTCCAGCACGGCAAGCACCGCACAAATGAAGAAGATCGTCGCTGTTCCACTGACAGTTCCGGTCATTTCCCAGCCGAGATAGCCGCCAAGGATCAGACCGACGATGGTGACGATAAAAGCCCACTTGAAGTAGGAAAGTGTGGTTTTCTGGGCGGCGCTCATGTCCGGTTACCTCCGGTAACGAGAGCGATTGCGGAACGACGCAGGACGTCGGGCCGCACGCAGAAAGCACGCGCGCGAAGCACATTCAGGTTTTTCATAGTTTTTAATCCGCCGGCCAATTTTTGCAGGCGGTACCGACATCACGAGAGCGCCGTAAAACTCTCGCCAGAGGGGCCCGGCACCTTTGTTTCCTCTGCCCTTGCGAGACATATGATCGCAGGACCTTCTCTTACTCCTCGAAGATCACCTCTTCGTCAAGTCCCGTGATGATTTCGGCGGCAACATCACGGGTAAACAGAGGAAATGTCTAGTCCGCAGCCAGTATATCCACCTTTTCGCGACCGCGTTTGAGCGTATTTTCACGGAAGAAAATATAAAGGCCGGAAAGAACGATCAGGCCCGCACCGACGACGATACTGGTCTGCGGCACATCACCAAAGAACAGCCAGCCAAAGACCACCGCCCAGAGCAGCAATGTGTATTGCAGCGGCGCGACGGTCGCGGCGTCCGCGAGCTTCAGAGCGCGGTTGACCAGCACATGCGCCGCCATGGCAACCACGCCGAGCAGGCCGAGGAAAGCGAGATCGAAACCGGACTGGACCGGCAACCAGCCAGACGGCGTGACGAACACCGCAACGAGGCCCGCAAGCCCCGCACCGATGATCTGCCAGAAAGCGAGCACCGTATCAGGCGTGTTGCGTAGCTGGCGTCCGGACAACATCATGAAGGCGAAGGCGGCGCTGCCGAGAATGGAAAACAGTGCGGCCGAGGTAAGGCTTGCCGAGCTTGGCTGCAAGGCAATGAGAACACCGACGAAACCAATGGCGATGGCCGTCCAGCGACGCCAGCCGACCTTTTCTCCCAGGAGAAACGGCGATAGAGCCGCCACATAAATGGGGGCGGCGAGCCAGTAGGTCATCACGTCTGCCAGCGGCAGGGCAGCGACTGCGAAATAGAAACAGAAAAGCTCGGCGGTGGAGAAGAATACGCGCGCCACCTGGAGAGACGGTCGCTCGATTTTCATGAGGCCGGAAAGACCGCCTTTCCACACGATCGGAACCAGAATGACAAGGGCAGCGACGCTGCGGATGAGGATCACCTGCCCCTGGCTGTAGGTCGAAACCAGCCATTTTCCCATAGCGTCGTTCAACGCGAAAAGCAGCATTCCAAGCAGCATGACGGCCACGCCGAGGCCAGTCGGCGAAAGCTTTCGTAATATATTCGGCATGTCAGGTTCCGTTCTCTCCCAATGGCTGCATTGGTCGTTCAGCCAGCCCTCGTTTGTCAAGCCCGAAGCGGGAGGACTCGCGTATTAATAGTACTAATAAATCGGCAATTTCGATGTCACGCGAACATGCGCCTCTCTTCGGCAACGAGTTCCTGGAGAAAATCGACCACCGTGCGCACGCGGACCAACTGACGGGCGGATTCGTGATAGGCCGTCCAATAGGACCGGCTTATGCTCATATGCGGCATGATCCGCAGAAGTTCGGGATATTGTCCGGCAATGTAATTGTGCAGGATGCCGATACCGGCGCCCGAGCGCACCGCCTCGGTCTGACCGGTGGCGCTGGAGATTTCAAAGGCGGCGTCCCAGTCGCGCATGATCTCGCCGGTATAGTTCAGAGAAGGCGAGAAGATCAGATCCTCGACGTAGCCGATGCGCCGATGGCGCTTGAGTGTTTCCACATCCGCCGGCGTTCCATATTCGGAGAGATAGGACTTCGATGCGTAAAGCCCCAGCGAATAGTCGGTGAGCTTGGAAAACATCAGCCTACCCTGTTCCGGCCGCTCGATGGTGATGGCGATATCGGCCTCGCGCTGCGACAGGGAAAAGGAGCGCGGCACCGGCACGAGCTGGATTTTCAGGTCGGGATAACGCGCGGTCAGCCGGCCAAGCCGTGGCGCAAGAAAAGAAACCCCGAGACCATCGGGCGCGCCGATGCGCACCGTTCCCGCCACTGCCGTATCGACACGACCGAGATTTGCCTGCGCATTCAGCATTTCGGTTTCCATGCGCTCGGCGGCGCCCAAAAACAGCTGACCTTCTTCGGTCAGTTCGCAACCGTTCGTCCGGCGGATAAATAATTGGGTCTTCAGTGCCTGCTCCAGCGACGTCAATCGCCGCGAAAGCGTTGCGTGGTTGAGTCCGAGCCGTTTCGATGCGGCAAGGATCTGCCCGGAGCGGGCAACGGCGAGGAAGATGCGGACGTCATCCCAATTCATGGTTTGCTGCGCAGCATTATGGGTTCGACGTCAAGCAAGGTCAGCGACGTCACCATTCCTGCCACACCCTCCTTGTATTTCAGAAAATGCGGCGTTTGCAGATGCGCTTCATATGCCGCCCGGTCCGCGTAGACTTCGAGGATGCGAATCTTTTCCGGGCTGCCTTTAATTGCCACCGCATTTAATGCAAGCACACCAATTTCCAGGCTGACCGAAGCTTCGATCTCTTCTGCAAGCAGTCTGCGATAGGCATCCAGCTGGGTTGGATCGATTTCGATTTCAGCCATCCGCACGACCGGTTCATCGCTCATCAAGCTTCTGACCTTCTGTTGACCGGCGAACGTGTGGGTGTCGGAAATCCGCCGCCACCCTCAAAATACTCGCCTTGCTTCAATTTACGCACAACGGTTTCTTATCTGAGTTCATTGATTTGTACAAATTCAAGTGCAATGCTACACCCATCAAAAAATCGCGGAGGAAAGCCCCATGAGGGAAATCGGTCATTTCATCAACGGCAAGCATGTGTCTGGCACAAGTGGCCGCACATCTAACGTCTACAACCCGGCAACCGGCGAAGTGCAGGCGACTGTCGCGCTTGCCAGCGACGCCGAGCTGCGCGCTGCCGTGGAAAGCGCAAAAGCGGCACAGCCGAAGTGGGCCGCCACCAACCCGCAGCGCCGCGCCCGCGTTTTCTTCAAGTTCGTCGAACTTCTGAACCGCGACATGAATGAGCTGGCGGTGCTGCTCTCCAGCGAGCACGGAAAGACCGTCGAGGATTCCAAGGGCGATATCGTGCGCGGCCTCGAAGTCTGCGAATTCGTCTGCGGCATTCCGCATCTGCAGAAGGGTGAGTTCACCGAGGGCGCTGGTCCCGCCATCGACATGTATTCGATCCGCCAGCCGGTCGGCATCGGTGCGGGCATCACGCCGTTCAACTTTCCGGGGATGATCCCAATGTGGATGTTTGCGCCGGCAATCGCCTGCGGCAACGCCTTTATCCTCAAGCCTTCCGAGCGCGATCCGTCCCTGCCGATACGCCTCGCCGAACTGATGATCGAGGCAGGTCTTCCGGCCGGCATCCTAAACGTCGTCAATGGTGACAAGGGCGCTGTCGACGCCATCCTGACCGATCCGGATATTGGCGCGGTTTCCTTCGTCGGTTCCACGCCGATTGCCCGCTACGTCTACGGTACTGCCGCCATGAACGGCAAGCGCGCACAGTGCTTCGGCGGCGCGAAGAATCACATGATCATCATGCCTGATGCCGATCTCGATCAGGCCGTGAACGCCCTGATGGGCGCCGGTTACGGTTCGGCCGGCGAACGCTGCATGGCTGTGTCGGTTGCGGTTCCGGTTGGCGAAGAAACGGCCAACCGTCTCGTTGAAAAGCTCATCCCGCAGATCGAAGCACTGAAGATCGGCCCCTACACCGACGACAAGGCCGATATGGGCCCGCTCGTTACCAAGGAAGCGCAAACGCGCGTTAAGGGTCTGATCGACAGCGGTGTCGAGCAGGGCGCAAAGCTGCTGGTCGATGGCCGCGACTTCAAGCTCCAGGGTTATGAAGACGGCTATTTCGTCGGTGGCTGCCTGTTCGACCACGTCACCCCTGACATGGACATCTACAAGACGGAAATCTTCGGACCTGTTCTCTCCGTCGTTCGCGCCAAGAACTACGAAGACGCGCTGGAACTGCCGATGAAGCATGAATACGGCAACGGCGTTGCGATCTACACCCGTGACGGCGATGCTGCGCGTGACTTCGCCAGCCGCATCAATATCGGCATGATCGGCATCAACGTTCCGATCCCTGTTCCGCTCGCCTACCACTCCTTCGGCGGCTGGAAGGCCTCGAGCTTCGGCGATCTCAACCAGCATGGAACGGATTCGATCAAGTTCTGGACGAAGACCAAGACGATCACCTCGCGCTGGCCGTCCGGCATCAAATCGGGTGCCGAATTCGTCATGCCGACGATGAAGTAAGCAATGCGTCTCTAAACAATGAACCGGCGGGCGATTGACCCGCCGGTATCCTAACCGGTCACAGGCGTGTAAACGGCGTCAATTGGTCGGGCCGTCGTTGAAACCCACTTCGTCCACCAACTCGGATGCCTGTTTGCGGTGGGCGGCAATATCCGTCAGTGGCAGCTTGTCCGGATTGATGGGGCCGAAGCCCTTCACGACATCGGAAGGCTCCGCGCCGGGCAGCACCGGGTATTCGAAGACCTGCTTGGCATAGATTTCTTGCGCCTCGCGCGATGCCAGGAATTCCATCAGCTTCAGCGCATTGTCCTTGTTGGGTGCGTATTTGGTCAGCGCCATGCCGGAAATATTCACATGCGTTCCGCGATCTCCCGCATTGGGAAAGATCACCCGCACCGATCCCGCCCAAACCTTTTCCTCCGGCTCGCGGTCGTTGGTCAGCATCAGGCCGACATAATAGGTATTGCCGAGCGCGATATCGCATTCGCCGGAAAAGATCGATTTGGCCTGGCTGCGGTCTGTTCCATCAGGCTTGCGGGCAAGATTGTTCTTAAGGCCGGTCAGCCATGTTCGGGTATAATCGACGCCATGATGGGCGATCATCGAGGCGATCAGCGCGATATTGTAGGAATGCTGGCCGTCGCGAATGCAGATCTTGCCCTTCCATTTCGGATCGGCAAGCTCTTCATAGGTGATGTCTTTCTGGGTGACCCGCTCCTTTGAGGCATACACCACGCGGCCACGCGTCGTCAGGCCGAACCATTCGCCTTGCGGATCGCGCAGATTGGCCGGGATATCCTTTTCAATGTCGGGATCGTTCAGCACCGGCTGTGTAACGCCGCCTTCTTTCGCCTCGACAAGCCGGGCGATATCGACCGTCAACAGCACGTCGGCCGGCGAATTGACGCCTTCTGCCTGAATGCGCTCCACCAGACCCTTGTCGAGGAAGAGAACGTTGGCCTCTATGCCCGTTTCTTTCGTGAAGGCATCGAGCAGCGGCTGGATCAACTCGGGCTGCCGGTAGGAATAGACGTTCACCTCGCCGTCCGCAAAAGCAGCGGGCGCGGCCCAGAGGATCGTCAGACCCGAAAAAACGGCAGCGGAAAAACACGATTTCAAGCTTGCCATTAAGAATGCCTCCATTACATTCAGATTCTTGACTTGTTTGTTCATGAATCATCAAAGCGGTCAACAAGGCTGTCCGAGAAATATCGGATGGCTGCCAGTTTTTTCAGTTTCTGGAATTGTTCTAAACTGAAAAAGAGACTATATAACTCCACATTGAGAGTTAGGAGACCAGCATGCGTTTGACCAAACAGACCAACTATGCCGTTCGCATGTTGATGTATTGCGCCGCAAATGAAGGCAAGTTGAGCCGCATTCCGGAGATCGCCAGGGCTTATGGCGTATCTGAGCTGTTCCTTTTCAAAATTCTGCAGCCGCTCAACAAGGCCGGTCTGGTGGAAACCGTGCGCGGCCGTAACGGCGGCGTGCGTCTTGGTAAACCCGCTGAGAAAATCAGCCTGTTTGACGTTGTGAAGGTGACCGAAGACAGTTTTGCCATGGCGGAATGCTTCGAGGACGGTGCTGTCGAATGTCCGCTTGTGGATAGCTGCGGCCTCAACTCGGCGCTTCGCAAGGCGCTCAATGCCTTCTTCGATGTGCTGGCGGAATATTCCATCGACGATCTCGTCAAGGCGCGGCCGCAGATCAACTTCCTGCTCGGCATCGACACGGAAATGCCGAAGATCGCCGCCTTGCCGGCCGCCTGATCATCCCATTGCCCAAGCAACAATTGCGCTAGCCCGTGTCCGCAGGTCACGGGCTTTTCTTTTATAGAATACTTCGGAAATGCAATATTTTTGGTCGAGCGTGTTGACGCCAGGAGACGAAGCGGCGCATTTGGTCGCGAGCTTTTTTGAAGCAATCAGCCAGCGTCGCAATGATCATCAAGCCTGAATTCCATACATTTGCACTTACCGCGCTCGTCGGCAGCATGGGTGCGCTGCTTGCCAGTCTCCTTAACGTTCCAGCGCCGTTTCTGTCCGGTCCGGCGCTCGCCGTGACGATTACGGGACTGGCGGGCGTGAAGCTTGGGATTCCCGCCTTCATCCGCAATGCCTGTTTCGTTGTGGTCGGCATTTCGATGGGAACGAGCGTAACGCCGTCGGTGATCGATGCCGCGAAGACATGGCCACTGAGCTTCGTCATCGTGCTCGTTGCTGTCGTCATCATGCTGTATGTCGCCTATTGGATCCTGCATTACGGCTTCGGATACGACAGGACGACGGCAATGCTGGGCGCTTCGCCCGGGCACCTCAGCTATATCATCAGCCTCGGCGCCGAGACGAAAAGCGACCTTGCGACCGTCAGCATCGTGCAAAGCGTGAGGGTGCTGGCGCTGACGCTTTCCGTGCCGCTGATTGTTGAATATTTCGATCTCGTCAGCACGGAACCGCTCATCGCCAATCCACCGATGGGCCTGTTCACACTGGCCCTGACCATTGGCGCGTCGCTTGCGATGGGATGGCTGTTCCTTCGCTGGAGATTTCCCGCAGCCCTGCTGCTGGGCGGCGTCGCGGTTTCCATCGGCACCCATATTACCGGCCTTACCGAGGGCGGCGTTCCGAGCTGGCTCAGCCTGCCGGTCTATGTGCTGATCGGCTGTCTCATTGGCACGCGCTTTTCGAATGTGTCGCTGATGGATGTGCGAAAAGGCTTTCTGGCAGGTTTCGTCGTCACCATCGCCGTGATGGTGATCGCCGGAAGTATCGCCTGGATGATTTCCAACATTACAGGCGTTCCGCTCAATGCGGTGATGATCGCCTATTCGCCGGGCGGGCTTGAAACGATGGCGGCGATGGCAGTGATGATGCATGCCGATACCGCCTATGTCGGGTCACATCACGTTCTCAGACTTCTGTTCCTGTCGGTTCTCATGCCGCTCGTCATGGGCAAGGATGCACGCAAGCGGGACGGCGAAATCTAAGCCGGGCCAGCGCCCTCGCCATTCAGGTAAAAAACGCCAATGGCGTTGCAACCATTTGTTCCTCTGGCCGTTCATGTTTCTCCGCAATTGCGGCGGCGATTTTTCGCGTGTTCGACAGGCTGACCCACCGGAGGACTATTCATGAACCGCTTGATGATGTTGACAGGCGCCGGATTTGCGCTTGCCCTTTCTGTTTCCTTCGCTCAGGCGCAGGTGGTGGTGTCGTCTAAGATTGACACGGAGGGCGGCGTTCTCGGCAACATCATCCTTGCCGTGCTGAACAAGAACAATATCGAGACGACGGATCGCATCCAGCTTGGCGCTACCCCGGTCGTCAGAAAAGCGATCACTGCGGGCGAGATCGACATTTATCCGGAATACACAGGCAATGCCGCCTTCTTCTTCTCCAAGGCGGACGACCCGCTTTGGAAAGATGCCGCCAAGGCTTATCAGGAAGCCAAGACACTCGACTATGACGCCAACAAGATCGTCTGGCTGACACCATCGCCCGCAAACAACACCTGGGCGATTGCGCTGCGCAAGGATGTTGCCGACAAGAACAATCTGAAGACGCTTTCGGATTTCGGCAAATACATTGCCGGTGGCGGTGAGGTGGTTCTTGCCGCCTCCTCGGAATTCGTCAATTCCGCAGCCGCCCTGCCGGCATTTCAGACCACCTACGGCTTTACCATGAAGCCGGATCAGCTGATCACGCTTTCCGGTGGCGACACGGCTGCCACTATCGCTGCCGCCGCAAACCAGACGAACAATGCTAATGCGGCCATGGTCTATGGCACCGATGGTGGCATAGCGCCGTCCGGTCTTGTCGTGCTTGAGGACGACAAGCATGTGCAGCCCGTCTACCAGCCCGCGCCGATCATTCGCGAGGAAGTTCTGAAAAAGAACCCCAATATCGAGACATTGCTGAAACCCGTTTTCGAAAAGCTGGATCTGGCAACCTTGCAGGAGCTGAACGCCCGCGTGCAGGTGGGAGGCGAACAGGCCAAGGCAGTTGCGACCGACTTCCTGACGAAGAACGGTTTCCTCAAGTAATTGCCAGAGAACCGTTGGGGCGGGATATCGGAAACCATGTGAGGTTCACCATCCCGTCCGAACCTATGATCCGGGGGAGCGGAATTTGACGAAATGGCCTGACAAGGTAGGCGTGCTGATTTCGTGCCTGCTTCTCTACGCGCTTGCAGCGTCCCCCTTCATGACATTCCGAGCTAACCGGATCATTCAGGGTGAAACGCGAACGATCTTCGAAGCGCTTCCGGTTGCTGCTGCTACCCTCCTCGTTGCCATCATTGTTGTCGCCGCCTTCATCGCCTTTTTCCGGTTTCCGGCGCACCTGAAACTCGCCGCTGCGCTGGTCGGTCTCGCGGCACTGGCGATCTTCGTCGGGCAGGCGGCGTCTGCGCTGACACCTGAGGGCAACAGTTTTGCCCGCGTTTCGCCCGCCAGCGGTTTCTGGTTGATGTTTGCAGGGCTTGCACTGCTTGCCGCCGATTGCATTGCACGTCTCCAGCCGAAACCCACTTTGCGGATTTTGCTGTTGCTGGTGGCAACCGGGACGCTTGCAGCGGTCCTGACAAGCGGCCTCTGGGACGATCTCTCCATCATCAAGGAATATAACGGCCGGGCAGATATCTTCTGGACCGAAGCACTGCGGCATGTGGAACTTGCCATCGGGTCGCTGGTTGCAGCCACCCTCGCCGGTATCCCGCTCGGCATTCTCTGTTACAAGGTCGAGCGTTTGCGCTCCGGTCTACTGAACGCTCTCAATATCGTCCAGACCATTCCCTCCATCGCGCTTTTCGGCCTTTTGATCGCGCCACTCGGATGGATGGCAGCCAATGTGCCGGGTGCGGCAAAGATCGGCATCGCCGGCATCGGCATGGCGCCGGCCTTCGTGGCGCTATTTCTCTATTCGCTGCTGCCCGTTGTCTCCAATACGGTGGTCGGCCTGTCCGGCGTTTCGCAGGCAGTGCGGGAAGCCGCGCGCGGGCTTGGCATGACGCCACTGCAAAGGCTGCTGCGGGTGGAGTTTCCACTCGCCATGCCCGTCATCCTCACCGGCATCCGTATCGTGCTGGTGCAGAATATCGGTCTTGCGACCATCGCAGCGCTGATCGGCGGCGGTGGATTTGGCGTTTTCGTGTTTCAGGGCATAGGGCAGACCGCGATGGACCTCGTACTGCTCGGCACCGTGCCGACCGTTCTGCTCGGCTTCGCCGCCGCGATTACGCTCGACGCCCTTATCGACAGCAATCTCTTCAGCGCAGGCGGAAGGCAAAAGGCATGATCGAGATCGACACCATCACGAAACGATATGGCGATACGGTCGTGGTCGACCAGGTCTCCCTGACTGTGGCGCCGCGCACCGTCACCGTCATCGTCGGCACTTCCGGGTCGGGAAAAACCACGCTGCTGCGCATGATAAACCGGCTGGTGGAGCCGACCTCCGGCACTATCCGCATCGACGGAGACGATGTGAGCACCATGCCGGGCTACAAGCTGCGCCGTCAGATCGGCTATGCTATTCAGGGCCATGGGTTGTTCCCGCATCGCACCGTGGCGAAGAATATCGCGACGGTTCCGCAGCTCATCGGCTGGGACCGCAAGCGCATCGATGCGAAAATCGACGCGCTGATGCAGCTCTTCCAGCTAGATCCGGCGCTTTATGCCAACCGCTTTCCGCATGAGCTTTCAGGCGGCCAGCAACAGCGTGTCGGCGTGGCGCGCGCGCTTGCAGCAGAACCGAACATTCTTCTGATGGACGAACCTTTCGGTGCACTGGACCCGGTTATCCGCGCAAAGGCCCAGAACGATCTTCTCGATATCCAGAAGAAGCTCGGTGTCACCATCGTTCTTGTCACGCATGATATGGACGAGGCCTTTCACCTGGCGGATCGTATTGCCGTCATGGACAAGGGCCGTATCGTTCAGGACTGCCCGCCGGCCGAGCTGGTGCTGAAACCGGCAACGAATTTCGTCCGCACCATGATCGGCGAAAACGAGCGCGCCCTGAAACTGTTATCCGTCCTGTCGGTTGCAGACGTCGTGGAGCCGGGAAGCGCTGAAGGCGAACCATTGAATGAACATACCAGCCAGCGCGACGCCCTGTCTGCGATGTTGTGGGCGGGCTGCGATACCTTGCCGGTGCTGAAAGACGATGGCAAACCCGCAGGTATCGTGCGGCGCGATGTTCTCCTCCAGCGGGCTTCCGGAACCCCATGAAAAATGCCGCTTCGTTTTTCGCTCCAGGGCTTCTGGTGCTGGCGCTGATCGCCTTTCTCGCGGCGCCGCAGGTTTTCGCACCGATATTCCGCCCTCTTGTGCAGACCAATGCGCCGGCGATCTACACGCAGGCCAATCTGCTTTCCCTGACACTGTCGCATCTGACCATTGTCGCAATCGCAACGGGGCTGGCCACGCTGGTGGCGGGAGCCCTTGCGGTTCTCGTCACCCGCCCTTTCGGCGCGGATTTTCTGCCGCTATCGCGCAGCATCGTCAATATCGGCCAGACCTTTCCGCCGGTGGCGGTGCTGGCGCTTGCCGTGCCGATGATCGGTTTTGGCGAGAAACCGACGCTCATCGCGCTGTTTCTCTATGCGCTTTTACCGGTTTTTGAAAATACGCTGACAGGGCTGACCACGCTGCCGCCAACCGTCATGGATGCCGCAAAGGGCGCCGGCATGACCGGCTGGCAACGGCTTGTCAAAGTGGAGCTGCCACTTGCCCTTCCGGCGATCCTCGCAGGCATCAGGCTTTCGGCGGTGATCAGCCTTTCAACAGCAACTATCGGTTCCACGGTCGCGGCCCGCACGCTCGGAGAGGTAATCATCGCCGGCCTGCAATCCAACAATCTCGCCTTCATCCTTCAGGGCGGATTGATCGTCGCTGTGCTGGCAATCCTGATCCACGCCAGCTTTTCTGCACTGGAAAAGGCAGCGGCCCGCAAAACCGGGCACTGACAAATGCAAGCTCCTCATTTTTATGTTCCCGACATCCGCCGCGCATGTTAGGGGCTGACCGTCGAAACAGAAACATTCGAGGTTCGGGTGACAAAGGCAATCGTCGTGATGGGAGTGAGCGGCTCTGGCAAGTCCACGGTCGCAGAGGAACTGGCGGAAAAACTGGGCATTGCCTTTATTGAGGGCGACAAGCTTCACCCGAAATCCAATGTCGACAAAATGTCAGAGGGCATTCCGCTGACCGACGAAGATCGCTGGCCCTGGCTCGATCTGATTGGCGCAGAACTGCGCAAGGGAAACGAAAATAACGGTGTCGTCGTTTCCTGCTCGGCGCTGAAGAAAATCTATCGCGACCGCCTTCGCGAGGCTACCGGTGGCCCGCTCGCTTTCGTCTATCTGGATGGCAGCCTGGAACTTCTCAGCAGGCGTATGGGCGAACGCAAGGGGCACTTCATGCCGCTCTCGCTGCTCCAGACCCAGCTTGCCACGCTGGAAGTGCCGACCGGCGAACCCGGCGTCGTAACCGTCAGCATCGACGCCACGCCGGAGGAAATTACCGCAAACGCACTTTCGGGCCTGAAAGCGGTGATTTTTTAAAATCCGAGCCTGTCGCGCAGGCCGTACCACCATGCACCAAGCACGGTCAGCGGCACGCGGAACGTCTTACCGCCCGGGAACGGATAATTCGGCAGGGAACTCCAGACGTCGAAACGCTCGGCGTGGCCTGCAACGGCCTCACCCAATATCTTGCCGAGCAGATGCGTGGTGGTGACACCGTGGCCGCTGTCGCCATGCGAAAAATATACATTGCCCGACAGTTTGCCCATATGCGGGATGCGCGTCAGCGTCAGCGCGAAATTGCCGCTCCAGGCAAAATCGATCTTCGTCTTTTCCAGTTGCGGGAAAGTCTTCAGCATATTCGGACGGATTACCCCGGTCAGATCCGCCGGATCGCTGCCGCCATAACCGATACCACCGCCATAAAGTAGGCGGTTGTCGGAGGTGCGGCGATAATAATCGAGAATATAATTGGCATCCTCGACGCAATAATTGGCTGGCAGGAGTTGCTCGATCAGATCGGCATCAAGCGGCTCTGTCGCCATGACCTGGCTTGAGACCGGCATCATCCGGTCGCCGATTTCCGGCAGCAGCTTGCCGAGATACGCATTGCCGCAGACGAGAACATATTTCGCCTTCACGCTGCCCGTCGCCGTGCGCACGACAGGGTTGACGCCCTGCTCCAGCGAAATGACCCTCGAATTTTCGAATATGCGCGCACCGAGACTTTCGGCCGCCGCGGCTTCCCCCTGCACCAGATTGAGCGGATGGATGTGGCCGCCGAAACGGTCGATCATGCCGCCGGCATAACGATCGGTCCGCACGTATTTTCCGACATCGGCTTTGGAGACCATCTCAAGCCCGCCATGGCCATGTTTTTCCCAATGGGCCTTGTGGGCCTCCATCTCGCGAATCTGTTTCGTCGTGAAGGCCGCAAAGAAACCGCCATCGACGAGATCGCAATCGATAGCGTATTTCGAAATGCGGCTGCGGATGATCTCCCCGCCTTCCAGCGACATTTCGCCGAGTTTCACCGCCTTGTCGTGGCCGTAACGACTGGCGATTGTTTCGAGGTCGCGGCTATAGCCATTGACGATCTGGCCGCCATTGCGCCCCGAGGCGCCGAAGCCGACCCGCACGCCTTCCAGCACGATAACGGAAAAGCCGCGTTCGGAAAGTTCGAGTGCTGCGGAAATCCCGGTAAACCCGCCACCGATGACGCAGACATCCGCTTCCATTGCGCCTTCAAGCGTTGGCCGCACGGATTTGACATTGGCGGAGGCCGCATACCAGGAGGATGTGTGGCCGGGATTGGGAATAGTCGTCACCTCAGCCATCTCACACCGTTCTGATATAGGCGTCATATTCGACGTCGGTTACACGCAGGGAAAATTCGGAAAGTTCCTGCTGTTTGCAGGCAGAAAACAGCGTGCGATAACGCTGGCCAAGCGTCGCATAGGCGAAACTCGAACGCGTGAAACGCTGCAATGCATAATCCCAGTTGGTGGGCAGAGGTTCGTGATTGATGGCGTGGCTGTCGCCGGAAATCGCGCCGCCCGGCTGGCGTTTTTCCTTCATGCCGGCAAGGGCAGCACTCAGGATCATCGCCACAACGAGATAGGGATTGGTATCGGCGCCGGCGACACGATGTTCGATGCGGGTTGCGGCCTTGCTGGCAGTGATAACGCGCACCGCCGCCGAGCGATTGTCTATGCCCCAGGAGGCATAGGTGGGCGCATGTTCGCTGGGCGTCAGGCGGCGATAGGAATTGGCATGGGGAGCGAAGATCGCCATGCTCTCCCCCATGTTTTCCAGAAGGCCGCCGACGGAATGCATCAGCGCGTCCGATGGGCCGTTTTCCCCGGCGTAGATATTCCTGCCGTCACTATCGAGAACGGAAAAATGCACATGCATGCCATTGCCGGCCTGTAACCCGTACGGCTTCGCCATGAAGGTGGCGTCGAGATCGTGCCGCCGCGCCACACCCTTGACGATACGTTTCAGGAAAACAGCGAAATCGGCGGCCCGCAACGCGTCCGGCACATGATTGAGGTTGATTTCATATTGGCCGGGGCCGTTTTCCCGCAGCGTCGTGTCGGCAAGAACACCCTGCGCCCTGCATGCGGTTGCGATATCATGGAAGACATCCTCGAAATCCTGCAATTCGGAAATCGACAGAACCTGTGTCTGGCCCGTGTGCCACCGGCCTTCGCGGCTGTGCGGCGGACGCACCGGATCGAGCGCAGAGCGAACCGGGTCGATCAGGTAAAATTCAAGTTCGGTCGCCACGACCGGCGTGAGGCCAGCCTTTTTGTAGGCTTCCAGCACCCTTGCCAGAACATTGCGCGGATCGCCATAAAACCCGGTTCCATCAGGATTTTTCATCGCGAGCAGGACTTGTGCGGTCGGCCGGCCGAGCCATGTCACCCGAGACAGCGTGCCGGGAACAGGAAAGCAGAACCCGTCCGGATCGCCCGTCCCTTCGGCGAGGCCTGCGGCATGCACATCGCGGCCCCAGATATCCAGCGCATAGACCGAGCGTGGGATCGCCATTCCCTTTTCAAGGACGTCGATCGCCCTTTCGCGCGGAATCCATTTGCCGCGCGGCACGCCATTTGCATCTATGACGAAGGCTTCGAGAATTTCGATATCGGGGTTATCGTCGAAAAATTTCTTTGCTTTTTCAATATCATCCATCATGCACCAGCAGGCTGTTTCTCTTCTGTTTCGCGCGCAGAAGCGCTTCGCTAACGAAAATCGTCCTGCTGTTGATAGATGAGAAACCTCGCCGTCATGATGACGCTTGCCCCTTTTCCCTTTTTATAAGCCCATGTTACGTGGCCCGCCGCGGGAAGGCCAGCGGATTCGGCCATCAGAGCGGGATGGCGAAAAGTGTACACGGTTTTCGCCAGAGGTGATTTCAGTTCATCAGGATCTAGGGATTGAACCTTTCGGGTCGATAGGCATCGATGGCGATGATCGGCGTTTCTCCCAGCATGGTTTCCGCCAGCACACGGCCAGTGATGGGCCCGAGTGTGAGGCCGTGATGGGCGTGACCGAACGAGAACCACAATGTCCTGTGGCGCGGCGCCTTGCCGATGATCGGCATCATATCCGGCGTGCAGGGACGCGCGCCCATCCAGGGTTCCGCATCCAGCCTGCCGCCCAGAGGAAAGACGGTGCGGGCCACCCGTTCCGCCCGCTCGATCTGCACGGGGGATCTCGGCGCATCGCGTTCGGCAAATTCCGCGCCGGTCGTCAGGCGGATGCCTTTGCGCATTGGCGCGAGGAAATAACCGCGCTCGGCGTCGATTAGCCAGTTGTTGAGCTTGGTTCCCTCCTGCGGCGCATAGTGCATGTGATATCCGCGTTTCACGCCGAGCGGAAAGCGGTAACCGAGCCGTTCCGTCACTGTATCCGCCCAGGGGCCTAGTGCGACAACGGCATGTTCAGCCTCCACCGCCCCGGTTTCGGTGCGTACCGTCCAACCATTTGTCGTCTGGCTGAGCGTGGATGCATCACCCCGGACAAAGGTTCCGCCAAGGCTCTCGAACAGTTTGACATAGGCGAGCGTCAGCGCATGTGGATCGCGCACCGACCATGGATCGTTCCATTTCAAACCGCCGACGAAATCCCGGCTGAGATGCGGCTCCGCCGCGGCGAGTTCCGCCCCATCGAGTTTCGTGTGGGAGATGCCGTGGTCGCGCGCCAGACGTTCGGCGAAAGCAAAGTCTGCATCCCGCCTTTCGGCGGTCCTGTAGGCCTCCATCCAACCGTTTTTCACGATTAGATCGCCAGCCTTGGCTTCATCGATCAGGATGCTGTGTTCGGAGACCGAGTGCTCGATCAGCGGCGCGTAGGCGCGGGCAATTGCTGCGTGGCGCGTGGCTGCGGAATTATACCAGTAGCGGCCAAGAAAAGGCGCGATCCTGGGCAGGGCCGAGAGATGATAACGGGCATCGATGCTGTTGTTCAGGGAATAGCGGAGAAGCCGGCTAACTTCCTGCGGGAAGGCGTAGGGAACGACACCCTCTCTCTGGATCAGTCCGGCATTGCCGAAGGAGGTTTCCTCACCCGGTCCCCGCCGGTCCACCAGCACCACCGATTTGCCCCTGCGGGCCATTTGCAAAGCGACGGAGACCCCGATGATCCCCGCCCCCAAAACGATCACATCCGCTGCCATGGCATTCAATCCGTTTGCGTATCTCGTCCCCTCAACATGGGTCGGCATTTTGCGCAAAGCAACAGAAAAATCATCGTCTTAATAGAAACAGCAATGCGCCTGCTACTGGCTCACCGCTTTAGTTTCGACTGCCTCGATATTGAAAGCAGCAGCCAGCAGGGCCTTGGTATATTCCTGTTGCGGATCAGCGAATATCTCCGCTGCCGGGCCGCTCTCCACCACCTTGCCGTTGCGCATGACGATTACGTCGTTGGCAAGCGCTTTAACTACCTTCAGGTCGTGGCTGATGAAGAGATAGGCGAGTTCGTGGCGGGCCTGAAGATCGCGCAAGAGATCGACCACCTGTGCCTGCACGCTCATGTCGAGCGCCGATGTGGGCTCGTCCAACATGACGAAGCGGGGTTTCAACACCATGGCGCGGGCAATGGCGATACGCTGACGCTGGCCACCGGAAAATTCATGCGGATAGCGCCAGCGCGTCGCCGGGTCGAGCCCGACTTCTTCCAGCGCCTGGGCGACACGGGTATCCCGCTCATCGGCGGAAAGTTGCCGCTCGTGCACCTTCAGACCCTCGGCAACGATTTCGCCCACCGACATGCGTGGGCTGAGCGAACCGTAAGGATCCTGAAACACCACCTGAAGCCGATTTCTGAGCGGCTTCATCATTTCATAGGAATAGCTGTCGATCGACTGACCGATGAAACTGATACGCCCCTCAGACGCTATAAGACGCGATAGGGCGAGACCGAGTGTCGTTTTGCCGGAGCCGGATTCGCCCACGACGCCAACCGTCTGTCCTGCGCGCAGGGTAATATCGATACCGTCAACCGCCTTCACGTGGTCGACCACCTTGCGCATCAGCCCCGCCTTTATCGGGAACCAGACTTTTATGTCGTCGCCCTGCATGACGACAGGTTTGCTGGCATCGGAAAGCGGCGGCTCGCCCTTGGGTTCGGCAGCCAGAAGATGGCGGGTATAGGCATGCTGCGGATCGGTAAACACCTGCTCCACCGTGCCGGTCTCGACGATCTTTCCCTTGGTCATCACGCAGACACGATCGGCAAACTTACGGACAATGCCGAGATCGTGGGTGATGAACAGCATGGACATGCCGTGCCGGTTTTTGAGGTCGCTTAGCAGTTCAAGGATCTGCGCCTGAACCGTTACATCGAGTGCGGTCGTGGGTTCATCTGCGATCAGCAGTTTCGGCCGGTTGGCAAGCGCCATGGCGATCATCACGCGCTGCCGCTGGCCGCCGGACAATTCATGCGGATAGGCCTTCAGGCGCTTTTCCGGCTCGCGGATACCCACCTGCAATAACAGTTCCAGCGTGCGCGCCCGCGCTTCAGCGCCGGTGATTGCCTGATGCAGCTCCAGAATCTCGCCGATCTGCCGCTCGATGGTGTGGAGCGGGTTGAGCGAGGTCATCGGCTCCTGGAAAATCATGGTGATGTCGTTGCCGCGAACAGCGCGCAACGCGCGTTCCGGCAGGGTCAGCATATCCTTGCCGTCGAACAGGATTTTGCCCGAAGGATGGCTCGCCGCCGGATAGGGCAGCAATTTGAGAATGGAGTTCGCCGTGACCGATTTTCCGGAGCCGGATTCCCCTACCAGGGCGACAACTTCGCCCGGCATCAGGTCGAAGGAGACATGATCTACGGCGATGCTGGTCGCTCCACCCTGATGAAAGGCAACGGAGAGATCACGGACGGAGAGAAGCGGCTGGGTCTTTGTTTCCATCATGGCGATCACCGGAACGTCTTGCGTGGGTCGAAGGCGTCTCGCACCGCCTCGCCGACGAAGATCAGCAGCGACAGCATGATGGACATGGTGAAGAAGGCCGTGAGGCCAAGCCAGGGCGCCTGAAGATTGTTCTTGCCCTGCGCGATCATCTCGCCCAGCGACGGCGATCCCGGCGGCATGCCGAAGCCGAGGAAATCGAGCGAGGTCAAAGTGGTGATAGAGCCGGAAAGGATGAACGGCAGGAAGGTCAGTGTTGCCACCATGGCGTTTGGCAGAAGATGCCGGAACATGATTGTCCAGTTGCCGACGCCAAGGGCGCGGGCGGCGCGGACATATTCGAAGTTTCTGGCACGCAGGAATTCCGCCCGCACGATGCCGACGAAGCCGACCCATGAAAACAGCAGCATGATGCCAAGCAGCACGAAGAAACCCGGCGGCAGAATAGCCGCGATGATCAGCAGGATGTAAAGCACTGGCATGGATGACCAGATTTCAATGAAACGCTGCAACAGCAGGTCCGTCCAGCCGCCGAAGTAACCCTGGATGGCGCCGGCAGTCACCCCAACGAGGGCGGATGCGATCGTCAGCGTCAGGCCGAAAAGCACGGAAATACGGAAGCCATAGATCATCCGCGCCGTGACGTCGCGCGCTTGATTGTCGGTTCCGAGCCAATTGAGATTGCCGAGCGTACAGCCGGGATCGGCATTACCCTGCGGATAGGCCGAGCAGCGGTCCTTTTCATCCATCAGCCAGAAGGGTGCTGTGGGGGCGGAATGCGGAATGTTGGAATTGACCGTCTGATAGGAATAGCGGATCGGCGGCCAGATCATCCAGCCATTGGCGTTGATCTCGTCCTGAATGAAGGAGGATTTGTAGTCAGTCTGGGCAAGGAACCCGCCAAACTTTTCCTCCGGATAATCGACCATGACCGGCACCAGAAATTCGCCCTTGTAGGAAGCGAAAATGGGTTTGTCATTGGCGATGAATTCCGCAATCAGGCTCAGGAAAAACAGGATCAGGAACAGCCAGAAGGACCAGTAACCGCGCCGGTTTGCCTTGAAATTCTGCCAGCGGCGCTTGGTGGTTGGTGAAAACCACGGGCGCTTCGGCTTTACCAATGTTTCCGTTGCGGCGGTATGGGCAAGCGTCATCACACGTCCCTCCGCTCGAAATCGATTCGCGGATCGATCCATGTGTAGATAAGGTCGGATAGGAGGCTGACCACGAGGCCCATCAGCGAAAAGATGAAGAGCGTGCCGAACACGATCGGGTAGTCGCGATTGACGACCGAGAGATAGCCGAGGCGGCCAAGGCCATCCAGCGAGAAGATATTCTCGATCAGCAGCGAACCGGTGAAGAATGCCGAGATGAAGGCGCCCGGAAAACCGGCGATCACGATCAGCATCGCATTGCGGAAGACGTGGCCATAAAGAACCTTGCGTTCGCTAAGGCCCTTGGCGCGTGCGGTCACGACATATTGCTTCTTGATCTCGTCGATGAAGGAATTTTTCGTCAGAAGCGTCGTCGTCGCGAAAGCCGAAAGCGATAGCGCGATCAGCGGCAGGGTCAGGTGCCAGAAATAGTCGATGATCTTCTGCCACCAGTTCAGCTGGTCAAAATTGTCCGATACCAGACCGCGCAGCGGGAACCAGTCGAAGAACGATCCGCCGGCGAAAAGCACGATGAGAAGAATGCCGAACAGGAAGCTCGGAACGGCATAACCGATGATGATGATGCCTGATGTCCAGATATCAAAGGTCGAGCCGTCGGAAACTGCTTTCTTGATGCCGAGTGGAATGGAGATCATGTAGGAGATGATCAGGATCCAGAAGCCGAGCGACATCGAGACCGGCAGCTTGTCGATGATGAGATCGATGACCGAGGAATTGCGGAAGAAGCTGTCGCCGAAATCGAAGCGTATGTAATTCCACATCATTTCGAGAAAACGGGTGAGCGGCGGCTTGTCGAAACCGAACTGTTTCTCAAGCTTGGCGATCAGCTCCGGATCAAGGCCCTGCGCACCGCGATATTTCGAGCCGCTTTCATCGAAACCGCCGGACTGGCCCATAAGATCGCCGCCGCCGGAGAGGCGGTCGGAGGCGCTGTCGCCCTGCCCAGTCAGTTGCGCGACGACCTGTTCCACCGGCCCGCCCGGCGCGAACTGGATGACAAGAAACGAAATGCCCATAATGCCGATAATGGTCGGGATCATCAGCGCCAGACGTCTGAGAATATAGGCGCCCATCAGCCTTTGCTCCCGGCCGATACGTCAGCGGTTTTCGTTTCTGTCAAACCCGGTCCTTTCCTGAAAGCGCTGCCTTGCGCGATCCAAGCGATTCGTCTCGCCCTATGTGAATCAAGCCTTCGGCGCGAAAGCAAGCGCGGCGTCAGTTCGCGGCCTGGCTGGACCACCATGCTTCCGGAAAACCGATGCCATATTGCGGCAGGTTTTCCGGACGGATGAGCGTGTTCCAGTAAGCGATGAACATCTCGCCGCGATAAAATTGCGGTATGACGTAGCTGTTTGCCAGAAGCACCCGGTCAAGCGCCCGCGCGGCGGCCACCTGCTCATCCCGGTTGGGCGCAAATATGACCTTCCTGACCAAAGCGTCGACGGCAGGGTTCTTGATGCCGGCGAGATTGTTGGAGCCCTGCCGGTCGGCCGCCGCCGAACCCCAGAAATCCGCCTGTTCGTTTCCGGGATTTGCCGACGTCGCCCAGAGCTTGACCGCAACGTCGAAATCGAAGCTGCGTGTACGGTTGGTATATTGCGAGGCATCGACGGTGCGGATGGTCGCATTGACGCCGATCTTCTTCAGGTTCTGGACATAGGGCAGGATGGTTCTTTCCATGCCGGAGGAATCGATCAGAAACTCCATATCCAGCGGCTGCCCGCTCGCCGCGTTGACCATGCGGTTGCCGCGAAGCTCATAACCGGCCTCCTTCATTAGCTTGACCGCCTCGCGCAGATTGTCACGCTGTTTGGCGGGTTCACCCGCGACGGGATTGCTATATTCGGTGGTGAAGACCTCCGGCGGCACCTGATCCTTCAACTCCTGAAGAATTTCGAGTTCACGACCGGTCGGCAAGCCGGAAGAGGCGAGCTCGCTGCCCATGAAAAAGCTGTTGATGCGCTGAAACTGACCGTAAGCCAGCGTCCTGTTCAGCTCTTCGAAGTCGAAAGCATAGTTGAGCGCCTTGCGCAGTTTCGGGTTCTGGAACTTCTCCCGCCGCATGTTCGGCACGAAGGCCTGCATGATGCCGACGGCGCGATAGATGTTCGGCAATTCCTCCTTTGTGACGCGGCCTTCCTTGACGGCCGGAAAATCATAACCAGTGACCCAGCGGCTGGAAGAAGCTTCCTGCCGGAAATCGACTGTGCCTGATTTGAAAGCCTGGAACTCGACGTCCTGATCGGCAAAGAAGGTATAGGTGATTGTTTTGAAATTGTGCTGGCCGACATTCACATTGATGTCCTTGCCCCAATAGTCGTCACGTCGCTCATAGGTCATCGTCGATCCGGGAGACAGCGACGCTATTTTATAGGGGCCAGAACCCATCACCGGCTCCAGCGTGCCACGCGATATGTCCCGCGGCTTGCCATCAGGACCAACGCCCTCCCACCAGTGTTTGGGAACAATCAGCAACTGCCCGACGATCTGCGGCAATTCGCGATTGTTCTTTTCATCGAAGGTAAAGGTGATGTCCCTTTCACCCGCCACCTCTGCCTTGGTGACATGGGTGTAATAGGTCGCAAGCTGCGGGCTGAGATCTTTGGCTTTTTCAAAGCTGAAGACGACATCTTCCGGCGTCACCGGCTTGCCGTCGGCCCATTTCGCTTCCGCGCGCAGCCGGAAGGTGGCTTTGGAGATATCGTCGGGATAGCTCACGCCCTCTGCCAGGAGACCGTAGGAGGCCGAGAGTTCCTCTTCCGTCGATTTCATCAGAGTGTCGAAAACCAGCGAAAGACCTGTAGCCGCCTCACCCTTGGCGAGCAGCGGATTGAGCGTGTCGAAGGTTCCCGACGTCGACAGGCGTAGCGTGCCGCCTTTCGGCGCCTTGGTGTTCACATAGTCAAAATGATCAAAACCATCGGGATGTTTCAATTCACCGACCGTCGAGATTCCCTTTCGCCACACATCCGCAGACTGTGCGGAGGCGGCCGCCGGCATCAGCATGGCGGAGGCCGCAAGAGCGACGAGGAGCCGGGATTTCAACGGTGCCAATTTCATTCGGGACGTTCCCTGTTTTCGTGTTTGTTGAAGAGAGCATAAAACAAACATTGGCAAAAAACAGATGCTCCGGCTCACAAGCTCTTTATTAAGGCCTTTATTCGCATGCCTTGGTGCGGGCGGCTTGAAACATGGTTTCAACAAAATCCCGATCCAGTTTATCCTGAGGGGCGAGAGAATCATTTAGTCGGAACGGGCACGAATATATGACGGCGGGATCATCCAGAGTTTTCAAGGCGGCCATGCTGGCGATTTCGGTCGTTTCGGCGCTCCAGTTGCAGACGCAAATCGCATCGGCCGAGGACAGGCCCGCGAAAGAAGTATTCGGCCACATCGACCTGCCATCTGCGAATAGCTCCCAGCCGATCGGCTCCTATGCAAAGGGATGTCAGTCCGGCGCCATCGCCATGCCCGCAGATGGCCCGACGTGGCAAGCCATGCGCCTTTCCCGCAATCGCAACTGGGGCCAACCGCAGCTGATTTCCTTCCTCGAGCGGTTTTCGCAGGATGCACAGAAAATCGGCTGGCCGGGCCTGTTGCTCGGCGATATCTCACAGCCGCGCGGTGGACCGATGCTGACAGGCCATGCCTCGCACCAGATCGGCCTCGATGTCGATGTGTGGTGGCGGCCCATGCCGAACCCGAGGCTGACGGTGCAGCAGCGCGAGACGCTGCCTTTCGTTTCCATGCTTGATAAGTCCAAGTTCCTGACGGTCGATGACCGCAAATGGTCGCCGCTCAATGCGCGGCTGGTAATGATGGCAGCGAGCTATCCGCAGGTGGAGCGGGTCTTCGTGAACCCGGCAATCAAGCAGAAACTCTGCCAGACATGGACCGGCGACCGAACCTTCATGGGCAAGATCAGGCCAATCTACGGTCACGACGAACATTTCCACATCCGGCTGGAATGCCCGCCCGGCGCGCCCAACTGCAAACCTCAGGCCGAAGTTGGCAAAGGTGACGGTTGCGACAAGTCGCTGGCCTGGTGGTTCACCAAGGAACCATGGGCGCCGCCGAAAAAAGACCCCAATGCCAAGCCGGTGAAACCCCGTCAGGTCATGGTCTCCGATCTGCCCGCAGCCTGTGCCGCCGTGGCCGCCGCCCCATCCGCCAATACGGAAGGTTTTGCTGCCCAGGCATATTCCCCGGCCCAGGCCGTGCGCCAGCAAGGCGTGGAACAGATCATCCAGAACGCTCCGGCCATTCAGCCACCTGCGGATATTCCGCTTCCGACCCAGCGCCCGACATTGAACTGAAACAGAAATGCGGCATTAAACGGCTTCCCTTTTCAAATGGGGACAAGCTGTTATAGAAGGCTTCAAATCGATTTAATTCTTTATGGGAACAGGCTGGGGACATGGCAGGACAACGCTGTATCGCACTCATCGCTCACGACGAGAAAAAAGACGATATGGCGGATTTTGCGCGTCATCACCAAAAGGCGCTTTCCGGCTTCAAGATCGTCGCCACCGGCACCACCGGCGGGCGCGTTCAGGAAGCATGCCCCGGCCTCAGCGTCATTCGCCTCAAAAGCGGCCCGCTTGGCGGTGACCAGCAGATCGGTGCGATGATCGCCACCGGTGAGGTCGATATGCTTATCTTCTTCACCGACCCGCTGACGGCGATGCCGCATGATGTGGATGTGAAGGCGCTGACGCGGCTTGCCACGGTTTACGACATTCCCATGGCGCTCAATCGCGCCACCGCAGAAAACCTGATCGACTTCAACCTCGCCGAATGACGCGCCAACATGGAACAGGTAATGCCGAAGACGACCGATACCGAATATCTTTCCTTTCCGATCCTTCTTGGCGACATCGGCGGCACCAATGCCCGCTTTTCCATTCTGATCGATTCCTTTGCGGAGCCGGTGCATCTCACCACCGAGAAAACAGCGGAATATCCGACAATTGACGACGCCATCCAGCAGGCGGTCCTGGACAAGACCTCGCTTCAGCCCGTCTCGACCATCCTTGCGATCGCCGGCCCCATCGAAGGCGACGAAATTCCGCTGACCAACTGCCATTGGGTTGTGAAGCCGAAAGATATGCTGGCCAAACTCGGCCTGAAGGACGTCATCGTCATAAACGATTTCGAGGCGCAGGCACTGGCTATTGCCGCGCTCGACGACGACAACCGCGAGTCTATCGGCTCCGGCAAAAAAGACATGCTGGCATCGCGCGTCGTTCTCGGACCAGGCACAGGCCTTGGCGTTGCCGGTCTGGTTTACGCCCGACATATGTGGTTTCCCGTACCCGGCGAAGGCGGCCACATCGATATCGGCCCCAGAAGCGCGCGTGACTATGCGGTCTTTCCGCATATCGAGACCATCGAGGGCCGTGTCGCCGGCGAACAGATCCTTTGCGGGCGCGGGCTGGTCAATCTTTACCGGGCCATCTGCACCGCCGATGGCATCGAGCCGATCTTTTCCGATCCGGCCGACATAACCTCGCAGGGGCTTTCGGGCCAGAACCCGCAGGCGAAAGAGACGCTTTCGCTTTTCAGCACCTATCTCGGCCGTGTGGCGGGTGACCTTGCCCTGATCTTCATGGCCAAGGGCGGTGTCTATCTCGCAGGTGGCATTTCGCAGAAAATCGTTCCCGCGCTGAAAAGCCCTGAATTCCGGGCGGCGTTCGAAGACAAGGCGCCGCACAGTGCACTGATGCGCAGCATTCCCACCTTCGTCGTTACCCATCCACAGGCGGCCCTTTCCGGTCTCGCCACCTACGCGCGCACCCCTTCGGATTTCGGCCTTTCACTCGACGGGCGGCGCTGGAGAGCCTGATCTGCGCTTGGGACAGGCTTGCGAAGCGGGCGGGCGGTCATTAACGTCGGTGAGGTATGGGTCAGTCAATTGAATGGCGACCTTGAACGGCAGGACGTGAAAAGTGAGTGAAGGCATGAGCGGCAGCGATATGAAACTGGTGGTGGTTGGTGCGGCGGGCCGCATGGGACAGGCGCTGATCCGCCTTATTCACCAGACACCGGGTGTAACGCTGCATGCCGCTGTCGCACGCGAAGGGTCTGCTTTTGTTGGCCGCGATGCCGGCGAGATTGCCGGTCTCGGACCAATCGGCATCGAGATCACCAGCGATCCCTTGCAGGCATTCCTGCATGCGGAAGGGGTGATCGACTTCACCTCGCCTGCAACCAGCGTCACTTTCGCCGGTCTCGCCGCGCAGGCCCGCATCGTTCACGTCATTGGCACCACCGGTTGCTCACTGGGCGACGAGGAAAAATTCAAGGCAGCGTCACGCCATGCCCGCATCGTCAAATCGGGCAATATGAGCCTCGGCGTCAATCTGCTCAGCGTTTTGACGCAGCAGGCCGCCAAGGCACTGGATGCGCAGAACTGGGATATCGAAATCCTTGAAATGCACCACAAACACAAGGTGGACGCGCCCTCCGGAACAGCGCTGCTGCTCGGCGAAGCGGCGGCAGCGGGCCGCAAGGTCGATCTCGCAACCTCGTCGGTTCGTGTGCGTGACGGGCATACGGGTGCGCGCGAAGCGGGCACAATCGGTTTTGCGACGCTGCGCGGCGGCTCGGTGATCGGCGAACATTCGGTGATCTTCGCTGGCGAGGGAGAGCGCGTCGAGCTTTCCCACTACGCCGGCGACCGCTCCATCTTCGCACGCGGCGCGATTGCGGCGGCGGTCTGGGCCTTCGACAAGAAGCCGGGCTTCTACTCGATGCTGGATGTTCTGGGCCTTTCGCAGGCAGAATAACGCTTCAGTCTATGTCTGCGCCTTAATTTTCCACGGTAAACTCAACCGTATCTGCCGAGAACCGGCTGATGGCATATTGCACGGGAATGCCGTCCATATCCGCGTTCAGCGCTTGGGTGACGAGCAGTATTGCGCCCGGCGACAATTCGAGATCGGTCAGATCCTGCGTATCAGCGTGGCTCGCGGAAATGACGGTAGAGATGCGCACATAATCCGCGACGCCCAGCATTTCGAAGGCGGCGGTGATCGACCCACTTTTTTGATAGGCTTCCCCTATCCCTGAAAAACGGTCCGCCGGAAACCACGTGGTCGAGCGGGAAACCGGCCGGCTGTCGGCCTTTCGCAGGGTTTCCAGACGCACAAGCGGTGCACCCGGCTGTAATTGCAGCCGTGCCGCCAGGTCGGCATTTGCCGGTTCGGTGGTGTGGGAAAGAAGCAGCGCCTGCATATCCTTCACCTGATCGCTGATACCGGCCGTGAACCGTGTGCGCAGTGAAATCGGAAAGCTCAATCGTTCCTTGCGCGCAATCATCGTGCCGCGCCCCTGCCTCGCCTCGAGAATGCCTTCGCTTGCCAGCGCGGCAATGGCGCTCCTGACGGTATGGCGGTTGACACCGAATTTTTCGGCCAGCGTCATTTCTGGCGGCAACATGCCGGTTTCGTCGTGATCGCCCGCTGCGATCTCGCCCCTGATCCTGTCGGCGATCTGTCGCCAGAGCGCCACGCCGTTCTTTCTTTTCATCGCTGCCGAAGGGCTCATGTCACACGCTTGTCATTCATCGACGTTAATTGTAACTTATATTGTATAGTTGTCTATATCAATAGACATTAGAGGTCAAGCGATGAATAACGAAGCTGCGAATTCACATGCGGAAAGGAAACGGGTGGCGGCACTTCTTGCCCGCGCCACCGTTCAGGAACTTGAGGCCGTCTGGAGCCGGCAGGATGCCAGCCCGCAGACGGAAAACGTGCGGGGGCCTGAAACCGGCCTCGTGATGGTCAAGGGCCGTATCGGCGGCGGCGGTGCGCCCTTTAATCTGGGCGAAACCACCGTGACCCGGGCAACCGTGAAGCTTGCATCCGGCACCGTCGGCCATGCGCATGTGCTCGGCACCGGTCGCAAGAAGGCCTGGTACGCTGCGGTTTTCGATGCGCTCTGGCAGGAAAACCCGACACGCGGCTTCATCGAGACCGAGCTTCTTTCACCGGTCGAAAAAAGACTGGCCGAGGAGAGAGACCGGAAAACGAAAGAAACAGCCGCAACTCGTGTGGATTTCTTCACCATGGTTCGAGGAGAGGATTGATGGGCGTGAAAGCGGAAGCATTGACGGGCGGTTTTTCCGACGCCGTTTTCGATTCACAGCGAATCTTCAAGAAGCTCATGGACGGCATGGCCCGGCCAGGCACAGCGCAAACCATTGAAACAACAGTTGTCCCGCCGCTGCCGCTTGGCGCGGCCAGCGGCGCCGTTCTTCTTGCACTTTGCGACCATGACACGCCGGTCTGGCTGAGCGGCGCGCTACGCAAAACCACGGTGCCGGGATGGATCGGGTTTCACACCGGGGCGGTTACAACAGAGGAAAAAAGCGCGGCGCATTTCGCCGTCATTGAGGCGGGAAGCGCAATTGCCTCCTTCGGTCTCTTTGCCCAGGGCAGTCAGGAATACCCCGACCGTTCCACGACGGTCATCATCGAATTGCCCGATCTTGACGGCGGACGGGAACTGTTGCTGTCCGGCCCCGGCATCCGCCATATCAACATCATTAGCCCATCCGGCCTGCCGGACATATTCCCGAGGCTATGGGCGGAAAACAACGCCATCTTCCCGCGCGGCATCGACATCATCCTGACGGCTGGCGACAAATTCGTCTGCCTGCCACGCACAACGCGCATTCAACCCGTGGAGGCATAAGATGTATGTTGCTGTCAAAGGCGGGGAAACCGCCATCGCCAACGCCCACCGGCTTCTGGCCGACAAGCGGCGCGGAGACCGCGACCTGCCCGCCATGACGGTGGCGCAGATCGTTTCGCAGCTTTCGCTCGCCGTTGACCGGGTCATGGCGGAGGCTTCGCTTTACGACCAGTCGCTGGCCGCCCTTGCCGTCAAGCAGTCTCGCGGCGACATGATAGAAGCGATTTTCCTGCTGCGCGCCTACCGCACGACCCTGCCCCGTTTCGGCTACTCTGTTCCCGTGGATACTGCGAGGATGACGGTCCAACGGCGCGTTTCGGCGACCTACAAGGATTTGCCGGGCGGGCAATTGCTGGGACCGACCTTCGATTACACCCACCGCCTGCTCGATCCCTCGCTGCTGGAGGACGGAGCTGTCGAGATCCCTGCCATCCGTGAAGGCGAGACAGAATACGTCATGCGCGTATCCGACATTCTCGCCGAAGAAGGCTTGATCGAAAGTGACGGCGACATGCCGGACGACCACGTTGCCGGCGATCTGACACGCGAACCAATAGAGTTTCCGATGGCGCGCGACCTGCGCCTGCAATCGCTTGCACGCGGCGACGAGGGCTTTCTTCTGGCGCTCGCCTATTCGACGCAGCGCGGTTACGGCCGCACACACCCGTTCGTCGGTGAAATCCGCATCGGCGAGGTGGAGGTCGAACTGGATGTGCCGGAGCTCGGTTTTGCTGTCTCGCTCGGCGACATCAAGGTCACCGAATGCCAGATGGTCAACCAGTTCAAGGGTTCTGCCAAGGCACCTCCGCAATTCACCCGCGGTTACGGTCTGGTGTTCGGCCAGAGCGAGCGCAAGGCGATGGCCATGTCACTTGTCGACCGTGCGCTACGCGCCGCTGAATTCGGTGAGGATGTGGTTGCCCCGGCGCAGGACGAGGAATTCGTCATCTCGCACGCCGACAATGTGCAGGCGACGGGCTTTGTCGAACATCTGAAATTGCCGCACTACGTGGATTTTCAGGCCGAACTGGGCTTGGTGCGCAAAATGCGCGCCGATTTCGACGCGACCGACACCCATGCCGGGGAATGGATGAGCGATGCCGCCGAATAAATCAGCGACTGTGCTGCTCGCCGAACCAATAGGCGCAAAAGACGGTCAATGCTGCAAAAGCGGCAAAGAACACGGCTGCAAGAATTCCAATCTCCATGAGCTTGTACTCCTTTTTTCGCAAGGTTAACGCGCAATGCTTAAAGAAGTTTCATTCGACGACGGGCTGGCTGCCTACAACTTCGCCTATCTGGACGAACAGACCAAGCGGATGATCCGCCGGGCGATCCTGAAGGCAATTGCCATTCCCGGTTATCAGGTTCCCTTCGCTTCCCGTGAAATGCCCATGCCTTACGGCTGGGGCACCGGCGGCGTGCAGGTGACCGCCGCCATCCTCGGTCCAGACGATGTCCTGAAGGTTATCGACCAGGGCGCCGACGACACTACCAACGCCGTTTCCATCCGCGCCTTCTTCCAGAAAGTCGCTGATGTCGCCGTCACCACCCGCACCAAGGATGCAACCATCATCCAGACGCGGCACCGCATTCCCGAAGAAGAACTGCATTCCGGGCAGGTGCTTGTCTATCAGGTTCCCATTCCTGAACCCTTGCGGTTCCTCGAGCCGCGTGAGACCGAAACCCGCGTCATGCATGCGCTGGAGGAATACGGCCTGATGCACGTCAAGCTTTATGAGGATATTGCCCGCAACGGCCGTATCTCCACCACCTATGCCTATCCGGTGAAGGTTGCGGGGCGCTATGTGATGGACCCCTCGCCAACCCCGAAGTTCGACAATCCGAAAATGCACCTGTCGGACGCCCTGCAATTGTTCGGGGCCGGGCGCGAAAAGCGCATCTATGCCGTGCCACCCTACACGGATGTCGTCAGCCTGGATTTCGAGGACCATCCGTTTGAAATCCAGAGCTTCGACAAGCCATGCGCGCTGTGCGGCGGGGAGAATGTCTATCTGGACGAGGTGGTGCTGGACGACAAGGGCGGGCGGATGTTCGTCTGCTCCGATACCGACCATTGCGAAGACCGCCGCGCCCATGGCCACAAGGGCCATTTGCTGGCGGATGTGAAGGAGGCCGCAGAATGAGCGACGCACCGCTTCTGAAAGTCAGGGACGTTTCGAAATATTACGGCGACCGCGCCGGTTGCCGCAACGTCTCCTTCGAGCTTTATCCGGGCGAGGTTCTGGCAATCGTCGGCGAATCCGGCTCCGGCAAGACCACGCTTCTCAACTGCATTTCCACACGGCTCGTGCCGACGGCTGGCAGCGTGGAATATCGCATGCGCGATGGCTCGGTGCGAGACCTCTATCATATGGGCGAGGCCGAACGGCGTTTCCTGATGCGGACAGACTGGGGTTTCGTGCACCAGAACCCAGCGGATGGACTGCGCATGGCGGTTTCGGCCGGCGCCAATGTCGGCGAGCGGCTTATGGCTGTCGGTAACCGGCATTACGGCAATATCCGGCAATCAGCCAGCGAGTGGCTGGAACGGGTGGAAATCGGCACCGACCGCATTGACGACCAGCCTCGCGCCTTTTCCGGCGGCATGCGTCAGCGTCTGCAGATTGCCCGCAACCTGGTGACCTCACCACGACTCGTCTTCATGGACGAACCGACCGGCGGCCTCGATGTCTCGGTGCAGGCACGCCTGCTCGATCTCGTGCGGGGTCTCGTCAACGATCTCGGCCTCGCCGTTATCGTCGTCACCCACGATCTGGCGGTCGCGCGGCTGCTTTCCCATCGCATGATGGTGATGAAGGGTGGTGACGTCATCGAACACGGTCTGACAGACCGGGTGCTGGATGATCCGCGCGAACCCTACACGCAATTGCTTGTTTCCTCCATTTTGCAGGTTTGACGCCATGCCGACACCCCTCATCGTTTCGGAAGTCTTCAAAAGCTTCACCATGCATCTTCGCGATGGCATCGAACTGCCTGTTGTCCGCGATGTCAGTTTCTCCGTGTCCGGCGGAGAATGTGTCGTGCTCGGCGGCCCGTCCGGCATCGGCAAAAGCTCGATCCTGAAAATGCTCTATGGCAATTATGCCATCGACAGCGGCCAGATTCTCATCCGCCACGAGGATCAGGTCATCGACATGGGCAGCGCCTCGCCGCGCACCATCCTCGAGATTCGCCATCGCACCATCGGGTATGTCAGCCAGTTTCTGCGCACCGTGCCGCGCGTTCCGGCGATCGACGTCGTCGCCGAGCCGCTTTTTGCGCGCAAGGTTGCCGCGGAAGAGGCCCGCGAGCAGGCAGCCGTTCTGCTTTCGAAACTCAACCTGCCGCGGGAATTGTGGTCGCTGCCGCCAGCAACCTTTTCCGGCGGCGAGCAGCAGCGCGTCAACATCGCACGCGGTTTCATCACCGATCACGCGATCCTGCTTCTCGATGAACCGACCGCATCCCTGGATGCCGCCAACCGACGGGTGGTCGTGGAGATGATCGCGGAAAAGAAGTGCAAAGGGACGGCCTTGCTCGGTATTTTCCATGACGAGGAAGTGCGGGAAGCCGTGGCCGATCGCGTTCTGGATGTCTCGCAATTCTCCCCCCGGAAGGCAGCGGCATGAGTGTGAAGGTCGGTCTCGAACCTGTTGTCCACGAAAGTGCCCGCGTCACCAATTCATCGATCGGCCGCTATACCGAAATTTCGGAACGCTGCCGCATCGAGGAAGTGGAGATGGGCGACTATTCCTATGTCATGCAGGACGGTGCGATCTGGTGCGCCACCATCGGCAAATTCGTCAACATCGCCGCATCCGTCCGCATCAACGCGACCAATCATCCGATGTCGCGCGCCACACTTCACCATTTCACCTACCGTGCCCGCAATTATTGGGACGACGCCGATGATGAAAATGACTTCTTCGCCGCCCGCCGCGCCAAGCGCGTGGTGATCGGCCACGATGTCTGGATCGGCCATGGCGCGACCATCCTGCCTGGCGTCACAATCGGAAACGGTGCGGTAATCGGGGCCGGCGCGGTCGTGTCGAAAGACGTTGCGCCCTATACCATCGTCGGCGGCGTACCCGCCCGGCTGATCAGGAACCGCTTCCCGGCGGACCTTGGCCAGCGCATGGACGATCTCAAATGGTGGGACTGGGACCACGCAACACTGCGCGGCGCACTGGACGATTTCCGCACCCTCGCCGCCGAGGATTTCGTGGCGAAATACGCCGGGTAAAATCGCCCCACACCGAAGAAACTGCAGATTCCGGGGTCATGCTCCGGGGTCTCCCTAACCATGTCTGCGAGACACCCGCCGGCCTCAATCCGGTGGCACGACTACTAAAAGGTTCGCAGGCGACCACTCGCACGCCTTATCTGCGCATTCTGTAATATTTTCTTCATCAAACTGACATTCACGCTTCACGCACCGCTGTTAGGTCGAACCCCATCAGAAGAAGATTGGACGGGGAAATGAGCTTTCACCTGAAGCAAGTCACGCGCCGTTTCGGCAACCACACTGCGGTCGATTCCGTGAATGTGGAAATTCCGCAAGGCCAGATGGTTGGCGTGATTGGACGTTCTGGCGCAGGAAAGTCAACGCTGCTGCGCATGATCAACCGCCTCGTCGATCCCTCCTCGGGTTCCATTCATTTCAACGACACGGAAGTCTCTTCGCTGAAGGGTGCCGCCCTGCGCAACTGGCAGCGCGACTGCGCGATGATCTTCCAGCAGTTCAATCTGGTGCCGCGTCTCGACGTGCTCACCAATGTCATGCTCGGCCGCCTGAACCACCGTTCGACCGTGCTCAGCCTGTTCAACATCTTCACGGATGAAGAGCGCCTGATGGCGATTGCCGCCCTCGAGCGGCTCGGTATCGAGCACGTAGCCATGCAGGCGGCGGGCACGCTTTCCGGCGGCCAGCAGCAGCGCGTCGCTATCGCCCGGGCACTAATGCAGTCTCCGAAGATGGTTCTCGCCGACGAGCCGATCGCCTCTCTCGATCCCCTGAACGCCAAGATCGTCATGGACGCCCTGCGCGACATCAACGAGCGTGAAGGCATCACCGTCATCACCAATCTGCATACGCTGGATACGGCGCGCAATTATTGCGAACGCATCATCGGCATGTCGCAGGGTCGAGTCGTTTTCGACGGAACACCCGCCGAACTGACGGCGGCGGCGGTCACGGAGATTTACGGCACGGATTCACACGGCGCCGGCATCGACGAGACCATGACCTCGACCAGCATCAATATTCCCGGCGCGCAGCTTGCCGCGCGTCCGGTTCAGCAATCTGCCGGTCCCGAACCGCTGGCTCTCGCCGGGCTCTGAGGAACCGCTCAGCATCGTTTGCGCCCGCGTCAAGGGCCGATACTTCACAACAAACTCCGGCTCGCCGGGAAACAGGAGAAAGTCCATGTTGAAGAAAATCCTTCTTTCGGCAGTCGCCCTTGGCGTTCTGGCCGGTTCGGCCATGGCTCAGGACGTCAAGGTCCTGCGTATCGGTCTCGACGGTTCGGAAAATGAAGCCGACCAGATCCGCAACACGAAGTGCGTTGCCGATGGCCTCAAGGCTGCAACCGGCGTTTCCGAAGTTCAGGTTTTCCCGTCGCCGGACTATAACGGCGTTATCCAGGGCCTGCTCGGCGGCACCATCGACATTGCATCCATGGGCGCTTCTTCCTACGCCAAGATCGCCATTGCCGATCCCAAGGCCGTCGATCCGATCCTGACCTATACCGGCTCTGACGGTTCCAGCGGCTACTACACGATCATGGTTGCCCGCAAGGACAGCGGCATCAAGTCTCTGGCTGACGCCAAGGGCAAGAAGATCGGCTTCGCCGACCCTGACTCCACCTCCGGCTTCCTCGTCCCGAACGTATCGATCCCGAAGGAAACCGGCGTTCCGGTCAAGGAATATTTCTCCGAAACCGGCTTCGGCGGCGGCCATGAGAACCTCGTTCTCGCCGTTCTCGACAAAAAGTTCGACGTCGGCACGACATTCGGTTCGGGCGTCGGCAAGTGGGAAGAAGGCTACTCCGGCGGCAACCTTCACCAGATGGTCAAGAAGGGCAACCTCGACATGGACGATATCGTTCAGGTCTGGAAGTCCCCGCTGATCCCGAACGGTCCGCTTCTCGTTGCCAACAAGATCGGTGACAGCATGAAGCAGAAGGTCGAAGACTTCTTCATGGAACTGCCGAAGAAGGATCTCGCCTGCTTCCAGGGTTACACCCAGGGCAAGAACACTGCCTACATCAAGGTCGACCCGGCTTTCTACCAGACGATCATCGACGCCCGTAAGTCCGTTATCGGCGGCTGATCCTCAGATCATATCCGGAAGCGGCGGTGCCTTGCGGCATCGCCGCTTTTGCCAATAAAGGAAAGCGGCATGGCGACCACACTGCAACATGGTACCCTCACCCCCGAGGGATTGAGCGCATCGTCCCGAACAGTGATGCGTCATTATCAACAGCAGCTTAGGACACGGCGGATTTATACCGTTATGTCGCTCGTTATCTTCCTCATCGTCCTTGCCGCCTCACTGAATTTCGCCAATGAGGCCAATTCGGGCAAGTTCTTCGAGCGCCTGCCATATTTTTTCGACTTCATGAAAACATTCGTGCCGGATAGCCCGCTCGAGGTCTTCCGGGCGATGTTCGACCTGCCGTCGCCCTATGACAACGGTTCGCTGAAATACAACTATGTCGCGGATCGCGTTTACATCACCAACGGTTTCTACATACCGCATTTCATCTATCAGCTGATCATCACGCTCAACATCGCGCTGGTCTCGACGATAATAGGCACGACTTTCGCATTTGTGCTGTGCTTCTTTGCCTCCACCAACCTTATCGGTGCCGGCCTCGTGCGCTGGGTTGTACGCCGGGTAATGGAGATTCTGCGCGCCTTTCCGGAGATCGTCGTCGCGGGATTGCTGACTGCCATCTTATCGATCGGGCCGATCGCGGCGATCATCGCGATTTCCGTGCACACCATCGGGGCTCTGGGGAAGCTATTCTTCGAAGTCGTGGAAAATGCCGACATGAAGGCGGATGAAGGCCTGCGTGCCGCGGGTGCCAACTGGCTGGAGCGGGTTCGCTTTGCCATCGTGCCGCAGGTCCTGCCCAATTTCGTGTCCTATGCATTGCTGCGTGCCGAAATCAACGTACGCGCCTCGACCATCATCGGCGCCGTTGGTGGTGGCGGCATTGGCGAGGTCTTTCGGCTGTCGATCGGTAACGATCACGCTTCCAAGACCTATGCCATCATCATCCTGCTGCTGATCACCATCATCGCCGTAGACCAGTTTTCCAGCTGGTTGCGCCGCAGGCTGATTGGCCATCAATCCTTCGAATTCGGACGGGGAGCGGCCTGATGTCGTCCAGCTTCATTCTCAATACCGCAGACCGCGAGAGGCTGACGGCCGCACATCCCGCAATTTTCAATCGCGGCTTCATGCAGCGATACGGCTTGCTGACCGGTATTGTCGCCGTCCTCGTCTATCTCACCGCCTGCTTTTTCTTCTTCAATGTCGGCCCCGCTTTCATGCAGGGCCGATGGGATCGCGCTTCGAGCTACATTCAGGACTGGTATTCCTGGCGGGCCCAGCCACGCCTTCGTTTCGAAGACGGCAAGGTGAACCCGCAGTGGTCAAGCCGGATGCAATATCCCGCCGATGCGCCGATCGACTGGCTGCAACCCTTGCCGGATGGCGGCTACAGCGTCGTTTACGCGGGCACGCAAAACCGTCTCGACGTAACGCCGACCCGGGTGGACGTCTATGTGGACGGCAAGAACTATCCCGTCATCATCAATGGCGACAAGGCTCTGGCCCCTGAGGTCCTGCCGCAAGAGATCACGCAGGACGGCAACAAGGTTCTCGTGCATTACGGTTTTGCCGGACAGGCGGAAATCCGCACCAGCCAGGTTTACGTGCAGCGGCGGTTCCTCGGGTGGGCGAACTTCCTGTTCGATACCAAATCGGAATTCTGGGGCAAGGGCTACGGCGACCTTGCCGCACTGGCGCTGTGGGGGGAAAGGCTCGATCCCACGCGCTCCAACATCAGCCACATGGTCGATGATTTCCTCGACAATGGTGTCTGGCAGCACGCCGATATTCTTTCCAAGCTGATGCAGACGCTGGTGATGGCCTTTGTGGGCACGTTGTTCGGCACGCTCGTTGCCCTGCCGCTCGCTTTTCTCGCCGCACGCAATATCACCGCCAACAGGGCCGCCAACTGGGGCATGAAGCGTCTATTCGACTTCCTGCGCTCGATCGACATGCTGATCTGGGCGCTGTTTTTCACCCGCAGCTTCGGTCCGGGGCCGATCCCCGGGATTGCCGCGATCTTCTTCACCGATACCGGCGCGCTCGGCAAGGTCTATGCCGAGGCGCTGGAGAATGTTGACGACAAGCAGCGCGAGGGCGTCAAATCGGTTGGCGCTTCCCCCATCGCCGTCAATCGTTTCGGCGTGCTTCCGCAGGTCCTGCCGGTCTTCATTTCCCAGTCGCTTTATTTCTGGGAAAGCAACACCCGTTCAGCCACGATCATCGGTGCGGTTGGCGCTGGCGGCATCGGTTTGAAACTGCTGGAAGCGATGGGTACCAATGCCGACTGGGACAAGGTCGCTTATATGGTGCTGCTCATTCTCTTCGTGGTTTTCCTGTTCGACCACATCTCGAATTCCCTGCGGTCGCGCCTGATCGGGAAAACCCAGCATTAATTCATAAAGCGGGAGCGGGGTTTGGTTATCCCGCTTCCCGAGACGTGCGCAAAACCGGAACCTCTTTGCAAAGTCAGATACATCCCCTCAATGCGCCAGCATCCGTCTTCCGGACATTCGAGAGACACGCGGCGTTTCAAGCGCTTTTTTTCTTGGGGCATCATCATTCTGTCACGGAAAGCGATTACCTCGCACTCCTGACCTTGCGGGAAGCGGGCGAGTCACGCCAAATAGCTTTTCATCCAGGTTTTCCATGACACCGAAGAGTGCTTGCCGTGCGCTACGCCATCTATTTTTCTCCGGCTAAAGATCATCCACTGACTGAAGCGGCGTCGCGCTGGCTGGGACGCAATGCGTTTTCCGGCGCGCAACATGATGACCATGCCGCTTATGCGGAGATGACGGAGGAGCCGCGCCGTTACGGTTTCCACGCGACGCTGAAAGCCCCCTTCGAGCTTTCCGAAAAATACAGCGAAGCGGATCTCGTCGCCGCCCTCGAACAGTTTGCGGCCAGCCAGTCCGTCTTCGATATTCCGCGTGTTGTCATCGGCGCACTCGGGCCGTTTTTCGCGCTCGTTCCGGATCGCACCTACCAGCCGCTGCAGGATTTTGCCGCTGAGATCGTCGACCATTTCGACCGGTTTCGCGCCCCCCTGTCCGAAACCGACATTGCCCGCCGGCGCCCGCAAAACCTGACCGAAAGCCAGCGGCAAAATCTGTCGCTCTGGGGTTATCCGCATGTCATGGACGACTTCCGCTTTCATATGACGCTGACGGGCCGCATCGACGAAAGCGACGCGCCCGCTATCCAGGATGTGCTTTCGACCAAGTTTTCCGAGTTCGTCGACCGGCCTCTCACCATTTCCGGCCTCGCTTTGTTCGTTGAGGAAACGCGCGGCGCACCATTTACCGTTCATCGCTGGCACCCGCTTGGCCAGCCGCCAAAGAAAGATGCTGACCCATGACCGAGCATGCCCTTTCCAACGCCCGTATCGTTCTGGAAGACGATATTATTCTGGGATCCGTTCTGATCCGTGACGGCAAGATCGCCGATATCAGCGAAGGCGCCTCCAAGACCGGTGAGGATCTTGAAGGCGATTTCCTCATCCCGGGTCTGGTGGAACTGCACACCGACCATCTGGAACAGCACTATTCGCCGCGTCCCGGGGTTATCTGGGATAAGATCGCCGCCATTCAGGCTCACGATGCGCAGGTCGCGTCATCAGGCATTACCACTGTTTTCGACTGCCTGCGGCTCGGCTCCGACGAAGATGGCGGGTTCAAGAAGGGCGAGATGCGGGAAATGGCGGATGCCATTGAAACCGCTGCCGATCAGAACCGCCTGCGGGCAGATCACCTGCTGCACCTGCGCTGTGAAGTCGCCTCCGCCGATGTGCTCGAGCATTTCCAAGATTTCGAGACCGATCCGCGTGTGCGGCTGATTTCGATGATGGACCACTCCCCGGGGCAGCGCCAGTTCCAGTCGATGGATCAATATATCTTCTATTACCAGAAGAAGCGCGGACTGAGCGACGAGGCTTTCGCCGAGTTCGTCAGACGCCGGCAGACGGCATCGGCGGAGTTTTCTGCCAAGCACCGGGATTACCTGGCGGCCCGTTGCGCCGAGCGCGGCATAACCGTTGCAAGCCATGACGACGCTACAGAAGCGCATGTGGGCGAAGCGATCGGGCACGGCGTGAAACTCGCGGAGTTCCCCACCAGCGTCGAGGCGGCAAAGGCTTCGCACAGCGCCGGCATGAGCGTACTGATGGGCGCACCGAACATCGTTCGCGGCAAGTCCCATTCCGGCAACATCGCCGCGCGTGATCTTGCCGAACTTGGCGTGCTGGATGTTCTCTCTTCCGACTATGTGCCGTTCAGCCTGCTTTACGCGCCGTTCCTGCTCGCCGACCAGGTGGAAGCCATCACTCTGCCGGAAGCGTTGCGCATGGTTACCTCCACGCCGGCACGAACGGTGGGCCTTCGCGATCGCGGCAGCATCGCAACGGGATTGCGGGCCGATCTGGTCCGAGTTCACCGCGAGGACGGCGTTCCCGTCGCCCGCTCGGTCTGGCGTCAGGGCAAACGTGTGGCATGACCGGCAACGGACAGGATAGCCGGCTTGACGGCCAGACGCTGGGTACGGTGCCCGGAACCATGATCGTAATTGTCGGCCCGAGTGGGGCCGGCAAGGACACGCTGATGGATTATGCCGCAGCGCAGCTGTCCGGGCGGCCGGGCTTTCATTTCACACGCCGGGTCATTACCCGCAGCGGCGATGCCGGCGGCGAAAATCACGATGCGGTTTCCATGCACGAGTTCAACCGGCTGGAAGACGAAGGTGCTTTTGCCGTTTCCTGGCAGGCGCACGGGCTGAAATATGGCATTCCGGCCGCCGTCTATCGTCATCTTAATGCGGGAGACGTGGTCATCGCCAACGGCTCCCGCTCAGCCCTGCCCCAGTTCGGCACCGCCTTTGCACGCCTCAAGGTCGTGAACATCGTTGCACGGCCGGACGTGCTGGCGAAGCGGCTGGAGCAGCGCGGGCGGGAAAGCCGGGAGGATATTCTCCGGCGGCTGGAACGCAGTTCGCTCACGGTCGTCGGGGATTTTGATGTGACGACCGTGGACAATAGCGGTGCCATGGAAGATGCGGGCAAAACCATCATGCAGGTGCTTGAGCAGAGCGGCCGTCGCCACATTTAAACTCCACAGGCCGAACTGCTCGACAAATGGCTTCCCAACGCTTACCATCAGGCGACAATTTCCAAACATGGTACGCCAAGGCGAGGGATGCCTGAAAAGAGGGTCAGCGACGAGATAACAGTGGTGGCCGGTCTGGCCGCCGGCGTCGCCAATTATGCACGGTCGCGGGGCATCGATATTGCCCCCATCTGCAAGGCTCTCGATATCGATCCCGCCACTTTCGGCAGCGTGACGGAGCGCATCAGCCTCGACCGATTTTGCCGCCTGCTCGAGACATGTGCGTTGATTTCCGGCGACGACGCCTTTGGTTTGCAATGCGCGTCCACCTTTCCCGCCGGCGCATCCGGCGCGTTCGGATATGGCCTGATGAGCGCGCCGACAGTGCGGGCTTTCCTGCGTTTTCTTCAGGATCACGTTTATTACGCGACCAATAACAGCAATTTCACCATGGTCACGGATGCCGCGCACGTAACCCTGTCGTGGTCCTTTGCGCCTGTCATCGCCAAACGCGATCAATATGTGGATTTGTCGCTGACAGCTCTGATCCAGCGCCTTCGCGATATTCTGGGGGAGCGCGTGAACCTGATCGAGATCGGTCTGGAACGGCCGAAACCGGTTAATATTCAGCTATTTAAAGAAAGAATGACCAAGCGCGTCAGCTTTTCGCAACCCATCCACACCATGCGTCTTCCCACATCGCTTCTGGATGTGGTCAACCCAAATGCAGATGAGCGGCTGTTCGAGCTGATGAACTTGCAATGCCGGATGCTGCGGCCGGAGACATCGGCAGACGCCACGCATTTCATCGATCAGGTGAAGCGTTACATGCAGGTGCGGCTGTCGGATGCCGAGCTTTCGCTGAGCGAGATCGCCCCCTATTTCAACCTTTCGGAACGCAGTTTTCAAAGACGGCTTGCCGAGCTTGGGACTAATCTCAACGAGATAAAGGACGCCATTCGCAAGAATGCCGGCTTCAAGCTCCTCGTGGAAAGCGATCTTCCGGTTTCCGATATCAGCTACAGGCTCGGCTATTCTACGCCGGGTGCGTTTTCGCGTTCCGTTTCCCGCTGGTTCGGGGCAACGCCCACGGATATTCGCAAGAAACACGCGCATCATTCCGCCGTATAGGGCGCATTCCCAGCATCAATATTCCATATATCCAAAATAAAATTGGGAAATATGTCGGCGTTCTTTGGATTATGTATCGAAACATAACAATAAAAACGCAAAACTTGGCGTGAGATGTTATTCTCTTGAGATGGCAGACCGCCTAATAGAACGCCGCAATATGCCTTCGGGCATGACGGAAAACATTCCAAAGCTTTGAATTTTACATTGTTCTGGACAAGAACCGATTTCAGGTTTTTGGGAAGGACGATGCAGTCATTCTTTCATCGCCGAGGATATGCCCATGCCGGGACCGGCTGGCTGCGAGATCAGCTGCTTATTGCCTGGTTCCTGAGGCCACATCCCGCTTTGGGAAGGTCAATCTCTTTTGAGGCTGAAAGACTATGTCGTCAAAAACGCAGCATGAACGTCATCAGGCGCGTGAAATCGTCCTTTCGGATCGTGAGCGGCAATATCTGGGGCTCGTTGCGCGAGGCCGACATCCTTCTCACATTGCCTTGATAACGGGAGCGGACGAAGCGGATGTTAAAGATACTCTGGAACGGGTCCGCCTAAGGCTAGGTGCGGCCAATCTGCTGAATGCCGTCAGCATCGCCCTGCTGCGTGGACTGATCGAACAGGATATTTAGAGCTTCCCTCTCGCTCCAAAAGCTTACGCGAAATCGTCCCCTTCCCGTAAGCCAAAACCGGATGTGTTGCTATCTGCGCCAAAAACCCACCATTTTGATGGCGGGACGGCGGACCAAAAGGTGGGTCGGAAATGATTTCCGGCCTATCGGCGCAACTGCAAGGCAGCCATACACGGTTTACCCGGCGGACTTTCCGGTCCGCCGGGTTTTCATTTTCAGTTCCTCACAGCGACTGAATCTCGGCAAGAATATCGCTTTCGACGATGATACCGCTTTCCAGCGCCTGCCTTCGAATGCCCTGGCTTCGCCGACCGGGCAAACGCACGTTTTCCTGCTTTTCTATCTCTCCGGCGATAAGCGCCAGTCGCTCGGTAAAGGCCGCACCGCCCGACGATACAGGGTCTATGGCGATGATCGTATGGCCGAGAGAGGGTGGCGCACCCTTGTCGTCCAGAAGGGAAGAGGCCTCGAAGGCGAAGCTTCCACCGGTGAGCGCGGCGGCCATGATCTCCACCATCAGCGCCAGGGCAGCCCCCTTGGCCTCGCCCGCAGGCACCATCGTTCCGGCTAGGGCTTCTTCGGGATCGGTCGTGGGCCGGCCATTCGTATCAAGCGCCCAGTCGCCCGGAATGGTTTCGCCCTTCTGGCGGGCCGCCATGATCTTTCCGCGCGCAACCTTGGAAAGCGCCAGATCGATCACCAGCGGATCTGCCTCGCCAACAGGGCTGGCGAACGCAATCGGATTGGTGCCATAGAGCGGTTTGGTGCCACCCCAAGGCGCCATGGACGCCGGCGCATTGGCGAACATCAGCGCCACGAGGCCCATTTCCGCGAAACGCTCGACTGTAAGTGCCATGACGCCGGCATGATGGGAGCGATGGATCGCGGCGAGCGCGATGCCCTGCTGCCGGGCCATGTCCGGCAACTCGTCTACGGCGCAGTCGATCGCGGGATAGGCGTAACCGTTGTTAGCGTCGATTGAAAGCACACCCGGTTTGACACGACTTGCCACCGGCCGCGCATTGCCATCGACCTTGCCAACCCGCGCCTGACGGACATAAACGGGGATACGCCGAAAACCGTGGCCGCCCTGGCCTGCAGCCTCGGATGCCACGAGCGCCTTCGCCACGGAGCGGGCGTTTTGCGGCAGAACGCCGTTACGCTCAAAGATAGAGGATACGAGATCCTCCGCCTCTGCGATTGAGAATTTCATTCCGGAATGCCTCTGCGTGTTAAGTCGACAAGACCTACACCATCGAAAACATTCGCGAAATGCAATTCAGGCCCAAATGGATATCTTATAGAGAATACCGGTCGGGCACGCATTCGCCCTTCGGCAGGGCGTCAAGCCAGGCAAGAGCTTATTCCAGCAGAACCGCGACGTGGCCTTGGAATCGATCTAGCGGATACTGATCGGCAAAGTGATCGTCTTATTTATCTCCGGAGGAGGAGGCGGGACCGGTGAGGCACTCTGTACCCAGGCCGCGATCTGCTGGTCGACAGAGGAATCACCCGTAGACTGCACAATACTCACCCCACTAACGACACCTGCATCGTTGACCCGGAAGCGTACAGTCGCCGTCATATCACCACCACGAAGAGAGCGGGGTTTACGACGTTTGATATGTGCATGAACTTTAGCGCCCCATTTTGCGGGCGAAACGGACGCCGAAGAGAAGAAGCCAGCATTGTTGCGCGATGCCGCCGTCCGGTCGGATTGCTGTGTCTCGGCCTTGGCCGTTTCGCGCAGTTCCGATGCCTGTTGCGGTTTGGGGCGCTGGCGCTCGACCTTCTTCTTGTCGTCCGGTTCTTTCTTCTCCACCTTCTTTTCGACCGGCGGCGGCGGTGGCCGGATGACGGGCAAGGGAACCTCGACATTTTCGAGTTCCGCCATCATCTGTTCCTGCACGGGATCGATCGGCTCCACCGGTTCAGGGATTTCCTGCGGTTCGACGATCTCCTCGACCGGAGGCTCCGGCGGCTGCACGGGTTCCGGCGGCGGGGTTTCCACAACCGGCTCTGGCGGCGGCGGTTCCTCCGGGGTGACTTCCTCCACCGGCTGGCTGTTGTCGCTCTTTACCTCTTCGGCATCTTCAACGTCCTGCGCAGGCGTCGTTTCCTCGGTGTTCACGGCTTCCGGTATGGCTGCCATTTCGATCATGATCGCGGCAGGCGGCGGCCCGCCGGCATCCAGTTCCTCTGGTTCCTGCATCAGGTAATAGGCAAAACCCGCATGAACGCCCAGCATGAGCAGTGCTGCGGCGGACCACAACGCCGCTTCCCCGAGGCGGGAATGTCGGGACTGCGGGTAGCCATTTCCAGTCATGGCGCGGTTCCTGGCACTGCGGGCGCGGCGGGCGGAACGGCACCGGCTGGCTGCGTTGCCGCAGCGGCATTTTCCAGCCCTACCAGAGCGATTTTCAGATATCCGGCATCGCGAAGCAGGTTCATGATTTCCATGAAGTGGCCATAGTCGACGGCTTTGTCGGCGCGCAGGAAAATTCGCGTATCTTTCTTGCCGCCCGTCTGCCGGTCGATCGCCGCTGCCAGGGCTTCGCGGGCAACCGCATCATTGCCGAGATTGAGCGACAGATCATCCTTGACGGTCAGATAAAGCGGCTCTTCCGGGCGCTCCGCCGGCTTGGCGGTGGATGCGGGCAGATCGACATTCACATCCACGGTCGCCAGCGGTGCGGCCACCATGAAGATGATGAGCAGAACCAGCATCACGTCGATGAAAGGCGTGACGTTGATTTCGTGGTTTTCGGAGAGATCGTCTCCGCTATTTTCGCGAATACCGCCAGCCATGACCGATCACCGCCCAACCAACGACACTGCGGGCTTGCTGCTGCCCGGCGGAATGCGGCGGAAATCGAGGTCGCGGCTGACGAGGCGTTCCACGCCGGCTGCGGCATCCGCCAGCAAATGCCGGTATCCCGTGATCGAGCGGGCGAAGACGTTGTAGATCACCACCGCTGGAATAGCAGCAACAAGGCCGATTGCCGTGGCAAGCAGCGCCTCGGCAATGCCGGGTGCCACGACGGCAAGATTGGTGGTCTGCGATTCCGAGATGCTGATGAAGGAATTCATGATGCCCCAGACGGTACCGAACAGACCGACAAAGGGAGCGGTGGAGCCGATGGTCGCCAAGGCGCCCGTTCCGCGCGACATGCGGCGACCGGCGTGGGTTTCAATGCGTGACAGGGCCGAGGATACACGCTCCTTGATCCCGCCGCCGTCGGTGTGTTCGACCACCGCGTCGGAAAGCTGCATTTCGTGAGTTGCCATGCGCAACATGAGCGCTGCCGGCCCGCCCTTCTTTTCGACGGCCTCAGTCGCCTCGTTCAGGGTTTTCGCCCGGCGAATAACCTTGAGTGTCGCACCGGCGCGCACCCGTGCACCGGCAAGTTCGATAGACTTCGCCACCCAGACCGTCCAGGTGACGAGCGATGCGAAGGCAAGCCCGATCATGACGCCCTTCACGACCCAGTCCGCCGCCATGAACATGCCCCAGGGGGACAGGTTGTGCGGGATATCAGCACGATGTCCGGCACTTGCGGGTTCGGCGACTACCGGTTCAACCGGGGTGGAGACCTCGTTCGGCGCTGCCGTACCGTTCGTCGGAGCGGGTTGCTCCGTCTGTGTCGGCTGCGGTGAAACACCTTCGGCTGCCGGCGTGGGATTACTTGCGGCGGGAGCAGGCTGGGCCGGCGCGGGCTGTGTGGGCGCGGCAGCGGAAGGCGGCACAGGCTGGACTGCCGGAGCGCTCGGCGTCTCAGCCGGCGACTGCGCGGGCTGCATCGTTTCCGTTGCCGGTGCAGGTGCTGGTTGGATCGGGGTCTCGGATGCCGACTGAGCAAAAACCGCTCCGGCACTCAAGCCGGCCAGCAAAGTGACCGTCATGGCAAGTGAGATATGCCGTGTTTTGTTTGCCTTGGTGAAGCACGCGGAAGAAGTTGAGGTCTCAGCTGACATAATTTTTATCCCGGATTTCCGTCGATGAACTCATCCGCAGATTGACCGGTTCATTAAAACCGGGGCTATGAACGGATGCCGTCGTGAAAGCTTGACGTTCCGATAATAAACCTGAGTTCTTTTGACAACTATTATATTGCCAAAAGACGACCCGTAAACTCTTCTTTACAAAAAATTGACCGACCTGCGGTCTTCAGGTGTTTTGCGAAGGCGAAAACTGCGCCACCAGCGCGTGTCGGTCGCCGGGATAGGTGACCCGAACACTGGTGACATAATCCGCTCCGTGCCAGGTGCGGCGGTGGATGACCAGACACGCAGCACCGGAAGCAATGCCGAGCGCGGTCGCGTTTTTGCGATCAGCGGAAACTGCGCTGATGCGATGTTCCGCGGCACTCCAGGGAACCATTTTCAGCAGCCAAGTGCCCGGCCCGATCTGTGAAAAATCCGCTGCCTCCGCCTCCGGAACGGCGGTGACATTGATGATGCGTTCTTCAAGGCAAAAGGGAACGCCGCCGGCAAAATGCGTGCAGGTGAGTTCCAGAACCGGGGCATCCGCGGCAAGCGCCATGGCCGCGCCGTCTTCTTCCCCCGCAGGGCGCAGTCGCCGTCTGTCGAGACGGTAACCGTAAACGAGGCCAAGGGCCTGCACCTCCCGCTCGATATCATGGATTTCCAGCACGGCCGATTGCGCATGGGGCTGGCGAACGAAGGTGCCGAGACGCCGGCGTCTTTCAATCAGGCCACGCTGCACCAGTTCGCCGAGCGCCTTGTTCACCGTCATGCGCGAGCAGGCATATTGCCGGGTCATCTCGTGTTCGTAGGGAATACGGTACCCCGGCGGCCACTCGCCCGACATGATGTGGCGCTCGACATCGTTGCGGATGCGCTCGTGCAATGATTTTTCCTGAAGATCGGCGCCTGTACTCCTCATACCGATGCTTCCTTCCTCCCGGTTCTATGGATCAACTATCCATGGGCAGCGGCGGCAATCGCCTCGCTGCGAATTTCCTCCGTCAACTTGGCGCGTAGCTGCGAAAACTCCGGGCTGGCCTTGACGGTGTAGTGACGCGGATGCGGCAGGTCGACCGGCATGATCGACTTGATGCGCCCCGGCCGCGCTGACATCGTCACAACCCGCGACGCCATGAACACCGCCTCCTCGATGTCATGCGTCACAAAAATGACGGTCTTCTGCTCGCGCTCCCATATGCCGAGCAGCAATTCCTGCATCAGCCCGCGCGTCTGGTTGTCGAGTGCGCCGAAAGGCTCGTCGAGCAGCAGGATCTTCGGGCCGTTTGCCAGAGCGCGCGCGATGGCTGTTCTCTGCTGCATGCCGCCGGACAGCTGTTTCGGCCAATGGTTCTCGAAGCCGCGCAGGCCAACCTTGTCGATATAGCTGTCGACGATCTCCCATTTTTCCTTCTCGGCCACACCACGCTCGCGCAGACCGAAGGCGACATTTTCCCGGATCGTCAGCCACGGAAACAGCGTGTAGGACTGGAACACCATGCCGCGATCCGCCCCCGGCCCTGTCACTGCCCGGCCGGACAAAAGGACTTCACCCGTCGTTGGACGGTCAAGACCGGCGATGATGCGCAGCAAGGTCGACTTTCCGCATCCGGACGGGCCGAGAATGGTGACGAAATCGTTGCGGGAGATTTCCAGATTCGTGGGCTGCAAGGCCAGCGTTGGCTGGCCGCCCTGAACGCCGGGGAAAGTGCGGCTGACGCCCTTGATAACGAGTTCGCTCATCAGGCAAGCCTCCAGGCGAAAAGCTTCCGGTTCAGCGATTTGAACGCGAAGTCAGAAATAAGTCCGATGACACCGATGACGATGATGCCGAAGATGATTTGCCCGGTCGCCATCAGCGCCTGGCTGTTGATGATCATATAGCCGATGCCCGACGACGCGCCGATCAACTCGGCAACAATCACATAGGTCCAGGCCCAGCCGAGGACGAGACGGAGAATTTCCGCAATATCGGGCGCATTGGCGGGAATGAGAACGCGGCGGACCACGCCCCGGTCTTTTGCGCCAAGTGTATAGGCAGCCTCCACCAGGTCGCGTCTTGTGCCGGCAACCGCCACGGCAACCATGAGAATGATCTGGAAAACTGCGCCGATGAAGATCACCAGCAGCTTCTGCATCTCGCCGATGCCGGCCCAGAGAATAAGCAGCGGCACGAAGGCGGAAGCCGGAAGATAGCGCGCGAAGGAGACGAAGGGTTCAAGCAGCGCCTCGACCGGCTTGTAAGCGCCCATGGCGATGCCGACTGGTACGGCAACGAGCGAGGCCAGCACGAAGCCGCCGACAACACGCCAGATCGTCATTCCGATATCGCTGGCAAATCCCTGATCGGTCAGCAGATAGATGCCGTCCTTCAGCATAGTGATCGGGTCAGCCAGAAAGGTCGGCGATACGAAACCGCCGAGCGTGGCAAAGCCCCAGGCGGAGAAAAAAAGCACGAAGAACAGAATGCCGAGAAAAATCCGCGTGCTGTTCTTTATGGGTTGAAGAGGTTGCATTCTGTCGCCTGTCCGGAAAACGGGCGCGGCACTCTATCGCCGCACCATCTAGGCGCCGTGCGTCGTCCATGACGCACAGGCGCTGTAAGGCTTCTCACTGGCTGCAATAATCCCCGAAGGAAAAGCAGCAGTTTGATTCTGTTACTTGATGAAGGACGTGTCCGCGAGTGTCGAAAGATCGGGTTTCGATTTTATCACGCCGATTTCCAGAAGCAGATCAGCCGATTTTTCGGAGAATGTCTTGAATTCACCGTCGAAGAACTTCTGGTTGGCGGTCTTGTCCTGCCATTCTAGGAATTTCGCCGAAGCTGCGAATGCCTCGCCCGTCTGTTTTACGTCCGCTCCCATGGTCTCATAGGATTTTGCAGGGTCCGTCTTGATGAGCTCGAGCGCCTGGAAATAGCTGTCCGCAAGGGCTTTTGCCGCCTGCGGATTGGCCTTCAAGAAATCCGGCGTGCAGCCGAACGTGTCCATGACGGCGGGATAATCCAGCGTCGTCGCAAGGATTTTCCCCTTGTCCGGTGCGGCGCGCACTGTGGACAGATAAGGCTCATAGGTCATGGCGGCTTCATTCTGGCCGGCGACGAATGCCTGCGCGGCCGGTCCCGGCTCAAGGTTGACGACCTTCACGTCCTTCAGGGTCAGGCCGTTTTCCTTCAGTATCCAGGCAAGGAAGAAATAGGGGGATGTGCCCGGTGCAGAAGCGGCAACCGTCTTGCCTTTGAGGTCCGACACCTTTGCAACATCATTGCGCACCGCAATGCCGTCGGCGCCGTGCGACTTGTCCATCTGGAAAATCTGGGTGGACTTCACGCCGTTGGCATTCCACGCGATCCATGTTTCGACCGTGGTGGCGGCGCACTGGATGTCACCGGAAGCAAGCGCCAGATGCCGGCTTGCCTGCGGAATCTTCTTGATATCGACCTTGAGGCCATTCTTTTCGAAAATGCCGGCCTGCTTGGCAAGCGTCAGTGGCGCAAAGCCGGTCCAGCCGGACATGCCTATTGTAACCGATGTTTCGGCATAGGCGGAAGCAGATGAAACAAGCGTCGCGATTGCGGCGATAACCCATGTCTTTTTCATGATCGGAACCCCTTTTGATTTATTTTTGTGCGATATTTTTTTCGCTTTATTTGAGGCATGCTAGGCAGGGATTTTACATTTGTCTAGACAAAATAGAGGCGCTCAAACGCTTCCAGAAAGATTGCAAACAAGCCGCCCGGCATTCTAGACATAGGATAGCACAGCCCGGCGCATCGGCCCGCTGTTTTCCATATCGAGCTTTTCCATGACCAGACAGAGACGCCGTAACATCATCAGGGCAAGGCGCACCGGCACCGGCATTGCGCTCGTCGCCGCCATTTCATTCATCGCCGGAATGACAGATGCGGTGGGTCTTCATCTTTCCGGCGATTTCGTTTCCTTCATGACCGGCAACACCACCCGCGCGGCCATTTCGGTGGAAGCTGGCATTTATTCCCATGCGGCGAAACTACTCTTCGCGATCATCGCTTTCGTGGCGGGCAATGCTGGCGGTATCGTGGTCGCGCATAAATTCGACCGGAGCATCTTTGCCGTTCTCATGGCCGTCGGGTCGCTGGTGGCGATTGCCGCATTGCTGCGTGGCGATGGTTCCGCCCTGGCGCAGTTTTATCTTGTCGTTTTCGCCATGGGGATGGTCAACGCTGCCGTCGAACATATTGAGGGGCTGCCTATTGGCCTCACCTACGTGACCGGCGCCCTTTCCCGTTTTGGCCGTGGCATTGGTCGCTATCTTCTGGGGGAGCGAAGCCTCGATTGGGGCATCCAGATCGTGCCCTGGCTCGGTATGATAAGTGGCGCAATCTGCGGGGCGGTGTTGGGCGCCACGCTGCAGTACGATGCCCTGTGGGTGGTTGCGGCAACTGTTTTTGCGGTCGCCATCGCCACACTCGTCATTCCGCGTTCGCTTCGCCACCGCTATAACCAAAGGGTCCGGATCAGGCGCATCGCGCCCTGACGGACTGCGTCGTCACTTGCGTGAGATGGTGACGAATTTTGTGCCGCGCACCCGCACCGTCATCAGGCAGGCTTCCTTGTCGGTTCGATCGCAATAACGCGGGTGCATCTTCAGTACGAAGACCATGTTGCCGAAACGTTTGATGAAATCGTAGCCGTAAATCCGGGCCGTCGCGATCATCAGATATCCGCCCTCTTTGACCTGGACGTAAAAATTGTAAGGGCAACCTTCGTCATCGCAGCTGCGGCCTTTTTCGCCATCGCAATCCAGCACGCCGTGATTGACGACGGCATCCATCAGGCCATCATTGTTGATATCCAGTCTGGTGATGAAATCATCGCCGAAGCCAGCCGTCTTGCACTCCTTGCGAAAATGATCCTTTTCATAGATCTCGGGATCGTTCACCAGCTGCTGCTGTGCCGCCAGCGCGACCGGAAACATCAAGAGGACCAGCGCCTGAAGAGCGGCAACGATAGCGATTCGCACGGCATTTTCCTTTGCATCCGTTTCGTTTATGGATGTTGCGATCATCCGGGCGGCCAGCCTAGAGTTCCGTGCTTGCGCGACACTGACGCAAACGCATCCAAATTTCCGGGGGGACCTTTTCCATGACACTGCTGGGTTTTCTCGATTATGCCGGCGTTGCCGTGTTTGCCGCAACCGGCGCATTGGCCGCCTCACGCAAGCAGCTCGACCTGATCGGCTTCCTGTTTTTCGCCGCCGCGACCGGGATCGGCGGCGGCACGGTGCGCGATCTCGTGCTGGGCAGGGCGCCCGTGTTCTGGGTGTTGAACCCGACCTATATTCTGGTCTGCGTATCGGTTGCGGTTCTGCTTTTCTTCACCGCCTACCTGTTCGAATCCCGGTATCGGGTGCTCATCTGGCTCGATGCCGTCGGCCTCTCAGCCTATTGCGTTATGGGAGCCGCCAAGGGTCTGGCTGCAAGCGGCTCCGCAACCGTGGCGATCGTAACAGGCGTTTTGACAGCGACGTTCGGCGGCGTATTGCGCGATGTTCTCGCGGGAGAACCCTCCGTGCTGCTGCGCCCGGAAATCTACATCACCTGCGCGCTTTTGGGGGCCTCCATCTTCACCGGCGCTTATTTCCTCGGCGCGCCGCTTTATGTCGCGTCGGGCATCGGCGTATTGACGGCTTTCGGTGTCCGGTCCGGAGCGTTGATCTTCGGATGGACCTTTCCGCCCTACAAGGGCAAGCCCGGCAGACGGCCCGAAGATATATTGAAGTGAGGCGGCGAAGGCTGCCTGAAACAAAAATGGCGCCCACAGGCGCCATGTTTTTTTGTTTATCAAGCCGAAGCTTCAACCGCGCTTGCGACGCAGGCGAATGACCACGTCCACATGGGCGATTTCCATGCCTTCGGGCGCCTCTGGCAGATTGTCGATCTGGAGATTGTTGACGGGAATGTCGAGAACCTCGTTCTCTCCTTCCACGAAGAAGTGATGGTGGTCGGACACGTTGGTGTCGAAATAGGTGCGCGCACCTTCGACGGCCAGAACGCGGATCAGGCCGGCTTCGGTAAACTGATGCAGCGTGTTGTATACCGTCGCGAGAGAAACGGGCACGCCGGCGGTCACCGCCTCGTCATGCAGTTCCTCAACCGTCAGGTGGCGATCACCCTTTGCGAAAAGAAGATCGCCCAAAGCAACGCGCTGGCGCGTGGGGCGCAGCCCCGAGCGCCGCAGCCTCGTCCCGATATCCAATGTGGCGTCAAATGCCATGCAATCCCATTCCAAACACAGGGGTGAAACCCATCAATTGCAATAGCATATATCTTTTGCGGTGAATGCTTTCAATAGTTTCAGCGTCGCCGAGTGTCGCAAATGGCTGCAAACCGGCCATTCTTGCAAATTTCCTCTGGTTCCTGCCGGATGGTTCCTGTATGCGGACGGCATATTGAGGTAATGACTTCTCTAAAGAAGGTTCGAAGACAAAGAATGGGGGCATAATGGCCTCTGCCCTTGCAGCGCTTCATTTTGAACCTAACTTGCTCTAGTGAAGTCGATAAACACCAGTGATTGAGGAAGTGAAAGCGGTATGGCAACGAGGCAATCAAGTTACAATTACGAGGAGATCCTTTCCTGCGGACGCGGCGAATTGTTCGGTCCGGGAAATGCCCAGCTTCCGTTGCCTCCCATGCTCATGGTTCACCGCATCACCGAAATTTCCGAAACCGGCGGCGCGTTCGACAAGGGTTTCATCCGCGCTGAATACGATGTCAGCCCAGACGACTGGTATTTCCCCTGCCATTTCCAGGGCAACCCGATCATGCCGGGTTGCCTCGGCCTTGACGGCATGTGGCAGCTGACCGGCTTCTTCCTCGGCTGGCTGGGCGAAGAAGGCCGCGGCATGGCGCTCTCCACCGGCGAAGTCAAGTTCAAGGGCATGGTTCGCCCGGAGACGAAGCTCCTCCAGTACGGCATAGACTTCAAGCGTGTGATGCGCGGACGTCTCGTTCTGGGTACCGCAGACGGATGGCTGAAGGCAGACGGCGAAACCATTTATCAAGCGACGGACCTTCGTGTGGGGCTGTCGAAGGAAAAGACCGCCTGAAGCGGACGGAATAGTCCTGGCAAACGCCGGGCGGCTTCGGTCGTCCAGCCGAAATCTTAAGAAAAGGTCCATTTCATGAGACGAGTTGTTGTCACCGGCCTCGGCATTGTTTCTTCCATCGGTGGTGATGCCGCCGAAGTCACCGCATCACTGCGCGACGCCAAATCCGGCATTTCATTTTCACCGGATTTTGCTGAACACGGTTTCAAGTGCCAGGTATGGGGCAAGCCGTCTCTCGATCCGACCGAGCTGGTCGACCGTCGCGCCATGCGCTTCCTTTCGCAGGGCGGCGCATGGAACCACGTTGCCATGAAGCAGGCGATTGCCGATTCCGGTCTCGAGGAAAGCGACATCAGCGGCAACGAGCGCACCGGCATCATCATGGGTTCGGGCGGTCCTTCCACCCGCACCATCGTCGAAGCGGCCGATATCACGCTGAAGAACAACAGCCCGAAGCGTATTGGCCCGTTTGCCGTGCCGAAGGCCATGTCCTCGACCGCATCGGCTACACTTGCGACCTGGTTCAAGATCCACGGCGTCAACTATTCGATCTCTTCGGCCTGCTCCACATCGGCGCATTGCATCGGCAACGCCGCCGAGATGATCCAGTGGGGCAAGCAGGACGTGATGTTTGCTGGCGGCCATGAAGACCTCGATTGGTCCATGTCCAACCTCTTCGACGCCATGGGCGCGATGTCGTCCAAATATAACGAGACGCCAAACCTCGCTTCCCGCGCCTATGACGTCAACCGCGACGGTTTCGTGATCGCCGGCGGTGCTGGCGTACTGGTTCTTGAAGAGCTGGAACATGCAAAGGCGCGCGGCGCCAAGATTTACGCCGAGATCGTCGGTTATGGCGCAACCTCGGATGGTTACGACATGGTGGCTCCTTCCGGCGAGGGCGCGATCCGCTGCATGCGTCAGGCCCTTTCCACCGTCAAGGGCGATATCGACTACATCAACACCCACGGCACCTCGACGCCGGTTGGCGACAGCAAGGAAATCGGCGCGATCCGGGAAGTCTTCGGCGACAAGATCCCGCATATCCAGTCGACCAAGTCCCTCACCGGCCACTCGCTGGGCGCAGCAGGCGTTCAGGAATCGATCTACGGCCTGTTGATGATGCAGGAACGCTTCATCGGCGAGAGCGCGCATATTTCCGAACTCGATCCGGAATTTGCGGGCGTCCCGATTGTTCGCAGCCGCATCGACAATGCCAAGATCGACACGATCCTTTCCAATTCCTTCGGCTTCGGCGGCACCAACGCCACGCTGGTCTTCCAGCGTCATAACGGATAATTGCCATGAACGGCATCATGCAGGGTAAACGCGGCCTCATCATGGGCGTCGCAAACAATCACTCTATCGCCTGGGGTATCTCCAAGGCTCTTGCGGCGCAGGGCGCAGAGCTCGCCTTCACCTATCAGGGTGAGGCGCTCGGCAAGCGGGTAAAGCCGCTCGCCGCCGAGCTCGGATCCGACTTTATCGTGCCTTGCGATGTCGAGGATATCGCCTCGGTTGACGCGCTTTTTGCGGCAATCCGCGAAAAATGGGGTACGCTGGATTTCGTCGTGCACGCGATCGGCTTTTCCGACAAGAACGAGCTGAAGGGTCTTTACGCGGATACGACCCGCGAGAATTTCAGCCGCACTATGGTCATCTCCTGTTTCTCGTTCACGGAAATCGCCAAGCGTGCCGCCGAACTGATGACGAATGGCGGATCCATGCTGACGCTGACCTATAACGGTTCGCAGCGGGTCATCCCCAACTACAACGTCATGGGCGTTGCCAAGGCCGCTCTCGAAGCGTCCGTGCGTTATCTCGCTGCCGACTATGGCCCGCGCGATATTCGCGTCAACGCCATCTCGGCCGGACCGGTCCGCACACTGGCGGGCGCCGGCATTTCCGATGCGCGCGCAATTTATGCGTGGAACCAGAAAAACGCACCGCTGCGGCGGACAGCGGATATCGACGATATCGGCGGATCGGCACTTTATCTGCTGTCCAACATGTCGCGCGGCGTTACCGGCGAGTGCCACTACGTGGATTGCGGCTACAATATCACCTCCACACCCACCCTTGAGGTTCTCTCAAAAGCAGATGCGGAATAAGCTATCGTTTTTTCAGTAAGTAAAAGCCCGGCGATATGCCGGGCTTTTTGCGTTTATTGCCTGTGCCATTTTTGCGAACTGATAAAGTATAACTCGTCGGGGTAACTGAATTTAAACACCGGCTGGTTATGGTCCGCAACAAATTCAACGGTTGCGCTTGCCGCATATTCTAAAGATCGACACCGACATATGCGACTGGCCAAATTGAAGCCATTGCTGGAAAAATTCGGGCTCTCGCGTGACGGGACAGCAGCCATCGAATTCGCGATCCTAGCGCTTCCCTATTTCCTCGTCGTCTTTGCGATCATCGAAACTTTCATCGCCTTGATGGCGGAGCAAGTGGTCGTCAATGCTACCGACACAATGGCGAGGCGTCTGCGCACCGGGCAGATCAGCAGTTCGATTTCCAAAGAGGATTTTCGCAAGAGTTTCTGCAACGAAGTTTCGGTGATTATCACCTGCTCGGATGATGAGATCAAAAAAGAACAGAAGCTTTACATAGACCTTCGCTCCTTCACCGCCTTCAAGGATATTCCAACTACGATACCTTTGAAAGCTAACGGCGAATATTACGATCTCGACACGGCGCAATTCGGCTTCAAGCCGGGTGGACCTGACACGATCAATATGCTGCGCGTCTATTATCGCTGGCGTGTAGTCGCAGATATCATCCGACCATATCTTACCAAAATACGCCCAGCCGACGGGTCAATGCCGTCGCATTTCCTCATTGTCGCGACCGACGCTTTCATGAATGAGAAGTACACCACGAGCGGGGGCTCATGATGGCAGGGCTTGTTTCTACCATCACGAACGGCCGACTTCGTTTTATCGCGCTCGTTGCACGCTTCGCAAGGGATCGCCGTGGCGTGGGTGCGGTAGAATTTGCGATCGTCTTCCCGATATTGCTTGCGCTTTATCTGACGTCCTTCGAACTCACCATCGGCTATAATACCTACAAGCGGGCAAGCAGCGCCTCCGCAACGATCAACGACCTGATCTCCAAAACAAATTCCGTCGACAAGGCTTATCTGACAAGCATGCAGGACGTAACGGCTGCCGTCTTTGCGCCTTACAGCACCAAGGGTCTGCAGCTGAAGATCAGCGGCATCAAGATCGACAAGCAGAAACAGGCGACTATCGCCTGGTCCTGGAACGAGAAAAACGCGCGGCCCTATGTGGTGGGATCACCAGTCTCCGTTCCCACACGTTTGCTTGTAGCGGACAGTTTCCTCATCCACGTCGAGCTTTCCGTGCCGCATGAATTGTTGATGTTCATGCCAGATATTTCTTCGTCCGGCGTAAGATCGATCACGATCGCACGCGATTATTTCTTCAAGCAGCGCGACGCTGAGATAACCTGCTCCAATTGCTGATGCGCCTCAGCGCTTTGCTCTAATAAACATCGCGCAGATACCGTTTTTCGCGCTTCAGCCGGTTTACATAGTCGCTTGCCGCTTCCGCAGAGATGCCCGCCTCGTCAATAACGATCCGGTGCAGGGCATCGTCAACATCCTTCGCCATGCGGGTCGCGTCGCCGCAAACATAGAAATGGCCGCCCTCTTCAAGCCATTGATAGAGTGCCTTGCCGTTTTGGCGCATACGGGTCTGAACATAGATCTTTTCGGCCTGATCCCTCGAGAAAGCGAGATCGAGACGGGTCAGCACGCCATCGCGACTCATCTTTCCAAGTTCGTCTTCGTAGATGAAATCCGACTGCCGGTGCTGATCGCCGAAAAACAGCCAGTTCCAGCCCTTTGCGCCCCGCGCCTGCCGTTCCTGCAAAAATGCCCGGAATGGCGCAATGCCCGTGCCGGGTCCCACCATGATAACAGGTGCGTCATTATCCTGAGGCACGCGAAACGCCTTGTTCGGAGAGACGAAAATCCCGGCACTCTGCCCCGCTTCTACCCGGTCCGCGAGATAAGTGGAGCACACGCCGCCACGCTCGCGACCTTCGGCGCGATAACGCACGCTGGCGACTGTCAGATGCACGCTGTTGTGCGCGGCCAGAGGGCTGGAAGAGATAGAATAGGCGCGATGCTGTAACGGCTTCAGGAACGTCACGAATTCAGCAAGCTCGAATACGGGTTTTTCACCGAGACTAAGCAGGTCGAGAATATCCTTGCTCCAGAGAAAGGCGGCAAGCTGTTCCCTGTCTCCATTCGCAAGGATGTGGCTGAGTTCATCGTGCCCTGCGCGCTTGCCGATCTCCGCGACCAGTTCACGCGACGGTGTCGATATCTCGAACATATTGAGAAGCGCATCGCCGACCGGACGGTCAAGTCCGGCGACTTCGCCATCCGCGCTCACTCCGAAGCGTTCGAGCAGCGCGCCTACCAGTTTCGGGTCGTTTAGGGGAACGACGCCCAGAGCATCCCCCGCCTCATAGTCGAGACCACTTTCGCCGAGATTAAATTCGTAGTGGCGAATTTCCTTGGACGAAGCAGGCCCGGAAAGAAGGCGATTGACGCTCACCTGCGCAGCATAGGGGTTCTTGCGGCTCCAGCCCTGTTTTGTCCGCGCGGGCGCCTCGGCGATCGCCGGCACAACCGCCGCCTTATTGCCACCATCGATGGCGAGCGCGAGTGGCAGGGTCTCGCCGATCCAGTTGGCTGCGACATCTTCGAAATCGATATCGCAATCGATACGCGTCTTCATCCGTTTGCCGCCAAGCTGCTCGAAGCGGGTATCGATGAGCTTGCCCGCCTGGCAGAAGCCATCGTAACCGGTGTCGCCAAGCGCAAGCACGGCAAAGTTCATCTCATCCAGCCGGGGTGCGGCCTCCGTGGAAAGTGCCTCCCAGAAAAGCTGGGCATTGTCGGGCATTTCACCTTCGCCGTAGGTGGAGGTGACGACAATGACGCGCTTCATGACACCCAGACTATCCATGGAAACATCGTCCAAGGCCGTCACCACAGGCTGCATGCCCTGGGCACGGGCGGCGTCGGCTATATCCATCGCCAGCGCCTCGGCATTGCCGGTCTGGGTGCCGAAGAGAATGTTCAGCACGCTGGCCGCCGCCTTGGGAGCGGCAGCGGCAACCGATGTGTCCATACCCATTGCTGCGCGGGAATGAAGCCCGGCCAGGAAGCCGGATAGCCAGGCGCGCTGGTCGCCATTAAAAGGGGCATCTTGAGGAATGTAAGGTATCTTCATCATGCTGCCCTGTTCTGGCTGGATGCGGTGGCAAGGTCGGGAATGGCACGCGCCGCGAATAGCTCCTCAAAGCCTGGCAGACGACCGATCTTCTCGATGTTTTTGCGGTTCTGCTGAATGATCCAGCCATAGGTGCCGGGACTATCCACCGACCAGATGTTGCGGCGCGCAAGCGCCTGCTTGTAATCGTCGAGCCGCTTGGCGGCGATCATCACCGCAAGCTGCTCGTCATCATGATCGGAAAGCGCCTCGCGCGCATATTTCAGCAGCCGCTGCATCAGCGCATAGTCCTCCGTGAGGACGAGATTGCGCACGGCTTTTTCGATGGCGGGATCGGAAGGACCGGATGCCATCGGCAACCGTTGGAGAGCAATGGCCTGCGCCATGCTCAAAACCGTGTAGTTGTTGATGAGCGCATACATGTCTTCCGTATCCGTCTCACCATAACCAGGGACGGTTCCGTTCAACACGGCCTTGCGGTCGCGATAGGCCAGCTTGAACTTCCGCACCTGATGGGCGGCAAGCGCGGACGCCAGTTCCTCCAGCAGCTCCTTGCGGGGCTTGGCTTTCAGAATTTCGTCGCTGTCCTGATAAAGCAGCAGGGCGCGCGGCATGCCGTAGACGAAATTGTGCTGTTCGCTTTCCCAGTTTTCCAGAATCCATGCGGCCTTGGCCGACCCTGTTTCGTCGACATGCCAGGTCAAAAGCTGGTGAACGGCCTGATTGTGGATAGATGCCTGTTCGTCCTCGCCGGTGATGGAGCCGAGCAGGATGGAATCATGGCTCACCTTCTTCGGCAGATCGCCGTAAGGGTCATATTGATAGACGAAGCCGCCGCTCATGCCGTTGCCGAAACCCTTGCCGAAACTGCCGAGGTTAAGCACAGCGCCATTGGTCATATATTCGCAGGCGAAGTCGCCCACACCTTCGACAACGGCTGTCGCACCCGAATTGCGCACCGCAAAACGGTCGCCCGCCTGCCCTTCCACGAAAGTGCGACCGCCGGTGGCGCCGAACAATGCAAAATTGCCGACCAGCACATTGCCATCAGCATCTTGCGAACCGCCACCGGGGGAGCGCACTACAATGGTGCCGCCGCAGGCGCTTTTGCCGACGCCATCATTGCAGGTACCGGTATGGACCATGACCATGCCGTCATTGCAGAAAGCGCCGAAGGACTGCCCGGCTGAACCTGATGTGTCGATGCGCACCGAACCCGCCTCCAGAAAACGGCGGCCACGGCTATCCCGCTTCACAGCCGGAAGCGCATCCGCCTCTTCGTCGGAAAGTTCGTGGTTCAGCATGCGCTCGATATCGACGGCGAGCTGGCCGCCAACACTCTTGTTGCAATTGTTGAGGAAGCGGTTGCCGCCAAGCTCGATGTTTTCCCGTCTGCTGTCGATCAGAGCCGAGCGCACGAGTTCAATGAAGGCATCATCCAGCGCGAAGTCCTTTTCCATATAGACCGGGCTGTCGATCTTCACTTCCTCCACCACCGAAAGCATCGCCCGCAGGTCAAGCTGGCCGACACTCGCCGGATGATCGAGGAGGTGAAGAAGATCGGAACGGCCCCGAGCTTCGCGCAGCGAGCGCAGCCCGAGTGCGGCCAAGATCTCGCGGGTTTCATGGGCGATGTTCATGAGATATTGCGCCAGCGCGCGTGGATCGCCGTTGAAGGCTTCCTGATTGGTGGTGAGGCCGGCGGGGCACTTGATGTTGCAGTTCTTCGCCATGACGCATTTCAGCATCATCAGCGCCGTGGTGCCGAACTCGAAGCTGTCGCCGCCGAGAAGGGCCGATTTCACCACGTCGCTCGCCGTCTGGTGCGCGCCGGAGCAGCGTAGCAGCACCTTGGCACGAAGGCCTGTGGCACAAAGCGCTTGATGCACCTCGGCGATGCCGATTTCCGCCGCGCGGCCGGTATATTTGAGGCTGGTGACAGCGGCCGCACCCGTGCCACCGGTATTGCCGGCGACATTGATGACATCCGCACCCGCTTTCGCAACACCGACTGCAATCGTGCCGATGCCTTCCGACGAAACGAGCTTGACGATGACGCGCACGCGCGCCGCCTTGGCGTCGTGGATAAGCTGGGCCAGATCCTCGATCGAATAGGTATCATGGTGCGGCGGCGGCGAAACCAGCTCGACGCCTGGGGTGCCGCCACGGGCCGCGGCTATTTCCACCGTTACCTTGGGAGACGGCAATTGCCCGCCCTCGCCGGGCTTTGCACCCTGGCCGATCTTGATCTCTATTTCCTCCAGCATCGGGTCGGCAAGATAACCCGCCCAGACACCAAAACGGCCAGACGCGAACTGCTTGATGCGCGAGGCGCGGATGGTGCCGTAACGGGAAATATGCTCGCCGCCTTCCCCCGAATTCGACATGCCGCCAACCATATTGGTGCCATGCGCCACCGCCTCATGGGCGGCTGCGACCAGCGCGCCATGGCTCATCGCACCCGAAGCGAGGGTCTTGGTGATCGCACTCGCCTTTTGCACAGCGTCGAGCGCAATGCTGTCAGGTGCGGTGCGGATCAGCGACAGATAGGTGAATGCTTCACCCTTTGCCTGAACCAGAAGCGCGCCGCCCTCTAGCCAATGGCCGGCAATATCCTCACCGAAACGATCGAGCAGCGACTGTCCGAGTGCGGCAAGCCGGGAAAGCTCATGACCGTGCGGGCCGGTCAATTGCAGCCGGAACGCGCCTTCGCCCGCACCTTCGCAGAGCAATCCGCGCACCATGAAGCTGTTGTTGCCACGTCTGGAAAAGCGCCCCATCTCGCGGCGGAATTCTTCGGCCGAACCGGCAAAGGTCACATCAGCCGGCAATTCCAGAACATCACGCAGGGCTGCCGGACGGCGGGCCCTTTCTTCGGCCATCATGCGTGCGAAGGCGCGGTAACCCGGCGTTACCTCGAAAGCGTCGATTGCTTCGGGCGTCAGCCGGTCGAAGCTGTTGTGATAATAGGCCGCATCGTTGAGGCCGAAAGCATCCTCCAGCCGGTTGAGCGGCAGGAGACGTAGCGCCTCTTCGTTGTCGGTTCCCTTGTCGAAACCGATCTTTTCCTCCGTCATATCGACGAAACCGCGAACCGCCGTCGTGCCATAGGAATGGCCAGCACCTTCGGCGCGCTCCTTGAAGAGACCGAGCAGCGGAATGTCGTTTTCACCCTTTACCGACAGCGCCTTGCGATGCCAGTCCGACACCGCCTGCGCGATGACAGCGAAGGTAACGCCACCGACCGGGGTCTTAACATTGGGGAAATAACGCTTCAGCACAGGATCGTTGGTGTCGAGGAAGTTCGGTTCGAAGAACTCGCCGCCAATATAGCTTTCCGCCGTGCACAGCCCGACCTTGCCCATGGTCTTCATCAGCGACTTTTCAGCCGCCTTGGCAAAACGCTTGAAGGCCTTGTCAGCATCGGCACCAAATTTCTCCTCGGCACGGAACTGCACGCCGAGTGGGTAGACAGCCGAAGCCCCGAAACCAAGGCCCGCTGCGATGTGATGCGAGGAGGAAAATTGCCCACTTTCAACGATCAGGGACACGCGTAGCCGCAGACCCTCCTCGATCAGCCGCTGGTTGATGGCGGAGACGACCATGATCATAGGCAAGGCCGCACGACCTGCCGAAACGTGCCGGTCAGTGACGACGGCAATACCGCCCTCTTCAGCCGCGAAAGCCACAACCTCACCGCAGAGGCCATCTATCGCCTGACGCAAGGCCGCTTCGTTGGCAATCGCAGCATCAAAGATTGGCGTATAAAGCATTTCGAAACGACGAACTGGCGTCTCCGACTGCTCGCGAATGCGCAGCATGTCGAGATGGGTCAGGATCGGGGAGCGCACGACAATCTGGCGGGCCGCTTTCGCACCGCTATTCGGCTTTGCGCCGAGCGCCACGCGCAGCGTCATGCCATCGGCCTCACGAATGCTGTCGAGCGGGGGGTTGGTGACCTGCGCAAAGCGTTGCGAGAAATATTTGGCAACCCCGCCTTCCTGATCGGAGAGCGCGTTGATGGCATTGCCATAACCCATGGCCGAGATTTTTTCAGCACCCGACGCCAGCATCGGATCCATCAGGAACTTGAAGCTTTCCTGATTGTGCGAATAGGCGACATAACGCTGATGCCGTTCCAAATCGCCATTGTATCGAAGCGGCGATCCCTGCTTTTCGGCGGGCACCTCCGGCAAATCCGCAAGCATGACGCGCGCTTCAGACAATAGCGACGGGTAGTCCCTCCGCGCCGCCAGAAGCTCCAGCGCCTCGACGGTGGAAAAGGCGCGCCGTTCGGCGTGGTCGTAATAAAGCATGCCGCCGGCCTCGATGCGACCGCGACGAATGACGCTTTCGGCCGGAAAGGCGATCTGCCCCGCCTCCGACATGACGCAGAGATAATCGTCTGTCTCGACGGTCCGCAGCGGGCGCAGGCCGAGACGATCGAGCCGCGCGCCGATGATGGTGCCGTCGCCGAAAATCAGCGCAGCCGGGCCGTCATTCTTCTCCTCGTAGAGCGAGAAATATTCCAGCATCGCCTTGACGCCGGGCGAGAGCGTGTCGTCGTTTTCCCAGGCGGGCGGCATCATCGAGACGACGGCCGTGACGAGGTCGAGACCGTCTTCCATCACCCGCGCCTGCAATGTCTGGTCCAGACGGCAGCTATCAGACTGGCCCTTCGGCCGGATGATGCTTGCATTTTTCGCCAGCGCCACGGCCGCTTCCGACAGCCGGTTCTTCTTGTCAGTGTTGAGTTCGCCATTATGCGCCATCAGCCGAAAGGGCTGCGCCATGGAGGGGTGCGGATCTGTATTGGTGGAAAACCGCGTGTGGAAATACATCGTATGCACTTCATGGCGCGGATCGGTCAGGTCGCAGAAATAGGGCATGACCTCATGCGAGTTCAAACGCCCTTTCAGAACCTGCGTGCGTGCGCTGAGCGACAGCGGATAAAAACCGGCAAGTTCCGGCGCAGTATAGGCAAGCGCCTCGATAGCGAGCAGCGCCTTGTGAATACGCCAGTCGAACTCGGCAAGGGTTGCGCATTCCGCTGGGGCCGAAAAGACCCATTGCCGGATCGGCAATTGGTAGGAAATGGCGGCCGCGCGGATGGCCGCGTCATTCACCGGTACATTGCGGACGAGCAGGATCGAGAAGCCCTGTTCCTCCAGAGCACTGCCGATGATGCCGATCGCCTGGTCATGAAAAGCAGGGTTCTGCGGCAGGAAAAAATTGCCGACGCCGAACCGGCCGGCTTGCAAGGAATCGTTGTCCGTCAGCTTCCGGAAAAATGAGAGTGAAAGATCGAGCGACACGCCAGCACCATCACCCACGCCCTCCGCCGACATGCCGCCGCGATGCGGCACGGCACAGAGCGCCTCGTGACCGCGCTTCAGCACATCATGCGTCTGCACGCCGTCCTTGCGGGTGATGAAACCGACGCCACAGCTGCTTTTCTCAAAAGCCGCATCGTAAAGGCCGAATTTTTGCTCCGTCACGCTCAAGGTTCTCTCCTCTCGTTGCGCATTCCGCGCGGCATCGCCCTTTTCCCGAAACCCGGCGCGTCAGCCGGCACTCTGCGGGCGGAGCCGCAGGCGACCTGGCTGCTCCTCTTCTTTTCTGCTTATCGGCGTTTAATGGCGCGAACGGTCGTTTTGCGGCCGCCAAACGGCGTGGCGGCATTGGCCGCTTTCTCGCAAATAATGATCGTCATCGTTCGCATTGCGTTCCCTGATGGCCGGCATTTCCGGCAGTGAGACACATTGAATTACGTCAGTATTGCTTACATAATATTTCATGATGGGCCGAGTCAAGATTAAAATCGGTCCCACGCAATAAAAAAACAAAAACGCCGCGAAATCCGACAGGATTCCGCGGCGCGATGGCTGCAGAGGTGTTTATATTGCCCTGTTCACTCCGAGGGCATGTCCAGTGTTCGGCTGAACCACAGTGCGACCAGTGTACAGACTGCACCCGACATCAGGTAAATGCCGACCGCAAACAGTCCGAATTTGGACGAAAATCCGAGCGCCACGAGCGGTGCAAAACCAGCGCCGATCAGCCAGGAAATATCCGAGGTGAGCGAAGCGCCGGTATAACGGTATTCGCGGCTGAAGCGGGAGGCGAGCGCACCGCCCGCCTGGCCGAAGGACAGGCCAAGCAATGCAAAGCCGACCAAGACGAAAAGATAACGCCCTATATCGCCCGAACTCAGCAGGAGCGGTGCCACGAGGCTGAAAAGACCGATCAGCACTGCGGCAAAAGCCAGCAGCTTCCGCCGGCCGATTTTGTCGGCGAGAATACCAGACACGACGATCATGCCGCCGGCGATGATGGCGCTGACGAATTGCACGAACAGAAAGTCCGAAACCCGCTGGGTGGTATTGAGGGAAACCCAGCTCAGCGGGAAGACCGTGACAAGATGGAAGAGCGCGAAGCTTGCCAGCGGCACGAAAGCGCCCGTCAGCACGACCGGAAACTGCGAGCGCAGCATCTTGAACACGGGGCGCGGCTCCAGCTCATGCTGTGCCAGCATGGACTGGAATTCCGGCGTGACAATCATGCGCAGGCGGGCAAAGAGCGCGAGAACATTGAGCGCCAGTGCAACGAAGAACGGGAAACGCCAGCCCCAGGCCAAGAATTCCGCGCTGGAGAGCTGCGTCACGAACACGATGAAGAATGCGCTGGCAAGACCAAAGCCCATCGCCGCACCAATTTGCGGCATCATGGCGTACCAGCCGCGCTGCTTCGGCGGTGCGTTCATGGCGAGGAGCGAGACAAGACCATCCCAGGCACCGCCGAGACCAAGTCCCTGACCGATACGGAATACCGCCAGAAGACAGGGGGCAAGCATGCCGGCCTCCGCATAAGACGGAAGAAAGCTGATCGCCATCGTGGAACCGCAAAGCGTGAACAGGGCCGCCATCAGCTTGACGGCACGGCCGAACTTTCGGTCGATCTGGAGGAAGATCAATGAACCGATCGGCCTAGCGATGAAGGCCAGCGAGAAGACGGCAAAGGAATAAAGCGTCGCCGTCAGCGGATCGACGAAGGAAAAGAAGACATGCGGAAAAACGAGCGCGGAGGCGATGGCGTAGATGAAAAAGTCGAAAAACTCCGTCATTCTCGCAAGAATGACAGCAATTGTAATGCGATCCGGATCGACCTTGACCGGATCGGTCCCATGTCCCTTCGCTTCCGGCGCCTGCCCAAAAGATGGAGCAGCATCAGTATAACTCATAATATCCCTCCTGCGTCATGGACGAACCATTTCCTGTAACGCGCCGGCTCCTCTTCCTTAGCGTTACGATGCGACGGATTGTCACACGCACCCTACGTAACGTCAATTGAAGTTTGATAAGAAAGGCTTGCCCCGCAAGCTCCCTATGCGATAATGCAGCCGCTCCGCCTTCAAACGCGGCTCCGCTAAGCCTATGGTGCATCGCGAAGGTTTCGCTGCACCGCGACAATATACCTCATTTCAAAAATGATGTTCGGCAATTAATCGCGGCATAATCCAAACTGTACGAGTTCAAAGAACGTGCGCATGATCAAGAAAATCACATCTGCCCTTCTGGCAATCCCCGCACTGCTGCTGCTTAGCGGCTGTAACCTCGTGGTGATGAACCCTTCGGGCGACGTCGCCATCCAGCAGCGCGACCTCATCATCACGTCCACGGTTCTGATGCTGCTCATCATCGTCCCGGTTATCGCCCTGACGCTGTTCTTCGCGTGGAAGTATCGCGAATCGGCGAAGGCCGAGGACTACGATCCCGAGTGGCATCACTCGACGCGCCTTGAAATGGTGATCTGGTCCGCCCCGGTCGCCATCATCCTGATGCTAGGCACGGTGACCTGGATTTCCACCCACCGTCTCGACCCCTACCGCCCGCTGGAGCGTATCGACGAAAACCGTCAGGTTACCGCCGAGACCAAGCCGCTTACGGTGGAAGTGGTGGCCATGGACTGGAAGTGGCTGTTCTTCTACCCCGAGCTCGGCATTGGCAGCGTCAATGAATTTGCAGCTCCGGTCGATGTTCCGATCAACTTCAAGATCACCGGCACGACCGCGATGAATTCGTTCTTCGTTCCGGCACTCGCCGGCCAGATCTACGCCATGGGTGGCATGCAGACCAAGCTGCACGCGGTCATCAACAAGGAAGGCGTTTATGACGGCTTCTCGGCCAACTTCTCCGGCCCTGGCTTCTCGCATATGCGCTTCAAGTTCCATGGTCTCAGCCAGCAGGGCTTCGATCAGTGGGTTGCGAAGATCAAGGACGGCGGCAAAGGCTTCGGCCGCCAGGAATATCTCGACTTTGCCAAGCCTTCGGAACGTGAGCCGGTGCAATATTTCGCCTCCGTCGATCCGCAGCTTTACGATGCCATCCTCAACCGCTGCGTCGAGCCCAACAAGCTCTGCATGCGTGACATGATGCATATCGACGCCAAGGGCGGCGGCGGCAAGGAAGGCATCGATATCGCCAAGGCGCTGAACTCCGTCGTCTGTACACCGCTTTCACCTTACGGTGTCGCCAGCGGACCCCAATCCACTCCGGCTGCGATCGAAGGACAGACTTTCGAACCCGCGGCGCTGCCGGAAACGAAACAAGTCGCTGGCTGACGGATAAGTCCCGGCATTATGCGGCGCGGCCAATGGCTGCGCCGATCTTATGTCTTAGAATCGCAAGAGGCTAAAAATGATCGTCAATTCCGATCAAACGTCATTCCTGTTCGGGAAGCTGACATGGGAGTCCATCCCGCTTCACGAGCCCATTCTCGTCGCGACCTTCGCGGCAGTGGCTCTGGGCGGCATCGCCGTCGTCGGCGCCCTCACCTATTTCCGGCTGTGGGGTTATCTCTGGAATGAATGGTTCACGAGCATCGATCACAAGAAGATCGGTATCATGTACATCATTCTGGCACTCGTCATGCTGCTGCGCGGTTTCGCAGATGCCATCATGATGCGCGTCCAGCAGGCGATCGCCTCCGGTGGATCGGAAGGCTATCTTCCGCCGCACCATTACGACCAGATTTTCACGGCCCATGGCGTCATCATGATCTTCTTCATGGCCATGCCGATGATCACCGGTCTCATGAACTTCGTCGTGCCGCTGCAAATCGGCGCCCGCGACGTTTCGTTCCCCTTCCTCAACAACTTCTCGTTCTGGATGACCACGGCCGGCGCCGTCATCACCATGATCTCGCTGTTCATCGGTGAATATGCGCAGACTGGCTGGCTTGCCTATCCGCCGCTTTCCGGCATCGACGGAAGTCCGGGCGTGGGTGTGGATTATTACATCTGGGGTCTGCAGATCGCCGGTGTGGGCACGACGCTCTCTGGTATCAACCTGATAGTCACGATCATCAAGATGCGCGCACCTGGCATGACCATGATGCGCCTGCCGATCTTCGTCTGGACGTCGCTGTGTTCGAACATCCTGATCGTGGCATCCTTCCCGATCCTCACCGGCACGCTCGCCCTTCTGACCCTTGACCGTTACGTTGGCACGAATTTCTTCACCAACGATCTCGGCGGCAACCCGATGATGTATGTCAACCTCATCTGGATCTGGGGCCATCCCGAAGTTTACATCCTGGTGCTGCCGGCCTTCGGCGTCTTCTCGGAAATCGTCTCGACCTTCTCCAACAAGCGTCTTTTCGGTTATGCCTCGATGGTCTATGCGACGGGTGTCATCACCATCCTCGCCTACATCGTGTGGCTGCACCACTTCTTCACCATGGGTTCCGGCGCAAGCGTCAACGCTTTCTTCGGCATCACCACGATGATCATATCGATCCCGACCGGTGCGAAGATCTTCAACTGGCTCTTCACCATGTACAAGGGCCGCATCAAGTTCGACGTTCCGATGCTGTGGACGATCGGTTTCATGATCACCTTCGTCATCGGCGGCATGACCGGCGTTCTTCTCGCTGTTCCGCCGGCGGACTTCGTGCTCCACAACTCGCTGTTCCTCATCGCCCACTTCCACAACACCATCATCGGTGGCGTGGTGTTCGGTGTGCTTGCGGGTATCGTTTACTGGTTCCCGAAGGCCTTCGGCTACCGCCTGGATCCGTTCTGGGGCAAGCTGTCCTTCTGGTTCTGGTTCATCGGCTTCTACTTCGCCTTCATGCCGCTCTACATTCTCGGCCTGATGGGTGTGACCCGTCGTATCAGCCAGTTCGAAGACAATTCGCTCCAGATCTGGTTCCTGATCGCAGCCTTCGGCGCTTTCCTGATCGCGCTTGGCATCGCTTCCTTCGTCATCCAGCTCATCGTCAGCTTCTTGAAGCGCGATCAGCTCCGTGACGTGACCGGCGATCCCTATCATGGGCGTACGCTGGAGTGGTCGACCTCGTCCCCTCCGCCTGCCTACAACTTCGCTTTCACGCCGGTTGTGCATGACGTCGACGCCTGGGCGGATATGAAGAAGCGCGGTTACGACCGTCCCAAGGAAGGCTTCATCCCGATCCATATGCCGAAGAACACCGGTGCGGGCGTAATCATCAGTGCCATCAGCGTCGTTCTTGGCTTTGCCTTGGTGTGGCACATCTGGTGGCTGGCGGCTCTGTCCATGCTCGCCATCATCGCGGTCTCGATCGCCCATACCTTCAACTACAACCGCGAATACTACATTCCTGCCTCCGATGTTTCGACAGTCGAGGCGGAACGTACGAAGCTGCTTGCGGAACAGGCGTAACGAATATGGCTCATACACCTGCACAAAGCGCCGCGGGCGCGGAAACACCGGTCTTCTACCTGAAAGAAGACCACCATCCGGAGAACGGCACCTCGCTGGGCTTCTGGCTCTATCTGATGAGCGACTGCCTCATCTTCGCAACGCTGTTTGCCACCTATGCCGTTGTCGGCCGCAACTACGCGGCCGGCCCTTCGGGCGCAGATCTGTTCGATCTGAAGCTTGTGGCGATCAACACCGCCTTCCTGCTTTTCTCTTCCATCACCTATGGCTTCGCCATGCTGGAAATGGAAAAGCAGAAGGTGAAGACGACGCTGATCTGGCTCGGCATCACCGGTCTCTTCGGTCTCGCCTTCCTCGCCGTGGAACTTTACGAGTTCCATCACCTGATCGAAGAAGGTGCAGGTCCACAGCGTTCAGCGTTCCTTTCCGCCTTCTTCGCGCTGGTTGGAACGCACGGTCTGCACGTCACCTTCGGCGTGATCTGGCTCGTCACACTGATGTTCCAGGTCGCAAAACATGGTCTGATCGCCGCAAACAAGCGTCGCCTGATGTGCCTGTCGATGTTCTGGCACTTCCTTGACGTCATCTGGATCGGCGTCTTCTCCTTCGTTTATCTCATGGGAGTTCTTTGATGAGTTCCGAAGCACACGCACACCACGACGCGCATGGCGACGACCATCATCACCATGATGGCGCCAGCCACGGCACGTTCAAAAGCTATATGATCGGCTTCGTCCTGTCGGTCATCCTGACGGCGATCCCGTTCTGGCTGGTCATGGGCGACGTTCTTGAAAACAAGACGCTACTGGTCATCGCGATCATGGGTCTCGGCGTCATCCAGATCTTCGTGCACATGATCTACTTCCTGCACATGGACACCAAGTCCGAAGGCGGCTGGACCTTCATGGCGCTGATCTTCACCGTCGTGGTGCTGCTGATCACGCTCTCCGGCTCACTCTGGGTCATGTACAACATGAACAAGAACATGATGCCGCTGCACATCGAGGATGTGAAAAACCTGCCCTGAGCAGCCATAGATCAACGGCCTGCCGGATTTCCGGCAGGCCGCTTTCTGCGCCAGCACACGACCCCGCAGCGCATAACCCCATGAATCGTCGGCGCGATTTATGGGGTTATTTGCTGGAAGACCCGGATGCCGACAGCCGACAGTGTTGCCGTAGCAAACCGCATGGCCTTGCAAGGACTGTGAAACCATGACCGATCCGTCGACAACCGCCCCGCACTCGCGACGCATCCGCCCCGCAGCAATCGTCGTCCTGCTTCTGACTATTGTACTGACAGGCTTCCTGCTGGCGCTTGGAACATGGCAGGTTCAACGCCTCTTCTGGAAGCTCGATCTCATCGAACGCGTCGAAGCTCGCGCCCATGCCGCACCTGTGGATGCACCGGCGGCCAGCGAATGGCCGGCCCTTGCAGACCCCGCGCACTATGAATATCGCCGCGTGAAACTGTCCGGCACCTTCCTCAACGACAAGGAGGTCCAGGTCTATACGGTCAGCGATCTCGGGCCCGGCTACTGGGTGATGACGCCGCTGAGACGCGATGACGGATCGAATATCATCGTCAATCGCGGCTTCGTGCCTTCCGACAAACGCGATCCATCCTCGCGCCGGGAAGGGGAGCCAAGCGGGCAGGTCGAGATCGTCGGGCTGATGCGCGCGTCAGAAACCGGCGGGCTTTTCCTTCGAACCAACGATCCGGAAAATCGGCGCTGGTACTCCCGCAATATCGCGCAGATATCGCAGGCATCCGGCCTTTCCGGCGTGGCGCCCTTTTATGTCGATGCCGATGCGACGCCCAATCCGGGTGGCCTACCGGTCGGCGGCAAGACCATGCTCACCTTCCCCAACAACCACCTGTCCTACGCCATCACATGGTATATTCTGGCGGCCATGGTAATTGCCGCTGGATGGTATGTGCTGCGCAATCTCAACGCGCCGAAATCGAAACGGGAAGAGGATTGAACAGCCGGTTTTACCGGATGGTTTATAAAATCACTTCCTTCTTCACGTTTTGCTGATCTATAACGACAGTTCGGCCTGACATTGCCCGTCGGCGCATTTTCGTTTCGGTGAGTTATGGCAAGAGCATTTCTTCTCGTTCTGGATTCCTTCGGTGTCGGCGGTGCGCCTGACGCGGAGCATTATGGCGACCTCGGCGCCAATACGCTCGGTCATATCGCCGAATTCTGCGCGGCAGGTGCTGCCGACAGGCCGGGCCTTCGGGCGGGTCCGCTGAAGCTGCCCAACATGTCTTCGCTTGGTCTTCTGGAGATTGCACGACAATCAAGCGGCGACATTCCCGCCGGCATGGAGCCGCCGGAGCGTATTTTCGGCCTGCATGGCTCTGCCAGCGAAATATCGAAGGGCAAGGATACGCCCTCAGGCCATTGGGAGATCGCGGGCACGCCCGTCACCTTCGACTGGGGCTACTTCCCGACAGAAGGCGACGCCTTTTCTCCCGAACTGGTGGAAGCCATCTGCACGCAAGCGGATATTCCAGGCATTCTCGGCAATTGCCACGCTTCCGGCACCGAGATCATCGCGACGTTTGGCGAAGAGCATATCAGGAGCGGCAAGCCGATCTGCTACACCTCATCCGATTCCGTGTTCCAGATCGCCGCGCACGAGGCCCATTTCGGATTGCAGCGGCTCGTCACGCTCTGCGAGACGGTGCGCAAGCTGCTCGATCCGCTGAATATCGGCCGTGTCATTGCCCGTCCCTTCATCGGCGAGACGGTCGCAACCTTCGAACGCACCGGCAACCGCCGCGATTTCTCAGTTCCGCCGCCCGAACAGACATTGCTCGACCGCCTTGTGGAGGCTGGCAGGAAAGTGCACGCGATCGGCAAGATCGGCGATATCTATGCCCACAAGGGTGTCTCGCGCATCATCAAGGCAAATGGCAACAGCGCCCTGATGGATGCAACGCTGCACGCTATTGACGAAGCCGAAAACGGCGATCTTGTCTTCACCAATTTCGTCGATTTCGACATGCTCTACGGCCATCGACGCGATGTTGCCGGTTATGCGGCGGCGCTTGAAGCCTTCGATGCGCGCATTCCGGAAATCCATCGCAAAATGGCGCCGGGCGACATCGCCATTCTTACCGCTGACCATGGTTGCGATCCCACATGGCGGGGCACGGACCATACACGGGAAAGAGTGCCGATCATGGCATTCGGCCCGGGCATCCGCTCCCGCGATGTCGGCATTCGTCCAAGCTACGCCGACATCGGCGAAAGCATCGCCCACCATCTAGGTATCGAGGCCGGTTCGCACGGCAGGAGCTTCATTTGACATCGCATTTGCTGAAAGCGGAAATTCACTGCCACCTGGAAGGTGCGGCACCCCCTGCCCTCGTCGCAAAACATGCCGAGAAATACGGCATAGACACCAGTAGCTTTCTGCGCGACGGCCAGTACGTCTGGTCGGATTTTGCGCAATTCATCCAGTGCTACGATGCGGTGGCGCAGGTGTTCAAGACCGATGAGGACTATGCGGTTCTGACGCAAACCTATCTGACCGAACTTGCCGAGGCCAATACGATCTATAGCGAGCTCATCATCTCGCCCGATCATGGCGACCGCATCGGGCTCGGCGCTGACGCCTATCTCTCCGGTATCGCCGAGGGCATCCGGATCGCGAAAGAAAAGACCGGTATCGAAACCCGCATCATCGTGACCGGCGAGCGGCATTTCGGTCCTGAACGGGTCATCGCGGCGGCTGAATATGCAGCACGGACGAAACACCCGCTGGTGACCGGTTTCAACATGGCGGGCGAGGAGCGCATGGGCCGCGTCGCCGATTACGCACGCGCCTTCGACATTGCCCGCGATGCCGGCCTTGGGCTGACCATCCATGCGGGTGAGGTCTGCGGACCGGAAAGCGTCGTCGATGCGCTCGACCTCGTAAAGCCGTCGCGCATCGGCCATGGCGTGCGCGCCATCGAAGACGCCGCTCTCGTCGCCCGGCTGGTTGAGGCGGGAACAGTGCTTGAGGTCTGCCCCGGATCAAATATCGCGCTCAACGTTTATACCGATTTCGGCAGCCATCCGCTGAGGGCGTTGCGCGATGCCGGGGTGCGCGTCTGCATCAGTTCCGACGATCCGCCATTCTTCTTTACCTCGCTTGCCCGGGAATATGCGCTGGCTGCGGATGCTTTCGGTTTCAGCGATGCCGAGATCAACCGCATGACCCGAACCGCACTGGAAAGCGCCTTTGTGGATGAAGTCACACGCGCCCGGCTGCTTGCGAAACTCGATAGCCACTAGGCATCGGTTGGCGGGGTAAAACCGCGAAGAAGGCTTGCGAAAAGCCTGCTTTCGGTGAATTACAGGGGCACAGGATAAAAAAGGAAGGCCAGTTTCATGGACGGCGTCACAGTCATCGAACATCCGCTGGTGCGGCACAAACTTACCATCATGCGCAAGAAGGAAACCTCGACAGCCGGCTTCCGCCGCCTGCTCAGGGAAATCTCGACGCTGCTCTGCTATGAAGTGACGCGCGACCTTGAAATGACGATGGAAACCATCGATACGCCGCTCGAAACCATCGAGGCTCCGGTGCTGGAGGGCAAGAAGCTGGTTTTCGCCTCCATCCTGCGTGCCGGTAACGGCCTTCTGGAAGGCATGCTCGAGCTCGTGCCTTCGGCGCGTGTTGCGCATATCGGTGTGTATCGCGATCACGATACGCTGGAGGCGGTCGAATATTACTTCAAGGCTCCTGAAAGCCTCGATGCCCGCCTTATCATCGTCGTCGATCCAATGCTGGCGACCGGCAATTCCTCCATCGCTGCGGTTGAAAAGCTGAAGGAGCGGGGCGCCAAGAACATCCGCTTCCTGTGTCTGCTGGCTGCACCCGAAGGCATCAAGAATTTCCGTGAAGCGCATCCCGACGTGCCGATCTATACTGCCGCAATCGACAAGCAGCTGAATGAAAAGGGTTATATCGTTCCCGGCCTCGGCGATGCCGGCGACCGCATGTACGGCACGAAATAACACCGTTCATCATCGCTTAACCGTTTGAGCCATTCGCCGACCAATAAGCGGCGAATGGCTTTTTCTTTTAAGATTTCAGCTTGTTTTGCGTCTATTCTGCATAGGGATAACCCTGCCTTCTCAGGAGCGACGACTTGCTGGCGCGTACGATTTTTCTGCTTATCGGTCTTTCGGTCAGCGCCACGCAGATTCCGGCGCTGGTGGAAAAATTTCAGCCGCGCCCGGAAGCCAAGGTGGAAAAAGCCGAAGTCAAATCGGAAGCCGTCAAACCGGAACCCGTTTCGCTTGGTGGCGTCAATCTGAAAGCGGACGCACGCGGCCACTTCAACGCCGCCTTCCGTATCAACGGCAAATCTTTCGACGGGCTTGTCGATACCGGCGCCTCCATGGTTGCCATCAATGAGACGATCGCCCGGCGGCTCGGTTTCGGCGTCAACAGCCTCGATTTCAAATATCCGATCTCAACCGCCAACGGCCAGACCATGGCGGCCTATCTAAAGCTCGACCGGGTGGAAATCGGCACGATCCGCGTTCAGAATGTCGACGCCATGGTGCTGAAAGATAATGCGTTGAGCAACATGCTTGTTGGCATGAGCTTCCTGAAACAACTATCGTCATTCAAGGTATCGGGTGGCGAAATGAGGCTGGTCAGGTAATTCGCTCGAGGACCACAGTGCTGGTTTCCATCGCAGTGTCAGCAACCCCATAGCAGGCCGTAATCCTTTTGACGGCAAGTTCCGCTTCTTGCTTAGAGGCCGCATGGACGCAGGCGATTGGTTCGCCTTTTTCCACTTTTGTGCCGAGCGGCAGGATATCGGAGATCCCGACCGAGGGGTCGATCTTGTCTGACGGCATTCTTCTGCCGCCGCCAAGCTCGACAACGACCATGCCGAGATCGCGCGTCGCACAGGATGCCAGCCAGCCGCTGCGCTCAGCCGAAACCGGGAGAATGACCGGCGCCGATGGCAGGTAACGCGATGGATGATCGACAAAGTCCGCAGGCCCGCCAAGTGCTGCGACCATTTTCGCAAAGACTTCCATGGCACGACCGGAGGAAAGGGCGGCCTCAGCCAGCGCCTCGCCTTCATCCAGAGTGGCCGCGCTGCCCGCTTGCACCAGCATTTCCGCAGCAAAGGCAAGAACCACCTTTTCGAGACGCGTTCCCGCCTTGCGGCCAGCCAGAAAGTCCAGGCAATTGACGATTTCGACCGCATTGCCTGCGGCATCGCCAAGCGGCTGGTTCATGTCGGTTATAAGAGCCGTCGTCGGCAAGCCTGCGCCATTTGCCACATCGACCAGCGCGACGGCGAGATTACGGGCATCCTCCACACTCTGCATGAAAGCGCCGTTGCCGACCTTCACATCCAGAACCAGCGTCTGAAGTCCGGCCGCAAGCTTCTTAGACAGAATGGAGGCGGTGATCAACGGGATGGAATCCACCGTCGCGGTCACGTCCCTGATAGCATAGAGGCGCTTGTCTGCGGGGGCGAGATCGCCCGTCTGGCCGATGATGGCACAGCCTACCGTCTTGACCGTCCGGCGGAACAGGGCTTCGTCCGGCATCACATCGTAACCGGGGATCGCTTCCAGCTTGTCTAGCGTGCCGCCGGTATGGCCAAGGCCCCTGCCGGAAATCATCGGCACGGCAAGACCGCAGGCGGCAACGATCGGGGCGAGCATCAGGGAGACGTTGTCGCCGACGCCGCCGGTCGAGTGCTTGTCCGCCACCGGCCTGCCAATATCGTTCCAGGACAGGACATCGCCGCTGTCGCGCATGGCGAGTGTCAGCGCCACCATCTCGTCACGGTTCATACCCCGGAAAAACACCGCCATCGCAAAGGCAGCGGCCTGGCCTTCCGATATGCCGTCCTTGGACAGCGCCTCGATGAAAGCGGCAATCTCCTGCGGCGCAAGAGACAGGCCATCACGTTTGCGGCGGATGATTTCCTGCGGGATCAAGCTCAATACCCGCTGGCGGCCTTGGCCGGTTCGCCACCGGCCAGCACGTTCAGGACATCATCGAGAACGCCGGAAGCGCCGAAGCGGAACGTGGACGGCATGGCCCAGTCGGGCGCCATGATTGTTTCCGCCAGCCGCAGATAAAGCGTTGCGTCTTCCACCGTGCCGACACCGCCGGCAGGCTTGAAGCCCACCTTCTGCCTGCTATCGCGGATCGCCTGCAACATGATATCGGCAGCTTCCAGCGTGGCGTTGATGGCGACCTTACCTGTTGAGGTCTTGATGAAATCGGCCCCTTCGGCAATGGCGAGTTCGGAAGCACGACGAATGAGAGCCTTGTCCTTCAGCTCGCCGGTTTCGAGAATGACCTTGAGAAGAACGGGTGCGACGCAGACCTTGCGTATAGCAGCCACCATCTCGGAAACAGCCGTTTCATCGCCTGCTATGAACTTACGATAGGGGATGACCAGATCGATTTCGTCGGCACCGTCGCGGATAGCCGCCTCGGTCTCCGCGACCACGGTCGCAACATCCAGATCGCCCGACGGAAAATTGACGACCGTGGCGATACGGATCGCATGGTCTTTTCCGAAAGCGGCACGCGCCTGGGCGACGAAACGCGGCCAGATGCAGATCGCGGCGGTATTGCCGTATTCGGTATGAGCCCTCTGGCACAAAGCAGCAATCTGCTCGGGCGTGCAGTCTTCCTTGAGGTTGGTCAGGTCCAGCAAGGATAATGTCAGGGCAGCCGCTTCGCGCGGACGCTGGAGTTCCATGGTCACGCTCCTCCTGCGATCATTTCTTTCAAGATGGCGGCAAGCCTCTTGCCGCCCACCGGGGCCATGTCCTTGGTTTCCTCATGGCTCAGTTCAGCGCCAGTCATGCCGGCACCGTAATTGGTAATAACCGATGCGGCGGCAACGCGCATCCCGAAAAAGCGGGCGAGGATGACTTCCGGCACGGTGGACATGCCGACGGCATCCGCACCCAGCAGCCGCGCCATGCGGATTTCCGCCGGCGTTTCGAAGCTCGGGCCGGAAAACCACATATAGACGCCGCCGAACAAGGGCACCGTCGCGCGGATCGCGGCATTACGCATGGCGAGCATCAGGTCCGTATCATAAGCCGTGGTCATGCCGACGAAGCGGTTGTCGCTCTCTTCGCCAATCAGCGGGTTCATGCCGGAATAATTGATATGATCGGTGATCTGCATGACCGAGCCGGGCGGTATGTCCTGCCTGACCGAGCCTGCAGAATTGGTGAGGATCAGCGACTGCACGCCAAGACCGGCGAGCGCCTCAATGACCGCGCGCATGGCGGCCGGATCGCCTTTTTCGTAATAGTGCACCCGGCCGGACAGCATCATCACCGGCTCGCCACCGAGATAACCGGCCACCAACTCGCCCGCATGGCCAGAAACGCCGCTTGCAGGGAAACCGGGAAGTTCGGCATAGGGCACGCGGATCGCATCGCTGACCTCGTCCACAAGCGACCCCAGGCCTGAGCCCAGCACGATGGCGATGCGCGGCATCAGGCCATTCAGACGCTCCACCAGAATATCGATCAGCGTATCCGGCATCAGGGCAGCTCGGTCTTGAAGCTGAAGGGCAAAAGTTCATCCATGGTCATGACCTTCTGAACACCGGTTTCGTCACAGAGATAGACCTTGGTGTCTGGCGAGGCGAATTCGGCGATCTTCTGCCGGCAGCCGCCGCAGGGCGGGCAAAGAGCAAGCTTTTCCGCGATGACGGCGATCTCGCTTATCTTCTTTGCTCCACCCATGATCATGGCGCTGATGGCCGAAGGCTCGGCGCACCAGCCTTGAGGGAAGGAGAGGTTCTCGATATTGGCGCCCTTGTAGATCTTACCGTCTTCAGCGCGGATTGCCGCACCGACAGGGAATTTCGAATAGGGCGCATGGGCAAAGGCCATGGCCTCCACCGCTGCCTCGAACAACTGATGGGACATTGGTTCACGGGACATGGATTTAACGCTCCTTCGCATAGGCAACGCCACCGGCCTTGGGCGGCTTGGCGACGCCGATGAAACCGGCAAGCAGGATGCAGGTCAGAATATAGGGCATGGCCTGGAAAATCTGCACCGGCACTTCACCGATACCCGGCACGGATTTGCCCTGCATGAAGTTGGCGAAAGCATCCAGGAAACCGAAGAGCAGGCATGCGAACATGACCGGCACCGGCTTCCATTTCGCGAAGATCAGCGCGGCGAGTGCGATATAGCCCTTGCCGGCCGACATGTTGGCGATGAAGGCCGCCGATTGCGCAACGGCGAGATAGGCGCCCGAAAAACCGCAGAGGAAGCCGGCAACGATGACGGCGCGGTAACGCATCCATGTCACCGAAATGCCCGCCGTATCGACCGCGCCCGGATTTTCACCCACCGCGCGCAGGCGAAGGCCGAAACGGGTGCGGTAAAGCACCCACCAGGACAGCGGCACCGCCAGAAAGGCGAGATAGGTCAGGATGTTGTTGCCGGAAATGACATTGGCGTAGAGCGGGCCGATGAAAGGCACTTCGCGCATCGCATCCGCACCAGGCAGGATGATCGGTGCGAAACGGCCTTCGCCCGGCAATTGCGGCGTGCGCCCGCCCTGCCCGAACCACGCCTGCCCCAGAACCACCGTCAGACCGGCGGCAATGAAGTTGAGCGCCACGCCCGAAACGATCTGGTTGCCGCGATTTGTGATGACGGCAAAGCCGTGGATCAGCGAAAACAGGATGGAGACGGCAATGCCCGCAAGCAGGCCGGCCCAAGGATTTGCGGTGAGATAGGCGACACAAGCCGAAGCAAAGGCTGCCGCCAGCATCTTGCCTTCAAGGCCGATATCGAACACGCCCGCGCGTTCGGAAAACAGCCCGGCAAGCGCCGTAAACAGAAGCGGGATGGTGAGACGGACGGTCGAGCCGAGAATGCTGACCAGCATATCGAAGAAATCCATATCAGCTCACCCCTTTGCCAAGCGCTGGTAGATGCGGACGATCGCCGGCCGGTACATGTATTCGAGCGCGCCGGCAAACAGGATAACCAGACCCTGGATGACGACGATCATCTCACGGGTAATATTCGGCATCTCGAAAGAGAGGTCTGCACCGCCCTGATAGAGAATGCCGAACAGCAGCGCCGAAAACAGAATGCCGAGCGGGTGGCTTCGCCCCATCAGCGAGACGGCGATGCCGACGAAACCCGCACCGCCGACAAATTCCACCTGCAAGCGGGCGGACGCGCCCATGACCGGGTTCAGCGCCATCATACCTGCCAGACCGCCGGAAATGAGCATGGCGATGATGACGGTGCGCGCATAGGGAATGCCGGCATAGACGGCGGCCGAGGGGCTGACGCCGAGCGTGCGCATCTCATAACCGAGCTTGGTGCGCCAGATCAGCACCCAGACGAGAAAACACATGACCAGTGCGATGATGAAGGAGACGTTGAACGGCGCCGGCCCGAGCTTCAGGCCGAACAGCGCCATCAGCCAGTCGAGCTTCGGCAATTGCCCACCTGGCAGAAAGGTGCGCGTTTCCGGCGCCATCTTGCCCGGCACGATCAGCACGTTCACCAGCAGATAGACCATCAACGCCGCAGCGATGAAGTTGAACATGATGGTGGTTATGACGACGTGGCTACCGCGTTTTGCCTGCAGCCATGCCGGAATAAACGCCCAGGCCGCGCCGAAAACCGCAGCGCCGATGATGGCGAAGGGCATCGTCACATACCAGGGCACATAACGGTCGAGCGCCAGCGCCACCAGCGCCGCGCCCAGTCCGCCAATATAGGCCTGGCCTTCAGAACCGATGTTGAACAGACCGGCATGGAAGGCGACCGCCACAGATAGGCCGGTGAAGATGAAACTCGTCGTATAAAACAGCGTGAAGCCGATGGCATCGCCACGACCTAGCGCACCTTCGATGAGCAGGCGAAGCGCCGCGAGCGGATTTTCACCGATCGACCAGACGACGAGGCCGGAAATCAGAAATGCGGTAACTACATTTAAAAACGGCAGGAGGCCGTAGGTGATCCAGTTTGGCAGGGGTACGGAAGCGGTGCTCATTCATGCCTCATGCGGCGATGCCGGCCATCATCAGGCCCAGCGTCTGTTCTTCGGCTTCCGCCGTTTTTTCTCCAACGACACGCCCGGCGAACATGACCATGATCCGGTCCGAAAGGGAACGGATTTCATCGAGTTCAACCGAAACCAGCAAGATCGCCTTGCCGGCATCGCGCATTTCGATGATGCGGCGATGGATGAATTCGATGGCGCCGATATCCACACCGCGGGTCGGCTGGCCGATGATCAGCATCTTGGGGTCACGCTCGATTTCGCGGGCAACGACGATCTTCTGCTGGTTGCCGCCGGAAAAATTGGCGGTCTTCAGCTGCGGGTTCGGCGGGCGGATATCGTATTTCTCGATCTTTTCGACTGCATCCTTGCGGATGGCCTCGGGGTTGAGGAAAGGGCCTTTGCCGTATCGCTCGTCATGGTGATAGCCGAGGATGGAATTTTCATATTCCTCGAATTTCAGCACCAGCCCCATATGGTGCCGGTCTTCCGGAATATGTGCGAGACCGAGTTCGCGCAGAATGGACGGATCGGGTCGGTCAACCTTCTGCCCGGCCACCCATATCTCTCCCGAGTAAGGCTTGCGGATGCCTGCGATCGCTTCGAGAAGTTCGGACTGGCCATTGCCGGCCACACCGGCGATGCCGACGATTTCGCCGGCGCGGACATCCAGCGAGACATCGTCCACCATGGTGACGCCCCGGCTGTCCTTGACGGTCAGATTACGGATGGAAAGGAGAACCTCGCCCGGCGTCGTCTCGCCTTTTTCCACCCGCAGCAGCACGCGACGGCCGACCATCAGTTCGGCCAGTTCCTCAACGCTGGTTTCGGAGGTTTTGCGGGTCGCCACCATTTCGCCGCGGCGCATGACGGAGACGGAATCCGTGATCGCCATGATCTCGCGCAGCTTGTGGGTGATGAGGATGACGGTTTTGCCCTGCTCACGCAGGACACCGAGGATCTTGAAAAGATGATCGGCTTCCGCAGGCGTGAGAACGCCGGTCGGCTCGTCGAGGATCAGGATTTCGGCGCCACGATACATGGCTTTCAGGATTTCGACGCGCTGTTGCAGGCCGACCGGCAGTTCTTCGATCACAGCATCCGGATCTACTTCCAGCCCGTAGTCGTCTTCAAGGCGCTTCAACTCCTTGCGCGCAGCCGCCCTGCCCTTGGCAAGCGATGCGCCGCCTTCCGCGCCCAGCATGACGTTTTCCAGCACGGTGAAATTTTCCACCAGCATGAAATGCTGATGCACCATGCCGATGCCCGCACTGATCGCAGCCTGGCTGTCGCGGATCGATACCGGCGCGCCGTTTACCCGGATTTCACCGGCATCAGCCTGGTAAAAACCGTAGAGGATCGACATCAGGGTCGATTTTCCGGCACCGTTTTCCCCGATGATGCCGTGGATCGTACCCTTGGCAACGGTCAGGTTGATATTCTTATTGGCGTGAACGGCACCGAATTTTTTATCGATGCCCACGAGTTCGATTGCTGGGTCCATACTCAAACCGAAACCTCTCCGAAGGCTGGATATGAAAAGGGCGCAAGGTGAAAAATCACCATGCGCCCCAGACACATATCATATCATTTCGGGCAGGAATTGTCCGCCATATAGTCATGAACCTTGATGGTGCCGGCAATGATGTCGGCCTTCGCCTTGTCCACGGCGGCGGTCATTTCCGGCGTGATCAGGGCCTTGTTGTTGTCGTCGAGAGCATAGGCAACGCCGTCTTCCTTGACGCCGAGAGCAACGATGCCGGGGGTGAACTTGTCGTCCTTGGCATCCTTGTAGGCGTTGTAGACGGCCAGATCGACGCGCTTGACCATCGAGGTCAGAACCGAGCCGGGGTGCAGGTGGTTCTGGTTGGAATCGACGCCGATCGAGAATTTCTTGTTGTCGGCAGCGGTCTGCAACACGCCGATACCGGTCGCACCGGCTGCCGCGTAGATCACGTCAGCGCCCTGGTCGATCTGGTTCTTGGTCAGTTCGCCACCGCGCACCGGATCATTCCAGGCCGCACCCGTGGTGCCGGTCATGTTCTGGAAGACTTCGATCTTGTCGTTGGCAGCCTTGGCGCCCTGCGCATAACCACAGGCGAATTTACGGATCAGCGGAATATCCATGCCGCCGATGAAGCCGACCTTACCGGTCTTGGAGGCCATGCCTGCCAGAAGACCGACGAGATAAGAGCCTTCGTGCTCCTTGTAGACGACCGAGCGGACATTCGGCAGCTCGACGACGGAGTCGACGATGACGAACTTGGTGTCAGGGAATTCGGCTGCAACCTTTTCCATGGCCGACGTCCAGGCGAAGGACACGGCAACAACCGGGTTAAAGCCCTTGCTGGCGAAGTTGCGGATAGCCTGCTCACCCTGCGTATCGCTGGTCGGTTCAAAATCGCGGAACTCGATGCCCGTTTCTGCCTTGAACTTTTCAGCGCCAGCCGCGGCGGCTTCGTTGAACGACTTGTCGAACTTGCCGCCCGTACCATAAACCAATGCCGGCTTGATATCGGCAGCAAGCGCGGAAGCCGACATGGCGGCGAGCGCAAAAAGCGTCAGAAGGGATTTTTTCATTGTGCAGCCCTGTTGTTGCAATTGATATTTTAAGGGTCCTCCCGCAAACCCGTTGACCGGGAATGTCTGCGGAACCGCCAGCCGTTATCCCGGCTGTGCTTGGCTCATATCCTTGCATGGCTCAATGAAAAATTCATCCGGTTTTTTTGACCCGGTGGAAAAACTTTATTCTGGCGTTTTTTTGGTCTTTCCACCTGGGCAACGTGCAAAAAATCTAGTCGATATTGCAGCTTACGCCGGTTCCCCTGAGCCCGCAGTAGCCGCCCGGATTCTTGGCAAGATATTGCTGGTGATAGTCTTCCGCGTAATAAAATGTTTCAAGCGGTCCAATTTCGGTGGTGATGGCGCGGCCATGCCCCGCCTCGTCCAAAGCCTGCTGAAAAGCGTCGTGCGCCTTCTGCGCCTGCTGCAACTGGCCTTCGGTATTGGCATAGATGGCGGAACGATAGGTCGTGCCGACGTCGTTGCCCTGCCGCATCCCTTGCGTCGGATCATGCTCCTCGAAGAATATCTTAAGCAGGCCTGACAGCGAGATGACGGCCGGATCGTAGACGACCTTGACCACTTCGGCGTGGCCCGTCTGGCCCGTCGTTGTCTCCTGATAGGTGGGATTGCGGGTAAAACCGCCGGCATAACCCACCGCCGTCACCCACACACCCGGCGTCTGCCAGAACAGGCGCTCCGCACCCCAGAAGCAACCCATACCCAGATAGATGATTTCCAAACCATCGGGATAAGGCCCCTTCAAGGGCCGGCCATTGACGAAATGGGTCTCGGGCACGGCAAGCGCCTCTTCACGGCCGGGCAAAGCCGTCTCTTCGGTCGGCATCGTCGTCTTTTTTGAAAGCGTATCGAACAGGAACATTCGGTCCTCCGTGCGGCCGATTATGCCGCTTCTCAGGGTTCACATCTGCGGGGCGCGCGCGCTGTCAGTTGATAAATTCAGACTGACGAACGCCTCATCACTTTGCGCTTCCTGTAACCGGCCATCCAGCAAAGCAGGGATAGCGCGAGGAAAAAAGCAAATGCCGGCAGTCCCGACAGGGCATTTTCAATGAAGCGCCACGCTTCAGGGTGAATATAGTGAGCCAAGGCCGTTTCCACCATGGTGCGCGAGGCAGGAAGAAGATAGTCCCAGACGGACAGGATGCCGGTGATATTGACCGAGGATGTGGAAACCGAGCGGATCGAATCGAGTACGCCAAGAAAAACAGCTGCAATGAGAAGAAGAAAGCTCAAAAACCGCAAAAAAGCTTTCATCAGGATACCTCGGTTGCGGCCCGTCGTTTCGACAGCCATGTTTTGAAAGATATATTGCATCGATAAAGGCGGGAAAACCGGTTTGCAATCGCATCGGAAGGCAGGAAATTGCCGACAATTCAAAAAACTGTCAGATTCGTGTTGATCCCAGCGAATTCATCGGTATATATCGCGCCGTTCCAGTGATTTGCATTCCTCAAAACATGCAGATTTGAAAAAAGGACAGGTGGCCGAGTGGTTTAAGGCGCACGCCTGGAACGCGTGTGTGCGTGAAAGCGTACCGTGGGTTCGAATCCCACCCTGTCCGCCATTTCACCTCACCTCAATGACTTTATAAACGCGCCTCCGCATCGCCATGACCGTGGCAGTCAAAGTCACGTTTTTGCCCTTCTGCAAGCCTTGATGGCTATGCTTCTGCACAGACAGGGGTTTCATCCGCTTTTTTGCAGCGCTTCACCCTCTCTTGCGCCTTGCAGCAGGAAAAATCGCTCCTTATATACGCCGCATAACAGCAGCGAATACTGCAAATCCAAGTCAAGGAGTTGTCCATGGAATGCCTCACGGGGTTCCGACAGCTCGCTTCAAGGAGAGAAGAGCATGGCAAAAGTAATCGGTATCGACCTTGGCACAACCAATTCCTGCGTTGCAGTGATGGACGGCAAGGACACGAAAGTTATTGAAAACGCGGAAGGCGCGCGCACTACGCCATCCATGGTGGCATTTTCCGACGATGGCGAACGCCTTGTCGGCCAGCCGGCCAAGCGCCAGGCGGTCACCAACCCGACCAACACCCTGTTTGCGGTCAAGCGCCTCATCGGTCGCCGTTATGAAGACCCGACCGTCGAAAAGGACAAGGCTCTCGTTCCCTTTGAAATCGTCAAGGGCGACAATGGCGACGCATGGGTGAAGGCTCAGGACAAGAACTATTCCCCTTCGCAGATTTCCGCGATGATCCTTCAGAAGATGAAGGAAACGGCTGAATCCTATCTCGGCGAAAAGGTCGAGAAGGCCGTCATCACCGTTCCGGCATACTTCAACGACGCCCAGCGCCAGGCAACCAAGGATGCCGGCCGCATCGCCGGTCTGGACGTCCTGCGCATCATCAACGAGCCGACCGCGGCAGCCCTCGCTTACGGCCTCGACAAGAAGGACGGCAAGACCATCGCCGTTTACGACCTTGGCGGCGGCACCTTCGATATTTCCGTTCTGGAAATCGGCGACGGCGTTTTCGAAGTGAAGTCCACCAACGGCGATACCTTCCTCGGCGGTGAAGACTTCGACATGCGTCTGGTCGAATATCTGGCCGGCGAGTTCAAGAAGGATCAGGGCATCGACCTGAAGAACGACAAGCTCGCTCTGCAGCGCCTCAAGGAAGCTGCCGAAAAGGCCAAGATCGAACTTTCGTCCTCGCAGCAGACCGAAATCAACCTGCCGTTCATCACGGCTGATGCTTCCGGTCCGAAGCACCTGACGCTGAAGCTGACCCGCGCCAAGTTCGAAAGCCTGGTGGACGATCTGGTGCAGCGCACCGTCGCCCCTTGCAAGGCTGCCCTCAAGGATGCCGGCGTTACCGCTGCCGAGATCGATGAAGTCGTTCTCGTTGGTGGCATGAGCCGCATGCCGAAGGTGCAGGAAGTCGTCAAGCAGCTGTTCGGCAAGGAGCCGCACAAGGGCGTGAACCCTGATGAAGTGGTTGCCATGGGCGCCGCCATTCAGGCCGGCGTTCTGCAGGGCGACGTCAAGGACGTTCTGCTTCTCGACGTGACCCCGCTGTCGCTCGGCATCGAAACGCTGGGTGGCGTCTTCACCCGTCTGATCGATCGCAACACGACGATCCCGACGAAGAAGAGCCAGACCTTCTCGACCGCCGAAGACAGCCAGTCGGCCGTGACGATCCGTGTCTCGCAGGGCGAGCGCGAAATGGCACAGGATAACAAGCTGCTCGGCCAGTTCGACCTCGTCGGCCTGCCGCCGGCACCCCGCGGCGTTCCGCAGATCGAAGTGACCTTCGATATCGACGCCAACGGCATCGTGCAGGTTTCGGCGAAAGACAAGGGCACCGGCAAGGAACAGCAGATCCGTATCCAGGCTTCCGGTGGTCTTTCCGACGCCGACATCGAGAAGATGGTCAAGGACGCTGAAGCCAATGCCGAAGCCGACAAGAAGCGTCGTGCGGGTGTCGAAGCCAAGAACCAGGCCGAAAGCCTCGTTCACTCCACCGAGAAATCGGTGAAGGAATATGGCGACAAGGTTTCCGAAACCGACCGCAAGGCCATCGAAGACGCCATTGCCAGCCTGAAGACGGCCGTTGAGGCTTCCGAACCGGATGCCGACGACATTCAGGCAAAGACCCAGACCCTCATGGAAGTTTCCATGAAGCTCGGTCAGGCCATCTACGAAGCGCAGCAGGCTGAAGCCGGCGCTAACGGAGAAGGCGGCAAGGACGACGTCGTCGACGCCGACTATGAGGAAATCAAGGACGACAAGAAGTCCGCATAATCGCGTGACTTCCCGTCTCCTGTCGATACATGCAAGACATCCGGCTGCCGAAGTGCAGCCGGAAATCCATTTGCGAGGCTTGTTATCTTAATGGCGAAAGCAGACTTTTACGAAACACTCGGCGTCAGCAAGACCGCGGACGAAAAAGAGCTGAAAAGCGCCTTCCGCAAACTCGCGATGAAATACCATCCGGACAAGAACCCGGATGATGCTGATTCCGAACGGAAGTTCAAGGAAATCAACGAAGCCTATGAAACGCTGAAGGACCCGCAAAAACGCGCGGCCTATGACCGCTTTGGCCACGCCGCCTTTGAAAATGGCGGCATGGGCGGCGGTGGTATGGGCGGCGGCGGTTTCGCCAATGGCGGCTTCTCGGATATCTTCGAAGACATCTTCGGCGAGATGATGGGCGGCGGACGCGCACGCCGCTCTTCCGGCGGTCGCGAGCGCGGCGCCGACCTTCGCTACAACATGGAAATCACGCTGGAAGAAGCCTTTGCCGGCAAGACGGCGCAGATCAGGGTTCCAACCTCGATAACCTGCGATGTCTGTTCCGGTTCCGGCGCAAAACCTGGCACGCAACCCAAAACCTGCGGCACCTGTCAGGGTTCCGGCCGCGTGCGCGCAGCCCAGGGCTTCTTCTCGGTAGAACGCACCTGCCCCACCTGCCACGGGCGCGGACAGACGATTTCCGATCCGTGCAGCAAGTGCCACGGCCAGGGCCGCGTGACGGAAGAGCGTTCGCTTTCGGTCAACATTCCCTCGGGTATAGAGGATGGCACCCGCATTCGTCTGCAGGGCGAAGGCGAAGCCGGCATGCGTGGCGGCCCGGCGGGCGATCTCTACATCTTCCTGTCCGTGCGTCCGCATGAGTTCTTCCAGCGCGACGGCGCCGATCTCTATTGCACCGTGCCGATCTCCATGACGACGGCCGCTCTTGGCGGCACCTTCGATGTGACGACGCTCGACGGCACGAAGTCTCGCGTCACGGTTCCGGAAGGCACCCAGCCAGGCAAGCAGTTCCGCCTGAAGGGCAAGGGCATGCCGGTGCTGCGTTCGGCGCAGACTGGCGATCTCTACATCCAGATCCAGATCGAGACACCGCAGAAGCTCAGCAAGCGCCAGCGCGAGCTGTTGCAGGAGTTCGAGCAACTCTCGTCCCAGGAGAATAATCCGGAATCGACCGGCTTCTTTGCCCGGATGAAGGAATTCTTCGACGGCTGATCTGCGGCCGTTACCCACCAAAAAAAAGCGCCGCCGTCTTTCGGGACTGGCGGCGTTTTTCGTTGATATCAGCCAGTAAAACCGCCCGCATCAAGATATTGCCGTTCCTCGGGCGTCGTTTCCCGCAGCAATATGTCATTGCGATGCGGAAAGCGGCCAAAACGCGCGACGATATCGCGATGCTCTTCTGCATGGTGGAGATAAAGCCCGCCAAGCGGCCGGTTGAGCGTGCAGGCACGCTCCTGATCCTCGATGCTTTCCGAATGGGAAAAGGGCAGATAGAAAAAGACCCGCAAATCCTCGGTCACCGCCTGATCGTGGCCGCGACGGATGGCCTCGCTGGCGAACATGCGTGCCAGCGGATCGGTCGCATACATATGCGCTGTCTCGCGAAAGCAGTTACGCGGGAACTGATCCAGCAGAAGCATCAGCGCGAGGCTGCTTTCCGCACCGTCCAGCCAGCCATCCAATTCGCGCCTTGCAGCAGCAAAATGGGCATCGCGGAAACGGTCATGAAAGTGATCGTCGAAGGCGGCATCCTTGTCGAACCACTTGTCCGGTCCTGCCTGCTTCCAGAAATCCACAATTTCGGCGGCAAGTGCGGCTGTATCGCTCTTCATGGGGTCTCCCTCATCAATAATGCGGCGGCCGGGTAATTGCGGGCGCGTCCAGCGACTGCTCCTCAAGGCTCAGGAACCTTTCCGTCAACCGGTCGAGCTTGGCGCGGGTCTGTTCCACCACCTTCCACTGTTCCGTCAGCTGGTCGGACAGTTCCTCTATAGTCTTGGCCTGATGCGCGATCGTTTCCTCAAGCGCAATGATCCGTTTTTCGGTTTCCGACGTCATATCGACCTCTCTTTCCCGCCCTTCCTTGGCCCTAAAAAGCTTCAAGTCAACCATATGCCGCTTCGGTGAACCGGATTCCTCACAGCGATCCCATCAACGCAGAAACGCCGGCGACATTTCCATCACCGGCGTTCCGAATATTTCGAGACCTGCTCAATCTTCTTCTACGAAAACCTCTTCGCGCTTTTTCTTCACGCTGGGCAGGAAGACAATGATCAGCACCGCCAGAGCAATAAACAGCAGGGTAGCGCTGATCGGTCGGGTGACGAAGGTCGTCGGATCGCCACGTGACAGGATCATGGCGCGTCGCAGGTTTTCCTCCAGCAGCGGCCCAAGCACGAAGCCCAGCAGCAGCGGCGCCGGCTCGCAGCGCAGCTTCACGAGCACATAACCAATGAAGCCGAAGAAGGCGACGGCGTAGAGATCGAAGACGTTGGAATTAACGCTGTAAACCCCGATGGCGCAGAAGGCCATGATGATGGGGAAAAGCACGTAATAAGGCACCGTCAGCAGCTTCACCCAAAGCCCGATCAGGGGCAGGTTGAGGATGACGAGCATCAGATTGCCAATCCACATCGAGGCGATGATGCCCCAGAACAGCGCCGGCTGCTCGGTCGCAACGTTCGGACCGGGCACGATGCCCTGAATGATCATCGCACCGATCATCAGCGCCATCACCGGGTTTGCGGGAATGCCGAGCGTCAGAAGCGGGATGAACGATGTCTGGGCACCGGCATTATTGGCGGATTCCGGACCGGCAACACCGGCGACCGCACCGTGTCCAAACTCCTCAGGATGCTTGGAGACGCGTTTTTCGACGGTGTAGGATGCGAAGGCAGCGAGAATTGCTCCGCCGCCGGGCAGGATGCCCAGTGCCGAACCGATGACCGTACCGCGCAGCACCGGGCCGACCATGGCCTTGAAGTCTTCCTTCGACGGCATCAGGCTGCTGACCTTGGCGATCAGCACCGAGCGCGTGCGCTCGTTTTCGAGATTGCGCAGGATTTCGGCGATACCGAATACGCCCACCGCCACCGCAACGAAATTCAGCCCATCGGCATATTCACGGATGCCGAGAGTGAAGCGTGGCGCACCGCTGTAGATATCCGTGCCGACCAGACCGAGCAGCAGGCCAAGCACGACCATGGCCAGCGCCTTGACGATGGAACCATGGGCAAGCGCGATGGATGAGACAAGGCCGACGACCATCAGCGAGAAATATTCCGCCGCGCCGAATTCCAGCGCAATCGCCGTCAAAGGTGGTGCAAAGACTGCCACGAGAAAGGTGGAAACCGTGCCGGCGAAAAACGAGCCGATGGCGGCAATCGCAAGTGCGGCACCCGCCTTGCCCTTGCGCGCCATCTGGTAGCCGTCAATGGCGGTCACGGCGGATGAGGACTCCCCCGGCATGTTGATGAGGATCGCCGTGGTGGAGCCGCCATATTGCGCGCCGTAATAGATGCCTGCGAGCATGATGAGCGATGAGACGGGCTCAAGCTGAAAGGTGATCGGCAACAGCATGGCGATGGTTGCGGTTGCGCCGATGCCCGGCAGCACGCCAATCAGCGTGCCGAGCAGCACGCCAATCAGGCAGAAAAACAGGTTTGCCAGCGACGTGGCCGTGACGAAACCGAGAGCAAGATTATCAAGCAATTCCATTGCGGCACCTCAAAATTTAAGCCAGGGGCCGAAGCGCTGGAATGGCAGGCCGAGACCATAATTGAACACAGCAACGGAAAAGACCGTGATGGCGGCGGAAATAATGACGGCCATGAGCGGGCTCATCTTGTGCGAGGCGAAGGCTGCGATAAGGGCGCTGAAAAAAAGCGCCGGTACGAAACCAAGCCCCCGGACCGTGAAACCGAAAAAGATCGGCGCGGGCAGGATGAAAAAAATCCCCCGCCAGGCGATTGCACCGAGGGCATCGCCCTGCACACGGGTGGCGCGAATGAATATTACCCCGCCAAGCAGGATCAGCACGATTGCCAGAACAAGCGGAAAATAACCCGGCCCCATGCGGAAGGCGGTTCCGATATCCAGCCCGAAAGACTGCAACGCGAAAAAAGCGCCAAAACCGATGAAAATTGCCCCACAGGCTGCCTCGGCAGGGTCAATGAAAAACGACTTCATGAAAGATGCCCCTCCACTGCGGCCGGCCCCACACCGTTCCGCGCGTTAAATTGACGGCAAGAAGCCGGCGGCAGGGTGCCGCCGGCGATTGCTTCAACCATCAGTCGGCATATTGGCCGGCGCCCTCGATCACAGGCTTCCAGCGGGCGATTTCGCTTTCAAGCTTGGTCTTGAGCGCTGCGGGCGTCGCATCGGCTTCCGGGGAAGGCGTGGTGCCAAGTTCGGCAAAACGGGCCGCCACGTTCTTGTCCTTCAGCGCGACCTGCAGCGACTTGGAGAGCTTTTCGTTGATCTCAGCCGGTGTACCCTTCGGCGTGTAGATACCGTGCCAGATACCCACCTCAAGCTTCGGCAGGCCCGATTCGGCAACTGTCGGTACGTCCGGCAGCACGTCGAGCCGTTTGGCCGAGGTTACGGCATAGGCTTTAACGGTCCCGCCCTGGATTTGCTTGGTGGTGTTGGTGGTCTGGTCGCACATGATATCGACCTGTCCGCCGAGCAGGTCGGTCATGGCCGGGCCTGTGCCCTTGTAGGGAACAGTGACCAGCGGTGTCTCGATCGCGCTCATGAACAACATGCCGCACAGATGCGAAGCAGCACCGATGCCGGCATTGGCAACGGTGACCTTGTCCTTGTTCGCCTTGGCGTAGTCGATCAGACCCTTGAGATCCTTGGTCTCGAGCGTCTTGCGCGACAGAATGGTCATCGGCACTTCCGTGACCAGACCGACATATTCGAAAGCGTTCAGGGTATCATAGGCGAGCTTGCGATAAAGCGTGGCGCTCGTCGCCATGCCGATGTGATGCAGCAGAACGGTGTAACCGTCCGGATCCGACGCCGCCACGCGGCCAGCGCCCAGCGTGCCACCAGCGCCGCCGACATTTTCGACGATGATCTGCTGGCCGAGATCCTTCGACATGGATTCAGCGACAAGACGCGCGACCGTATCTGTCGGGCCACCGGCGGCAAAGGGCACGACCATGGTGATGTTACGCTCGGGGTAGTTCTGAGCGGATGCAGAAAGCGCAAAAAGGGAAACGGCAGCGGCGGCAGCAAGGCCGGTAACTGTCTTCAGTATTTTCATCGATTCCTCCCGGATGAAAATGTTCGCCACTTCAGCCGCGCATGCTCCTCCATGGCGACCGGGGTGAGCCATTTGCGATCCGGGATTGCCGTTCAGCAACGGCGGTCTTGCGGCAAGGCGCGCTTTTATCGCCATCATGGGCAGCAATGGGTGGATTTCTACCCATACGGGCTAATCCATGGGTGGAAATCCACCCATTACACCTCGGTCATGTGCCGGTGCAGCTCATATTTCTGCATTTTCTCGTAAAGCGTTTTGCGTGAAATGCCGAGGCTCTCATAGACGGATTTCAGATTTCCGCCGTGGGCGGCGATCGCGCGCGCAATAAGGCTTTTTTCATAAGCGGCGACCCTTGCGGCAAGCGCCGCCTTGCCATCGCCTTCAAACGGCAGCGAGGTTTCGGAGACATCGCTTTCCAGACCGAGAACGAAACGGTCCGCCGCATTGCGCAATTCCCGGACATTGCCCGGCCACTCACGCAGGGAAATGACTGAGAGCAGATGCTGCGGAACGTCCATATCTTCCCGACCGTAACGGGCAGCAGCCTCCCGCACCAGATGCAGGAAAAGCAGCGGTATGTCGGCACTGCGCTGCGAGAGGGACGGCACGAGAATCGTCGCCACGTTCAGGCGGTATAGAAGATCGGCACGGAACCGCCCTGCCGCGACTTCCTGCTCCAGATCGACCTTGCTGGTGGCGATGAAGCGGACGTCGAGCTCGACTGTTTCATTGGAGCCAAGACGGGTGATCACCCGTTCCTGCAAGACGCGCAGGAAACGGCCCTGCAATTCAAAGGGCATGGAGCCGATCTCGTCCAGCAATATGGTGCCGCCGCGGGCATGCTCGAACTTGCCGTAGCGCGGGCGCAGCGCGCCGGGAAAAGCGCCAGCCTCGTGGCCGAACAGCTCGCTTTCGATCAGCGTTTGCGGAAGGGCGGCACAATTGATGGCGACAAAGGGCCGGTTGGCTCTGGCGCTGATGTCGTGAAGTGCGCGCGCCACCACTTCCTTGCCCGCACCGGTATCGCCGACAATGAGCGTATCGGCATCGGTCGCACCGATGGCGCGAATGCGGTAGCGCAGATCGACCATGACCTGCGTTCTGCCGGGCAAACGCGTTTCGAGATCGTCATGCTTGCCCGCCACCGCCTTCAGGCGGCGGTTTTCCAGCACCAGTGCCCGCCGGTCGTTGGCTCTTTTTATGATGCCGGCGAGATATTGCGGAGTGAAGGGCTTTTCGATGAAGTCATAAGCACCGTTGCGCATGGCATTGACGGCAAGCTGCACATCGCCATGGCCCGTCATCAGGATGACAGGTATTTCCGGGTCAAGCTCCCGCACCTTCTGCAGCAGCGTCATGCCATCCATGCCGGGCATCCTGATATCGCTGACCACGACGCCATCGAAGCTGTAGCCGATGAGTTCAAGCGCATGTTCGGCGCTTGCCAGCATGGTGACCGCAAAACCGGAAAGTTCCAGCGCCTGCGCGGTGGAAAAACGAAGTTCCTCCTCGTCATCAATCAACAGAACCCGCGACATGGTCATTCCGCCGCCACCTCCACACGATAGGCTGCTGCCGGTAATTCGATCTCGAATTCCGCGCCGCCGTCTTCATGGTTTCTGACACGCAGCTGGCCGCCAAAATCCTTGATGATGTTGTAGGTGATGGAAAGGCCGAGACCCAGGCCACGGCCCACGCCCTTGGTGGTGAAGAAGGGATCGAAGATGCGCTCCGAAATCGCCGGAGGAACGCCCGGACCTCGGTCACGAATGAAAATCGAAACCGTCTGACCGTGCAGCACGGCTTTCAAAGCGATGCGACGATCCTCGCGCCCTTCCACCGCATCGGCGGCATTGGAGATGATGTTGACCAGCACCTGCTGCAGCCGCACCGGCCCGGCCTTCACCGCAAGCGGCACCGGACCAAGATCAACATCCAGCACCGCATCGGCGGCCTTCAGCCGTGCTCCAACAATTTCCAGCGTATCGCGAAGGACAGCATCGAGCGCGACCGCAGCCATTTTCTCATTGGGTTTGCGGGCAAAATTTCTCAGATGCCTGCTGATAGAAGCCATGCGATCGATAAGGCCCGAAATACGCCTGAGGTTTTCCGTCACCTCTTCCAGACGTCCACGTTCCACGAGAAGAGAGGCGTTTTCCGCATAATTCTTGGCGGCTGCGAGCGGCTGGTTGAACTCGTGCGAAAGTGCTGCCGACATTTGTCCGAGCGCTGCAAGCTTGCCCGCCTGAACCAGGTCATTCTGCATCTTGCGCAATTGTTTCTCCGTCTGGCGGCGCTCGGCGATTTCGTGTTCGATCTCACGGTTCACCCGCGCCAGATCGGCTGTGCGCTCCTCCACACGCCGCTCCAGCTCCGCCTGAGCTTCGGCCTGGTGGGTTAGGCGTTCACGCACGCGCCGCCGTCTTTGCAGCATGGCGGCGACTACGGCAGCGGCAAGACACAGGCAGAGGATGATCGCGATCATCGCCGTCTTGACCTGCGTCCTGAGTGAGCCGGTATCCATCAGCACGCTGACCGTCCAGCCCGCGTCGGGCATCGGCTGCGACAGGACGAGATATTCCCGGTCACCGTCGTTCTGGCTGATCGTCATCAACTGATGAGAGCCGAAATTGCCGTTTTTCAGCGGCAGTTCCTTCAGGTCGGCATTGGCGTAACGCCGGGATGCCGCCGTGCGCGCAAGCCTTTCCGGTGTCAGCGGCATCAGGCCGGAATAAAGCCACTGCGGCGTTCCGGTCATGAAGATGATGCCTTCCGGGTCCGATACGAGAATGCGGTTTTCACCATCGCCGAACGACGCCTCTATGCCTTCAATATCGACCTTGAAGACGATGACGCCCTTGATCTCCTCGTTGAAGAGAATAGGCGCGGAAAAATAATAACCGCGCTTGTGGGAGGTGGTGCCTAGCGCAAAGAAACGCGACGGGAAGCCCTTGGCGGCATCCTGAAAATAGGGACGGTAGCTGAAATTCTCACCGACGAAGCTCGTGGGTCCATCATAGTTACTGGCGGCGATGGTCACTCCGTCCAGCGTGATGATGTAGATGTCGGAGGATTCCAGCAATGTATTGATGGATTTGAGATAGATATTGGCGCGCTGGCGCATCGCCTCATCCTGCGGATGCGCGACAAGCTCCTCAATGTCGTCGTGATCGGCGATCAGGGCGGGCAGCGGCTCGAAACGGCTCAAAAGCCCGCCAAGAGCCGAGACGGCCAGCCTGAGGGTGGTGCGGCCCTGATCGGAGACTTCGCCGAAATAGCTTTCCGCAATGATGCCGCTGCCCTTGGTCACGGCGCCGTAACCGAGGCCGAGGCTGAGCAGCGTCAATAAAATCCAGCGATATTTCACCGAAGCGCCTCTCCCCGTTGCAGGCACCAGACCTGCTCTCCCGAACAGAGTGTAGGAGGAGTGATCGGATTTTCCAAGTAACCGAAAAAAGCAGCTAAACGGCCCAAAAACAAAAAACCGGCCACGAGGGCCGGTTTTCCGTAAAGATTATTTTAGAAAGCTTATGCGCTTTCCTTCGGCGTCAGAACCTGACGACCGCGATACATACCGGTCTTCAGATCGATATGGTGCGGACGGCGCAGTTCGCCGGAGTTCTTGTCTTCAACGTAGGTCGAAGCCTTGAGACCGTCAGCCGAGCGGCGCATGCCGCGCTTGGACGGGCTTGTTTTTCTTTTTGGTACAGCCATTTTTGTTACTCCACTTTAGCGGCGAAACAACGTAACCGGCCATAACCAAAGGCCGAATGTCGGGTGTCTCGATATCGGAAATTTGGCGCGCTTATACATGCCCAAACGGGCTTTGACCAGCCCTGACGCGCATTTTTTCCGATTAAGCCGGTTTGCTGCGACGGGCGGGCGGCAGGCCTTTGCAAATCATGCTTCACTTCCTATCAAAAACCATAAGTTCCCTAAAGTGGTTCATGTCCCTGAATTCACAGAAAGCTGGCGCGCGCATCTCGATTATCGGCGCTGCCGCACGCAGTTTTTCCAGCTCTTCATCCAGCATCGCCTGCCATCGCGGCAGGCACTCCGGATCGAACCAGCGCGTGACATAAGCCAGCGTAATATGGAATTGATAGGTGTTGTGATCGGGATGCCGATAACCGAAAGCTTCGGCAAATGTATCTCGCCACAGCGCAATGGTACGATCGTCTTCGGCGGTGGCCCCCTTCAGCACCAGCCCCGTCGGCTTGAGACCAGTCACCTGCATATTGAAACCAGGCAGGCCCGGAAAATCCGCCAGACGATCGCAATAATACTCCGTCATCGTGTCAATCGGAGTATCGAGTGGCATGTCTTCCGGCCAGTAGGGAAATGCACGGCGATATTCGATAATGCCCTGAAATACCGTCATATGCAGGCTGGAAACCGGCGTGAAGGCCAGCTGCGATGCCTCGGGCATATCCAGAAAACGCTGGCGTGTCCCGATGATCGCGCTTTCGGTTTTCGACCCTTCAACGAGATGGCAGACCACGGTATTGCCCGGCTCGAGCAGGAATTCACCATCCGTATTATAGCGGCGACCCAGATGGCGCGGCGGCTGATCATGGCTGGCAGCGGAAAAAGATTCCAGATCTTTTGAAACGAGCGGGGCGTGCATGGGGAACTCCTTGTTAGACGTTTCCCCTAATCTGCGCACGCAACAAACCAATGACACCAATCGGTCAATGGCCGGTCAATTCCCGTCAATGCGCCTCGTCCCAGTTGTCGGCCGCGCGGGCATCCACCTTGAGCGGAACCCTCATGGAAATAGCCGGCATGGCTGCATTTTCCATCACCGAGACGACGATGGGCAGGGTCTTTTCGATTTCCCCTTCCTCAACTTCGAAGATGAGTTCGTCATGTACCTGCAGCAGCATGCGGGCAGAAAGCTTTTCCGCCTCCAGCACCGGCTCGATACGGACCATCGCACGACGAATGATATCGGCTGCAGACCCTTGGATAGGTGCGTTGATGGCTGCACGCTCGTTGAAGGCCTTCATGGAAGGGTTGGAGGAGCGGATTTCCGGATAATGCGCGCGGCGGCCGAAAATCGTCTCGACATAGCCGTTCTCGCGGGCGAAAGCCTTGGTCGCTTCCATGTAATCGCGAATGCCAGGAAAACGCTCGAAATATTTCTTGATATATTCGCCCGCTTCGGAGCGCGCGATGCTGAGCTGGTTGGCAAGGCCGAAAGCGGAAATACCGTAGATGATGCCGAAGTTGATAGCCTTGGCACGTCGGCGCACTTCAGACGGCATGCCTTCCACCGGCACCCCGAACATTTCCGATGCGGTCATCGCATGAATGTCGATGCCGTTTTCGAATGCGCTGCGAAGCTGCGGAATGTCGGCGACATGGGCAAGCACACGTAGCTCGATCTGGCTGTAATCGGCGGAAAGAAGCTTGTGTCCGGGGGTGGAGATGAAGGCCGTGCGGATCTTGCGGCCTTCCGCCGTGCGCACCGGAATGTTCTGAAGGTTCGGCTCCGAGGACGACAGGCGCCCCGTGGTGGTGGAGGCCAGCGCGTAGGACGTGTGAACCCGTTTCGTCTGCGGATGGACATATCCGGGAAGCGCATCCGTATAGGTCGATTTCAGCTTGGTCAGCTGCCGCCAGTCGACGATCTTTCGCGGTAATTCGGCACCTTCCGCCGCCAGATCTTCGAGAACCTGCGCCGATGTGGACCATTGGCCCGTCTTGGTCTTGGAGCCGCCAGGCAGACCCATCCGGCCGAACAGGATATCGCCGAGCTGCTTTGGCGATCCGATGTTGAAACGCTCGCCTGCCAGTTGGTAGACTTCCTCTTCGAAAGCAGCCGCCTTCTGGGCGAGTTCACCGGAGAGACGCGACAGGATCTGTCGGTCCACGGTGATGCCACGCTCCTCCATATGCGCCAGTACAGGCACCAGAGGGCGCTCCAGCCGCTCATACACACTGGTCAGCCGCTCGGCGGCAAGCCTGGGCTTCAGCACCATCCACAGCCGCAGGGTGACATCCGCGTCTTCCGCGGCGTAAGCGGTCGCCTTGTCAATATCGACGAAATCGAAGGTGATGCTCGACTTGCCCGATCCCGCCACGTCCTTGTAGGCGATCGGCGTGTGGCCGAGCCAGCGTTCGGAAAGCGTATCCATGCCATGCGTGGTTTTTCCCGCCTCAAGAACGTAGGAAATCAGCATGGTATCGTCGAAACTCTGCATGACGACGCCGTGGCGCTTCATCAGCAGGTAGTCATATTTGAGGTTCTGCGCGATTTTCAGAACGGCTTCGTCCTCAAGAAGATCCTTTAAACGTGCCAGCGCCTCGGCAAACGGCACCTGTCCTTCAGCAAGCCTGATGCCATCGCTGAAAAGATCGCCACCGGAGCCGGTCTTGTGCGTCAATGGCACATAGGCAGCGCGGATATCGGTGCCTGAGGCATCCTTGCCGTTATCGGCAATCGCCAGCGAGAAACCGACGAGTTCCGCCTGCATGGGGTCGAGCGAGGTCGTCTCCGTGTCGAAGGCGACGACACCTGTTTCGCGGGCAGCGGCAACCCAACGATCCAGCTCCGCCAAATCCCTGATCGTCGTATAGGCGGTCGTGTCGATCTTGGCAGCGGAGAAAACCGTCTGCCGTGCCGTGGCGAGATCGGTGGGCGCACTGCCCTCCCCTGTCACCTTCCGTGCCGGAGCGGTGGTTGACGCCGGCACAGCGGTCTTGTCATCAGCTGCGGCAACTGCAGGCGCGGCGTCGAGGTCTGGTCCATGGGCATCAGCGCCCCATTGCACCGGCACATTGGCGGCTTCGATGGCAGAGGCGTCGCTGTCGGTGGCTTCAGCTACCCGGCGCGTCAGCGTCGTGAACTCCATCGCCTTCAGGAAAGCGATGAGTTTCGGGCCGTTCTGCGGTTCGAGCACCAGTTCTTCCAGAGACTGCTCTAGCGGCACATCGGTTCTGAGCGCCACGAGCTGTCTGGAAAGGCGGGCAAGATCGGCATTGGCGATGATATTCTCGCGGCGTTTCTGCTGCTTGATTTCTCCTGCCCGCGCCAGCAGCGTGTCGAGATCGCCGTATTCTTCCAGCAATTGCGCGGCCGTCTTCGGCCCGATACCAGGAATACCAGGAACATTATCGGTGGAATCGCCTGTCATCGCCTGAAGGTCGATCATCTTTTCCGGGGCTACACCCCATTTTTCGACGACATCGGGAACGCCGATCTGCTTGTCCTTCATGGCGTCGTACATATGCACATTGGCCGTGACGAGCTGCATCAGATCCTTGTCGGAAGAAATGATGGTGACATCGGCGCCAATCGCCTCCGCCTGACGGGCGTAAGTGGCGATGATGTCATCCGCCTCGAAGCCTTCCGTCTCAATGCAGGGAAGGTTGAAGGCCCGTGTCGCCTCGCGGATCAGGCCAAACTGCGGCACCAGATCTTCCGGCGGTGCGGTGCGGTTGGCCTTGTATAGATCGTACAGCTCGTTGCGGAAGGTTTTCGACGAATAGTCGAAAATCACGGCAAAATGCGTGGGCGTGACGCCGACATCAGTATTGCGCGCATCCTTCAGGAGCTTCCACAACATGTTGCAGAAGCCGGAAACGGCGTTGACCGGCAGCCCGTCCGACTTGCGGTTCAGCGGGGGAATGGCATGGAACGCCCGGAAAATGAAACCGGAGCCGTCAACGAGGAAGAGATGATCGCCTTTTTTCATGGCGATATGGATAGCGCGGGGCCGTTTTGACGTCCACAGAAAGTTCAAACAACGCACTGCAAAGCGCGCGGGGCTAAGCCGCTGGAGGCACCGGCAAAATTCGCGTGAACCTTACGAATTTGTAATAGATTTTCCCTTGAAAAGCCGCATTTGCACACACATTTCTTAGTGGACGGCGCCTGATCACGCCGTAGTCTGATTGTAGGCTCGTCCCCCGCCGCATCAGACCGGACAAAGGCCTTTCCCCCCTCTCCGGGCCTTTGTCCTCTTATATGACCGCCATGGCCGTCCCCTCCCGGCCATGGCGGTTTTTATTTGTGCCGGGTTTCTGACTGGCATAAACATATCATGCGATATATATCCCACTATCGAAATCGCGCGATTGCGCCGGCCAGATGCCAGACGGATTGATGAATGGGTTTTTCCCGGGACGAATCGGCGATCTATCTCGCCGCAAAAATGGCGAGGGAATTCACCATGGCGCTCCAGAAGAGAGCCGCCGCGCTGGGGTTTTCTCCTGGACAATTCCCCATCCTCATCGAACTGTGGCATGAGGAGGGACTGACGCAACGGCAATTGCTGGATAGAATCGACGTGGAGCAGGCGACGCTTGCCAATACGCTGTCCCGCATGGAGCGCGACGGGCTGATCGTGCGCAAATCCCACCCAAGCGACCGCCGCGCGCAGATCATCGAACTGACCCAGCGCGGCAGGGATCTCGAGGCGAACGCCATTGCCGCTTCCGAAGCCACGGAAGATACGCTGCTGGCGGATTTCCGCCGTTTCGAAAAGCAGCTTCTGCTGGAATATATGCGCCGGGCGATCGACCGCGCAAAAAAAGCGAAATGACATCGACGACTCGAAACGCTTTTTCGTCGCTCCGGGCCGTTTTTAATGGAAATTCTACCTAATGGAGCGGTTCTTCAACAAGCTTAAACAGTTCAGAGGAATCGCAACGACGTATAACAAAGATCTTAGAAACTTTTTGGCAGCGGTCAAGCTCGCCGCAACACGCATCTGGATCAGGTCGTTATGAGTACGCGCCCTAAAAAAAGCAATCAAGGTCGAAGTGTCATTAAAATTAAAGTATATTACATAAAATTACATCGCAACTTGAATTTAATAAAAATATTTTGAATACTATTGGTGGAGCGTTATTCGATTAAAATATATATTTTATATTTATATATTAATTATTAACACGTGCAACTAGAGGAGTATCTTATTGGAGCAGAGCGTTTTGAGGGTGCTTTTTGTCGCAATGGCTGGTTTTTTTTCGATAAAGCTATTGGTATCCGAGTATCGAGAGATCGTCTTCTATAAGAGTAATAATTGAGATTTCAGCAAAGACAGTCAAACAGATATCAGGATATACAAAGGAGAGTCTTATGAATCAAAAAATGAATATTCAAATAGATCAAGAGTTATATACGTAAAGCCTACAAGTATAATTACTTGGTTATTTTTTACTATTTTATTCATTTTTTTGATGATGTAAGATGATCGTTAATAGATTGTGGGAATATAATGATCGTGGTGTTTCTTTATTTGTAAGCCCATCTATTGCTTTCAATTTTTATTATGGAGGTCATGGATGGACAACATCCTACAGTCATGGCGAAATGACAGTGCAGGCAACTGCTGGAAATTTTGGTGTCCTGCTGTTTTTTGATAATGAGGGCGCGCTCAGTGGGATGGGTATTGGAGCGAGCCGAACCGCAAGATATGGAAACAGCTTTGGTAAAGCTTTCCTTGGGCCGGAAGTAAATCGGGATCGACTATTTTTAACTGCGCGTTCTACCGGCGGTGCGGAGCGCAATGTTAGAAGCAGCAATCTTAGACCCGCGGTGTTTTCAGGGTCTGCTAGTTTGAAAATTGTGTCTACCGATCTGATAAATAGAACATTTAACTAGAACGGAAAACTGCTTCGCACTTTTCCTGAACTGCTCTATCGTTCCGGCGGCTGCGCGCTTGCCGATTCAACGACACGTCAGCCCCTAGTTCCCACGCGACGCGCGATACCAGGATGTTTCGTCCATCGCCGGGTTACGACAGACATGACAGGATCAGCGATGACAGACGTTTCCCCCATTCTTTCCACGGCCGACGACAACCTCACCTCCAGCCTCGAGCGATTGTTCGAACTGGTGCGCATCCCGTCCATTTCCACGGACCCCGCCTACAAGGCGGAGTGCCGCAAGGCGGCGGAATGGCTGGTCAGAACGCTTGAATCACTGGGCTTTGCGGCTTCCGTTCGCGATACGGCCGGTCATCCAATGGTGGTGGCGCATCACGACGCCGCGACAAAAGACGCGCCGCATGTGCTTTTCTACGGCCATTACGACGTGCAGCCGGTCGATCCGCTCAATCTTTGGGAAAACGATCCGTTCGAACCGGCCGTGAAAGATATCGGCGGCGGTCGGCAGGTGATCACCGGGCGTGGAACGGCTGACGACAAGGGTCAGCTGATGACCTTCGTGGAAGCCTGCCGGGCCTATAAGGCGGTCAATGGCAGTCTGCCCGTGCGCGTCACCATTCTTTTCGAGGGCGAGGAAGAATCCGGTTCGCCCTCGCTGAAGCCGTTCCTCGACGCCAATGCCGATGAGCTGAAAGCCGATTATGCACTGGTATGCGATACCAGCATGTGGGACCGCGATACGCCCGCCATCGCCGCCGCCCTTCGCGGCCTGGTCGGCGAGGAAATCACGATCACGGCGGCCGACCGCGACCTGCATTCGGGCCTTTTCGGTGGTGCGGCCGCAAATCCCATTCACATCCTGACCGATATTCTCGCCGGCCTGCATGACGAGACCGGCCGCGTGACACTTGCCGGCTTCTATGACGGCGTGGAAGAAACCCCCGCCAACATCAAGGCTTCCTGGGAAACGCTGGGCCGCACCGCCGAAGCCTTCCTCGGCGAAGTCGGCCTTTCGATTCCATCGGGCGAAAAGGGCCGCTCCGTGCTGGAGCAGACCTGGGCGCGGCCAACGGCGGAAGTCAACGGCATCATCGGCGGCTATACCGGCGACGGCTTCAAGACGGTTATTGCCGCAAAAGCCTCTGCTAAAGTGTCCTTCCGTCTCGTCGGAGAGCAAGACCCGAAAGCGGTCCGCGAGAGCTTCCGGAACTATGTCCGCTGCAAAATTCCAGCCGATTGCTCGGTGGAATTTCACGAGCATGGTGCATCGCCGGCTATCCAGCTTTCCTATGATTCGCCAGTGCTGACGAAGGCGAAAAACGCGCTTTCGGAAGAGTGGCCCAAACCTGCCGTCGTGATCGGCATGGGGGGCTCGATCCCCATCGTCGGCGATTTCCAGAAGATGCTGGGCATGGATTCGCTGCTCGTCGGTTTCGGCCTTACCGATGACCGCATTCATTCGCCGAATGAAAAATATGACCTGCAGTCGTTCCACAAGGGCATCCGCTCCTGGATCCGCATTCTCGACGCCCTGGCCGCGAAGTAGTCAAAAAGAAAGGAGGCGCCGGTTACCCGATGCCTCCCCGTTCTCTTATATTTTGGTGGTTCAAAACAAAAAGGCCGGGCAAGCCCGACCTTTCCATCCGTTTTTCGTCAGTGCCAGTACATCCGTGGTCAAAGCGTTCAAACGGTCCGATGCTCCAGAGCGCGCCAACAAAGTCGACGCTGCTTTTCACGATCAGGATCGGCTGCTTTGGTTAATCTTTGGTTAACGCAACAACAGCGGCACTTTAAAAGCACCAGCCTGACAATTCCGTGCGGAGCACTGTTGAACCCTATATTGGTATGCACTCCAGCTTTTTCAAGAGCGGCCGGACCCGGTACACCTTCCAAAAGAAAAAGGCCGGAAAAATCCGGCCTTTCATATTCATGCGAATGACCCGTTCAGGCCTAGCCGCTTATCAGGAAGCGACGAGCTCGCCTGCAGACATCTTGCCCGAGCGACGGTCCTGCGTCAGCTCGTAGGAGAGCTTCTGACCGTCGTTGAGGGAGGTCATACCAGCGCGCTCAACGGCGGAGATGTGAACGAATACGTCCTGCGAACCGTCGTCAGGCTGAATGAAGCCGTAGCCCTTGGTTGCGTTGAACCACTTTACTGTACCAGTCGCCATAACGATTTCCTTCCGTTGGCAAATTGTATTTGCACTGCGCGCAGTGCGGTCTTGGGTCGAATTTGAAGGAAAGATCGTCGTGTGCACCTAAAAAAGGCGCCGAAGCTCTGGTCGTCAAACAAATATCGATGCGCGAACACCTAGGTTGGAAGGGCCTGAAAGTCAAGTTTCTTTGAAAAAGCCCGGCGATTTTTGTGAAGCGTCGGCAAATGAAAGTCGCGGGAAACAAGGCCCTAAACAGCAAAAACCCGGCGCGGGAGGAGGTGCGCCGGGTTCTTGAAACTGACTGACAATTGGGAGGAGGAGTATTGTCAGTCCAATCGGGCGACGCTGGGAGGAGGAGTGCGTCGCTTCGATGATTTGAAGATACAGGATCTCCGCTCAAAAAACAGACGTTTCATCGCAGCGCAGCATTGCATAAAATGCATAGCTATTTCGCGACATCTTGAAGCCTCTTGGCATACCGCCTAATAAATACGCATGACCATCGAATCCGTCAGAGCCTTTTTTACCGAGAATTCCCCCGAAGTGACCGTTATCGAAACGGAAACGAGTTCGGCGACAGTCGCTTTGGCTGCCGAAGCGCACGGCGTCGATCCCGACCAGATTGCCAAAACGATCTGCCTGAAGGCGGGCGACACAATTCTCCTCGTCGTTGCCGCCGGCACGAAGCGGCTAGACAATCGTAAATTCCGCGATCATTTCGGCGCCAAGCCGCGCATGCTGGGGGCGGAAGAAGTCGTTGCGGTTACCAGCCATCCCGTCGGCGGCGTGTGTCCTTTCGGATTGCCTTCGCCCCTTCCGGTGTTTTGCGACATATCCCTGAAAAACTATCCCGAGGTGGTTCCGGCAGCGGGTGCCACCAATGCGGCGGTAAGGATTTCGCCTGACATGATGGCGCGACTGACGGGAGCGGAATGGGTCGACGTCTGCCAATGACGCCGATTTGATCCGGCGAGGACTTAACCCCGCCTTAAATTGCCGCATTTAAACTCTTCATCCTGGATTAAGGATCGCGCAGGCATAGAAGCCTGAAGTGCGAACGGTTTCGCGAATATAAGGAGCGACTTCGGCTGGATGGCAGGCAAGGGTAAATCACGCGATCGGGTAGAGCCTTCCTTCGGGGATTTCCACGAATCCGGTGACGATCTGCGTCTTGATGCCAGCGAGCGCATTGGCGGAACCGCAAAGCAGCCCGCCAGAAAACCGAAGTCCACATCCGGCCGCGCCAAACCGCAAAAAAGGGAAAAGCGCACACGCAGTTCCGGCGGTGGCGCAACAGGCTTTATCCGGTCCCTCGTTTACTGGTGCATCGTGCTCGGCATCTGGGGCGGTATCGGCGTTGCCGGTCTTGTCCTTTATTACGGCGCGCGCATGCCGAGTGCCAGCAGTTGGACCATTCCCGAACGCCCTCCGAATGTGAAGATCGTTTCGGTGAACGGCAGCGTGCTTGCCAATCGCGGCACCACGGGTGGCGAGGCTCTCGCGCTTGAAGACATGTCGCCCTACCTTCCACAAGCGGTCATGGCGATCGAAGACCGGCGGTTCTATTCGCATTTCGGTGTGGATCCGCTCGGCCTGGCCCGCGCCATCGTGACCAATGTGATGACGGGACGAACAGTGCAGGGCGGCTCGACGCTGACGCAGCAGCTGGCAAAAAACCTGTTCCTCTCACAGGACCGGACGCTGGAGCGCAAGGTGCAGGAAGTGCTGCTGGCCTTCTGGCTGGAGCATAAATACACCAAGGACCAGATCCTCGCGATGTATCTCAACCGCGTTTATTTCGGTTCCAACGCCTTTGGCGTCGAAGCCGCTTCCAGACGCTACTTCAACAAATCCGCGCGCGACGTCAATCTTGGCGAGGCGGCAACGCTTGCCGGACTTCTCAAGGCCCCCTCGCGCCTTTCACCGGCGCGCGACCCGCAGGCAGCGGAGGAGCGGGCGCAGGTCGTTCTGAGATCCATGCGCGATGTCGGGTTCATCACCGATGACGAGATCAAGACCGCGATGTCGCAGCCGCCGACCAAGGCCAAACGTTTCTGGTCCGGTGCCGAACATTACGCTGCCGATATGGTGATGGAGGAAGTTCGTGGCCTGATTGGCGACGTCAAGCAGGACATCGTCGTCGATACGACCATCGACCCCAATCTTGAACGCGACGCCGAAAAAGCACTGACCCATGTTCTCCAGGGTGATGGTAAAAAGCAGGGCGCCTCGCAAGCGGCTCTCGTTTCCATCGATGGTACAGGCGCAATCCGGGCCGTGGTCGGCGGGGCGGATTATGCCGAAAGCCAGTTCAACCGGGCCGCCAAGGCGAAACGGCAACCCGGATCGGCGTTCAAACCCTTCGTATACGTCGCCGCGCTCGAATCGGGTCTGACCCCCAGTACCATTCGCAATGACGGGCCGGTCCGTATCGGAAACTGGACACCGGAAAATTATGAGAAGAAATATCGTGGCGAAGTGACGCTTGCCACTGCGCTTGCCAATTCACTGAACACGATCGCTGCGCAGCTGGTGATGGAAGTCGGTCCTGAGCGGGTGACGCAGGTGGCGCATCGCATGGGCATCGAATCGGAGCTTCAGAACAACGCCTCCATCGCACTCGGCACCTCGGAAGTGTCACTGATGGAGCTGACCGCCTCCTACGCTCCCTTCATGAATGGCGGCTACAAGGCGACGCCGCATATCGTCAAACGCATCTCCGATGCTGACGGCAAGGTGCTTTATGAAAACAGATACGACAACCCGCCGCGCGTGCTGAGCGAGGAGATCGCCGCGACGATGAACGGCATGTTGTCGCGCGTCATCACCGAAGGAACAGGAAAAGCCGCCCGCCTCCAGGGTTGGCAGGCAGCGGGAAAATCCGGCACGACACAGTCTTTCCGCGACGCGCTTTTTGTCGGCTACACAAGCAACCTGACAACGGGCGTCTGGTTCGGCAATGACGACGGCACATCGATGAAAAAGGTCACCGGCGGCGGCTTGCCTGCGAAGGCCTGGAAAGATTTCATGACCGCCGCCCATTCCGGGCTCTCGCCTTCGCCACTCTTCGGTCTCGGCGCAGGCGGCGTGCCGCCGCTTGGGGAAATACAGCAACCGGCGCCCGAGAGCGCGCCTTCCTCCATCGGCGACATCATTTCCAATGCTCTCGGCGGCGGCGGAACGAAAAACACTCGAGCCTATCCCGAAGCGCCCGTTTCGCCAAACGCTGGTCAGCCGGGCGTTCCCATGCCGCCTGGAAACATCCCTTCCCGCGATATCGAACCCGGCTATTCAGCCGATAATGGACCTGTGCCGCCAGCCGATATCGGCGGCCGGGCGCCGGCAACTTCCGGGCCGAAGCAGACGACCCTTCTTGATATTCTGATGGGAAATTAATTGCCTTTTGGGTAGTCGGCTCGACGGTTACCCGGCAAGCGATGAGCAGGCAACGATCCTGTCGCCTTTCCCGCAAATACTCAATTTTCCAAAGACTTGATTACACCGAATGGGCAACCAACGCAGCCAAGAGCGGAGACCGCGCTTGTGTTTGCAACATATGCGCGCATCCACGTTAACCGTAGATTGCTATTTGCGCAAAAACGATTACATTTCGGATGACTTTTTACGGTAAATGAATTATTAATCGTTCATATAAATTAATTTTCTTGTTTCAAAATAACTTTTCAGGGCTTCATATTATGCTGGGTACTAAAAGCTCATCGCATGCCGTGTTTTACGGCGCCCCTTATCCTGCGGCTGTCACTTTCGACGCGGCGGAAACACAACCTTCCATTTCAGAAACCAACACATCGGTGTTCCTGCGCAGCCAGTTTGTGCTCAAGAGAACGATCGACATTGCAGGGGCGTCCATCGCCCTTGTCGCACTCGCGCCCGTATTGTTGACCGTCGCGGCGCTGGTCAAACTCGACAGCAAAGGGCCGGTCCTGTTCTCACAAGTCCGTTGGGGCATGAACGGGCGAAAGATAAGGGTCTATAAATTTCGCTCGATGCGGACCGAACTGGGCGATGCCACCGGCGTAGCGCAAACGGTAAAGAACGATCCGAGGATAACCCGGATCGGCGCCGTGCTTCGCCGCACAAATGTCGACGAGCTGCCACAGCTCATCAACGTCTTGAAAGGCGACATGTCGCTGGTGGGTCCGCGCTGCCATGCCATCGGCATGCTGGCCGCCGGCCGTCTTTATGAGGAACTTGTTCCCCACTACCACCTGCGGCACCGGATGCGGCCAGGCATTACCGGTCTTGCCCAGATGCGGGGTTTGCGCGGCCCGACGGATCGCAGTGACAAGGCGCGTGCCCGCATCGTGTCCGATCTTTATTACGTCGACAATTTTTCCGTCTGGCTGGATATCAAGATCATGATCGGAACGGTCATTTCCGAATTGCGCGGCGGCAAGGGTTTCTGATCTTTCAGAAATCAGACAGATAGAATCAAAAAAGCCCGGCAGCGATGCCGGGCTATTCTTATGAAATCACCATATTCCTTCAGTTTATCGGCACGGGAGCCGCAGCCGGATCCGGCAGCGGCGCCGGGTTTGCCGACAGCGTGCGCAGATAAGCGATGAGATCGGCGCGTTCCGTCTCCTTCTTCACACCCGCAAAGCCCATGGCCGTGCCGGGAACGTGTTTCTTGGGAGCTTCGATGAAGTAGCTGAGATGATCGTAATCCCAGTGCACGGAACCGCCCTTGGAGAAATCCTTCATTGCTGCGGAGTAGCTGAAACCCGCATGGCTGGCGATCGGCCGGTTGACGATATCGAAGAGATTGGGGCCGACCTTGTTTGCACCACCACTCTCTCCGGTATGACAGCTCGTACACTTCTTGAAGACCGCCTCACCCTTGGCAGCATCCGCGCTGGCGAGCAATTTCGCGATCGGGGTTGCCGCTGCAGCGGGTTCGCCTGCAGCCTCGCCGCCGCTCGCTTCCGCGACGATGGCGTAACCTTCCTTTTCCGGGGTGGGCGCATGAAAAATGCCCTCAGACGCAATTGACACCGACATCAGAACGAAAACCGTGCCCAGCAACGCCCCAACGCCCATATTTACATAAGAATTCATCTATATGCGCTCCCTCGCATCCGCTCCATATAACCGGGCATCTTGAAATTATTCAAAAGCTATGGCTTTTGCACAGCCTGCGCAACTTGAATAATATTCCCCACTCCGTGACGTTTTGACACTTTTCGGTTGGGATTTGAAGGGTGTCGGATGAAGAATCGGGAATTCGAGAAAGCTGTCGTCCTTATACCGGCGCGGATGGCATCGACACGGCTTCCGGGCAAGCCTCTCGCGGATATTGGCGGCAAACCGATGATTGTGCAGGTTGCACTCAGGGCGCGTGAAGCTGGCGCGACGCGCATCGTCGTTGCAGTCGATGACGAACAGGTATTTTCAGCCGTAAAAAATGCCGGTTTTGACGTAATGATGACGCGCGATGATCACCAATCCGGTTCGGACCGCATTTTCGAGGCGCTGCAGAAGGCCGACCCCTATGGCAACGCCGAATATGTCATCAATGTTCAGGGCGACCTTCCGACCATCGAAGCGGAAACGATCCGCGCCTCGTTGCGCCCGTTGGAAAATGCCGCCGTCGACATTGCCACGCTGACGGTGGAGATCACCGACGAGGAAGAAAAGACCAATCCGAACGTGGTGAAAGTGGTTGGCAGCCCGCTTTCCGAGACGCGATTGCGCGCGCTTTATTTTACCCGCGCGACTGCGCCCTATGGCGACGGACCTCTTTATCATCACATCGGCCTTTATACATATCGCCGCGCCGCCCTCGAAACGTTCGTGAGGCTTCAGCCTTCGCCACTCGAGAAGCGCGAAAGGCTGGAACAATTGCGCGCGCTGGAAGCGGGCATGCGTATTGATGCCGAAATCGTTCACTCCGTGCCGCTTGGCGTTGATACGCCGCACGATCTCGAAAAAGCCCGCACTATTCTCGCAAACCGAACCCTCTAATGGATAATTCCATGACCTTGAGCACAAACCGCATTGCCTTTCAGGGCGAATTTGGCGCGAATTCCGACATGGCATGCCGCGACATGTTCCCGGATATGGAGCCGTTGCCGTGCCCGACATTCGAGGATGCTTTCAATGCCGTCGAAAACGGCGAAGCCGATCTCGGCATGATCCCGATCGAGAACACGCTGGCCGGTCGCGTTGCAGATATCCATCATCTTCTGCCGGAATCACGCCTTCACATCATCGGTGAATATTTCATGCCGATCCGCTTCCAGCTGATGGTTATACCGGGCGTGAAGAAAGACGAGATCCGCACCGTTCACAGCCACATCCACGCGCTTGGCCAGTGCCGCAAGATCATCCGTTCCAACGGCTGGAAGCCCGTCGTTGCCGGCGATACGGCCGGAGCGGCGAGACTGGTTTCTGAAAAGGGTGATCGCAGCATGGCGGCGCTTGCACCGCGTCTTGCCGCCGGTCTCTACGGCCTTGATATCATGGCTGAAAATGTCGAGGATTCAGAAAACAACATCACCCGTTTCGTAATTCTTTCGCGCGATGAGAACTGGGCCAAACGCCAGTCCCAAGGCGAAGCACCGGATGAAACCATCGTCACGACCTTCGTGTTCAATGTCCGCAACATTCCGGCGGCGCTTTATAAGGCAATGGGCGGTTTCGCGACGAATGGCATCAACATGACGAAGCTGGAAAGCTACCAGCTCGGCGGAAGGTTCGTGGCAACCCAGTTCTATGCCGATATCGAAGGCCATCCGGATGACGAGCCGGTGCGGCACGCGCTGGACGAATTGCGCTTCTTTTCCGAGAAGGTCCGAATTCTCGGCGTCTACAAGGGTCATGCGATGCGCGGCAAGCTCAACCAGAGCTGAGCCTGCCGCAAATCTTCATTTCGTCCATTCCACCCAGTCGCGCATCAGCCGGTGCGCGATGGCACCGCCCGGAGGCGCGGAAAAGCCCTCGCCCGCAGCAGCCTCCAGCATCGTGGCCACCTCCGCCCGCGTGAACCAGCGGCAATCCTCCAGCTCGATCTCATCGCGGGAAATATCGAACGAGAGAGCCTCGGCATAACAGCCGATCATCAGCGTGTGCGGCATCGGCCAGGGCTGGGAAGCGTGATAGCGCACGCGGCCGATTTCGACGCCGGATTCTTCATGCGTCTCGCGGCGCACGGCCTGCTCGATCGTTTCGCCCGGCTCCACGAAACCGGCGAGGCAGGAATACATGCCCGGCGCAAAATGCGCGCCGCGTCCGAGCAGGCAAAGATCGCGCTCGATATCGATCGTCATCATGATGACAACGGGATCGGTTCGGGGAAAAATAGTGTGATTGCAGGCGGCGCAGATGCGCTTGTAGCCGCCGATACGCAATTCCATCGTGCCGCCGCACCGTCCGCAGAAGCGGTTGTCGGCATTCCAGTGCGTAAGGCTGACGGCCTGGGCTACCTCGCTCAGCAATTCCTCATCGAGAAGATGATCGCGATAAAGGGTGCGGGCATCGGCCAGCTTATAGTGGCTCGCTAGCGTGTCTTCCGTGACGGCCACCGGCACCGCAATTCTCGGTTCGCCGGTTTCGCGGTATCCAAGCAGAACGGCATTGTCGAAATCCGGCTGCAATTCCGCCAGCTCATAGGCGGAAAACAGGGGATCTATGACCTGCTCGTCATGTTTCAGGACAAGCCGGTTGCCGGAGAAGGCAAAAATATGGGTGCCATCGACTTTCAGCGCATCGGCAACGCAGTCTTCCGTCCGCTTTTCGGCGAATCGGTTGAGGGCGTTCTTGGAAAAGGCTGTCAGCAGGCTTGCTTCGGGATGGGGAGCAGTGGTTTCAAAAATAGTCATTGATATCATCAGAGCGCGCCGGATATTTTTTTCATCAAGGATTCCTTTTCGCCCGGGCCATAGGGCACTGGCGTCCCGTGACCCCAGATTGGGCCGGGCCAGCAGGTGTCGCCTTCGTTGCGGGCGATAATATGGACGTGAAGTTGCCGGACGATATTGCCCAGCGCGCCGACATTGATCTTGGTGGCCCCGGTAACGTCCTTCAGCGCGGAGGCGACGAGATTGGTCTCGAACGTCAGCACGGCCTGATCGAGCGGAGTAAGATCGAACAACTCGCTGGCGCCGCCTCTCTGTGGCACCAGCACCAGCCAGGGCCAGCGGCTGTCGTTCTGCAAACGCAGCTCGCATAGTCCCAAACGCATTACAAGCGCACTGTCGCGCGCCAGCCTGTCGTCCAGCCGGAATGTCTCCAAGGCGTCCTCCATGTTTGTTTTCATTGTGATAGCAGTTTTTTGAAGGCTTGGCTTGCATTTGCTTTCGATATTGCCGATATGTGGCCCCGGGAGGTTGGTGGTGGACGAGCCACTCGCCAACCGGGTCAGGTCCGGAAGGAAGCAGCCCTAACGAGCCAGGCACGGGTCGCCGTGCCAGCCTCCCACCCTTTTTAAATTCCGCTCAGCTTTCGCCGGGCCGGTTCAGCCTGAAAGCGGCCCCTGCGTATCGGCATGATGTGCAGACTTTAGAGGAATAGAGCGTGCCTGATGCGTCCAATGGGACGCACGGCGCTCTAGGACAAACTGGCAAAATAAACTGGCGAGGCGATGAGCGACACCTTACCCACCACATCAAGCGAATCCCAGGGCGGGACCGGCTACCGGGTACTGGCACGCAAATATCGTCCGAAGGATTTTTCCGATCTGATGGTCGGCCAGGAGCCGATGGTCCGCACGCTGACGAATGCGTTCGAGACCGGCCGCATCGCGCAGGCCTATATGCTGACCGGCGTTCGCGGTGTGGGCAAGACGACCACAGCGCGTATTCTTGCACGCGCGCTGAACTACAAGACCGACACCATCGACAAACCGACCATCGACCTGCGTATCCCCGGCGAACATTGTCAGGCGATCATGGAAGGCCGTCATGTCGACGTGATCGAGATGGACGCTGCCTCCCACACCGGTATTGACGACATTCGCGAGATCATCGAGCAGGTGCGTTACCGCCCGGTTTCGGCGCGCTATAAAGTCTATATCATCGACGAAGTGCACATGCTCTCGACGCAGGCCTTCAACGGTCTTCTAAAGACGTTGGAAGAGCCGCCGGAGCATGTGAAATTCATCTTCGCAACCACTGAAATCCGCAAGGTTCCGATCACCGTGCTGTCGCGGTGCCAGCGCTTCGACCTGCGCCGCATCAGCGCCGCCGATCTCGTCGGCCTGTTTACTGCCATTGCCGGCAAGGAAGGTTTCGAGGCCGAACCGCAGGCGCTCTCAATGATTGCCCGCGCGGCTGAGGGTTCCGCCCGTGACGGTCTTTCCCTGCTCGATCAGGCGATCGCCCATGGCGGCGGACGCGTGGAAGCCGAGGCGGTGCGCGGCATGCTGGGTCTTGCCGACCGGGCGCGCATCGTCGATCTTTTCCAGCACATCATCAAAGGCGATGTCGCGGCGGCACTTTCGGAATTCAACGGTCAATACGAGGCAGGCGCCAACCCCGTCGTCGTGCTGAACGACCTTGCCGATTTCACTCACCTCGTCACCCGCATGAAATATGTGCCGGATGCGGCGGAAGATCCCTCGCTGTCCGAGATCGAACGCGTGCGTGGCGCGGAATTTGCCGAGACAATCGCCGTGACTGCGCTGTCGCGTATCTGGCAGATGCTGCTCAAGGGTATTCCGGAAACTGAAAATGCCTCACGTCCTGCGGGTGCGGCCGAAATGGTGTTGATCCGCCTTTCGCACGCCGCCAATCTTCCGGCACCGGAAGACGCGGCGCGACGCCTGCTCGAACTTTCCAACAGCGATGGCGGCTATTCCAATGGCGCGCCTTCGGGTGGCGGCAATGGCGGAGGTGCGCGGGCCTATTCCTCAGGACAGACAGTGGCCGCAGGAAGACCTGTGGAGCTTTCCGCCCAGAGGCCGGCAAGCTCGCAGCCTTCGACCATGCTGCGCGCCGTGCCTGACAGCCGCCCGCAGGAAATGCAGGTCGCGGCACCAAAAACCGAAGAACGGCCGGAGCCGAAGGTTCCCGTCAACTCTCTTCAGGACATTGCCGACCTGTGCCAGAAAAATCGCGATCCCGTCATGCGGGCGAAGGTTCGCAACTTCGTGCGGCTGGTGCGGCTGGAGCCGGGCCGGCTCGACATGCGCCTCGGCGATGGCGCACCCGGATCGCTCCCCGGCGAGCTTGGTGTGAAGCTGAAAGAGTGGACCGGTATCCACTGGATCGTCAGCCTTAGCAAGGAACAGGGTCAGCCGACGCTGGTTGAAGCAGAGGGCAGTGCGCGCGACGCCCGCCTCGTGGATGCGAGGCAGGACCCTGACGTTGCAGCCATTCTTCAACAGTTTCCAGGTGCTAAAATCACCGACGTGCGCATTCGCGTCACCCAGCAGGACGAGCCGGACGAGATCGCCCCGCCGCCTTCGGTTGCCGAATCGAGCGAGGGCGACATCCTTCCCGGCGACGACATCGAATTTTAATACATAACAAAAACAGGAGTTTGGCACATGCGCGACATCATGGGCATGATGGGCAAGGTCAAGGAAATGCAGGCCAAGATGGAAAAGATGCAGGCGGATATCGCCGCGCTTGAAGTCGAAGGCAAGTCCGGTGGCGGTCTCGTCACCGTGAAGCTGAATGGCAAGGGCAGCCTGCTGGGCCTGAAGATCGATCCGTCTCTCTTCAAGGAAGACGACGTCGAAATTCTCGAAGACCTGATCGTCGCCGCCCACAATGACGCCAAGGAGCGCGCCGAGGCCATCACCGCTGAAAAGACCAAGGAAATCACGGCTGGCCTGCCGATCCCGCCCGGCATGAAGCTGCCGTTCTGATATTCTTACGAATTCAGACTTCCAGCATGGCGCGGAACCGGCTCGCAAGCGGGGTGCCGAGATATGCGGCACGTTCGTCCCTGGTAAGCTGCATGGGGCGGAAGCGCTGGAGAATGACCGGTATGGGCAGTTTCGTTCCCTGATAGGGTTCGAAAGCAATGCCTTCACCGGCGCTGAGCATTCCACCTTTCAGAACCCGGCAATAAACGCCCGGCTGACCCGCCTGCCGAAAACGCGGCGCGAAGCCGGGATCGCCGAGCCGGGTTGACAGGGTGGCGCAGGGAATGCGGGCGGCGGTCACTTCCAGCACCACTTCCTCGGCTGAAAACCTGTCGCCGACATGCAGTTTTGCACTATCGACACCTTCCAGAACCAGATTTTCCCCAAAAAATCCGGGCTCAACCACAAAACCCAGCGTACGCGACCAGAAATCGAGATCGGCTGAGCCCATGGCGTAGATCGCCTGATCCGGCCCGCCGTGATGTTTACGATTGCAGACAGCGTCGCTGACGATGCCTTGCGCATCGACCATCACCGCGCCCTGCACGGCATGTTTGAAAATACCCGTCTTCGCCGTCTTTCCCGGCAAGGCTTTCGCCTCGCCCCGGCACACTGCCCGTATTTTCATGGACTGCCCTTCGCGCTTCATGATTCCCGTTTCCCGATTTATGCAGTAGAAAGCGCTCATGGCAAAACGAGTCACCGGTCCCGAAATCGAAAAACTGATCCAGCTGCTTGCAAAAGTGCCGGGGCTTGGGCCTCGCTCGGCGCGGCGGGCGGCGCTGCATCTCATCAAGAAGAAGGAACAGCTTCTTGGACCGCTGGGCCACGCGATGGGTGAAGCCTATGACAAGGTGAAGATATGCTCTTGCTGCGGCAATGTCGATACCATCGATCCCTGCACGGTCTGCGCCGATGATAGACGTGACCAGTCGGTCATCATCGTGGTGGAAGACGTGTCGGATCTGTGGGCGCTGGAGCGAGCAGGCGCCATGAATACCGCCTATCATGTGCTTGGTGGCACGCTGTCGCCGCTCGATGGCGTCGGGCCGGAAGATCTGAACATCAAGGGACTGATCGATCGCGTCAGCGCCGGCGGTATTCGCGAGCTCATCATCGCCGTCAATGCGACGGTGGAGGGACAGGCAACAGCCCATTACATCACGGACCGCCTGGCCGATCTCGGCATCAAGATCACCCGGCTTGCGCATGGCGTGCCTGTTGGCGGCGAGTTGGACTATCTCGACGAGGGCACATTGACGGCGGCGCTGCGCGCTCGCACAACGATCTGACGCCTTCTTTCCCTGTCCGTCACTCGAAGAGGAGACCGAATGCGAAACCGAATTGATTCTTTGTTTTGGCGCATTTCCAGACGGAAAACTGGCCTCCACTTTTCCTGGAAAAGCCTCAAGGCATTGGCCGCCATTCTTTCCGTTTTTTCAGCAACGGCCGCTCTGGCGCAATCCGCGCCGACAGGTGCCGCTGCTGCCCGGTACGATGCCGATTTCAATGCGTGGCTGAAAAAGGAAATCTGGCCGGAAGCGCGCAAGGCGGGAATTTCGCGAAAGACGCTGGAGGCTGCGCTGAGCGGCCTTTCCATCAACTGGAGTCTGCCTGATCTCGTCATCCCCGGCCAGAAGCCGCCGAAGGAACAGAGCCAGAGCCAGGCCGAATTTTCATCGCCCGGCGCTTATTTCTCCGAAAAACGATTGCAGGGGCTTGCCGCCACCGGCCGCTCTCTGGCCGCGACGCATGCCGCCACCCTTCGCCGGATCGAAGCCAAATATGGCGTGCCCGGCGATGTCGTCGTGGCGATCTGGGGCCGCGAATCCGGTTTCGGCCGTGCGAAACTGCCGCATTCGGTTGTCGATGTGCTGGCGACGAAAGCCTATATGTCGACCCGCAAGGAGATGTTCCGCACCGAGCTGATCGATGCGCTGAAGATTGTCGAAAGCGGCGATATTGCGGCCTCGCGCATGATGGGGTCCTGGGCAGGCGCGCTCGGTCAGCCGCAATTCATGCCGTCGAGCTATCTCAAATATGCCGTTGATTTCGATGGCGACGGCCACCGCGATATCTGGAACTCCGTGCCGGACGCATTGGCATCCATAGCGAACTATCTTTCGCAGCGCGGCTGGCAGAGGGATCGCGACTGGGGCTTCGAAGTGTCTATACCCGGCAACGTCTCCTGCGCCCAGGAAGGCCCGGATCTTGCCCGGCCGGTGAGTGCGTGGGCGAAGATGGGGATCACCCGCATTTCCGGAAAGGCCTTTCCATCCAATGACCTCTCCGCCGACGGCATGATGCTTGTGCCGGCCGGGCGGCACGGGCCGGAATTCGTGGTGACGCCGAATTTCTACGTCATCAAGGAATACAATAATTCCGATCTCTACGCGCTGTTCATCGGCAATCTCGCCGACCGCATCTCCCATGGGGCTGGGCCGTTCAAGGGCGAATGGGGCAACGTCGGATCGATGTTGCGCTCCGACGTCCTTGCCATGCAGAAGGCACTGGTCGCCAAGGGCTATGATGTCGGCAAGGCGGACGGGCTGGCCGGCTTCAAGACACGCCGGTCACTGGGCGACTGGCAGGCGAAAAACGGTCTGTCACCGACCTGCTTTCCCGATGCTACGCTGAAAGCGAAGCTGAAATAGCAGCTTACTGGCGACGTGTGAAACCACTCCTCCGTCATGCGCGGGCTTGCCCCGAGCATGACATCGCCACTACTTAGCCCTATCGTCTCTCAATGCTGGTCCGTATGTGGCTTGTGGAAGATGTCATCTGTCGGCGGAATGGTCTGCCGCTCGATCATCCGGTGCACGCGGGGCCGTGTCTTGCCGCGATGAAGGGCCAGCAGCCGGTCCCAGGCTTCCGCATCCGCCTGGGTGCGGCGGTGGTTGTGGCGGACATATTCCACCCATGTCAGTACATGGTAGCTTTCCGTCCAGATATCTGGATTCTCCAGATCACGCATCAGGTTCCAGTTGCGCGCGCCATCGCGCAGACGGATGCGGCGACGCTCAGCCATCAACGGCAGGAATTCGCCGAGATCCTCGTCATGAATTTCATAGTCTATGAGAATGGCAATCGGCCCGCTGCGCGGCTTGATATCGAGCCTTAGCGGCGGCTCGACGAAACGGTTGAGCGGATCGAGATTGAGTGAAGCAAAAGCGGGCATGGCGAGTTTGAGGCCGACGACGACGCCCAGCAGCATCAGCACGCACGAACCGAGAATGGAATAGGAAATACCGTAATCTTCCGCCAACTCGCCCCACAGCCAACTGCCGACGGCAATGCCGCCGAAGGTCAGCGTCTGGTAAAGCGACAGCGCCCGGCCCACCACCCAGCGCGGGGCAGAAAGCTGGACGATGGTATTGAACAGGGAAAGCGCCAGAACCCAGCAGGCACCGGCAATAGTCAAAACAAGCGAGGTTACGATCGCGTTCGTGCTGACCGCCGTCACGCCGGAACTGAAGGCGAAGCCCAAAAAGGCGACACGCACGATCCATTCGCTGGACAGAACCTCGCGAAGTCTGGCGCTGACGAGCGCGCCGCCGATAGCGCCGACGCCGAACGCACCCAGCATGACGCCGTAGGTCAGCGGGCCACCTTCGACCAGATCGCGGGCAACGATCGGCATCAGCGCCAGGATGGCGCTGGCGGAAAGGCCGAAGAGAAAGCCACGCACCAGAACCTTGCCGATATTCGGCGACATCGCCACATAACGCATCCCGGCCGATATGGCGGCAAGAAGCTGCTCGCGCGGCAAGGTCGAGGCATATTTGGGCGGCTGCCAGCGAACCAGCGCGTAGATGAGGGCGAAATAGCTCAGCGCGTTCACGAAAAACGCAGCCGCAGCGCCAGCGGCAGCGACGATGATGCCGCCGATGGCAGGACCGACGCTGCGGGTGATGTTGAAGCCCACGCTGTTCAGTGTCACGGCAGCGGGCAGATCCTCACGCGGCACCATTTCGCCGACGGACGCCTGCCAGGACGGATTGTTGAGCGCCGTGCCACAGCCGATCATGAAGGTGAAGAAGAGCAGCAACCACGGAGTGAGCCAGCCGGACCAGGCAAAAACCGTCAGCAGCACGGAAGCCGTCAGCATCAGGATCTGAGCGGAAATCATGATGCGGCGGCGGTCGAAACTATCGGCCAGTGCGCCTGAAATCAGCGAAAACATCATGATCGGCAGCGAGGTGGAGGCCTGTACCAGCGCGATCATGTTTTCGGAACTCGACAGCGAGGTCATCATCCACGCGGCGCCAACCGCCTGGATCAGACCGCCGAAATTCGAGGCAAGGCTCGCGATCCAGATTCGTCTGTAAGTCAAATGCCTTAAAGGCGCGAGTGGCGATTTACGGTCAGGCACGATCAGTCCACTTGATGCAACTGCGATTTGTCAAACGGCGACTATAGACAGTGCCGGAAATCATGCCACCCTTTCCGACACGGTGACGGTGAAAATGTGGCCGAAGCCGTGACTGAAGCGCCCTGCCCGCGAAAACCTTGCAATCCTGCCCTGATGGGTCTATATGACCTTTGAAATTCTTGATCGCTTGATGAAGAGTGGGGCCGCAAGGCTCCGCTCTTTTTCGTTAGGCGAACCGGAAACCACGGGCTGAGCGCCCGGTGAAAATCTAAAGACCGGAAGGCCAGATGGCAGACACCGTACATGAACCGCGACTGATAACCGAAACGGGAATCGACCAGCGCATCGCCGAAATCATCGAGCCTGTTTTGACGGGCATGGGATATCTTCTGGTGCGCGTGCGGCTCTCCAACCAGAACGGCATGACCCTGCAGGTGATGGCCGAGCGGGAAGACGGCACCATGACCGTCGAGGGCTGCGAAGCCGTGTCAATGGCGATTTCACCGGTTCTTGATGTGGAAGATCCGGTCGATAAGGCGTATCATCTCGAAGTTTCCTCGCCCGGCATCGACCGGCCGATGGTTCGCAAGTCGGATTTCACCCGTTGGCAGGGCCATCTGGTGAAGGCCGAAACCTCCATTCTGGTCGAAAACCGCAAGCGGTTTCGCGGCAAGATCGTCGAGGTGGATGCGGACGGCTTCAAGCTGGAACGCGACCAGATCGCCTATGGCGACGAACCGACAGTCACCATTCCGTTCAGCGCGCTTTCCGACGCGAAGCTCATTCTGACGGACGACCTTATTCGTGATGCGCTGCGGGCAGACAAGGCGGCAAAGGCCGCCGCCGCAAACCAGAACGACGAAAACGAAGCAGACGAAGACTAATTCCAACGTAAAAGCCCGGAAAACGGGTGATCCCCGCAATTATGCGACTTACGGAGACAAAAAAATGGCAGTGAGTGCTAACCGGCTTGAGCTTCTGCAGATCGCCGATGCTGTGGCGCGCGAAAAGGTCATCGACCGCGAAATCGTGCTTGCCGCAATGGCCGACGCTATCCAGAAAGCCGCCCGCTCGCGCTATGGTTCGGAAACCAACATTCGCGCCGACATCAACTCCAAGACCGGCGAAATCCGCCTGCAGCGTCTTCTAGAAGTGGTAGAGACGGCCGAAGACTATTCGACCCAGATTCCGCTCGAACTTGCCCGCGACCGTAACCCGGACGCCAAGCTCGGCGATTTCATCGCCGATCCGCTGCCGCCGATGGATTTCGGCCGTATCGCCGCACAGTCCGCCAAGCAGGTCATCGTTCAGAAGGTGCGCGAAGCAGAACGCGACCGTCAGTATGACGAGTTCAAGGATCGCATCGGCGAAATCGTCAACGGCACCGTCAAGCGCGTCGAATATGGCAATGTCATCGTCGATCTGGGCCGTGGCGAAGGCATCATCCGTCGCGACGAGATGATTCCGCGGGAAAACATGCGTTATGGCGACCGTGTCCGCGCTTACGTCTACGACGTTCGCCGCGAGCAGCGTGGCCCGCAGATTTTCCTGTCGCGTACACATCCGCAGTTCATGGTGAAGCTGTTCACCATGGAAGTTCCTGAAATCTACGACGGCATCATCCAGATCAAGTCGGTTGCCCGTGACCCCGGTTCGCGCGCCAAGATCGCCGTCATCTCGAACGACTCGTCGATCGATCCGGTCGGCGCCTGCGTCGGTATGCGCGGTTCGCGCGTTCAGGCCGTTGTCGGCGAATTGCAGGGCGAAAAGATCGACATCATTCCGTGGAGCCAGGAGCCGGCATCCTTCATCGTCAACGCACTGCAGCCCGCTGAAGTGGCCAAGGTCGTTCTGGACGAAGAATCCGAGCGCATCGAAGTTGTGGTTCCCGACGAGCAGCTTTCGCTCGCCATCGGCCGCCGCGGCCAGAACGTACGTCTGGCATCGCAGCTCACCGGCTGGGATATCGACATCATGACCGAGCAGGAAGAATCCGAGCGTCGCCAGAAGGAATTCAACGAGCGCACGGCACTCTTCATGGACGCCCTCGACGTTGACGAGATGGTTGGTCAGGTTCTGGCTTCCGAAGGCTTCGCGCAGGTTGAAGAACTTGCCTATGTCGATCTTGGCGAAATTTCCTCGATCGACGGCTTCGACGATGACACCGCCGATGAAATCCAGACCCGCGCCCGCGAATATCTGGAACGCCTGGAAGCCGAAATGGACGCCAAGCGCAAGGAACTCGGCGTTGCCGACGAGCTGCGCCAGATCGAAGGCCTGACCTCGCAGATGATGGTCGCCCTTGGTGAAGACGGTATCAAGACCATCGAGGACTTTGCCGGTTGCGCCGCAGACGATCTGGTCGGCTGGAGCGAACGCAAGGACGGCGAGACGAAGAAGTTCGAAGGCATCTTCTCCAAGCTCGACGTATCGCGCGTCGAAGCTGAGAACATGGTTGTGCAGGCCCGTCTTCTGGCAGGCTGGATCACGGCCGAGGATCTGGCTTCCGAAGAGGAAGTCGATGCGGAAGCTACTGAGGAGGCGGATACCGCCGAACAGGAATGACATCGCAGGTGCATGAGCCGGACGAGCTGCCCGAAACCGATGAGGACGGGCGGCTGGAAGGCAACGTCAATGGACGTATGTGCATTGTGACAAGGCAGAGCGGATCTCCAGACGAGTTGATCCGCTTCGTCGCAGGGCCGGACGGCAACGTCGTTCCGGACCTGAAACGCCAATTGCCGGGGCGCGGATGCTGGGTAAAACCGGAGCGCGCCCTGATAGAGAAAGCCATCGCGAAGAAGATCTTCGCACGGGCGCTCAAACGCGACGTCAAGGCCGGGCCGGAGCTTCTCGCTCTTCTCGACCGGCTGATGTCGCAGCAGCTTGCCGGAATGATGAACATGGCCCGCAAGGCGGGTCAGTTCATCAGCGGCGCGACGAAAGTCGATGCCGCCGTCCGTTCGGGGAATGCGATTGCCGTGTTCCACGCAACCGATGCCGCGGCAGACGGCGTGCGAAAACTGGACCAGGCCCGCAAGGCCTGGGAGCTCGGCAGCGATGCCGGCAATGAAATTCCGTCCTTCCGGCTCTTTAGCGAAGCCGAAATGGACGAGTTGATGGGCCAGAATGCTTTTATCCATGCTTGCGCGCTTGCGGGGCAGGCGGGTGAGGGTGTAGTGAAGCGCGCAAAGATGCTTAAGCAGTACCGCCTTGGCGGTCAGCCTGAGGCGGAACGCGACGCTGCCCGGACAGTACAATGACGCGGTTGCCAAACATGAACGGCCGCCGCGTTCCGATGCAGCAATTGAACGACGAGACCTGATGGATGTCATCCGGTTCTCGTCCGTAGGAACGGGAACGGAATGACCGACAACAACGACGACAAGACACTCAATGCGCCGGCCAAGAAGACTCTTACCCTGAAACCGGGCGGGATGAATCAGGGCACCGTGCGGCAGGACATGGGTCGAGGTCGCACCAACGCGGTTGTCGTGGAAACACGCAAGCGCCGCCCCCTGCGTCCCGAAGACGAGAAGCCGGTTCAGCCTGTCGTGGCGGCAGCTCCGGCGCCGAAGCCGGCAGCGCCTGCCCCTTCGGCACCGCGTCCGCAGGCCCCACAGCAACGCATTCAACAGCCGAGCAACCAACAGCAGCGTCCGGGTTCTTCCCATTCGCAGCAGCGCCCCGGCTCGTCCGCACCGCAGCAGCGTCAGCCTGACCGTCCGCGTGGCAACGTTCTGCACGACCTGTCCGCAGGCGAGATGGAAGCCCGCCGCCGTGCGCTGATAGAAGCGCAGGCTCGCGATGTTATCGAAGCCAAGCAGCGCGCCGAAGACGAAGCCCGCCGCAAGGTGGAAGAAGAACAACGCATCGCCGCTGAAAAGATCGAAGCCGAAAACCGCGCTGCCGAAGAGGCTGCTGCGGCAAAGATCGCTGCGAGCCAGCCTGTTACGGAAGCGAAATCCGATCTGTCCGGCGAAAAGCCGGCTGCGGCCGCTGCGCCGGCGCCACGCGCTGACGCCCGTCCCCAGCCTGTTGCTCCCCGTTCCGCTCCCGCCACGCCCGACGCCGCCGCTCCCCGCGGACGCCGCACCGGTGGCGACGACGAGGACGATCGCGGCGCAGTCCGTCGTGGCAGCAGCCTTCCGGCTCGTGGCAAGGTCGTGGCTCCGGTTCCGGCCAAGCCTGCAGCCCGCCTGAAGACCGAAGAAGAGCGCCGTCGTGGCAAGCTGACCGTGACCGCCGCAAATCTCGAAGAAGATGGTACGCCGCGTGGCCGCTCCATGGCATCCATGCGCCGCCGCCAGGAGAAATTCCGTCGCAGCCAGATGCAGGAAACCCGCGAAAAGGTTCTGCGCGAAGTCATCCTGCCGGAAACCATCACCATTCAGGAACTGTCGCAGCGCATGTCCGAGCGCGCCGTTGATGTCATCAAGTTCCTGATGAAGGAAGGCCAGATGCTGAAGCCGGGCGACGTGATCGACGCCGATCTGGCGGAACTGATCGCGGTCGAATTCGGCCATACGGTCAAGCGCGTTTCCGAATCCGACGTTGAAGAGGGTCTCTTCAACAAGGCTGACGATGAAGGCGAGATGGTTTCCCGTCCGCCGGTCGTGACCATCATGGGCCACGTCGACCACGGCAAGACCTCGCTGCTCGACGCTATCCGTCAGGCGAATGTCGTTGCTGGCGAGGCCGGTGGCATCACCCAGCATATCGGCGCCTATCAGGTCGAAAAGAACGGTCAGAAGATCACCTTCATCGACACCCCCGGCCACGCCGCCTTTACGGCAATGCGTGCCCGTGGTGCACAGGCAACCGACATCGCCGTGCTGGTTGTTGCAGCCGACGACAGCGTGATGCCGCAGACGATCGAGTCGATCAACCATGCGAAGGCGGCCGGTGTTCCGATCGTCGTTGCGATCAACAAGATCGACAAGCACGAGGCAAACCCTGAAAAGGTTCGCCAGCAGCTGCTGCAGCACGAAGTGTTCGTGGAATCGATGGGTGGTGAAGTTCTTGATGTCGAAGTGTCGGCCAAGAACAAGCTCAACCTCGACAAGCTGCTCGAAGCGATCCTGCTTCAGGCGGAAATCCTCGATCTCAAGGCGGATCCAAGCCGCACTGCGGAAGGCACGGTCATCGAAGCCGAGCTGGACCGTGGACGTGGTGCCGTCGCGACCGTTCTCGTGCAGAAGGGTACACTGAAGCCCGGCCAGATCATCGTTGCCGGCGATCAGTGGGGCCGTGTGCGCGCGCTCGTCAACGACAAGGGCGACCACGTCAAGGAAGCCGGTCCGGCCATGCCGGTCGAAATCCTCGGCCTTTCCGGTACGCCGTCGGCCGGTGACCGTTTTGCGGTTGTCGAAAACGAAGGTCGTGCTCGCGAGATCTCCGAATACCGCCAGCGTCTGGCTCGCGACAAGGCTGTTGCCCGTCAGACCGGTCAGCGCGGCTCGCTGGAACAGATGATGAGCCAGTTGCAGACTTCGGGATTGAAGGAATTCCCGCTGGTCATCAAGGCGGACGTGCAAGGTTCGGTCGAAGCCATTATCGCTTCGCTCGACAAGCTCGGCACAGACGAAGTCCGCGCTCGTGTCGTTCACTCTGGTGCTGGTGCCATCACGGAATCGGATATCTCGCTTGCCGAGGCATCGAACGCCGCGATCATCGGCTTCAACGTTCGCGCCAACGCACAGGCGCGTACGGCGTCCGAACGCGCCGGTATCGAAATCCGCTACTACAACATCATCTACGATCTGGTGGATGACGTGAAGGCGGCGATGTCGGGTCTGCTTTCGCCGGAACGTCGCGAGACCTTCCTCGGCAATGCCGAAATCCTCGAGGTGTTCAACATCACCAAGGTCGGTAAGGTCGCGGGTTGCCGCGTCGTCGAGGGCAAGGTGGAACGTGGTGCGGGTGTGCGTCTGGTGCGCGACAACGTCGTTATCCACGAAGGCAAGCTCAAGACCCTCAAGCGCTTCAAGGACGAAGTCAACGAAGTGCCTGTTGGTCAGGAGTGCGGTATGGCCTTCGAGAATTACGAAGACATTCGCGCCGGCGACACCATCGAGTGCTTCCGCGTCGAACACATCACGAGAACGCTCTAAGCGTCTCGCCGCAAAACAGGACTTTTCTGTCGGGCGCCGGCTTCACCGGCGCTCGCTCCGTTTGAGGCATTACCCATGGCAAAAGCAACATCATCGGCCCCTTCGCAACGCATGCTGCGTGTTGGCGAACAGGTGCGCGCCGCACTGACCCAAATTCTCCAGCGCGGCGAAGTCCGCGACGATCTGATCGAAGGCACCGTCATTTCCATTTCGGAAGTGCGCATGTCCCCCGATCTCAAGATCGCGACCGCTTACGTGACGCCGCTTGGCGTTGCGGATCATACCGACATCATCACGGCGCTCAACCGCCATGCCAAGTTCATGCGCGGCCGCCTCGGCCCGCAGCTGCGGCAGATGAAGTACATGCCGGAACTGCGTTTCCGCGACGATACGAGTTTCGACAACTACCAGAAGATCGACGCACTCCTGCGGTCACCGGAGGTGCAGCGCGATCTGGGACCTTCGAACGAAAAAGACGACGAACAGAACTGAAGCATGTCCAAACCACGCAAACAGCAGAACCGCAAACCCAAGGGTCGCCCGATTTCGGGCTGGCTCATTCTCGACAAGCCGCTCGATTTCGGCTCAACCGAAGCCGTTTCCAAGATCAAATGGCTGTTCAACGCCCAGAAGGCAGGTCACGCCGGAACACTCGACCCCTTGGCGTCCGGCATGCTGCCGATTGCCCTCGGTGACGCCACCAAGACCGTTCCTTACGTCATGGACGGCCGGAAAATCTACGAGTTTACCGTCACCTGGGGTGAAGAACGCGCAACCGACGATCTGGAAGGCGAGGTAGTCAACTCCTCCGACCAGCGCCCGGACGAACAGGCGATCCGCGATATTCTGCCCAATTATACCGGCGTGATCATGCAGACGCCGCCGCAGTTTTCCGCCATCAAGATTGCCGGCGAGCGGGCCTATGATCTGGCGCGTGAAGGCGAAACGGTGGAGATTCCCGCGCGCGAGGTGGAAATTCACCGCCTGACGCTGCTCGCCTGCCCCGACGCCAGCACATCGCATTTCGAAGTGGAATGCGGCAAGGGTACCTATGTGCGGGCGCTTGCGCGCGACATGGGCCGGGATCTCGGCTGTTTCGGTCATATTTCGCAATTGCGCCGTACCATGGTCGCGCCATTCGGCGAGGACATGATGGTACCGCTCGAAACCTTGACGGCGCTCGAAGCCATCGAAGACCGCGACGAGCGGCTTGAAGCGCTCGATGCTTTTCTGATCGACACGGCGGAAGCGCTTTCATCCCTTCCCCACCTCATCATCAATGATGATCAGGCACACCGGCTGAAGATGGGCAACCCGATCCTGCTGCGCGGGCGTGATGCGCCGGCCAATCACCCTGAGGCCTATGCCACTGCGCATGGCAAGCTCATTGCCATCGGAGAGATCGGCGAGGGCGAATTCCGGCCGAAGCGCGTTTTCGGTTGAGACGAGCCTTGAGGGGCGCCGTCAATCGCCTCTTTCAATTGTACCCGGAATAGTTTATAGGCAGCGCCAGCTTGGGCTTTGCCTATGCTGCCGAATGGCCAGAGCTGGACGACATCCCGGCTCTAGGCGTCCCATTTTTCCTTAAAATAGAAAGGATCGTCCGATGTCGATTACTGCAGAGCGCAAAGCCGCCCTCATCAAGGAATATGCAACGAACGAAGGCGACACCGGTTCTCCGGAAGTTCAGGTCGCTATTCTGACCGAGCGGATCAACAACCTGACCGGTCACTTCAAGGACCACAAGAAGGACAACCACTCCCGTCGTGGCCTTCTGACGCTGGTTTCGAGCCGCCGTTCGCTTCTCGACTATCTGAAGAAGAAGGACGAAGCCCGTTACAGCAAGCTGATCGGTGCTCTCGGCATTCGCCGCTAAAACCTTATCCGGCGGGTTTCGCAACGATACCCGCCGGTTTTTATATCTGGCCTTTTGAAGGTCATCTTCAATTTCCGGGCGTTCGCCATAGATGTGGCCCCCGGACGATAAGGCAGCCCCGGATGGGCCGGTGCAGCCTTTTCAACCGCAGACCTGTCATGGGGCAGGATTGCCGGATGCTTGCACCTTGAAAGCCTCCGGCTGTCTTGCCCGTGATTGCGTCGTTCGTTGCCCCCTCGCAAGGCGGGCATACACAAACAAGGACAAGATATGTTCAATAAACACTCCGTGGAAATCGAATGGGCTGGCCGCCCGCTGAAGCTCGAGACAGGCAAGGTTGCCCGTCAGGCTGACGGCGCCGTCATCGCAACCTACGGCGAGACGATGGTTCTTGCGACGGTGGTTTCCGCAAAGTCTCCGAAGCCTGGACAGGACTTCTTCCCGCTCACCGTGAACTACCAGGAAAAGACCTACGCAGCCGGCAAGATCCCCGGCGGCTATTTCAAGCGCGAAGGCCGTCCGTCGGAAAAGGAAACGCTGGTTTCCCGCCTGATCGACCGTCCGATCCGCCCGCTGTTTCCTGAAGGCTACAAGAACGACACGCAGGTTGTCGTAACGGTCATTCAGCACGACCTCGAAAATGACCCGGACGTTCTGTCGATGGTTGCCGCATCCGCTGCGCTCACACTGTCTGGCATTCCTTTCATGGGCCCGGTCGGCGGCGCGCGCGTTGGTTACATCAACGGCGAATATGTTCTGAACCCGCATCTTGATGAGATGGATGAATCGGTTCTGGATCTGGTTGTTGCCGGCACGCAGGACGCCGTCCTGATGGTGGAGTCGGAAGCCAAGGAACTCAACGAAGACGTCATGCTCGGCGCCGTCATGTTCGGCCATCGCGGCTTCCAGCCGGTTATCGACGCGATCATCAAGCTCGCTGAAGTTGCCGCCAAGGAACCGCGCGAATTCGAACCGGAAGATTTCTCCGCACTCGAAAACGAAATGCTCGGCCTTGCCGAAACCGAACTGCGCACCGCCTACAAGATCACCGAAAAGGCTGCCCGTTACGCCGCCGTCGACGCCGTAAAGGCGAAGGTCAAGGCTCACTTCCTGCCGGAAGAAGGCGAAGCGAAGTATAGCCCTGAAGAAATCGGCGCTGTCTTCAAGCACCTTCAGGCGAAGATCGTTCGCTGGAACGTTCTCGACACCAAGAGCCGCATCGATGGCCGCGACCTGTCGACCGTTCGTCCGATCGTTTCGGAAGTTGGCATCCTGCCGCGTACGCACGGCTCGGCGCTGTTCACCCGTGGTGAAACCCAGGCGATCGTTGTTGCGACGCTCGGCACCGGCGAAGACGAACAGTATGTCGACAGCCTGACCGGCATGTACAAGGAACGTTTCCTTCTGCATTACAACTTCCCGCCCTACTCGGTCGGTGAAACGGGCCGTATGGGTTCCCCGGGCCGTCGCGAAATCGGTCACGGCAAGCTCGCATGGCGCGCTATCCGTCCGATGCTGCCGACTGCGGAACAGTTCCCCTACACGCTGCGCGTCGTTTCCGAAATCACCGAGTCCAACGGCTCTTCGTCGATGGCAACGGTTTGCGGCACCTCGCTTGCACTGATGGACGCTGGCGTACCGCTGGCCAAGCCAGTTGCCGGTATCGCCATGGGCCTTATCCTTGAAGGCGAGCGCTTTGCGGTTCTCTCCGACATCCTGGGTGACGAAGATCACCTCGGCGATATGGACTTCAAGGTTGCAGGTACTGCCGACGGCATCACCTCGCTGCAGATGGACATCAAGATCGCCGGTATCACCGAAGAGATCATGAAGATCGCTCTGGAGCAGGCACAGGGTGGCCGCAAGCACATCCTCGGCGAGATGGCGAATGCCATCACCGAGAGCCGCGGCCAGCTTGGCGAATTCGCACCGCGCATCGAAGTGATGAACATTCCGGTCGACAAGATCCGTGAAGTCATCGGTTCGGGCGGCAAGGTCATCCGCGAAATCGTCGAAAAGACCGGCGCCAAGATCAACATCGAAGACGATGGCACCGTCAAGATCGCTTCTGCTTCCGGCAAGGAAATCGAAGCGGCCCGCAAGTGGATCCATTCGATCGTTGCAGAACCGGAAGTCGGCCAGATCTACGAAGGTACGGTCGTCAAGACCGCTGACTTCGGCGCTTTCGTCAACTTCTTCGGCGCCCGCGACGGCCTCGTTCACATCTCGCAGCTCGCTTCCGAGCGTGTCGCCAAGACCTCCGACGTCGTCAAGGAAGGCGACAAGGTCTGGGTCAAGCTGATGGGCTTCGACGAGCGTGGCAAGGTTCGCCTGTCCATGAAGGTTGTCGACCAGGCAACCGGCAAGGAAGTTGCCGCAGACAAGAAGAAGGAAGATGGCGAAGCCGCTGCCGAGTAAGGCAGCCTCGCCAGACCCTATCGAGGCGCGGGTTTTGCCCGCGCCTTTTTTCTATTCCATCTTGAGGACGCTCCAATGAGCCGTGATGCTGTTAAAACCCTTTTCCATCCCTTTGCCGCAGAGATGCTCGACTTGCCGAAAGAGGGCGAGCGCGTTCTGTTTCTGGGAGCGGAAGCCGGCCCGCGGCTAGACGGTTTTAACGCTGACATCGTCTCGGTTCAGAATTTTCGACCGCTTTACCGGGCTCTTCAGGCGCAGAACGCAGAGGTCACGCCGGATATTTCCGGCGAGGACTACGATGCGGCGTTGCTGCTTTGCGGCAAACATCGCGGCGAGAACGAAAACCGCGTCGCTGAAGCGCTCTCTCGCGTCAAGGCGGGTGGGTTGATCGTGGCGGCGGGATCGAAAGAAGACGGCATTCTGACGCTGCGCAAGACGCTGGCAAAGCTTGGCATCGAGGCGGAATCGACGCCGAAGTACCACGGCGTCGCCCTCTGGTTCAAACGGCCGGAAGACGTTGCATCTGCCGTGTCGAAACTCGCGCAACATTCCGTTACGGTTGCTGGCCGTTTCACCGCCATGCCCGGGATGTTCTCGCATGACCGCGTGGACGATGGCTCGGAGCTGCTCGCCTCGCGCCTGCCGACCGACTTTGACGGCAACGCCGCCGATTTCGGCGCAGGCTGGGGTTATCTCTCGGTCATGCTGGCGGAAAAATCGCCGCGCACGGCGCGTATCGATCTTTTCGAAGCGGACTGGAACGCGCTCGAATTCGCCAAGACCAATCTTCTTGAAAACAATCCGCGACTGACGGCGCGCTTCTTCTGGCAGGACCTTGCAAACGAGCCGCCGAAAGAAAAATACGACCTCATCATCATGAACCCGCCTTTCCACGCGGCAGGACAGGCGGCAGAACCCGCTCTCGGTCAGGCCTTTATCAAGACGGCTGCCGGCGCGCTTCGCAACGGTGGAAAGCTGCTGATGGTCGCCAATCGCGGCATGCCCTATGAGCCGGTGCTGGCGGCGGAATTCCGCACCAGCGCCGAGGTATGCCGCAACGCGCGCTTCAAGATCCTGAGCGCCCAGAAGTAAGCAATTCGAGCATCATCAGCTCAACAGCCATGCCCACAGCGACACGGAGAGAACACCGGTCGCCGTGGAAATGCTGATGGTGGAGGCCGCAACGCTGTGGCCGATGCCGAAGCGGTTGGCGATCAGCCATGCATTCACCCCTGTCGGCACCGACGAGGTGAGCACGAGGGCAGCTGTCCATTCCCGGCTGAGACCGAGAGCATGGCCCATGGCCCACACGCAGGCGGGCAGAAGCAGCAGTTTGAAAACCGTCATGGTGACAGCAATCCCCAGATTACCGCGAATGGTGTATTTCGTCAGCGCCATGCCGAGCGAGATGAGCGCTGCCGGTCCCGCCATGGACGCGATCTGATCAACCACGGTCTTGAGGATGGGCGTGAGCGTCACGCCTGAAACATTGGTCGAAAGCCCGATGAAAAGTCCGATCACCAGCGGATTTGTGATGAGGTTGCGGCCGACCTGCCTGAAGACAGAAGCCATGCTGCGCTTTTCGCCGCCCACCGCCTTATGCGTGGCGTTCTCCATCAGGATGGTACCGGCAATCATCATGACCGGCAGATGGATGGCCAGCAGAATGGAGAGGGCGACCAGCCCCTCATCCCCGATGGACCGCCCGACGAGCGGCAGGCCGATGAAGATATTGTTGGCAAAGGCCGAGGATATGCCGGCTATGACGGCGATGCGACTATCCTGCTTGAAGATGTACCGCGTGACGATATGCCCAACCGTCCAGGTTACGGCCACGCCGGCGAAATAGGTCAGCCACAGCCGGAAGGGCGATGCGCCATGAAAATTCGCCTCCGCAAGAGTGCGGAAGATCAAAGTCGGCACGGCGATCTTGAATACAAAATCGCTGAGAATCTCACCGGCATCAGCCCTGAACAAGCCGGCCTTGACGGTGAGCCAGCCGATCAGGATAAGAATGAAAATCGGAGCGACGTTCGCGGCAACGGCAGACATGGAGGGAGAGCTTTCGCGGCTTTTGCGGGAGATACTCCGCTTTAGAGCCTTTTCCAAGGGAATGGAATCGCGAAAACGCTGCACCCGGATGTTTCATTCAATACGCGACGTAGCTCCGTCAGGTATTTTTGCAGAAAGCCCCTCAAAACCGGTCACTGGATCAAGTGGCGCTGCGGTCGGTCTTTCGAGTACCGTCTATAATGAAAACCCGCTTGCGGCACTCTAGAAAGGGGCGCACCAAAGGTGGACCAAAAGAAAAAGCGGGGTTTCCCCCGCCTTTTGTCATATCCGTTATACGCCGTCAGTACATCCGTGACGGAGATAACGGGTGAGCCAGAAGACCTCATGTCTTCTATTCTGGTCCGTATTCACGCACCGTTTGCTCTGATCGGAGTGATAGCTTAACCACATTACAGGCACATGACGCGTTTCTGTCTCTGGTGGAGAACCGCATATTTCCCCTTTGGGCTTTTCTTGCCGCCAGAATTGTTTAAGACCGTTCAAAAATGTGCACCCTGCAAACCGGATAGGGCCTATGACGAAATTCGACGTACTGACTGTCGGCAATGCCATCGTCGACATCATTTCCCGTTGTGATGATCGCTTCCTCAATGATAACGCCATCACCAAGGGCGCGATGAACCTCATCGACGCGGAGCGGGCCGAACTGCTTTATTCGCTGATGGGACCCGCTCTCGAGGCCTCCGGCGGAAGTGCGGGCAACACGGCGGCGGGCGTGGCGAATTTCGGTGGCAGGGCGGCTTATTTCGGCAAGGTGGCCGAAGATCAGCTCGGCGAAATCTTCCAGCACGATATCCGCGCGCAGGGCGTCTATTTCGAAACGAAGCCGGAAGGCACGTTTCCGCCGACTGCCCGCTCGATGATCTTCGTCACGGAAGACGGTGAGCGCTCGATGAACACCTATCTCGGCGCCTGCGTCGATCTCGGTCCGGAAGATGTAGAAGAAGACGTCGTGGCGAACACGAAGGTCACCTATTTCGAAGGTTACCTGTGGGATCCGCCGCGCGCCAAGGATGCCATTCGCGATTGCGCCCGCATTGCGCATGAGAACGGCCGTGAAGTCTCCATGACGCTTTCAGACAGTTTCTGCGTAGGCCGATACCGCGAAGAATTTCTCGACCTGATGCGTTCCGGCACCGTGGACATCGTTTTCGCCAACAAGCAGGAAGCTCTCTCGCTCTATGAAACCGACGATTTCGAGCTGGCGCTGACGAAAATCGCTGCCGATTGCAAGATCGCAGCGGTAACGATGAGCGAAGAAGGCGCCGTTATCCTGCGCGGCACGGAACGCGTGAAGGTAGAAGCCTATCCAGTGTATGACGTGGTCGACACAACAGGCGCCGGCGATCTTTTCGCCGCCGGCTTCCTGTTCGGTTACACGCAGGATCGGTCTCTGGAAGACTGCGGCAAACTCGGCTGCCTTGCTGCTGCCGCCGTCATTCAGCAGGTCGGGCCGCGTCCGATGTCATCGCTCAAGGCGCTGGGCGAGAAAAACGGCCTTATTTAAAGGCCTCGCCGGGATAAGCACCCCAGATTTCACCCTGCGACACCCAGCCTGAGGCCTGACCGGCCTCGGCGCGGCACCAGTCGCCGTTGCATTCACCGATCCTGAAGACGACGCCCGGCTCCAGCCGGGCGATGACGGAGGCGCCCGACTGTGCGTCGCGGCGCATGTTCACGTAGACATCCTTGCCCTTGCCGCGCATCCACGGCGCGGCGACGGCCGTGCGCTCGCCGGAGAGCAGCGCCTGGTTAACCCAGCCTTCCGTGCCATCGGCATCGCGGATGCGTCGCCAGTTCTCATATTCCTGAATGATTTCAACCGGCATTCCCGATTTCATATACATCCAGGAAACGGCATAATCCGTGCTGGGTCCGATGCGCATGTTGACGCGCTTGGATTTCAGGCTGACAAAACGCGGCAAAGGCAGGCCGCTTGCGCCTTTGGCAGCGCCTTGCGCCATGGCCTCGTTCGCCACACCAAAGAGGCCCAGAGACAATGCAATGCAAACCATAGAAACCACACTGCGCATGCCCATTTCCGTTTCCTGCCTTCTGCAAACCGGATTAAATTCGAGGAGGCTCGTTTCCACACGCCTCAAGCTTCGGCGAGTTTTATTTGTCTTCGCCGGTGGGTCTGGTAGAAACGCCCTGATTGAAAGAAATTATCGCTCTTTCTGGTTAATGACTTCTGAACAAGGCAGCGGCAAACGATGACCCACAAGAAGAGACCGACAGTCTATATCACCCGCAAATTGCCTGACGTCGTCGAAACCAGAATGCGGGAACTCTTCGATGCCGAACTGAATATCGACGATACGCAGCGCCGCGAGGAAGAGCTTGTGGCCGCCATGCAGCGGGTCGACGTTCTGGTGCCGACGGTCACGGACCGCATCACCGCTGCCATGATCGAGAAAGCAGGGCCGCAACTGAAGCTGATCGCAAGCTTTTCCAACGGCATAGACCATGTGGATGTGGACGCGGCCGCCCGAAAGGGCATCACAGTGACCAACACGCCCAACGTGCTGACCGAAGACAGTGCCGATATCACCATGGCGCTGGTGCTGGCCGTGCCGCGCCGCCTGATCGAAGGCACGCGTGTGCTTGCCAATGGCGCCGACGAATGGCTGGGCTGGTCGCCGACCTGGATGCTGGGACGGCGCATTTCCGGCAAACGCATCGGCATTGTCGGCATGGGCCGCATCGGTACGGCAGTTGCGCGGCGCGCCAAGGCTTTCGGCCTCTCCATACACTATCACAACCGCAAACGCGTCAACCCGGCGACGGAAGCGGAGCTTGAGGCAACCTATTGGGACAGCCTCGACCAGATGCTGGCTCGGGTGGATATTGTTTCCGTCAATTGCCCCTCCACACCTGCGACCTATCACCTGATCTCGGCACGACGGCTCGCTCTGATGCAGCCGACAAGCTACATCGTCAACACGGCGCGCGGCGATATCATCGATGAGGCGGCAATGATCCAGTGCCTGCGCGACGGAAAGATCGCCGGAGCCGGTCTCGATGTCTACGAGAACGAGCCGGCAATCAATCCCAAGCTCATCAAGCTCGCGAGAGAAGGTAAGGTCGTGCTACTTCCCCATATGGGCTCGGCAACGATCGAGGGCCGGATCGAGATGGGTGACAAGGTCATCATCAACATCCGCACGCTTTTCGACGGACACCGACCACCGAACCGGGTGCTGCCGGGGCGGAACTGAACCGGTTTAGACAAGCCGTGTCTGCTCGTGACGTGGAAGGGAGAAGCAGGCCTTTAAGCGGATCAAAAATTGAGCCGTCTCAGCCGAGGAATTTCGTCATTTCAATCGAGGTCGTGCGGTCGTAACCCGGATGGGCGTTTTCAGCGGTTTTGATGAAACCCCAGGCGGCGAATTTCGCGTGGTTGCCGACAAGCTCGATGCGCGTTTCCAGCCGCAGCGCCGGTAACGCCAATTCGCGGGCCAATGCTTCGGCCCGTTCCAGAAGCATTTTGCCGATGCCTTTGCCCTGCGCTTTCAGGGAGACGCACAGCTTGCCGACGTAAAGGCAGGCCGGTGGTTCCTGCCGGCAAAACAGGCAGCCAACAATCTCATCACCATCCAGCGCCACGAAAGCGGTCTCCGCCCTCGCCTTCTCCGCGAGATTTTCGAGCGTCAAACGGTGAGCGGACGATGGTGGGTCGATGACGCCGTCCATATAGGCGAAGGACGACATGATAAGCGCAAGCAGCTCCTCCCAGCGCTCGAATTCTTCGCCAATCCTTGTGATCTCGGTCATGTTTTTTTTCCAGCTGGGCGGCGCTTGTAACGCACGGTTTCGAAGCGGGCCGACAGGGCGTCATAGAGAAGCAGGCGGCCGACCAATGGCTCGCCGGCAGCGGTGATCACCTTGATGGCCTCCATGGCCATGATCGTGCCGATCACGCCGGTCAAAGCGCCGACGATGCCCGTTTCCGCGCAATTCGGAATAAGCCCCTGCGGCGGTGGCTCGGGAAACAGATCGCGATACCCCGGCAGCAGATTACCATCGGCACCCGCCTCATAGGGTTTCAGCACCGTTACCGAACCATCGAAACGGCCGACAGCGCCCGTTACCAGCGGCCTTTTAGCAGCTTCTGCGGCATCGGCAGCGGCATAACGTGTGTCGAAATTATCAGAACCGTCGATAAGGAGATCGAAGGATGGCAGATGGGTGTGCGCCCAGACCTGCGAAAAACGCTCCTCAAAAACAAGGGTACGCACATGCGGGTTGAGCCGGGCGATGGCTGCGCGGGCGCTTGCCGTTTTCAGCTCACCGATCGTGCCGGTATCGTGGATCACCTGCCGCTGGAGATTGGACAGGGAGACCACGTCGTCATCGATCAGGCCAAGCGTGCCAACACCGGCTGCAGCGAGATAATGAAGGACAGGCGCGCCGAGGCCACCAGCCCCGATTACCAGCACCCGCGCGGCCTTCAGACGCTGCTGCCCGGCACCGCCGATTTCCGGCAAGAGAATATGGCGCTTGTAGCGTTCGATTTCGTCCGGGCTCAGCGGGTCCATGTCGCACTCCATTTTTTCGCCGTCATGCCGTGATGCCCCCGTGGGAGACATTGAAGAATTGCGCCCTGTCGCCAAGGGCGGAGAACATTGCCGCATCCGTTCCGGTCATGAAACTCTGACCACCGAGCGCGTGAATGAGATCGAACAGAGCCGCCCGCCTGCCCTCATCCAGATGCGCGGCAATTTCGTCGAGCAGCAGAACCGGCGCATGGCCGGTCATGTTGGCGGTGAGCTGGGCATGCGCAAGCACCAATCCCACCAGCAGCGCCTTCTGTTCTCCAGTCGAGCAACGCTCTGCCTCCATGTTCTTTTCCGCATGGCGCACGAACAGATCGACACGGTGTGGCCCATCAAGCGTGCGGCCTGCCGCCGCGTCTCGATACCGGCCTTCGCGCAGCATAAGCCTATACTCGTCTTCCAGATCGACAGCCGGCCGGTTGAGCGTGTCGTCCATGAAACCCGAAAGCGCCAGCGCCGCCGAGGGGAAGGCAGCATTGCCGGAACGGCCTTCGATGAGGCTCTTCAAAAGACCCAACATTTCATAGCGCGCGAGCGCCATGGAAATGCCGAGTTCCGCCATCTGCTTCTCGATACCGTCCAGCCAGACCGGATCGAAACGGCCTTCCGAAAGCAGACGGTTGCGGCCGCGCATGGCCTTTTCGAAGTCGCTTGCCCGCCGTCCATGCGCGGGATCGAGCGAGAGCACCAACCGATCGAGAAAACGCCGGCGATCCGAGGATGAACCGGTAAAAAGCCCATCCATGGCAGGCGTCAGCCACAGCACCCGCAGATGATCCGTCAATTCATCGACAGACTTCACCGATGTCCCGTTCAGCCTCAGGCGGCGCGACACTACCTCGCCGTCACCCTCGATCCCGGTTCCGATGGCGACCTCGCCGTCCATGCCGTCGACGTCCGCAAAAATCGAAAAACCGGCGGCCTCCGCCCCCACTCGCGTCACATCGGACAGGGTGGCGCGGCGCAGGCCCCTTCCGGGCGACAGAAACGAAACGGCCTCCAGGAGATTGGTCTTGCCGGAACCGTTGTCACCCGTCAGCACCACGTGGCGGTCATCCAGCACAAGCGACGCCGCCGCATAGTTGCGGAAGTCCGTGAGTTTCAGCCGTAAAAGCGACACCTTATTCGTCATCTGTACGGCCTAAAACGAACATAGCTGGATAGCAAGGTGGGGGAATGCGTCGTCCGCATTGAACATAATGCCACCACACCGCAATCCAGTCTCCAGTAGCAACTTTTTGAGCGGCCGGTTATTTATGCGTTGTCCCTCATTATCGGTAACCCCATCCATGCGCCTGATTTTTTCGCTCCTCCTCGCTTTCAGCCTTCTTTCATCCTGCGCGGGCAGGCCGGGGGCGGATGTGTTGCAGGCCATAAACACCAAGACCACCGATACGAAAATCGTGACAGCCTATGTGGCTAGCACGCGGGAGAAAAACAACGAGGCCAAAAAGGGCTTTAGCGCTGGGCGGGCGGCTGAGCTGAATTATGCGCGCTTCGACATTTCCATTCCTCCCAGCCATAAAAGCGGAAATATCGAATGGTCCAAAGGCAAGCCGAACCCGAGCAAGGATTTTGTCGTCACCAAAGCCGATATGCTGACGAAAACGCGTTTCAATTCCGATCTTGGCGACGTCACCCGCTCCGGCAAGCAGATCGCGCTTTTTGTGCATGGCTATAATTACAGCTATCAGGAAGCCTTGTTCCGTGCGGCACAAATGGCAGCCGATGCCAATATGGATGGTGTGCCGCTGGTCTTTTCATGGCCGTCCCAGGCGAGCGTCACCGGTTACGTGGCCGACAAGGAATCAGCGACCTATTCGCGAGACGCGCTGGCCACGGTGCTGACCGACCTTACCAGGCAAACACCGAAAAAAAGCATTGTCGTGTTCGGTCACAGCATGGGCGGCTGGCTGGTCATGGAAGCGCTGCGACAATTGCGCTTCGAAGGCAGGAACGATGTGCTTTCCAAACTACAGGTAGTGCTGGCCGCGCCGGATATCGACGCCGATGTTTTCCGCAAGCAGATCGAGGTGGTGGGAAGGCTCAATCCGCCGCTCACCATTCTCGTCTCCAAGGACGACCGCGCCCTGAAGGCTTCCTCCATCCTGGGAGCCGATGTCACCCGCATCGGCGCGCTGGATGTGACCGATCCTCAAGTGCAGGAAGCCGCCCTGAAAGAGGGCGTTCAGTTCGTTGACATCTCCAAGCTCAAGGCATCGGATCCGCTCAACCACGACCGCTATGCGGCACTCGCGTCGCTGGTGCCACAACTGGAGGCGAGCCGGAACGGCAACGGCGAAAACGGCATAGGTCGCGCGGGTGCCTTTGTGTTCGATGCTATCGGGGCAACAGTATCCAGCCCCTTCCGGCTTGCGAGCCAGGTCGTGAACCCGCAATAACTTTTGCGGGTTCTTGGCGACAACCGGTTCAGAAATCCCAGTCTTCGTCTTCTGTGGCGACCGCCTTGCCGATGACATAGGAAGAGCCGGAGCCGGAGAAGAAGTCGTGGTTCTCGTCGGCATTGGGAGACAGCGCCGAGAGGATCGCAGGATTGACCCGGCAAGCCTCGGGCGGAAACAGCGCCTCGTAACCCAGATTCATCAAGGCCTTGTTGGCGTTGTAATGCAGGAACTGCTTGACGTCCTCCGTCAGGCCAACGCCGTCATAGAGGTCTTGGGTATATTTGGCCTCGTTGTCGTAAAGCTCGAGCAATAGATCGAAGGCGAAATCCTTGATCTCCTGTTTTTCCGCTTCGCCCAGACGTTCGAGCGCGCGCTGGAACTTGTAGCCGATGTAATAGCCATGCACGGCCTCATCGCGAATGATGAGACGGATCAAATCGGCCGTGTTGGTAAGCTTGGCGCGACTTGACCAGAACATAGGCAGGTAGAAGCCGGAATAGAACAGGAAGCTCTCCAGAAACACGCTGGCGACCTTCATTTTCAACGGATTTCCGCTATCATATTCGCGCATGATGAGCGCGGATTTGCGTTGCAGGAATTCGTTCTCCTCCGACCAGCGATAGGCGTCATCGACGTCAGGCGTGGAGCAGAGCGTCGAGAAGATCGAGGAATAGGAGCGGGCGTGGACCGCCTCCATAAAGGAGATGTTGGAAAGCACCGCCTCCTCGTGCGGCGTCGCCGAATCCGCCATCAGGCGCACGGAACCGACGCCGTTCTGGATCGTGTCCAGCAATGTCAGCCCGGTGAAGACGCGGATCGTCAGGGTCTGCTCTTCCGGCTTCAACGTTCCCCAGGACGGGATATCGTTGGAGAGCGGCACCTTTTCCGGTAGCCAGAAATTCGATGTCAGGCGATTCCAGACTTCGAGATCCTTGTCATCCTCGATGCGGTTCCAGTTGACCGCGCGAATACGGGACGCGGGTTTTACGGCAATGTTCATTGTCTTGTCCCTCAATTCAGAGCGTGCAGGATACGCAGCCCTGAACCTGCGTGCCTTCCAGCGCCATCTGGCGCAAACGGATGTAGTAGATGGTCTTGATGCCTTTTTTCCAGGCGTAGATCTGCGCCCGGTTGATATCGCGCGTCGTTGCCGTATCGCGGAAGAACAGTGTCAGCGACAGGCCCTGATCGACATGCTGAGTGGCCGCCGCATAGGTATCTATGATCTTTTCCGGACCGATTTCGTAGGCATCCTGATAATATTCGAGATTGTCGTTCGAAAGGTAGGAAGCCGGATAATAAACACGGCCGATCTTGCCTTCCTTGCGAATTTCAATCTTCGAGACGATGGGATGGATCGAGGAGGTCGAGTGGTTGATATAGGAGATCGAGCCTGTGGGCGGCACGGCCTGAAGGTTCTGGTTATAGAGGCCGGTCTCCATGACGGCCTGCTTCAACGCTTTCCAGTCCTCCTGTGTCGGAATGGAAATGCCGGCTTTCTCAAAAAGGTCGCGGACCTTTTCCGTCGCGGGCAGCCATTCCCGGTCGGTATATTTATCGAAGTAGTCGCCCGAGGCATATTTGGAGTTTTCAAAGCCCTTGAAGCTCTGGCCCCTTTCAGTGGCAAGGCGATTGCTGGCGCGGATGGCGTGATAGGTCACCGTGTAGAAATAGATATTGGTGAAGTCGATGCCTTCTTCGGAGCCGTAGAAGATGCGCTCGCGCGCCAGATAGCCATGCAGGTTCATCTGACCAAGCCCGATGGCGTGGCTCGCATCATTGCCCTTTTCCACGGAAGGGACAGACGAGATGTGGCTCATGTCAGAAACGGCCGTCAGCGCCCGGATGGAGGTTTCGATCGTCTTGCCGAAATCAGCCGAATCCATTGCTGAAGCAATGTTGAGCGAGCCGAGATTGCAGGAAATATCCTTGCCCATATGGCTGTAAGAGAGATCGTCGTTGAACTCGCTCGCCTCGCTGACCTGTAGGATTTCCGAGCAGAGATTGCTCATGCTGATACGGCCGGCGATCGGATTGGCGCGGTTAACCGTATCCTCGAACATGATATAGGGGTAACCGCTTTCGAACTGGATTTCTGCGATGACTTGGAAGAACTCGCGTGCCTTGATCTTCTTCTTGCGGATGCGGCTGTCGGCGACCATTTCCTGATATTTTTCGCTGACGGAAATCTCGGTAAACGGCACGCCATAAACCCGCTCAACATCATAGGGTGAGAACAGGTACATATCCTCGTTGTTTCTCGCGAGTTCGAAGGTGATATCAGGGATCACCACGCCGAGCGAAAGGGTTTTGATGCGGATTTTTTCGTCGGCGTTTTCACGTTTCGTATCAAGGAAACGCATGATGTCGGGGTGATGGGCATGCAGATAGACCGCACCAGCGCCTTGGCGCGCGCCAAGCTGGTTGGCGTAGGAGAACGAATCTTCCAGCAGCTTCATGACAGGAATGACGCCGGAGGACTGGTTTTCGATCTGTTTGATCGGCGCGCCGGCTTCGCGAATATTGGTCAGGGACAGTGCTACGCCACCGCCACGCTTGGAAAGCTGCAATGCTGAATTGATGGACCGGCCGATGCTTTCCATATTGTCTTCCACACGCAGCAGAAAACACGAAACCAGCTCACCGCGGCTTTTCTTGCCAGCGTTGAGAAAGGTCGGGGTCGCCGGCTGGAAGCGGCCGGAAATGATTTCATCCATCAGATCGCGGGCAAGCTGCTCGTCGCCACGCGCCAGAGCCAGCGCCACCATGCAGACGCGGTCCTCATAACGCTCCAGGTAACGCTTTCCGTCGAAGGTCTTCAGCGTATAGGACGTATAATATTTGAAGGCGCCGAGAAATGTCGGAAAACGGAACTTTCTGGCATAGGCCTCGTCGTAGAGGTCACGGACGAAATTGAAGGAATACTGGTCCAGCACCTCCTGTTCGTAATATCCCTCGGTCACGAGATAATCGAGCTTTTCCCTGAGATTATGGAAAAACACCGTGTTCTGGTTGACGTGCTGGAGGAAATATTGCCGTGCCGCAAGGCGGTCCTTGTCGAACTGGATCTTCCCGTTTTCATCGTAGAGGTTCAGCATCGCGTTCAGCGCGTGATAGTCCAGTCCCGCGTCCAGGTGTTTCTGCGCGGCGGTTACTTGTTGTTTGGCATCCGTGTTGCGCACCGCGCTCGAGGTCAGCGTGTCCAAAATCGTTCCAATCCATGATTGACGTTGGCGACATCTTCCTCCGTGCCGAGAAGCTCGAAGCGGTAGAGAAACGGCACCGCGCATTTACGCGACACGATATCTCCGGCGGATGCGAAAGCTGCGCCAAAATTCGTATTTCCCGCCGCTATGACGCCGCGAATGAGATTTCGGTTTGAGGGCTCGTTCAAAAACCGGATAACCGGTTTCGGTACCGCTCCTTTCATGCCGCCGCCCCCATAGGTGGGGGTGACGAGAACATAGGGCTCCGACACGTGAGGAACGTCTTCCTCGGCGCCGAGCGGCAGGCGAAGCAATCGTCGCCCCAGTTTCTGAAGGAAGCGATGAGTGTTCTCAGACCGGCTGGAATAATAGACGATCAGCCCCATCGCATCGCCTCCTCAGCTGATCGAGCCAATCATGTCCGGACGGAAACCCGCCCAATGGCGTTCGCCGGCAACGACCACGGGAACCTGCATGTAACCGAGGCCGCGAACGCGATCGAGGGCATCCGCATCTTCGGAGATATCGATGATCTCGTAGCTAACACCGATGCGGTCAAGCGCACGATAGGTGGCAGTGCACTGGACGCAGGCGGGTTTGCTGTAAACGGTGACGGTCATTGTTTCCTCTTTCGAAGCCGCTTTTACGCACGGCTCAACATTGCCCGCCTGCAATCGCAAGCGGGTGGCGATGGTTCTGTCATTCTGGCGAGGCGCGCGGGTGAGGCCGCGTAAGATCGCTGTCTACGCCGACGAGCGTAGAAACTCATAAAAATGCACTGGCATGACTTCACCCCGAAGCTTGTTCTGGAGGGGGCAGAAAAGGGCGCACGCAATTCATTTGCGTCATACACCTTCCTTCCGGACACCCCGCCCGTGGACGTTTTCGCTCAAGGCAGGTCTCCTGACTTGCGGGTCAAAACATCCATTCCCACCTTCCCGGAGCTTTTAGCGCCAGTGGCTCAAATCGGAACGATGCTCACCGCTTACAGTTGCGGGGGCAGTTTCGGCATTGCTTCACCATAATGGTGTTGCGCACCGAATTCCCGTCTTAGCTCCCGACGCTTGCGAATCGAAAGAACCTTGAACACCACATATAGTATATGAGGAATTTTTTTCGTCAATAATTAGACATGCGAAAGCCCCACCCTGTGGATCAAAAAGATTCAGCACATGGTCAACAAAGGCTTAACGGTGAATGCTCGATGCCGCCTACGGACGGAAGCGGCGGGTTATTCCCAGATATCGATGCGAATATCGGCGGGGCGGGAGTTCTCAATCACCCGCTTTCCGTTGGGAAGATCATTTTCGAACAGTTTGGCGTGAATCTCGGTCGCATCGAGACCATAGCCCTGCCATCTATCCCGCAGGCGTTCCTCGAGCACCGCAACGGATGGGCCTACGAAGACGGCAAGATCGAAGCTGCCGGAAAGCTTCGTCCACGGCGCCTCGTTCAACAGCAGATAGTTGCCTTCGGCAAGAATGAAGCGTGTTTCTGGCGCGATGGCGCGAGCGGAGGCAATGGCAATTTCGCGGGAGCGGTCAAAAACCGGGACAAGAACTTCCTGCCCGCCCTGACGAACTGCGGAGACGATATCAAGAAAGCCGCGCACGTCGAAGGTCTCCGGTGCGCCTTTTCGCGGCAAGAGCCCCCGTTCTTCGAGAATACCGTTATCCATATGGAAGCCGTCCATGGGCAGGACAGCCGCAGCCTCGCCGCGCGCCACGAGGGCACCGCACAGGGCATCCGCCAGCGTGGATTTGCCGGCCCCAGGGGGACCGGCAATGGCAATGATAAAACGAGATTTATCCTCAGCCCGCCGAAGAACGTCTTCGACGATCGTTTCAAGCTTCAACGTCATGCGGCCAGCGTTTCCTTTGGCGCTTCCTTGGCGCCCGTCATGAAGGCGACGGCGTCGGACATGGTATAGTCCTTCGGATTGATGACGCACAAACGCTTGCCCAGCCGATGAATATGAATCCGGTCAGCAACCTCGAAAACATGCGGCATGTTGTGCGAGATGAGAACGATCGGTAGCCCTCGCGCGCGTACATCCAGAATAAGCTCGAGAACGCGGCGGCTTTCCTTGACGCCGAGCGCCGCTGTCGGTTCGTCAAGGATGACGACCTTGGAGCCGAAGGCGGCTGCACGCGCCACCGCAACACCCTGGCGCTGGCCGCCGGAGAGGGTTTCCACCGCCTGATTGATGTTCTGGATCGTCATCAGGCCGAGTTCAGAGAGTTTCTCGCGGGCAAACTTTTCCATCGCCGGACGGTCCAGTGCCCTGAACAGGCTTCCCTGAATACCGGGTTTGCGGATTTCACGGCCGAGAAACATATTGTCGGCTATGGACAATGCGGGAGACAGCGCAAGGTTCTGATAAACGGTTTCGATACCAGCCTTGCGCGCCTCGATTGGCGAGCGGAACTGTACCGGCTTGCCTTCAAGCCTGATCTCCCCTTCATCGGGTGTCACCGCACCGGAAATCGCCTTGATGAGAGAGGATTTTCCAGCACCGTTATCACCAATCACAGCGAGGATTTCGCCCGGATAAAGGTCAAAATCGGCATTGTCGAGCGCAGTCACACGACCGTAGCGTTTAACGAGATTGCGTGCTGTGAGGATAGGTTCTTTTGCCATCAGCCTGCTACCTTTCTGATCCACTGGTCGATTGCGACAGCCAAGATGATAAGGACGCCGATCAACAGATAGGTCCATTGTGGGTCTGTTCCGATAAGTCGCAGGCCGAGAGAGAAGACACCGACGATCAGCGCGCCGAAGATCATGCCCATGATCGAGCCGCGTCCGCCAAACAGCGATATGCCGCCGATGACCACTGCGGTGATGGATTCGATGTTGGCGAACTGACCGGCGGTCGGCGATACCGAGCCGATGCGGCCGATGAGAGCCCAGCCCGCGAAGGCGCAGATAAGCCCGGAAAGTGTGTAGACGGTCGTCAGCATGCGCTTGACGTTAACGCCGGCAAGTTCGGCTGCGTCAGGATCATCACCCACTGCATAGAGATGTCGACCCCAGGCGGTGCGGTTCAGCACATACCAGAGCAGGGCAACCAGCAGAACCATCGCAATGACGCCATAGGTGAAGACGGCGCTGCCGATGCGGACATTGTTGCCGAAAAACTGGAGAATGGGCGCCTGTTGGACGATATCCTGTGAGCGGATCGTTTCGTTGGCCGAATAGAGGAAATTGGTGGCCAACACGATCTGCCACATGCCCAGTGTAACGATGAAGGGCGGCAGCCGCATGCGCGAAACCAGCACGCCATTGATAAAGCCACAAAATGCGCCGACTGCAAGACCGCAGATAATCGAGAGTTCGGCAGGCAAACCATAGCGGAACGTAAACTGTCCCATGACGACGGAGGACAGAACCATGATCGCACCGACCGAAAGATCGATACCTGCTGTCAGAATGACCAGCGACTGTGCCGCCCCGACGATGCCGACGATTGCCACCTGCTGAAGGATAAGGGTCAGCGAAAAGGCCGAGAAAAACTTGCCGCCCAGGGTCATGCCGAAGACAGCCAGCGACAACACCAGAACGATCAGCGGTACGGCCGCCGGGCTGGAATGCAGAAAGTGCTGGAATTTTTCAAGCAGACTCTTGTTGTGCGTATCGAAAGCAGCGACCTGGGTCGAACTTCCCGACAGCACTTTTTCAAATTCATTATGCGGTTGAGCCCGCACTGGCTGATCGCTCATGGATTTTCCTCCCGATCGCTCCATCGCATCAGCCCCGAACCCGGGATTATTTTCCAGAGGGGACAATGCGTAGATTCAAACTGTTGAGAAGCGTGCCTCAGTTACGTCCACGGACGCCGGGCGCGCTCGTTTGTTCCTGTCCGATCACCCAGATCGTTCTTTTAAACCATTCCGGTTCAAGGGCGGGGGCAAATTGCCCCCGCTGATTTCAACGGTGAAGTATCAGCCCCAGCACTTCTTCAGGCCTTCCTTGGTGTCGATCGAATCGAGACCCTTGACCGGCTTGTCGGTTACCAGCGTTACGCCGGTGTCGAAGAAGTTCTTGCCTGCGGTCGGCTTCGGCTTTTCACCGGTGTCGGCAAACTTCTTGACGGCTTCCACGCCGAGTGCCGCCATCAGCAGCGGGTATTGCTGAGACGTTGCGCCGATCACGCCTTCCGCAACGTTCTTGACACCAGGGCAACCGCCGTCGACGGAAACGATCAGAACATCCTTTTCGCGTCCGACGGCTTTCAGCGCTTCGTAAGCACCGGCAGCTGCAGGTTCGTTGATGGTGTGAACGACGTTGATGGTCGGATCCTTCTGCAGCAGATTTTCCATCGCAGAGCGGCCGCCTTCTTCGTTACCGTTGGTAACATCATGACCAACGATACGCTTGTCGTCTTCATCACCAATCTTGTTGATGTCCTTCACGTCGATGCCGAAGCCCTTCATGAAGCCCTGGTTGCGCAAAACATCAACGGTTGGCTGGGAAGGCGTGAGGTTGAGGAAGGCGATTTTCGCATCCTTGGCCTTGTCGCCGAGGGTGCCAGCAGCCCATTTGCCGATCAGCTCGCCGGCCAGAAGATTGTCGGTAGCGAAAGTGGAGTCAGCGGCATCAACGGGTTCGAGAGGTGTATCGAGGGCGATGACAAGAAGACCGGCATCGCGCGCCTTCTGCACGGCCGGAACGATGCCCTTGGTGTCCGATGCGGTAATCAGGATACCCTTGGAGCCATCGGCAATGCATGTCTCGATCGCGGCAACCTGGCTTTCGGAATCGCCATCGATCTTGCCGGCATAGGACTTCAGCGTCACGCCAAGTTCTTTAGCCTTGGCGGTGGCGCCTTCCTTCATCTTGACGAAAAAGGGATTGGTGTCGGTTTTGGTAATCAGGCAAACCGAAGTATCGGCGGCGGACGCGACGGACGCGAAAGAAACGCCGAGCGCAAGCGCGCCCAGAAGAGCGGAAACAGTCGTCTTCATTGTAATCCTCCCATTGAATGTTTGAGTACCGTGACGGTTACCCGACGATCTCGTCTCCTCCGAGAACAGCGACCGTTGACACAGATGGAACCACCAAAGGAAACGGCTGTCAATAAATAAATCCGATTGAATTATTAATTCCGTATGGCATTCTAACAAGCGGCAGGGAGGAATATCGCGGCGTCGTTTAACGTTGCGATAGCAAGATTGCCATAAAGCCTGCATGTATCGGTCGCGGCGGATATGGCGGGCGGGAGGATGAAACTATGAGACAATCTGTCGAGACGGCGCCGCCCGCGCCGTCCACCAACATGGATATGAGCGGCGGCGCCAACCAGATCGGGGTGCGTGCCTATAACGAGCGGCTTGTGCTGTCGCTGGTTCGCCGCCACGGCGGCTTGTCGAAAGCCGAAATATCCAGGCTTTGCGGTCTCTCGGCGCAGACCGTCTCGGTCATCATGCGCTCGCTCGAAAGTGACGGTCTTCTTATTCGTGGCGAAAGACTGCGCGGCAAAGTCGGGCAGCCTTCGACGCCGATGCGCCTCAATCCCGATGCCGTCTTCTCGTTTGGCGTGAAAATCGGCCGTCGCAGCGTCGATCTGGTGCTGATGGATTTCGTCGGTCGGATCAAGCTGAAGCTCCGCAGAACTTACCCCTATCCTATGCCGGAATGGATTTTGCCATTCGTCATCGAGGGTATCACGGAACTCGAGTCCAAGCTCTCTCCCGCCGAACGGCAAAAAATTGCCGGCGTCGGCATTGCCGCGCCGTTCGAGTTGTGGAACTGGGCGCAGGAGGTGGGCGCGCCGCAGAATGAGATGGAGCGCTGGCGCGACGTCGATATCCGCTCCGAAATTGCGGATGGCGTCAGCTATCCGGTTTTCCTGCAGAACGATGCGACCAGTGCCTGCGGTGCAGAACTGGTTTTTGGTGCAGGCCAGAACTACCCCGATTTTCTCTATATCTTCATCGGATCCTTCATCGGTGGCGGTGTCGTTTTAAATTCCGCACTGTTTTCCGGAAAGACGGGCACCGCCGGTGCAATCGGCCCCCTTCCGGTTCAGGGGCAGGACGGCAACACGGTCCAGCTTCTGAAAATCGCCTCCATCTTCGTTCTGGAAAACATGTTGCGCGAACGCGGCATCGATCCCCGTCCCCTGTGGTTCTCGCCGGATGAATGGATCGATTTCGGAGAGCCGCTGGAAAGCTGGATCGGAAAAACGGCCGCGGCCCTTGCGCAAGCCGTCATCGCTGCAGCCTCCATCATCGATTTTTCCAGCGTCATCATCGATGGCGGTTTTCCGGATTGGGTCAGAGCAAGAATAGTCTCCGCCACCCGTCTTGCCCTAAAACATCACGATCTTCAGGGTGTTACGCTGCCGGAAATCATCGAGGGAGCGGTCGGTAGCCAGGCCCGGGCTATCGGTGGAGCGAGCCTGCCCCTGTTTTCCCGTTATCTCATCGACCAGAATGTTCTGTTCAAGGACACGACAGGCTGAGGTTTCAGGCCCTACCGAAATTTCCTGGTGGGACTCTTTGCCGGATTCAAATGGTCACTCGCTGGCGGCATGTTCCATGATCGCTGCCAGAAAAGCAGGGCCGTATCGTTCCAGCTTTGTGTCTCCCACTCCAGGTATCTGCGCCATTTCCCCCACAGAGGCCGGTCTTGATGCCGCAAGCTCAATGAGTGTCTTGTCGTGAAAAATCACATAGGGCGGAACGTTCTGTGCGCGGGCAATTTCCATGCGCTTCGCACGCAGCGCCTCAAAGAGGCTGCGATCGGCCTCCGGTAAAACAATGGCGGTGGGCTTGCGATTCGTCTGTTGTCGCGCCGAACGGGGAGCGGACGGTATCCTCAACATCAGGGACGGCTTTTCGCGCAGGAACCGCCTCCCTTCTTCGGAAATGGACAATCCCCCGTGACCGGCCAGATCAACCTCGATCAGGCGCAGCGCAACCATCTGGCGCAGGATGGCCCGCCAGGTGCGATTGTCGTGCTCTTTGCCTATGCCGTAGGTCGTGATCCGATCGTGACCAAAGCTCGATATCCGTTCATCTTCCATGCCCAGCAATACGCGGATGACATAGGCCTGGCCGAAACGTTCTCCCGTGCGGTAAATGCAGGACAGCAACTTCTGCGCGGCAATGGCACCATCAAACAGGTCCGGCGGCTCCGCACAGGTGTCGCAATTGCCGCAGGGCTCGCAATAGTCGCCGAAATAAGACAAAAGCACCCGCCGACGGCAACCGGCTGTTTCCGCGAGGCCAAGCAACGCATCGAGCTTCCGGCGCTCCATGTTCTTGCGCTGGTCGCCCGCATCCGACTCTTCGATAAAGCGGTTGCGCAATGCGATGTCTTCATAACCGTAAAGCATAAGCACGTCGGACGGCAGACCGTCACGGCCGGCACGGCCGGTTTCCTGATAATAGGCTTCGATGCTGCTGGGCAGATCGATATGCACGACGAAGCGCACATCCGGTTTGTCGATGCCCATACCGAAAGCCACGGTTGCAACCATGATGACAGCTTCACCATGCTGGAAGTGGGTCTGGTTCGCCTCGCGGGCGGCCTTGTCCATGCCGGCGTGATAGGGCAGCGCATCGCGCCCCTCCTCACGCAGCCAGGCTGCCGTCTCATCGACCTTGCGTTTGGAAAGGCAATAGACGATGCCGCTTTCGTCCTCGCGACCCGTCAGGAAGCGCTTCAGCTGCGTACGTGGATTATCCTTTTCCATGATCGCATAGCGGATATTTGGCCGGTCGAATCCGGCTATGAAGGCGTCGCTTCCGTTGATCCCGAGATGACCCAGAATTTCGGCGCGGGTTGGCTCGTCCGCAGTCGCCGTGAGCGCCATGCGTGGCGTATCCGGAAAGCGCTCGATCAACGTGTCTAGCTGGCGGTAAGGGGGACGGAAATCGTGCCCCCACTGCGACAGGCAATGAGCTTCGTCGATGGCGATTAGCGACAGGCTGATAGGTTGAAGCGCATCCAGAACATCCGGCTTGAGAAGGGTCTCCGGCGCGGCATAGAGAATATCGACCTTGCCAGCCCGCATATCCTGCCAGAGTACCCGCCGCTCTTCTGGGGAAAGATCGGAGTTGAGAGCTTCTGCCCGCACACCTGCCTGACGCAAGGCGGCGACCTGATCAACCATCAGCGCGATCAGGGGCGAAACAACCAGCCCCATTCCCTGACGGGCGAGCGCCGGAATCTGGTAACAAAGCGACTTCCCGCCCCCTGTTGGCATCAACACAAAAGCATTGTTGCCTGCCATCACATGCCGGATGATTTCCGCCTGCTGGCCACGAAACGTATCGTAGCCATAGACGGTCTTGAGAATCTGCAAGGGATCGGTGGTCACGTTGGCTTTCTTATGAGCTGGACGGTTTACGCATCATGGTCAAATCAGGGGCTATCGCAACGCAGAAAGGCTGAATCAGTCGCAGAAAAAAGAGCGCCAATTGTGAACGATGCGAACTTATATTGGTTTGGATGTTATTTGAGGTATTTCGCAAAAGGAAAACCCCGCAGCTTAAGCTACGGGGTTTTTGAGAAGATGGTTGCGGGGGCAGGATTTGAACCTGCGGCCTTCAGGTTATGAGCCTGACGAGCTACCGGGCTGCTCCACCCCGCGTTACCAGCGTAAATCCCTATTGGATTTATCGCGACCAGCGT